>VOFC01006600.1_pt1 | contig 590555 bp, 559 predicted proteins | sample 5384161 | NCBI WGS metagenome assembly VOFC01 (sample SAMN12384722, study PRJNA508395) | human gut metagenome | isolation source: healthy gut B | host: Homo sapiens | reverse complement strand
ACTCTTCATCGTTGGTCTCGTGGCAATATTCTCTTTTTTCACGGTAGAGCCTACGGCTTCTGCCAATTCTTTTTGTACAAGGCAATGAACCTTGATAGCTTCGTGGGCGGCTTTCAATGCTTCGAGCAAATCGGCCTCCGAAACTTCGTCCATTTCGCCTTCTACCATCATAATATTTTCATAAGTGGCTCCCACCATTAAGTCCATATCGGCTTTCTCCAATTCGGCGAAAGTGGGATTTATCTTGAATTTACCATCGATACGGGCAACTCGTACTTCCGAGATAGGGCCATTGAAAGGAATGTCCGAAACGGCCAAAGCTGCCGAAGCGGCAAGACCGGCCAAAGCGTCGGGCATATCTACGCCGTCGCTCGAAAATAACATGATGTTCACGAATGTGTCGGCATGATAATTTTCGGGGAACAAGGGGCGCAATACACGATCCACTAAGCGGGAAGTAAGTATTTCGTAATCCGAAGCACGGCCTTCTCTTTTGGTGAAACCTCCGGGGAAACGGCCGAAAGCAGAGAAACGTTCTTTATATTCTACTTGCAGAGGCATGAAATCCACGCCTTCACCGGCTTCTTGGGCCGAACATACGGTAGCCAGCAGCATGGTGTTGCCCATGCGAACCTCGACGGCTCCATCGGCTTGCTTGGCTAGCTTGCCGGTTTCGATGGTGATGGTCCTTCCATCACCCAAATCGATGGTCTTCTTAATAACTTGTTTAATCATAAAATCGATTTTTCTTTATTTTTTCCTTCTCAAAATCGTGCAAAGATAATGAAAGTTTGAAAGTAAAACTATGATTATGAAATAAAAATGCGAAAATAGAATACGTAGAGAGGAGTCTGAGTCGGTTTAATTTCGTTTTTTTATACTTTCTCCTGACATTTTGCTTGCGCGAGCTTCTCGATTATGTGGCCGTTTACGGCGAATGCGGGAGTAACCTGTACCTCGGTATATGTCGAGTAAACTTGTTTCTACTTTCGATTTGCACTATTTTTGCCATTGATGGCGAAAATCAATGTAATTGAAATGTGTTTTGCTTCTGTCTTCATTTGCATTATCTTTGCATAGTGCGAAATAGGTTATGCCCCGGTATAATCAAGTGAATTTGCTTCTACTCTCGGCGTATACTATCTTTGCAATTGAAGAAAGGAACATAATTTATAACATATACGGAAATGAAAAAGTGGGTATTTGGGTGTGCAATGGCGTTGGTGATAACCTCGTGCGACAATAAGAAATTTTCCATTCAGGGACGCGTGGCCGATGCCGATGGACAAGTACTGTATTTAGAGTCGTTGGCTGTGAATGGTACAGAGCTTCTCGATTCTGTCGAATTGGATAAGGACGGTCGGTTTAAATTCAAGTATCATGCTCCGCAGTATCCCGAGTTTTATCAGTTGAGATTAGACAAGTCCATCATACATTTGGCCATAGATTCGACCGAAACATTGAACCTCTCGGCGAATGCGGCCGATTTTGCCAATGGCTATGAACTTACAGGGTCGGACGAATGTGAGAAGATGCGCATTGTCGCTCAGGAAAGTGCCAAGTTAAAAAACGAATCGATGAACTGTCCCGAGCCATGTCTTCCAATAGCGACCGTGTCGACGATTTGCGGAAGCAGGCAATCGAAGATTTGGCCGCCTATAAAAAGAAAATGTTCGATTTGGTATTGGAAAATCCGGCCTCGGCAACTGCATATTATATTGTTTTTCAAGAAATAAACGGAGATAAAATATTTAATCCTTATGATGCCGATGACCGAAAATTGATAGCTGCTGTCGCTACGGGATTCGATTCGCTTTATCCCGATTCGCCTCGATCCAAACAATTGAAGAACATGACACTGGCTGCTATTGCCGCTGAGCGTGCCGCGCAAAAGGAAAAGCCCGAAATCGAAGCGAGCACAGCCAATTTTCTGGATATGGAATTATACGATTTGCGAGGACGGAAAAAGGTCTTGTCCGATTTTGTCGATGCTGGTAAAGTCGTTCTTCTGAGTTTTACCGCCTATCAGGCCGATTATTCTCCCGCGTATAATATGAAGTTGGCCGAGCTCTATAAAAAATACAAGTCGAAAGGGTTGGAAATATATCAAGTTTCTCTGGATGCCGACGAGCAGGCTTGGAAAGTTGCGGCCGATAATCTCCCGTGGGTTTGTGTGCGAGACCCTCAAAGCGTTTATTCGCATAATGCCGCCATGTATAATGTGAAGACATTGCCTACATGCTTTGTTATTGATAGGAATGACGGTATTGTAAAACGGATAGAAAAAGCCGATGAAATAGAAAAAGCGGTACAGCCTTGGCTTTAAGGTTCGATACGAGGTTCGGGAAATGAACTTTTGGACGAATATCGTTGTTTTTTTGGGAAGATAAAAAAAAGAGAGTATCTTTGTCGCATTGAAAGCACAAAAAAAGGAGTCCCGGCAAACGGCGGGATTTCTTTTTTGTTTAGGAGCCGTTTTGAAATTTCCAAGTGATATTGGAACCTTCGAAAAATTGAAACGACATCTCGATGAGAAAATTATTTAATATAAACTATAGGAGTTAGATTATGGCTATTACGTACATGACCGAAGAAGGTTACAAAAAATTGATGGAAGAGATCGCTTATCTCGAAAATGTGAAGCGTCCCGAAATCTCACGGGCTATCGGTGAGGCACGTGATAAAGGAGATCTCTCGGAAAATGCCGAGTACGATGCCGCCAAAGAGGCGCAAGGAATGCTCGAAATGAAAATTTCTCAGTTGAAAGATTTAGTGGCGAATGCACGCTTTATCGACGAGAGTAAATTGAACACCCATACGGTTCAGATTTTGAATACAGTAAAAATTAAAAATGTGAAGAACGGTGCGGTAATGACCTACACCATCGTATCTGAGTCCGAAGCCAATTTGAGAGAAGGAAAAATCTCGGCCACGACGCCTATCGCCAAAGGACTGTTGGGCAAGAAAGTCGGAGACATCGCAGAGATTCAAGTGCCTTCTGGATTGATGTCGTTCGAGATCGTAGATATTTCTATTTAGGCATAAGCCGATGTGCGAGTTATGCACACCGGCTTTTTTATTATAGATATTCCCCCTTTCTCTCCTATAGTTCGCAGAAAGGGGAATATTTTTGTCACCCTGTTTCTTTTCACATTAATATAGAGTGTCTTGTCGAAAAGTCTCAGCGAGCTTAGCTTTTTGTGTTTGATTTTCGCTATATTTATGGGATACGGTTCGGCATAGCCGAATCGGAAATATGATTTCCATTTGTCTTTGCACTCAACTTTCACTATATTTGTAGACCTAAAATCACGAAATCATGGCATCTATTTTCAGTCGTATCGTTGCCGGTGAAATACCGTGCTATAAAGTAGCCGAAGATGAAAACTACTTTGCTTTTTTAGACATCAGTCCCGTTGCCAAAGGTCATACTTTGGTTATTCCCAAACAAGAGGTCGATTATATTTTCGATTTGGACGATGAGACTTATGTGGGTCTTACCCGATTTGCCAAACGGGTGGCGAAAGCTATCGAGAAAGCGATTCCTTGTAAGCGAGTGGGAGTCGCTGTTATGGGACTCGAAGTCCCGCATACCCATATTCACCTCGTTCCTATTAACAAGGAAGCGGATATGAATTTTTTCCGGGACAAACTTTCTCTTGAATCTACCGAGATGCAAACTATTGCCGAAGCTATCGCTCGGGAAATGGAATGATTCTCAGTGCCCTTAAAAAGCGTAGACATCGGTTTTAATGAATCTTCTGTCGGTCATCATAAGATGAGATAGGGCGGGTGATATGCAGTGACGGAGGGGGTGGGTTATTGTTCGTTTTGTTTGGCTGTCAGAAGTCTTTTTCTTAGAAATTTGGCCGGATACCAAGCGGTCACGAATCCCAGAATGAGGACGATGGCTGTGACTGCCAGCGTGTCGAGGAGTTCCAGCTTCACCGGATAGGCATCGGTAATAAACACGCCTTCGGAACTGCCTAATTTCAGTATTCCGTATTCTTGTTGCAGATAGCAGAGTATGACTCCCAAGATGAGTCCCGAACCAGCCCCGATAGCCGAAATGAGCCACCCTTCGACGAGGAAGATTTTAGAAATGAGTCTGTCGTCGGCTCCGAGGTTTTGTAGTGTATCTATATCCCGTTTTTTGTCGATAATAAGCATCGACAAGGCTCCGATTACGTTGAATGTGGCAATCATCAGAATGAACGATAAAATAAGAAATGTGATCCATTTCTCTATTTGCACCCATTTGTACCAGTCGTTTTGCTGCATGTGGGTCGCCACCCGATAAGCGTCACCGAGGTGCTCTCTCAATTTTTTCGCAAATTCGTTTTCATTTGTCGTTGGAGTGAGGCGTAGCTCGATAGCGGTCGCTTCGGTAGTGTAACTGAACATCTCGCGAGCCGTCGACAAGGGTATGATGGCGAGCTGGTCGTCATAGATGGCCTGGTTGGCGCAGAATGTCGATGAGACGAAAATACGTCTCCCGTTGAACGACTGTGACGGATTGGCCAGATTGACTTTTCCCAACCGATTGGGAGCGTACAATTCTACCGGATAAGGAGAGTTGGCGACAACGCCGAGTTGTCCGGCTACGCTGATACCTAATGATACGTAGTCGATTCTGCCGTCGTTGAGTTGGAACGTTCCGCTCGTGACAATGTCTTGTATGTGGGAAAGCTCTGTATAATTGTCGGGTACGCCTTTCACTAAAACAGGCCGTTGCCGGTCTTTGTATATGCAGAGGGCGTTTTCTTCGATGACGGGTGTGAATGTTTTCACCTCGTTCCATTCGGCGATTTGCTCGATAGCCTCTTCTTCGGTATCGAGAGTTTTGCCTTGCAACGGAGTTATTTTTATCTGCGGGTCTATTTGGGAGTAGAGCGATCCTATCAGCTCCGTAAATCCGTTGTAGACCGATAGCGTGCAGACGAGAGCCAACGTAGTGATAGCCACCCCGCATACCGAGACAATCGATATGGCATTGATGGCGCTATGCGATTTTTTTGAAAACAAGTAACGCCATGCTATTTTCCGGGCGAGGCGGTTCATAGGGAGCGTTTACTTTTTCAGTAGAGAATCTATGTTTTCGATGTAGTCGAGCGAATCGTCGAGGAAAAACGACAGTTCGGGAGTTTTTCTCAACTGGTAACGTACCCGCTGTGAAAGCTCGTACCGAATGGTTTTCGTATTGGCATTGATGTTTTCTATCATTTCTGCGCTCTTTTCCGGCGGGAAAATACTCAGGTAGGCTTTTGCCGTACTCAGGTCGGGACTTACCCGCACTACGCTTACCGATATGATTATCCCATGTGTTTTGCGGGTTTCTGCCAAGAATATGTCGCTCAATTCTTTTTGGAGCAGTCGGCTTATTTTGTTTTGTCTGGTTGTTTCCATAATAGGTGGTTTTAATAAATAACAAAGTTTTACCTCGTATATCCGGCGAAATTATGGTTTTTTCCATAAGATCGTGAGTCCGTCTCGTAAGGGAAGTATAATTTTTTCTACCCGATTGTCGGTCGCGACGAAGTCGTTGAACCGTTCTATTCCTATGGTTTGGGCATCGCGGCTGTTCGGGTCGGTCACGACTTTCCCGTCCCATAGGGTATTGTCGGCAAGAATGAACCCTTCCGGTCGCACCTTCGGCAATACGAGCTCGTAATATTTCAAGTAGTCCCTTTTGTTGGCATCGATAAACACGATGTCGTACGTGTCGGTTAGTGTCGGAATGATGTCCGAAGCATCGCCTATAATCAATTTTATCCGGTCGCGTAACGGAGATTTATCGAAATAACTGCGGGTGAAATCTTCTATCTCGTCGTCGATTTCTATGGTGTGTACTTCGCCGCCCTCGGTCAGTCCTTCGGCCAAGCATAAGGCCGAATATCCGGTGAAGGTTCCCAGTTCCAATATTCTGTGCGGCCGGATCATGCGGCAGAACATTTTGAGAATCCTCCCTTGCAGATGACCCGATACCATGCGCGGACGCAAATGGTAGAGATGGGTGTTTCTGTCGAGAGAAGCGAGCAGCTCGTCTTCCTTGTCGATGTGGGTCAATATGTATTCTTCCAGTTCGGGCGTCATGCTTCGGTATCTTCCATGTTGGGTAACGTATAGTGGTCGAAGTTATCGAGTACTTCTCCTACTCGATTGATTTCTAAGAACGTCGTTCCTTTTCCTTCACCGAATCCGCCGCCCAGATAGGCGATTAAATCGTCGCGGTTTATCAGGTGTTGTTCCATGAGATGGTTTAGCCCGTTGAACAAATATTCGCGGGAAGTGCGGGTTCGTTCCTGATATAACGGAAAGACACCGTATGAGAGGGCCAGTAACCGTATTGTCCGCTCGTAATAGCAAATCGCCAATACCGGGTATCTGCCGCGAAAGGCAGCGACATAACGAGCGGTTCGTCCTGTGTAACTGTCGGTAACGATAGCTTTCGTGCCCAATTTGTTAAACGTTTTTACGGCTTGTTTGGCAAGGAACGAAGTGACATCGGGGTCGTCGGTCGAGACTACCCGAATGTTGTTTTCCGTGAGTTTGTTGTTTTCGGCCTCTTCGGCTACACGGGCCATAGTCGCCACCGCTTCGACAGGATATTTCCCATAAGCCGTTTCACCGCTGAGCATAAGCGCATCGGTATGTTGATAAATGGCATTGGCGATGTCGGTAACTTCGGCACGGGTAGGCCGGGGATTTTTTATCATCGAGTGCAACATCTGTGTTGCTACGATTACCGGTTTCTTGGCCTGTATGCATTTTTTAATCAGTCGAGCCTGTATGCCGGGGATTTTTTCTTGGGGAACTTCTATTCCCAAATCGCCTCGCGCGACCATTACCCCATAGGCGGCTTCGAGTATCTCGTCGATATTATCCACACCCTCTTGATTCTCTATCTTGGCGATAATCTTGATGGGGCTTTTGTACTCGTCGAGTATAGCCTGTATATCGAGAACATCTTGTTTGCTGCGTACGAACGAGTGAGCGATGAAGTCGATATTTTGTTTAATGGCATAGCGGATATTGCGAATGTCTTTTTCTGTGAGGGACGGTAGGTTAATCCGTACTCCCGGGACGTTTACGCTTTTGCGTGCACCCAGCTCTCCGTTGTTGAGCGATTCGCACAACAAATCGTCGTTCTCTTTTTTTCGCACGACAAATTCGAGTTCTCCGTCATCGATAAGTATGTGGCTGCCTATGGAAAGGTCCTCTGCAAAACGGGGATAACTCACCCCGATATATCCGTTGCCGGTCAATGTTCCTTCTTTTCCCGTGATGCGAACGATGTCGCCCGTCGAAAACAAAATGTTTGAATCCCCGACAATGCGGTAGTACGCACTTCGGGCCCTTTTGTATCCATTAAAATGGCTATTTTGTTCGAAACGGCACGCACGTTGTCGATGATTTTTTGAAATCCTTCTTCTTGCAAGTGGGCCGAATTCATACGCACCACATTCATGCCGCTTTCGTATAGCTGCTTGATAAAATCGACGTCGCAACGAGCGTCGGAAATGGTGGCTACTATTTTGGTATATTTGGACATATATGATTAATTTATCGTTCGTTTTCAATTAGAGCTTCTATGGCGAGCCGGTATGAGTCGAGTCCGAATCCGATGATCGACCCCTTCGCTGCGGCGGCTATCATTGACGTGTGTCGATACTCTTCCCGGGCATGTATATTGGAAATGTGCACCTCTATAACGGGGGTGGGCACTGCTCGTATGGCATCGCCGATTGCGATAGACGTGTGGGTGTATGCACCGGCGTTAAGGACAATGCCGTCGCAGGAAAAACCGGCTTCTTGAATTTTTCCGATGAGTTCGCCCTCTATGTTGGATTGATAGTATGCAATGTGGTGTTGGGCATAACGTTGCTGCAATTCACAGAGATAATCTTCGAAACTTTTTTCTCCGTAAATGCTTTTTTCTCTCTTCCCCAAAAGGTTAAGATTCGGCCCGTTAATAATAAGAATATCCATAAATCACTATCTTTGTAAGGAGAAATACATGTTTCGTATTCTCTTCGATTTTGCCTATTTTCATCAAGATACGGAATAGTCTGCCATTAGCGTAGCTTTGTTTTGTATAAAAGCTCAAAAAACTACTCCTGAATTTAGTGCAAAATTACAGAAAAAAAATGAGATATCGGATAAAAAGAAAATGGCATTAGTTGATACGGATAATTTGTTAAAACGTTTTAGTCGTTATTTGAGACTGGAACGAGGGCTTTCGGAGAATACGATAGCCGGTTATATGTCCGATGTAGAAAAACTGGTTGACTTTATCGACTCGGAAAATTTGGATTGGAGAACCGTTACAGGAGCCGATTTGCATCAGTTTGTCGCTACATTACAAGATTTGGGTATCGGTGCACGGTCACAGGCTCGTATTATTTCGGGGGTAAAATCTTTTTTCAATTTTTTGAGAATGGAGACATGCATCGATACGAATCCTTCGGAATTGATAGAGACTCCTAAATTGGGTATGAAATTGCCCGACGTGCTGACAGTAGAGGAGGTGGACGAGTTGGTTAACTCGTTCGACCTGTCGAAACCGGAAGAACGCCGCAATCGAGCGATTGTAGAAACATTGTATAGTTGTGGCCTTCGTGTTTCCGAATTGGTGGGGCTTCGTATGTCCAACCTCTATTTTAACGATGGTTATATCATCGTGGAAGGTGGTAAAAAAAAAGCAGAGGTTGGTTCCTATTTCAGAGAAAGCGATTAAAGAAATTAGTCCTTATATAGATGATCGGCGATCCCTCGATATAAAGCGGGGCAACGAGAATATTTTGTTTCTGAATCGCCGGGGACACAACTCACCAGAGTAATGATCTTCTATATTATCAAGAGGGCTTGTGAAAGATGTGGCATTCGTAAGAAAGTCAGTCCGCACACGTTGCGGCATACGTTTGCTACCCATCTGTTGGAAGGAGGAGCCAATTTACGGGCAATACAACAGATGTTGGGCCATGAAAGTATCACTACGACAGAAATATATACTCATCTCGACCGACAGTTTTTACGGCAAGAGATATTGCAACACCACCCCAGAAATAAGAAAACCTTATAAATTATGAAGGTTAGATAAAAAAATTTGTATAAAAATAGTGGGAGTGTTCTATTTTTTGTTTATTTTTGCCTTAAATATTAACCGCAATAGGAGTATTTTGTTTTTAAACAGTTGACTATAAAAGTAATATTTCAAAAAATAAGTGTAACCAAACAATTATTATTATGATTAAGAAAATCTATCTTCCTCTAATGCTTCTCATGACGCTAGCATTTGTAGGGTGTAACAAAGACATGAAGCCGTTATCGGCCGATTATTTTACGGTAACCCCTTCTCCTCTTGAAGTAGTGGGCGGTCAAGTTCCTGCAACGGTTACTGGAACTTTCCCTGAAAAATATTTCGATAAGAAATCGGTTGTAACCGTAACTCCGTATTTGGTTTATGCCGATGGTGAAACTGCCGGAACTCCGTTTGTTTATCAAGGTGAAAAAGTAGAAGGTAACGACCAAGCCATTTCTTATAAAATGGGTGGCGTTGTTTCAATGCCGGTTAATTTCAAATACATTCCTGCTATGCGGAAATCGGAATTGCAATTGGCATTTAAGGTACAAAGAGGCAAAAAAAACGTATGACCTTCCTCGTGTAACTGTTGCAGAAGGCGTTATTTCTACGGCCGAGATCGCTAACGCACAAGAGTTGAATCCTGCTATTACGCCCGATAAGTTCCAACGTATCATAGAAGAAAAATATTCTGCCGACATTATGTTCCTTATTCAACAAGCCAACTTGCGTTCTGAGCAATTGAAATCGGAACAAATGAACGCTTTGCACAATGAAATCAAAGCTGCTACCGAAGCTCCTAATAAGGAATTGACCAATATCAATGTCGCTTCTTACGCTTCTCCCGATGGTGGTGTTAAGTTGAATACGACTTTGGCCGAAAACCGTGAGAAAAATACGGTTAACTATATGAAGAAGAGCTTGAAGAAAGGTAAAATCGATGCCGATATGACTGCCGAATTTACAGCTCAAGACTGGGAAGGTTTCAAAGAATTGGTTTCGAAATCGAATATCCAAGACAAAGAACTTATTTTGAATGTTCTTTCAATGTATTCCGATCCTGAACAACGCGAACGTGAAATCAAGAACATGTCTTCTGTGTTCAAAGTATTGGCTGATGAAATTCTTCCTCAATTGCGTTATTCTAGAATCACAGCTTCTGTAAACGTTATCGGTAAATCTGACGAAGAAATTTCGAAATTGGCTAAGGAAGATGCCAAAGCTCTTTCTGTTGACGAATTACTTTATGCTGCTACTTTGGTAAAGACCAATAAAGAAAAAGCCGCTATTTATGCAAAAAGTCGTTGAAATCTATCCTAACGATTATCGTGGATACAACAACTTGGGTATGGTTCAATACGAAGAAGGCGATTTGGCTGCTGCTCAAAACAACTTTGCAAAAGCTGCCCGCATTGCTCCCAATACTCCCGAAGTTGCTATGAATCAAGGCTTGATCAGCTTGGCTAATAACGACTATGCTAAGGCAGAACAAGCATTTGGTAAATCTGCTGGTGTAGAAGAATTGAACGAAGCATTGGGTGTATTCTACATGAAGAAAGGCGACTATAACGCAGCTGTTAAAGCATTCGGCGATGTTAAATCCAACAATGCTGCTTTGGCTCAAATCTTGACGAAAGATTACAGCAAAGCAAAAGCTACTTTGGCCGGTGTTGAAGCTCCTAATGCCAATACATACTATTTGATGGCTGTTTTGGGTGCTCGTACCAACAACGAACAAATGGTTGTTTCCAACTTGAAGAAATCTATCAGCATGGATTCTTCGAAAGCCCAACAAGCTGCTACCGATCTTGAATTTGCAAAATTCGATATCGCTTCGCTTGTGAAATAAGATAGAAGATAAGTCTTTATTAATAGAGCCGGAGTTGCCCAGTGCAGCTCCGGCTCTATTAATAAAGGAATAGAAGATAAACGTTTTTGTTTCAGATTGTTCTTCTTGAAGTGGGATTATTTCGGTTAAACTCGTACATTTGCACAGAATATACAGATTTGGAGAAATGAAAAACCATAGGAATTTTTGGGCATTATTGCCGGTATTGGTGTTTGTATTATTATCGTTCGTTTATTTTTGTCCCGATGTAATCGAAGGGAAAATATTGTTTCAACATGACACCCAACAAGGTTTAGCTATCGGGCATGAGGCGAAAACGTATGCCGAAGAGACCGGAGAAATGCCTCGTTGGACGGGTACGGTATTCTCCGGTATGCCCACGTTCCAAATAGCTCCGAGCTATGCGAGCAATGAACCGTTGAAAGGATTGCAAAAGATCTACAACTTGTGGCTGGTTTCGCCGGTGTCTTTGTTGTTTATCATGATGTTGGGCTTTTATATCCTTATGTTGTCGCTGAATGTCCGTTGGTATCTGGCAGCCTTTGGGGCGATAGCCTATGCGTTTTCTTCCTATTTTTTCATTATTATCGCGGCGGGGCACATTTGGAAGTTTATTACTTTGGCTTATATCCCGCCGACGATCGCCGGTATCGTGCTGGCCTATCGGGGTAAATATCTGTTGGGTGGAGCGTTGGCTGCTCTGTTCGGGGCATTGCAAATCATGTCGAACCATGTGCAAATGTCCTATTATTTTTTGTTTGTTATCCTTGCCGTAGTGATAGCCTATGCGGTAGAACATTATCGTTCGCATATGTTGCCTCGCTTTTTCAAAGCCACCGGAGTATTGGTTGTCGCCGCTTTATTGGCTGTCGGAGCGAATGCCTCGAATCTGTATCATACCTATAAATATTCGAAGGAATCCATGCGAGGTGGACATACCGAGCTGACATCGCAAGACAATTCCCAAGAAAATACGGGCAGCGGATTGGATAAGGATTACATTACTCAATGGAGTTATGGCAAGATGGGAGACGCTTACCCTGCTTATTCCCGACAGTAAGGGAGGAGCCAGTGGACTGCTCTCCGAGAACGAGAATGCGACGAAAGCAGCCGATCCTCAAATCCGTCCTTATCTGTCTCAGGTCGACCGATACTGGGGTGACCAGCCTTTCACGTCTGGGCCCGTTTACGTGGGTGCGTTGATCTTCTTTTTGTTCGTATTGGGGTGTTTTTTATCGTTCGTACTCCGTTGAAATGGGCTTTGCTTGTAGTAACTATATTGACCGTTATGCTGTCATGGGGGAAGAATATGATGTGGTTTACCGACTGGTTTATCGATTATTTCCCCATGTATAACCGGTTCCGTACCGTTTCGAGTATTTTGGTCGTTGCCGAGTTTTGTATGCCTCTGCTCGCTGTGTTGGCATTGAAAAAGATATTCGACGATCCTCGATTCTTAAAAGAGAAAAATGGTGGTTCTATTTGAGTGGCGGCATAGTGGGGGATTGCCTTATTGGCGGCCTTGTTCCCCGGTTTGTTCGATGATTTCTTGAAAGATTATGAATTGGAGGCTATACAGCAACCCGGTTATGGAGAGTTATTCGCCGGGATAGCCGAGGCTCGACGAGCTATATTTACGGCCGATGCATGGCGTTCGTTCGTTATTGTTGCATTGGGCTTTGTCGCTTTGTGGCTTTTGAGGGAGAAGAAGTTAGGTTCGACTGTGGCAATGGTTGCATTGGTCGTAATTCTTATCGGCGATATGTATCCAGTCAATAAACGTTATCTCAATAGCGGTAATTTCGTGACTGCCGCCCGGAAAACCAATCCTTTCCCCATGACCGAGGCCGATCGTTATATCTTGCAAGACAAAGATATGAATTACAGAGTATTGAATGCTGCTGCGGGACCAACTTTGGCGGCAAGTTTCAACGAGCCTCGTACTTCGTATTATCATAAATCGGTGGGAAGATATCATGCCGCCAAGTTGCGTCGTTATCAAGACTTGATAGAGCATCAGTTGATGAATGCCAATCCTGCGGTATTGAATATGTTGAACACCCGTTATATTATCCAACCTCTCGAAAACGGAAAAGAGACGGTGGTACGCAATCCCGGAGCTTTGGGGAACGCATGGTTCGTTTCGGAAGTGAAATGGGTTGATAATGCCGATGCCGAGATGGAGGCGATTACCGATTTCGATCCGTCGTTTACGGCGGTGGTCGATCGTAAATTCAAGAATGAAATCGGTGAGAAAATCATTCCTCCGGTTGCCGGTGACACGATTTATGAGACAGCATACAAACCAGACGAGTTGACTTATCGTTACCAATCCCGAAATGGCGGGTTGGCTGTTTTCTCAGAGATATATTTCCCGTGGGGCTGGCAAGTGACAGTCGATGGGAAACCGGTCGATATGGCGAGGGTGAATTATGTGCTGCGGGCGGTAAATCTTCCCGCCGGAGATCACGAAGTCATTTTCCGTTTCGACCCGCAATCGGTTCATACGACCGAAGCGGTTGCCTATGTTTCTTTGTTTCTTATCTTGGGAGCATTTGTAGTGGTGGGGCTTGGAGCGTGGAAAAAGCGTAACGATTTGTCTGTGGAAGATTAGGAATACCGTCATGCAAAAAAGTTCTGGAAGGATTATACGTCGCCGATGAGTCGCATGCGTCAAGCATGGGGATTCGGTATCCATTCTCCTTTTGCGTTTAGACTTATTACGAAGGTCATACGGGAGAAAGCGAGGTACTATGCCTATGATGACATAGAGGCGATTTGTCACGAGCATATGGACGATAGTCTTTCGCATCGACAGAAACATTTGCGGAAACGGATTTCGACAAGCCGAGGAAGGCTTTTTTTTCGATTGACCAACTTCTTTCGTCCGGATAACATTCTCGAAATAGGAACTTCATGGGGAATTTCGACTCTCTATTTGAGGTTGGCGGGAAGACAATCTGAGATTACGGTTGTAGAACCGCTGCCCGAGGTTCATGATTTTGCCGAGAGCCTTTTTGCCGAGGTTGGAGAGAAGGCCGATTTCGTTCGGGAAGAATATGCTACGTTTCTCTTGGACTATTTTCGACAAACACCCGAGCGTCTGTATATTGTCGTGAATCGTTTGCCCAAGCCGTATTATCGGGCATTGCCCGATTTGCTTGCCCCTGTTTTGGATATGCATGCGTTGTTGATAATAGATGGTATCCGCAGTAATAGCGAAGTGAAATCGTGGTGGGAAAAGCTCGTTAAAGACGAGCGTGTGAGGGTAACTGTCGATATGAAGAATGTCGGTTTGGTGTGTTGTGATCCTAAACTGAATAAACAAGATTATCAAGTCTCGTTATAGCGATTTCAGGTTTCGAGATAAAATAGATAGAAGTTGGAATAAATTTGAATTTATTCTCTGCGTTGCGAATCGCCGGAAGTGAGTGAGGAAATTACTCAGATAAGATTTTGCGGATAGTTTCTTTATCTTTAACTAATTGTGACTGTAAGGCCTTTATATCGGCGAATGTTTTCTCCGTGCGTACATATTCGATAAGTTCGACAGATAAGGTCTTGCCGTATAAATCTTCCGAGAAATCAAAAATATTCACCTCTATGCTATAATCGTTCGGGCGGTTTAGTGTCGGCCGATGTCCTATATTAAGCATGCCTCCGTAATGTTTGCCGTCTGGTATCCCGATTCGTACGGCATAAACTCCATTTGCAGGAATCAGTTTGTCCGGGTAGTCGATATTTAAATTAGCCGTGGGAAATCCTATTTTCCTTCCGACCTGAAAACCTTTTACCACATTCCCGTGCAACGTATAAGGATATGAAAGTAATCGGTTGGCGGTGCAAACATCGCCTTGCAAAAGATATTTTCGGATAATCGAAGAGCTTACCGGCCCGAGGTCGGTCACAAATTCAGGGGCATGGATTATTTCTATCCCTAAGTCCTTGCCATATTTGACGTACTCTTCGAAACCCTCGGCCCGGTTATGCCCGAAACGATGGTCATAGCCGATGATAAGCCCTTTTATACAGTATCGGTTTGACAGGATTTTCAAGAAATCGTACGCCGATAATAAGGACATTTCGGGTGTGAAGTCAAGAAAAATAGTTCGATCTATCCCGGTTTTTCGCAACAGCTCGGCTCGTTCTTCGGGCGATGTCAGCATGCGGAAAGGTATTTCGGGGTGAAGTACTTGCTGCGGGTGTGTGCGAAATGAGATGACTGCCGACGATAAGTTTCTCATAGCCGTTTCTTCTTTTACTTTTTCGATAACGGCTCGATGCCCCGTATGTACACCGTCGAATACACCGAGTGCTGCAAAAGCGGCTTGATCGTTTGTGATACCTTTATATTCAGAAGTCATCTATCGATTGGATATTGAAAAATGTTACTATATCCCTGTCGGGTGTTACGAGAAAAGTCTTGAATCCGAGGCTGGCTGCAGCATCTAAATTCTTTTGAGAATCATCGAAAAATAAAGTCTCTTGCGGAACGATACGGGATAGTTCGATCACTTTTTTGAAAATAGCGATGTCCGGTTTACAAGATTTTAATCGGTAGGATAAATAAACGTCGTCGAAATAATCGGTTATCGATAATCCCTCTTGTGCAAAGCACTCGGCTATTTTGGTATCGAACATGATAGGATTCGTGTTGCTCAACATCATAACGTTGAATCGCTGTCTCAATTTCCGTAATAGAGTCAAACGGTCGAGGGGAATCCCGATTAAAAGTTCGTTAAGGGCATGGACGATTTCCTCGTCCGAAACGGCTTTCCCTATCTTTTGGCGCATGCGCTTGAAAAAGTCGCTTGGGGATATTTTTCCCTCTTCCAAATCCATGAGTGTTCCCCGTTGGACGGATAGGTCCAGCATTTCGTCGGCTTTTTCATCGCCTAATGCCGTTAAAGCATCGACGCAACGTTGCCGGTCGAGATTTATAATAACTCCACCTAAATCGAATAATAAATTCCGGATACCCGCCAAAGATGTATTCATAAGTACGGTTTTAAGTGTGGCGAAAATAGGGCGAACCGAGGGTAAAATAAATTTGCCTGATTAATTCGAGTGTTACCTATTCTCGCATTTTATGCAAAAGTAGTGAATTTTGTGCGGTATTCTGGCTGCATAGAAAAATTTTTAGAAGCTGTTTTAAATTTATTCCGAGACAGGGGCTCAACATGGCCGGAACATACCTGCTTGCAATGATAATATGATTTCTCTATAAATTTAAAACAGCTTCTTAGTTTATGGAAGCATGACGGTCGATGGTACAACCGTATTGAGCAGAGGAGAAATGCTTGTACAATTTTTTGTTTATGCTGTTTCATGGAAAGGCGAGGTATATCGGGGTACGATAGGGAAGGGGCGATTTCAGCCGTCTTTTATATTCCCTTTGAAGAAAAATAAAAAAAATATTTTGGGGTTTCTTTGAAAACATCTATCTTTGCACACGCTTACGGAAATATCCGTGCCGGTCCTATAGCTCAGTTGGTTAGAGCATCTGACTCATAATCAGGGGGTCCTTGGTTCAAGCCCAAGTGGGACCACATAAAAGCAGGTTGCGAGAAAATCGCAATCTGCTTTTTTGTTTGTCTCGATAGAAAAAATCTTATATTGAGCCAGTAGATTTTTAGGCTCTGTCGATAATTAATGGGGATTGCCCGTTTTATACTTCTAACTCCTCAATCAAAGATTATATAATATCTTCTCAACTCCTCCGTCACTTCGTGACACCTCCCCTATATGGCTAACGCCACACTACGGAGCACGGCAGAGGAGGAGGCCAAACACGATCCATCTCATTGATAAATAGTGTGATAGAAGGGCATTAAACCTCCTCCTCTGTGTTTTGCAATGCAAAATATAGGGGAGGTGTCACGAAGTGACGGAGGGGTTAGAAAATACCCGCAGTGAAAATAATCAAGTTTCTCCTCCTCCTCTGCCGTGCTCCGTAGCATTACGAGGTGTTTCCGTTTTCATAAGGGAATATAGGGAGAATGCCTATGAGACGAGGGGATTAACCCTTACAGCTAAAAATCTTATGAAATCTTTTCAACCCTTCTCCTCAGAAACTATTGTTTCTTCGGTATCTCTTCTCTATATTGCGTCACAACGTCCTGTAAGGCTACGGTACACGGCAGAGGAGAAGAGTAGATACAATCCCCTCATTCGCTAACATTCAGGGCTATCCCCATGAATTTTCTACTGAACCCTTATATTCTTAAATGGTCTAATTATAATATTAAATAATTGTGATATTTCTCCAATTTAATTTATTATAATTAACTGTAATTGTGGGGGATAACTGTAATTTTTTATAAGAATTTTTCATTAAGATTTTTTAATTGGTGATTAGTTTTATAATATTATTATATCTTTGAGGAAAGAAATTCATCACCTAATTTAAAATAAAAAGTTGTATCTGAATAACTTTTTGGTATTATCGGTTTTGAATATTCATTTTTAGAAGTTAAGTTATAAGACTATGAATCACAAAGAAATATATGATTTAAATATTTTATCGGAATCATTGATCTCGAATGACGAAACTTTTCAACAAGCATGTGACGATGATTTGATGCGGAGATTAGCTTTGGACGATGAAAGATCTTTTGATTCTATTTTTTAATTGTATTATAAGGACCTTCTTCTTTATGCGGGGAGCTATCTTCGCGAAAGACAAGTTTGTGAGGATATAGTTCAATCCTTATTCATGCATTTATGGTATGACCGGAAAACACTGTCTGTGGGGAGATCGTTAAAATCTTATCTGTTAATTTCCGTTCGGAATCGTTGTTTCGATTACATGAGGCATCAAAATGTCAGGAACGATTATTTTGATTACGTAAATGAAAACTCGGTATTATCGAGCTCCAATACCGAGGAATATATTTTATATTCCGAATTACAAGATCATATAAAAAAAGCGATAAATAAATTGCCGAAAGCTCAAAAAAGAGGTTTTCGTATTGAGCCGGATAAAAGGTATAAAATATAAAGAAATCGCTAAAAAACTGAATGTCTCGGAACGTACGGTTGAAGTTCGTATAAGCCAGTCATTAAAAACATTGCGGACTCTTCTGAAAGATTTTTTTCTTATTGATTGCTGTTTTATTTGTACGATAGATAAAAAAAATTCTGTTTTCATTGTGGATTTTTTGGGGATAAACGTCTTATTAATAGAAAGGGATAAAAATGGAATTATCGAACGAGAATATTGACCGTCTTATTGTAAGATATCTATCTGGTAATTTGGAATTACAGGATAAGCGTGTGCTTGAAACGTGGATTTCGAAGAACCAAGATAATTATGATTACTTCTTAAAAATGAAAAATTTGTGGGAGGTGACGCATCCTGCTTTTGATGTACGGTCTATTTCGACGACTAAGGCTTTGAGTCGGATAAAGTTGAAGATGGGTTTACGAGAAAAAAACGTGTGATACGCATATATCGTTATTGGGAGTAGAGTTGCCGCAGTTTTAATTATTCCTATTTTGTTTGCGTTGATATATATGGTTGCCGATAGGTTTGTAGAACAAGATTATTCTAAAATAAGTTATCAGAAAATATCGGCTCCTTATGGAACCCGTATACAAATGAATTTGCCTGATGGTTCTATCGTATGGTTGAATTCTGGTGGTGAATTGAAATATCCTACGAAATTTAAGGCCGGAGAGCGTAGCGTTTACTTGAATGGAGAAGCCTTTTTTCGAAGTCCGTTCCGATAAGAAAAATCCTTTCATTGTATATACCGAGGACATGGAAGTTAAAGCCACAGGTACGGCTTTTAATGTAGAAGGTTATAGCAATGATACGATAAATGCTGTGACCATGGTTAATGGCGTTGTAGAGGTTGAGTTGGATAGGAGTAAAGAACGGTTGAATTTGAAACCGGGACAAAGAATAAATTATAATACGAAACGGCAAAATTATCGTGTAGAAGAGGTCGATACTTATAAATGGTGTGCATGGAAAGATGGCAAATTAATTTTTAGAGATGAACCTTTGGACGATGTATTCCGAAAGATAGGACAAGTTTACAATGCCGATATTGTGGTGATGGACAAAGACTTGGCGAAACATATGTATCGTGCGACCTTTCAGGGAGAAACGCTCGATGAGATTCTACGGTTAATGAAATTGACTGTTCCCATGAAATACATAGAAAAAACTTCCGAGAAAGCTATGCCTAATGGCGTTTATTCCAAGAGATATATCGAAGTAGTGAGATTATAGAAAATAATTATGAATAACCTTAAAAATTTTATATTATGAAGAGAAGGACGGATTAGATAGAATAGAAAGAATTATCCGCCATATAAAGAAGGGTGGAACCTTCCTCCATATCCACCCTTCATAAGTTAGCGGAAAGATAACACTTAGAGTTTATTATCCTTAAATACCAACTAAACTAACACAAATGTATGAACTTTATTTCTATTTTGAAAGGTAGGAAGCAACAATTTCTGCCTAAGAATCTTCTAATTATAAAAATTTGCTCGCTTTTGTTGGTTTGCTGTAATGTTATGGCTTTCGGTGCAGATAATCATACACGCGATCCATTAGTAAGCGTCAATATGAAAAATGCTACTCTCGAAAGCGTTTTGAATTATATAGAGGAAACAACCAGTTACTCTTTTTTGTACAATAAACAGCAAGTAGATGTCGGTCAGAGGATCGATATATCGCAGAAAGATCAACCTATCTCCGTAATTCTGGATATTTTGTTTTAAAGGGAGCGATATTACGTATTCTATAAACGGAAAGCAGATAGTTCTCAGTAAAAGCCGGTCAAATGCTTCTTCGAAGGTCGATAAGCGCCTGCTTACGGGTACGGTTATCGATAGTAAGGGAGAAGCCGTTATCGGAGCTAATGTGATTGTAAAAGGCGAGAAATCGGGAAAGGCGACCGATATAGAAGGAAATTTTTCCATCGAAGTCCCCGACAAAGGAGTTCTGTTGGTGTCTTATATTGGGTTTCAACCGCAGGAGGTGAGTTATGGCACGAAAAAAAATGTGACTGTGGTTTTACAGGAAAATAATACATCTCTTGACGAAGTCGTTGTCGTGGGTTTCGGTAAACAGAAAAAAGAGAGTGTGATCGGTGCTATTCAATCGGTAAAAGCCAGTGAACTTCGTGTGCCCACTACCAACCTTACTAACACGTTTGCCGGTCGTATTGCCGGCGTAATATCGGTTCAGAAAACCGGGGAGCCGGGAGCCGACGGTGCGAATTTTTGGATACGAGGAGTCAGTACATTCGCTTCGGGTTCAGCTCAGAATGCCTTGATATTAATTGATGGAACAGAATCCAGCACGTATGATTTGAATGCCTTAGCACCGGAAACAATCGAGAGTTTTTCTGTCTTGAAAGATGCTACGGCAACGGCTCTTTATGGTTCGCGTGGGGCGAACGGCGTTCTTTTGGTTACGACCAAGTCGGGTCGAATGAATCAAAAACCTACGATAAATGTTCGTGTCGAAGGGCGAATGTCCATGCCTACACAGATTCCCGAACTGGCCGATGGTGTCACTTATATGAAAATGTTTAATGAAGCGATCGAAGCTCGTACTCCCGGAGCGAATCCTCAGTTTACCGACGATCAGATTCAAGGAACTATTGAGAACCGCAATCCTTACCTTTATCCCAATAACGATTGGTATGATATTATTTTAAAGATGTCACGTTTAATCAGGCTGCGAACATAAACGTTTCCGGTGGGTCGAAAAACATGGATTATTTTGTCAGTGCGACATTTAATAACGATATGGGGTTGGTACAAGAAGCAAAAAGAAAATCCGTTAAAGAATAATATTCAGAATTTGCGGTATTCGTTTCAAGCCAATGTAAATACTCATATTTCGTCCACTACCAAAATGGGGGTGAAATTAAATGTTCAAATACAAGATTACAAGGGCCCTTATAATAGTATCAATACGATCTTTAATCGGGTAATGTGGGCACAGCCTACCTATTTCCCGGTGAAATTTCCTCAAATCGAGGGTACGAATTATATCGCATGGGGTAATAAATCGGGTGGCGCCCAACTCAACCGTTATCCGAATCCGTATGCCGAACTGGCTTCCGGTATAAAGGAAATGTTCCGCATTACGACGATGGCGACGTTTAATATAGACCAAGATTTGAAGTTTATTACTAAGGGATTGTCTGTTAAAGGTTTATTCTCTATGAAGCATTTCTCTTCTACGACTTTGAATCGTACTTATACTCCCTATTATTTCGAAATCGACCCGAACACGATTGTTACCGATCCTATTACGGGGAATCAATCTTGGAAGTTGAGAAATGTCAATAACGATGGAACCGATGCGTTTTCTTTTACCAAAGCCTATTCGGGTGATAGGTTATTCAATTTTAATGTTTCGTTAGATTATCAAAGAAAGTTTGCCGATCTTCATGATATTTCAGCGCAACTGATCTATTTACAACGAGGGGTTTATAGTAGTAATCCGGCCAATTATAACTCTTCTCTCGGAGAGTTGAATCAAGGTATGGCCGGAAGATTTACGTATGACTTTGATAAACGTTATTTCTTTGAGTTTAATTTCGGATATAATGGGAGTGACAATTTCGCCAAAGGTAAGCGGTTTGGCTTCTTCCCGTCCTATGCACTCGGTTATATTATTTCGAACGAGGACTTTTTTGCCCCTTTGAATAAGACGATTAGTCTGCTGAAATTAAGAGGATCGTATGGAACGGTTGGAAATTCTAATTCTTCTGTTCGTTTTCCCGGATATACCAATGTCAATATGAATGGAGCCGGATATGCTTTCGGTGAGGATTTCAAAGCTACAGAGGCTGGAGCTATCATAACGACATACGGTAATGAAAATGCTACTTGGGAGGTTGCTAAAAAAGCAAATGTGGGTATAGAATTGGGTTTGTTCGATCAAAAATTCTTGTTGATTGCCGATTACTTTCATGAAAATAGGGACAAAATTTTAATGACTCGGCAAACTATTTCGCCTACGATAGGAATTGGTGATGCTAATCCGGTAGCCAATGTGGGAAAAGTGACGAATAGAGGAGTTGATATGTCTTTGGAATATAATCATGCGTTTTCCAAAGATATTGTTCTTTCGGTTAAAGGGAACTTTACTTATGCTGTAAATAAAATATTGGAGAAAGATGAACCCCATTATCCGTTTAGTTATCAATACGAGAGAGGCGGAGCCTTGAATCGTGTCGGGCCGGCTTACATAGCGCTGGGGTTATTTAAAGATGAGGAAGATATTAAAAATAGTCCCAGTCAAGAGGCTATCATGCCTAATATAAAACCGGGGGATATAAAATATCAGGATTTGAATGAAGATGGGGTGGTTAACGAGTATGACCGTACCTATATCGGAAATCCTTATATCCCACAGATTGTATATGGTTTCGGAGCCTCTTTCCAATATAAGAATTGGGACTTCTCTGTATTCTTCCAGGGTGCGGGAAAAGTCTCTATTTATTTGGACGATATACATCCGTTCGATATCTATCATAAGAATGTTTTGAAATTTGTGGCAGATGACTATTGGTCGGCATCTAATCCCAATCCTAATGCGAAGTATCCGAGGTTGGCGCACAATGTAGATAATACGAATACATACCAGAAGTCAACGTTCTGGTTGAGAGATGGTTCTTTCCTGAGATTGAAAAATGCCGAGATAGGATATTCCTACAAATTTATGAGAGCCTATATTGCCGGTAGTAATTTATTGACATTTACGGGCTTTAAGTATTGGGATCCTGAGATCGGAGGCGGATCTAACAGTGGCAATGGATTGGTATATCCTTTACAGAGAGTTTTCAATCTGGGTGTTCAATTTAATTTCTAAAACGATTATGAAAGCAATTAAAAATATATTCTTAGTATTAGGGATACTCGTTACTGTTTCCGGTTGTGATTATCTGGATTCTGAACCTGAGAAGAAAGGAACTTTGGAAGAGGCTTTTGCCAGCGTAAATTCGGCAAGGAATTTTTTTGTACGCTTGTTATTCTTTTTATGCCCGAGTCGAGTGATCATAACGGGGAGCCGCAATTTAATGGAGCCAGTGATGAAGTGTGCATAACTTCTCAGTGGGCTACGACATGGCATTACTCCAAAGTCGCGAATATTGGGTCTCAAACGGCAGCCGATCCCATATATAATTATTGGTCTTATTTCAAAAGTCCTACACAATCGAGTCGTTGTAAAGCGTACAATCTTTATGGCGCTATTCGTCAATGCTATACATTTTTGAATCGAGTAGAAGTGTACCGGGAATATCCGCAGCAGAAATAACCGATTTTTCATCGCAAGCCAAATTTCTGATAGCTTATTACCATTATCTGTTGTTAAGATTGTATGGTCCGATTGTGTTGATAGACAGGGAAATTCCATTGGATGCTACCGGTGAGTTGGCCTTCCCGAAACGTCGTCCTTACGATGAGTGTGTAGAATGGATCGCCGATCGTTTAGACGAAGTGGCTCCTTTACTGCCGCCTATCCAAACTTCCGATAAATATGGAGCTCCCACGCGGATGCGCGGCAAAAAGGAATAAAATCGCGTATGTTATTGTATGCCGCAAGTCCTTTGTTTAATGGGAATAGTGAATATTACAGCGACTTTAAGAATAAAGATGGAGAACAATTAATCAGTTTGCAGTATGATAAGGAAAAATGGAAAAAAAGCCTTAGATGCAGCCGAGGATGCTATCAATGAGGCGCATGCTGCTGGCCATGATTTGTATACCCATTTACAGGCTCCGGTTGGAATAAGCGATGCTGAAAAAGGATATTTTAATCATCGTTGGTCGTTGGTGACTATGCCGAGTGCGGGAAATACAGATATTATTTGGGCTTACACAGGGTCCCGAATGAATATTCAGCAAATGATTGCGCCTCGCGGATTGTCACAAGGATCTACCACTGTTCCTTATGGAGGCTTGGCTCCTTCAATGCAAATGGTGGAAACCTATTTAACAAAGAATGGATTGCCCATTGATAAAGACCCGTCTTTCCAATATGATAGAAGATTTGGAGTAACGACCGATCCTGAGACGGGAGAAAAGACCGTGAGATTACATTTGAATCGGGAACCTCGTTTCTATGCCGATATTGCATACGACCGGGCAACCAATTTCGAATTGGACGGCAGAGATGGAATAAAAGGAGGAAAAGGTTATACGTTGTATTTGAGAATGGGCGAAATTAATCCTGAAACCAATCAGACGAACGGGAATGATCCCTTGAAAGATAATATCACTCCTAATGGTTATTTGTGGAAAAAATATTTACATCCGAATACGAGTTTCGCTAATAATCAGGTGGCAGTGAGGGCTACGGCTTTTCCGTTGGTTCGTTTGACAGAGCTCTATCTCAATTATGTGGAGGCTTATTATGAATATTATGGAAGACTTGATGGGCAGGCTCTCATTTATTTGAATGATATTCGTTCCCATGCCGGTATCCCCAATGTCGAGACTTCTTGGCAGGGAATTGCAGGGAAAGACTATCGCGAGATTATACGACAAGAAAGAACGATTGAACTCATGTATGAAGGCCATCGATTCTTCGATGCTCGTCGTTGGAAAATTGCGCATCTGACTTTCAATAAGGTTCAGAAAAGATGGAATTGTTTTCCGGCAGGATTTACGACTCAATCTCCGCAGTCAGCAGAAAATTATCTGACATTGCGAAACAGTAATGAGCCGACGAAAACTTTTAATGTGCCACAACACTATCTCTATCCGCTGGATTCCAGAGATATAATATCAATCCGAATTTAGTCCAAAATCCGGGGTGGTAGGCGGTCGAATATACAGACACACTTTTTAGATAGATTTGGAAAGGCCCGGTCTCGATGTGTTGAGAGACCGAGAGATCGGGCCTTATAAGTAGAATTCATGCATTAAACAAATAAATATGCTCAGGAAACTAATAAGAGTTTGGATTGTAGGAATAGTATTCCCGCTCTATGCCATAGCCGGGCAACCTTCGGTAAAAATTACCCACGGTCCCTATTTACAAAACTTGTCGGAGAACGAAGTGACAGTCGTGTGGACAACCGATAAGCCTTGTAAATCGTGGGTGGAATTCAGCAAAAAGGAAGACGGTAAGAACTTCTACTCCCAACTGCCGCGAAAAGCCTATGCCTCACAAGACGGGTTGTGTTGTGTCGACACATTGCATCGCGTAACGATTACGGGGCTTGAAAAAAACACGACCTATTTTTACCGAGTATTGTCACAAGAGGTAAAAGAGTTGCTGCCCTATCGTCCTGTTTTGGGTAACATCGTTTCTACCGATATCTGGGGAAAAACCGTTGACTTTTACAACACTCGATGGCAGACAGGAAACATTGTCGATAGTTATGATAAACGATATACATGGGAAGAACGATTTGCAGAAAAATTGTTGGAAATGGCTCCACCGCAAAATGTCGATATGGTAGTGTTTTTGTGGGGATATGTGTAACTATATTAACAAGCAAAGTGATATTTTCACCGGTTTTTTAGATACATCGGTCGGCCTGTTCGCATCTAGAAAACCATTTGTATATGTAAGGGGTAATCATGAAACTCGTGGAGCATATGCCCGTAATTTCTTCCGATACCTTGCCGGTCCCGAAGGGAAGTTCTATTACGCTTTCACCTATGGCCCCATTCGGTTCATCGTGTTAGATAGCGGTGAAGATAAACCCGATACAGATGTGGAATATTCGGGTTTGGTAGATTTTGATAATTATATACTTGAACAAAAGGAGTGGTTGGCCGTGAATTGAAAGTCCGGAGTTTAGAGCTGCCTCTTTTCGGGTAGTCTTGTCTCATATTCCTTTTGGGAAAGGCAGTTGGTATGGCTCTGAACGACTACGCAAACAGTTGCTCCCCCTATTGGAGAGTGTTCGTATCGATTTGATGTTAAGTGGGCATAATCACGCATTCGGATTTATGGATAAGGGGAAAGTTACAGCTTTCCCTATAATAGTGAACTCCAATAACTCTGTGTTGACAATGTTTGGTTCGAAAGATCTGCTGAAAGTTCAAGTTAAGCAAATTGATGGAAAAGTATTATTAGAGAAAGAATTCAGTAAATAACGATAGGAATTATGCAAAATATACGAACAATACGATATTGTTTTATCTTGTTTTTATCCGTTTTAGTCTCTTGTAAAGGCCAAACCGATAAATTAAATGATAATTGCCCCCTTATACCCAAACCATTATCGGTAGACATGCAACCGGGCGAATTTACGTTTGGAGACAGTGTGGTAATTGAATTGAAAACAGATGATGAAGAAATAAAAAAGAGCGGCAAACTTTCTTAAAACCTTTGTGGAACAGACAGGAAGTTGCAAAGCTCAGATAGGAACCGGTGAAGAAGCCCGGAACAAAATCGTTTTTACCGTTTGCGATACGATCGCTCATGATGAGGCTTATAGACTCGATGTGTCCCCTCGTACGGTAACTATCGCCTCGAAGGGTGGTGCTGGTGCTTTTTATGCAGTGCAAACATTGCGTCAATTGCTTCCGGCCGAATGCGAGAAAAAAATGTGACGAAAATGTGATACTGCAAGTGCCCTGCGTGAATATCTACGATGAACCTCGTTTCAAACATCGAGGGTTTATGCTTGATGTGGCACGTCATTATTTCCCGTTGGATTTTATCAAGAAAAACATCGATATAATGACATTGTATAAATTGAATGTATTGCATCTGCATTTAACCGATGATCAGGGGTGGCGCATCGAGATAAAATCGCATCCGCGGCTTACTTCTGTGGGGGCTTGGCGCAAACAAAGTATTGCCGGACATAAAAATGATGTACCTCGTAAATACGATGGAAAACCTCATGGCGGATATTATACCCAAGATGAATTGCGGGAAATTGTCGAATATGCCCACGAGAGATTTATTGAGGTTATTCCTGAAATCGAAATGCCGGGACATACTCAATCGATTTTGGCCGCATATCCTCAGTTGGCCTGTTTCCATAAAAACTACGAAGTCTCGTGCGATTGGGGCGTTCATAAAGAAGTCCTATGTACAAAGGAAGGCAGTTTTAAACTTCTGGAAGATGTGCTATCCGAAGTTTTTGAAATTTTTCCTTCGAAATATATACATATAGGAGGAGATGAATGTCCGAAAGACCGTTGGTCCGAATGTCCGGTTTGTCAACGAAATATAAAACGATTGGGATTGAAAGATGAGCATGAACTCCAAAGCTATTTTATAAAACGAATGGAGGAGTTTGTCAATGCACATGACCGGCAAATTATTGGCTGGGACGAAATTTTAGAAGGTGGCATCGCGCCTAATGCCGTTGTCATGTCTTGGAGGGGAGAAGCAGGAGGTATAAAAGCGGCAAAAATGAACCATTCTGTTATCATGACTCCTCGGGATTTTTTGCTATCTCGATTATTATCAATCGGAAGACCGGGATAATGAGCCTTTGGCTATTTATGGTTACCTACCGTTAGATTCGGTTTATTCCTATAATCCTACCGAAAAATTAACATCGGAACAGGGTCGATATATTTTAGGCATTCAAGGAAATCTTTGGACGGAATACATTGCTACTCCCGAGCATGCCGAATATATGGCTTATCCGAGGGCCATAGCGTTGGCCGAAGTTGGGTGGAGTCGGCAAGAACAAAAAGATTTTACAGATTTTGTCTACCGTTTGACTATTCAATCGAAGAGGCTTGATTCATTGAATGTTAATTATGCGAAACACTTTCTTTTTTCAGTAAAAAATAAAAATGATAAACTATGAAAACAAATGCTATTTTTAGTAAGAAACAGCTTTTTGGGGTCTGCTGTGCATTATTGTTGTCCCCTATGGCTGTATTTGGACAACTTATTGTTGGAAAAAGTTTGGGAGCCGATCATACGGCCGATGAACAAGAGGCTTTGGCCGTAACGTAGAATGGGGATATGTATATATCGATCAATGCCAATTCTTTTCAGATAATGAAAGATGACGGAACTTTCGATGAAATTAAGAATCCCTATCAAGAGTCTACTACCCGTGCTGGTATTTTGACGAAAATATCGGCTGATGGAAAACTCCTTTGGAGCAATATGGTGTGTGTGCAGGAGTCTGCCAATAACAGTCAGGTTACATCGGTTTGTGAAGCCGGTGATTATCTCTATGTAGTCGGAGGTGTCAGAACCAATGTAAAAGGGGAGCACCCGGTATCCGTGTTTGGAATTCCATTGGTCTCACAGGGGAAATGGATTATTATATCGCTAAACTGAATGCTGCTACCGGTGTGGCTGTGTGGGCAAAGACATTCGGTGGTGTGCGTAATTGGGAGATGTTCAATTCGGTGGTTGCCGATGAGGCTGGGAATTTGTATGCCGTGGCTACTTTTGGTAATGTATCGAGTGCACCTTTGGAAATGCCTCTCAAAGACGGTTCTTCTACCTCTTTGGCCGTTACAAACAATTGGGGCGAGGATTATCTGCTTGTGAAGTTCAATAAAGACGGTGAAATTTTATGGGCGACCAATATCGGTTCTAAATTTCGTGAAAATGGAGCTCCTGATGTAACCGTAGGAAAAGATGGGAATCCTGTCATTTGTGGTGTTTTCAATGCTGCGAATGGAAATCTAACGAATGAGTCGGAGGAAAAACGAGAGTTTTATATTGGAGAACAGAAATATCTGCTTTATCCCGAGCAGTCCAAAGAGTCGGCATTGGTAAAACTCAATTCGGCCGATGGTTCTGTGATGTGGTCCCGTTATTTTACCGGTACTGGAAATCAAGAAGTGTTGAAGGTACAGGCCGTTTCGGGCTCGAATGCTGTGGCCGTAACGGGGAAAGCGAATAATCAGATAATCGTGGAAGGATCTGCCGGATTGTCTACCGAAACCGTCACGCATGTATCGGGAGCAGATCATTTATTTGTTATCTCTTTTGACGTCGATGGAAAGCTCCTGTGGAGCAAATCGGCTTCGGGAGATACATCGAGCGAAGGTAAAGAGATTTCGAGTGATGATTTGGGGAATATTTATGTGAGCGGATATTTCAACGGTTCGTTAAATTGGGGTGACAATATCGTCCTTCAAAAGACCGGGTCGAATGAAAAAGAGGGCTTCTTCGCTAAATTAAATGGTTCCGGTAAATGTCTGTATGCCGAAACGGTCAAAGGAACAGGTGCAGAGAGTATCAATCTTATAGCGGTAAACGGAGATAAGCTGGCTGTTGCCGGGGGATAGAACGACAGATGTCACGTTGCCTTATGGCGACTCTGAAACTGGTGTCGCTCGATATACTGTCGGAGATCGTAATTATAAATGGTTTGCGGCATCCTATACGATGAAACCTTCTGTTTCGGGAATCTCGACGTTGAACGGAAAGAGATTCGTTCCTTTCTCGTATCAAATTGTTCCGGCTTTCTTCGAAATGCCGGCAGTGTTTGAATACTCTTTGGCTGGCAATTTACCCTCTGGCTGGATATTGGATCCTGCTACGGGTATTATTTCGGGAAAAGCTACCGAAGAGGCAAGCGGTTCATTCAGTGTGATGATTTCTAATGCCACAGACGGTGAAAGTGTAGAGAAAACCTATACCTATTCTATTGTACCTAAACCCCTGCGATATCTTGTCTATACAACCCGAGAGTCTACCTTCACGGGCTGTGACCGGAGCTTTCTATCAACAATTCACGTTGGAAAATGGAGAGGGAAAAATTGTTTGGACTGCCGAAAATTTGCCCAAAGGTCTGTCTTTGGATCCTGATAAAGGATTATTGAACGGTATTTTACAACAAACAGGGGAACTTTCGTTCACGATTAAAGCGAGAGAAGAGAGTGGTTGTGAGACTTCCCCGAAGCTATACGATTAATGCCGAAGAATTTAATTATTCTTTGGCTCCGAATCTGAAATGGATTAATCAAATTTATGGAAGTGAGGCGTTTGACCATGCCAAAGTGAATTCTATCGATAAAGATGGAAATGTTTGGGTAGCAGCAAGTTGTTTTTCGGCAACTTTCTCCGATGAAGTTTCATTCCCGAACATTGGGAATACCGATGCATTGGTTGCTAAATATAATGGAATCGATGGTAGTTTCATGTGGGCTCGTACGATCGGGGGCTCTCCTGTATCTGGCAGAAATGAGCAAGGACAGGCGATTGTAACAGATGTAGTGACAGGCGATGGAGTATTTACCGGAATAATTACGCCCGATGCTCGTATAGGAACCCTAAATGAAACAGATAGCTTTCCTACAAATGGGGGACGGGATATAGGAGTTGTTCGTTTTGATAAAGATGGTAACAAAATTTGGCATAAAGTATTTGGCTCGGCCAAAGATTGGGAAGCCGGAATCAATACGACTTTTGATAAGAAAGGAAATATTTACGTGATCGGTTATACCAACGATGGAGATATAGTGATGCCTATGGCCGATGGCTCTTCCGAAACATTAGCGGGAACCTCGGTAGATGTGGTGATTATTAAACTGAATGGAGATGGAGAAGGCATTTGGGCGAAGCGTTTAGGTACGGTAAATAAAGGTGAGGAGATATATGGCCTTGTGACCGATGACGCTTGCAATGTATATGTATCGGGTATGGTGAATAACGGTACAGTACCTTTTGGTAATGGTAAGGTGGTGACCGCTACCGGAATTACTTCGTTTATTGCCAAGTATGACGAGGCCGGAGTTTGCCAATGGGTAACTTCGTTGGGAAGCAATGGTTCGATTCTCAATGGACGGGGAACATCTCTTGTTCGAGATAAAAATGGAAATTTGTATTTTGCTGCAATTTGTAAAGGGTCTTCTTCCATATCGGGAACAACGGAAACGATTGAGGCCGATGCTTCGAAGACCGATGGAGCAATTATTAAATTTAATTCCGATGGACAATATGTATGGCATCGCATGTTTGCATCGGTTGCCGATGACGGAGTGACCTCTCTTGCGGTTGATGAAAGTAATAATGTCTATGCTGTGGGATATTATGAGGCAGAGTTGCCTGTATATGAGAGTATAAAATTACAGCGCAATGGAAATAATCGAACGGCCTTTGTCGCCAAATATTCCGATGAAGGAGAGTATTTATATGCTTTCTCGACAGGAGCTATTATTACCGATGCCGTGAAACCGACCGGTTTGGCCATTTCGATAGATAAGACTACGAACGACATTATATTGACCGGGCCTACTTACGGAACGATATATCCCTATGGTGTTAGCGGTAGTTCCAATGCTTTTGGAGGCGGACGTTTTATGTTGGCACGTTATAGCCAAGATGCTGCTTTGTTCGGCATTTTTTTCCTCAGGGAATAAAAAAGGGGAGAGCTATTCGGCTCAATTAAATATTTCTGGTTTCCAAAAGCCCTTACAAGTTGCTTATAGTCTTAAAGTTGGAGATAACCTCCCCGATGGATTGTCTTTGGATACGAATACGGGAGAAATTAGTGGAGTATTGAATGAAGCTGGAATATTTAAATTTACAGTCTTGGCTACCGACGGTTTTGTCAATGCTAGTAAAGAATTCAGCATTTCTGTTACCGGAGCAGATTGTCAGATGACAGTAGAGGCGATTATTTCGGAAGATGCAGAAAATGGAAAACCTTTTTCTGCGAGAATATATGCCGATAATGCTACCGGAGCAGTAACATGGTCTATTGAAGAAGGTAGTTCTCTCCCTTATGGCTTGTCTATAAGCTCGTTGGAAGATGGTGTCGGATTAATTAGTGGAACTCCTAATGCTCCGGCGAAGGAATATTCGTTTACGATTGTCGCCGAGGACGAAGCTGGCTGTCGTGTCACTCAATTGGTATATCTCAATGTTATAGGCGAAAGCGGGGGTAGAAACCCTTGTTTCCGAAGGCTTTGTTGTATATCCCAATCCGGTAACCGATGGAATGCTTAAAGTTTCTTTGAAAGACCTTGTCTCGGGAAATTATGTGATAGAAATTGCAGACCTATCAGGAAAACAAGTCTATAAAGAGGAAGTTAGGGGTAGAAGAAAACATGGTAAAAAAAGTATTTCTGTAAATAATATGCCTTCTCAATGGTATGTAGTTACCGTTCGGGGAATGGGTGTATCTTATTCGCAGAGATTTATGGTTCAATAAAGTTTCTATGGGGCTATCCAACCAATTTGGATAGCCCCATAGTTTTGAAAACAAAAGAGGAGAAATTAGCATGAAGAAGCTTATCTATTTCGTATGTCTGGCTTTTGCCGGTATTTGCTTGTTGGGTTGTGAAAAAAACGATATGCCTGAACCCGAAAAACCAAGAGAGGAAGAACCTGCCGATTCCACGGATATCGTCGATCCCGAAGAGCCCGATACTATTGTAGAGCAGAAGGACGATCCTGAAAATGGAATTATCTTGGATATGCCGGGTATTACGCTTAAAGGTTGGGTGCATTGCAATCGGGTAGGAATGCCGGGGGTTGTAGTGACCGATGGAACTAACGTCACTGTTACCGATGAGAAAGGTATATATAGAATGAAACGAAATACGACGGCTTCTCATGTATATATATCTTCACCGAGCGGTTATACCGTATGCGTGAAAAATAGCGTACCCCAGTTTTATGCCGAAATCAATCAGCGAACAGATATTGTCCATAAAGATTTTGAGCTTGTTCGTCTTGAAAAAGATGATACGAAACATACATTTGTTGCAATCGGTGATCCACAGTTATATCGTGATTTTGAGTTGAGTTATTTGAAAGAAGCTGTAAATGACCTTAACAGCTGGGTAACGCAGAGCCGTAAAGGAGAATGTGTACATTATATTGTGTTGGGAGATTTGGTGTTTGACAAACCAGAGTATCATGAATCGAGTAAAGAGATTTTTTCGATGTTGAATGCTCCTGTGTATAATGTTATCGGCAATCATGATCATGTGTTCGACAAAAGTGAACCTGCTGTGAAGTCCAATGATTTGAAAGCCGATACGGTGTATAAACGACATTACGGGCCTACTTATTATTCATATAATCGGGGTAAGGTCCATTACGTAGTACTTGATGATGTGGAGTATTGGGGCGGATCGGGGCCTAAGTATGTCGATGCCGTTTCCGATGAACAAATTGCTTGGTTGCAAAAAAGATTTGATGTATGTCGATAAAGATAAGGCGATTGTCCTTTGTTTGCATGCGCCTACTAAGCGCAGAACCGAGACTCGGTCTTTCGGCAACAGAGAACAGTTGTATGCTCTTCTCCGTGGATATGCCGATGTTCAGATTCTTAGCGGTCATACGCATTGGAACTCTGTTGTGACAGATGATGGTAGTGTATGACAGAACACATTGTAGCGGCAATGTGCGGTAATTGGTGGCAACCCGAACTGATTTGTAGTGAGGGTACACCTATCGGGTATAAAATATTTGATGTGGACGGAACCTCATTTAAATGGAAATATAAATGTGTGGGACAACCCGAACAATACCAGATGAGAGTATATCCTTTGGGAGAAAGAATCAACATATTACGCCCGAAAAATGTCGTTCTGAATGTTTGGGATTGGGATCCTTCGTGGAAAGTCGAATATTCCGAAGATAACGGACAAAACTATCGTTCGATGTTCCGTAGTCTGAATATGTATGATATTGCTGCATACAATGCTTTCGGGGCGAAGGGAGATAATACTTTCCCTGTCGGGCGTACTTGGATACAAGCCTCTGAATCTGATCATATGTTTTATTGTAGGCCTTCTATTCCGTATAATCAACTTAAAATAAGGGTGACTTCCCGATTTGGGAATATGTTTTCGACGACCGTAAATATTCAAAATCTTTGATTAAAATAAAGTATTAGTTATGAATCTGATTCTAAGAATTATTATAATAGGAGCATTGTTGCTTTTGTTTGCTTGTAAGTCTGTTTATAAAGCCGACCCGTTTCCCGAACCGGAAAGAGAATCGGGACAAACCGATGTCCTTGCATTAAGAGCCGAACCTTTGGATACGGTACGGGTGGCTTTTTTATAGGGGTAGGTGCTCGGGGCATGGCAGCCGTGAAACGTTTTATGAATATAGAAGGTGTGAGGGTAGTTGCATTGTGCGATGTAGATTCTTTCAAAGGTTGCCAAAGCGCAGAGGATTCTGGCTGCGAAGGGACGAGGACCGGCCGTGGAATATTGTGGCCCCGATAGTTGGAAGAAGGTTTGTGAACGAAGCGATGTAGATTTGATTTATAATTGTACCCATTGGCAGTTGCATACTCCTATTGCGGTCTATGCTATGGAGCAGGGGAAACATGTCGCGGTGGAAGTTCCGGCAGCCCTTACGGTTGATGAGTGTTGGCAATTGGTGAATACCGCCGAAAAAACTCGGAAACATTGTATGATGCTGGAAAACTGTTGCTACGATTTTTTTGAGTTGGCTACTTTGAATATGGCTCAACAGGGCGTTTTTGGAGAAGTTGTTCATGGAGAAGGGGCTTATATTCACGATTTAAGAGAATATAATTTTGACACTGCATCGGTATCGGGATATTGGGATATGTGGAGATTGAAATATAATACGGATCATACGGGGAATCCATATCCGACGCATGGCTTAGGCCCGATTTGTCAAATAATGAACATTCATCGGGGAGATAAAATGAATTATTTGGTGTCGATGTCGAGTGACCAGTTCGGATTGACGGAATATTCTCGAGTCGTTTGGGGAAGAACATGCGTTTGCTTCTAAAAAATATGATTTAGGAGATATGAACACTACTCTTATTAAGACTGAAAAAAAGGGAAAACGATTTTGATTCAACACGATGTGACAAGTCCTCGACCTTATGACCGGCATCATGTAATCGGCGGAACAAAGGGTTTTGCACAGAAATATCCGGTGGAAGGGATTGCCTTAGAACCGAATGCACATTGTTTCTTACCGGAAGAGAAATTGGATTCTCTCTTGAAGGCTTATGAACATCAGTTTGTGAAAGAAATTGGAAATTTAGCTCGAAAAGTAGGTGGGCATGGAGGTATGGACTTTATTATGGACTATCGCTTGATTTATTGTTTAAGGAATGGATTGCCTTTGGATCAAGATGTTTATGATGCTGCCGAATGGTCTTGCTTGGTCGAATTGACTGAATATTCAGTAAGAAATGGATCTGTTCCTGTACGTATTCCCGATTTCACACGAGGAGCATGGGAGAAATTAAAAGGTTTGGAATTTGCAAAATAGTTATAAATTTGCAACATTGAAATATTTAACAAGATTAAGAATGGGAACGAAATTTTCGACACGCGTATGGGTAAGTGTAGTCGGCATAGCATCGATTTTTTTTGGAAGTAAAGGATATGCGGATACTGTGATTTCGGTAGCCGACTTTGGGTTGAAACCCGATACGAGGGAGAATGCCGTAGCATATGTTCAAAAAGCGATAGAGGCTTGTAGGGGAAAAGAGCCGGTAACCCTTGTCTTTCCCGAAGGACGTTATGATTTTTGGCCTCAATATGCTCATGAGAAAAATTATTATGAGACCAATACCTACGATGTTTTTCCGAAGCGATTGGCAATGCTTTTCGAGGGGCTTCACAATATCACTGTCGACGGAACGGCTCGCAGTTCGTCATGCACGATCGAATACAACCGATAACCGTTGAGAATTGCGATGGCGTTACCTTGAAAAATTTCTCTATCGATTGGGATATACCGCTTACGGCTCAGGCTCGTGTGACAAAGGTGGGTAGCGATTTTTTCGAGATCGAAATCAATGTCCTCGAATCTCCCTATATCATTGAAGACGGCAAGCTGGTATTCGTGGGTGAAGGCTGGAAAAGTGCATTAGGCAGTATGATAGAATTTGAGTCTGATACGCATTTCGTGGTTCCCGGTACGGGTGATTTGGTGCTGGGGAGGAATTGGAGAGACTATACGGCCGTTTCACCTCGGTATGGTATTGTGCGGTTGAGTCGGAAGGGAGGATTCGAACGATACCCGGCCGAGGGTAACTGGTTGGTGTTGAGGCATAGCACGAGAGACCATGCCGGAATTTTTATCTGTGGCAGCCACGATGTGCGGTTGTCCGATGTGCAGGTATATCATACCGCCGGCTTGGTATCTTGGCACAATATTCTTCTGATATTGCGTTCAAAAAAGTGAGTGTAGAGCCCAATGCGGCGAAGGGACGCATATTGAGCGGTCACGACGACGGTTTCCATTTGATGGGGTGTAAAGGTAAAATTACGGTCGACAGTTGTCGTTGGGCTGGTTTGATGGACGATCCCATAAACATACATGGAACCTGTGTCCGGGTGGTGAAAGTCCTTTCTTCTGATAAGGTTGTCTGCCGGTTTATGCACGACATGAGCAAAGGTATGGAGTGGGGATTTCCGGGAGATAAAGTCGGTATGATCGAAAACAACACCATGCGCACGGTTGCTACTGCAAATATACGCTCGTTCAAGGCGATAGACGAGTATGAGTTCGAATTGGAATTGACATCGGATTTGCCGGAAGAAATCGGGGTAGGCGCTGCATTGGAGAATCTCACGTGGACTCCCGATGTCGATATTCGCAACTCGTTTTTCGGTTCTTGCCGGGCGCGGGGATTACTGGTTTCCACACCGGGAAAAGTAGTGATTGAAAACAATGTGTTCGAGTCGAGCGGGTCGGCTATATTGATTGCGGGCGATGCGAATTATTGGTACGAATCGGGTGCGGTAAAAGATGTGCTTATTAAAGGAAACGACTTCCGTTATCCCTGTATGTCTTCCATGTATCAGTTTTGTGAAGCCATCATATCTATCGAGCCGGAAATTCCCCAGCCCGATACGAAGTATCCGTTCCATAGCAATATCAGGATTGAGAACAATACGTTCAATCCGTTCGACTATCCTATTTTGTATGCAAAAAGCGTAGACGGTATTTCGTTTACAGGGAATGTGATTCAGAGGAATACAACCTACAAACCTTTCCACAAACGAAAGGCTGCCGTAACATTGGTAAAATGCCGCCATGCGAAAATCAAGGATAATAAGATTATAGGCGATGTGCTGGGTGCTCCCGGTGGGAAACTGTCTATTGTGAAAGAATAATGGATAAGACGTTGGGCGGAATGTTAATTCCGCCTTTCTTTTGAATAGGAATCTTGTTTTATCCCTTTCTCTCTGTTCCGAAGGTTTGGTTTTTAAAAATTTGTTTTTATATTTGTGATGTTGTAAAAAAAGGGGCGAAGATATACGCTTTTATGTTAGAAAAGAGTTTGTATGATAAAACCTTAAAATTCAAATCTCATGAAATACCCGATCTCGATATTCTTGTTTATTTCCATGTTTTTGTTTGTTCCTGTGCCGGTTTAGGAGGGTTTCCTCTGTATTCGGGAAGTTATGGTTCGCAGGCGGCTAGTCGTTTGACACCGGTCGAAAGTCCGGCTACCGGATTATATGGCTATGTCAATGACTTGGGTATGTGGGTAATACAGCCCTAAATTCAGATCTGCACAACGTTTCCGTAACAACGGACTGGCGCGGGTGCAAATCGGTGTGCGGTACGGAGCCATAAATATGGCTGGGAAAGTGGTGATAAATCCAGTGTTCGAGCACAGCTACGATGTGGATAACGCTATTACTTCGATGGAGAAGGGAAGATTGCGCGGAATCGATTTATGGGAGACCCGCGATCCCAAGAGCGGATTGTACGGTTATCTCGATTATTATGGGAATTGGTTCATTAAACCGCAATATTACAATGCACGAGGATTCAACGACGAGGGCTTTGCCGTTGTGGAGGTCGGGAGAAACCGCTGGGGCGCGATCGATAGAAACAACAGAATCGTCATTCAACCCAATTTTAAGGCGTCGTATGAAGCGGAAAATGCGCTTAGGCGTCTTTTGGGCTATTAATTTCAGATTAAATAAAGAATAATATTATTATTTCCATTGGCGAAATAGATATTTATTGGAAAAATAACATGTAAATAATAATATTTTTAGGCAGATGGTTTACATTTGCATATTATATTATTATTGCCAGAGTTGAAAAGTGAATGTGACAATATTATCGTAGGCCTCAAATCGGGTTCTTTCGATGCCTTTGAAAAAAGGTATACAAGTTGTATAGTGGTAAATTATACAACTTTGTCATGAGAATATCTGGCGGAGACAGTTATTGGGCGGAGGAAATCGTACAACGTACGTTTGTCCGGTTGTGGGAGACACACGATCAGGTGAGTCCCGATAAGTCGTTGATTTCTTATCTTTGTACCATAGCTAAGAATCTGTTGATGAACGTGTATCAGCGGCAGACTGTCGAATATATTTATGCGGAATATGTTCTTGAATCTTCGGAAGAATATAGCGATAATGCCGATGGAGAGCTGGACGGTAAGTTGCTGGAAGAATATATCGATCGACTTGCCGAGGAACTGCCGCCGTCGCGTAAGAAAATATTTGTTTTGAGTAAACGTAAGCATTTTACGAATAAAGAAATAGCGGTCGAGCTGAATATTTCGGAGAGTACCGTCGCGACGCAATTGTCGTTGGCGCTTAAATTTATGAGGGATAAATTGATGGCTCATTACGATGAGTTGTTACCCTTAGTGATCTATGCTGCTTTAATTAAGATAGTTTAACTATAAACGATTAGACGTGCGAGCCGATTTGCTTTTATACTAAGTAAAGGAACAAATGGATAAGGAATATTTCAAAATACTCATCGAGAAGTACCTCGACGGAAACGCTTCGACGGCAGAAGTCAAGGAATTGTGCGAGTGGATAAAAATAACGATTCGCTCGACCGATGGATCATGCAAGCTATTGAAAGAAGCGATTCTCATCTCGATGAGGAAGTCTATGAACGTCTGTATACCCGCATTAAAGAGAACATAGAATCCCGGGAGAAAAAGTCGCATAGACGATTCTCCTTTGTTCCGATGTTGCGGTGGGCCGCCGTTGTCTGTTTACCGATTATCGCTGCGTTGGCCGTATATGAGTTGGGGCTCGATTCAAAGGTGGATACTCTCCCATTGGTAGTAACTGCCGAGAGTGGGGAACGAGCCAAAGTCCAATTGCCCGATGGTACGAAAGTAAATATAAATTCAGCCTCTCAAATTAGTTATCCGCATGATTTTAATGGGAAAAAAAGAATCGTCGAGCTCGATGGAGAAGCCTATTTCGAGGTGACTCCCGATAAGGAGCGCCCGTTTGTCGTAAAGGCTGCCGGTCTTGAAATTACAGTATTGGGTACGGCTTTCGACGTGTGTGCTTATAAAGACGATAGCGAGGTGTCGGTCGTTTTGTTGACAGGGAAAGTCGATGTGGCATCGGAGAGCGATCGCTATGTCATGCAGCCCGACGAGAAACTGGTGTATGACAGAAACACGGGAACCATGCAGGTCGGTAAGGTTTATTCGAAGGAATATGTCGAATGGACCGATGGAAATTTACGTTTCGAAAATGAATCGCTGGAAAACATCGTTAAGGTTTTATCTCGTGTATATAACGTAAAAATCGTTTTCGACTCGGCGTTTCCCGAAGGACAATATTTTTTCACCGGTTCGATAGGAAGCGGAGGCATTACAAATGCTCTCGATATCTTGTCGATGACATCGTCATTACATTATGAAGTGCGCGATTCTGTCATCGTGCTTCATAAAAAAAATATAACAGCTCCTCTTTTGAATATTTCCCTATGGGGATAAGAATGCTTGGTGTTTGCGTCGAGCCGGCTCCCCTTTTTGCTTATGAAAATGGCACATGTCGAATCATTTAAGAGTTAGATGATTTAATAAATGTTAATTGTAGAATAGGCTTGGATAAATCTGGGTCGCTACTTGTATACCCAATAGACGATGAAAATTAAAAGTAACACATTATTGCAGATACCTTTTATACTAATATCTTTTTAATCAAAGAAATAAAAATGAAAAACGTATGAAATCAAACCATTTTAAGATGAGGTGGCTATGCTTGTTGTTTGCGCTTTTACGCTCAATATTCAGGCGCAGATTACGGTAGATATTAAAAATAAGCCGTTGAAAGAAGCCATAAAAACAATCGAACGGTCGAGCAATTATAGCTTCTTTTATAATGTGGAGTTAGAGGGGCTTGATAAACTCGTGACGGTGAAAACCGACAATGCATCTTTGGAAGAGACCATGAAACAGTTATTGAAGGGAACGAATATCACATTCCAAAGGAAAGTCGATAATGTAGTTGTTTTGCTTTCCAAACAGCAGCAAGCGGCTAAACGGTCCCGTTCTGTTTCCGGTAAGGTAGTCGATGAAAAAGGCGAGGCCATTATCGGGGCCAGTATTATCGTAAAGGTTCTTCGATAGGAACTTCGACCGATGTAGATGGAAATTTTACTATCAATAATATTTCGGATAACGCTCTGCTGGTCGTGTCTTCTATCGGCTATAAAAAGACAGAGGTTCCTGTCACGAATGAAAATCCCATTGAAATTCGATTGAACGAAGATTCCAATTTGATGGACGAGGTAGTGGTGGTAGGCTACGGTGTTCAAAAGAAAATAAATTTAACGGGATCGGTCGTTTCGGTAGACCATGATGTTTTAGCCAATCGTCCTATCGCTAATGTGACGACCGGTTTGCAAGGCATGTTGCCGGGTGTCTCTATCGTGAATACGACAAGCCGTCCCGGTGATAATAACTCTTCTATACGGGTGAGAGAGGTATCGGGACATTGAATAACTCCGACCCTTTGATTCTTATCGACGGCGTGGAAGGCGACATGAACACGTTGAACCCCGACGATATAGAGTCTGTATCGGTATTGAAGGATGCCGCTTCCTCTTCTATCTATGGTTCGAGAGCGGCCAACGGAGTTATTCTTATTACGACGCGTAAGGCCGACCGCGAGGTAAAACCTACGGTCACTTACACCGGATATTTTGCCATGCAAAAACCGACGGCCCTTCCCGAAATGCTCGATGCCGTCGAATATCTTACTTTACTGAAAGAAGCGACTTCGAATGTAAATAAAAAGTTGGGGGTATACACAGGAAGATATAGATGCCGTCATTAACGGAACCGATCCGAATTTCCGGGCGAATACGAACTGGATAAAAAGAAATCACGAGAGATTATGCACCTCAACACGGTCACAATGTAAATATCAACGGTGGGAATAAGAACATGGGGTATTATTTGTCCTATGGAAATTTAACCACTTCGGGACTTATGGTAGGCAACGGTTATCATGCTACCCGTAATAATGTGAGAATGAAATTAAACACCGAGCTTTTCGATCGATTGACCATCGAGGGAAATGTGAGTTATACCGACGTGGATAATTGGACTCCTGCATCGAGCGATAGCGAAAATTCGGGACTTTTCTATCAAGCTCTCCGTTCTTCTCCTTTGACTCCCGTGAAATTCACCGACGGGCAATGGGGATATGGCGGTAGCTCGGCAAACCCGATAGCACAAGCCTACGACGGAGGTTTTATCAATTACCATAAACGTGAGACCTCGTTGAATTTCAGTGCCGGATTGAGAATTATCGACGGGTTGACGGCAAAGGTTCAATATGCTACCCGGTTGGTCGATGTGTTGCGGAAACAACAACAGAACATCATACAGCACTTTTATCCCGATACCGAAACGCCATTGGCTTATACGTCGAATACGAGTAAGTTCAGTCAACGCGATATTGCCCAACGATACCAGAATGTGATGGCACAGGTCGATTATGATAAGACGATAGGGAAACATTCTTTCCATATTCTTGCCGGCTTTTCTCAGGAGTGGCAGTTATACCAACAAATGGATGCCAGTCGTCAGGATTTGGTCTCCAACGATCTCCATGTGCTGAATGCCGGAACCGATTTGCAAACCAATAGCGGCTATGATAATCATTGGGCGATTCGTTCCGGGTTCGGGCGGGTCAATTATAATTTCAACGATCGCTATTTGGTAGAGGCCAATTTGCGTTACGACTTGTCGTCGCGTTTTCATAAAGATCACCGGGGAGGCTATTTCCCTTCGGCATCGGTGGCTTGGCGTTTGACCGAAGAGTCGTTTATGGAATCGACCCGCAGCTGGTTGGATAATTTGAAAATTAGGGCCTCATACGGTACTCTGGGTAACCAATATACCTCTTCGTTATATCCTTATATGGCTTTGATTCAACCTTCTACCTCCAACATGCCTATCGGCGGGGGAGATAACCTCTTCCATGCAGCAAAGCGAGGCATCGAACAATATTCTCTCTTGGGAGTCCATAAAGATGACTAATATCGGATTGGACGTCAATTTGTTGAATAATCGTTTGTCGTTGACGGCCGATTACTTCATTAAGAGTACCGACGATATTTTGCTGAAAGTGAAACTTCCCGATGTGCTGGGTGTGAGTGAACCCTACCAGAATGCCGGTAAGGTTCAAAACAAAGGTTGGGAAATCGCTTTGGCTTGGCAAGATAAAATAGGGAAAGATTTTACCTACGGGGTGAATGTCACTTTTTCCGATGTGAAAAATAAAGTGGTTAGCGTGGGAAATACGGCCGACGATTTCAGCGGCGATCGCATTCGTGCGGTGGGCTATCCTATCGATGCATTTTGGGGATACAAATCCGATGGGCTTTATACGGTCGATGATTTTGATTATGACATTGCCACGAACACTTATACGCCGAAAGCGACGACACCTATTATAGAGGAATATCGCACGAAGGTACAACCGGGAGATATAAAATATGTGGATATAGACGGTGACGGGAAGATTACGCCTACCGAGGATCGTTGCTATATAGGCAGTGCTATCCCCCCGATATAATTATACGATCGGACTCAACGCCGCTTGGCGAGGAATCGATTTCAGCCTCTTTTTACAAGGTGTGGGTAAGTGTGACGGGTATATCGGAGGCATGGGACGACATGCGTTTACCGAGCTTGCCAACTATCCGCAGAAGGCACATCTCGATCGTTGGACTTGGGAAAACCAAAACCCTCATGCATCCTATCCGCGTTTTACGTATGATGAAACATACAATCGGGACGAATTTTCTTCTTTCTGGCTCGAAGACGCTTCATACCTGCGGGTAAAAAATTTGCAAGTGGGTTACACGGTTCCCCGTAAAGTGATCATTTCCAAGATGCATATTGAGAATTTGAGAATATATTTTTCGGGCGAAAATTTGTGGACGTTCACCGACTTCTTCTCGTCGTATGACCCTGAGATTCCTGTAAGCAGTGGAGGTTACTATCCTATCACGGCCTCGTATTCTTTGGGTTTGAGCATTACATTCAAATAATTATCGATATAAATGTCAGAATATATGAAAACAAAATATTTAGCAATTCTGCTGTGTGCGGCGTTTGTTTTACCCGGCTGCAACGATTCGTTCCTCGACAGAATCCCGTTGGACGAACTTACCGATGAAACATATTGGGAAACCGAGGAACATTTGATATTGGCATCTAATGCCTGCATCAATTATTTGAGAGGAAAAAGCAGGAGTGTCGATATGGAATTTTTGGGAGATAATGTTTTTCGTGAACGTTCGTCGGAATACAAGACTCTCGGGAGTGGAAATTTTACGAGTGATTTGTCGATCATCAATTCGGAGTGGACGACCGATTATGACGGTATCAGACGTTGCAATCACTTTCTTGAAAATTACGAACGTGCTCAAAAGGTTTCTGCATCTGTAAGAGAAAGATATGCCGGAGAAGCCATTTTCATAAGAGCCTATTTGTACAGTTATCTGGTGAATTGCTTTGGCGATGTACCCCGTGTAACCAATACGATAGATGTGGGAGACGACGAGCTTTATGGCTCCCGTACCGATAAGGAAACCATGATCGAATGGATTCTTAGTGAGTTTGACCGGGCCGCTGCGGTATTGCCTTATGCTAAGGATTTGAAAGATAGCGAACTCGGTCGTCCCACAAAAGAGGCTGCTTGGGCGTTTAGTTCTCGGTTTGCGTTGTACCACGAGCGTTGGGATAAGGCTGTTTCTTCGGCAGAAGAGGTAATGACTGCCGGTTTTCACAAATTGTACGATAACGGGAATCCCGAAACGACTTATAACGAGTTGTTCACTTTGGCTGCCAATCCGGTGACTAATAAGAACAACCGGGAGTTTATCGTTACTCGTCTGTATAGTGAGGAAGCCAATCAAACTCATAACCTCAGCCGGGAATTGCAAGTTCCCAACGAGGAGGCTCGTTATGCGCCCACTCGTTCGCTCATGGATGCCTATTTGTGTAATGGGCTTCCCATAACTTTGCCGGCGAGCCGTTATCGCGAGAATACCCACGAGGCTATCTTCAATAATCGGGATCCACGTATGGCGCAGACGATTTTGAAACCCGGAGCGAAGTGGGGCGGATATCCCGGTAAGACTACCTATGAACAGCCTAAGTTCTCGAATTCGGCTACCAGTTGCCGCACGACGACAGGTTGGTATTTTACGAAATTTGTCGAACTCTCCGCAATCTCGTTATAACAAAGACCAGAACGCCATTCCGTTGATGCGTTACGCCGAGGTCTTATTGAACTGGATCGAAGCGAAGGAGATGAGGGGCGATGCAATAACTCAACCGGATATAGATAAGTCGATAAACCTTCTTAGAGACCGGGTTGGAGCAGACAAGATGGTATTGACCAAATTGAATGCTTACGGGCTGAATCTGAGAGACGAAATTCGTCGGGAACGTCGGGTCGAACTGGCTCTCGAAGGGGAGCGCTATTTCGATTTGTTACGTTGGAAACAAGGAGATTTATTGGCGAAAGATGTAACCGGTATGCGTAAGAGTACGGTTCCGCCCAGTGAATATGTTTATGTCGAAGATATTCCTACCGATGATAAAGGGAATTTGATTTTGATGACGGGGCGCACATTCTCTGATATGAAAAATTATTTATGGCCGATTCCGTTCACGCAAACGCAACGTAATCCCAATTTGCTCCCTAATAATCCCGGTTGGGAATAAGGATAGCTTTCACAATTAATGTTATCTATATATGAAAACTCATTTTAAATTCATTTTGTGCTTCGTTGGAATTTTATCGATAACTGCTTGCGGTTCGTCCGACCCGGATTTGCCGGGTTCGGGCGGAACCGGCGGTGACGATGAAACTCTGGTCACGTTAGCTGGCGACCGTTCGTTTTCTCTTCTGTCGTTGAGTGCCGGTAAAGGGTTAGCCTCTGGGACGTATAATATCCAGCCGTTAGCGGCATTTATTCAGGAAAATAATACCGATGTCGTAGCATTGCAAGATGTGGATTTCGGCTGCCCGCACGGGAAAAAAAAGAATCTGGTTGGCGAGGTCGCTTACCGTTGTAGCAAGGACGGTCAACGCCGGCAGGGGATATTCGCTTCTACCGGTCGGGAAGATGGCGGAGAAACAGGAGTGGCTTTGTTTGTCCGGGAATGTTTTTATGGTACGAATAAAGTGAATTTGAACGATGAATTGGTATTGCTTACTGCGCCTTATGAATTGGGTTCGGGCGAGACGGTTCTTATCGCTACATGCCAGTTCGATAAGGAAGATGCCAATAAACGGGTGCGTCAGGCCGAAGCTCTTGCCGCTTATGCCGACCAAGTAAAGCAAAACATCGTTATTTGCGCTTCTGTCTATGAAAATGAATCGGGGAATGTATTCAATATTTTGAAGAAGAAGTATCGCCGTTCCTGCAAGTTCTCTTCGGAAAATACATATCCTGCCGTTCAACCCGAATCGAGATTCGATTATGTGTTGACTCCTTTGTCCCAGAATTGGGGAACACAGGCGGTTCAGATTAAGGGAGATCAAACCGTTTCGGATCATAAGGCTCTATTCTTGCGTATAGGATTAAAATAAAGAACAGATGAAAAAGTATAATTATTTCGGCAGAGTATCCGGCTGGGGAATATGTATGTTATTTCTCCTCACAGGACTCTTTACCGGTTGTTCTGAAAACGAAGAAGACTATCCGAAGGGACAAAGACCTGCTGGCATTGAGTCGGTTAGGAAAGTAGCTTGCATAGGGAACAGTATAACCTATGGGGCGAGACAGTTCTTAAACGATAGGGAAAAAGAGTGCTACCCGGCTTTGTTGGGTAATATGTTGGGAGAGGGTTTTCGAGGTCGCCAATTTCGGGTGTAGTGGCACAACCCTTTTGAAGAATGGCAATTCTCCATATTGGAATACCAAAGAATATACCAATGCCAAAGCATTCTTACCCAATATTGTCATTGTAAAATTGGGCTCGAATGATTCAAAGTCGGGCAATTGGTCTAGTCATGGCTCCGAGTTTGAGTCCGATCTCACGGATTTGGTTCTTTCCTTACGGAGCCTGTCAACTCGTCCGAGGGTCTTTTTGTGTACGCCGGCCATAGCGTATAGCAACTCGTTCGGAATAGACGACGGTATCATAACGAGCGAAATTATTCCGGCTATTCAGCGGGTTGCCGAAGCTCAGAATCTCACGGTCATAGATTTGCATACGGCTTTGCGGGGGTATGGAGATTTGTTTCTTGATGGAGTCCACCCCGGATTGGAAGGAAACAGAGTAATAGCGACCATCATTTACGATGTGTTGGCAAAAGAATATTCTTTGAATAAATAACAAATAGAATGAATCATGAAAAAAATTATATCGATACTGTTAGGAATATGTTTGTGTGGAGGCGTGTTTGCCCAGACTCAACTGAAAATAATCTCGTTTAATATTCATGCAGGTTATGATGCCCCTATCTCCGACATCGCTGCTTTCATTAAGGAACAAGATCCCGATATCGTGGCTTTGCAGGAAGTAGAATACTATACGAATCGAACAGGGGCGAATACGCCGAGGCCGATCAATAACAATATCAATATGTTGAATGAGTTGGCCTATTTAACAGGCATGCATGGAATGTTTTATGTAACACTCGAAAAATGCTACGGCGGTAAATTCGGTAACGCTATTTTGAGTAAACACAGTTTTGACGAGACTCGTAGAATTATGTTGCCATGTGCGGCCGGTACAGAGCAACGTAATGCTGCCATTGCCGATATAAAGCTCCCCGATGGGACCGAGTTTTCGATTGTCGACACTCACATCGATATGTCTAAATTGGACAACGGCATGTCGCAAATTAAAGAAGTTAACCGTATTCCGCAGTTGGGGAAACATTATATTGTAGCCGGGGACATGAATCGTCGGGTAGGAACTGCCGAGATTAACGAATTGTCCAGCGTATGGACGTTGGCTCTCAGCCGGGAGTTCGATCATATCGGTTACTATCCGGCCAATGGGTGGGTGGTAAAAGAAACGAAAGTCTTTTCCGATAACCAGTTGTCCGACCATTATCCCATTATGGTTACCCTCGAATTTGTCAAATAACGATGTAGATAGAAGTGTATCATGTTATAATATTCAAAAAATTAATTTTAATCGTCGTCTAATTAATTTCTATTAAAAACATTAAGTTATGAAACTAAGAAAAATTTACACAAGTGCAGGAATCTTGCTGCTCTCTTTATTTTGTATTGGAGATGCGGTAGCGAAAGATGCTAAGTTTGAAACAGGTGTTTCTTTCGGTAGTACAGGAGCCGATGAGCCTTACAGCTCTCTGACGGATAAAGACGGAAATTATTATATTTCGGGTATGTGCCGTGGAGATGTGGAGTTTGCCGGTGGAGCTACGATTAAAGGTCGTGGCGGTATGGATGCCGTTATCGTGAAATATGATGCCGAACTTAATTTTTTGTGGGCAAGAGCCGTGGGTGGCAGTAAAGACGATACTTTCGAACGCATTGCAGTTACCTCTGCGGGCGATATTGTCGCTGTCGGTAAAATATCGGGTGATGTTACTATCGACGGTACGGAACAGACGTTGAGCGGTACGCAATCTACCGACGGGTGTATCGTCGTTTATGATAAGGACGGTAATTATAAATCGTCGGCTCAGATAAAAGCGGCGGGAGCATCTTTGTGCTATTCGGTGGCTGTGGACAAGAGCGATAATATTTTTGTGACGGGATCGACTGTCGGAGCGACCGATTTCGGAAATGAGAAAACCGTGACAATCGAGGGAAGTAATCCGGGAACATTCTTGGCTTGCTATAATAATTCTTTGGTCTGCCAGTGGGCTATTGCCGGTTCAAGCCCCGTTCAATCCTATGGCTGGGCCGTGAATTTCGATAAAGAAGAGAATATACTGCTTACCGGACGTTTCGGAACGACGTTTACAATCACCGGGACCGACGGGGGAAGCGCTGACGACTGCCGTGGGCTCGGAATCTTCGCAAGACACCTATGTGGCTAAATTGTCTCACGAAGGTGTGGGACAATGGATTACGTATGTAACGAATTCCAATCGTATCGATACCCGTTCGATAGACTCCGACTCACAAGGAAATGTTTATATTTGGGGACATTGTCAGTCGGCGGTTACTCCCGAAGGATAGTCTCCTCTTGGATTTAACGGGAATTTCGATTCGTTTTTGATTAAATACTCGTCTGCCGGAGCCTATTTGGACGGTATGAATCTCGGTGGGAGCGGTCGTGATGAAGCTAAATCTCTATTTGTCGATGCAGACGACAATATTTATGTCGCCGGTAATGTGAACGGCGACGGCTCGAAAGGAGGAACTGCCGTGAATATGAATCCTCGGGGAGAATCCAAAGATTATACGTTCAAAGGTCATGACGGTTATGTCGCTAAATATAACGGTTCTACATGGGAACTTATGCAACTGGAAAAAACGGTTACGCCCGATAATGCCAATCAGCACGAAGTCGCTTGGTGTGTAACGATGTCTCCCGATTACAATAAGGTGTATGTAACCGGATATTTTAATAATGGCGCCACCGTTTTTGACGGGGCTTCGCTCACTCTTCCGTTTGTACAGGATTATGATATTTATACGGTTCTATATTCCTATACCTTAATGGTAAAGACCAAAACGTTGGAGCCGGGTGTAGCCAATGAGCCTTATTACAGCAATATCGTTGTGGATAATGTAGAGGGTGCAGTGAAGTTCGAAATCGTTTCTGGCACGCTTCCCGACGGTATTACGTTAAGTAAAGACGGTGCTTTTGCCGGTACACCGACGAAGAACGGTCCTTATACGTTCACCGTCAAAATTTCCGATGACGTTTCTTCTATTCAAAAAGAATACACGTTGGTTATTAAATCGGGAGAAGGTTGCGATGTATTCATCGTTACCGATCAGTGTCCCGATGCATACATAGGTTATTCCTATTCGCTCCAACTCGAAATAGAAGGTGAAGGTATTACCTGCGCTCTTACCGGAGGCTCGTTGCCGGTCGGCCTTTCTTTGACGCCCGAAGGATTGATTTCAGGGACCCCGGCAGAATCCAACGAACCGGGAATTTACAGCTTTACGGTGAAAGCTACCGGAGCATCGGGTTGTGACGATGAATTGGAATTGTCGATGATACTTTCCGACGAAACTCCCAGTGGAATAAACCGTGTAAGTCTCGATTCGTTCCAAGTCTATCCTACGGTTTCTTATGGAGAAATTACGTTGAAAGCCGACTTCGGTAAGGATATGAAGGCTCAGGGTAGCTGTCGTGACTCCACTCGGAACTTGTGTATGGGAAAAAACATATTACGGTGTACAACTCGATGAGGTAATTTCTACTGCCGATATGCAACCGGGAGTTTATTATCTGGTATTGTCGACGGAAGAGGGTAAATCGACCAAGCCTTTTATTGTAAAGAGATAAGTAATCGAAAACTTTTTTCGAGATGACTCCGGTTCCTTTGAACCGGGGGCCGGAGTTATCTTGTATTCATATAATTGATAGAAATGAAAAGAAGTGAATTTTTAAGGTTGATGGGAGCCACTACGGTTGCAGCCGCTCTTTCCGATTTTCAGGCGATATCGCAGACTGTCGGAACGTTGAAGGGTGGAACGGTCGGGGCAGACAATTTAGCCGACGAACTTTCGTCCGATCTGGAAAGTCAAGAGGCTGTGGTTGATAAACCGGTTACAGCGATTGTGATTGGAGCCGGAGCCCGTGGAAGAACATATGCCAGTTACTCGGAACATTATCCTAACTCTTTGAAAATCGTAGGTGTAGCCGACATCAATACAGAGCGTAAGGAGTATATGAAGAATCTGTATCGTATCCCCGATGAGCACTGTTTCAGCGATTGGAAAGAAGTATTCAATGTCCCTAAATTTGCCGATGCAGTTATCATCGCCACACCCGATAACTTGCATTATGCGCCGGCTTTAAAGGCTATGGCTGCCGGATACGATTTGTTGTTGGAGAAACCTGTCGCCCAGTCGATAAAAAGAGTGTACGGATATTTTGAAATACGCCAAGCGCTATGACCGTATTGTAGGCATTTGCCACGTCTTGCGGTATGCCCCTTATTTCATTGCGCTTAAAAAGGTATTGGATTCGGGTAAAATCGGCGAGTTGGTCAGCATACAACATATGGAATGTATTCGTTATCACCACATGGCCCATTCCTATGTACGAGGAAACTGGAAAAGCTCGAAGGACACGACTCCCATCATTATCGCGAAATCGTGCCACGATATGGATATGATGCGGTGGCTTGTGAACAAACCCTGCAAATCGGTATCGGCTTATGGAGGTTTGAAACTGTTCAAGAGGGAGAATGCGCCCGACGGCTCTACCGAGCGTTGTCTCGATTGTCCGGTAGAATCGCAGTGTCCTTATTCTGCCAAGAAGATATATTTGCAGAGGAGGCAATTCCTGTATGTGTTCGATATTCCCGATAACGATTGTAAAAACTACAAGTACGACAGTTTGATTCTCGATAAGCTCAGAACCTCCGATTATGGTCGATGTGTTTATCGATGCGATAACGATCAATGCGACCATTTCGTGGCATCGCTCGAATTCGATAACAATATTACCGGAGCCTTCTCGATGGAAGCCTTTACGGCTACCGGTGGCCGTCTTACCCGTGTTATGGGAACGAAAGGCTGGATCGAGGGAGATATGAAAAAATTTACCGTAACCGATTTTCTGACAAATAAGAAATTGGTTTGGAATAAAGATATATCTTCTTTGCCGGGATATGAAGGTCATGCCGGCGGCGATTTCGGAATCGTGAAAGACTTTGTGCTGGCCGTCGCTCATAGAGATACTTCCTATTTGACCAGTACCATCGACCTTTCCATTGAAAGCCATGTGATGGGCTTCTTGGCCGAAAAGAGCCGGGTGCTGAAAAAGAGAATCGATATGTAGGCATGAGTAACGGACCGTTAAAAAAATGTGATATGTAAATTTTAAGGTGCAAATTGAGTTTTCAAAAGATAGATAAGCGATGACGAGCCGGGCACATTGTGATAATGTGTCCGGCTTTTTTATATATAAGATTTTATGTTACAGAAGTTTGATGACGGCTTGGGATAGATGAGCTTGGTTCATGTCTTCTTCTTTCTTTTTTTTTTTAAGTGAAAAAATAGATTTTTTCACTAGGGATAAAGTGCTATTTGGGGTTTTTATATAAAAGGAGTTATATAAAAATGCATTTTTATATCATGAAAAACGAAATAGAAACTATGAAGAACCTGTTTCAACGAAGAAGATCGATCACAGATTATAATTCTTATTAAACTATTGAAGGGGAGAGCGTTGCTTAGGAGATGGGTGTACCTGAGGCGTGAAACGTTATTCTTTTTATTTCCCGAAATCATTTTGATTTTTAATATTAAAAATATGTGTAGCCTATGGATATAAATTTGACTGTTTCTTAATATTATTAAGAAGAGACTATTGATTTCTAAAAAATTCAAATACCGCGAGAGGCACAGTATGTATGAAAGTAAGAGGTTCGTTTCTATAAATTTTTGTATTGTATGGTGTCTTCTGGGGTCTCTTAGAATTTCATGAGTTATTATCTCTTCTTTATTCGGTGAAACTGAATGATTAAAAATAAAAGGTTCTCCGGTAGAATCGTGTCGATATCGAATGGATTTTGCCGGTGAGTCAATAATTAACAAAACAATTAAAAATTATCATGAAAAAAGTGTACAGTTTTTGTTGCTGTTCTTGATGTGCATAAGCGCTTCTTGGACGTGGGCGTCGGACGCTCCCGAGCGGACCGTCTTGTTTAATATGGGAGACTATGATTCCCAATATTGGCGTATTCCGGCTTTGGTGACTGCTGCCGACAATTCGTTGGTCGCTGTGGTGGACAAACGAGGCAGCAGTTTGGGAGACCTGCCCAATACGATTTCCATTATGTCGAGAAGAAGTACCGATAACGGTAAAAATTGGTCGGAGCCGGTTGTCGTTGCTCAGGGTGGTAACGGTAAAACATATGGCGACCCGGCTGTGGTACTCGATAAAAAAGACGGGAAATTTGATTTGTATGTTCGTGGGTTATCAAGGTCTATGGAATGCAACGCCATATAACCGACAAGGAATCTATGTCTCTAAGAGTACCGATAACGGTGTTTCTTGGAGCGAGCCGGTAGCTATTACCGATCAGGTGTATGCTAACCATAGCAGTTGGTATGCCGGTTTTGCCGGATCGGGCCACGGCTTATGCTTGAAAGATGGCCGTTTGATGTTTGTTTTGGCGATTCGTGCCACTTCTGCTACCGGGGTTCCTCTTCATAATTATGCTATCTATTCCGATGATGGAGGCGATAATTGGACTTTATCGACCAATGCAGCTACGACTGCGGGAGACGAGGCCAAAGTGGTGGAACTTGAAGACGGGGATATTTTAATGAGCATTCGCAATCCAAGTAAGGGCAACCGCATTTTTTTGTAAATCCACCGACCGGGGGCAGACTTGGGGCAAAGCCTATTTCGAGACGGAATTGAAAGACCCGGCTTGTAACGGCGACATCATTCGTTACTCCTATTCTACCGACGAAGGATCGGAAGGAAAGAGCCGTTTGTTGCACTCTCTTCCAGAAAGCACGACAACCCGTGAGAATGTCACGATTTATCTGAGCGAAGACGATGGTGAGACTTGGCCGATAAAGAAACGTTTGGTAGACGGTTATTCTGCCTATTCCTCTTTAACGGTTTTGTCCGATGGGACAATAGGCGCTTTGGTCGAAGAGGGTAAATGGGATAGTAATCTTCCGGGTGAAGACGGGTTCCAACTCGTGTTCTATCGATTCACGATGGATTGGCTCACTTCCGATGTTACCGAGCCACCTGTGGTTTCGGAAGGTACATTGCAGCTGAACGGTACGGATCGCTATATGCGTATTCCCTCTGCCGATGATTTCAATATTGCTATCGGTGAATCCTACACGGTTACTTGCAAGGTGAAAATGCCTTTCTCGGGTAGTTCTTGCCGTTTTGTGTCGAAACGTTCTTATACGGGAACGGCCAATAGCGGTACTGTCGGTTGGGAAATGTGGGGCGATATGAATGCCAGTACACGATTCTCTACCAACCTTTCCCCTGCCGGTTCGCCGTGGGGTGGTAAAGGTAACGGTACAGGTGTCACGTTCACTGAAAATCAATGGGTGCACTTGACTTGGGTTTTCGACTGGAACGAAAATACGACGAATATTTATGTAGATGGTGTATTGGGTGAATCGAAATCTCTACACGCTGATTTTCAATCTAAGTCTCTGGAAAATAACTTCGATGTTTTGGTCGGAGCCGGATATTCGAACAGCGACGGTTCGGCATTCTATTCCCGCTTTTTTTATGAATGGCGAGATGGACGACCTGCGTTTCTATAATAAAGCGTTGACTTTGGACGAAATTAAAGCCGATATGGACGCTACGGTAGACGGAACGACCGATGGTTTGGTGGCTGCTTATGACTTTACCGATATTTCGGGGGTGGAAGTTCCCGATATCTCAGGTCACGGACATACGGGTACATTGGTGAATTTCCCCAATTACAGTACGCTTTATACCGTGACAATCGCTGCTCCCGACCCCGAACAAGGGACATTGAAAGTGATGAACGGTTCCACCGAAGTGGTTAGCGGAACCGGAATACCCGAAAATACGAGGTTGACTGTCGTGGCAGAACCTGCCGACGGATACCAGCTGAAAGAAATTCGGGTGAACGATGTGGCATTGGAAAGAAACGTGAACATTTTTACGCTGACGCAAGAGACTACGGTTACCGCCGAATTCGAAGAGGCCGTACCGGCATACTGCACGTACGAAGGGAACTCGTCACATGACCAGCGGTATGTCCGCAGTATCACTATGAACGGAGGAACTTCTCCTTTCTCGGTATCGGTATATTCCACGACAAGACAAGCTGTTTATGTAGACAAGACCGACAATGTGTTCGAAGCATATGCCGGAGAGGAGATACAGCCTGTCGTTAATTGGGCGGGAGAATGGATGCATGGCTACCTCTACATCGACTACGACAAGGATTACACGTTCTCTTATACTTTGGGGGAGCGACGACTATCCCACGGCCGACGGTGAGCTGGTCTCCTATACGTTTTATAGCCCGAGTGACTCTCAGTGGGGTAAGAACAGCAAGGGCGAAACTACGGAGAATAACAGCAGACTGGACGATGTTCCCTCCTTCACATTGCCCGAGAGCCTTGCTCCCGGCGAATACCGCGTGCGTTTGAAAATAGACTGGTGTCACTTGGATCCTTGGGGCATCCCGATGAAATCGCCAATACCCTTACCGGCAACGGCGGCAACATCGTCGATTTCACGTTGCGGATCGTGGAACGTCCGGCCACCTATACCGTGACCCTTCCCGAAACAGTAGAGAACGGTACGCTAACCGTGATGAACGGCAGTGTGGCCCTTGTGCCCGGAGCAAACACGGTGGAAGAAAATTCGAATTGACCATTACCGCCACCCCGAACAAGGGTTATAACTTGGCCAGCCTCACGGTTAATGGCGAGGATATCACGAGCGGCGAGACCCATACGGTAACGGGTGCGACGGAGATAAGTGTCACGTTCGAGGCCAAGCCCACCCACACAGTAACGTATAGCGTGGTAGAGGGCGAGGGTAGTATAATACTGACGAGCGCCGACGGCACACAAAGTTACGAGAGCGGCGAGCCCATCGAGGCCGGAACATCGTTCAAGATCACGTTCGATCCTGCTGAGGATTACAAGGTAGGTAGAGTGATGTACGGCCCGAGTCAATTCGGAGCTATTATGGAGTTGACTTTGGCCTCCGACAACAGTTACACGATGCCGGCCGAACAGTTCGTGGGCAATTACACGTTCGAGGCTTATTTCGTATACGATCCGGAAACCGGCATAGCAGAGAACGATCGAGAGGCGATATCTGCCCGCTACGTGAGTGGCGTTCTCCATGTGGAGGGTGTGACGGACGGCGAATTTGAAGTCAATATCTATAACCTCACGGGAAAACTGGTGAGAACGGCGACAGAGACAACAGTCGACGTGGCCGATTTGGCAAAGGGTTGCTATCTTGTCAAGGTAACGACCGCAGAAGCCGAGAAAGTATTGAAATTCATTAAGGAATAAGACACAGGGAACGATGCCCTCATAAACAAAGGTCGGCGGGGAAACTCCCCGCCGACCTTTGTCATTTTTTCACGATGTCCCGCCCGTTTTGTCCTTCGGGGCATCACTCTCTATTTCATTGCCCCGTGTAATACAGGGGCTTCGAAAGGTGTCGTGAAATGTTACTTTGAATATTTTACCCTCCTCCTTTGCTGTGCCCCGTAGCATTACGGGTGCTTTGCACAGCAAAATATAGGGGGAATACATTTATTGAGATTTACTGCCGATAAGAATGAATGTAGGGCTTTCTATATGGCATCGTATGACTTTGTGCCGTTTTTGAAAACGATGGCGCCACGAACACCTATTGCACAGCCTTCCGATTCCTCTCTCTTTTCTCCTTTGACTACTATGTTAATGGTGTGTTTCCCTTCTTCCAAGTTCAAGATGTGGAAGATGTTTATGTTGCGGTGTTCTTGTTTGGCATAGTAGTAAAAGCAGTCTATCGTGCGTTTGAATATACCATCGACATATACGTCGGCTTTGCCTCCGTTTTTAACCCACCAGCCTTCGATAGAAGCTCCTGTTCCTTCGAAAGTGAACGTTATTTCATCGCCGGCTTGTTCGCTATATTTCACATAACCGTTTTCGGCATCCTGCCAATTCCCTTTCAAAGTCCAGCAACTGTCTTTGTCGGCATCGACGATGGCTGCGCGTTTGCTGTATACCAAGTTGGGGAATGCATCTTCCATAGGAAGGGCAACCGGTTCTTGCAGTACGATGGAGTAACTGTCTTCGGTTACTTTACCGCCATTTTCCACAATGATTTTTTTTTCGGCATAATCCGCAGTGCGTTCCACCGCTTTGTTGAAAGAGTAGTTGGTGTGAACGAACGGTTTGTCTCCGATTTTTCGATGGCTTCTCTATACTCTTGGGGGAATGCGCTGAATCCTTTGATGATACCCAAAACAGCCAAAGCGTTGGACGGGTTGCAGTCGGAGTCTTGTCCGCAGCGGGTGGATATTTCCAATGTCTTGTTTATATCTCCTTCTCCATAGAGCAATCCTATAACGATGTAGGCTCCGTTCAGTTTGGCATCGATATTGTATTTCGTGCCGGGGTTGCAAATGTTCGCGCGAGCCCACTTGTCTTCTAACATTTGCCAGCACTTAGTCCAGTCATCGGGATTTTCTTGGTGAAAAGCGATGACATCTTCAATGATTCTGCGATAACCGCTTTCGGCCGGTAAAGAGAGCAATGCTTTTTCGATGACAGACCGGATATCGTTCTGCAAATAGGCTTCGCTATACAGCGAGGCTACGAATGCACCGCCATACACACCGTCGCCGTAGTTCATGATATGACCCATATAATCGGCCATTTTGTTGGCCGTCTGCGGCATGCCGGGACACATGAACCCGATATAGTCGGCTTCGATTTGAAAGTCTATGTCATCGGCATGGAGGTTGAATTCGGGCTGTCCCGATTGGGGCGGAAATATGCTGTCGAAATAATTTTTGCGGGTCTGTACATTGGCGTGCCACAGTCTGAACCCGGCTGTTGCCAAAGCCTCTTGGTATTTTTTTTGTTCGGCTTGCATACCGTGTTTGTCCATTACGTCCATCAAAGTTAGCTGTACATACAAGTCGTCTTCCCACAAAGCATCTTTTACTCGGACGGGAGTCCAATGGATAGAATCTTCATACATCTTGCCCAATGCTTTGAATTCGGTAGGGAGTCCGTAGGATACCCCTATCATTTTACCTGCCCACCCACCGGCGATTTTGTCTTTCAGAGTGTCTTTGCTGATCGTAACTTGTTGGCTGCACGCCATTAGGAAAAAGAGGCATGAGTAACCCTAATCCTTTTTTTCATGGTATTCATCATAAATTTTAATGTGTTAAAAGTTTATGATAAAAAGACAGAAAGGTTTGTTAAAAGGATAGTCGAGATTGAAATATATATCATTTTTAACTTTTTGTATGATAGGGAGTTTCTTTTATGTGAAAATTTTTATGCGCCTTTCTACTTCGGATAGGGGCTTGTTCATAGTCCGGTGAATAGAATTTCAGTATTTTATAGATACGCAGAGCTTCTTGATAGAAAGCCATAGCATTTTCAAGGTGTCCTTCTTCCTTGATTATATCGGCGAAATTCCTGCAACATTCTGCTTTTACCCGATAGGTGTCTTCGGTAAATCCTCCGACGAGGTATTTTTCGCAGATGTCTATTGCATCGATATATAACTCTTTCGCTTTCTGCAAGTTTCCCTTGTCAGTATAGCATTTTGCGGCTTCCAGATAGTCCGATGCCGTTTTAAAGCGATGGGCGTTTTTCTTGGCGATTCTTATGTCTTCTATCGTTCGAGCTTCGTCTGTCTCATTGCCTTCTTTACACTCGCCGTCTTCCTCATCTTCCTCCATGTCCTCATCGATTTCGTCTTCCTCATCTTTGTCATCGTTGTAATCCTCCTCATCATCTTCTTCGATAGCTCCGAATTTCAAAGCGATGTCGTAGTACTTTCTCGCCTTTCGGGCTTTTCCGGTATCTGCGAATGTTTCCGAAAGGCATAGCGCTACCGAACCTAATTCTTCGCCGCATTCTCCTGTTTTCCGGTAGATGGCGTTTAGTAATTCGTAGGCTTCGAGATAGAGCGTAATGGCTGTGTCGTATTCTTCGCATACATAAAGTACGATACCGAGTTTCTTCAATACGACTGCCATTTTGTCGATATGCAGGGGAACCGGGCAGGCATTTATTTCTCGGTAAAGTTTCAACGATTTTTCGAAACATTCGCGGGCGGGTTCGGCTGCTTCCAGATTGCAATGGGTTTCGCCCAGACTGCAATAGGCTTCCGCTAAGTCGGCTCGATTGTCGTGCCCGTCGTTACAGAGAGATTCGTAAATCGATATACACTCTTCGTATAGCTCACTCGCTCGGTCATATTCTTCGTTTGCGCTGGAAATTAGTGCCATACAGTTGGTTATGTGGGCCGTCTCTTCTCGATAGTCGGAGTCTGGGGCATGCAGTTCCCTGAACATCGATAGTGCTTTTTTATAAGAAGGCACGGCTTGGGGTTTTTCCCAAAGCATATAGAGATCGCCCATGTGGCTCCATGTTCGTGCCATGTCGTAGCTCGTTTCGTTGTTGGTGAGCCTACTGTATATGCTCAATGCTTGTTTGAACAGGGATTCGGCCCGGTCGTATTCCTCGGAGTCGAGGCGAGTATCTGCCCATGCATAAATCGAATCGGCGATGGATACTTTTAGATGTCCGCTTTTTTCGGCGGCTTTTGTATATAGCGTTACCGCTTTCTCGAACATCTCGCCGGCCCGGTCGTTTTCTCCCATATCGACCAGCAAATCTCCGAAGTCCCGGCAGACTTTGGCGTGGTCGGCGGTGAAGGAGTATGGGGGCTTGTGCGTGTTGCCTTTCGCGAATATCCAGTGCCTCTTTGAGGAACTTTTCCGCGTCGTCGTATTTCTCCTCGTGGCGGCAGATGACACCCAAGTTTTGGAGAACGGTGGCGATTGGGTGGTCGTAGACCGGTTCTTTCGTTTGCAATCGTCTGAATATGTCCAATGCTTGGCGGAATCCCTTCCTTGCCTCTTCGTTTTTGCTGAGCACATAGTTCAGCCCGCTCATTTCCATCTTTGCCGTGGCCAAGTCGGCACTATGAGCCAATGGCATGCGGGAGGCGAGATTCGCAGCCAATTGTAGGGATTTTGCAAGGATTCTTCCGCCTTGTCGAGTTGGTCGAGCCGTGTATAAATCGAGCCTTCCCGATTTAAAATCGAGTACAGTTTGTACTCGTATATTCTCGGAAACTCTTTGTCCAACTCATCGAGTATGGCGTGCGCTTGGGCTATGTATCGCAGGGCTTCTTGGGAGTGGTCCGAAAATTGCAATGCCGTAGCCATATTGCAATAAATGTCGGCCAGAGCCGATCGGGAATCGGGGTCGTTGTCTTTGGCGAGGAGCTCAAATCGTATGCGTGCAGCCTCGTTGAACTCCGATAAGGCTTTGTTATATTCGTCCCGGTCGGAGTAAAGTGTTCCGAGGTTATTTTTGAGACGGGCTATATCGTCGTCATATATACTCGGTTCTTCCCGGTCGAGCCAATCATAAATATCTACGGCTTTCAAGTATTTGGATAGGCAGTGGTCGAAATCGCCCTTATCGCTGTAAAGTACTGCCATATTGTTTAATACGCCGGCGTAACCGTAGGCATACTTCTGAGGTGCTTTGCGGTATAAACGTTCGTATATGCCAGACAGCCGTTCCTACGTTTCGAGGGCTTTTGTTTGTTGACCTGTATCTGTAAGCAGTACGGCATAGTCGAACAGGTATTCTGCCAATGTTTCTTCGGGTAGTCGTCCCGAAACAAGGTCTATCGCCGTCGACATGAGTTTTTACTGCTTGTCGGTATCTCGATTCGTCGGCTATTCCACTGACGACGATACGAGCTTTAAGCATGTATTCTCCCGCACATTGTTCTATGTTTCGGGTGAGTTCGGCGGTTGGCTGTGCTGCTGTATCGAATTTCAATTTTGCGTTTGTGGCATCGGCTTCCATATCGTCTTCTTTGAAAACGGCTTCCGCTTTGTCGATCTCTCCTTTTTCAAACAGTTCGGCGGCTGTTCTCATACGGGGGCTGCATTCACCGCCCTGCATGCGGGCGATAGACATTGCCGTGTCTACGAGTGCCTTTTCTTGTCGCTCTATCTGTTCGGTTACACTCTCGCGTTCTTCCATCAGATTAGCGAGTTCCTCGTCGGTCATACGGGAACGTTGCCCGAAGAATCCTCTCCGGCCGCCTGACTCGGCATTACCGATTTCCCGATCGAGTTGTTCCTTCCGTGATTGCAGTTCTCTGTGCGTGGCATTCTCCGAGGTAAAAGGCACATTGTTCAAGTCGGCGATCGTACTGTCTCCTATTTTCACCTGCGACTCTTTTACCTCCACCTTTATCGGGGTGGTGGCCTCTACCATTTGCAATTGTAGGACAAAATGCAGTTGCATGGTGTCGAAGTTGCTGTATCGACACCAATAGTGCCCCAGCTCTTCGAGCATGAGTCGTTTGAACTCTGCCAGTTCCCGGCTTTCGCTTTCGCCTGCTTCGAGGTCTTTTATATAGGTGTATATCTTGGGAGAAGCCTGCTCGTCGAACGCTTTTCGAGCGATGTTGAACTCCTCGATGGTAAATTTCCCCGCTTTTTTATGGAATAGCGCCAGAAACATGTCGCTCGCTCTCACTCGTTCGTTGTATTCGTCTTGCTTGCGCATGCCGTTGTAGGCGGCGTCATAGTCCTCCCATTCGAATAATTCGATGCGTATGCCTCGTTTCTCATAAATATTGTCCAGTTTTCTAATGAGGTTCCCGAAACGATAACGATCGGCCTCTAACTCCTCGGAGGAGGCGAGAAAAATTTTGATGACTCGGTTTGTTTTCATGGTTCGATTTATCTTGATACAGTCGATAAGCGTTCGATCGCTTGTATATGTTCAGTCCCGTATGTAGTTCGTATTTACAAATATAGCTGAATTTTGTTAAAAAACAAGGCGTTATGCGATTAAATTTGCTCAGTCGATAATTAGTGGGATATCGGATCAATAAGAAATCAGAGGAGACTGTCTTTTCATACCTCTAATCCCTTTTCTCAGAAACGATTTTTCTTCGGTGTCTCTCCTATTGCGAAGCAACAATAGGAGAGAAGGGAGATACCCACAAAGCGCCGGAGGGAATAAGATTCGAGAGCAGCACTTTTAATCCTCTCCCTGTCGTGCTCTGCGACATTGTGAGATATTTCACACTCTTCCCTTGTATTTTAACTTAGAACAGCGGGGGATTGGTATGACACTATCAGTGTGTTTTTTAACCTCTCCCCCTGCCGTGTCCCCGTAGTATTGCGGGGTGTTCCCTGAGGGATAGGGGGAGTGCCCATAGGGCGAGGGGTTAAATATCTGATATGAACAGATTGATGAGATGTCGTTTTCAACCCCTCCGCCACTTCGTGTCATCTCCCCTATTGGCTAGCGCCATACCCCGCAATGCTACGGGACACGGCAAGGGAGAAGGGGGCAGTTTCAATTTGCTGCATAGCAAATTAATTTGTAGAGGTTGATAAGCAATGTGCCGCACCCTTCCTTTGGGATTCTGATATAGTTACATTCCGGCACTGTAAACGATAGTGAGAAATGGAATACCCTCCTCCCCTGTGTTTTGCAACGCAAAATATAGGGGGGAGGTGACACGAAGTGGCGGAGGGGTTGATTTTTTATCAAAAGCTATTCAGCTACTTTTTTACCGTTCACCGAGGAGATAGGAATGTGTTTGTCGACAAGAAATACATTGCTGAAATTCATTTCCACCTCATGAATTTTCTACGAAATCGTTGAATTTGCCGGCGGCACGATTTACAAATGACAAAGGTCGTTTCCAATGTTGGAAACGACCTTTGTCTCTGTATGAGGAATCGTAATTTTATTTGAGGACTCCCAGATTTTTCCCCACTTTAATGAATGCCTTGATACAAGCGTCGAGTTCTTCCTTCTTGTGAGCGGCCGAAAGTTGTACCCGTATGCGGGCTTGGCCCTGCGGAACGACAGGATAATAGAACCCCGTTACATAAATGCCTTCGTCGAGCATTTGTGCGGCGAACGATTGCGATAGTTTGGCATCATACAGCATGACTGCACAAATGGCCGATTGGGTAGGCTTGATGTCGAAGCCTGCTGCGAGCATCTTGTCTCGAAAATAGGTGACATTCTCCATTAAGCGGGTATGGAGTTCGTCGCTTTCGTCGAGCATTTTGAATACTTCTATCCCTGCTCCTACTACGGCGGGAGGGAGCGAGTTGGAGAAAAGGTAAGGTCTCGACCGCTGACGCAACATGTCGATAATCTCTTTGCGTCCGGTGGTGAATCCGCCGATAGCGCCTCCGAACGCTTTTCCCAATGTCCCGGTGTGAATGTCGATACGCCCGTACAGGTTGTACAGTTCGCTTACCCCTCGTCCTTTGGGGCCTACGACTCCTGCCGAGTGACATTCGTCGACCATGACCAAAGCATTGTATTTTTCGGCCAAGTCGCAAATCTTGTCCATCAGGAGCCACATTACCGTCCATCGAGAATACTCCGTCGGTGACGATGATACGGAATCGTTGAGCCTGTGCTTCCTGCAAGCACCGTTCGAGCTCTTCCATGTCGGCATTGGCGTAGCGATAACGTTTGGCTTTGCAAAGACGCACGCCGTCTATGATCGATGCATGGTTGAGCGCATCCGAGATGATGGCATCCTCTTCGGTGAACAAGGGTTCGAATACGCCTCCGTTGGCATCGAAACAAGCTGCATAGAGAATCGTGTCCTCGGTATGGAAATAGCGGGCAATCGCTTTTTCGAGCTCGCGGTGCAGGTCTTGCGCCCCGCAAATGAACCGTACCGACGACATGCCGAATCCGTGGGAATCCATCGCCTTTTTCGCGGCGGAGATGAGCCGGGGATTATCGGATAGTCCGAGGTAATTGTTGGCACAGAAATTCAACACTTTTCCGCTATGTTCGGCTATTCGAATGGCAGAACTTTGCGGCGTGATAATCGTACGCTCTACTTTATACAGTCCGTTTGCTTTTATCTCGGCAAGCTGCTTTGCCAGATGATCTTTCATTTGTGTGAACATAGGCGTTTATTTAAGGAGTTTCTTTTTTCAAGTGGTCGATCATGTCTATCGACATCGATTCGAGGTCGTAGTCGGGTTTCCAGTCCCATTCGGCACGGGCGCACGAATCGTCGAGCATATCGGGCCACGAATCGGCTATTTGTTGCCGCACGGGGTCAATACGGTATTCGGCTACGAAATCGGGATAAAATTTCTTGATTTCGTTGTAGATAATTTCGGGATCGAAGCTCATCGATGCGATGTTGAACGAGTTGCGGTGTTTCAGTCTGGACGGGTCGGCCTCCATCAGCATTACCATCGCTTTCAGGGCATCGGGCATGTACATCATATCCATGAATGTCCCCGCCTTGACCGGAATTTCGAACTTCTCGCCCTTGACGGCGGCGTAGTATATTTCTACGGCATAGTCGGTCGTACCGCCTCCCGGCAATGTCTCGTACGAAATGAGTCCCGGAAACCTTACCGACCGGGTATCTACCCCATAGCGATAGAAATAATAATCACTCAGCAATTCGCACGATACCTTGCTCACTCCGTAGATGGTGCGCGGCCGTTGTATGGTTTCTTGCGGAGTCTTCATTTTGGGCGACGAGTTGCCGAATGCGCCTATGGAACTGGGTGTAAAGAGCGAGCAACCTTTTTCTCTCGATATTTCGAGAAGGTTGAGTACTCCTCCTATCTGGATATTCCATGCCAATAACGGACGCTTTTCGGCTTGTGCCGACAATATGGCTGCTAAGTTGTATATCGAGTCGATTTTATATTTGTCGATGATGGCTGCGATTTGTTGGGCATTGGTTACATCGGCAATTTCCAAAGGGCCGCCGTTTTTCAACTCATCGCTTAGAGGCACGCCCTCGATATATCCTGCTACGACGTTGTCGTTGCCATACTCTTTGCGGAGTTTTTGTCATTAATGCCGAACCGATTTGCCCGGTCGCTCCGATTACAAGAATTTTTTTCATTGTCTTTTTGTTTCCTTTTTAGATAATCGGGTTGATGTGTGTTTAATGGATCGTTAAGGTTGTTTTTGTTTCGGGGAAAACTGTATATAGTGAGCAAAATCTTGCGATTGAGCTCTACTACGACCGACCCTTCACATACTGTGCAAATATATATATTTTTTGCCCCGATTGTTATGGAGAAACGGTTTAATTTTTCACCTTTTTAAAGTTTTATTTTTTCAACGTATATATGGAACCTTTCAGTACTCCGTGAATTTCGACGAAATTTTGTTGCCGCAGATAGAGCAAATCTTTTTTTATCGTGTTGATGGACACGGGTTTGAGGGCTTGTGCGATGTCGCCTACTTTTACCGGGCCTTCGTCTTCCATGAAAGACAATATCCGTTTTTGCCGGGCGTTCAGATAGACGGGCGGGTTGCCCGGTTCGGCAGAGCGTGACGTTATATTCTTGTTTCGTAGGGGAATATCCGTCGAATCGAGTGTGGGTGTCGTCTCGGTTAATGGGGTGGGGACGAGGTTTCGTATGGATTGAAGCCATATATCGCACAAGAATAGAATCCATGCCGAGATATCCTCGCGAGATGAGTAGCGATTTTGCTGACCCTCTTTCAAGGTTCCGTAATATTCTGTCCGACGTTTCTCGATGAGATTATCGATAGATTCGAATTTGGCCCATTCGTATCCGTTTTGCAGCAACAGCAAGGTGGAAAGAATGCGCGATAGTTCTCCTTTGCCTTCCCGGAACGGGTGTATGGAAATGAATTCGTAGGCAAAAGCTGCGATGACAACGAGTGCGTGATGTTCGTGTTTACTTAATTCGTCGTTGGTCCATTCGACCAAATCCCGTATTTCGTTATTGACCGATACCGCTTGGTTACGGCTGAATAGAGTAGGCGCTTTGTAGTCGAGGAAATTGACGACGCTGGGTTTGCCGGCCGGTTCATTGTTCGAATGTATTTTCCCGTTGGGAAACAGGGCTGCATGTATCGTGACGATAGTGTCTTCGAGAAGCGGATAGTTGTGAGGGTGGGTATAAAGTGCCCTCAGTACGGTATCGTATCCTATAATAAGGCTCTGTTTTTTGTCATTGGTAGCTTTTTGTCTCGCTATTATCTTTTGGATTTGCAAAGCCGTGTAAGGTATGTTTTCGAGGGAGAGCGAAGCCGAAATAGTCGTTTCGATATTCTTTTTGTATCGCTTCGGAGTCCGATTCTCCCGATTTTTGAATCCCCGTCCATCTTTTTTGATAGAGTATCTATTTCATATAGAGTGTTTTGCAGGTTTTCTTTTTCTGGATTATTCAACTTGATTTTTGAATGATATTCATAATATATCTATATTTTATGCAAATATAGTAGGATCGAGACGAGAAAACAAGACTCAGTCGATAATTAGTGGAGATTGTCCTTTTATACCTCTACCCCCTCCATCAAAAATTATATAATCTTTTCAACCCCCTCGCCCTGTGAGCACTTCCCTATTACAGTGCGATACCCCGTAATGCTACGGGAAGCGGCCGGGAGAGAGGGGAGTACTCAATTTTGTTCCTGCTGTTGGTATTGCTCTTTCTCCCCTGTGTTTTGCTCCGCAAAATATAGGGGAGAGACCGAAGGAACGGTAGTTTCTGAGGAGAGGGGTTAGAAAGGTTGTTCGATTGTATTGTTTAACCCTCCGTCACTGCGTGCCACCTCCCCTATATGGCTTCGCCACACCCCGCAATGCTACGGGGCACGGCAGAGGAGGAGTTTAAAAGTAACACTCTATTCATTTGCGATGAGCAGAGGGAGGGGCTATTTTACTCCTCTTCTCTTATAGCTAACGCAGCTCCCCGTAGCATTACTGGGTGTTCCCGTAAGGGAATATAGGGGAGTGCCCACAGGGCGAGAGAGTTAATCCAAACAAAAACATCATTCCCAAATACCCTATCTTTATCGGGTGGTGAAGACACAAGGGAATAGAGAGAAAGTGCCTTCTGGGTGAAAGCGTTAGTCCTTACAGCTAAGAATTTTATGAAATCTTTTAAGCTCTCCCCGAAGAGATTTGGAATGTGGTTACCAATAAGAAGTTCAGCACTAAAATTCAGGTTTATCCCTCACGGATTTTTACTGAATCGAACCCAGATGAAAATTTCGTTTCTGCAATATAAAAGAAAAGCCGACCAACAATTTGGCAGGCTTTTCGTATGGTGATAGAGTCTACATCTGAATATTCAAGTAGTCGGAAGTTTGCACCACAGCGCATTTATCCTTTTCTCTTCTTGGACGAGTATGAGCTTCTCTTTGTCTTGGAGGAAGAGCGATCTCGTCTGGACCGGCTTTCCGAATGGTCCCTTCGGGAATTCCCGTAACGTTTTTCGTTCGTTCTGCGTCCTCCTTCTTCTTTGCCTTTTCTTTTTCCCTTTCGGTGCGCTGTAATCTTTATCGGTCGCCAACTCGGCATATATGCGATGTCCGTAGAATTCGTTGCCTTTCAGTGCTCCGACGACTTTTTGAGCGCTGCTTTTTTCCACATCGAAAGCGAGTAGGAAGACAGCAGGTCTATACGTCCTATGTTTACACGCCCCGGTACGAGGGAGTTGACCATTTCGATGAGGTTGGGCGGGAAAAATCCGTGAGCCTTTCCCAAGTTGATATATATACGTTCGAATCCGGCTTCGGCGGTGCGAATGTCTTTTTACGTCCGTTACGTCCTTCCTTCGCAAAATTACCCTCTTTGGGTTTGCGGGTATTTTCGTCGGGGATATCCAAATCGGGGGTGTCGCGGTAATAATCAATGAGCCGGTTAAATTCGAGCGATACGATTCGCTTGATGAGGTCTTGTTCGGTGAGCCACCCCAGTTTTCGGGAGATGTTCGGCAGGTATTTGGCGATCTCTTCTTCGTTTACCTTTACTTTTTCGATACGGTCGGCGAGGTTGAAGAGCTGTTTCTCGCAGATTTGTTCTCCGGTGGGAACCATTCCCCGTTCGAATTTTTTGCCGATAATCTTTTCAATGGCACGCATTTTCCCTTTTTCACGGCTGTGCACGATGGCGACCGAAACACCCGATTTCCCGGCTCTGCCGGTACGTCCGCTGCGGTGCGTGTAAGTCTCTATGTCGTCGGGCAATCCGTAGTTGATGACGTGGGTCAAGTCGGTAACGTCGAGTCCGCGGGCGGCAACGTCGGTGGCGACGAGCAATTGCAGGTTTCTCAATCTGAATTTTTTGCATGACGGCATCCTCTGGGCTTGTGACAACTCTCCGTGGAGGGAGTCGGCATTGTATCCGTCGGCGATAAGCTGGTCGGCGATTTCTTGTGTTTCCCGGCGGGTACGGCAGAATATGATTCCGTATATACTTGGGTAATAGTCGGCGATTCTTTTGAGTGCCGGATATTTGTCTTTGGCATGTACCATGTAGTATACGTGTCGTACGTTTTCGGCTCCTTCGTTTCGGCTTCCCACGACTACCTCTTTCGGTTCGTGCATATAGGTGTGCGCGATCTGCTCGATTTCTTTGGGCATGGTGGCCGAAAAGAGCAGCATTTTACGCTCTTGGGGTACTTTGGAAAGAATTGCGTTGATGCTGTCGAGGAAACCCATGTTGAGCATTTCGTCGGCTTCGTCCATGATTACGGTCGAAACATGGTCGAGTTGTACCGTGCGACGTTCGATCAGGTCGACGAGCCGTCCCGGTGTGGCGACTATGATGTGTACGCCTTTTTTCAGTGTTTTTATTTGACTCTCGATACTCGAACCTCCATATACGGGCAATATGCGCAATCCGCTGACATATTGCGAATAATCGGTCAGGTCGCTGGCTATTTGCAAACAAAGTTCCCGTGTGGGCGATAAAATGAGCGCTTGCGGTTTACACAGAGATAAATCGATGCGCTGGATAACGGGCAGCCCGAACGCGGCAGTTTTTCCTGTGCCAGTTTGGGCCAGTGCTACTAAGTCGGTTTCTTCGTTAAGTAGATGAGGGATTACCTGCTCCTGCACGGGCATAGGATTCTCGTATCCCAACTCGGTGATCGCTTTCAGTATCTCGTCGCAGATACCTAATTCTTGAAATGTTTTCATTTATAATGTTGTAATTTTTTGCTTTATCGCATGGGCACAAGGCCTTTTTTTCGTCCTCAATGGGGCTAAGGGGAGAGGGTGAATAAAAACTTGTCGTACGTTAAAGTTTTGTTTGTGCCGGCAAAGGTACGATAAAAATCGGAATATATTCGATTTGAGTACAATATACTGCTTGAAAAAAACAGAATAATTTCGGATTGGTCGATATTTAGTAATTTTTCTCCTTTCATACCTCTAACTCCTCTCCTCTATACTATTTACACAATTCCCCGTAATACTAGGGTATGGCAGGGGGAGAAGAGGTTAAATGTACAATATCGTCTTTTGGAATCACCTAACTAATACCTTAACCCCTCCGTCACTTCGTGCCACCTCCCCTATGTTTTGCATAGCAAAACACAGAGGAGGAGTTTTAAAATATCTTCGATAGTGAAAATTGAAATACCCCGTAAAGCTACGGGGCACAAAGTGACGGAGGAATTAAATTTTTCAAGAATCTATTCGGCGGCTTTAATCATTCACCAAAAGACAGAAATGCACTTATCAACAAGAGATTTATCGCTAACATTCAAGTTTAATTTCTCTGATCTTCTACGGAACCATGATTCCTGATTGTTCTTTGATGAAAGAGTATAACACAAACCGGGGCGATTTTTCGAATCGCCCGGTTTCATATTGTGACTTATATTCATATGTTTCTTGGAATTGTTCTTAAAGACCGTTCGAAGATCAGTGTAGCAGCAGATGTTTTAATTGCCTTTTCTTTTCGGGTGTAAGTCCTAATTCTTCTTCCAAGTAGTTATTGATAGACCCGTGCTGTTGACGGATATAATCGCGGGCATAGGATAGGAATCGGCTGTCGGCCGATTGTATCAACGATAAAAAGCTTCTTGTGTTTCGTCGCAACAGTTTTTAGGATCGAACGAGGTTCTTCGTTTGTCGAAATAACGGTTGGAGAGCAGATAGTCGTTCATGATAACGTCTTCGGGTATATCCAAAGCGCTGAGTAAAAGCGATACGGCGAATCCGGTATAGTCTTTTCCGTTTACACAGCTGAGAATAATGGGATAATTGTCTTCTACCAGCAACTGATTGAACATCGATTTGAAGGCTCTTTTCGAACCGGAAACCATCGCGACGTATAAATCTTGCATGAACAGGTTGGCATCTCCTCGTCTCAGTTCCTCTTTTTTCGAGTCGGGGTAATAAATTTTGTCTGTAATGAAGGGAGCCCGGCAGATTGATTACATTATCGAAGCCTAGTTCGGGACTCGTTTTGATGATGTCTTCGCTATCCCGGAAATCGATTAATGTTTTTATCCCCATGTTTTTTATCCGGTTGATGCTGTTTGCCGTCAAAGAGTTAAATTCGCCCGACCGGAAAATTTTCCCCCATCGTATTTGTTTGCCGTTTTTGGTTTCATATCCGCCTAAATCCCGGAAGTTTTCGATATATTTCAATTGTTCGGCACGTGGCCCTACGATACGGTCGTATCGGTCGTTAAACCGAAGAAGAAAGTAATAACGATATGTTTGCAGACTATCCGGGACAACGGTGTAACCTGTCTGAATGCTTGCTGTTGCGACAGGTTCCTTTGCTGTATCGAAATGCTCGGGGTCGGTCGATCGGTAAACTTGAACTTCTCCTTCGATCCTCGGCGTGGTTTCCCATTTTAACAAGTAGTTGTTTTGCAAGTCGATTTCACACGCCACATCAATGTCTGGGCTGTGCGTAGAGCAAGCGCCCAATGCGAGGAGCAAAGAACAAAGTTGTAGGTAACGCATATCGTTCGGTGATGAAATTTTATTGCAAATATAAGACAATGCGATAGTTAGCCGTACCGAGGTTTGTTTTATTTTAGAATATTTATAGGGCGTTTGGATTACTCCGGGGGTAATATAATTCGCAGCGAACTCCGGTGTTATATAGTTGTCCATACTGCAACAGACGGTCGCGGCGAACTCCATTCCGTATCGTACGATCGGTTCCCATTCTTCGGGAGTAAGACTGTATAGCTTATCGAGCGTAATGTCGTGTTTGAGCAGTCCGAACAGAACTCCTGCATTAAAAGAATCGCCTGCGCCGATCGTACTGACAGGTGTTACAGGGGTTGTCGCAAAATGTTTGTCGCCTTTTTCACAAAATAGCTTCACTCCTTTACTACCTAATGTACAGATGAAGTTCGGGCAGTAGAATTTGATATGATCCGTATATATTTTTTGAGGGTCTGTGACGTGGAACAGATTGTTGAAGTCATCTGCCGAACCTTTCACCAAGTCGGCATATTCGAGATTTTCGAGTACCGATGGCATGAGTTTCACAGCTTCATGGGCATGGGCATCGCGAAAGTTAGGATCGTAATAGATGATTGCTTTTCTCTCTTTGGCAAATTCCACCAACTCGCATACCTTTTTCCGAAGTGCCGGATTCAAGGCGAAATAAGACCCGAATATGATAATGTCGTCTTTTTCAATGCGAGGCCACACGAAGTTGAGTCTTTCTTCGGGAAACTGGTTGTAGAACATGTATCGGGCTTCGTTATTCTCGTCGAGGAAAGCCAGCGAGATGGGTGTTTTCCCTTCGCAAAAAATATCCAGATTCTCGGTACAAACGCCATTTTTTTTCATGAAATCGATGATGATGTCACCGACCGTGTCTTTCCCGATTTCGCTGATGAATGTGGCTGGTACACCTAATCTCCCTAGCGAAATGAGTGTATTGAACGTGGAACCTCCTGGAACGGCGTGAGAGGGTTGGTTGTTCCTGAAAATAATGTCGAGAATAGTTTCTCCTATGCCTATGATTTTACGCATGTCCTCGTGGTTTATTTATTCTGACTTTGTTCTCTGGAACGGGTTCCCAAGTATCCTCCGTGGTGGCGCAAAGGCATATTGATGGGCGTCGAAATGAGTCGCCTCCATAGCGCCTACGACCAGAATATCGCCGATAACCGTCATAAGCGTGGTCGAGGTTGTCGGTGTCAGCCCGAGTGGGCATACTTCTCCCGGGGCTCCGGTAAAAAGGCATACGTCGGCACGTTGGGCGAGTTCGCTTCGGTTGTTCCCGGTAATGACGATGAATTTCAATTCGGGCATCAGGTTCGAAGCCAGTTGAAGAAGTTCGAGTATTTCGCGAGTTTTCCCCGAGTTGGAGATGACCAGCATCAAATCGTTTTTTTGCAATATGCCCAAGTCCCCGTGTTGAGCTTCGCTGGGGTGAAGAAATACGGCAGGAGTCCCGGTCGAGCAAAATGTGGTAGCGATATTCATGGCTATTTGCCCGGCTTTTCCCATTCCGCTGGTAACGAGTTTCCCTCCCTTTTCGATGTACCTGCTCGACGATAAGTTCGACGGCTTTTTCAAACTGGTCTGTGACCGGTATATCCAGAATGGCCTGAGCCTCTTTTCGTAGGATTTCCTCTATTTTTTCGGTAAAATTCATATCTGTTTTAGGCTTTATCTTGTACAAAAGTAATAAAACGCGACGAAAAAGCTCGGACTACGTGCTATATTTCGTTACTTTTTCCGAAGTTCTTTCCCTTCGAACTGGCAAAGCGCCTCTTTCCATTCGTCGCTGATAGGGGCGGCACGACCGGCCGTTATATCGAATCCCACCATGACTGTGTGGCAAACGCCCTTTATTTGCCCGGTTTCGGTATTGACAATTTGCTGTAACAATTTGAAACTGCGGTTTCCTATTTCGACCGTACAGGTTTGCACGGCGATGGGTTCACCCGGGTAGATGGGCGATAGGAAATCGGCATTGACGTTGGCGACAACGACATCGGCTTTCTTCCAGTCGATATTCTGGGCTTTCACGGTCTCGAAATAACGGGCTTTCCCCAAGTCGTAGAAAGAAAAATATACCGAGTTGTTTACATGCCCCAGCAGGTCTATGTCGTTGAAGCGGAGTTGAAGCGGAAGCGTGTGTCGAAATGCAGGAGATGTCGTTTCCATTGTCTGTTTTTTTTAATCTTTATCTGAAAATAATGTTGTCGATAACCCGATGTCCGAATTCTGCGTTGATACGGGTTAGAAGTTCGTTTCGCAACATCGTCAGTTCGTTGCGAAGAACGGCAGATGATAGACGCACATAGAGCGTTCGGTTGTGTACATACATCGATTGCGTATAGGGAGTTTACCGTCTCTCCGGCAATTCGGGGCCACAAGCGCATGACTTGCGTTTCGTCGAGTTTCTGCCCGAAATTTTTTTCCGAGATGAATTGGGAGATAATGTCGCCGATAGGAAGTGCATCTTGTTTTTTCATGGCGTTTTTCCCTCCAAGATTTTAACTTCTCCCCGATCGACGGAGAAAATGTTGTATTGCGACCCGATGAAATGTATGATTTCGTCCAAATACTTCCGGTTTGTGTCGGTAATGAATATTTGCCCGAAATGATCCGACGAAACCAATTTCACGATTTGTTTTTACACGCTCGGCATCGAGCTTGTCGAAAATATCGTCGAGCAACAAGATAGGCGCTGTATCGCCCTGTTCCCGCAAAAAATCGTATTGGGCCAGTTTCAAGGCGATCAGGTAAGTCTTGCATTGTCCTTGCGAGCCTATGCGTTTCATGGGATACTCGCCCAGCATCATGTCCATGTCGTCCCGATGTATGCCTCGGGAAGTATATCCCAGTATCAGGTCTCTGTGGCGGTTGGCTTTCAGTTGCGGCAGCAGTGCGCCCTCGGAAAGATGGGATTTGTAAATGAGATCGGCCGATTCGTTTTGCGATGAAATTTCGTTGTAAAACCGCCGGAATACGGGAATAAACGATTGCAGAAAACGGTCGCGGCAGTTGTGAATTTGTGCGGCTGTCGAGTCCATTTGCTCTTCCCAAATGTCATATAGCATCTCTTCGGAACACTCCTGTCTCAACAGAGCATTGCGTTGTTCCAACGCTTTGTTGTACCGTATGAGCGTGCTTAAATATTGTTTGTCGAATTGGCTGATAACCAAGTCTATGAACTTTCTTCGCTCTTCGCTTCCGCCTAAAATCAATTCGTTGTCCGACGGAGCGGCCATGACTAAGGGGGCAAACCCGATATGATCCGACAACCGGTCATATTCTTTTTTGTTCCGTTTAAACGCTTTTTTCTGTCGGCGTTTGATACCGCAATACAGTTCTTCTTCGTTTCCGTTACGCTCGTAATAACCTTGTACGACAAAAAAGTCTTCTCCGTGTCTGATGTTCTGCGAATCGGGATTGCGGGTATAACTCTTACAAAACGAAAGGTAATAGATAGCATCCAACAGATTGCTTTTTTCCCATGCCGTTATTGCCTAAAAAACAATTGATGTTGGGCGAAAAACTCAGGTCCGCTTGGGCAATGTTTTTGAAATTGACTATGGATAGCCGGGAAAGAATCATGTCGGGTTATCTTTTATTTCTACAAACATACGCAAACTTTTTTATTTTTTGCGAATAATGTTCGATGGAAATGGAATGAAAAAGTCGTGGGAGTAGGGGAAATCATGCGCATAATTGGGTCTATTAGAGCTCCTCGTACAAAAAAAATGAAGATGAAATTTTATTTATAAAAAGAAATAAATTACTTTTGTCACTCGATTCTGTATAATAGGAATTGTGTAGAGGATAAAAATAATTAAAAGACAAGAAAAATATGGCAGAAAAAGAAAAAGACGAGCTTGAAAAAATGAATGAGGCTCTCTCTGTCGGAACAGTTTGTTGAAAAGTATCAGAAACCCCTCTTGCTCGGATTGCTGGTCGTAGTGGTGATTGTGGAGCTATATTGGGAGTACGTCATTTCTATCTGTTGCCCCGTGAGGATAAAGCTCAGGCTGCGATGTATCAGGCTGTTATGGCTTTTGAAAACGATTCTATCGATTTGGCGATTAACGGTAATGAAAAATTCGACGGTTTGTTGACGATTGTCGACCAATACGGTTCGACAGCTGCCGGTAATTTGGCAAATGCCTATTTGGGATTGGCTTATTATGAAAAAGGGGAATACGAAACGGCACAGAAATATCTTTCTGCATTCAGTGCGGACGAGACCGTGTTGTCTCCTGCCGTGACTGCCGCTATCGGGAACTGTCTGGTAGATATGGAAAAATATGCCGAGAGTGCCAAGTATTTCGAGAAAGCCGCTAAGGAATCCGACAATGCGGTTTTCAGTCCCATCTATTTGAAAAAGGCTGCCGCGGCTTATGAGAAAGTGGGTAACAACGAAGCTGCCGTGAAACTTTATCAGGAGATTAAGGACAAATATCCTACCTCCAACGATGCTCGTGGAATAGAACGTTACATCGAGCGTGCCCAAAACAAGTAATTAAGAAATTCAATCATATCGGTAAGGCCGTCTCTCATTTCGAAAGGCGGCCTTATTTCAAAAAGAGAAACCGAATATATGGCAACTGCTTATCACAATTTATCGTCTTATGACGCCGATACTATGCCCGATGCTTCGGGCATGAAAGTGGCTATCGCCGCCGCCGAATGGAATGTCGAGATTACCGATGCTCTATTGAAAGGAGCTGTCGATACCTTGCTTCGTAACGGGGTAAAGGAGGAGAATATCTATGTGGCGCGTGTGCCGGGAACTGTCGAGCTGACTTTTGCCTCGCAGCAGATGGCCGAGTTTTACCAGCCCGATGCCGTGATTGCCATCGGCTGTGTCGTGCGGGGAGATACGCCTCATTTCGACTATGTTTGTCAAAGTGTCACGCAAGGTATTACACACCTCAATACACTGTTCGGGATACCCTTCATCTTCGGGGTGTTGACGACCGATACCATGCAACAGGCAAAGGATCGGGCCGGAGGAAAATTGGGTAATAAAGGCGACGAAGCGGCGGTGACGGCAATAAAAATGCACGATTTCGTTTGTAAATTAAAATAAGAGTGCTATCTTTGCACTCGCTTTAAGGGCAAATACCAGAGTGGCCTAATGGGGCAGACTGTAAATCTGCTGGCTTACGCCTTCGGTGGTTCGAATCCATCTTTGCCCACAAAAAAATTGCGGAAGTAGCTCAGTTGATAGAGCATCAGCCTTCCAAGCTGAGGGTCGCGAGTTTGAGCCTCGTCTTCCGCTCTATAAAGAGAGGGTACATCGTTTCGATGTACCCTCTCTTTTTTATTTCTTTTCTGTCGATTAAAATATCGGCTATGCAGCAAGCCTGAACTATTCCCCACCTCCCTTGCCGTGCCCCGTAGCATTGCGGGGTGTTTTGCTATGCAAAATATAGGGGAGGCGTCACGCAGTGACGGAGGGGTTGAAAACCGTGGGAAGCGGAGCGTATTGGGTAGCAACCACTCCCCTACCGTATCCTGTAACATTACGGAGTACTTTGTGTAACTTCACGTAAAGAAATGGAAATAGATGACAAGCGTTATAAATATATATACAATCCAAGCGATAACGGTGTAGAACAGCTCCCAGTTGGCATACGGTTCGTTGTGGGCTCTGCACCAACGTCGATGGGAGATTAGCCCCCACAGCGGTATGGTAAACAAGGCTATCGACAGCCCGATGAGCCACTTGATGCCTACGACGAAACAAAGCCCCGCAAGCCATGTTTCCACGAACGCGATTAGCTCGATGTATTTCAAGCGGATAACCGATTTGCTTTTCTTTTTCATGATGCGGCAACTAAATTATGAACAGTCCAATAAGTAAATATACACCAATAAAGCAGATAAAGAATCCACCACGGCACAAATAAATATTCGTCTTTTTTTCTTGCACCAAAAGGGATAATAGACCAATTGGCCGAACAGTATCGCACAGGCTGCCAGCCCTATCCACGCCACTGCTGTACCCAAATCACTCATGAGCATCAAGATGAAACAAATAGAGATATTAGTTTCCACTTGTTTTTCGTATTTATTTAATTCGAACATATGTTGCTGATATGAACTCTTGTTAATAGTAATTTTAGTCGATAGCTTATAAATGGCCTTAGTGTCTATTTGGTTAATCCTAAACAGCTCATGCTAAGGATAAATATCCTCCGATATATCTTATAATATATTGAATGATTTCGGCTGTTTGTTTTCATGGTTTTATGATTTATAGATTAACGTTTGCAAGATAAATAAAAAAAAATTTTTTTGCAATATTTTAACCGGTTTTTCTATCTTGTTTTTGTATCATCATGCCATAAATGAGTGTGTGACTTGTTTTTACTTTGTCGAAAAAAACAATGGAAACACAAGAACAAAAAATGGTGGAACAGTTGTCGATGCGCCGTATGGAGATAGAGATGTTGAGGTGTGAAGTATTGTTCCGGTACTACGAACGGTTGCTCGGTTTAGATGTGATAAACGATCGTGACGAGGTGAAGAGTATCATGACTTGTATCAACACGCTCGAACGCTATGCCCGCAAATATGAAAAGAAATTCGAGGAGTTGTTCGCGAATCAAAAAGAGGCTATGCCCGAAGCCGCTGTATCGAAGTCGGACTCTCCGAAAGAGGCGAATCGGGTGGCGGACATCGATATGGACAGGGAGGAATGCGAATTGCCGGATATAGAAAGCTGTGAGCAGTTGCAAGTCCCGCTTGTCGCACCTGCTTCTCTTTTGCGAAACAATCAGGAGTGTTCAGACCTTTCGACGATAAATCATGTTTCGCATCGGGCGGTCGATCCCATTGTCAAGCTGAAAAAACAATCTTCTAAAAAAGTTCGTCGAAAGAGATAGCCACCAAAGACGTCGATAGGCTATCGCGAATGCCGTTTGAAAAACAAGAGACTCTCGGTGGCGATTAAACGAGCTTTTTCTTCTTTTCACTTCGGCTTTTAATTTGTTCAGCCATTTGTCGTAGGTCGATTCCTTCAAGAGCATGGTATGGGAAGTTTGCTTTTGATTGACTTCGTTTTTTGCGGGTAACGGTCAGTTCGTTCCGGTAAAGAGAGCTTTACCTCCGTACGTTTGTCGGAAAGCGGTAGAATGAGGAATACGGCGTCGGTCGATTCCCTTTCGGTAGCTGTACCGAAGGTTTTAAATTTCTTTCTACATCGTCCCGCTCGGTGTGTCGTGTACCTCGTATGATTCCGCTCTCTTTGTCGGCTTGCACGATAGTGAACTGCTCGGCTTGTAGAAGCGATAAGGTCGAATAGAATACCATATCGTGGTTTTCGTCGAAATATTCCGATGTAATTCGAGTAACATCGTCGGAAGATAGTTCTTTGAATAAACTGCAAGAGGAGAGAAACAGGAGCGAAACGAGTAAAGACAGTTTGGGTAATCGACTCATAAAATGTTTATTTATAAATATATCCCGGAATGACTTCCGGGATATATTCGGCAATTTTAGTATTGTTTGATGGCTTTCTCAAAGTTAGCGTTTTTATCCAAAGGAATTAAGCTGAATCCGTAAGAAATTTTTCCGGGAGCTAAATTGATTTGGTATTCCTCATGAGGCTGAGCGCCCCAAGAGTGGTCGCCTCCGACTCCCATCATACGATAATCGATGAATAGGTCGACCAGTTCGGTCGGCTTGGGATCGCAGTTGTGACGTTGCCGGGGATTTTCGGGACGCTGACGACCGTCGTCACGATGGTCTCCGCTATCGAACGATTCGAGGGGATAGTTCGAAACATTGAATTCCAACAAACTGTCGGCGACGATTAGCAAAGCGTTCTTTTTGCCTGTAAGAGCAAACCAGCTCACGTCGGTGCGATGGTTATTTTCTTGCGGACGTACATACGGCTCGTAAAGGTCGGCTATGTTGGCTTCGTATCGCCCGATAAAACAACTGGTACGACGGTCTATGTAGTTTTCCCACGGCCCACGGCCATAGTATTCCAACCGGGTGAATAAGTCGGGTAACTGCATACGCAATCCTACGCGGGGAATCATGGGTGCTTGGGGATCGGATACCTCGAACGTGTTGTCTACCTTGATAACCCCGTTACCGAATATCGTATAGGAGATTTCCCATTCCGACCGGGTTTGCGGGTAAAGGTATCGACAAACGACACGAACGTTATCGTTCTCTTTTTTATCGACGGAGAATGAACGAGCGACAGGGGGCTGTTGGGTGGCCTCTTTCCATTTGCCTAATAGCTTGGGTGAGTTATAGCCGTAGTCGTTGTCTAACGGAGCTCTCCAAAAAGCGGGGCGGAGTCCGAATCCGTCGAGGATATATTCGGTTCCTTTGTACCGGTACGAGGTGATCAATCCGCTGTTTTTGTCGAATGTAACACTGAAATTCTTGCCGGAGAAAATCGTCTCGTCGTCATTATCGGTTTGTGCGACGACTCCTTGATCGGGTTTTGCAACTGGCTTGACAGCCGGTTTGACCGAGATTTGTTCGCGTGCTACAACATAACCTTGCGGAAGGAAAGGTTCCGCTTTTTTCTGTCGAGCCTCGAATTCGATTTGATAGTCTACGGTTTCTTTATCCATATTCGGCAGCCCGTTCAATGCAACCGTACATTTTTGACGCGGACGCAACGAGACGGCGAATTTCCCGGTTTTCAATACTTTCCCGTTCCCTTTTACCGCATAGGCGAAATCGTATTTGTCGAGGTCTGTGAAGAAAAATTCGTTTTGAACGTCGATCGTTCCTTTCGTTCGGTCGAAGTTTTTGAATTTGATATTTTGATAAACCTTGCCCATTTCAATGGTCTGCGGCTTTATTTTCCGGTCGGGATATACGATACCATTGATACAGAAATCTCCATCGGAGGGAGTTCCGGTATCTCCGTAATCACCGCCGTAAGCCCAGAATTTTTCGCCTTTTTCATTTGTCTTTTCGAGTCCTTGATCTACCAGTCCCATATACAGCCGCCTTGAAGAAGATCGTATTTTTCGATGATATCCCAATAATCTTGGAAGTTCCCTAAACTGTTCCCCCATAGCGTGGGCATATTCGCATAGGATAAGAGGCCGATGCGATTTGGGGTTAAGAGCATATGCTTCGATTCCTTTCGGGGAAATATACATGGGGCAAACGATATCCGTATTCCATTCATGTTCGGCGCGTTCGTATTGAACCGGACGGGACGGATCCCGTTGTTTCAGCCACAAATAGGTTTCATAAAAACAGTAACCGTTCCCCGCCTCGTTCCCAAGAGACCATGTGATGATAGACGGGTGGTTTTTATCCCGTTCTACCATGTCTTTAAGACGGTCTAAATGAGCCGGTAAATAGAGAGGATTGTTACCGAGACTTCCTCCGGCTTGTAAGCTATACCCCATGCCATGAGTCTCGATGTTGGCTTCGTCGATGACATAGAATCCATATTCGTCGCATAGTTCATAAAATCTTTTTGTTGAGGATAGTGACAAGTGCGAACCGTATTTACATTGTATTTTTTCCAAAGCTCGAAATCTTTGAGCATGGTTTCTTCGGTTATGTAATGACCTGTAAGTGGGTCGTGCTCGTGTACGTTAACCCCCTTTACAAGGATAGGTTTCCCGTTGACTAACAGTTGTTTGTTCTTGATTTCGACGGTGCGGAACCCTATACGGGAAGGAATGCATTCTTCAATTTTCCCTGTTTCATCGGCAGTCGAAATAAGTAGCGTGTATAGATTCGGAGTCTCGGCGGTCCATGCTTTTACGTCGTTTATCGTTTCTGCAAAAGAGACGGATTGTGAACTGTTCTTGTCGAGTTTTATCGCTTTTTCCCCGTGGGCTACGGTTTGTTCGGCGTGGTCGATGAGTCGATACGAAACGGAAATGGAACGCGCCTTAACCTCGTCGTTTTGTACTTTTACATCGAGTTTGAATACCCCGTTCTTGAATGATGAGTCGAGAGGTGTTTGTACTTCGAAATCAGCGATTCGGGTTTGCGGCTGGGCATAGAGATATACGTCTCTTTCAAATCCGGTCAGCCTCCAAAAGTCCTGTCCCTCGAAATAATTGGCATCGGAGAATCTGTGCATTTGTACGGCTAAGGTATTTTCCCCGGGTTTTACGACAGGAGTTATATCGAATTGTACCGGAACTTTCCCTGCTTTCGACATACCTATGAATTCACCGTTCAGATAGAAGTAAGCAGCACCTTTTACCGCATCGGCGCTTAGAAAGATTCTTTTTCCTTTCCAGTTTGCGGGGAGGGCGAAATCCCGGCGGTATGTACCGGTCGGGTTCCACGCTTCGGGAACCATAGGAGGATTGGGCTCTTGGAGATATTTGTCGAATCCCGGAGATACGAATTCATACCCTACATTTACATAGATAGGGTCGCCGAATCCTTGCAGCTCCCAGTTTCCGGGGACTTTTATCTCTTTCCAATCGGCGGTGTTAAAATCGGGCTCCATGAAATTCATGGGTCTTTCTTTGAATTTTTCGGTATAATGGAATTTCCATGTCCCGTTCAAAGGTAGGTAGAAACTTCCGTTCGCCATGTCCTTGTTCAAAGCCGATGTCTCGTCGACGTAAGAGGTGAAACTGGCATGAGGCGGCAGCTTGTTGATACTGAGTAATTGTGGGTCGGTAATTTCGGCAAATCGGTTTTCTTGCTGTTGCCCGAAAATAGGAGTGGATAACAGGCAAGCGGCCGATAGAAATAGCACAATGTTCTTCATGTCGTTTATCGTTTTTATTTGTGAATAGTGTGTTATTTATTATAGACGGTCATTCACCTCGATATGAGGACGGAGATTGTCCGGTATTTTGTTTAAAAAATTTGCCGAAGAAAGATTGATTGGCAAAGTTCAGTTCTTCCGAAATTTCTTGGATACTTAGCGTCGTGGTTTTAGGAGTTGTTTGGCGGCCATAATAACGACGTCGGAAATGATCTCGTGAGCGGTCTTGTGACTTAGTTGCTTGATGACCGAGGATAAATGCTTGGGCGATATACAAAGTTTATCGGCATAAAAATCGACGCTGCGATTTTCTTTATAATGCTGGGTAAGCAAGGAGAGAAACCTCCATAGAATATCTTCTTTGCGAGATATTTTCAATTTTTTGTGTTCTACCCGTATGGCAAACATTTGGTTTAACTCCAAGATGAAAGCAGAAATAAGAGAACGTATGATCGCATAGTCTACGTGGGCCTCGTATCTGTTTTGTATCAGGCGAAAATAGCCTTCGACCACTATCGACTCATTCGCTGAAAGGGACGTATGCGGGTGTCTGGCGATATAGGTACTTAACGAGAAAATGGTTTCCAAGTCCAAAAAAGCATTTCTTTCTTTGGGCGAATGTTCTCTCATCGAGAGATAACGTGCCTGAAAGTCGCTGCTCGTTTTTATCGGTTTCCAAATCGTGTTGGGGTAGAGGAACACGATACTACCGGGTTCGAGTACATATTCTGTAAAGTTCAGTTGCACGGTTTTACAACCTCGGGTACATAATACGATCGTAAGTTTGTCGGAAGATGTGAGTAATGTATTATCCTCGGAAGAGGAAGCGGGCCTTTCAAAAGAAAGTAGAAAATGTTCCTGCGTTTGCGGATTTAGATTCGTATCCGTAGATTTTGGAGGCATTTGCATATGGTATCCTTCATAAAGTCAATACGGACAAAGATAAAAATTTTATCTGAATCGGACAACCCGATATGGGCGATTCGCTCAAATTAATATTAAGAGTTTGAGAAATATAAAAGAAAGAGTTTTCTGAATTTCAGAAAACTCTTTTATGGTTTAATATAGTTTAACGAGTTCGGCGAACGGAGCGTACGGGGGCAGCAGATGATTTTTTTTGTTTCGGTTGTTTCTGCTTTTTTACTTTCGCCTCTTTTTGTTTTTTTGCCCGTGAAGACCGAGCGGTGCGGCTTTTCTCTTTCTTTTGTTTGTCATTGTCGAGCGTTTCTCCGTTTTCTTTTGCTTCTTTGGCCGCTTGCTCTTCTTTGGCTTTCGCTATTTCTTCGGGGGAGGGAACCCATAGATTTTCATTAAAGTTTTTCAGTTGTTTTTCTATGCTGTCTTGTGCTTGTTTCCGAATGGAGTCATTGGGATACATTTGCATGAGCGACTGGTTCCGCAGGTTTTGGGTTTTGTAGATTTCCCCTTCGTACATTCGCATTTGGAAGTAATCGTCGTAGTTGTATTGCTGTACGTTGTTTTCGTTGCTCGCCAAGATGTATTGGCGTGCGATGTAGGGGCGTATGTCGTTGTATTTAACCCAGAACATGGGGTATTTGACTGCTTCGCCTCCGAAGTCGCCCGTACGGTGAAGTACCGGGCAGATGGCCTCGATGGACGGTTTTACCTGCGAGGTGCGGCGGTCGAATATCCATTTTTCCAAGATATAGTAGGAGAGCACCTCGTTGGAGGGTATATCGCTTTCCTCTACCGTGAAGCGGGGATTCTTCTCGGAGTATCCTTTGCCGGGGCATACAGGATATGGAAGCGGTCGAACATTTCTTTTACTTTGATGCGATATTCGTCGGTGAATATTTCTCGTCCGTCGAGGTATTCGTATGCCGGTATCTGGTTGTTTGCCAAAAGTTTCATGACAATTCTGAAAAGATTCTCCTGATTTTCGGTGGACTCTTCGGGATAATAGAGCGGCATGTTTTTTCTCTTTGTTCAAGTCGATTTGTCGATAGATTACCCTCATCCACGGAATGTCGGCATCCGATGCATCCTGAGTGTCATAAAGCGATTGAGCCCGGACGCTGAGTTGGTTGTTTGTCTTTTTCGAGTCGTCGGTATCGCTTTTTTGATTACTTTGTGCATGACTCCCTATTGCCGACCATAGCAGGCAGAGGGTCAAACAGCTTTTTATCAGGGTATTCATATTTGCTGAATTATATTTCATATTGGCGTTAGTTTACAATTACTTCGATAGGTGACAGATCGCGTTCTATACCATCGGGGCCGACGGCGCGGACTCTCGATATATAGAACCGTTTTCCTCTCGATAGTCTGCGGAACGAATCTTTCTGTCGTTGAGAGAAATTGGCTCCGTCGGAAACCTCGGGAATCGCATTTCCCATAGAGTCGAAAAAGACCGTTTCAAATCGCAGTACCCGATAGGTGACGTTTAACAGGTCGTCGTCGATTGCGGCTTGAATACCGGGCGCAGAAAGCAGTCGTGTTTTGGGGGAAAGGTTTCCCTCCTTTGTATTTTTGTTCGTAACCGTTTGCATCTTTATAGGCGATGAATGGCATAGGGTCGGGGAGTTGCCGTACCCGGAACTGAGTGTTGGCGACTGTTTGCGCCCGCCCGTCCATTGTGGCGGTTACGGTTATTACCGCGTCTTGTCCTACTTTCGCCGGTTTGGCTATCCAGTTGTCTCCTTGACGGGTGAGAGTGCCGTTCGTCATCGTAGCTTGAATGGCGTGATTGGGGATGCCGGGAACCGATATGCTGATAGGGTTACCGATACCTGCATACAGAACGTTCATCAAGGTTGCCGATATGGTCGCACTCGGCTCTACCACGGTGTAGGACGAAGAGAATTCGTGACGGGTCATGGAACCGTCACCGCGCGGAACTTCGAGATAGCCTTGAAAATCGAATATTCCGGTGCTTCCACAGACGAATTCATATAGGCCGTTGTTTTCGGGAGGGAGTTGTTTCCCGTTGATGTATATGGCCGGTCGCTGGGTCGTATCGATGGCTGCCAGAACGATGTTGGCACTATATTTCCCGCCTCTCATAATGTTTTTCGAATTGGGAATAACGAACGCGTTCAACTGGTTGACACGTACGTCTCCTTCGTCGATGTTATTGATGAGGGTGTGCAGCGCTTCGCTTTCGGCATACCGCACGTCGCTCTGTATTTTTGTCAGAATGGTTACGGCGGCGATTACCGGCATATTTTCGAACAGCGTCGTTTCCCACATGGAGGGGGCTTGGGTTCTGTTGCCCGAGTGAATGGTGGTCGAAAGGTAGTTTTCGATCGCTGCTCTTTTGATGGAGTCGGTCATGAGACTGCCGATGAGATTGCGGTAGTCGTCTATCTCCTTTCTCAATTTCATTCCTTGCTTTTGGGCGGGGGACAACATGATGTATGACGCTGCTTCGAGGTCGTCCTGATGTTCGATATTATTTACATCGCCGTCTTTACCGTCGGCTTTCTTGACGATTACGTTTTTCAGGGAGTCGATGTAGTCGTATAAGAGGGCGGTCTGTTTTTTTACTTCCAGCGATTTTTTGTACCACGGTCCTCCTTTTTCGGGATTCTGACTATTGAAGTCGGCCAGTTTTTGGTAGAGGACATCGTTTTGCAGCGAAGCATTCGAAGTAGACCTTTCCAATCCGTCTTCAACTTGCTTGAATCCGTTGAGCACATCGGACGACACGTTGAGGGCCAGCATGGCAGTGAGGACGATATACATGAGGTTTATCATCTTCTGCCGGGGTGTAAGTCTGTTGTTATTCGATGCCATGTGTTATTTTTGTTCGGTGTCGTCTTTCGGTTTTTCGGGCATTTCCACGGGAGCTCCTCCCATGGGTCTGTACATATTGATGGTCATTGCCGTGATCATCTTTTCGTAAACCTAATTGAGTTGCTGTATATACTGTGTCATTTTTTCGGTTGCTTCGCAATAACGGGAGCTATCGGAAGCGGAGCGTTCGTACATGTCGCGAATGTTTTTCAGCCCGTTGTTTACACGGTCTATATTATCGAGTTGCGAACTGATGCTCTTCAACTGTATCTCATAGATGGTGTTCAGCCCACTGATGTTACGGTTGAGCGTTTCCATACCCGAAACATATCCTTGCGAGGTGTCGGATATTCCTTCGGAGTTTTCCGTGATGTTGCGGTAGGATTGCAAGAGGGTGTTCGATACGGCGGTGAGGCTCTCGGTCGCACTTCTTAATTGTTCCATTTGTTCGGCTATACCGGAGAGTTGGGTGAGGTATTGTTGGGTTGCATCTGTCAGTTCTGCCATACGCGAGAGTTGATCGGCGGCAGCCGACATTTTTTGAATACTATCGGTGAGGCTTTGCGTGTCGGCATCGCTTAAATTGAGGCCTTCGGGTATTCCCACAGCTCTTTTGGCATCGGACGGGGTGATATCGGAATAGTTCCCTCCGTTACTACCTCCACCTTTGCCGTTTCCACCGATAATGACGGTTCCTTTCCCTCCTGAAAATTCGGGCCGGTCTTCGGGGTTTTTACTATTTAGTACGGGAAAAACTTCTTCCCAATGATATGTTTTCGGGGGAGTGTCGAAGGCGGATAGAATGAACATGAGCACTTCTGTTCCCATACCGATAGAAAGCAAGAGACTGCCTCCGGGGAGGTGCAGGATTTTGAACAGAGCACCCCAGATTACAATCGCAGCACCTATACTGTATGCGAAATTGAAAAATCGTTGTCCTTTATCGCTGGATAAGAACTTTTCAATACTGTTTTTATATCTTTTGTATTTTCCCATGATCCTTGATGATTGGTTTTATCGGGTTTTGATATTATCTTTTTTGCTTTTGCGAATCCGATTTGAGAGCGAACGCAACGGAATCCGATATAGGATCGTTGTTCGTTTTGGTATTCCCACATGCGGATATCGGAACGAATGAAGTTGGAAACGTCTTTCCACGAACCGCCCCGGACTACTTTGCGTTTCATGCGGTAGGGGTCTTCTTTGGCCGCATTATATTTGTATTCGGGGTTAAGGTCGCTGGTGTTTTGCGATACGGCTTCGGTATAGGCTGTCGAAGTCCATTCCGATACGTTACCGGCCATGTCGTATAATCCGAACTCGTTCGGGGAATAGGAGCCTACCGGTGAAGTGATGAGGTTCCCGTCTTTCACGTAATTCCCGTCATCGGGCTTGAAGTTGGCATAGAAACACCCTTTTTCAGCCATAGGCAGGTTACCCGTCCACGGGAATTTATTTTCGTTTTTCCCGGCTCTTGCCGCATATTCCCATTCGGCTTCGGTGGGAAGTCTGTACGGTTCGATAACAACGGCGTTACGTCCCACCGAACCTTTCAAGAGCGCGGTGCGCCAAGCGCAGAATGCGTTTGCTTGTTCCCACGAAACTCCTACGACCGGATAGTCGTTATAGCCGGCATGGGAGAAATAGAGTCTCACGTATGGCTCGTTGTAGGCATTCTCGAAATCGTTTACCCATACGGTGGTATCGGGGTAGATATTGACGATGTAGGTATTGAGGAAGTCAAACTCGCTGCCTAATGGCCGTGTGATGGTTTCGCGAATGATACGCCCGTCTTCGTCGATATATGCGGTATCTTTGGATATCATTACGATTTCATCGTAGTCGGGGGTATGGTCGGTGTTGAGGTCACGGCGTGCCGGGTCGAGACGATTCTTCCGTTTGGATGCCTCGGTGTGGTCGAAGATCTCGTAGCGGTAGTTCATTTGGGCGGCATCGAGTTGGCGCTCTCCCGTAATGGGGTTAATTCTGTACACGCTTTCGATGGCTCGCGCTTCGTCTTCATTGGGATTTCTCCACGGAATGGCTTTATCCCAATTCAACCGAGGCTTGATGGGGTTTCCCTCCCGGTCTTCTTCGATTTTGAACACTTCGTTACCTCCATAGGCGGGATCGGCGAGGCGTTCCCGAATGATAGAGTCGCGTACCCAGAATACAAATTGTTTGTATTTTGAGTTGGTGATTTCTGTTTCGTCCATCCAGAAGGCATCGATAGAGACTGCCCTCGGTTCTTGTTGTGTTCCCCAAATACTGTCCTTCTCGGCCGGTCCCATTTTATAGGATCCACGAGAAATGAGAACCATACCGTAGGGTGTAGGCTCATTCCATGCCGTACCTCCGACACCTGTAACTTCACCGCTATGGCGCGACGAAGGTGCGCATGCTGCGACGAGAATGGCAAGGGTGATATACACGATTATCTTTTTCATAGGCTACATTATGCGTATGCTTTTGTGTTTATTTTTATTTTTATCGGACAGGTCGAGTTTCAAACTGTATCCGAGAAATACTTCGTGGCTTCCACTACTGGCTTTTACAATGGCCGATACCGGGTAGTCGTAGGCATATCCCGCTATAAAGTTTTTATATTCCGCACCTATCATAAATATACATGCGTCTTTCCAGCGATATGAAAGGCCTCCCCAGAACAGTTTGTTGTATTTTTACACGGCAGGATAACTCGTACTGCGTGATGTTGAGGTTGCTTTTCACCATCATGGAGGGCTGCACTTCATATAACGTGTTTTTAATGGGAATATTGCTCCCGGCGATAAAATAATAGGATCTGCCGATGTATGTTTCGTATTTGTCTTCAAAGGTGATCGATGGCTCGTTGAGGTGTGAGACCGAAATTCCCGCATAGAACCACGGATGGGTGTACCATGCCCCGAAAGACATATCGAACGACATGCCTTGCAACTCGGTAGTGGGGATTCCGTCGTCGGTGGCTTGATGGTAATCGCTCGTGGGTATGCTGACTTGTGTGCCGTCGAAACGTTCGTCGAGCATTCCCAGTTGTATGCCGAGGCTGAGTACTCCTTTCCATAATTTGATTTTGAAGGCATATTGCGCTCCTAAAATCAGATGGGAGTATAGCCCTTCGGTTTCGGAAGTGACGACCAGTCCTACCCGTGGTTCTGTTTCAAGAATTTGAAAGGCATGTCGCCTGTCACGAAATAGGTTTGAGGGGCTCCCGGCATACCTATCCATTGTTGCCGGGTGGAGGTGAGTATGTTGAGTTTGTCGGAACTTCCCGCAGCTGCCGGATTGTAATAGCCGGGCAGAGCCCAGTATTGGCTGAACTGCGTATCGATCTGAGCCTTTGCTGTGGCAAAGACCAAACAACACAGGGTTAGAATAACGATTCTTACAATCTGCATACTCTCTTTTCCAGACTTTTTCGGGGGGTGTACACCGGTCCAGATATTTATAATAACTGAAAATAGCCTTTAAAATTGTTTGACACAACTGTTTTCGGATGCGAAATTACGAAAAGAGTAAAGCCAAGCCTTTGTCTTGATTGAAATCAGATTGGAACACAGAACGTTTGCCACCGCCTATGGCGGCAGAAACGTTTTTAGTTACCTTTGCTGTAGGCATAAGAAGCAAGCCGTTTTTTTCCTGGGTTTTCAATCCCACAAAAGAGTATGGCTCCTTGTCCTGCGAATCGAAGATTGGTCGTCAGAGGCCGTATAGAAGAATGCTCATCGACAGGACATGGCTTATGCCATTTATCCATCAACAAGAGTAACGATATTACCATGGCAAAGAAAGCAAAAAAAGTCAAGACCGCCAAAGGTGCGGAACTTCGGATAGTCAATCCCGACGCGGCGGGGATAGACATCGCGGACGGTATCATGCAGGTCTGCGTTCCTGCTGACCGCTCCAAGGACAACAACCGTACGTTCGGAGCATATACATCCGACCTGCATGCCATCTCGGCATGGCTCAGGGAATGCGGCATAAAGACAGTCGCAATGGAATCCACCGGGGTTTACTGGATACCGCTGTTCTGTCGTCTTCAGGAGGACGGGCTGGATGTCGTATTGACCAACGCAAGGGACGTGAAGAACATAACGGAGAGGAAAACCGACGAGTCGGATGCCGAATGGCTGATGTTGCTGCACCAGTACGGGTTGCTCAAGGCAAGTTTCCAACCGCACAACGACGCCAAACGGATGAGGACACTCACCCGTCATCGTGACACCCTCTCCCGTGAAGCCTCAAGCATAGTCCTGCGTATGCAGAAAGCCATGCAGCAGATGAACATAAAACTTACGCTTGTCCTGTCTGACATTACGGGAAAATCCGGCATACGTATCATCGAGGCCATTCTTGCAGGTGAACGTGACCCCAAGAGACTTGCGGAATTAGCTGATATCCAGTGCAAAACCCCGAAAGAGGAGATAACCAAGGCACTTGAGGGCAACTGGGAAGAAGACCTCATGTTTGTCCTCAGGCAAAACTATGATACCTTCAAACATTATTGTATCCAACTTGGCGAGTGCGATGCAGAACTGGAGAAGCTCATGGAAAACTACCGTGCGGAGGTAGCCAAAGTGGAAGGTACTTCATATAGCCCGGCAAAAAAACGCCGCGATTATAAAAAGACCAGGCATACCGTGGGCTTCGACGTGGAAAGGAAGGCATACGAAATGTGGGGAGTGAACGTTTTTGAGATACCGGGCATAAGCCACCTGACCGCACTTGAACTGATGAGTGAACTGGGGCACGACTTTACCCGGAAGTTCCCGTCTTCCAAACAGTTCTGCTGTTGGTGCAACATCTCACCGAACACCAAGATATCAGGAGGAAAAAGAATATCAAGCCACGTGCCACACCGTCGGAACAATGTCGGGTTGATTTTTTAGAAGTATCGCTTCTTCGCTCGCCAATGCGAAGAACCAATTGGGGAACTTCTACCGCAGAATACGTTCACGGACCGGAGGTAAAGCCGCAGTCATTGCCACTGCCCACAAGGTAGCCGAGATATTCTTTGCCATGGTTGCAAACCAAACAACTTATAATCCGGAAAAAGTAGGTATAGACGAGAAAGTATTACTCGAAAAACGGATTACAAGATACAAACGTGAATTAGAACGAATTACAGGGACACATATAGAAATTGGCAATGCATGTGTTCCATAGAAGAAAAATATATGAGTGCTTTTTTCGCTCCGAAAAAATGCGAGACCGTCCCGCAGAGCTTATCTTGTTCACAAAAAAGATAAGCTCGATCGAGTTTTTTTGCTTTCGACTTTCATTATCTTTGGATAAGATAGGCTGCGGTTCGGTATTGTCAAATTGAAAACTACGTTTTCATTTGCCACTACACTCACCTTTCGCTATCTTTGTACATGTGAAGATAGGATTGCAGTTCGGTATAGTCAAATCGGAAACGGGATTTCCGTTTGCCTCTGCACTCACCTTTCGCTATCTTTGTGAGTACGAAGATAGGCTGCGGTTCGGCATAGTCAAATCGGAAACGTGGTTTCCGTTTGCCTCTGCACTTACCTTTCACTATCTTTGTGGAGCAGAAGGTTATCGACTTTCACTTAGCTGATGGAGGAGAATTTGAAGAGAAAGACGACGAAAGCTCTCGTGTGGAGCACGGCCGACAAGTTGGGACAGCAGTTGTTCTATCTTGTCGCCGGTATTATTCTCGCTCGTCAACTTTCTCCTGAGGATTATGGCAAGGTGGGGGTTCTCACGATATTTATCGCCTTGTCGGGGATATTGATCGACAGCGGTTTTTCTTCGGCTTTGATTCGGAAAAAGGAGGCTACTCAGGCCGATTACAGCACGGTGTTTTATGTGAATGTGGCAATCAGTTGCGTGCTGTATGGTTTGTTGTATGCAGCAGCTCCTTATATTGCAGTGTTTTTTAAAGTCCCTGATTTGATATATATCTGCCGGATTTTGTTTCTCGTGATTCCGTTGAATGCACTTTCCCTTATACAGCAGACTTTGTTGTTGAAGCATTTCAAGCTCTTTGTGAGCGCTCGTGTCAATTTGTGGTCGTTGGGTATCGCTTCGGTCGTCGCCATTGTGATGGCTTACGGCGGTATGGGAGTCTGGTCGTTGGTGGCTCAGACGCTCGGCCTCTCGCTTTTCAGGGCTGTTTTTTTCTGGGTGTTTAACGACTGGCGTCCCCGATGGATATTTCGCATGGCTTCGTTGCGTGAGTTTTTCGGATATAGTTCCAACTTGGTCGTTTCGGGTATTATCAACAATGTGTTTAACAAGATATATCCCATTATCATCGGTAAGTTTTATGGTATGACGCAGACCGGTTACTATACTCAGGCCGACAAGTATCAGGATATAGCTTCTTCGCTTATCAGCAATATATTCCGTTCGGTCGCTTTCCCTGTTTTCTCGAAGGTGCAAGACGATTTGCAACGGTTGAAACGGATTTGCCGGAAGAATGTACGAGCCATCGCATTTTTCATTTTTCCTATCATGCTGTTGATGGTCGTCGTTTCGTATCCGCTCATATCGATCATGTTGAAAGAGCAATGGGTTCCGTCCGTGCCGTATTTCCGCTTGCTTTGTTTTTCGGGAATATGCTCTCCGTTTATTATTTTGTTTTTCGATTTGTTCAATAGTCTGGGCTATTCCCGGCTGAATTTACAACTGGAAATCGGGAAAAAAGATTTATTTGTTTGCGGGTATCGCTTTGTTTTATTCTTCGGGCATTTTGTGGCTGATAGGGTGGTGGATTTCTTATTCGGTGTTGTCTCTGGCGGCTTCGATCTTTTTTGCCCGTCGCTTTCTCGGATATGGTTTCGGGGAGTATGTGAAAGATATTTTTCCGTATTTTATCTTGGCGTTGGCGTCGGCGATACTTTCGTGCGGTGTTTATCTGCTTTTGCCGAGCGATTTGTGGCGGTTGTGTCTTGTCCCGGTCGTTTATGTCGTTTTGTATTTGGGCGGAGCATACATGTTGAAATTGGAGATGTTGCAGGAGATGCTGTCGATGTTGAAGAGTCGTGTGAAGAGAGGAGGTGAAGCGTGAACGAGGTAGCAGTTGCTCGACCGAGGGTCTTGACGGTGATCGTTTCGTATAATTTCGAGCCGTGGATCGAACGATGTCTGAGTAGTATTCGGGATTCGGATTACCCCTCGGACCTTGTGGTAATCGATAATGCTTCGACCGACCGGACGGTGTCGATCATCGCCGAGAGGTATCGATGGATTCGTCTTGTGCGGAGTAGGAAAAATCTCGGATTCGGACAAGCGAATAACATCGGCATGAGAATGGCGTTGGAGGAGAATTACGATTATGTGTTTCTCGTGAATCAGGATGCGTGGATAGAACCGAATACGGTGGGGACTTTGGTGGGGTTGGCAGAAAAATATCCCGATTACGGAGTGCTTTCGCCGGTACATCTTGACGGGAAGGGGGAGCACCTCGACGGTTCGTTCGCCAAGTATGTGGGGGGAGCATCGGCGGTTTCATCGAAAAAATCGGATATCGTCGAAGCGGCTTTCGTTAATGCTGCTTTCTGGTTTATCCCGGTGTCGGCGTTGAAAAAGGTGGGAGGTTTTTCGCCGTTGTTTTTTCATTATGGCGAAGATGTGGACTATATTCACCGAATGCGATTCTATGGTTATCGGGTGGGATACACTCCGTTGACTTCGGGGTGTCATGACCGGCAAAATCGACCGATTACCCGCGAGACACAAATGAAATTGGACAGGGTTTATTATTTGTCGGTTGTTTCCGATTTAAATTCGGGAATGGCTAAGTGTCTGTGGGGGGTATTAGCTCCTTTGAAACCAGGTACGCTCGCTTTATTGCGGGGAAGATTCAAAGAATTTTGTTTTTATACAGGCACAAGTGTCCGGCTTTTGTGTCGATACCTTTCTATTGCAGAAATCAAGCGATTTTGCAAACAGGGAAGGCCTGTGTTTTTGGAAAATGTTCATTCAAAAATTAAACCGATATGGAGTTAGCCCCGATTGTTTTATTCGTTTATAATCGTCCTGAACATACGCGCGCTTGTCTGGAATATTTGGAGCGGAACGAGCTGGCGGCGGAAAGCGAATTGTATGTTTTCGCCGACGGTGCGAAGTCGGGCAGCGAGGAGGCGGTGGCCGCCGTGCGTCGGGTGATTGCCGAACCGTGGAAATTCAAACGGTTGAATGTCGTGGAGCGACCGGAGAACAAGGGGCTGGCAGCCAATGTGATTGCGGGGGTAACTTCGGTGTTGGAGACGCACGACCGGGTGATCGTCTTGGAAGACGATTTGATCGTTTCTCCTTATTTTCTGCGTTTTATGAACGAGGTACTGGAAGTTTATAAAGATACGGAGGAAGTTTGCCATGTGACTTGCCACATGCTCGACCATAAAGGAGAGTTGCCCGATACGTTTTTGATACGCTGGTGTAACAGTTGGGGGTGGGGAACTTGGAGTCGTGCATGGCAATATTTCGAGCCGGACGGTAGAAAATCGTTGCGGGAAATCGAACGGCGGGGTTTGTGTTGGGAATTCGATTTGGACGGAGGTTTCCACTTTACCCAGATGTTGCGCGACCAAATCGAGAGTCGGAATAACTCGTGGTTCATACGGTGGTATGCATCGCTGTTTCTGCGTGACAAGCTGATGTTGGGCACGGGCCGTTCGTTGGTCGATAATGCGGGATTCGACGGAAGCGGAACGCATTGCAATACTATGCAGCTTTGCACGCAGACTTTGTCGATGAATCCGATAGCGGTAGTTCCCATTTCACCGGTAAAAGAGAACTTGCTCGCCCGAAAAGTCTATTCCCGAACCTATCGTTATAATTATTCGTACAGGCATAAATTGAAAGTATTCATCGGGAATCTGTGATTCGTGTATTCAATCGTAAAAAGAGATAGATTATGAGGGATTTGACTCGTTTAGCCAGTCGTATCGTTATGTTTTTCATGCAGTTTTATTATCGACTGGCTCGTCATTCGAGGGTTTCGTACAAGGCTTATATCGACGGTCGTACCCGATTGGCCGGATATAATACCATACAGGACAATGTTTTGTTGGCCGGCGCTCGTATCGGCCGGGGCACTTATATTTGCCGAGGGAGCAATTTCACCGATGCAGAGGTCGGTGCGTTTTGTTCGATCGGTCGGAATGTCCGCATCGTCAACGGACAGCATCCGACCCGCACCTTCGTATCTACTCACCCGGCTTTTTTCTCTCCCAACGGGCAACCGGGGTTTTCGTTTGTCCGGGAAAAACGGTATGAGGACTGTCGGTATCTCGATCGGGAACGACGAGTGAGCGTAGAGGTGGGAGCCGATGTGTGGATTGGGAACAACGTGTCGTTGATGTCGGGGATTCGAATCGGTACGGGGGCGGTGATTGCTACCGGAGCTGTGGTGGTGAGCGATGTGGCTCCTTATGCGATTGTGGGCGGTGTACCTGCCCGGGAAATCAGGAAACGGTTCGACGATGAGCAGATTGCTTATCTGTTGGCTTCGCGATGGTGGGAACGTCCGTTCGACGAACTTCGGAAAGAGGCGGACAGTTTCTCGGATATCGGATTGTTCATGAAAAACGGATTGTAATGGAGCGGCCTCTTTTTTCGATTATTACGATTACGTTTAACGCTGCCGGGACTTTGCCGGCTACGTTGAGAAGCGTGGAACTACAGACGTTTACCGACTATGAGTATTTGATCGTGGACGGTGCGTCGACCGACGGTACGGTTGCGATTGCGCAGCACTCGGCAGCGGTCTCGTCGGTGACGAGCGAACCCGACAAGGGTTTATACGATGCGATGAACAAGGGTTTGCGTAAAGCACGAGGGTGTTATCTCGTTTTTCTGAATGCCGGCGATGCATTTCACGAGCCTGATACATTGCAGAAAATTGCCGATTCCATCGAAAAAAACGACTCCGATATTGTCTATGGAGAGACGGCGTTGGTCGATTCGGAAAGACGTTTTATATCTATGCGAAGGTTACAGGCTCCCGAAAGGTTATCGGTGAAGAGTTTTCGCATGGGGATGCTGGTGTGCCATCAGGCGTTTATCGTTCGCCGGGAGATTGCGCCGGAATATGATTTGCGGTATCGTTTTTCCGCCGACTTCGATTGGTGTATCCGGTGCATGCAAATGGCGAAAACGATAACTCATACACACGAGGTGCTTATCGATTATTTGAACGAGGGGGTCACTACCGCCAACCGAAAGGCTTCGTTGCGGGAGAGATACGAGATTATGTGCCGATATTACGGGACTTTACCGACGTTCTTGCGTCATTTGTGGTTTGCCGTGCGGTTCGCTTTCGCTCGTTTTTCGGGACGGGAGTAGACGGTATGTTTAAAATCTGTAATCTTCTTTGCCTACATTTAACCCCCTCGTCCTGCGGACACTCCCCCTATATTCTCTTACGGCAACACAGGGGAGAGGGCTAAAATGCATTTCGAACATATTTAAAACTTCTCCCCTGCCGTGTCCAGTGGCATTGCGGGGTGTGGCGCAGCCATAGGGGAGGTGGCACACAGTGACAGAGGGGTTGAATGAATAGGTCTTTAAACTATCCCAAGAAGTTGTCTTGTGGAGGTTTCATGAGTTTATGCCGTAAAAAGTATAATTCGAGGCATTTCGTTCGGTGGGAAATTTGTATCTTTGCAATATGCGAATATAGATTGCACCTCGGTATAACCAAGTAAATTTGTTTCTACTCTCGGCTTGCACTATCTTTGCACTCTGCAAAAAAATGAGTTGTATTCCAGAGGTTACGGTAGACCGGTCTCGATCGGTGCAGAGCCTCTTTAATCCAAATGATTCGATAGAAAATAATACGATATATGGAGAAGAATTTCAAACGTACATTGGTTACCACCGCTTTGCCTTATGCCAACGGCCCTGTGCATATAGGCCATTTGGCGGGAGTATATGTCCCGGCAGATATTTATACCCGGTATCTGCGGTTGAAAGGCGAAGATGTGATCATGATCGGCGGTAGCGACGAGCATGGCGTGCCTATCACGATTAAGGCGAAGGCCGAAGGAGTGACCCCGCAGGATATCGTGGACCGTTATCACAATATTATTAAAAAATCGTTCGAGGAGTTCGGAATCTCTTTCGATATTTACTCTCGAACGACTTCCAAGATTCATAGCGAAATGGCTTCCGATTTCTTTCGGAAGTTGTACGATAAAGGGGAATTTATCGAGAAAACCTCGATGCAATATTACGACGAGGAGGCTAACCAGTTCCTCGCAGACCGGTATATTACCGGGACTTGTCCGCACTGTGGCAACGAACATGCCTATGGCGACCAATGCGAGGCTTGCGGCACATCGTTGAATGCGACCGATTTGATTAATCCCAAATCGGCCATTACGGGAAATCAGCCTGTTTTGCGGGAGACAAAGCACTGGTATCTGCCTCTCGACAAGTGGGAACCGTTCTTGCGCCAATGGATTTTGGAAGAGCATAAGGAATGGAAACCGAATGTGTATGGACAATGCAAATCGTGGCTCGACATGGGGTTACAACCTCGCGCGGTGAGCCGTGACCTCGATTGGGGGGTTTCCGTACCGGTGGAAGGCGCCGAAGGTAAGGTGTTGTATGTGTGGTTCGATGCTCCTATCGGGTATATCTCGAATACCAAAGAGTTGCTTCCCGACAAATGGGAACTGTATTGGAAAGACAAGGATACGAAGATGGTTCACTTTATCGGCAAGGACAACATCGTATTCCACTGCATTGTTTTCCCTGCGATGCTGAAAGCCGAGGGGAGTTATATTTTGCCGGATAATGTGCCGGCCAATGAGTTCTTGAATTTGGAAGGTGACAAGATTTCCACTTCGAGAAACTGGGCGGTATGGTTACACGAGTATCTCGAAGAGTTCCCCGGCAAACAGGACGTGCTGCGTTATGTGCTCACGGCCAACGCTCCCGAGACGAAGGACAACGATTTCACTTGGAAAGATTTCCAAGCTCGTAACAATAATGAATTGGTGGCTATTCTCGGCAATTTCGTGAATCGAGCTTTGGTGCTGACTCATAAATATTTCGACGGGAAAGTACCGGCTGCGGGTGAATTGACCGACTATGACCGGGAAACATTGAAGGAGTTTGCCGATGTGAAAGCCGAGGTGGAGAATTACCTCGACCATTACCGTTTTCGCGATGCCTTGAAGGAGGCGATGAATCTGGCTCGTATCGGGAACAAGTATCTTGCCGATACCGAACCGTGGAAGCTGGCGAAAACCGATATGGACAGGGTGGCGACGATATTGAACCTTTCGTTGCAGATTACGGCCAATCTGGCTATCGCTTTCGAACCATTCCTACCTTTCTCTGCCGAGAAGCTGCGGGGAATGTTGCATTTGGGACATTGTGACTGGAATATGCTGGGACGTACCGATATTTTGCCTGCCGGAGCCGAGTTGGGTAAGGCCGAGTTGCTGTTCGAGAAGATAGAAGACAGCGTGATCGAGGCACAGGTGAACAAGTTGTTGGAGACGAAGAAGACCAATGAATTGAAGAATCACAAGGCCGCGCCGATACGAGAGAATATCGCTTTCGACGATTTCATGAAATTGGATATTCGGGTGGGTAAAGTGCTGGAATGCCAGAAAGTGCCCAAAGCCGACAAGTTGCTGCAATTCCGTATCGACGATGGTTTGGGCGGACGTACGATCGTATCGGGTATCGCCAAGCATTATGCTCCCGAAGATTTGGTGGGTAAGAATGTGTGCTTCGTGGCTAATCTCGAACCTCGCAAATTGAAGGGTATCGAGTCGCAGGGTATGATTCTTTCGGCCGAGGATGCCGACGGGCGTTTGATTGTCATCTCCCCGGCGACCGATGAAATCGCTCCCGGTTCGGAAGTGAAATAACTTGGAATCTTGATAAAAATTGTGGCCCCGATACCGAACGAAGTATCGGGGCTTTTTTAGTTCGGCTTGAAAAGATTCGTTTCTACGAATAACAGTTATTGAGCGTAGATTTTTAAGCGTGAGGTTTTTAAAGGCTTGTGGTATGCTTTGATTCCTCAAAGCCACAGAATCATGAATTTTAGCCCTGTGGCGGATTTATTTTCAATGACTTGACGGTTGTTGTAAATGCAGGATAGGGAACGGTTTGCCAGAAGGATCCAATTCATCTCGTCCTATAACCTCGTAACCCATGTGCAAATAAAATTTGTAAGCCTGTTCGTTATCTTCGTTTACATCTACTTTGTAGATATTGCATTTGTCGATGGCATAATCCACGAATGCTTTGCCGTAACCGTGTCCTTGTTCTTCGGGCAGTACGAACAACATTTCCAGCATGTCGTCGCTTAATCCCATAAATGCGGCAATCCGCCCGTTCTCATTGCGTATTACAAACAGTTTGACAGCCGGGAAATATTGGTTTCTTATTAAAGGTTTGAAGTATTCTATATCTTCTTCTTTTAAAAAATGATGGGAACTGCGTACCGACTTTTCCCATACGATCAACAGTTCGTCTAAAATTTCGTCTGATAAGGATTGTAATTTTTCTATTTCCATTTTTTGGGGTAATTGTCGTTTATAAACTATCGAATGTAAAGATACAAAAAGTGCCGATTATCATTTGTGAATCATGGCTTTCATTGTTCCAACTGTCCGGTCTTGCGGAAGTATTTTTGCAGGACGAGAAGCGAAATGAGTTTTTCTCGTTTCTTGTCGAAGAATTGGCTGACGTATTCGTTGGCGTGGCGGGATATTTCGATGGCTTCGTCGGGGTGGGCGGTATAGTAGGCGATACGCTCTTCGAGGTCCGAGAAATCGGGTTTGATTTCGATATAGTGGTAGTTGGGAATAAGTCGTCCCTCCATGAACCAAGTTTCGAATTCGGGTCGGGGCATGACGGCTACGGAGTTGGAGGACATGACCCATTTGAGGTTGCTGGCGACATCGTTCCCTTCGAGGGCGAGGATAAATTTGTACCGCAGATGTTCGGCGATGGTTTTCTTACCGGTACGCCAAGCGGGATTGCCGTTGCGACTGGTGTCGCCCAAGTCGTAGAGGGGATTGCCGAAGTATTTATTAAAAAAGGCAATGCGTTTGGTTTTCCCTTCGTTGACTTTTCCTCGGAAAATGACTTTGTCCATTTTCTTTTCGAACGGTATTTTGTCCTTGACGAAGATGAAATGTCTCACTTTGTTCAAATTCAATAGTATGGCATTTGCCGATTGATTGTGAATGGGCCTGCTCTTAACAATGGAAGGGTATCGGGCATGAAATTGATATCGCCGAAACAGTAGTTCCATTGCAGGTTTTCGGGGAAGTACCGGAGGTATTCGAATGAATCGAAGTAATAGACTTTCCCTTTCTTTTTTGCAATTTGAGTTCGTTCAGGTGGGGAGAGCCTTCGGGTAGTTTTACCGGTTCGGCGAGCCGATTGTAATAGTTCACCCGGTCGTTTATGTAATTTTTATCGGATCGGGTATCGGTTTGTGCGAGAATCTTATTCAGCCTTTTTCGACAAATCGCTTTCAAAGGTAACAGCCTGAGAAAATAGGATTTCAAATAATAGCTGTATTTGGGATTCTTGCCGTTGCGTATGCTATAAAAAATGTTATCCATTGTATTTTTGTCTTATGTGTGTTGGAGACAAAGATAAATATTTTAATATTATTTTATGAAAAAGTCTTTGTATTTCCTTTTCATATATTCAACCTCCTAGCCCTATGGGCACTCCCCCTATATTTCCTTATGGAAACACCCCGCAATGCTACGGGACAGGGCAGGGGGAGAGGGTAATGCCTTAATCTGTTTCCCTTGCTGCGGGTATTTTTTAACCCCTCCGTCACTTGTGACACCTCCCCTATATTTCCTTATGGAAACACCCCGTAATACTACGGGACACGGCAGGGAGGAGGGTTAAGCTCAACTCTGTATTCATTACTGTGAATGCGCTGTGAATATCTGTTGTATCTTCTTGAAATCGGTAAAGTTTTCTTTTCAGATTGATTTATTGTGTTTTATTAAATGTTGCTTTTGTGTTGGATTCCGAGAAACTATTTATATTTTTACAGTCTTAATGAGTTTTTGTTAAGATTTATTTGTCAGGACATGTAATTTTTGGAACCGCATGAGAATAAAAGATTTTGTCAAATGTAATTTGAATAATTTATTTTATAGAGAATATCGTCTTCGTCGTAAAGTACGCAGACATTTATTGCCATATTACAAGGAGGCGTTTCCTGTCGGGAAAAAATACGAATAAAATGATTGTTTTTATGGCCGATGGAAGGAAAAAGTCATGGAGGATTGGCCGATAGGCTACGGGGAATCGTTTCGACGTATGAATATTGCTTAAATCATAGAGTCGATTTTCGTATTCATTTTACAAGCCCATTCAATCTAGAAGATTTATTACTTCCTAATGAATACGATTGGAGGATAGGAGCTGGTGAAATTTCGTATAATCCAACATTTTCTACTCCGGTTTATATTGATTCCAACAGCCGTTATCCAGAGGCTGATTGTCGATTTCAACGTAAAATGGCAGAGAAATATTTAGGTCGAGATTTTCGGCAGATTCATATATATACCAATATGTATTATGCCGACGATCGTTTTGGCTTGTTGTTTAATAAGTTGTTTAAGCCTGCCCCTATATTACAGTCTTGGATTGATGAAAATTTACAGATTTTAGGTCAGAATTTTATTGCATTAAGTTTTCGATTTCAAAACCTTCTCGGAGACTCTGTTGATGGTAAGATTGTTTATTCGCCAGAAGAACAACGAGAACTGATAAATAGCTGTATTTGTCAGATAGAACTTTTAAGAAAAACTAATCCCGATTCGAAAAAGATTCTCGTTACTGCCGATAGTGGCAGTTTTTTAAAAGAAGTATCAAAATTGGATTTTGTATATTTGTTACCGGGAAAAGTCGGTCACATGGATAGTACTTCTCAACAAGATATTCAAGTACATATGAAGACTTTTCTCGATTTTTTCGTTCTTTCTCATGCCAAGAAAATATATTTGTTGATAACCGGTAAAATGTACAAAAGTGGTTTTGCCAAAAGAGCGGCGAAATTAAATAATATTCCATTTGAAGAGGTCGAGTTTTAAATAAATATAATTTTTGTGGGCAAGTAAAATACCTGTTTTTCTTTAACAGGTATTTTTTTTATTGGGTTGTAAAATATTTATAGAAAAATTTGTATTTCTATCCGATGTAATTATATCTTTGTAGAATTAATTAACCAAAATATCATAAACTATGAGAAATTTTATTTACGCAATCGGAGTGTGCTCACTTCTTTTTTCCTGTAATTCTGAACTGGAAACTTTGCCGGAAGAGTTTAATACAGAAGGGACTGCGCCTCTTGTCACACGTGTGGCGGCTCATCCTAAATATGGTGTGTTGGGGTGGGGATATGATGTTACCGGCAATTATATGAGTCATGGGAAAGGGGTTACCCTGCCTGTTATCGATATAGACCGGTTCGAGGCGGAGAATTTCGACCGCATAGTTCTCGATTCTTCGACATCGCAAGAGACAGAATATTATTATGGCACTACTGCCGAGGAGTATTTGAAACGTGTGGGAGACAATGTGGACACCGGAGTCGATGCGAAAAAGGCTTTATTCAGTTTGACGATAACCGGTAATTATCAAAAAAATACATCGTATTCGTCGGAATATTCTTTTGCCGGATGCGACCATTATTATTCTTTGAAAAGATGTTATATAAGGGCGGCGGTCGAGCGGTTACAAAACTATCTGAGCGATACGTTCCGGGAAGATCTCGCCGAACTGCCTGCCGAAGATATCGTAGATTTTTACGGCACTCATGTGCTGGCCGATATTCGTATGGGCGGACGCGTGAGTTTCTTGTATAAGACGTATGCCGGCAAGGAGAATGTCGAGGCGATTACGAAAGCGGGATTCAAGGTCAATGTTCTCAATTTGTTTTCCATCGGGAACGAATATCAAGTCAATACCAGTTTGGCGGTGAATAATTCCCGGCAGCTCGCTACGATTAATGTCACCGGTGGCACAGATGCGATGCTGGAAACTTTCGACCCTATACAGGAGCAACCTCGATTTGGCTCTGTTGCGGACTGGCAGAGAACGGTCAATGCCGATAATGCCGGGCTTATCGACGTGGAATTGCCCCGATTAATTCCCATTTATGAATTGGCGGCAGACCCGACTGTGAAAGCTGCGCTTAAAGAAGCAGTAGCGAATTATATCGAGTCCAAACGACTCAAACAGCTGTTCCCGTTGTATGAGTATTTTCGTGCTAACAAAATGGATCATTATGCGACTTCGGTATGGCAAGGTTTAGCAAATGGTCTTTGGGAATACCAAGGTGTAATCGGTTATGTATATTTAGGCCCGGAACCGGGAACGATACCTTTGTATCTGTATTATAATAAAGAGTGCGTAAATCATTATTGTACACCGGTTTACCAAGGAGAAAAGAAGGGCGACTATGTGCTCGAAGGTATCACGGCATATATTTATGAGAAACAGGAGCCGGGGACCGTTCCCTTGTATATGTATTATAATGGGCGCCGATGCGATCATTATGTAACGATCGTGTGGCAGGGGAATAAAAAGGAGATTATGTATATGAAGGAAATGCGGGTTATGTGTATCCGTAGGAGATGAAACGTATTGTGAATTTATCGGCATCCGTTTTTGAATGGGATGCCGATGTATCGACCAAAATGTAAAGAATATTTATGAAAAGGTGGAGTTTGCCGGTCGCATTGGCCGTTTGTATTTTCTTGAAATTTATTTTGTTTGATGTTATATGGAGTTCGGACACGACTTTTCAGTCGTTCAGCCAGCCGGAGTCTTATCTGATTAAGGGTGCTATCGCCTTGTTGCTCGCTTTCCCCACGGTGTTTTTTCGATCGAGGTGGTATGCCGGTATCGTGTGTTTTTTATTGGATATTTTGTTGGTTGCCAATTTGATGTATTGGCGGACATATTATACGGCGATACCGTGGAACAGTTATTTTCTTGCGGGTAATTTGGCTGATTTCATGGGTAGCGTGTATGCATCGGTCCGATGGTGCGACGGTTTGTTCTTTGCGATGACTTTGGGATTGTTGTTTTATACTTCCCGATACGGGGATTTGCTGTCGAGTCGGTCGGAAACGAAACGTCGGGCCGTATGGTTTGCAGCGGGCTTCTTGATTTGTGTCGTAGCGACGGTGGGATTGACTTTTGCTCGAGGTGGATTCCAACGGTCGTATGAGAAACGAAATACTTGTGCCACACCGACGTTCACGGTGTTCGGGACTTTGTGCTATGAGTTCGTCAAGGAGAGCATGTCTATTACGCCGGAGATTCACAGCGAGATAGAACGGTGGCTCTCGGCCACATCGAGATCGTATCCGGTTTCCGGGGTGGAACACAGGAAGCATTGCGTGGTGATTCTCGCCGAGTCGTTCGAGGGGTGGATGCTGGAACGGAATGTAGAGGGAAAGGAGGTGACTCCTTATTTGAACCGCTGGTTGAAAGATTCATGTACGTTGTATGCTCCCCGGGTACAGACGCAAGTTCGCGGCGGACGCTCCATCGATGCACAGTTGTTGGTGAATACGGGGTTGCTACCGATAGCGAACGGTGCATACAGTATTCGTTTCCCGAATCATAGGTATCCTTCGCTGGCGAAGGCTTTGAAACAGGCCTGTGGGGAAAAAGGTCGCATGGTAGGTATGACCTCGGACAAACGAATCGTGTGGAACCAGCAGGGTGTGGCTATGGCTTTCGGATTCGACCGATTGTATGATGAGAAGTCCTTCACGAAAGAAGAGCGAATGGGAGTGAAGAAAAGGGTGGGCGATTATCCGTTTTTGCAACAGTGTGCCGAGAAAATAGCCGAGGAGATAGCCGGAAGCGGTGATAGTTCTCGTTGTTTTTTTCAATTGGTTACTTATTCGGGACATGGGCCATTTATTATTCCCGATGAGTACAAACGGATTTCTTTTTCTCCGGGAATGCCCGAGGTGCTGAACAATTACCTGACGGCTGCCAATTACACAGATTATGCAATAGGGAAGTTTATCGAACGATTGCAGGAGGAGGGGTTGTTCGACGAGACGATGATTGTCGTGACGGGCGACCATGAGGGATTGGCTTATTTGCGGCAGTCGTTGTGTGAAACAAAAGAGGGTGGTGGACTTGTCTCTCCGTTTGAATATACTCCTTTTATCGTGATTAATTCGCCGGTGGGCATGCGGTACGAAAAGTTATGGGGCAAGTAGATATTTATTCGACATTATTGGATTTGACCGGACTGGACGATTATGGCTGGAAAGGTATGGGGCAGAGTATTCTAGACCCGTCTCATCTGGGTGTCGCGGCTATTTGGAATTTGACGATTGCCGGGGATACAACCGGTATTTGTCCCGAGGCGATAGAAAGAATGAAGCAGTCGTGGCGAATATCGGACTTGATGATTCGCGGGGATTATTTTAGGAGTGATTTTTGAGAATTGGAACCAGATGTTGTTGTCGTGCCAAATTCTTATATTGTTTCTCCTTTCTAGTTTTTAACCCTTCCGATTTCCCTATATTTCCTTACGGAAACGCCCCGTAATGCTACGGGGCACGGCAGGGGAGAGGGTGACACCTTAATTCGTTTCCTTTGCTGTGGGTATTTTTTAACCCCTCCGTCCTGCGGACACCTCCCCTATATTTGCGTTGCAAAACACAGGGGAGGGGGTTAATACCTTACGATGTATCGTGTTTGTCTTTCTTCCCTATATTTCCCTACGGAAACGCCCCGTAATACTACGGGACACGGCAGGAGAGAAGGGGAATTCGGATATTAAGGATTACCGGTTATACCGGAGTATTTCTTCTATGATGTCGCGTCGATTGTATAGCCGGGGGATTTTGTGCTGTCCGCCGAGTTTGTTGTGGTCACGTAACCAAGCATCAAATATCCCTGTTTTGGCGGGAATGATTTCGAGGCATTCGAGTGCGATACTTTTAAATCGTTTGGCTTCGTAGTCGGAATTTAAATTTTGGAGGTTCGTGTCGAGCTTTTCTGCAAATATTTCAACCGGAACGGGGAGTTCGCCGAACTCGATGAGCCATTGATGGCGTCCTTTGCTGTGGTCGGTCATGTATACGGGAGCGGCTGTGTAGTTGAGTACGCTGGCTCCTGTCTGTGCGCAGGTGCGGGCGATTGCCTGTTCTGCGTTATCGACCATGAGTTCTTCTCCGAAGGCATTGATATAGTGTTTGGTGCGTCCCGATATGCTTATCTTTAACGGATTCGTGGAGAGTATTTTTACGGTGTCTCCCATGCGATATCTCCATAGGCCTCCGTTAGAGGTGATGACCATCTCGTAGTTGCGCCCGGCTTCTACCTCCCACAGCGGAACGGCGTGTTCGTTGCTTTTTCCCAGCGGGATAAATTCATAAAAAGATGCCTAAGTCGATGAGGAGTAGCATACCGGCAACCGATAGGTCGTTTTGTACGGCGAAGAATCCTTCGGAAGCGTTATAGGTCTCGACGTAGTGCATGTCGGGGTTGGAGATGAGCTCCCGGTATTGTTCGCGATAGGGTGCGAAACTGATTCCTCCGTGGAAAAAAACTTCGAGGTTGGGCCATACTTCCGTGAGGTTCTGCCGACCTGTTTTTTTTAAGATGTGTTTGATGAGGACTAGAAACCACGAGGGTACTCCCGACAGATTGGTGATATCTCGATCGATCGTGCTCTCGGCGATGGCTTCGAGCTTGGTGTCCCATTCGCTCATGAGCGCTATTTTTTCGACGGGACTCTTATCAGGTTGATGAGCGGATTGATATTTTGAATGAGTATTGCCGATAGGTCTCCGCAATAGGCTTTGCCAAAAGGGTTTTGTGCCCGGCTTCCTCCGAGTATCAGGCCTTTTCCCGAAAAGAAACGGCTTTGGGGATTTTCTCTGAGGTATAGGGCTACACAATCGCTGCCTCCTTGATAATGGCAGTATCTGAGGGATTCGGCACTGACGGGAATGAATTTGCTTTTATCGTTGGTCGTTCCCGATGATTTTGCAAAATGCCGTATCGGTGTGGGCCATAAGATATTTTGTTCCCCGCTCATCGTTCGTTCGATGTAGGGCTTTAATTCTTCATATCCATTGATGGGAATGTTTTCGGCAAAACTTTTATAGGAGGATATGTCGTTGAATTTGAATTTTGTTCCAAATTCGGTGTTTTTTGCTTTTTGAAGCAGGTCGAGCAGTGTTTTTTGCTGTATGATGTCGCCGTAATCGGCATAACGGTCTATTTGAGAGAGACGTTTTGCAAATATCGAACGTATCAACTTTGTAGGATTCATTTGACGAACGTTTTCAATAAGTGGCAAAAATAGATATTTCTCCCGTGATTCCCATTGTTTTGTCTATGATTTTTATGTTACGATCGTGTTATTCCCATTCTCCCCGAGTGGCTAATACCGATTGCTGATAGTTTTTGTCTCTGCGGATTCGGTTGAGCGCTATGCGTGCTGCATTTTGCTGCGATTCTTTTTTTTGGAGTATCCTATTCCTATCCCACCGGATATACCTCCGAGCAGGGCTTGTGATTGGAATACGGGGTTGTTGTCTTGGTCGACGATGGTCTCGATCAGTGCAAATTCTATATCGACTTTGTGTTTTTGCCCCCATTCGATGAGTCGGGACTTGAAATTGAATTCTTCTTTCGAGATTTTTTCGAGATCGATATATGGGTCGATGATACGGGTCTCGACGAATTTTTTGCAGTATCGGTATCCTTTATCCAAATAAATGGCTCCGATGAGGGCTTCGAAGGCATTGCCGAACATGTAGTTGTTGTGCGAACTGGTGCGCATGGAATAGGTGATGAAATTATCGAGACCTAATTTCACGGCGATTTCGTTGAGTGATTCGCGTTTAACTATTTTTGCCCGCGTGTTGGTGAGAAACCCTTCTTTGCTCGTCTTGAACTTGTGGAACAATATATCGGCGACGATGGCATCGAGAATTGCATCGCCCAAAAATTCGAGTCGTTCGTTGTTAATGCGCCGGCCTTGTTCGCATATCGAGGAAGAACGATGCAAACAGGCTTGTTCATACAGATGTATGTCGGTAGGATAAAAAACCTAACAGTTTACGATAAAGAACATAAGGCTCCTTATGTCGCAACATAAGGAGCCTTATACGGTTATAAATCGTTCTGAACACGTTTTTACTTCGTGAATTTTTTTACGATTATACTTGCATTGTGGCCACCGAAACCAAAGGTGTTGGACAGCGCTGCATTTACTTCGCGTTTCTGCGCTTTATTGAATGTGAAATTCAATTTGCTGTCGATTTCGGGATCATCGTCTCCCTCGGCATGGTTGATAGTGGGGGGTACGATACTGTCATCGATAGATTTCACACAGATGAGGGCCTCTAATGCACCAGTCGCACCGAGCAAGTGCCCGGTCATCGATTTCGTAGAACTGATGTTGAGGTCGTATGCGTGATCTCCGAAAACTTCCAAAATCGCTTTGGCTTCCGATTTATCACCTACGGGTGTAGATGTACCGTGAACGTTGATGTAATCGATCTCTTCGGGAGCCATGTGAGCATCGTCGAGAGCGTTTTTGCATCACCAATTTAGCACCTAAACCTTCGGGGTGAGTAGCCGTCAAGTGGTAGGCATCGGCAGAGAGTCCGCCTCCTACGATTTCGGCATAGATTTTAGCCCCGCGGGCCAATGCGTGTTCCAATTCTTCAAGAATGAGGCAGGCACTTCCTTCGCCCATAACGAATCCGTCGCGCGAAGCGCTGAACGGACGTGACGCTGTTTCCGGCGAATCGTTTCTTGTGGAGAGTGCGTGCATGGCATTGAATCCTCCGACACCCGATACGGTGATCGCAGCTTCGGCTCCACCCGATACGATGAAATCGGCTTTGCCCAAACGTATATAGTTATATGCGTCGATGAGGGCGTGGGTAGAAGATGCACATGCCGATACGATACCGAAGTTGGGTCCCCGGAAACCGTATATCATGGATATTTGTCCTGCGGCGATGTCTGCAATCATTTTCGGGATAAAGAACGGGTTGAACCGAGGCCCTTTTTCGGGAGCGACGGCATAATTCCCGACTTCTTGCTCAAACGTGCTGATTCCGCCGATACCTGCCGAGAAGATAACGCCGGCACGATCTTTATTGACGGTTTCGAGGTCTAATCCCGAATCTGCGATACCTTCTTGGGCCGCTGCGAGAGCAAATTGGGTATAACGATCGAGTTTGCGCACTTCCTTTGCGTTGAAGTATTTCAACGGATCGAAGTCCTTGACCTGACAAGCAAATTGAGTTTTGAATTCAGATGCATCGAAAAGCGTAATAGGCCCTGCTCCGCTTACTCCTTCTAAAAAGGGCAGCCCATGTAGAGGAACATCATTTCCCAACGGAGTGATTGCACCAAGACCTGTTACTACGACTCTTTTAAGCTCCATAAATTATTTCTCTGCGATAGCTTTTTCGATGTGAGCGATAGCTTCACCTACAGTTGTAATTTTTTCTGCTTGATCATCAGCGATTTTGATATCGAATTTGGTTTCAAATTCCATGATCATTTCGACAGTGTCCAAAGAATCTGCACCGAGGTCATTCGTAAAGTTTGCTTCGGGAGTTACTTCTGATTCTTTAACACCTAATTTTTCTACGATAATTTCTTTTACTGTTGATGCTACGTCAGACATAATTTTTAAATTTTAATTAATAAATAAATTAACGTTCTTATTTTTTGCAGTGCAAAGGAATATATTTTCTCCGAACAAAAAAAATTTTCTCTTATAAATTACTCGTTTTTTGCACATTTATAGATTTTATGTGCAAAAAATACGTGTTTTTATATGTGAGAAGGGTTTAAAAAGGGTCATTTTTTATCGAGCTATTTATTCATTTTTCTTTTCTATACAAGTATAAAATGTGTATATTTATACCAAATGAAATCCTAAATTTTCTAAAATGGGAGACCCGGTCGGGGGAATACCTTTTATATAATAAGCCGGAAACTCTCGCCTTAGGGGGTACAGGCCTCGTTGCATCTCGAATGTTTCGGGAGATTTTCTCAATCTGAGGTCATCGTCGAAAGGGTTGTAGGATTCCCATACGGCTTGTTGCAGAGGATTGGCAGCCCCGGAGAGGTCGATAATTTCCCGTACCGGTGCAGGTGGTACGATGTTTTGGGTGGGGATATCGGTTTTATCCATTTTCCGACCGACTGTACAATCATGCGTGTCGCCTCCGATTTGCCGTCGGCAGAATATCCAGCGATATGGGGGGTGGCAATGAAGGCTTGTTCCAATAATTCTTTATCTATGTTCGGCTCGTTTTCCCAGCAATCAAGGATAACCGACGATATTTTTTTTTGTTTCAACGCTCGTTTCAATGCTTCGGTATTTATTATTTCTCCTCGCGCCGTATTGATAATGAGGGGTGTTTTTTCAAGGGCATTGAAAAAGTCGGTGTCGGCCAAATGATATGTCGGGTATTTTCCTTCATGTGTCAGAGGAGTGTGAAATGTGACGATGTCGGCTTCCCGACAAATTTTTTCGAGAGGAACAAAATCGGTTTCGCTTTCGGCTTCCTGCCGGGGGATCGTTGAGCAGAACCTGCATTCCCAATAATTTACCGTATCGGGCGACTATTTTGCCCACGTGACCTACTCCTACGATACCTATGGTGCAGTCTTGCAGGTTTTTTTTCTGGTGCTTTTGCTCCAAGCCAGCAGTGATGACAATACGTATTGCCCGACAGAAGATGCATTACAACCGGGTGCGTTTTGCCAAGAGATACCTTTTTCTTTACAGTAGAGCGTATCGATATGGTCGTAGCCTATGGTCGCCGTCGCTATGTATCGGCAGCGACTTCGGTCGAGCAGTTCCCGATTACATTTTGTCCGGGTGCGGATTAGAAGTATATCGGCATCTTGTACCGTTTGTGCATTTATCCGTTCGGGGGATAGGTAATCGATTCGTGCGTAAGGTTCGAGAATCCCTTTCAGGTAGGGTATTTTGTTGTCTGCTACAATATATGGAATCGTGTTCATCGCTATGTTTTTTTTGATAAACAAAAATAGTAATTTTTTAGGGTAAAGAAGCGAAAAGCTATTTTTATATGAGGAAAATAGCGGAAGTTCGTAAAACTATTGTTATGTTTGTTGCATGAAATAAAAATAGGCCGTGCCCGGCGGAGGTGAAATCGCTGGTTTCTGTGCGGGAATTGTTTTTGTGATAAAGAAGTCATATTCGTTAAAGCAATAAGTTATGAATTTCGCTGAAACGTGTAATCGTATTTTTTGGAATACAACACAATATTATCATCGGTTCGACCAAGTCGATGCCCCGTTGGAAAATCCTTATTCGGAAGGGAGTATAGAATATTATCTGTGTCTGAAAAATTGGATCGATGTGGTTCAGTGGCATTTGGAGGATATTATTCGCAATCCCGAGATAGATCCCGAAGAGGCCTTAGCTATCAAGCGAAGGATTGATAAGTCGAAGCAGGAGCGTACCGATTTGGTGGAAATGATCGATGATTATTTTTTTACAAAAATATGCCAACGTCGAGGTAAAAGCGGATGCAACCATCAATACGGAAAGTCCGGCTTGGGCCATAGACCGTCTGTCGATTCTTGCCGTTAAAATCTATCATATGCAACAAGAGGTAGAGCGTAAGGATGCCTCTCCCGAGCATGTCGCCAAATGCCGGGAAAAGCTGAGAATTTTATTGGAGCAACGAGCCGATTTGTCTATGGCGATCTCCCAGTTGCTCGATGAAATAGAGTCCGGCAAGAAATATATGAAGGTTTACAAGCAGATGAAGATGTATAACGATCCGGCATTGAATCCGGTTTTATATAAAAAGTAATACACTTTTTATGTCTTATCGCAAAGTACTGATTATACGTTTGTCGGCATTGGGCGATGTCGCGATGACTATTCCGTGGTTTATTCCGTATGCCGGGCCTATCCTGAAACCACATTCGTGATGCTTACTCAAAAGTGGCTTCACAATTGTTCATAAACGCTCCGAGAAATTTACAGGTTGTCGTCGCCGATGTCAAGGGAAGGCACAAGGGCTTTGTCGGGCTTTATCATCTGGCTCGGGAGGTTCGTCGGTTGTCCATCGATGCCGTAGCGGATTTGCATGATGTGTTGCGAACGAAGGTGTTGCGCTTTTTTTCAAATTATGGGGATTCGTGTTGCCGTAATCGATAAAGGACGGAAAGAAAAACAGGAATTAACGTCTCGCAGGGCGAAAGTGCTGCGTCCGCTCCGTTCCTCTTTCGAACGGTACGGCGAGGTTTTTGTTTCGCTAGGGGTTAGTTTTGTTCCTAACTTCGTCTCTTTGTATGATGAGGGTGTGGGCGACGAAGGATTGTATTCGGAGTTGACGCCCCCGAAATCTTCCGGAGAGCGTTGGATAGGAGTGGCTCCGTTCGCCAAGCATAAAGGTAAGATTTACCCGCTCGACCGTATGGAAAAGGTCGTTTCGAAGTTATCGGAGGAAAGCCGAGTAAAGATTTTTTTGTTTGGATCGGGCGATCGGGAACGGGAGATTTTGTCCTTATGGCGTGAGCGTTATCCGGGGGTGATTTCTTTGGCGGACAAGCGTTATGGCTTTGCGGTCGAACTGTCTTTGATGAGCCGTCTCGACGTGATGATTTCGATGGATTCGGCCAATATGCATTTGGCATCGTTGGTGGAGGTTCCGGTCGTTTCGGTTTGGGGAGCCACGCACCCGTATTGCGGTTTCTTAGGTTGGCGACAGTCGGATAGCGGCGTGGTTGAGTTGCCACTGGATTGTCGTCCTTGTTCTGTATTCGGCAATAAGCCTTGTTATCGAAAGGATTATGCTTGCTTGGAGATAGCCCCGGAAACTATTGTCGATCGCGTGAAAAGTTTAGAAACTCTAATAAAAGAGAAATAGGTTGAATACATTTTTCTTACATCGTTGAAAAAGCGTATTTTTATCATCATATTATTCAAGACCCGATGACCAGAAAATGAAACTTGTTCTGAATCCATCATATTGCCAGCTGCGAAATTTCGTACAAAAACTGCCGATTTCATTTCCTACGTTGGGTGATTGCATTTATAAAGCCAGAAACGAGCTTCGCAAGTTTTCTTATGAGGGGCAGTGGTATGTGGTGAAGAATTATAAAGTGCCGTTGTTTATCAATAGAATCGCTTATACTTTTTTCCGTCCCAGCAAGGCTTCCCGTGCTTATGAGTATGCGTTGAAATTGAGGTCTATGGGAATAGAAACCCCTGCCCCGGTCGCTTATATCGAACTGAAAAGCGGGGGACTTTTGCAGCATTCTTTTTTTTTTGTGTCGGAAAATTGTTCTTATCCTCGTATGATGCGAGAATTCGAGGAGGGTGGTATTGCCGGACGTGAGGATATTCTGGAAGCGTTCGCCGCTTTTACGGTAGATTTGCATAAAAAAGGGGTCTTACATTTGGACTATTCTGCCGGAAATATCTTGTTCGACAAGCAGGAGGAGGGTATCGTGTTTTCTATTATCGACCTAAACCGTATGCGGTTTATACCGATGACTCCGAAAATGTGCTTAGCCAATTTCAACCGATTTTGTCGGGACGAGTCGGTCGTACGATATGTCGTAGGGGTGTATGCTCGTTTACGAGGGTGGGACGAGGTTACTTCCATAGAGGAGGCTTTGCGAGCGCATAGGGAATTTTGGGTCAAGATAGAGCGAAAAGAGACATTGAAACGCCGACGTGAAAGTTCCCATTCCCTGAAATAAATAGGGAATATTTAGAGCTCTGCTCTCGTGCATAGCCTTAAAAAACACCAATCGGCTTCTCGTAATCACAAAATAAATTGTTAAGTTTGTCGTCGAAATACGGTGAACGCAAGAGCCTGTGGAAAATAATCGATTCGACATAAGAGAGCAAAAAATTTCGGATACCGAGCGTGAGTTCGAGAAAGCTCTGCGTCCGTTGGCATTCGACGATTTTAACGGACAGGAGAAAATTATAGAGAACCTACGGGTTTTCGTCATGGCGGCGCGGATGCGCCAAGAGCCGCTCGATCATGTATTGTTGCATGGCCCTCCCGGATTGGGGAAGACCACACTCGCCAATATCGTGGCTAACGAGTTGGGGGTGGGTTTCAAAATAACGTCGGGGCCGGTACTCGACAAGCCCGGTGATTTAGCTGGATTGTTGACGTCGTTGGAGGAAAACGATGTGTTGTTTATCGATGAGATTCATCGTCTGAGTCCGGTAGTGGAGGAATATCTTTACTCGGCGATGGAAGATTTTCGTATCGATATTATGATCGACAAAGGGCCGAGCGCGCGTTCCATACAGATAGAATTGAATCCTTTTACGCTGGTGGGTGCGACTACCCGAAGCGGGTTATTGACGAGTCCATTGCGTGCCCGATTCGGGATAAACTGTCATTTGGAATATTACGATCATGCCGTATTGACTCATATTATAGAGCGGTCGGCCAAGCTGTTGTGCGTGCCTTGTACGCATGAGGCGGCTACCGAGATCGCTATGCGCAGTCGTGGAACGCCTCGTATCGGGAATGCCTTGTTGCGTCGTGTTCGTGATTTTGCCCAAGTGAAAGGGTCGGGGAGTATCGATTTGGAAATAGCAAGGTATTCTTTGGAAGCGTTGAACATCGATAAATACGGGCTCGACGAGATCGACAATAAGATACTTTCGGTCATTATCGATAAATTCAAAGGCGGCCCCGTAGGGTTGACGACTATTGCGACGGCTTTGGGCGAGGATCCCGGAACGTTGGAGGAGGTATATGAACCGTATTTGATTAAGGAGGGATTTATCAAGCGTACGCCCCGGGGGCGCGAGGTGACCGATTTGGCTTATACCCATTTGAATCGGCGACGGATTTCGGAGCAGGGTACATTGTTTTAATCACGTATAAGCAGAGACGTATGGCCGGCATGAAGAGTTTGGCGAAAGATACCGCCATATACGGTTTAAGCAGTATATTGGGGCGGTTCTTGAATTGGTGTTTCGTTTTTCTTTATATCAACGTATTGAAAACGACCGCCGAGTATGGCATCGTGACCAATCTGTATGCGTATATGGCTCTTTTGTTGATTATCCTGACTTATGGCATGGAGACCGGTTTTTTCGGTTTGCCAACGATAAGGAGGAGAAAGAGCCGCAGAGGGTCTATACTACCGGGCTTATTTCGCTGGCGACTACATCGACGTTGTTTTTTGTTCTTGTGTGGGTGTTTATAACACCTCTGTCGAGGTTGTTGGGTTATCCCGAACATGAGGATTATGTATTGATGATGGCGGCCATTATAGCCGTCGATGCTTTTACGGCGTTGCCGTTCGCTTACTTGCGTTATCGGCGTCGTCCAATACGGTTCGCTTCGATCAAATTGTTTTCGATATTCCTGAACATAGCGTTGAATTTGTTTTTCATTTTGCTTTGCCCGTGGCTGTATGGTATTCACCCCGAGTGGATTTCTTGGTTTTTCGACCCCGATTTTCTGGTGGGATATATATTGGTCTCGAATGTCATCAGTTCGGGAGTTGTATTGTTGGTTTTGTTCCCAGAGATTTTCGGGATACGTTATCGGTTCGACCGGCATTTGTTGTCACGCATGTTGAAATATTCTTTTCCATTATTAATTTTGGGGATCGCCGGTATTATGAACCAAACCTTCGACAAGATGTTTTATCCTCAACTGGCAAGCAATCGCCCGGATGCCATGTCGGAACTCGGCGTATACGGTGCGGTTTATAAAATAGCGATCGTGATGGTGATGTTTACACAGGCTTTTCGTTTTGCATACGAACCATTCATTTTTGCCCGAAATAAAGATACCGGCGACGGAAATAAAAAGTCGTATTCGGATGCGATGAAGTATTTCATCATATTCGGGCTTTTCATCTTCCTCGCAGTGATGTTTTATATAGATCTCGTGCGGTTCTTTATGCCGGAGACGTATTGTACAGGATTGAAAGTTGTTCCTATTGTCATGCTCGCCGAATTGTTCTTCGGTGTGTTTTTCAATCTTTCTTTATGGTATAAATTGACCGACCGGACACAATGGGGCGCTTGGTTCTCTTTGTTCGGCTTTGCCATTACGGCGATTATCAACATCGTGGGGGTTCCCCGTTTCGGATATATGGCTTGTGCTTGGGGGCGTTCGTTTGTTATGCGAGTATGATGTTGGCCTCTTTTTTTCGGGCAACGTGTTTACCCGATACGTTATGATTTGAAGTCAGCTTTCCGCTATACGCTGTTGACGGTTGTGCTGTATGCGGTGGCGATGGTTGTCCCTATCGAATCCCTCTTTTTTGCGTTTGGCATTCAGGACTCTGCTCTTGGGTGTGTTCTTGGTCTATTTGTTCCGCCATGATTTACCGTTAAACGAGGTTCCCGGATTGAGACGTTTCGTGTCCAAGTTTTGAAAGAGCGGTTTTGAGTTTCCGGTATTTTAATAAAAGTAATTATGTCATTTCCCAAATTCGTTGATTCCGTCAAAAAGTTTTTGACTCATTATCTCGATATGAGTCAAGACAGGGAAGAAGAGGCGGCTTCGATAGAAGCGATTCGCGCAGGAGTGGAGTTTAAGGGTTCTACGATTCTTATTTTGGTATTCGCGATATTTATCGCTTCGTTGGGATTGAATACCAATTCGGCCGCTGTGATTATCGGAGCTATGTTGATTTCACCTCTGATGGGTCCCATCATGGGTATCGGATTGGGGTTAGGTATCAATGACTATGAGTTGATAAAACGTTCTTTTCGGAATTTGGCGGTCGCAACATTGTTCAGTGTGATAACGTCGACTATTTACTTTTGGGTTTCTCCACTGAATGAGGCTCGAAGCGAATTACTAGCTCGTACTTCGCCGACTATTTACGATGTGTTGATCGCTTTTTTCGGAGGATTGGCAGGTATCGTGGCGATGTCGTCCAAACAAAAAGGAAATGTTTTACCCGGTGTCGCCATCGCCACGGCGTTGATGCCGCCGTTGTGTACGGCGGGATTCGGGTTGGCTACCGGTAATTTCTATTATTTTTTCGGAGCGTTTTATTTGTTTTTCATCAATTCGGTTTTTATTGCATTCGCGACGACTTTGGGCGTGAAGTTAATGAAATATTCGAAGAAGGAGTTTGTGGACGACGAACGGCGTAAGAAGGTGGAACGAATGGTGTATACCATTTTGATACTGACTATGGCTCCGAGTATTTACCTTACTTACAATATGGTGAAAGAGAACTTTTTCGAGGTCGCAGCATCCCGCTTTGTTTCCCAGAATTTCAATTATGCCGATACTCAGGTTTTAAGTAAAAGTGCCGTGACGGAGCACGGAAAGCGCATCATACGCGTCTCTTTGGTGGGAGCCGAAATCCCGAAAGATTCCATAGCTGTGGCACAGGCGAGATTGCCCCAGTATGGATTGGGCGGTGCTATATTGGAGGTTCGTCAAGGGTATGGGCAAAATCAAGCGGATATAAGTACTTTGAGCAGTGCGATGTTTAAAGATATTTATTTGCATAATCAAGAGCAGATAGCTCGCCAGCAGAAAACGATAGATTCTTTGGAAAATCTGGCATCGCATTACCAACAATATGATTCTGTGGGGGTGGAAGTCGCTCCTGAAATAAAGGTTCTTTTTCCCTAATGTGACCGATATTGCCATTTCGAAAACGATTTTCAGCTGTATCGATACAGAGGCGAGAGACACGACAACTCTTGCCGTGGTGCGTCATTCCAAAGTCTTTTCTTTGTCGGAGCAAAAAAGATTCAAGGAGTGGTTACAGGCTCGTTTAGGGACAAAGAAAGTACAACTTGTCATTGAAAAATAAGGGGACAAAATAAATTTCCTTGCGGAAACACCCCGTAATGTTACGGGACACGGCAGGGAGAGAGGGGGCTTAACCTTGTCACTACTGTTGCCGGTTTTTTCAACCCCTCCGTCACTTCGTGCCACCTCCCCTATATTTTTGTATTACAAAACACAGTGGAGGAGTGTGGCTATATTCATTGCAGACGTGCAGAGGTCTTTTCTGCTTTACCCCCCCCTCGCCCTACGGGCACTCCCCCTATATTTCTTCGAAAACACCCCGTAATGCTACGGGACACGACAGGGAGAGAGGGGGCTTAACCTTGTCACTACTGTTGCCGGTTTTTTCAACCCCTCCGTCACTTCGTGCCACCTCCCCTATATTTTGCATTACAAAACACAGGGGAGGAGGACTGAAATGTCACGCAATGCCATAGAGTACGAAAGGGAAGGAGGTGCTCCTTTGTTTTTAACAGCTTTATTTTTAGCAGAACTTGTCTAAACGGTCGAGTGCTTCTTGTGCAAAACTATATCCTAAGTCGAGCGCTTTTCGATACAGTTCTTTGGCTTGTTTATAATCTTTTTCCACACCTAATCCGTTTTCGTAAACTTCTCCCATTAACATATATGCTCGTCCGTATCCTTGCTCTAAACAGGGTTTTTATGATTTCGTATGCTTTTTGCGGGTCTTGTACTGTTCCTAATCCGTGGAATATCATTCTGGCTAAGTCGATTCGAGCCGGTTCGTTCCCTCTTTCGATGGCTTGTATAAAGAGTTTTTCGGCTCTTTTTGTAGTCTTTGGGCAGACCGTTTCCATCGAGTTAATTGCAAGCCAAGTACCACATGGATTGGTCGTCTCCCTAATTCATGCCCTCTGATGTATAACTTGTTGGCTAATTCTATATTTGGTGCAGTGCCTTCGCCTCTTTCATAGAGTAGTCCTAACAGACTGCATGCATCCGGATAGTTCGCACCATAAGCCATTTGTAAATAGTCCAATGCCAATTTGGGGTTACGGGGAATACCCTCGCCGTAATAATACAGACGTCCTAAGTGATACATGGCCCATGCGTTGCCTTTATCGGCTGCTTTCTTCAAATAGAATGCTCCCATAGCATTGTTTTGTGTTACGCCTTGTCCCAAAAAGGTATAAAAGAGCCATACCTTTTATTGCATTGATTTCGTTAACGTCGACTCCTTTTTTGATAGTATCGTTTCGCTTCGGCATAATCGATAAGTTCTTCCGGTCCGGTTCGATAGATATCTCCGATGAAACTCAGTGCGTAGGTATAGCCCATTTGGGCCGCTTTTTTCAAATATTGTAATGCTTGTTCGGGATCTTGTATTTCTTCGGGTCCGTTCCAATATAAGAATCCGACATTAAAGAAACCATAAACACTATCGAGTGCCGCGGCTTTTTTATATAGTTCCAGAGCTTTGGCTTGGTTGATTGCCATTCCTCTGCCGTAGAAATACATGTCTCCTAGTTCGTTGAACGATTCGGCATGGTTTCTTTGCGTTAAATAGGAAAAATAGGCGTAAGCCGTTTTGAATTGGGCTTTCTCCAATGCATTTTTAGCATCTTTGTATAGCTCTTCGTCTGACTTGTCTTGGGGTATTTCAATATCTGTTATGGTCTCGTCCACCAAATTTTTTTGGAGTTGTTCCATCCACTCTCGGGTTTCTTCATAACCTTGTTCGATAGCTTTACGGTAATAGTTCATCGCCTTTTGAGTGTCTTTTTCGAGAGTTGTCCGATACCATCGGTATGAAGCCTTCCCAACCAATATGAGGCCTTCCCATATCCCTGTTCCGAGGCTGCCGTAAAGCAAGATATGGCTTTCGTCAGATTTGCCGGTATTACTTCCCCGAAAAGATATAATTCTCCCATCTTGTTGATGGCGGCGAGAATACCGTTGTCGGCGGCTAATTGGAAGTATTTGACGGATAATTCGAGATTTTGAGCCATTCCACTTTCGTTATCTTCGAATAATAATCCCAGCCGATACGTGGCTTGATGGTTCCCGCGTTTGGAGGCTTCGGTGAGCAATTCGATTTCCCGAGGTATGTCGACCTGTAATCCTCCTTTACCGTTGTGGAGGTAGTAGCTGATTCGGAACATTGCATTCGTGTTGCCCAATTCGATAGCTTTTTGGAAATAGTGCACGGCTTTTCGTCCGTTGCTCTCGGTTTCTTCGTCATTCATGTAGGTTCCTCCCAAGAAGTTGTATGCCATGCCGGTTTCGTCTTGTTCGGCAGCTCTTTCATAATATCTACGGGCGAGGTCGATATTGAGCGGAACTCCCAACCCCGATTCGTAAATCAATCCGATATGAAGCAATGTATCGGTGTCTTTGGGATTGTATTCAATGTATTGCAGGTAGTAGTCCAACGCTTTGCGATTGTCTTCTTCGGTTTCCAACGAATAGTAATATCGAGCCAAGTCCCGGGTTGCCGCTTTGTAATTCTGCTCAACCGCCAAACGGAACATGGAAAGTCCTTTTTCAATGTCCCGGGGAATATCGGAAGACCCTTTCATGAGTATGAATCCGCAACTGTATGAACCATATCCAGATCCATTTTGAGAGGCTTTCAAAAAATATTCATATGCTTTGCCCATATGTTTAGGGGCCAATTCTCCATTAAAATAGAGGTCTCCCAAATCGTTCAGGGCTTGAACATATCCTAAATTCGCCGATTGGGATAGAAGGTTGATATATTTTTCTGTTTCTTTGTCGGCAAGGGCTTGTTGAGCTTCTAAATAGGCTTTGTCGGGCAAATGGGTCGATGTCTTTTTCTTCTTCCGATTCGTGATCCATGCGGTTCAAAAGTTGAAAAGCGCTTTCATTTCCCATAGCGGCGGCTTGACTGAGATATTCCTGAGCCTTTTCTTTGTCGGGGAGCGTTCCTTGTCCTTTCCAATACATAAAGCCTAATGAATAGAATGCATAAGGATAGCCTTCGTCACACGCTTTCTGGTAATATTCCATTGCTTTCTGATAATCTTGTCGGACACCTTTCCCTGCATAATACATGTCTCCCAGTTCGGTCAAAGCTCTGCTGTGTTTTGTTTCGGCAGCTTTTTCGTACCAATAGAACGCTTTTTCATAGTCGATGGTCAATCCGTCTTCATAGGAGTACATGTCGCCTAAATTGCACATTGCGTCCGGCATATTTTGTTCTGCCGCTTTGGTGAACCAGTTGGTGGCTCTGACCGGGTTTGCATTGACATACCACCCGAAACGGTATGCACGTCCCATGTAGTTTTGGGCAAAGGAGTATCCGCTTTCCGCGGCTTGTTGTATGAGGTTGAATCCTTTCTCTTCTTCTCCCGATATTTCTTTATTGATAATTAGCTTCCCAAGATTATACAAACAAGAAGGAATGCCGGCTTGTGCTCCTTTTTGATACCAATCGGCAGCTTTCAGGATATTTTTTGTACTCCGTCTCCTTCTTCATAGATTAATCCCAGAGTAAACACACATGTCGGTTCGTTGCTTTTTGCTCCCATTTCATACCATTTTATGGCTTCTTTCATATCTCTTCGACAACCGAAAGAGCCATAATAATAGTATTCTCCCATGTTTTTTTGCGCTTCGGTGTAGCCGTTCTCTGCCGCTAATTTCATCCATTTGATTACTTGTGTGTCGTCTTTTTCTACGAACAGTCCTTTTATATACATGAATGCAATGGAATATTGAGCATAAGCATTATTGCTTTGCGCTGCTTTGGAGAACCAATAATAGGATTGTTCGTAATCGGTATCGACACCATAGCCGTAGAAGTAAAGATCTCCCAAATGTGTCGCGGCTTCCGATTCTCCCATTTGTGCTGCTAAAAGCAGGGGTGCTATGGCCGATTCGTATTTTTCGATATTGTATAAATTTATTCCTCGATCGAGGAATGCTTTACTTAACGACTCGGTCATACCGGCTTCTTTTCCCGATGTCTCGAATCGGAGAGCTTTTTGATATAATTCGCTGTTCTGCGGGTCGTCGTAATCCTGAGCGTTCATTTGTTCTACGGCGATTCGCATGAGTCCTTCATAGGCGATGTCGGCATGTTCTCCCTCCGCAATCGTTTTCAGATATTCGATGGCTTTTTCATATCCATTTTCATGTCCCGACTGCATATAAAGTTCGGCGATTGCTTTAATCGCATCGGAATATCCGGCTTCGGCAGCTTTTCTAAAATATTCTTCGGCTTTTTGTATGTTCGGGCTAACCACACCTTTGGCTTCGTAGTAGGCCAGCCCCAAGAAATAGTAGGCCTCGGGGATTTCCATCGTTTCGGCTTTGCGGAAACAGTTCATCGCTTTGAATTCGTCCATTTCTGTCCCCATGCCGTAGAAATAGAGTTTTCCTAATTTACAAATACATTTCCCGTCATTGAGCTGTGCTCCTCGTTGACACCAAGAGAACAATTCTTTCTTCCGGTCGGGATCATTCTCCAAGAACCGTATGACATCGTGTATAGCGTCTATGTCGTTTCTTTCGGCGGCTTTTATATAGTATTCCAATTCTCGGCCTGTGAATGATGCAGGCGCTTCGCCTTCTTCGATGAGTTGCGCTATTTTACGATAGGCCGGCGAGAATTTTTGATCGGCCGAAGCTAGATATAGATCCCATGCTTTTTGTTTGTTGGAATAGGTTCCGAAACCGTTTTCATACATAACAGCCAGATAATATAGTCCGAGACTGTCTCCTAAGTCGGCCGATTTGGAGAACCATCGAAACGCTTGTTCGTCTCCTTTATAGTCCGGCATATCGTAATAGATCAGCGCCAATCCGTTCATTCCTTCGGGATTGCCTAATTGTGCCGCTTGATAATAAGATTGTTGCGCTTTTTCGAGGTCTTTGTATGCTTCGTCGAATTGATAGAAAAAACCAAGCTCAAAATAGGCGTCGATATACTCTTTTTCAAGCGCTTTTTGTATCCATTTCAATCTTTCTTCGGAATTTCCTCTATCCATTTCGATATAGGCCAGTTTGATCATGGACCACTCGTCGTCGCGTTCTTCGGCCAGTTGGAGGTATATTTTTCGGCTTCTTCCTTATTCATGGGCATACCGTAACCATTTTCTTTCATGAATGCCATTTCTCCTATGGCCATGATGTTGTTTTGTGCTGCCGAGTTTTTATAATAGGAGAGAGCCGTATCGTAATTTTGTTCTACGAATGTCCCGTTTTCATACATGTTGCCTAACAAGTATTGGGCATATGAATTTCCGCTTTCAGCTGCTTTGGAGAACCAGTCGAAAGCTTTTTTTCGTAATTGCGCTCATTCAGTTTTCCCCGATAGTAGACTTTTCCTACGATAGTTTGAGCGAAGGCAAGATTTTTTTCTGCGTAGGGTAGGAATGTTTCTAAAATTCCGGGCCATAGTTGATACCCTTTTACTTTGTTGCAAAGAATGTCGCAAAGGAGATTTTGAGCTTCGGTGTTGTTTGCGGCGGCTAATTTCAGAAGGATATCCGATGCTTCTTTGTATTTGTGATTCCGGTATAGTCTGATGGCTTCTTGATAAAGTGCGGGGTTTACTCCTGTCGGGTGTGCCGCCGTCGTTTTATCGGTAATTTTCGTGTCTCGGTTTTCGATATATCCAGTAACTGTTTTACTGTCGGGCATGACAGACGGTTTAATCGAATTTTCGGTTTGCCGGGTGCTTTCGTTCAGCAAAAGAGTTCGAGCACTTGGTCGATTTTGGCATCGATGATGTTCAATATACTCGTAATCATGTGGTCCCATTGTGCTTTATCGTTGAGATAGTTGCAAAGCGGTTGTGTCTCGGAAGGGTGTATTTGCCTTTGATATATCCAGTCGATTATTCGTTTCGATTTTTCGGTAATGTTTCCGATGAGTAGAGGAACGATTTTCATATCGTTTTTTTCTACTTGCTCTTTAATCCAAACGAGTTCTTTGTTTACGATATAATACGAGGATACGAAACTTTCGCTAATCAGCAAAATGGCGATGTGTGATTGAACGATGTGATTGTGTATTTCTTCGTCCCATTTTTCGCCGATAACCAATCCTTCGTCGAACCATATTTCTGCATCCGGACTCGTGTGTCGTCTAATTCGAGGTATCAGATGAATGTTTCCCGGGCCTTCCAGTACCCACTCTTTGTCTTCGTGGGCGTAACTGATAAAAATATGCGCTTTTGCCATGATGATAAAAATTTCTGTGTTACGTGGTATAAAATTATTTTATGATATCTTCTTTTACAAAGATAGTCTTTTCGGAGAATCGGTCTGTATTTCGATCGAATGTTATATAACACAAAAGGCAGCTTAGCTGCCTTTTGTGTATCTTATTTTTTTATGGATTATTGAGTGACTTTGTTTATGAATACTAATCCCGAGGTATCGTTCCCTTTCTCTCCGCAGGCTTCTACTTCTATGAAAAAGGGAGTACCGGCTTCGAAGGAATCGACGGTAAAGCGGTAGGTCGCTATGGGGGAATCGGCATTTATCAGAACCGATTGCGGAACTTCGGCGAGGAGTTCGTCTCGCTTGTAAAGTTTCAATGCGCCTAATCGGAACGGGGTTTCACCTTTTGTGTAGATGAACGATACCGTATATGTGCCATTGCCTGATATTTTGCCTGTACATTCGAATCGCCAAGGAGTTAGATAGGGCTGTACGTTCAGGGGTTTCCATTCGGCTGTATATTCACCGTACTGTTTATAGCCCGAATAGTCGGGGGCGAAATAAATGGGCAGCGAATAGTGACGGGGATTTATTACGGTAATAGCCCGGAAGTCGCTTTTGTCATCGACGGTTACCGGAGTGGTGTAAAGGGGGGAATGAACCGTAGGATAGGAGCCGTCGGTGGTATAGCGAATGTCGGCATCGGCGACGGCCGGAGATAATGTAAATTCTATTGCACCGGTAGCAGTCGGATCCATTTGTTCTATGACGGGTTCCGGTACACGGTAATGGCAATTTTTGAAGTCGAGTCGATTGAAATGGTGACTCAACCGGCGACGGAAGTCGGAATAATTGCGGTCGGATTGTCGACACCATGCCACTTCTGAAAGAGCCAACAGACGGGGGAAAGTGAAGTATTCGGCATAGTTTTCGGAGCGATTTTCATTCAGGTAATCTATCTCTTGCAATACAGTGCCGTGAATAAATTGGTCGCTCCAAAAGCAACCTTGTACTCCTAATACGGTCGATTCGGGAGAGTAGTCGTTGATTTCCATGCTGTAACATTTTTCGAGAGAGATAGGCGGCATCCAAGTGGCGGCTTTCACTTCTCCCGGGGTACGGCTTTCGGGGAAGTCGAAATACATGTGCGTGGCGGGTGTCAGAATAGCTTTATGTCCGCGCTGCGTAGCAAGAAGGGTGTCCCTGACATTGTGCCAAATAAGCCCGACAACAGGGGTTTTGACATCACCTCGCAAAAAGATTTCTTCCCACCCTACGACGGTACGATTTTTTTTTTCATCATTTCGGCTACGACGTTGGTAAGGTAACCTTGCAGTTCGGAAGCCTTTTTCAATCCTTCCCGCTTCATCACTTTTTGGCAGTCGGGACATTCTTCCCAACGAGTGTAAACGGCTTCATCACCCCCTATGTTGATGTATGAAGAAGGGAATAATCGAACGGTTTCGTCTAATACATCTCGTAAAAATTGCAGGGAAGATTCTTTGCCGACACAAAGCAGATCGCGGCTGATGAAATGTTGTGTGGGGACTTCGTGTTGCAGGCCCGTGCAACTGAGCCACGGATAGGCAACGACGGCAGACAGAATGTGAGCCGGAAATTCGATTTCGGGAATGATTTCCACGTTACGGACTTGTCCGTAAGCAATCAGTTCTTTTATGTCTTCTTGGGTGTAGAATCCTCCCAGACGGTTGTGATCGGGACCTGCCCATGCACCCACCTCGGTCAGACGGGGATATTTTTTGATTTCCAGTCGCCAGCCGGAGTCGTCAATCAAGTGGAATTGCAGTTTGTTTAGCTTGTACATGGCCATCATGTCGATGTATTTTTTCACGAACTCTTTGTCGTAGAAATAACGAGCCACGTCCAGCATCATGCCTCGCCAGGGGCGATTGGGAGCATCGTATATCGTTACGGCGGGGACGATCCATTCTACTCCATGCTGCCGTTTGTCGCTGTACACTTGGGGAGGAAAGAGTTGCAGCAGCGTTTGTATGCCGTAGAATATGCCGCCTGCGTCCCGGCCGGTCAATGAGATTCCTTTGGGAGTTACGTCCAATCGGTAGCCTTCCAGTTTATCTACTTTTTCGGGGTTTAATGTCAAGAGGATAGTGGCTTTGCGGGCATCTTTTTTCAGTTTCAAGTCCCAGCCGGTGGATTGACCGAGCACTTGCTGTAAGTATTCAGCTTGTCCTTGAAGAGCGGCATCGTAACCGACCGTGGATTTGGGGGAAAGCCGGAAATTGCCCGATGTCCGTTCTGCGTGAACGGGTTTCGGAATGAGTTCGATTTCGTTAGCGTTTGTTGCCCATGTAGCGGGTAGATGGCAGGCTATCGCAAGTATAACAGCCCAAGTTTTCTTACACATTGTACGGTAGGATTTCATAAGCACTTTATTTTTTTTCATGGTTTTGCCTCTTGTCGAGGGGTGATGATAATGTTCATGCGATTATAAAAACAGATACTTTATAGCGGTGTGCACAAATCGCTATATATGCAGATACTATTCAATAAGGCAAAGTTAGGAAAATTTGTGGAATAAATGGGTGAAACGGATTAAGATTTTAACTTAATATGTGCTTATTTAATGTGTGGGTTCTTTGAAAAAGAGAAATGATTTTGCTGGTATTTTTTGTTGAATTTCCACGATAGTTATTCAAGACAGTAATTGTCAAATTATTACAGTCGTGTTTTTTAGATGGCAAAGAGGATAGCAGGGAGGGTTTAAAAATACCTTATTTAAAAGTCGGCATTAACGGGGCAACAAAATCTTCGAGCGATGTAATTATTGGTTTGAGTTTTTGTTTGAATAGATGGCTTGCTCTCCCATACAAATGATAAACTATTTTATTTACAAGATTGGAATAGTTTGGATTGAAAATATTATGTGAATTGTATTATATTTTTTAGGTCGTGAAAGCAAGAAAAGCCATCTGAGGAATCAGGTGGCTTTTCTATAAAATTTGATTTACAATACTATTACTATTTGTTCTAAAAAGGTTAGTACTCCTCCTCGTTGAAGAAATTTATCTATATTGATTATCAGTATATTACGCAATAATCAATGAATTTTGCGCAAACAAACCACGCCGTCTGAGACGGTCTGAGGCGATGGGAGGAAATGAGACAGGATAAACAAATTTTCATTTTTTATTCAACTATTACACTATCGAAACTCCACCGAGGTATTGCGAATCTAAGAATAGCATTTTTCCTTCTTTCAATATGCTCAGTTTTCCAAACCTTTGAGTATGCATCAAGAAAATCTGGGATTTCGGCCTGTTGCTTTAATATAGGATTAGACTTATAGGTTTTAAGTTTTTTCTTCAAAGGGCTTGTTTCCTATTGATGCATTATGAGATCCTGATATAAGCATAAGATTACCAATGCAATTTAGTTCTTTCTCAAGAAAATCATCATTGTATTTATTTTCTTGATTTACATCATATCCAGAAGCTAGTATCTCCCTTCTGGTGGATTTTGGGGAGAGATATGTTCAATCTGTTCATTTTCATTATACAATTTCCTATCTGGTAGCCTTTGTTTTGGAGCGAATCCTCATATTGCCATAATAAATAATGAAGTACCGGATTCTCATACATCCAACCATTAAGAAAATCTTTAATTCTTGTATCACTCCAATACCATGAATCATTCAATTTTTTCTTTAATGAATCTCGCAAAAGAATGACATTTCCATTAAAATCCCGTAGGATGTCGGATAGACGACTATTAAGTTCGGCTCTACTTCCTATCAAATAATATCTAAAAGTGAGAATCTCCATTAAATGAAATAATATATCTAGTTCATTTGAGTCACTTTTAAAAAACTTGTAGCCTTTGATAATAAACGGATAAACAAATGCAGGCAGCGATTTTTCCCCTCTTATGCTTTTAAGGCGGTTATAATAATTTGATTTATTGGATTCGAGAAGTTTAAGACTATTGAATGAAATTGATAGTTCGCGACTAAAGTCTTGAATCCACTGCACTTTATTGATAGTCTTTTTTTATACTCTTTTTTTTATGTCATCAAGATTTCTATAAGAAAAAGCGGCATTGAGATAGGCATTACAATGGTATATTAATATACTATCTTCATCTAGACCTTTAATATCATATATAATTTTATAAATCTCTTTAAAATAGTTTGAAATGGTCTCAACATTACTTTCTGTTTCTTCTGTAAGACTGTTTACATATGTCTCATACATAAAATAAGATTTTAACTTCTCTAAGTTGGTGAGATCTTTTCCTCTATTATTTTGTAGTTCAAACATTAGTGCTGATTCTTTCTTCCCCTGCAACTCTAATCGATTAATTTTGGTTTCAGAAACAATTTTTTTATTTTTTCAAGCGTTTCTAAATCTAACTTTTTGAGTTCATTTATAAAATAATCCTTGCAGTCTTGATATTTTTCTGAGAATCACTTTTAACATCATATGTGGAATTTTGAATAATAATGGTGTCGAAACAAGCACAATCATAATCAACAGGGCGAAGTTTCTTAATACCCTTGCGTATTATAAAATCATTTTCCATATCCTCTATTTCGTTTTTCATCACAACCTTTTTCTCGCAATACATTAATCAAAGATCGCATAAAAATTATAAGAGTGGTCAGTCTTTGTTGTCCGTCTATTACTTCATACTTTGAAACATCAATAGTTTCAAGTAAAATATTACCATAAGAATATCCATTGCTTCTATGCAATTGCTCAACAATGTCCTCAAAAAAAACACTCCAGTTTGCCTTTGTCCCATGAATAGGCTCTCTGATACACAGGTATTATAAATGAGATTTTGGAATCAAATAATTCCCCGATAGTTGATGGCTTATAGTCCATAACTAGAATTTTATTTTAATATTTCAAATCACACGATTAATAATCTAAACTCATTTCATATTACAAGCTAATATATAATGCTTGAAATCAAACATACAGCTTACGGCAATACACACAACCCTCTGTAAAAGTAATGAATTTTGTGCAAACAAACCGCACCGTCCGAGACGATGGGAGGAATTGGTGGACAAACAAATATATACACTATTCCCAACTTTCTAATATTCCAAATCTTCCAATTGTGCCACGCAGTCTTCACGATTGGCCCCACGCTCATAGTCATTCATCAGTTTGGTAAAAATTTTAGCAAGTCTAGGATATGTAAACTTAACCTTGTCTCTATAGCTTCTGAACAATGCGGCCAATGACCTTTCCTGGTCACCACCTTCTGCAAAACCTCGTATTGTAATACCTCTACTGTTAAAAATCCTTATCCTAATGTGTTCATCTACCGAATTACTTTTCAATTCTTCTACTATTTCCCCAAGAATGGTCTGCGGGTAGGAGGTATTCCTTGGAAGGTTGCCTAAAAGAGTACCTACCACCATATCTACTACTTGGGTACGATGGTGTTCGACAGATAATTCATATAAACGGTATATGTATGAGCGGAGTACATCGGGATTCACATTTCCTTGATTATCAACGCCTGGGCAACACGACAAATCATATAAAATTGAGAATGCACATCTTGCCATCACTTTTCTATTATTTTGCTCAGATTCGCTTACTTCTTCCTCATTTCCATCATCAGATTTATATACCATCATAATCAACTCTATAAGCAATTCTGGTTTGCTCATCAATTCTTTGATAAAACGTAGATCATTTATATTTCTACGATCAGCAAAAGCCCGATATGCAAAAAACTCAATTTGAACTAATGTCTGGATAATCTCTGGATCTTCTGATTTATCCAAATCTTCTATCACATTATCTATGTAAAACCAATCTATATGCGGGGTAAAGTCTTGCTGACCTCTAAACAAAAGACCTTTGATGACATTGACTTTGATAATATCGGGTATCAGAGAAGAATTTTTGTTATGGTATATCAGTTCTAACGCCTTGTCGAAGCGGTCTACCCAAACAAGTTTGTCAATAATTTGCATATAATTATGGGTTTCAACATATGCTACACTAATATTTTGCCAGTAGAGAATTTCTATTTCCTCTCCGCAGTCATTCGCAATGGTGGCAAGTTTTTCATTGTACTCTGGTGCATATAAGCATACAGACAAGCAAGTAGTATTGCCATAAAAGTCTTACATCTTCTATAATCCTCATATAGTCATCTTCTCCCTTTTGGAAGAATAGACGCCGGAAAAACTCTTGGAGGAATGTAATATCAACTATATTCTTACCAAATCTTTCACATGTATCCTGTAACAAGCCATTACCATATAGTTGTATCATACTATTGATTACAGAGCTAGGACATTTTACCACACTAATCAACTCCCATATACCTTCTCGTCCTCTTTCTGAAAGGATTTCTTTAACAGCCTTGTCTCTAATCTCCTGCTTCTTCCGATAATCTTTTTCAAAGTCTGTCTCTCTTTTTTTTGAGGTAAACGAAGAAACATATCTTCGAACATCCATCGATATTTCATGACAACATTCTTGGGTTCAATGTCTGAAAGTAGCTTTTTATATGGTTCAAGTTCTTTCTCAGACAAAGCCCATGCAGCTTCAGGAATTGAAAGATGATGAGTTAGCTCGTCTCGAAGAGTATGCTCTACCTTGTCACTTTTGCAAAAAGTATCTTTTATGTCAGTAATTGCATTAAAAATTTCTGTTCTGCAACAACTTATCCATTTATTTGTCGACAATTTCAGAAGCCTACATATATCATCCTCGGAAAAGGTGGTGCAACTCAATAACAACTTTGTTATTGCTTTCAAATTGTCGACTGGTACTGATATACATTTAGGACATGAAAGATCACTAAAATGTCGCCATTTGTAAAAATGTGTCTGAGAGAACATCCTAGGCCCCAAACTTTCTAGGATTCGAAAGCACAACTTACAAATTTCTGATTTAAAGGATGAGGGACAAAGATGTCAGTACTTGAATCCTATTATCAAAGCTAGCAAATGTTTGCGGCCATTGGAAACGGAAAATCTCCGCAAGCGAATTTGTCGGCTTGTTAGCATAATTACTCTCGTTCTTATATGTTGAAAAACGCAACAATAAAGAAGAGGCCCTATAAATATAGTCTTCATCCCAAGCAAGACATCTCAAGTTGTCCATAGAATCTCAGTATAATATATATTCCATCCAATCACACCTATACTAGACTTCTGAGGAGTGAATACAATATCATAAATATCTTTTCCTATTTCTTCAAGAAACTCTATAAATGCTTCAGGTGAAGCTTCCGCTAAAAAGAGTAAAATACGATCTGTTTGATAAAAATCTCTTTTAATGTCCAACCATTTAGTAGTTCTCGTACCAAATTATCAACCCATGCACTTCTACTATTACTCTCATCATTAATCAAGGATAGCAATATCAAAGATTGATATGTCCCCCTTTTGACATCAGAAGAAAACTGTTGCCTGAATTGCCACATTTTCCATTCATCCGAAACAAGCTTTTCTTCCACGCATCTGGATCATCGTCACCAATCAACAAGGCACATATTTCTTTCAGGCTTGCTAAATCGTCACTTGTTAAATAAGCTGAAGCATATGACATTGTGTCCATTGGAGACTTCAAGCGCCAGATTGCCCCGACATGTGCAATCGGAGAATCAGACATTAATATAAATCCTTGTAATATCTTTTACATAATCAGAGTATGTTTTTCCGCATAATTTTTCTACAAGTTTCAAATCCCCTGGTACGTTCTCGTTCCATTGTCCTAATAGGATTATTGGCAATAAAGCTGATATTCCATCTCTATTCGCCCATTCTGGTTTTAGCTTGTCTATCTTCAGCCTTCGCCTAACAACATTTACATCCCTTGCCGTATCAGTTGCAATCTTTCCTGCTTGGACATAATCAAAACCACATTCTTCAATAGCTTTAACAAAACCTTCTCGTTCCACTCTTGGCAACTTCTCGGCGGTAGATACTTGATCTTCTGGAGTTACAGCCCATATTACTGTATGATTGCGCGACAAGGCATAAGACATATTTTCTCGCAAGGTTGTGATAATAATCAGATTCTCATAGTGAGAAACTAAATCATCTAAAAAAAGTATTTTTGTCTGTTACGACGATTGTCTTTGGCCATAGCTTATCAGCATCACTGCAACTTGCAATTGAAGCTAACACAAACGCAATTACCTCAGACTGCGTCAATGCTTGAATTTCAAGGACAGACGGTTTAAAAGCAAGATTTTAACACACGATCAATAGCCTGGTCCCGTCCTGCAGTTACTATTCGGTATGGCAGAGTGAACTTATCACCAGATGCCCACTGCAACCAGAACATATCAGGTAACTGATAGCCCCCTGCTTTTAGGACATTCAGTTTATCTGCTAGCCACAATCCGACAGCTGGACATTTCTCAATCCATACCTCTAGTTCTACAGCAGTATAAACCACTAACTTCTTCCACCCGGTTTGATTAGCAAGAATCCAAGCATCTGCCCCTGCCCATTCCCGAGGAGTAACAAAAACGAAAGTGGACTCTGCTTTAATATGACCTAGAGGATTAGCAGCACGTTTAGTTATATCATCATTAGCTTTGGTTTGAATATCCTTGTTCACCCCACACTCCCAAAGGGATTCTCCTTCTGGAACCAGATCTATCTGCTCCTGACATGACACAATGCCATCCCATCCTGGCATATGTCCTGCATCTCCACAAGGGAAAGTCAATCTATCTAACTGTTTAACAGAAGCACAGATAAGACGTCTAATCAATTCTGGCAAAAGGGCCTGACTTTCCTTTGTGTCAGCCCATTGTTTCAAGTGTGTTGATGTAATGAATTTCATAGGCTATATAAATTTAGTATCTCAAAGATAGTGAATAGTTAATATAATTCACTACATTTGCGTAATATAATTGCATCTAAGAATGAAATTAAATAGAATAATTGTTTTGTCGGAGAAAGGCATTTCAGTGGTTTAAAAAAAATTGATAAAAGCATGGTCAATGGAAACAGAATCCAGTCAAAACCTAGAGAAATTGCTGAAATTCTTCAACTAAAAGATTTGAACCAAACGTCAATAGTTCTGCTGTAGCCATAAGGGAAGGACTTTGACAAAAGGTAATCAGTGGTTTACTGATGCTGGCTGGAAAGTAGTTGATTGAGGCTGATTATTTCCTTTTATTAACGGAAAGGCTGTTGGTGTGCTTGAAGCTAAAAAGAGAAGAGATAGATCCTTTTTCCAATAATGTTTGCGAACAAGCTGTTTTATATGCCCGGAATGTTCCTAATATCTATCAAGTATACCAAAAGCCTTTGCCTTTCATATTTACTTCAAATGGAAAGACTTGTACTTCTGTGACTTTCGTAAACAGGATTCTTGTTTCAAGCAAATTATGACGATTCCAACTCCTCATGAATTGGTTAAGCTGTTGGGAATAAATGATTATTTTGCCGGACTTCCAACTTTGCGAAAAAAAGGATTACGAGATTGTCAGTATGAGGCAGTTACTGAACTGGAAAAAAGTTTCAGGAGTGGGCAGAATCGCGCCTTGATGGTATTGGCAACAGGTGCAGGTAAGACATATACCGCATGTCTTGCTGCATATCGTCTTCTTTCATATACTCCAATAAGAAGAGTACTGTTTCTTGTGGACAGAAATAACCTCGGGAAACAGGCGGAGGGAGAATTTGGAACTTTCCGGCTGACAGAAAATGGAGATGCATTCAATACAATATTTACAGTGAATCGTCTTCGTTCCTCTTCTATACCATCTGATAGCAATGTCGTTATTTCAACAATACAGCGTCTTTTTTCTTTTCTGAAAGGCGATGTTATTGAGGATAATGACAACGATGATGATAATGAGCCTACAGAAGAAGTTGTATTGCCTCCTAATCCCAATTTACCACATGATTACTTTGATCTGATTATCATAGATGAGTGTCATCGCTCCATTTATGGGAATTGGCGTAAGTATTGGAATATTTTGATACAGCCAGACTTGTTGGCTTGACAGCCACACCAATTCCTGAAACAATGGCATTCTTTAACAATAATCGCATAGTCAACTACACATTGGAGAAAAGTATCGTTGATGGTGTAAATGTAGATTGTCGCGTATATCGAATCAAAACGCAGGTTACAGAAAATGGTGGAGCTATATTAGAAGGAGAAAAAATCAAAGAAGAAACACGTTATACCGGAGATGTAAAAACCATTTCCAATAAAGAAACGAAGACATATACCAATAAAGAGCTAAACAGAAGTGTCATTAACCCTGCGCAAATAAAACTTATTCTCTCCACTTATCGCGATGTCGTCTATACCGAGTTGTTCAATGATCCACAGCGGGATGCCAATTTTGACTATCTGCCAAAGACTTTGATCTTTGCTCTAAATGAGACTCATGCCAGCAATATCGTACAGATAGCTAAAGAGGTATTTGGACATACAGATGACCGTTTCGTGCAAAAAATAACTTATTCCGCGGGCGATAGTAATGAATTGATACGTCAGTTCCGGAATGATAAGGATTTCAGAATTGCCGTAACTTGTACATTGGTAGCAACTGGTACAGATGTTAAGCCTCTTGAAGTATTGATTTTCATGCGTGATGTAGAATCTTTACCGCTCTATATACAGATGAAAGGACGTGGTGTACGCACAATTGGAGATGAGCAGTTACGGAATGTAACTCCAAATGCGTTCAGTAAAGATTGTTTCTATTTGATAGATGCCGTAGGTGTTACTGAACACGAGAAAAACAATACCTACGATAACTGATGAGCCGACTACAAAGATTATTACTCTTAAAGAGCTGTTGGAACAGATTACCCATGGTTACCTTCCTGACGAGCATCTGAAACGTCTTGCTGCAACACTTTCCAGAATATACAACAAAGCTGATAATTCACAGCGAACAGAGTTCGTACGTCTAGCAAATGACGACATGAAAGAACTTGCTTCAAGGATTTACGAAGCATTTGAAAACAATATCCTGCCGCCATTCATAAGTACAAAAGAGCCTAATAACGAACGGAAAGGTTTAGTAGCTCCGCTTGCAAATCACGCAGATGCGCGTAGGTATCTGCTCATTCTTGCTGCCGGGTTTGTCAACACGCTGATGCCTGGTGAAGACACGCTTATATCTAAAGGTTTTTCAATAGAAGAAGCTAAAAGTACAACTGAAGCCTTCGAAGATTTCTGCAAAGAACATAGTGATGAAATAGAAGCTCTACGTATAATTTATAATAATGAAGGTGAGCCAATTACCTATTCAATGCTAAAAGATTTGGAAAACAAACTCAAGATGGCTAACAATCATTTTACTTCCAAGCAATTATGGAATTCATATGCCATTCTAATCCAAACAGTGTTCGACGTTCTTCTACAAAAGAGGAAAGTGATGCTTTGACTAATATCATACAGCTCGTACGTTTTGCTTTACACCAAATAGAGCGGTTAGATAGTGTAGTTTCTACATCTAAACAGTATTTCAATCTATGGTTAGGACAAAACCAGCGCGAAATAACAGATAAACAACGTGAAGTCATCAGTCGTATTGTAGATTATATTGCTTCCAACGGAGCTTGTACAATCAAAGAGATTCGTGAAGATGATGCAACTCAGGCAGCACAGATGATCCGTGCCTTTGGTAATATGCAGAAAGCTAACGAAGCTTTACAGTCTCTATACACATTTGTAGTTTTAAGAAAAGCAGCATAATAATGACAACCATACAAATAATAGATAGCATAAGATTAAATCGAACTGGTTTGCAAACAAAAGATGCAAATGGGCGATGGGTCAATGTACATAAACAACAAGGTGATTTAGATGGAGCATGTTCTATTTATTCCCTTGTGATGGCAATGCTATGCCAAGGGATGATTGAAGAGCAAGATATTAAACTGTATAATTTTCCCGATAGGCGTACTCCAAAGGCAAATTCTTATATCATTTTTTCTATGAGCAAGGTTTTATTCAAAATGGTTATAACTATACAGCATTAGCACGTGAAATCAACAAACAGCCATTTGAGATTAGAGCAATACACAAAAGACCAAGAACTAATGATGATAGGATTGAATTAATAGAACAATTCGTAGATCAAAATATCCCAGTTATAATCTCGACAGAATTCAATGATGGTGCACATGCTTTATTGGCCATAGGAATAGAAAGCGATGAAAATAACATCATAACTAAAATTTTCTGTCTTGATCCAGGAGCTCCTTCTCCAAAGGTTTCCTCGTGGAATTGTTTTATTGATGTCTCAAAAGAAGGCAAATCGCAATATCCATTCTATTACGTAACTGAAATAAATACTTATAAGGTCACATTAGATGACATGCTTATAATAGAGCATAAAAATTTTGATTAAAAATATGGCAACAAATAATACAACAGAGCAATCTCTCACCAAAAAAGTTTGGAATCTGGCAACAACTCTTGCCGGACAAGGTATCGGTTTTACAGATTATATTACACAGCTCACCTATCTTCTATTTTTAAAGATGGACGCAGAGAATGTAGAAATGTTTGGAGAAGAATCAGCAATACCATCTGGTTATCAATGGAGTGATTTAATATCTCTTGACGGTCTAGATTTAGTAAAGCAATACGAAGATACTCTGAAACAACTGAGTGAACAGGAAAACCTTATCGGCACAATTTATACAAAAGCACAAAACAAGATTGACAAGCCAGTCTATTTGAAAAAAGTCATTACCATGATTGATGAGGAACAATGGCTGATCATGGATGGAGACGTGAAAGGTGCTATCTACGAAAGCATCCTTGAGAAGAATGGACAGGACAAGAAAAGTGGTGCCGGTCAGTACTTTACTCCACGCCCGCTCATCAAAGCAATGGTAGATTGCATAGCCCCACAAATTGGAGAAACGGTTTGTGACCCAGCCTGCGGCACCGGAGGTTTTCTCTTGACTGCATATGATTACATGAAAGAACAGTCTGCCAGTAAGGAAAAACGTGATTTCTTGCGTAACAAGGCACTGCATGGCGTAGATAACACACCATTGGTCGTAACGCTAGCTTCCATGAACCTATATTTGCATGGTGTGGGAACAGACCGGAGTCCGATTGTTTGTGAGGATTCTTTGGAGAAAGAGCCATCCTCCCTTGTAGATGTAATACTTGCCAATCCTCCTTTCGGTACTCGTCCAGCAGGTTCTGTGGATATTAACCGCCCGGATTTCTATGTAGAAACGAAGAACAATCAGTTGAACTTTCTTCAACACATGATGCTGATGCTCAAAACCGGAGGTCGTGCAGCCGTAGTATTACCAGACAATGTCCTTTTTGAAGGTGGTGCTGGAGAAACAATTCGCAAGAAGTTACTCTCAGACTTCAACTTACACACGATACTTCGTTTGCCTACAGGTATTTTCTATGCACAAGGCGTAAAAGCAAATGTATTGTTCTTTTCCAAAGGTCAACCGACAAAAGAGATTTGGTTCTATGATTATCGTACTGATATCAAACATACGCTTGCTACTAATAAATTAGAGAGACATCATTTGGATGATTTTGTTACATGCTATAATGCAGGAAATTTAGAAGGACGCAAAGAGTCATATGATGCAGAAAACAATCCTCAAGGGCGTTGGCGTAAGTATCCGGTAGATGATATTCTCACCCGTGACAAGACAAGCCTTGATATAACCTGGATAAAACAAGGAGGAGAGTCTGATGACCGCTCCTTGGCTGAATTGATGGCTGACATAAAAGAGAAAAGTAAAACTATTAGCTCAGCAGTTGCAGAACTTGAGAAGCTGCTTGCAAACATAAATGAAGATTAAGCGTATGAAGAATAATGATATCGCAAAATCAATAGAACAACAATTCGGAGAAATCATAGATATTATTCTCCAACATAAAAGTAATGCTTCAAAAGCCGTCAATGAAGAGCTGCTACTCACAGCATGGCATGTAGGCGGATATGTATCTGCTAAACTGAAGAGCGAAGAATGGGGAAGTAAGGTCGTTTCGCAACTGTCCGAATACATACGTTCGCAACATCCTGACATCAAAGGTTTTGGAAGAAGCAATATTTACAATATGGTGCTGTTTTTTATGAAGAATACTCTTCTGAAACATTTTATACAACAATAGTAAAATATCTGAACTCTGAATTTGTCCAGCCAATAACTGGACAAATTGAAGCAAGAAATCATACACAGGAAACTACTGTAATTGTGCAACCGTTGGCTACACAATTTGTCCAGCCAGCAATTGGACAAATGCCTAAGATATTGGAGTTAACGAGTTTGACTAATCATATAGAAATATTATGCCGATGCAAAAGTAATGAAGAACGGTTGTTTTATATACTCTATGCCAATAAAGAGCATTTAGTAAAACGAGAGCTCCAACGTTGCATTTCTAACCAAACTTATGCAGGATTATTAGGAAGCAAGGACAATATGTCAAAAGGATTACTGGAAAGATATCCTAATGCGCCAATAATGTTCAAAGATATTCTATTTGTTGATTTTCTTAATTTGCCTAAAAAGCATAGCGAATCAAAGCTAAGAAGTAGTTTAGTAGAACACATGAAACAGTTTATTCTTGAACTGGGAAAAGACTTTATATTCATGGATCAGGAATACCGTCTTAATATTGGTGCATCTACATTCAAGGCCGATTTACTGTTCTTTCATCGTGGCTTACAGGCATTGGTTGCTGTAGAACTGAAAAAGACAAAGTTTCATCCTCGCGACCTCGGTCAGTTGGAATTTTATTTGGAAGCACTTGACCGGGATGTAAAACGTTCCAACGAGAATCCGTCTATCGGTATTATTCTTTGCCCAGAAGCAGACCGGGTAGTAGTAGAATATGCCATGAGCAGAAGCATGAGTCCTACGATGATAGCAGAATACAAACGCATCCTCATTCCACAGGAACGCATGCAGCAGCAACTGAATGAGTTTTGCAATCTATTCTTAAACAAAGACTAATCCAAATGGATACAAAGAAATTACGTCAAAAAATACTAGACCTTGCCATTCGTGGTAAACTTGTTCCTCAAGATCCGAGTGATGAACCTGCATCCGTATTACTTGAACGCATTAAAGCAGAGAAAGAACGTTTAATAAAAGAGGGAAAAATAAAGCGTAGTAAAAAAACAGCTAAAACTTCTGATACGCCCCATTATGGGAACGTGCCATTTGAAATTCCTGATAATTGGGAATGGTGTAAATTAGGAGATATTGTTGATTTCCAAGGTGGTTATGCCTATAAAAGTAATACTTATGTTAATCAATCTGACTGGCAAGTTATAAGAATAGGGAATGTCAAGAATGATAATCTAGTCCTTGATACCCAGCCTGTATTTGTTGAAGAAGTAATTGGTAGGGAAACTAAAAAATACTTATTGCAAAAAGATGATATTCTATTCACAATGACAGGGACAAAAGGGAAACGAGATTACTTCTATTCAGTTAAAGTTCCATCAATGAAGAAGAAACTACTTCTGAATCAACGTGTTGGCTGCCTTAGACGCTTTTCTTCAGAAGTTAATATAGATTTTTTATGCTTTGCATTGAAAGGAGAATATGTATTAGATGCAATATTTTCCACTGAAACAGGAAATGTTAGCCAAGGGAACATCGGGTCAGAAAATACTCTAAATTTGAATATCGCCATTCCTCCCCTTGCTGAACAACGACGTATTGTATCAGAAATAGAACGTTGGTTCTCATTGATTGACATCATTGAGAATGGCAAGCAAGACTTACAGACCATCATCAAACAAACCAAAAGTAAAATTCTTGACCTTGCCATTCATGGAAAGCTCGTGCCACAAGACCCGAATGATGAGCCAGCATCTGAATTGTTAAAACGCATCAACCCGAAGGCAGAAATCACTTGTGATAACGCGCATTATACGCAGTTACCTAAAGGATGGTCAGTTGCACCAATGCAAATACTATGTTCTTTAATTGATGGTAATAAACAAAATGATATAGAACGAATAAATCTTGATGTCAAATATTTGCGTGGCGAACGAGATCCGAAGACTTTAACTTCAGGCAAATTTATACCTGAAAATTCTTTTTTAATTTTAGTCGATGGAGAGAACTCTGGTGAGGTATTCAGGACTCCGATTGACGGTTATCAAGGTAGTACTTTCAAACGATTGTTTATCAATGAAAATATAAATACCGAATATTTGTTACAAGTTATCAACTTGCACAGAAAGATATTACGAGAAAATAAAGTTGGCTCTGCTATTCCACACTTGAATAAAAAATTATTCAAAGCAATAGAAGTGCCAATACCTCCTTATAATGAACAAAAAAGAATTGTGAAGGCAGTAAATTTTGCTTTTAAGCAATTGGATGTAATCACGGAAGGTTTATAGGCTCTCCGTGATTACATCTAATTGATCAAAAATTCTTTGAACAGTTTCTACAATCCGTATCTGCTCTTTATATGGTGGTAAAGGAAAATCAAAATTACCAATAATAGAAGCACTGATATTAGGCTGTGCTCCTCCATATGCAATTTTTAGTATTTCATCAACTTTTGATTGCATATAAGTATTTCGATAATCAGGAAACAATGAGGACTTGTTTAAGATTTTAATATTTCCTACACGTTGATTTAGGTATGCTGTTTCATCAAACGGATATACCCCCATTTTTCCTGTTGTTGCGCCAGACATAGCAATAAGCAAATCTCCTTTTGAGATCTTAAATTTGTCGTCTGTAATACCTTCAATATAAGCACAGTCGGTTATATCTATCGTATTATGAGTGATATTTGATATGCGGACTAGTGGTATTCCTTGTGACTTATAATCATCGCTGCTGAAGGCAAAACCATTCTCAATTCTACACAAATCAGATAACTTGCACATAGCCCATCCTGCAGGCAAGTTCGTATAATGCGCGATACATCCTTTTATATTATTATCATATTCATTCTAAATTAATGTAATATGGTAACAAAATTCAAAAATCATTTAGCAAGAACTAATCTTGCAAAAAACACCGTTAACTCGTATGTGTGGACAGTAGAGTATTTTCTTAACCATTATGGGGAAGTGAACAAGAAGAACCTTTTAGCATATAAAGGGTATTTAGTCGAGAACTTTAAGCCGCAAACTGTAAATCTTCGCTTGCAGGGAATCAACAAATATCTGGAGTTTACGAAGCAAGAAAGGTTGAAAGTGAAGTTCGTAAAGGTACAGCAGAAGAATTTTTTGGAAAACGTAATCAGCGATGCAGATTATAAATTTCTCAAATCCAGACTTAAGGCAGATGGTTATGATGAATGGTATTTCATAGTTTGGTTTATGGCTGCTACCGGAGCACGAGTCAGTGAATTACTCCATATCAAAGCAGAACATATCGGTGTAGGTTATCTTGACTTATATAGTAAAGGTGGAAAGATTCGTCGGTTATACATTCCTAAAAATCTACGAATAGAAACAGATAAATGGTTAAAAAGCCAAGGCTTAACATCTGGCTATATTTTTCTAAATCGTTTTGGACAACGTATCACCACTCGTGGAATAGCGTCGCAACTCAAACATTTTGCCGAAAAATACGGAATGAACAAAGAAGTGGTTTATCCTCATTCATTTCGTCATCGTTTTGCTAAAAATTTTCTCGATCGTTTCAACGACCTTGCTCTTCTTGCCGACCTTATGGGACATGAAAGTATTGAAACAACTCGTATTTATCTTCGCCGTACAGCAAGTGAACAGCAGAAAATTGTAGATAAGGTAGTAAATTGGTAAAAAAACTTTAGAAGCGTGTTTTTCACGCTTCTAAAGTTTTTTGGATATTATCAAAATAAGAAAATAGTTCCTCTATCTTTTGTACAATCCTATACTGTTCTTCGATGGGAGGTAAAGGTACATCAATCTTATGTAAGGCATTAGACGATAGTCCTAATAAACCAATACCTTTTCCACCGATAAGATTATTTTCTTTTAGATACAATAAAATGTAATAATAAAATGCTACACATAGCTCCCCTTAGGTCGGAGTCGATGAATGTGGTTTTGGATACAGATATCAAAATCATAGTTCCAAATAGCAGACTCTTCCAATATCTCCTCCCTCACACACAAGTAAATCTCCTTTTGTCACAGTACATTTATCTAATTCAGATTCTTTATATGGCATTTGTTTTATTACAGAAAAATCAAATTTATTCCAATATACATTAGAGGTTGTCAGATAGTCTTTCATTATACCTTCTTTATTAGAAGAGTTTAGGGCTTTGCCTGTATTATGATTAAAAATGTCTCCTAAAATAGTTTTCTGCCATACTTTGGGATAATGCGCGTTATCACAAGTGATTTCTGCCTTCGGGTTGATGCGTTTGAGCAGTTCGGAAGCAGGTTCATCACTTGGTTCTTGTGCTACGAGCTTACCTTGTATAGCAAGATCAAGAATTTTACTTTTAGCCTGTTTAATAATGGTCTGCAAATCTGTTTTACCCAATTCTATAACATCAATTATACCCATCCATTTTAAAAGTTCAGAAACAATTCTGTCGTTGTTCGTGCATTGGTGGTATGGGGATATGCAGATTTAATATGGTTCCATTTACATTGGGCTGTCCCACTCCAACAGATCCTTGTTCTATTTGTTCCCAATAATAACCTGACTCAAAATAGAACTTGACATATTGAGGCAAAACTGCATCATAAGTTTGGACTCGGATCAAATATGAAGCATAAATAGCTTCTTCAGCCAATTCTTGTACTAGATATGATTTACCAACGGTTGCACCAGTTCTAGCAAACAGAATATCCCCTTCGCTTAATAGATATGATTTTACTTTATTTTCATCGAAATCTGTATATGGAACAGAATCCCATTGTACACTGTTGTTTTGAATGTCCGTAATACGTAAAAGCCTGTATTTTCCATTAGTCTTTGCGGATTCACTTACACCATACAAAATGGATTTAGAAATGGCATTTATGGTTGTCCATTCCCAATTATCAGGAATTTCAAATGGCACGTTCCCATAATGGGGCTTATGTAAATCTTTTTACAAGTTTTTCAAGGTCTATAACCATGATAAGGGTTACACTTATGTATAATGAAATTTCTATAGCCTGTTCAATTGTCTGGAAAAGAATTGTGAAATTCTTCTAGATCTGGTGAAAACCGAGAATTATTAAAAAAACTATTTTTCACAATAACCCTTCCAGATCCAGATAAGCAAACTGGATTTCATCGTCCAGATTCATGATGATCCGGTTGTTGTCTTTATCGTAGCAGAAGTAGTTGATGGGACGGCCTACAACCAGGGTTTTCAGATAGTCGCCTTTCATGTTGAACACATGAAATATTTCCCCCAGATTGCCTTTGTTCCAGTCTTGTCCCGAGTATAAGGCTATGATCTTGTCTCCGCAGATCTGAACCTGTGAGAAATGTTTTTTTCTGTCTCCGCTTTCATCCCAGTTGGGACCGTAGACATTGCATTGCAGTTCGCCTTCCAGGTTGTAGAGGCTGATCAGATCATATCTGCCATTGCATTCCACCAGCGTCTGGCTGGCTGGAGAAACGGCGTAACTGATACGTTTTTTCTGGTCGGCCGGATGGGTGTAGGCCGTGAGCTTGATTTCTCCCGTCTGCATGTTCCATTTGCCGCTGGTCTGCAGGAAAGTGGAAGAGGAGGTGGGCTGGATGAAAGAGCCGTAAGCCAGTGTATCGTTGATGTAGCAATAATCGTTCGGGAAGTTCATACCGTTCAGTTTCAGCTTGACAAATGGTTCGTAATCGGAATTCTGGAGCAGGCTGTCCAGCTGATAGCCGAGAATGCGGAGCTGGCCGTGATCCGTCACGTATAGTTCCCGCTTCTCCGGATTCCATGCCACTGTTCCGAGGACGGTTATTTCTTTGGGACCCTGTCCGGGATCTCCGAAACTGCATAAGGGAGCAAATGTGTTCTTGTTGAAGATGTGTACCATTTTCTCCATGGAGCGGTAGTCAGCTATGATGAGATAATCATCGAAAACATAAGGTTTGGCCATGGCTCCGATCAGTACGTCTTCCATACTGATTTCCCGGATCCGGTTTCTGACATCTGTTTTTTCATTCCGTTGTTTTTGCCATTTCTCACCGGTTCCTTCCTGTTTGCATGAGGGAAGACATACCGCCAAGACCATAAATATGATGAGAAGTGTGTTGCGTTGTATTGATTTCATAGAATTTGTTTTTTTAGGTTGTACGAATGGATGAAGTTTCGGTTCAGATGGCCCGGATGAACAGCAGCACCGGATTCTGGTCGTCTGTATAGTGAAGCTTGTCTGCAAGTTCCTGTTGCTGGGACGGGGATAAATGCGTGCGGCCATATTCCATGATGTCGTCTGGCTGTAAAGGAAGGACGATCTGTCCGTTATCCTGGACAAACAATGTTACATCCGTCAGATTGACCGGATAATCATACAGCTGGTCAACCAGAAGTGTACCGAAACAGATTTGCTTTCCGTCAGCTGATTTGGGAAGGATGGACATCCGGTATTGCTTCTTGTAGAAATAGCCGGCCCAGTAGTTTTTGTCTGTTTCCAGAAAACAGTCTGTTCCGTATGCAAAGCGGTCTTCCTGATGCAGTTTTTCAAAGAACTCCATGATGTGTTCATAGGGCTGGTTGTAGAAAGAAGACGGAATATTCTTGCCTGAGAAATCCAGTACAAATGCAGGGGTACAGGCTGCAGCGTTCAGATTGTAGACGGTGTCGTTGAACAGCTGGGTAAAGTAGGTGTGCGATCCGTTCTGCTGGAAAATGTTCTTTGACTTTACAAACAGATATTGGGCTTTGGCCTTGTCAACAGGCAGGAAGTGATGCGTGGAGCTTGAATCACTCAGTGACAAGGCATGAAGCTGGAACCGGTTATCCTTGCTCATGTCATTGCCTGTATAAATGTATAGGGTATTGCTGTCTGTCAGACATATGTTTTCCATCCAGAGGTCCAAATTGATGCGGCTGGTACAACTGTTGTCCCATGAATAGCTGTTTATGCATTGCGTGTTGCGGCTCAAGACCCACACATGTTCACCGTCGGTCTGAAAATCACTTACGTTTGCATATTCTTCCGGTCCTGTTCCCTGGCGGTGGATTGCACCGAGACATTCTCCGGATAAAGAAAATTTATATACGGCAGACGGATCCGCTACATATAGAAAATCTTTTTTCAGATGAATCTGGTTTATTTCACTGAGCAGTAATGAATCGGAGGTGGGCAGAACAACCAGTGAGCTGTTTGCCACTTCTGACAGGCGGATGCTGCCGGCTGTCGTTTCCGTTTCTATCTGGAGAGTCTGGCATTTTTCCTGCGTTTTTTCTTTCCCCGGATGACATCCGGCCAATGTCAGAATCAACAGTCCGGATAATGCTTTTCTTAATAGGTTTTTTCTTGTCATATTCCTTTGAATTTATACTTGAGCAAAGGTAAAGAGAATATGTCCGAAAAACAATGACAGGGGGCCGCGCGGATTTCTGAGAAATTTGTATCTTGTCTGATTATCAGATTCTTTCGATACTTTTTCTCAGAAAAAAATCAGAAATCTGCGGGGCTTTTTCAAGAAAGGGAAGGCCCCAAAATCTTTAATGTCCGGAGTAAACATGATTTTGGGGCCTCCTTCTTGTCTGGTAACCGGACAGAGTTACAGCAGTCCGGTTGGGCAGAATTATTTGAACAGTCTTGCGATCAGGTCAAAGTTTGTATCCCGGTAACCGGTTTCCCAGGGAGTAGTCTCGTTGGAAGCATATCTGCTGCTCAACAATTCTCTGGCCTGGTCCATGTTTCCATGATAAACGGCAGCACACCATTGTGCCGGTTTGCTTTCCGGGAAATCCTTTTTCCAGGAGGCAACCAGCTTGTCGGCTTCTGCCTGTTTGCCTGTGTCACGCAAAGCCAGTGCCGTCAGCAAATGCGCTGATTCGAAATTGCGGGTGGAAGTAGGATGAGAAGATACTTTGTCCAGCAGGGTTTGGGCTTTTGCCGTTTCTCCTTTCTTTTCATATACCTTGGCTTCCAGATAATCTTCCAGCCGTTTGTCTATCTGATCGTCGTAAGGTTTTCCTACACCCAGATTTTCCGGCCATTCTTCGGAGGCTTTTATGGATTTCAGGGCTGCATCATACCGGCGTTTGCTGAACTGATCCATTGCCTGGTAGAGGTTAGCAGCACGATATACGGCTCTGCCGGCATAGGAACCTTCGTTCGGTAACACCTGCATCTTGCTCAACAGGGAAATGCAGGAACCATACTGTCTGGTTTCGCACAGACCGTTGGCATATTTCAGTCCGATGTAATAGTTGTCCGGATATTTCCGGATGTACTTTTTGCCTGTTTCTACCACCTTGTCCCAGTTACTTTCTGCGGTATAATAGTTCAGCAAGGCCATGCCGACTCTCCATGAAGGATCTGTCTGCTCGGCTTTCATCAGGTCTGCCAGTCTGGCTTCGCCTTCCTTGAGTTGTGCGCGCGACAGATACAGAGGTGCATAGCCTGCATTGTCACACTGGTTCATTTTCTGGAGTGCTTTGTCCTTCTGCTGGTTGGTCCAGTAAATCAGTCCCTGGTAATAGTTGATTTTCCAGTTGGCTGACTGCGATTCGGCCCAATCCAGGTACTTCAGGGTTTCCGGACGGAAGGGGAAGATATAATCCGGTGACTGGGCATTGGCCAGTTCCAGTGTTTCCCGGGCTTCCTGAGCTGCTCCTTGTCTGTTCTGCAGCCAGGCTTTCTGATACAGGGCTATCGGATGATTTCCGGCACAGGTGAGCAGGGCGATGGCTTCTTCCTCACATCCGGTTCTTTCATACCATTCGGCCAGTTCCAGATAAGTTTCGGCCGGCAGTTCATTACGGATCTGGGAAGCGAATGAAGCAAGTTGTTCCGGAGTATGGTTTCCGGACAGCCAGGCTTCTTCAAATCGGAGACCATGATACAAAGGCAGTTGATCCAGCACCTGGCTGATCTGTTCTTTCGCCAGTTCTGTTCTGCCAGTCTTTCTGTAAATCATGGTCAGCAATTGACGGGCATGAAGGTTCATGGCATTGTAAGTCAGACTCTTCTTTGCATATTGTTCGGCTTTGGCCCAGTTCCGGTCGCAGGCATACATTTCGCCCAGCTGTTCGTAAGCGGCAGTGCGCACTGAAGCTGAAAAAGTGGCGATGGCAAAGGCAGCCTTTGCTTCTGTTGCATTGCCCAGCATGCGGTTGGCCAGTCCGTACAGGTAGTTGGCTTCTCCGTCATAGGTATTCAGTCCCAAAGCCCGTTCCAGCAGGGGAATCATTTCCTGATATCTGCCTTCCCGGTAATAGAGGGAGGAAAGGCGTACCAGAGCCGGTGAGAAGTTGGCATCCTGTTCCAGGGATTTCTTCAGGTAGCTTTCTGCCTTGTCCCATACTTTCTGGTTCAGCCATTGTTCTCCCTGGGTATAAAGTCCGAAAGCAGAATTCCAGTTGAAATCTTCGGGAAGGGTCATGGGGCGCTTCAGGTCGAAGTTTTCCGGATTATCCGAGTAGACCAGGAGATTGTCTCCGATGACTACTTTCAGGTGGCCTTCGGGGATGTCTTTTCCTTTCAGGGAAGTCAGGGTGACCGGTTCCATGACGTTGGCAGTCAGAGACAGTGTTTCCACCAGCTGCTGGTCTTTGTAGATCTTGAGATCGGTTGACAGTTTTTCCAGCGGTGAAAAGGCCAGTTTCAGCCCGTCAGCCTCACGCATTACGTGCAAGGCTCCGATGGCGCTGGCTTTGGACACTCCTTTGATTCCTTTGACGGGATACCAGTATTCGGTCCATGCATCCGTCATCTGAGGTGCGAACGAATGATGTTTGTAAGGGGTGTAGGCACTGTTGGAAGCCGGCTGGTTGAACATTCGGCCGGACTGCAGTTCGATGTACTGGCCGTTCTGGTCGGTCAGCAGGTCTTCCCAGATACCTCCTTCACGGGACTGTCCCCACAGGAAGATTTTCATACCCAGTTTCTCATCAAAATTGGAATGATGGATGGATCCGAAATCTTCTCCGTGCCAGTAGATGCCGTAATAGTCATTGTAATATCCCAGAACGTGGTAAGACTTGGAATTGCCGAAATTATTGGAGTCATACCATCCGATGTTCCGGTTGTTTTCATCTACCGGGAACGAGGAAACCTCACCCCCGTGTCCGATGAGATGGTCGCCCGGATAACAGAACTCAGCTTTCTGGCCAACCCGGTATCCGGCATTCATCCACTGGTAATAAGGCTGATCAACATCGGACTGGTTGTACCAGGTGGTGTGGGTTGTGAAGTAGGCTTTGTCCTTAGGCAGATTGACTTCCACAGTCCAGGCCGTGCGTGTCAGCCATTCGTAGGAGAACAGGTAGCAGCTTACACTGCCGTCATCTTTTTGTCTGACCAGATAATCCACAGGAGTGCTGGAGGTGGGAGCGTGTCCGATGATACCGAAATTGAACTCAATACCGCCGGAGGTCCAGGGACCTCTCATGGCGATATCACGGAATTTGGCTACTCCGTTCTTGTAGATAAAGTCTTTACCGGTGGTCTTGTCCACGGCTCCCCATATCTTTCCGCCTACTTCCGGAAAGAGGGTAACTTTGATGTAATCATTCTCCAGCTCAACTGTTTTCCATTCCCGGTTTTCACCTTTGGCTGTAAATCCGTCAAACCGGAAGTAGGGGTAGAACAGGTTGGAAGGAGTTGCTACCGGATTCGGATCAGAGAATTTATAGGTTTTCAGGGTCTCTGTCTGTTCCTGAACGGATACATGCTGGGCAAATCCTTGCGGAGCCAGACAGAAGACACAGGTTGTCAGGGTTAGTATTCTGTTTTTCATGTGATAAATGGTTTTTATTCGATGGAATCCTTCGGTTATTCAATCACGATAAGCCATCCTTTTCCTTTCGGAACGGTTACGGTGTCTCCCGGTTTCCAGGTCTTTTCGGGCTGGAAGTTTTCAATAGCCGGGGCATGCAGAGATACCTTGGCCGGATCCAGACCCAGTTTAGCCCAGTCAATTTGCAGGGTAACATCTACATCATGGTCTTCCCAGGTTGCCAGTGAGACCAGTGTCTTGGTTCCGGTTTTACGGTAGATGGTGGCGAGGGTTTTTTCTCTGCCGGTCTTGACCGGGTTATCCTTCACCCAGTAACCGATCATTTCACTGCCTTTCATTCCAAACTCATCCCAGAATTTCCAAAGAGGACGGTTGTCCACTCCATATCCCGGGTTACGTCCGGTCATGCCATACAGCATTCCGCGCCATTTGTTTCCACCTTCCCACAGCATTTCTCCCATCAGTCCGTAGGGGATACCAGATACTTCTACCATCCAGAATTCGGGCGGCATGTCGTAGTCGAAATATTCGCCGAACCACAGGCGGTCCAGGTAGGGGAAGTGTTCCAGATACAGGTTTGCACTGTTGGCAAAGCCGTCTTTGTCGTTAAACTGGTTGGCTGAATGCAAGTCGATCATGGCACCGGGGTTGGTACGGTTCAGAATCTTGCGTACACGTTTCATGGACATGCGGTCGAAAGCCAGGTCGTCAATGTACAATCCGTCGATGCCGACATTCTTGACGAGCCAGTCCAGTCCTTCCATATAGTAATTGTGCCAGCGGGATACTCCGGTATTTACAATCGCAGCATCCTGTACATTATAGGCAAACCAGGCAGCGATGTAATCCTGGTCGTAATGTTCCTGAAGCCAGGAATATCCGCCTCCCTTACCTTTGGAGAAAATTTCTCCGTTGAGGCTTCTCAAGGCAAAGATCTCGGTACAGCTGTTTGAAAGTTCACGTACCGTATTGTAGATCTTCACTTTCATATTCTTTGCATGAGCTCCGTCAATATAAGCTTTCATTTCTCTGGTGCGCAGGAAAGGATAGTTGATAAACGGATTGATGGCATTGGCGTGATGAATATTAACTACGGTCGCTCCGAATTCATGAGTCTTGTCAATGAAGTCATATCCGTGATAATAGCGGTCCTGCCATTGCTTGTCGGGATTGATGGTACGGAACGGAGTGATCAGTACGTTGAAGTAGAAGCACAGGCGGTCACCTTTTTTAACTGTACGTTTTCCTGAATAAGCATTGATCAGGGTGTTTTTTCCTCTTTGCACTCAGCTTGACCTCCATTGCCGTTGTTACACCACGAAACCGGCATGTGCAGCGGTTTCTCGTGGTAGAAGTTCGTATTCAGAGGACGTTCGTATTTGTCGTCATAGAATCGGAGTTGCAGTCCTCCATTGACACTACCGGTCCACAGGGCATCCTGATTTTTTTCAACACCCCATTTCCAGTCCAGATTCTGGGGGCAGTAGCCGCCTTTTTCTCCCAATCCCATCATATATTGTGCAATGTTGGGGGCCAGTTCGGTACGGAGTGCAATGTCATTTATTTCACCATCCTTGCGGGCGATAAGTACCACCTTGTATTCCATGTTTCCGTCAGACTCGATCTGGGCGTCCAGGTTCATAATGAACTGATTGTTCTGATTGGTGGCATGCCATCCCAGAGTACCGGCCTTACGTTTGGTATAGGTGAAGTCCAGGTTCTCCCAGTTTTCTCCGGTTGTGAGTTCCATCGGTCTGGACAGGATATCCAGTCCTTCTGTTCCTATTTCGGTGAGTGTTTCCTTGAAATAAGAAGTGATCTGTGCCGGGAATCCGTTGGGCTGAAGAGTCACCTTGCGTCCCAGCAGTGAAATGGTCTTGTCCTGTACATTCAGAGGAATATAGGGAGCGATTACTTCGTCATCAAAGCCGATCTGGGAGTTCAGCCAGCGCAGGCGCGAATGTCTCCAGGGCTCATTGTCTCCATGGTTGGCAATCAGGTTGTCAGTGACATTCAGGGTCACTTTTACCTGTTTGGGTTTCATTCCTGCAGCCTGAACGGTTACTGTTCCTGTATACTGTCCGGCTGTCAGCTGTTCGGGAACCATCGTTCCTACCCACAGGGCCTGTACTTTTCCTTTGGGGACGGAACAATCTTTTTCGAACATACTTCCGGTGACATCTACACCTCCTGTGTTGAAACAGGTGAATGCAGAAGCGGGGATTGATTCGCCGGTTTGTGAATTAACCAGAGCAGAATAGGTAAGCTTCAGGTGGTTGACATTCTTGCGGGCCGCCCAAAGACCAATTTGGAAGGTGTAATATTCTCCTTTGTCTGCCGTTCCCTCAAAAGAATCATGGCGGTTGTCCTCTATCCATTTATAGGGCAGATCCGTTGTCATGCGGATCGGGTAACGCCGGTCTTCCGTAAACAGAATATAGGGATCCTCTGGTTGGGATTTCAGCAAGTTGTCTTTTTCTTTGGCAGTGGCGATCACTTCCATCGGGTAGAAAGAATGGAATTCATTGATGGCCTGGAATTGCTTGATGGTAGCCTGCGGTAGTTCGGGAGCCTTTTTTCCTGTCAGGCGGTTGGCCTTTTTCCATTCGGCAGATGCTGTTTCTTCAAATCCCGGATAAGTTACGGTCGGATAATATTTGCTTCCTGAAGAAATATTTTTCAGGTAATAGATATAATAGTCTCCCGGAACGGTTTGCGGCTGAAAGACGACCTCACCTTTTTCCCGGTTTATCTGAAAGCGGCATACGTTGGTGATGCGCTTTCCGGTCTTGGCATCAATGACGATCAGGTCCTTGTTTTCCGGATTGAAATCTTTCCGGCGCCATTGGATGAGAGCCAGAACAGCATCTGAGGGCTGGTCAACGGAAACCACCACTCTGTGATTGCCGAGTGAATCAGCATTCCAGACTCCGGTGCCATATAATGAAGGGAGGGGTTTTTCCTGTCCCTGAATGGGAGCTGCCAGCAGCAGGCCTCCCAATAAAAGAGGAAAAATTCGTTTCATGGTTTGTTCGTATTTAGACTTTGAGTTACTCTTTTTCTTTAGCATAAATCAGTGCGTTGAGTTCTTCCGGAGTGAGCGGTTTGATCAGTTGCTGTTTTTCCAGTTCTTCCATTTCTTTCTTGAAACGGTCTCTCATTTCGGTAGTCATTTCGTAGTTGTAGTCTCCGTAATCTCCGTATGAAAGTTTCAGGATGCGGAAGAAACCGAACTTTTCAAAATAAGGATAAAGGTTCTTTCCGGCCAGTAGGGAAGCTCCCCGGATGAAGTTCAGCTGGAATGGAACCACGTTGCTGCTTCTGTCCAGATCTTTCAGTTCAGGATGTTCTTTTTCGGAGTTTCTCATTTTTTCGTATAAATCGGGATAGAAGTCAGGATAGCCGTTTTGAGTGAAGTAGCATTGCAGTTTCCAGAACGGAACCAGTCTTTCAAAGACATCTGTTTCCAGATAGCTGATAGCTTTGTCCGGATTGACCTTGCAGGAAGAGATGATGGAATCGTTCATGCCTCCGGCTCTTCGGGAAGGGCTGACCGTACCGGCCTTGCTGTCTTCCAGGAAACTCTTTTCAGCATTGGCAAAAGCTGAGGAAAGTCTGTTCTTGTATCCGAAAGCCTGCGTACAATATCTGGTACAGATATTATTGCTGGTTTCACCCAATCCTCCCCATGAGAGATAGGTTTGCAGCTGATGTACGTGTCCCACTTCATGGCTGAATCCCCAGCAGGCATCTTCGTCTTTTGTCCGCATGTGAACAGGATCGGCCACACGTTTCATGGTATCGAACTTGAAGGCTACGCCATCACCGTCGCGGAACATGTAATATCCGTAGTTGACGCGGGCAAAGATTTTATTGTTTGTGATGTGATTGTATTTTTTCCAGCCAATGATTTCATGTTGCTTGGACACCAGCTGTTCGTAAACATCAATCAGTTCCTTACCCTGGCCGGGTGCATATTTTTTCAGATCCTCTACCGGGTAAGCCAGGTGTATGTTGCTTCCTGTTGCATCGAAAACCGGATAGACAGCGTTGGCAAGCATTCTGTCCCAGTCTTCGTTGGTATTTACGGATGCATCGAAATATCCGTTGACTTCTCCGGTGATGAAATGTACCTTAACCGTATTTTCTTTTTCCGGGTTGTCGAAGTAGTAATCCATATAGGCAAGTCCTGTCCATTCGGAAGTTTTCTCAATGACGTTAATTCCATTTTTGAGTTCGAATCTTTCAAAATGAAGGCTCCAGTCTTCGTCTCCCTGATTGGGAGCATACAAATCCGCTACTTTCACGCCGAGTTTGCTGCCTTCTTTCAGACCATCGACAACGATGATGTGTTTTCCGGGCTTGAGTACGATACCTGTAATATGCTGGTAGGTGCTGTAACCGTCTCCGATATGCAACAGTTTTCCCAGTGCTTCCGGACTGTAGACCGGTTTACAGGAGTTTACACGGAATTGAGTGTCATATTGTTTGTTATATAGGGCTGTGGCCAGATTTCTTAACTCTTCGCTTTTGCAAGATTTGATTTTTCTTTTTCCGACTTTTTTGTTCAGTGTCGTACACAGAGGATCGGCGAATAATTCCCTGGCGATTTCTTCAAGATTGACCTTGTTTTCATCCATGTTTTCATAGACAAAACATGTTTCATAGCTGTTTGCTTCTTTGGCTGATGCCTGTTCTATTGCAAGATTATTGAAAGTCATGCTAAGGCACAATAAGAAACTGATTTTTTTCATAGACTTCGGTTTATAAATTTAATAGATTTGTACATATAGTTTTTCATACCCCATTGTCTGGAAAGATCGGATACATTCCGGCGTTATGGTCGGGATAACAAAAAACCGTACCGGTCAGTTTTCTGTATTTTCAGACGTTTTACAAAATTAGCAAAAGTTTCTCACCCTTCTTGTTTTTTGTGAAAATTAACTATCTGGAGTATGGTAGGACCCCGATAAAAAAGCAATTTGATTTTTTGTATTATCGTTCAAATAGCTACATTTGCTGAAATAAAACTTAGATACCATGAAAAATTACGCGAATTTCTGTTTTGCTGCTATTGCATCCACTTTGTATCAACTTCCTGTCCAGGCAACTGCCGTATCGGATAATTCCGGTAATGAACGTCCTAATCTTCTGGTCATAATGGCTGACCAGTTTCGTGGAGATGCCTTCAGTTTCAGAGGAAAGGAAGCGGTAAAAACTCCGCATTTTGATTCTTTTGCCAGAGAAGCAGTCGTGTGTACCCAGGCTGTCAGCGGGTATCCTGTATCATCTCCGGCCAGAGGTATGTTCCTTTCGGGAGCTTATCCGCACAAGAATGGAGTTATTACCAACTGTCAGTCGGAATCAGCCGTACAGGATGTTGAATTGCGGGAAGACCTGACTTGCTGGTCGGATGTACTTCACTCGGAAGGTTACCATACTGCATACATCGGGAAATGGCATTTGGACAAACCTGTGAAGCCTTTTATCGACTGCTACAACAATAAGGGGGAAATGGCCTGGAATGAATGGTGTCCTCCTCACAGAAGACATGGCTTTGACTATTGGGTGGCTTATGGTACATACGACTGGCATCTGAAACCCATGTACTGGAATTCTCAGGCCGGGCGCGAGGATTTTTATTATGTGAATCAGTGGGGGCCTGAATATGAGGCCGATCTTGCCATTCAGTATCTGGATAGTATCAAGGGATCAGGCCAGCCTTTTGCCATGATGGTATCCATGAATCCTCCTCATACGGGTTATGAACTGGTACCCGATAATTATAAGGAACTTTATAAAGGATTGAATGTTGATTCGGTTGTAGCCGCAATGCCGCATCTCCGAAATGCAGATCAGAAGTATGTTGATTATTTCAAGAGAAGTCTGCCTGATTATTATGCCTGCATATCGGGAGTAGATGAACAGTTTGGACGGATCATTGAAGCGCTCAAACGAAACGGTATGTTTGATCATACAATCGTTGTCTTTGTTTCTGATCATGGGGATTCCATGGGAATGCATGAGAATATCGGGAAAAATATCTTCTATGAAGAAGCAATGAGAGTTCCTTTTATGATTTCCTGGGGAGACAAACTCTCGCCAAGGGTAGATCAGGATTTATTGCTTTCTGTGGAGGATTTCTGTCCGACTATTTTGTCTCTGATGGGATTGGAGGACAAGATACCTTCTTCTGTCCAGACCCGTAATCTGAGCAAACAGATTCTGGGTAGTAGGGAAGACATGCCGGAATACCAGCTGTATATGTTATACAGTCAGGTAGATGCCACAGGAAAGAATCCGGGGACGGGTGCAAGAGGTATACGCAATGAACGGTATACCTATGCTGTCAGGTTCAAGGAAGGTGAGATTACCGGGGAATATCTTTTTGACCGGAAACATGATCCTTATCAGATAAATAATCTGGCCGGAAAGGAAATAAAGCTGGCCGGCAAACTCAGAAAGGCTCTGGTACAAATGCTGGCGGATGCGGAAGATCCTGCATATGCTGTTTTCTCCAGATGATCATAAAAAAGACCAGATAATCATAAAAAAGAGGACCGTCCCCATCAGGAGGCGGTCCTCTGAACTTATTTAGCTAGAAAATAGTTCCCTCAGGGATTATTTTTCTTCGCTCCAGTCCATGGCAGCCATACGCTTGTAAGAAGCGTAACGTTTCTTAGCCATGTCTTCGCAAGCTGCGAACAGATCAGCAGCTTCTGTCGGATATTGTTTCATTACAGATGCGAAACGAACTTCACCCTTCAGATAATCCTGGAAGCCTTCCCAGTTCGGTTCTTTAGAGTCGAGTGAGAACGGATTCTTACCTTCATCTTCCAGAGCCGGGTTGAAGCGCCACAAATGCCAGTAACCACATTCTACAGCCTTAGCTTCTTCAGCCTGAGATTTACCCATACCTGCTTTCAAACCGTGGTTGATACACGGAGCGTAAGCGATAACCAATGACGGACCGGGATAAGCTTCTGCTTCACGGATAGCTTTCAGAGTCTGAGCCTGGTCAGCACCCATAGCGATCTGAGCTACGTAAACATATCCGTAAGTAGTAGCGATCATACCCAAGTCTTTCTTGCGTACACGTTTACCAGAAGCGGCAAACTTAGCGATAGCACCCAGCGGAGTAGCCTTAGATGACTGACCACCAGTATTAGAGTAAACTTCTGTATCCAATACCAAAATATTTACATCTTCACCGGAAGCAATCACATGGTCCAAACCACCGTAACCGATATCGTAAGAAGCACCGTCACCACCGATAATCCATTGGCTCTTCTTAACCAAATAGTCTCTTGAATTCTGCGATCGTAGCGCAGTTCTTACATTTATCTTTAGCAGCTTCCACCATTGGAATGATCTTTTCGGCAGCAGCTTTGCTCTTGTCTGCATCGTCCTTACCGTCAATCCATTCCTGGAATGCTTCTTTGTATTCTGCTGGACAAGTATCACTGGCGATAGCATCCTTCATAGCAGCTTCGATACGTGCACGAAGTTTCTTGTCAGCCAAAGTCATACCTAAACCGAATTCGCAGAAATCTTCGAACAATGAGTTAGCCCAAGCAGGACCTTGACCCTTTTCGTTCTGTAGTATAAGGAGTTGAAGGAACAGAACCAGAGTAGATAGAAGAACATCCGGTAGCGTTAGCAACCATTTCACGGTCACCGAATAACTGGGAAATCAGTTTCACATACGGAGTTTCACCACAACCTGAGCAAGCTCCAGAGAATCGAACAACGGAGTAGCGAACTGAGAGTTCTTCACGTTAGCCTTGATGTCTACCAGGTGCTGTTTAGACTTCACGTTTTCAGAGCAGTAAGTCCAGTTTGCAGCTTCACCCAGCTGAGTTTCAAGCGGCTTCATAGTCAGAGCCTTGCCACCCTTCTTCGGGTTACCCGGACATACGTCAGCACAGTTACCGCAACCCAAGCAGTCCATAACGTCTACCTGTACGCGGAATGTCATGCCGTCAAACTGTTTACCAACAGCCTTCAATGTCGGGAAGTTAGCACCCTTCTGTTCTTCAGCGTCAAGTACGAACGGACGGATAGAAGCGTGAGGACAAACATATGCACACTTGTTACACTGGATACAGTTTTCAGCATTCCATTCAGGTACGAATGCAGCTACACCACGTTTTTCGTATTGAGCAGTACCTTGTTCCCAAGTACCGTCTTCGATGCCTTTGAATGCAGATACCGGCAACAAGTCACCATCCTGAGCGTTGATAGGACGAACTACTTCGTTGATGAATGCAGGGTCATTGTTAGCAGCAGGAGCTTCAACTTCCAGATTAGCCCAAGCCGGATCAACTGTCAATTGTTTGTATTCGCCACCACGGTCTACGGCAGCATAGTTCTTGTTCACCACGTCTTCGCCCTTCTTGCCATAAGACTTAACGATGAATTTCTTCATCTGTTCTACAGCCAAGTCAACAGGAATAACGCCTGTGATACGGAAGAATGCTGATTGCAGGATGGTATTGGTACGGTTGCCCAAACCGATTTCCTGAGCAATCTGAGTTGCATTGATATAGTAAACAGTAATGTTGTTTTGTGCGAAATATTTCTTAACCTTGTTCGGTAAGTTCTTGGCCAGTTCTTCACCTTCCCAGAATAGTGTTCAACAAGAAAGAACCGTTCTTACGTAAACCACGAGTTACATCGTACATGTGCAAATAAGCTTGTACGTGGCAAGCTACGAAGTTCGGAGTATTTACTAAATAAGTAGAACGGATAGGAGTATCGCCGAAACGGAGGTGAGAGCAAGTGAAACCACCAGATTTCTTAGAGTCGTATGAGAAATAAGCCTGACAGTGCTTGTCGGTGTTGTCACCGATAATTTTCACTGAGTTCTTGTTAGCACCTACAGTACCGTCAGCACCTAATCCGTAGAATTTAGCTTCAAACATGCCTTCGCCGCCTAATGCGATTTCTTCTTCTTGGGGAAGAGAAGTGAAAGTTACATCGTCTACGATACCCACAGTGAAGTGGTTTTTCGGCATTGGCAGAGCCAAATTCTTGAATACAGCGATGATTTGAGCAGGAGTAGTGTCTTTAGAACCTAAACCGTAACGTCCACCTACGATAACCGGAGCGTTTTCTGTTCCATAGAAGCAGTCTTTAACATCCAGATACAAAGGTTCACCGTTTGCTCCCGGTTCTTTAGTACGGTCAAGAACTGCGATAGTCTTGGCAGTCTTAGGTACAGCAGCCAAGAAATGTTTAGCAGAGAACGGACGGTATAAATGTACAGAAACCAAACCTACTTTTTCACCTTTGCTCATCAAGTAGTCGATAGCTTCGCGGGCAGCTTCTGTAACAGAACCCATTGCGATAATTACGCGTTCAGCGTCTTCAGCACCATAGTAATCGAACAAACCATGAGGACGGCCTGTGATTTTGCTGATTTCGTTCATGTATTCTTCTACGATAGCCGGAACAGCTTCATAGAAGTTATTGCAAGATTCTCTGTGCTGGAAGAAGTGATCGGGGTTTTCAGCCATACCGCGTGCAACAGGGTTGTTAGGATTCAACGCGCGTTGACGGAATTCTGCCAAAGCCTGTTGATCAATCAGACCTGCCAGATCTTCATTCTCCAGCATTTCAATTTTTTGGATTTCGTGAGAAGTACGGAAACCATCGAAGAAGTTGACGAATGGCACGCGAGATTTGATAGTAGCAAGATGGGCTACAGCAGCCATATCCATAACTTCTTGTACAGAACCTTCGCACAACATGGCGAAACCTGTTTGGCGGCAAGACATGACATCCTGATGGTCACCAAAGATACACAATGCGTGTGAAGCCAATGTACGAGCCGATACGTGGAATACGCAAGGCAGGAATTCACCGGCAATCTTGTACATGTTAGGGATCATCAGCAACAGATCCCTGAGATGCAGTGTAAGTGGTAGTCAACGCACCTGCCTGAAGAGAACCATGTACCGCACCGGCAGCACCGCCTTCTGACTGCATTTCTTGTACCAAAACAGTTTCGCCGAAGATGTTTTTACGACCTGCGGCAGCCCATTCGTCTACGTATTCAGCCATAGTAGACGACGGAGTGATGGGATAGATAGCTGCTACTTCAGAGAACATATACGAGATATGTGCTGCAGCCTGGTTACCATCACAAGTGATGAATTTTTTTTGTTTAGTCATACAATTACTAATTAAATATTGAGTAATAAAATCTGGTTCTTAATAGAGGAAGCCGAACAGCCATAACGGAATCTGGTTACCGTGTCCCAGTTCCATTTTGTGCATGGCATAATAGACATTCGGGTTGCTCTTGAACTTACATCCTTCAGCACAGATGCGGAATTGCAGATTTCCGTCTACCAGGAACGAAGTTCCTTTGTCTCCTTTGTTCACCTTATGGTCTTTCCACAGGGTATTGACGAAGAAGGTTTCCAGTACGTCCTGCTCTTCCACCTTTACCGGATAGATGCTGTACATCAGGTTGGTGTTATGCATCATGATCTTCGACGGTTTTTTGGGAAATTCTTCTCCCTTGGGGTAAACCATGTTGATCAGGCGTGCATCAGCCAGATACTTGATGTAGTTCATCACCGTGGCGCGTGAGGTCTGGATGTCGGCAGCCAGTTGGCTGACATTAGGTGCTCCAGGCCCGTCTACCGCCAACAAATATAATAATTTTTTTATCTTTGAAAGATATTTCAGCTCAATTTGTTTGATCAAAAGTATATCCACCTCGATCATCATGTTCATCGTCTTGAGCAGGTTCTCCGAGAAATTGCGTTTCTCCAGAAAAAAAGGGTAGAATCCGTGATGGATATAGTCTTGAAAATAGTTTAGCGGGTTGATATGGGGCAAGATGGTCTTGACGATATGTTCGTGGTTGGTCAGGATTTCCTCCAGACTGTAGCTGGGGAAGTGATTGCCCGTTTGCAGATTCAGAAATTCCCGGAAGGAAAAGCCGCGCAGGTTGTAGGACTTGACGATCCCGTTGAGCTCCGGGTTTTCGTCTTTAAGCCGCATGACGGATGATCCGCTGAAGACAATCTTCAGCTGGGGATAGCGTTCGTAACAGGTACGCAGATCCTGGCTCCAGCCGGGCAGTTTGAATACCTGATCAATGAGAAGAACCTTTCCCCCCCGTTTTACGAATTCACCGGCAAAGTCCACCAGACTGACTTGGGAGAAGTAGAAATTATTCATGTTGACAAACAGACAGGAACGGTCAGTTCCAAATTTTTCTTTGGCATATTGCAGCAGGAAAGTAGTCTTTCCGACACCGCGTGTGCCTTTAATGCCGATTAGACGGGCACTCCAGTCTATATCGTCCATCAGGTCGCGGCGCACCGGCGCTGTGGTATGCTCGACCAAGTAGCTGTGTGTTCTATAAAATGCTTCCATGAATTCTGATTTCTACGCTGCAAATATACTAATACTTCGTTATATTGCAAACTGGAGTTAGCAAATTTATTTTTTTGAAATTGAGGCTGAGGATTTCCGGTGCATCAGGATATTTATTCTTATCTTCATGCCTGAATTGGTTGTAAACCGGCTTGTCCCGGTGATACGGGAAACCGGTTTCATGGGAGAATCCTACCGATTTTAACGAAATAAAATCCTTGTCAGATGGCTTCAAAGCTCTATTTGTTTAATCCGGAGCATGATATGGCTCTGGCTAATTTTACTCCTTATTATCAGCCCCCGCAGGAAATTGTCCGGATGGGGGAGGACTTGTCGTATCTTCCTTTGTGGTATGCCTGTCCGGGCGAAGAGGTCATGGTGGCCGACCGGGAGCTTGCCGGCAGATATCTGCATGAATGTTCCGTTTCCGGATTATCTCCGTCTGGTGTTTATGCTACCGGGCAAAAGACCGGACTTGAGTTGTCTCCCTGGGGATGGGATCCTGCGGTTGTCCACCGTTTGCAGGAAAGGGGAGTATCGGTTGATAATTGTCCGGATGTTTCTGCATTGGAGCAGATCCGTTATCTTTCAGGTAGGCAGCGTTGTGTGGACGTTCTGTCACAGATGCAGTCTGTAGCCGGATGTTGTGGCCGGGCGGTGGTATGTTCCTCTCTGGATGAAGTGCATGAGTTTGTTGATGCAGTGGGTGAAACAGTGCTCAAGTCTCCCTGGTCGGGCAGTGGAAGAGGACTGTTGCGTGTTTCTCCCCAGACGTGGAGTACCAATGTCGAAGGCTGGGTGGCCCGGGCGATCCGTACCCAGGGTGGAATTATGGGAGAACCTCTTTATAATAAGGTATGCGATTTTGCGATGGAATACCGGGCTGATGGAAGAGGAAATGTCACCTGGGTCGGGTATTCTTTGTTCGAAACCGATTCGCATGGAAATTATAAGTTGAACCGGTTGTTGCCGGATGAACAGATTGTCCAAACGCTTGCCGGATATGTAGCTTCGGAAACCCTGCAGGCTGTTCGTCTCCTTTTGCAGGATGTTCTGCAGAAAATGATCGGAACGGATTATGCCGGTTATCTGGGAGTAGATATGATGATCTGTCGCGAGGGGGAAAACTTTCTTGTTCATCCCTGTGTGGAGATTAACCTCCGGATGAATATGGGGGTGGTAGCCCGTCTTTTCTATGATCGTTATGTTGCCTTTCCGGCATGTGGCCGGTATGTCGTGGAACATTATATGACGGATGGAGAAGCTTTGAAAAAACATCAGGAGTTGCAGATGCTTTTTCCCGTTATCTTGTCAGATCAGGGGCGGATTGCCGGAGGATATGTGTCTTTGACTCCGGTAGGTGAAACGACCCGTTATCAGGTTTATGTGATATTGGATACGTGAAAACAGAATTGCCTTCGTCTCTCTTTTCTGTAAAAGCGGAAACGAAGGCAATTTTATTTTTTAAGAATGTGGCGGACCGGAATATTTATTCAGCTGTCAGTCCCTGGTGCTGAATATGGGCTGTTGCAGGCAATAGTATTCGTTTTCCGAAATTAGCTTTGCGCTGCATCGGCATTTCTTTCATCCGGAGGTTCATGCTTCGGCTGTTTTGTTCTGCCGGATATGTTTTGCCGGCCTGCGTCAGTGCCGTTTTCAGCATGGCTTCATTGACATCTCCCAGTTGGGTCATGACAAACGGATCATCGCTTGCTGCCACGTCAGGGGTCAGTCCGTCAGGCATACAGGGAGTTTCATTGTTGGCATTCTTGTAGATGCTGACCATGACATAGATTCCCCAGTTTTCAATTGCAACCGGAACTTTTTCGTAAACGTCTGAGGTTCCGAGCATGAATCCGGTGCAGTATTTTCCGTGTGACTGTTCACCAATCAGTTCTACATTCATGTAGGGCATCAGTCCGCTCAGAAGGGCTTCAGAGGCAGAAGCTGAATTGCCGGAAATGATACCATATACTTTCTCCAGTCCAATGTTGGCATCTTTGGTGCTGATATTCAGATTTGCACTTTCCACCTTGTATTCAGTCTGGAACGGAGTTTCCGTGCTGATTCCTTCCTGTTCGTAATAAGCTGTAAGCAGGTCGTTGTATTCTTCTTTTTCAAAAATCTTCTTGCTGCTGACAGCCTCCTGCGGAGCGTACATGGAAGCCATTGCACTTTCAGTAATTACATATCCTCCTCCATTGTAGCGGAGATCCAGAATCAGTTCCTTGACACCTTCAGCTTTGAATTTTTTGCTGATTTCTACCAGTTGGGGAATAGAAGCCAGGTCGAAGCTGCTGTAAGCAAGGTAGCCGACTTTTTTGCCATTAATGTCGTAGATACAGTCGCAGAGGATCGGGTCTTCATACATTTCCACGGCATTCATGCTGACTGTCTTTCCTGTTGGGGTGATGACATTGTCGACACCCAGTTCAGCCAAAGAAAGTGTGATGCTTGAACTGTTGAACAGTTCCGTATAGTTGGCCGTAGTCAGTGGCTTGCCGTCAATCTGATAGATCAGGTCCCCTCGTTTCAGACCGGCTTTTTCTGCAGGGCTGCCTTTATGGACATAGGCAATGGCTGAGATACACTCATTACCCTGTTCGCTCAGAAGGTAAGTGACGGGCATGTAGCCGTAGGTTGTTGCAACTCCTTCAACGCCGCTGGTAAAACTTTTGAAGTCATTGGTGAGCATGGTCCATTTGTCAATGACTTTGTCACCTTCGTGATATTTGATCTGGTCAACCGTTGTGATCGGGTCATTGTTGGTTTCGGGATCCAGTAAGGGGAGATCGCCGGCTATTTCCTTGTTCCAGTAATAATAGGTTTCCAGCATGTCCCGTGCAAACTGATTGGCATAATACATCTCATCAGTGGTGGTACGATCTGGTTTGCTGGATGGATCGTCGTTGTTCTCAGAGCAACTGCTCAGCAGGATTCCTGTACATGCCAGTCCCAGAAATGCTGACATAATAACTTCTTTTTTCATAGGCGTATCATTTTAGAGTGAACTCTGTCTGGGGAAGGCAGAGTTCTGTTGTTAACAGATTAGGGAAACTAAAAGGGTAGAGAAGAAATCAGTTTATTTCCCTCTACCCTTAAATTGTTATGATGACATTACTCTCCTTTCCGGCAGGAGAGTCAAGTTGGCAGCTTTTTAGAAGAACAAGTAGCGCTGGTCTACAACTTCTGCTTTCGTACGCAGGTCATAGATGCACTGGCTGGCATAACGTGCAGCCATGTTGGTCAGATTTGATTCTTCTGTTTTAGCGTTGAATTCTTCAGCACTCTTATCCTTATTATATACCTGAATCATGTAGACTCCGGCGTTACCCTTGATAGGAGCACTCAGCTTACCGGCTGCAGTTTTTTCTGCTACTGCACCGATTACTATCCGCTTTCTTCTGCGTTTTTCTTCAGGTCTTCCAGAGTGGTATTCTGAGCAACAAACTGGCTGAACTTGTTGTATGCATCATTGTATGTTTCTTTGCTGAATTCAACCGGACGTTTCACTACAGCAACTTTATATTTGTCTTTCATGGCTTTTTTGTCCAACACTTGAAGAATGACAGTTGCCTGTCCGAGATTCAGGCTGGCCAGTTCATTTAACATTAGGCTAATCAATGGCATTGATGTATTTGGCATTGTCAGCATCTAGTGCGGCACCTTCATAGTTGCGTGCAGTCAACCAAGTCGCTTCACCTGTCTGACCATATTTTTTTGCGATATCAGCAAAGTCAGCTCCTCCCTTCAGTGCAGTGAAAATACTGTCGGCTAAAGTCTTGGTTGCATCTTCAGTATTGGCATATACCTGAATCTGACGGAACAGGATAGAGTCAGGAGCAGTAGTCTTGGCAATGATCTTGAATGCGTTGTAAGAATCATCAGCCTGGTTGTAGTAAGGACCATAAACTTCGTTGATTGCAACAGAGTCCAGACGGGCTGTTACGTCCTGAGGCAGGACAGTCTTGTTTACCGGAACGTCAGCATAGTTGACAACGGAACCGGTAGAACGGACGAAAGTAGCGAAATCATCGCTGGTGTTAGCCAGCTGGTTGCTGTAGTCTGTTACTTCTTTCTGTACAGCCTGACGGTCAGCATCCGACGGAACCACTCTTACATCAATGTAGCGGATGTTGCGGGTTTCAGCCAGCTGCTTGAACTGTTCTTTTCTGGTGTCATACAACTTACGGATTTCATCGTCTGAAACCTGAACGGTTGAATCGGCGATTGAAGAGTAAGGTACGGCAGCCAGCAACATGTCGCTCTGTTCTGTACGTCCTTTGAATGCATCTTCAGCAGCAACCGGATTTGAGATCAGTGATTTTGCAATCAGGTTCTGATATTTTTCAGCTAGAGTAGATTGGACGCAGGTCTTTTCAATAAATTTCCAGAAGTTGCCCAAAGTCTGGTAATATTCCACATACTGTGCAGGCATCTGGCTGTTGTTCAGATTTGCATAGTCTACCAGGAATTTCTTCAGCATATCTTTATCGAATGCTCCGGTCTGCGGATTGCGGAAAGGAGTTTGCATCAGCATCGGGTGAGTACCCTGGTCAATGATAGCCTGAAGTTCAGCGTCGGTAACGGTCAGTCCCAGTTTTTCAGCTTCTGCAGCAATCAGTTTGTTGTTGACGTATGATTGCCATACCTGGTCTTTTACGTTAGACAATTGGTCTTCATTCAGTGAGTTCAGTCCGTTTGTCAGTTTAATGACTTCACTGAGTTCATCCACCATTTTCTGATAATCCTGAGCAGAGAGAGTTTCTCCGTTCACTTCTCCTACGTCTTGTTTTCCCTGATGTGGCTGGAGTATTTTCCATGCGTCACCTGCGATAAACGCAAAAAGGGCAAGACCGATTACAATGACCAACAAGGGTCCTTTGCTTCTGATTGTTTGTAAAGTTGCCATTTAAAGTGATTATTTTTTTGTTTATTGTTTTTTTCTTTTAGCGCACGAAGATACAAAAAATGCAGTTTACTAGCTATCTTCTGTCGAAAAAAAACGATTATTTCTCAACTTTCAGCTTTACTAGCTCTATTTTCGTAGCTGTAACCTTGATTATTTTGAACTTGAAGTGCCCGATTGTAATGATTTCATGTACTTTCGGGAAACTTTGGTATTCATGCAGGATCAGTCCGCCGATAGTCTGGTATTCATCGTTTTCCGGCAGATGGAGCCCGAAGTCTTCATTGGCCTTTTCAATTTCCAGACGTCCGGACAGGATGTATTCATCTTCGCCGATTTCCTTGGCGATGGTGGATGTGGTGTCGTGCTCGTCTTCGATATCTCCCAGAATTTCCTCAACCAGATCCTCCAGGGCCACAATGCCTGAAGTTCCTCCGAACTCGTCAACAACGACAGCCAGTGAACGCTTTTGCTGCATGAATATTTTCATCAGCTTGTGGGCGCTCATGGTAGCCGGTACGATAGGGATGGTCCGGATATTCTTTTGCCATTCCTGCGGGTGGCGGAACAATTCTGATGAGTGGATATAGCCGATTACGTTGTCAATGTTGTCCTTATAGACAATAACCTTGCTGATACCGTTTTCAATGAACGTGTCCTTCAATTCCTGAATCGTCGACTCGATGTCTACGGCAATGATTTCCGTTCTCGGAATCAGACAGTCCCTTATCTTGATGTTCGAGAAATCCAGTGCATTCTGGAAGATCTTGATTTCCGTATCAATCTGTTCTTTGTCTTTGGTTTCGTCAATACTGCTCTGGATGAAATAGTCCAGGTCCATTTTGGTGAAAGCCTTGTTGCTGGCTTCTTTGTTCGGGCGGGTGCCGGTCAGACGCAGAAAGCCCATGGACAGAAGCGAAGAAAAACGGCTGACAGGGTAGAGTACTACATAACAGATAAAGGCCGGTACCGAGCAGGCACGGAGTGTCAGGTTCGGGTTGATGCGGAACAGGGTCTTCGGCATGAATTCCCCGGTTACCAGAATGATCAGTGTAGATATGATGGTTTCAATGGCCACCAGGGCAGCCTGGTTGGTCAGTACGTTCACCAATATATAATGTTCGATCAGTTCGGCCATCAGGATACCATAGATGACCAGTGCAATGTTGTTGCCCACCAGCATCGATGAGATGAAATCGTTCGGATGACGGTAGAAGACCGTCAGAATACGGGTAGACAGATTGTTGCTGCGTTCCATTTCGAAGCGCAGTTTATTGGATGAAACAAAGGCGATTTCCATTCCTGAAAAGAAAGCGGAAAACGCCATCGATATAATCAGTTGTATGATAAGTCCCATGTTGGTATTAATTTCTCTGCTGATTGGTCTGAGTTGTATCCTGGGGAACTTTGTCCTCTACGATACGTGTTCCGGAACTGTTGAATACCTGATATTCGGTCATGGTCTGGTTCGATTCAAATCCATACCCCATCAACAGGCCGTCCGGCTGTTCTATCCGGATGAAGCGGTCGGAATAGATTTTTTCCTTGCCCTGATCCCAGTACATGAGCTGGGTATCGAATTTGTCTCCGCGCTGGCTTTGTATATGTACATTTCCACGCAGTTCCCACAGTTTCTTGGTTTCGTAATAATAAGCAGTATCAGCCTTGATACTGGCATCTATGTGGAAGAGTGTGTCAAACTTTTCCATGTAGAGGCCTTTTTCGAAAGCCCAGAAAGGAGGGTTCCGTTTGCTGTAGATCAGCCATTCTTCCGTTACGATCTTGTAGCGGATCAAGCCGGAGTCTGAAATTAAAGTGGTCACCCCGGTTGTATGCATGTCGGGAAGGGAGTCACCTTCGCTGACGGCATCAGCCAGATTTTGCTTCTTTCCGCCGCAGGAGGGCAGAAAAAGAAACATAACAGCTGCCCATGCGGCAGCTGTTATGTTCAAAAAAATGATGTATGTAAACTTTTTCTGTTTGGTAGACATACGGATTATCTGATGGTTGTTGTTTCGCCGATCCATCCGCCGATTGTTACGGAGTTACCTTTCTTCAGACCGAGGAAGAAGAGGTCTTCGTCTTTCGGAACGTAAGCAGAGTAAGTTCTGATCAGTTCGTTAGCCTTTTCTGCTACGCTAGGATCTACACTCTTTGCACGCTGCAGTTTGTCGATGGCAGCAAAGTAAGTACATTTGTTCAATGCACCTTCGTCGCTCCAGTTGGGGCTGGCTGCATACATCTGTGCGATCAGGATATACGCATCACCCTTGTTGGGGTTGAATGAGATAGCCTTATTTGCATATTGTTTTGCACGGCTGAACTGTTTCTTACCGAACAATACAACGGCAGCACTGTAGCAGTGATTAGCCTTTTCGATAGGATCCTGTTCCAGTTCGATAGCCTGATCGAAGTAGTTGATACTCTTTTCGATGTCACCTTTCTTATAATACATGTAACCGCAACCTACGGCAGTAGCAGCAGTCGGTTCGATGGCATGTGCAGCTTCAGAAGCTTCGAAGTATGCTTCCTGTTCTGTACATTTCAGCATCTGCATTACAGAGATCACCTGTTTCAGATAGTCCAGGTTTGTCTTGTTCTGAGCAACTTTCGGACCATAGATTTCCTGCAGGTTTTCGCAGCTGGCAGCACCACTGTTGATGAAGTAAGCATCTACATTGTCTTTAGCCAGTTTCAGGTTCTTCTTGTCTCTTTCCTTGGTAGCAGCCTTCAGAGCTTCATCAGCATAAGCTGAAGCAGTCAGATAGTCCTGAATGAACTGTTCCTTGTGAGTGTCGTCTTTCTTCAGTTTGCGTGAAGAAACGTCCATGAAATCCTGGAACATGAAGTAATCAGAAGTAGCCTTTTCCAGATCAACAGCTTCCTTACACATCTGGTAAGCCTTGTCTACGTCAGCGTTCGGGCCTGAGAAAACGATGTAGTCATGCGCTTTCATACCGATGATGGAACCTTTGGTTGCCGGAGTCTTTACCAGGCTGTTCAGCTGGTCCAGATACTTGATACGCTGATCGTGAACGGCCATCAGTTCGTCCAGATACGTTTTCTGCTGGGCTGCATCCTTAGAGCCGGCAATCAGGGCACGCAGAATTTTGGCACCATCCGTATAGGTACTTACTCGTGCGATAGGGGCTTCTGTAAATACTGCTTTCCAGGGCTTGTAGGCATCTTTGAAGTTGTCAGTCTTTACATATTCACTGTAAATACTGATGTTCTGCAAACAGCGGAGACTGTCTTCGCCGTGTCCGAATCTGGTACCGCTTTGTGCTCCTGTCTGAGCAAACGTGGCTGCTGCACTGAATGACAGTGCGCACAGCATTGTAAACATCCTCATTTTCATCGTATATAAATTTAATTATTCATTGTGTTAAATAATAGATATGTTTTTATTGTACTCTCCATTTCATGAACCAGCGTTCATTGAAGGTCAGTCCCAGCTTGATGACGAAACGGTCTTCCGACAACATTCTGCTGATGGACGGGCTCACGCGGACATATTGTCCTGTGATGCTCAGCATGGTATGTTTCTGGAACAGGTAAAGCGGGAATCCGAATCCGGCACTTACACCATATTCACTGGGGCCTTCTCCTGTCGGCAGGTTATTCAGGTAAGGTGTCGAATAGTAGGCTCCTACCCGATATCGGATGCGTCCCAGATAATTTCTGGAAAGCAGGTTGGGAGTGTATTCGGCTCCTACGGCTACTTTGGAGCGATCCTGATAGTAGAGACCTTCCGTATTGTTATATTTGGCTTTCGACCACTGTTGCAGGGTATAGTCAGCACCGATGGTCAGTTTCTGCTTATGTGTGAAAGTCAGTCCGGCACCGAAAGTATGCGGAATGCCGTATCCGTTATATTCCTCCCGTTCATTGACTACATTGTAGCTGTCGGAAGTGCTGCTGGATGTATTGTCGGCAGTAACCTGAATACCCTTGACTTCTGTTGAATTCATGTTGTGTCCCAGTCCGTAAACCAGTCCGATGGTCAGTGAATTGTCTTTGTTGAACGGTTGGGTATATTGTAGTCCGAAACTTACATTGTAGCTTTTTACCGACAGATTGTTGTAAGTAATGGTCTGGTCTCCGCGGTTACTGAAGCTGGCTGCGGTCTGGTAATTGATATCACCGTACAAGTAACCCGCATTGGCACCGATGGAAAGATTGTCCAGAATCTTGAAACCAAGTCCTCCGAAAATCTGCTGCAAGCCGCCTTCTCCATAAAAGACATTCGTGATTGTCACGTCACTGCCTTCAATGGAACTGGTCTTTCCGAATTTGTAGCCCACGGTTGAGTAAGGAGTAAATCCGAATGCGATACCCAGTCGCGGATGCAGACGGAACTGCATGGCAACATAATCGAAGCTGGAATTTTTAGCATTGGAATTGATGCCTCCCTCCCGGTAGTTGGAGCTTTTGAGGCTCATGCCGATATCAAACATGAATGACAGTGAGTCAACAGACGAATATGAGGCTGGGTTCATGGTGTTGATATTAAGACTGTTCCGCAAGCCATAGCCGATACCGCCCATAGCGGCATTATTGGCAAAGGCCTGATCCGACAGGTCTCCCAGTCCATATCTCGTATAAGGAGAGTTAGTGCTTGTCTGTGCGCAGACAGCTGCAGAGCCGGCGACAAACAGGGCGCTAATGAGTACTTTCTTACTTAACATTGTAATTCAATATTCTGTTTAAACCTTTCAATACTAAAAATCTATCTGCAAAGATGATACTTTTTAAGTTTGTATCAAAAGAAAATTTATCGCCGCCAGTTAAAAAAACAAAAAGGTCGGGATATTTCTTTTGCATCAGCTGGATATATCCTGTTATTTCGAACTCCATTCCTTTGATAACTCCAGCACGGATGGCAGTTTCTGTGTTGTAACCGAAGTCGGGGGTATCTCCGTTCCGTTCGATGAGCGGAAGTTTATCGCAGCAGGCGTTCAAAGCCTTGAAGCGGGTATAGATTCCCGGTGAGATATTGCCTCCCCAGTAACATCCGTCGGCATTAATGAATTCGTAGGTCAGGGCAGTTCCCGCGTCGATAACCAGCAGATTTTTCCCCGGAGACAGGTAATTGGCTCCCACCACGGCTGCCAGCCGGTCCATGCCGAGGGTCTGCGGACTGCGGTATTTGTTTTGGATGGGCACCGGTGTCTGCCAGGTAAGCTCCAGCATCTGGAAGTGTAGCTTGGCCAGTTGCCTGCGTATGGTATTGCTCAAGGTGATTACCGAAGCAATGATTCCCCGTTCTATCGGATATTTGTTGCAGAGCATGGTGAGGCAGTCCAGAGAATGGTTGGAGCCACGCAGCACTTCCACGACTTCATCTCCGTCGAATACGGCAAGTTTGGCAACGGTATTACCTATATCTATTACTAAATTCACGTTCGTTCGTTTTTCTGCTGCAAAGTAACGTAAAAAATAAATAGGTTTAGTCATAAAAACGATTATTTATTTAGACTTTATAGATAAATACCTGTATTTTTGCACCCGAAACGGCCTTTTCTGGCTTCCAAAAGTGATATGAGTTTATGACAAAATCTATTAAAATGTGGCTTCTGGGGATTTTTTCCCTGTGTTTCCTGCTTCCTGTAAAGGCTCTCCAGCCGCAGGACAGTATCCGGTTCAACCTGCTCACCTGTGCTCCGGGCAGTGAGATCTACGCACTGTTCGGTCATACGGCGTTGCGTTACCAGAATTTTTCAGACCAGACAGACCTGGTGTTCAATTACGGAATGTTCAGTTTCAATACTCCGCATTTTGTTTTCCGCTTTGTGAAAGGGGAGACAGACTACCAGCTGGGAATTACGCCCTATCCTTACTTTGAGTCGGAATATGCCTTGCGCGGTTCGTCGGTTTATGAACAGGAGCTGAATCTGACTCCGGCTGAGAAGTGGAAACTCCTTTCCCTGCTCGAAGAGAATTACCGCCCCGAGAACCGGGTGTACCGCTATAATTATTTCTATGATAATTGTACTACGCGTGCGCGCGACCAGATTGAGCGCAGCATTGACGGAACAGTAGTCTACCCGGAAGGGAAGGAAGGAAAGACCTTCCGCAGTATAGTCCATGAATTCACGGCTGGCTCTTCCTGGGATGAACTGGGCATTGATCTTTGTCTGGGAGCGGAAGCCGATAAGCCGATTGACAGCCGGCTTCAGATGTTTGCACCGTTTTATATGCGCGACTTTGCTGCACAGGCATACATCTTGCAGCCGGATGGCAGTCGCCGCCCCCTGGTTGTGAAAGAAACGAAGATTGTAGACGTTGTTCCAGAAGAAGCCGCTCCCTCTTTCCCCTTGTCACCGATGTTGTGTGCATCCTGTTTCCTGGCCCTGTTGGTACTGGTTGCCTGGTGGCAGTGGCGTATCGGTCGCATCTGGTGGGGCTGGGATCTTCTGCTTTTCGGTTTGCAGGGGCTTGCGGGATGCATCATCACCTTTCTGTTTTTCTTTTCCGTACACCCGACGGTCGGCTCCAACTGGATGCTGATTCTGTTCAATCCTCTGCCGCTTTTGCTGCTTCCGTGGGGGATCCGGGGAGTGGTGAAAGGTAAAAAGGACTGGTTTTACCGGGCGAATTGTGTGTATTTAACACTTTTTATAATGATAATCCCCTTTTCACCACAAGAATTTAATTTAACAGTATTACCTTTGGCACTCGGTTTGCTGGTGAATTCAGTGAGCCATGTATTAGTATTGAAGAAAAGATATAAATGAAAGAACGCATACTGACATCTCTGATCACTGCATTTGTCCTGACAGGATTACAGGCACAGAACTCTTCGCAGACACCTAAGCTGGTGGTGGGACTGACCATCGACCAGTTGCGGGCCGACTACATCGAAGCTTTTTCGGCGATGTACGGCGAACGTGGATTCAAGCGTCTGCTGAAAGAGGGCAGGGTGTACTATAATGCGGAATACGACTTTTTCAATCTCGACCGCTCTTCGGCCGTAGCTTCCGTATATACGGGAACTACACCTTATTATAATGGTATCGTCGGCGACCGCTGGATGGACCGGAATTCATTGCGTATCGTCAAGAGTGTAGACGATCCCAACTTTATGGGTATTTACACTTCCGAAAGCACTTCTCCGCAACACTTGCTCGTGTCCACCCTTTCCGATGAACTGATGGTGGCTACACAAGGACGGGCTGAGGTCTATTCCATTGCACCTACGCGTGAAATGGCCGTAATGGCAGCAGGACATGCAGCCAAAGGAGCTTTCTGGATCAACAGCGAAACCGGAAAGTGGAGCGGTACGACCTATTACGGATCGTTCCCGGAATGGGTTTCGGCCTATAATGACCGCGAAGGACTGGACTTCCGGATCAACAGTCTGGTGTGGGGACCTTATCTTCCGGTTACCTCCTACAAGTATGTCACAACAGAGGTGCCGCAAGTTACCTTCAAACATGATTTTTCAGACGAACGGCTGGACAAATACAAGAAATTCAAGACCAGCCCCTATGCCAACGATGAAGTAAACCGTCTGGTCAATGTCTTTCTGACCAATACGAATATCGGAAAAGACAATACGCCCGACCTGCTGACACTTTCCTATTATGCAGGCAACTATGCCCATAAGTCGAATACGGAATATGCCATGGAAATCCAGGATGCGTATGTACGTCTGGATAATACCCTGGGCGACCTGCTGGATCTGATCGACCGGAAGGTGGGGCTGAACAATACCCTGATTTTCATTACTTCTACCGGTTACACAGATCCTGATCCCGCTGATCCTCCGCAATACCGCATTCCCAGCGGAGAGTTTCACATCAAGCGCTGTGCTGCCCTGCTGAACATGTACCTGATGGCCGTTTACGGTCAGGGACAGTACGTGGAGACTTATTATGACCGTCAGATCTATCTGAACCATAAGCTGATTGAAGAAAAGAAACTGGATCTCACCGAGGTGATGAACCGTTCCTGCGACTTTGTCGTGCAGATGAGCGGCGTACGTTCGGCCTATTCTTCCCAGCGTATTCTGTTGGGAGCCTGGGATCCGCAGATCGAGAAGTTGCGCAACAGCTTCAGCGCGAACTGCTCGGGCGACCTGTATATCGAGGTGATGCCCGGATGGTCTGTCATCAGCGAATATTCGAACACCCAGAAGGTGATCCGCGAAGCCTATCCTTCCGTACCTTTGATTTTCCTGGGTGCAGGTGTGAAACCTGAAATTCTCTATACTCCTGTCAAGATGGCTACTGTGGCTCCCACGGTGGCTCACTTCATGCGCATTCGGGCTCCGAATGCCGCTTCCGCTTCTCCTTTGACCGGAATTCGTAAATAATTTTCGGTCGTATGCCGCAGATACCTGTTTTTTGGTTATCTTTGTGCGGTTTCGTGAACAAACCTTTTTTACTTTTTGAAAATAATAAAAACAATAATACACAATGGGATTTAATGAATTTATAAGCAAGCTGTTCGGAAACAAGGCTACTCGTGACATGAAGGAAATTCAGCCGTGGGTGAACAAAGTGAAAGCAGTTTATCCGGAAATAGCTAAACTGAGCCACGATGAACTTCGTGCCAAGACGGAAGAGCTGAAAAAGCGTATCAAGGACTCTGCCGTTGAAGAGAACAAGAAAATCGAAGAGCTGAAAGCTTCCATCGAGTCTACCGAACTGGAAAAGCGTGAAGCCATCTTTGCACAGATCGATAAACTGGAAAAGGAAGTGCTTGACAAGTATGAGGTTGTGCTCAACGAAATCCTTCCCGAGGCTTTTGCCATCGTGAAAGATACGGCCCGCCGACTCTCTGAAAATGAAGAAATCGAAGTGACAGCTACCGAATTCGACCGTGAACTGGCTGCACAGGGACGCGACTTCGTACGCATTGAAGGCGACAAGGCGATCTGGAAGAATCACTGGAAAGCCGGCGGTAACGAAATGTCCTGGAACATGGTACACTACGATGTACAGCTCTTCGGTGGTGTCGTACTGCACCAGGGTAAGATTGCCGAAATGGCGACCGGTGAAGGTAAGACCCTCGTGGCAACCCTTCCGGTGTTCCTGAACGCACTGACCGGAAACGGTGTGCATGTGGTTACTGTCAACGACTATCTGGCTAAGCGTGACTCTGAATGGATGGGTCCGCTCTATATGTTCCACGGTCTGCGTGTGGACTGTATCGACAAGCATCAGCCCAACTGCGGCAGCCCGTCGCCGTGCTTACATGGCCGACATCACGTTCGGAACGAACAATGAATTCGGTTTCGACTACCTGCGTGACAACATGGCCATCAGCCCGAAAGACCTGGTTCAGCGCAAGCATAACTATGCCATTGTCGATGAGGTCGACTCTGTATTGATCGACGATGCCCGTACTCCTCTGATCATTTCAGGTCCGGTACCCAAGGGCGACCAGCAGCTTTTCGAAGTGTTGCGTCCGCTGGTAGAACGTCTGGTTGAAGCACAGCGCAAACTGGCTACTCAGTATCTGGCCGATGCCAAGCGTTTGATTGCTTCCGATAAGAAAGAAGACCAGGAAGCTGGTTTCCTCGCTCTTTTCCGCAGCCACAAGGCTTTGCCGAAAAACAAGCCGCTGATCAAGTTCCTGAGTGAACCGGGTATCAAGGCCGGTATGCTGAAGACCGAGGAAATCTATATGGAGGCCAACAATAAGCGTATGCCGGAAGCCGTTGAGCCGTTGTATTTCGTGATCGACGAAAAACTCAAGAGCGTGGATTTGACTGATAAGGGTGTAGATCTGATCACCGGTAACTCACAGGATCCTACCTCTGTTCGTATTGCCCGACATCGCTGCACAGCTGTCTGAACTGGAAAACCAGAAAGGACTGAGCGATGAAGAAAAGCTGGCCAAGAAAGACGAACTGCTGACCAATTATGCCATCAAGTCAGAACGTGTGCATACCATCAACCAGCTGTTGAAGGCATACACCATGTTCGAAAAAGATACAGACTACGTCGTAATGGACGGACAGGTGAAGATCGTAGACGAGCAGACCGGCCGTATCATGGACGGACGCCGCTGGAGCGACGGTCTCCATCAGGCTGTAGAAGCCAAGGAAGGTGTGAAGGTGGAAGCTGCCACACAGACCTTTGCAACGATCACCCTTCAGAACTACTTCCGTATGTATCACAAGCTGTCCGGTATGACCGGTACTGCTGAAACGGAAGCCGGTGAATTCTGGGATATCTATAAACTGGATGTCGTAGTGATCCCGACCAACCGTCCGATTGCACGTATCGATATGAACGACCGTGTCTACAAGACCAAGCGTGAAAAGTACAAAGCTGTGATCGAAGAGGTAGAGAAGATGGTACAGGCCGGACGTCCGGTACTGGTAGGTACCACTTCCGTGGAAATCTCCGAAATGCTGAGCAAGATGCTTACCCTGCGTAAGATCCCTCACAACGTATTGAATGCGAAACTTCACCAGAAAGAAGCTGAGATCGTAGCCAAAGCCGGTCAGAGCAGTACGGTAACCATCGCCACCAACATGGCCGGTCGTGGTACCGACATCAAGCTGAGTCCGGAAGTGAAGGCAGCAGGTGGTCTGGCCATCATCGGTACGGAACGTCACGAATCCCGCCGTGTTGATCGTCAGCTGCGTGGTCGTGCCGGCCGTCAGGGAGACCCGGGTTCATCCGTATTCTTCGTATCTCTTGAAGATGACCTGATGCGTCTGTTCTCATCCGACCGTATTGCCAGCGTCATGGACAAGCTGGGCTTCAAGGAAGGCGAAATGATCGAACACAGCATGATTTCCAAATCCATTGAACGTGCCCAGAAGAAGGTGGAAGAAAACAACTTCGGTATCCGTAAGCGTCTGTTGGAATACGACGACGTGATGAACAAGCAGCGTACCGTGGTTTACACCAAACGCCGCCACGCCCTGATGGGAGAACGTATCGGTATGGATATCGTGAACATGATCGTTGACCGTTGCTACAATGCGCTGGAACAGCCGACTTACGAAGATGCCAAGATGGAAATCCTCCAGACACTGGCCATGGAAGCTCCTTTCACGGAAGAAGACTTCCGCAACCGCCGGAAAGACGAGCTGGCTGAGAAGACCTTCGAAGAAGCAATGGCACTCTTCAAACGCAAGACCGAACGCATGGCACAGATTGCCAATCCGGTTATCAAGCAGGTTTATGAGAACCAGGGACACATGTATGAAAACATCATGATCCCCATTACCGACGGCAAGCGTATGTATAACATTTCCGTCAACCTGAAGGAAGCATACGAAACCGAATCAAAGGCCATCGTAAAAGCATTCGAAAAGGCTATCCTGCTGCATACCATCGACGATGCATGGAAAGAAAACCTGCGCGAACTGGACGAACTGAAGCACTCTGTACAGAATGCCAGCTACGAACAGAAAGATCCGCTGTTGATCTTCAAGCTGGAATCAGTTACTCTGTTTGACAACATGGTGAGCAAGATCAACAACAATACCATTTCTGTCCTGATGCGCGGACAGATCCCGGTTCAGGAACCCCAGCAGGTACGTGAAGCTGCTCCCGAACCTTCCACTCCGCGCCAGCAGTACAAGGAAGAAAAAGCCAGCCTGACCGATGCATCCCAGCAGGAAGCAGCCGGACAGGATACCCGCGAGAAACAGAAACAGGAACCCTACCGTGCTGAAAAGACCGTAGGACGCAATGATCCCTGTCCTTGCGGAAGCGGACTGAAATACAAGAACTGTCACGGACGCGACCAGGCTGAATAATCCTGAGCTGAACGTCAGTTCCCTTTTACACACGCTCCGGCGTGTGTCCGGCGTGCCGGAGCGTGAATATCCATACGCTCCGGCACGTTTTCGTTTGTATATTTTCAAAATTTAACTCATACTTTATGGGGAATATGCTAATTTTGTTCCGTTAAAACGATGATTATGAAAAAGTATGCCTCTTTGTTGATCGGAATAGCCGGATGTGTGCTGGCATCCTGCAGTTCCGTCCAGTTTCTTTCTTTCGACCAGCTTTGTCCTGCCGATGTCAGTTTTCCCGAACAGTTGCGGAATGTAGCCGTGGTCAATAACATGCCTCCCGTTCCTTCTCCCAAATCCGGAGTGCTGACCCTGGGACATCTGGAAGGCGACGGCAAGACCTCAGCCGAAGCACTGGCCGAGTCGCTGGCCGATACCCGTTATTTTGACCAGGTGATCATTTGCGATTCTGCCCTCCGTTCCGAAGGAAGTGCCGGCACTTCAAGCCTGTCAGCCCGTCAGGTGGAACAGCTGACGCGGGATCTGGGAGCCGATGCCATCTTTTCTTTCGACCGTGTGCAGATTGAAACCCGCAAGGAGGATGTTTTCTATCCGGAGTTTGGTGCCGTTCTGTCAGTGGCTCATGTGAAGCTTACCCCGCAGGTGCAGGTCTATGTTCCCGGACGTGACAAACCCCTGTTCACCCTGGTGAAGACCGACAGTCTGGGATGGGAGATCGACCCTACGGTTTCCGACAAGACTGTCATTCCGGAAGTATCTTCGTATGCCGCTTCCATCCTGACCGGCCATCTCGTGCCCCATTGGGTATCGGCCGACCGGATCTATTTCGACGGCGGATGTGCCGACATGCGCGATGCCGGAGTCAGTGTGCGTGAGGGAGACTGGAAAGCAGCCCAGGAACTGTGGACAAAGCTCTATGAAGCCAGCAAGAAAGGAAACCTCAAGATGAAATCTGCGTTCAATCTGGCCCTTTCCTATGAAATGCTGGGCGATATGAACCAGGCAGTATCGTGGCTGGAAAAGGCAAAAAGTCTGGTGAAGCCCGACTCCGACTATGCACAACTTGTCAGTTTCTACGACCGTCAGTTGCAGGAACGTCTGCGCCAATGGACCCAGCTGAACATCCAAATGCACCGTTTTGATAACAATTTCTGAAACTTTTCCTTGTACGAACGATTTTTTTTGTACATTTGAGAGAACAAATAAAGGAGAATAGTCTATGGATATATGTGAACAGTCACAGCTGGCCATCGTTTCCGCCCTGAAAGAAGCGATCGGACACTATGCCGCAGGGGAGAAAGATTCAGTCATAACAGATATTCATCTGCTGCCGCGGCAGGACAGCGGCGAGCTGGTTATCTTCGACGATGACGATGAAGAGCTGGCCCGTACCATTATTGATGAGTGGGTGGATTATGAGAGCGACGACTTCTATACCCAGGTGGAGCCGCTGCTTCGTTCGGCTGTCATGACGCTGAAAGATGAAGGTGCGCTCGACAAGCTTTGTCTGCTGAAGCCATATTCTTTCGTGCTGGTGGACGATGAAAAGGAAACCGTAGCCGAACTGCTGCTGATGGATGAAGAAGAGACCATGCTGCTCAGTGACGAACTGCTGAAAGGGCTTGACGAGGAACTGGATACCTTCCTGAAGGAACTGTTGGAAAAATAAGCCTGAGTCCGTATGAATGAACGCATCACCTTTCGGAAAAACGAACACCTTCGGACGGTTAATCCCCGGTGGCGGGGCAATCCGTCGGTGGGGGGCAAGTTCTTTAACCGTCAGCACCGCTGGCGTCCGGGGGTGGGAAGTGTTCTGAAGTGGCGTTTCTCACCGAATCCCCAGCGCAAGGAAAAGCGTCAGGTGAAATGGAATCCCCGGATTCATTACCTGCGTTCGCTGGATGCCGCAGTGGGCAACTACCTGATCTGGCTGGGGCACAATTCTTTTTTTCTTCAGCTGGGAGGAAAACGTTTTATGATCGATCCGGTGTATGGCAGCATTCCGTTTGTCAAGCGCCGGAGTGAGTTTCCTGCCAGTCCTTCCATTTTTCGCGATATAGACTATCTGCTGATCAGTCACGACCATTTTGATCATCTCGACAAGCCCAGTGTGGCAAAGCTGGTTGCCGGCAATCCCCGGATGAAACTGTTCTGCGGCATTGGAACAGGCAGGCTGATTCAAGGATGGTTTCCCGGTCTGCAGGTAATTGAAGCGGCCTGGTATCAGCAGTATGTTGACGGCGATCTGCGTCTTACGTTTCTTCCTGCCCAGCATTGGAGCAAGCGCGGTGTAAGAGACGGAGGTGAGCGTTTGTGGGGAGCCTTTATGATTGAAGCCGACCACATTACGATCTATAACAGTGGAGATACAGGCTATGCCCATCATTTCCGTGAACTGCCGGAACTCTTTCCCCATATCGACTATTGCATGATCGGTATTGGTGCCTATAAACCCCGTTGGTTTATGAAACCCAATCACATATCACCTTACGATGCACTGACTGCATCGGCCGACATGCATGCCCATGTAACGATTCCCATGCACTATGGCACCTTCGATTTGTCCGATGAACCCTTATTCGATCCGCCCCATGTGTTTCAGTCAGAAGCGAAGAAGCGCGGTCAGGACATTATTTTGCCCGAACTGGGAGAAATCATTAAATTGAAGCGGTTCTCATAAACGGACACAGTTATTGTGACCGCATCCCCATATTACACTCTTGATCTTTTTATCAACTTCCTATAGGAAATCAATTGATTTCCGGCAGACAGTCAATCGACTTCCATAAGGAAATCGATCGGCTTCCATAAGGAAATCGATCGGCTTCCTGTTGGAATCCGTATAATACATGCAGAGCTTTCCGGTGCAGTTTACTTGAAACCGGATGCTGAATAAGACGACCCTGAAGGATCTGAATCTGAAAGTTTTCTGAGAAATCTTAATGTAACGTATTAAAATACAGCTTGTATTGAAAATCTCAGTTTTTATTCAGTTGCGGGTAATGAATTTTTTCCTAATTTTGGATTTAGAAAATTGTATTGTTAAATATTGCTGTCCGATAAAATCGATTTAAAATAAAAAATGCCGCTCGGCCATTGTATATTCAATGGTCGAGTCTTATTTTGTTATTCCAAGCCCCATCAAAAAATAGACAGTTGATAATCTTCTTTCTGATTCACGTCCAGAAGCGTTTCCCAATCCTTTTCCGGATGGTTGAAAAGGCTGTAGAAATCCACATAATACATAAGTGTAATCCTCATCATGGTTGCAAGGCCTGAGAAGCTCCATGAACGAGTCAGTCCTTTTTTCATTACCATAAGCAGCAGATTGGCTATAAGTGTCACCCAGATCTGTATTTTAATCGCATTTGCACTTTCCCCATAAAAGTATTTCAAGGGAAAATTCTGTTTTATCTGCTTGAAGAGCAGTTCTATCTCCCAACGTTTGCGGTAGATTTCTATAATCTCGTTCGGTTCTGATTCCATATCGTTTGTAAGCAATGAAACCAGTTTGTGCTTTTTAATATCAACGTAGGTAATGATACGGGCATGATGAACAAGAATTGTACCATCCTTCAGCATTTTTGAGAACGTTACATTTTGTATGCGTACCTCCATAAGGCCTTCTTTAGTCTGGTACATACAGTCTCCTATAATGTTGTATCTCAGATTTTTCTTCATTTTTGTCACATACATGACCTCTCTTTTGCGTGAGTGTTTCCAGCTTCTCATAATCAATGTATGCACGATCCATGGCAATTATGTCACCTTTGTTCAGTACTGATGGTCTCAACATGAAAGAATCGTTGGTCGCAGCCGAAGTGAACTTTATATCTGAGGGGACTCCCTCGTTGGCATGTATGACAGTGTGTACCTTTATGCCTCCTTTCTTTTTGCCGGTCTTGGGATGACGCCTCACACCCTTGAACAGGAGATTTGAGAACAGGGTAATGGTAGTGGAATCGATAATCTGAAGACGCTTCATCCAGGCTGTATCCCTGTTTTGGCGGCTGTCCGAGGAAAGTATATTTCTGTATGTAGTGTATAAGTCACGATAGATGGACTCAAATATGATTTCCGGACGGCGTTTGTTGGCATCGGATAACGTACTGCGCGAAGGCATGGTCGTGATACCCAGATGACAAAGTTTGCGGGCTTCTGCCTGTATGGACGCCATTATCTCACGCAAGGAATCAAAACGCATGATAACTGCATAGAGCATAACGACAAGATGTGTCCATCCATCAAACCGTTTCACATAGTGTTCACCACCATATTTACGGCTTGTCTGAAGAATTTTTGACTTATCAAGTAATTTTATGACCTGACTATATAGCGGCTGTCCGCTAAAATGTATACTTTTGCCCATAGCTAGATTAATTTTGTTTGGCGACAGAAATCTAACAAAATAGGCTGACCTCGCAAATGAAGTCAGCCTTATTTTTTATGCTTTAGATAAATTTTTATCGGACAGCAATAATTGTTAAATCATAATCTGATTCTTATGAAAATTTCGTTTATTCCTTTTGTCAGTGTGCTGCTTGCTCTCTTGTGTGGGTGTACAGCAGAGAAGAAGCCGGAAAGTGTGTCAGAGCTGTTTCCGGTTCCGATATCTTTAAGTTGTTCTGCAGAATCGTTTGTTCCGGAAGATTCTCTGGCTGTTGTGGAAGGGCTGGCTTGTTCCGGCCGGAATCTGGTGGTTTATGATCTGAAATCACTACTGTCCCGTTAAAAATGGGAATTGGTCTTTGAAATAATTGAAATATAGTCTTTTACAAGCATTTTTAAGGTGCGACGATTTGAATTTGCTAAATTGTAGTCTATAAGATAGACTGCATATGAACAAAAACAAATATGTCTTTGCCCAATTGGTAGAATTTCTCGATAAAGACAAGTTTCGTCACTTGGTTGACAAATATAATGGCAATCGGTATGTCAAGTCATTCACGTGCTGGAACCAACTTCTTGCACTGATGTTTGGTCAGCTTAGTAATCGTGAAAGTTTACGCGATGTAGTCGTGGCGCTGGAAGCGCATCATACCAAATGCTATCATCTTGGAATAGGACGGAATCCTATTGCTAAAACGACATTTGCTTCAGCCAACCAAAATCGAGATTATCGCATCTTTGAAGACTTTGCATTCTTCATGATGGAACAGGCTCGGAAGAAACAGGCAACAGATATTTTTAAGTTGAAAGGGCATGTGTATGCTTTCGATTCTACAACAATACCTTTATGTCTGTCTATCTTCTGGTGGGCCAAGTTTCGTAAGAAGAAGGGTGGTGTAAAAACTCATGTGTTGTATGACTTGGAAACACAAGTTCCAGCATACTTCCATATCTCTACAGCATCTGTCCACGATTCAAAAGCGATGAAGTATATTCCTTATGAGCCAGGGTCTTACTATGTGTTTGACCGCGGTTACAATGCCTTCAAAGAACTATATAAGATACATTTGCACGAGTCTTTCTTTGTGGTGAGAGCCAAGAAGAATCTACAGTTTAAATGTATCCGATGGAGACGCAGATTGCCAAAGAATGTACTTACCGATTCTGTAATAGAACTTACCGACATAATCACTCGGCAGAAGTACCCTGAGCGGTTGCGCTTAGTGAAGTACAGAGACGAAAGTCAGGATAGAGAGTTTGTCTTTCTTACCAATGCTTTTCATCTCACTTCACTTGAAATCGCCGAACTGTATAAAAAAACCGTTGGCAGGTTGAGTTGTTCTTCAAATGGCTAAAGCAAAGCACCTCAAAATTAAGAAGTTTTGGGGTACTACGGAGAACGCTGTTCGAATCCAATTCAGTGCTGCCATTATCAGTTTTTGCCTTGTTGCTATAGTGTAACATGACTTGCAGCTGAAAAGGTCAACATATGAAATTCTACAAATTCTAAGCATTTCTCTTACGGACAAAACATGCCTTAAAGAACTGTTTGAGAAGACTAATTTCAACAATGTCAAAGAACTCAATTCTTTCCTTTTTCCGGGATTGTTTGATTAATATTAATTTGTCTCGATTTTAACGGGACACTAATGATCTGAAATGATTTACTCTCATGAAATTATTTGTATCAGTATGAAAAAGCATATTTTCGTTTTATTGTCGGCAGTTCTTTTAGGAGGAATGTGTGGATGTGTACAGAAATCTTCATCTGCTCAATATATGACATTCGATACGGTTGATTATGTAGATGGATTTCCCTGTGTGGTGGAACTGACAGAAAGCAAAGAACCGGAATTTGATGTGATAGGGATCAATGATTTCTGTATAGTGGATTCCATCATGTTTTTTTCCCAGCGTGGGGGTGATTATTTGTGGAGTCTTTTCTCTTTGAATGACAACAGGCTGTTAGGCAGATGTTTTACCAAAGGGACTGGCCCTGGCGAATTTGTTATGGCTCCTCGTGTGGCTTTTAAGACGGATATATTCCATGAGAAGGGGTATTTGTATGCGAACATATATGATTTTCAGACAGGAAAGGTGACGAGAAGTGACATCCGTGCTTCTTTGGAGCAAAATAAAAACGTAATGACTGTATTATGTGATTCTTTGCCTTCTGGTCTGTTTAGCTTTATTTCGATAAGCGACAGTGTTTTCTTCTGTAAAGAGAGCTCTCCAGACTTTACACAGCAGAAGAGATATCTGGCTGGAAAAACAGCTGGAATGCTTCCTCCTGTAATAGAACGTCTGAACGAGGCGAAAGTGAGCGACAGCAAGGATATCAACATTATTTCTACCATTGCAAAGATGAGCCGTGTAAACGAACGGATTGTTGAAATGCCTATAGGTCTGAACTATATCAACATATATTCATTGAATGGTGACTTTGCCAGGACGGTCTGCGTAGGAGATGAACTTGACGATATCAGCGAGATTGAGGATCGCAAAGAGTGGAACCGGATGTATACCTATGCTGACTTACGTTTGTTTAAGGATTTCTGGGGGGTGGTTTCGATAAATGAAGATAAGATGACCTTTCAGACGGGCAGAAAGAAATATCCTTCTATTTTGCTGTTTGACTGGGACGGAAAGCCGCTGGCAGAGTTAAAGCTTACCCGGTTTGTCAATTCCTTTGATATAGATATGGTGAATAAGACACTTTATGTTTTTGATGTCTATAATGACAAGATGTTTGCGTATGATCTGTCAGAAGTTCTGAATAAGATCGTCTGAATCAGGGATTTGTTGCTTCGTGTGTGAATAAACGAAACCAAGTTAATTAACTTAAGTTTCGCAAGTAAAGTGTAGCTCCTCAGGCGGCTGGTGTCAGCCTGTCGAAAGCCTGCTTCACAGCTTTGATTTGTTTATCGTTTGATATTACTTGTTCAGTCAGAACCATTGCATCACAGTTAAGTACCTCGGCAATGACGTTTATAACTTCTACAATCAGCAGCCAGATTTTTTCTGCTACTGAAAGTTCAACAGAGTTCTTTGAAATTTCAGCAAAGAGTCCTCCGATAGTTTCGTATGACTCATAGCGTTTGACATAACTGAGAATATTGTATTGCAGTACGCACAATGATATGCCTGCAATCTGTCCGGCGAAGTCTCTGCACTGGTTCTTTCCGAGTTTAAGATTTTGCTTCATCTCTTTGTGAGCCACTTCGATAACCCATCTTCTTGAGTAAAGTCTGAAGGCTTCTTTCGCATCAAGTTTCAAATCCGAGGTAAGCAGAGCATTCCAATTGCCGTTCTTGCCTCTTCTGTAGAAGAACAGGCAGACCTTAATGCTGGAGATTTTAGCAGAGACAGTTGCTGTGTAGTAACCGATTGAGCGGCTATACTTTACGTTCTTGGATTTCTGGAGAGCCTTGATAAGTTCAGGCGCTGTCTTGTTTCCAAGATCTGTCTCATACTTTGTCTTGCCCATCTTTATCATTCCGATAAGGTGGCATCCAAAGTGCCTTGAGACCACGAACTTCAAAAGTTCAGAGCAGGTAAACCAGCTGTCAACAAGAAGATAATCGAAACGTACACCCTCTATGATTGAGCGCTTGAGCATGCTGATGGCCGTCTCAATCTTACTTGCAAAATACTCAGCGCTACGCCTGGCAATACGCTCATCCCCTGAGTGTTCCTTACAATAGCGAGCCTCCGTCTGTTTCTTGGATAACCCCTGTGGCTTATCGCTTCGTTTTCCCTCCTCTCCATGGAGAGAAAAGTCAAGGAGAAACTGGGATACACCATCCGTAAAGCAGAGGAACATTGCCTTGAATCCAAGTATAGGCTTCATTTGGGTATGAGAGAATACCTTGCCAATCTTCTCGGTCTTGAATCCGGTCTTCGGAAGGTCTGTATCATCGATGATGACGCATCTGATGTCCGACTTCAATGTCGTTCTGCGTTTCACACGTGAATACAACTGCCTGAAAACCGAGTAGATTATACGTCGCCAATTGATGTTGCCGTCGTTCATGAAACGATAGAACATATCTTTGTGGCAGACAAACATCTTACCCAGGGCAGAAGACGAATAGTTGGCGGCATTCTTAATTGAAAAGAACGGTAACAGAACAAGCAGTTGTAACACCTGAAGACAGGTGAATTTGCAATTCGGATTCTTAACTGACCCGATAACTTTGCTTTGTATCCTTATGCTGTTCATAATGGTTGATATGCTGTTTATTGCCTTGCTGGAGTCATTGTTTGCAAAAAACTCTTGGAGTTCACCGATAATATGTCTATTTTTGTTCATGGCTAAAGGGTGCTATATGTTTGTTTGGCGACATTAATATAGTGATAATCATTGACTTATCAAACTCTTTAGCCTTTTTTTATTACATTATTTGAGTACTTGGCAGCATTTGCATCTATTGCAGGTTATGGTGTATATACATCACAGCAGAAAGTTGAAATGTCAGACCTGGCAAAGGCCAATGTGGAAGAGAATGAAGATGGTGGGAGTTCTAATTCATGGTCATGTTGGTCTCAAGAAAAAAAAGGAAGTGGTTATTGGAGATGTGGTAACCCTTGTAAATATGTAGATGGGGCAAGTGGCAAAGGAACAGAAGGGAAGTGTTATAAGAATTGATAATTATGAGGGCATAACAAAATAGTTATGCTCTTTTATTGTTATTAAAATGAAATATCTATTTTTTATATTCATAGTTTTTTGTGTCGGATGTACTGAAGTCAGGGACATCTATTATTCTGATGATATTAAAATTACAGATGGAGTAGAAGTACCACATCGGACATTAAACGGAAAGCTGCTGATATCAGAACTCTTGGGTGTTTCTTATATGGAAGTGGTTGGCAATTATCTTTTGGCATTCACTCCAAAATTAAACAACTTGTTTCATATTTATGATGCAAATGGTAAATACATTACAGAAATAGGAATAAAAGGGAATGGTCCAAATGATTTTGTCAATTGTAAGCCGACCGGTCAATCCTGTGTAAATAAAGGAGTATGTAATATATGGATAAACGATGTGTCATCCGCAGAATTAAAAAGAATTGACCTGAATGAAAGTATCAGGATGGGGCGATGTATAATTGATAAGCGATTGCCAGTAATCCCGATGTCTGCCAACTCTTTTTATATGAATGATTCAGTGGCTATGCAAGAAGTATTGACTGAAAACAATTATAAATGGGTTTCTTCTAGTAATGGAAGAATTTTGACAGAAGAGCCTTGCTATAAGATTAAGATGTCGACACCTTATAGTTGTTATAGTAGCATTTCTCGCATAGATGAATGTGAAAATCTGATTGTGTCTGCTATGCATTATATAAATCAGATAAATTTTTACAATTATAAGACAGGGAAACGTTTTTCTGCTTGTGTCGGGAGTATAACTGCAAGCCAAAATATATTGGATAAAGAAACCGGGTTGAGCAAATGGGTGTATTATGCGGATTTGCAAGTAACAGACAAGAATATATATGCTTTATATTTGAACCAGAATTATAAAGATGCCTATGAAAAGAAAAAGAAGGTAGAGCTTCATGTTTTTGGTAAAGATGGTACACTTCATGAAATCTTGTCCTTTGATCAGTATATTATAGGAATATCTGTAGATATGTCTCATGGCATATTATATGGTCTCTCTTATGATGATTGTATATATGCATATGATATAAGAAATATTTGAAGTGAGAGATAAAATTGATGAAATGAGATGTAACCGCGACAAAATTAGCGAAAAATAGTAAGATGGACAAACGGAAAGTTTGTCGCTTCGCAGAGAGTATAACGAAAATAAAGAATAGCAATAAGTAATGATGAATATGAGAAAGTTTTTAAAAACCACTTTAGCAATAATATTGATTGCAGGAGCAGGAATTATTGCCTATAATATGCAAAAAACAGAAACCTTGTCTGAACAGGCTTGTGATAATGAGGAAATAATCGATTATGCCCATGCGGAAATAAAGGGCATGTCTGATATTCCGGACACGCTTCTTGGAGATAAAGTATATATTCCTGGATAACGGGAACAGCGATACGTTTGTCAGCATGATTACAAAAGTCGCGATGACAGACAACCGTATTTATGTTTTGGATCCTAAACTGTCCAAAGTCGTTGTATTCGACAGTAAAGGAAAGGGAGTTGGACAAGTGGGTTGCAGGGGGCAGGGAAAGTCTGAATATGTCAGTATCACAGACTTCTGTTTGTCGGACAATGGAGACATATACCTGATAGACGGAGTGCAGAAGAAGCTTCTGGTCTTTGACAGCCGGTTACGTTTTAAGGAAAGCAAGATGCTTCCGTTTGATGCGGAAGCGATTAAGGTTCTTCAGGATGGGAATATATTGTGGGGACTGTGTCCTTGGAATTTAGGGAAGTGTAGCGGCAAGAAGATTGCCGTTACAGACAAGAACCTGAATGTAATGGAGGGGCTGATAGATTTTGATGAGTATACAGACCCTTCCTACATCTTTTCTTTTATCAAGATTATAGAGACTGACGTTTGCCTGAGTTACAACAGAGAAATCGATAGCCATATATATGTGTTCAATAAAAACGGTACTCTCCGTCAGGTGTTGCTTTTTGACTTTGGCGATATGGATGTTCCGGATGAAAAGAAGAAAAACATAGAGAAAAATCTGAGGGACTTTGAACGTTATTGTTGCCTGATAAGTTTTGCAGCCGTGACAGACAGAATTGTGGCTGGACAATTGAAGAAGTTCGGAAAAACAGTACCGTTCATATACGACCGTTTGCACAATATCAGCTATGAGGGAGAGGGGCATGATATTCCTACCTATACAACGGCAACGGATTATGAAAAGTCATATTGGATTACTTATCTGGATGCTGTTACGGACAATCGTCAGTATGTTGTACCGGATTCTGTAAATGAATACCTGAAGAATGAAGGGATGGTGTTATGTCTTCAGAAACTTGAAACTCGCATTTGAAAACCCCTAAATCTTCAGTTTAGGGGATGAAAAATGCGGGGTAGCGCAGCTACCCTTGTTTTTCGATGTATTTTTTGATGGTTTCCTGACTGACATTTCCGACTGATGACACAAAATATCCATCCGTCCAAAATGTGTTTTCCCAGTAAAATACATGTCTAAGGTAATTTTCATGTCTTTTCCAAATGGCAGTTGTTGACATTTGTTTTAGCCTCCTTACGATTTGCAGCGGAGAGAGTTTTGGTTCGCTGCATATCATCATGTGAATATGGTCTTTGTCGGTTTCCATGACCTCAATGTTAAAGTCTGACAGGTCTGATATGTTCTGCATGATTTGCTTCATGTCATATTCCACTGCTCCAATGAGTAGCTTCTTCCTGTATTTGCATACAAATATCACGTGATATTTGATGAGAAACTTCGAGTGGTTCTTTGAAATGTAATCTTTCTGTATCATGGTCTCATTTTAAATCGTTACTTTTGCCATATGTTACGTGCCTACAAATATAGAATCTATCCGACAGATGAGCAGAAGGTTTTGTTTGCAAAGACCTTCGGCTGCTGCCGTTTTGTCTATAATTGGGCATTGAACCTGAAAATCACAGCCTACAAGGAACGCAAGGAAACGCTCGGCAACGTATACTTGACCAATTTGATGAAGAGCGAGCTGAAGGTGGAGCATGAGTGGCTTTCTGAAGTCAACTCCCAGTCCTTGCAGAGTTCCTTGCGTAATCTTGATACAGCCTATACCAATTTCTTTCGCAACACCAAGGCTGTCGGTTTCCCACGCTTCAAGAGCCGCAAGGACAAGCAGAGCTTCCTTTGCCCACAGCATTGCCGTGTGGATTTTGAAAAAGGAACAATCACAATCCCCAAAGCGAAAGATATTCCTGCCGTGCTGCACCGCAGGTTCAAGGGTACGGTGAAGACTGTCACTATCAGCATGACCCCTTCGGGGAGATACTTTGCTTCCGTTCTGGTGGACACGTCCATGCAAGAAATGAAGCCTTCCGAACCGATGCGTGACACGACCGTCGGCATTGACTTGGGCATCAAGTCGCTTGCCGTATGTTCTGACGGACGCACGTTTGCCAATCCCAAGAACTTGCAGAGAAGCTTAGACCGCTTGAAGTTGCTACAAAAGCGGTTGAGCCGCAAACAGAAAGGTTCTGCCAACCGCAACAAGGCACGCATCCGTGTAGCCCGGCTACAGGAACACATAGCTAACAGCCGTAAGGACAGCCTTCACAAAATCACCCATGCACTCACGCACGACAGCCAAGTGCGCACTATCTGCATGGAAGATTTGAACGTGAAAGGGATGCAGCGTAACCACCATTTGGCACAAGCCGTAGGAGATGCTTCTTTCGGTATGTTCCTAACTTTGCTTGAATACAAGTGCAGTTGGTATGGCGTGAACCTCATTAAGATAGACCGCTTTGCCCCAAGTTCGAAGACCTGCGGCAAATGCGGCCATGTGTACAAAGGATTGAATCTTAGCGAGCGCAGTTGGACATGCCCGGAATGTGGTACACATCACGACCGGGACTTCAATGCCGCTTGCAACATCAAGGAATTTGGCTTGAAAGCCCTACCCACGGAGCGTGGGAAAGTCAAGCCTGTGGACTGTCCTCTTGTGGATGACCGACCTCGTGTCCTAAAAAGCAATGGCAGGAAGAAGCAGGAAAAGAGAGGAGGTATTGGTATCTCCGAAGCCGCTAAATCTTTAGTTTAGCGGTAGTTCACTAATAAATTTTTCAGTGGCGTCGAATAAATTTTTTGGAGTTTATTCAAATTGAACTAATTTAAGTATTAAGATAGGGTCTAGGGGTTTTTCTTTTATAGATAGCTCCTATTCCTTATTCTATTTACATTAGTTGATTGTACCTCCCGAAAAGGTGAAAGCCAGTCTGTAGTGGAGGTCGTAGATTTCGGTAATGTGCAAACTTGCAAAAGTTCGGAACTGATAAGAGTAGAACGCTTTCTTCCTTTGGAGACATCCGATCGCTCTTTTTTGGAAGTATAGATCAGCTGGAGGTGTGGAAAGACCGGATTTATCTGCTTGATACGTATAAAACCAATGCGGTGTTGGTATTTTCGGCAACGGACGGAAAGTTTATTCATAAGATAGAGGGGAGGGGGAACGGACCGGGAGAGTTCCTCAGTCCGCATTCATTTTGGATCGACCGCTCCGATGGCTCGCTGTACATACTGGACCGTATGATGTCGAAGCTGTTGAGGTATGATTTGGAAAGCCTGGATTACGAGGAAGAGATTAAACTTCCTGACTTGGCTCCGTTAGCTTTCTGTGTTCCTACAGAGGGCGATTATCTATATTATTTCCCTTTACGGAAGAATGACCTTTTCTGCGGAAAGCAATATGTGAAGGCAGATAAGGAGGGTAATGTATTGTCTACTGCTTATGATGCACCGGCTTCCGGAAAGATATTGCATGGGAATGCGGCTCCGTTTTATAGTTATGGAGGCAAGATACGTTTTTGCCCCTATTTTTCGAACCGGATTTATGAATGGATGAATGATTCGTTGAAGGTGTGCCGGGAGATGAAATGGGGAAATAGAACTTTACCCGAAACTGCTGTCTTTGAAAAATCGGAAGATTCGGGAGATGTGATGCGTGAGATCTTGTCGAGCGATTATATCCGTTTTCTGTATGTATATGAAAACCGGGCTGCCTTAGCTGTGAAGTATTATGTTCAGAAAGATCTGTATTTGTCGGTTTATAACAAGTTTTCGGGGCAGGTTGCCAACGTGAAAGCCGCTGCCGTGCAGGATGATTTGGGGCTGGGCGGTTTGTTTCCTATGCCAGTCGGTACGGATGAGGATTTGCTGGTTGGCAGCCTTTCGTTGCTTGATATGGAAGAGAAAATTATCTCTCCAGAGTTGAAGGCTTGTTTGAAGCAGGCAGATGAAGAAGGAAATCCGGTGTTGGTATTTTATAATTTAAAATAAGAACGGAAGCAAAGCACAATATAAAGATACAACCTTTGTATGTGTACATATAAACATTGCAAGATTGTATTAAGCTGAAGTATACCCTATAAGAATACATAGTTTCGACTAAGTGAAAGAAGAAGACCATGTCTATGTGGATAGAACATTTCCGGTTTAGAATCTGGTAAAGGAGGGAAAAATCTACTACCTTGGCTATCTGACCATTTCGGAAAGAGATTTCTAATTTCAACCTTAAAGAACTATTCAATCCTGTATTTCAGCTGAACAGCAAATAGAATAGTTATTTTAGTGATATTGTCTTATGAGAAATAATCTTACTTTTATCTTGATATATTCCATTGCAACTTTGTTTTTGGGGGGATGTAACTCTGTGTCCAAAGAAGTGTATCCTCGTTATGCGGATTTTCCGGAAGTGAGAACTCTGTCGCAGGTGAAAGCCATCTCTTGTGATAGTGTCTATCTGCGCTATCCATACCGGGTGGAGATAAAGGATAGTCTTGCAGTCATTCTTGACCTGCATCCGGAAAGCTGCTTTCTTCACGCATTTACCTATCCGGATTGGAAGTATGTTGTTTCATTTGGCAGGCGTGGCGAAGGCCCTGATGAGATTCTTTCTGCCGAGCGTGTCCGTATCATTTCTCCTGATTCCGTATGGGTACTTGATTCCAACCGGAGACAGATAACCCGCTGGCGTATATCCGCTTCGTCAGGCAATGTCGAACGTGCGGAAGAAATACTTTTGGATGAACGCCTTATACGCACACTGGACTTTTGCAAGACAGATGGAGGTTTTCTGGTAACAGACTATACGGGTAATTACCGTTACCATGTATTGGATGCACACGGGCAGATAAAAGAAAGCGTAGGTTCCATTCCTACGGAAAAGGTTGTAGCCGATGATGGGAGAATGGCTCTGGCTCAGGCCTGGCGCAGTTTTATGGACTACAATCCAGAGAACGGTGTGCTGGCCATGGTGACCCAACTGGGCGAAGTCATTGAGGTGTTCAACCTGAAGACGGGGGAGCACAGGGAGTACTACGGCCCGGCAGGCGAACCGGTGTTCTCCGTATCCGGCAGCGAGGCGATCTCCAGGGGCATAAAAGGCTTCAATGAGGTGGTGGTGACCGATTCCTGTATCTGTGCGGTGTTCGACGGCACTACCTTTGAGGAACGTGTCAGGGCTTTCCGTTCGGATAAGGAACTTCCGGACGGAGGACAGTCGGTCTATGTGTTTGGCCTTGAAGGAAATCCGTTAAAGAAGATGAAGCTTGACCATTCCGTTTTTGGTCTTTCCATAAGTAAGGAGGGGCTTTATGCCACCAGTACGGACACGGACTGTCCTGTCATCAGGATATGTAGGTTCTGATGCTCCGTCCGGGGTCTGTTGACTTTCCTGCTTTCGTTGCAATCGTTGTGATGTGTTGATAAGACAACGTTTCAGATTAAGGTATGCAATGCGAATGTAGGATTCAGATTATCTGTCGGTTTCTGTGTAAGAACAGCAGCTTGTAGCCTTTTCCCCGTATGGACTTTATTTCGATGCCTAATTCCGCAACATTGTCTTTCAATTGTTTGATGGAATGGTATGCTCTGTCTTTTGCTCCATTGGTTTCCTCTTTCAGGTGATAAAGCCTGCATATTTCAGAATAGCTCAGGAAAAAGTGTTTGTCGACAATGAATTTCTGAAAAAACCTTAATGCTTCCCCTCTCAGTATTACGGTCTTTCCGGCATGTTCTATCATGTGGTTCTGCGGATTCCACTGGTAGCCATCGGTCAATTTCATCCATTTTTCTGTCTGGACTTTCCGGGGTATGACTGGTGTAACATTTCCGGTTTCAGGCAATTCCTGAAGCGGAATGCCGGTCATGTTCTTCTTGCGGCGTCTTGTATAGAGGAAGCAGACGGCCAGGGCTACACTTGCCATGAGAACCACCGCATAGGTGTATGTGTTCTGCAAGGGGACATAAAACGGAATGTGTATATAAGCCTGTAATACGATATCTGTGGTGGAGATGGTATCTTTCCTGTAGACGCATTCCTGTACCGGTATGACAGACTTTCGGCAACTTTCATCACCGGAAAAGTAGTTCTTACCATTGAATGTATAGCCTATGGCAGTACTGATGTTCCGGTTGATTTTATGCGCTCCGTCCCTGAAAAGGCTGTCCAGTTGATGCCTGGACGGAGATGTTGCTATAAGGTAGTTTTGGTCGTACCAGTCCTTTTTATCTTCCACCGACAGGCTGTTTGGGGAATTTTCCTGTCTGTATTGCATGCAGAACTGTTTGATAAGCAGTTTTTTTTCTGTGCGGATGGCATCGCTGAATGTATCCTGACACCTTTCGGTGATGCGTGTCCTTTCCTTTTCCGCATTGGAATAAATGATGACTGTCGCCAACAGTATGATGGCGATATAGGGTATTATGTGCTTCATCCTGCTCCTGCTCATAGAAATGTTCTTCGGTTTCTGAATTTTATCTGAATCTTTTCTGAAATCTTCCTGAAAAATCAATGTTTAAATATCTGATTATCATATATGTATTGATTTTTCAGATTTTTCTCGGTATCAGTTTCCTGTTTATTCCATAACTTTACGACAAAGTTAAAATAAAATTGTGAAGCGATATGAAAAAGTTGTTACTTTTTATGGCGGTAGCCGTGATGAGTCTTTATGGCTATGTCTCGTTTGTAGAATACACAGGATCTGCCGGAATGAGTGAATTGATGCTGGAGAATGTTGAGGCATTGGCCCAGGGCGAAGGAGGAAACTATGTCTGTTATGGTTCCGGTGATATTGATTGCCATGGTATGAAAGTATGGGTAAAGTATGAAGGCATCAGATAGTGAGTTATTGAGTGATACAGTCAGTCTTGAGCATGAAGATATATTCAAAATGGTTGCTTCTCTCTGCTTTTCTGGCAGTTTGTGTGTCCTGTCGGGAAAGCAGGCACAATCAGATGGAACGTCTGGTGCAGGAATGGAACGGCAAGGAGATAAGATTTCCCTCACATCCGGTGTTCACGCGTTTCGTAACCGATACGGTTCCTTATAGGATTCCAAAAACCGACTACAAGGTAGTGGTCTTTGTCGATTCTGTGGGCTGTATCAGCTGCAAGCTTCAACTGCCTAAGTGGAAGGAGTTTATGCATGAGGTGGATTCTCTGTGCGAGGGGAAGGTTTCTTTCGTGTTCTTTTTCCAGTCGGCCGACGTAAAGGAACTGCGCTACATCCTTCGGCGCGACGGTTTCTCGCTGCCTGTATGCATTGACGCGGACGATTCGTTCAACTCGCTGAATCATTTTCCCGGTGAGATGATGTTCCAGACCTTTCTTGTTGACTCGGAAAACCGTGTGAAAGTGATAGGTAATCCTATTCACAATTTGTCGGTAAAGGATCTTTACCTGAAGGAACTGACTGGGATGAAAAGCAATCCGCTTCCCGTTACCATAGTTCATCCTGATTCTACAGAGTATCATTATGGAACGGTAGGTGAAAATCAGACGGAAAGTAAAAAGGTCATTCTCCATAATACAGGCAAAGAGGTGTTCCGTATCAAGGGAGTCACCACGTCTTGTGATTGTATGACGGTAGAATATGGATGGGATGAGATACAGCCTGGTGAAAGTGCCGTTCTGACAGTGAAATATAAAGCTGAGGAGCCAGGCGATTTCTGGCGTACGATAACGATATATGGCAATATCCCGGACCAATCCATTACTCTGGATTTTTGGGGAACTGTCAGAAAGTGAGAGATAAAAAAGAGTGGAAACATGAATTACGTGTCTGCAAACAATGAATATCATGTTCCACTCCATGTTAAACCCGTCCAACCGAAGGAGGTGTTACCGATGCAAAGGTAATTATTATTTTGAAGTACAACAAATCGGGGATTTGTTGCTTCGTAGAGAGAACTGGATATTTAATTTAAACATTCAAAAATTTAAATAATGATGAAAAAGAATTTTATAAAAGCTGCTTTCGTTGCAGCATTTGCATCTATTGCAGGTTATGGTGTATATACATCACAGCAGAAAGTTGAAATGTCAGATTTGGCAATGGCTAATGTGGAAGCGCTGGCTAATGATGAAGATTTTAACTTAGATGATTTTAATGACAATTGTTATTGGTATCAGGATAAAGATTGCTATTATTTGATAGTTTCTCCAGATGGGAATACAGTATGGTGGCATTCTAATTTTGAAGAAAGGTTCTGAATAGCACAATAGTTTTTATTCAAAAAAAAGAATGTGAATGCTTTTTTAGGAGTCTGTTTATTTTGCTTGATATTTCTAAATGCTATTTTCCAATGGTGTTTTTCTGTTTTAAAAAGCATGAGAACTATTAGAAAATTGAGATGTGTTAAATTACGAACAGACTCCTAATAAGTGTTCTGTTGTTAAAATAAAGGAGATTATACAATGAAACGATTTTTATTGTGGACAATGGTTATGGGTATTTTCCTCTGTAGTTGTATCCAGCAAGGAAAGAAACAAAGTGAAGTGAAAGATGTTGAGGAAATTAAGCTGACCAGTGTGAAATATGACAAGGAGCAGATTATTAGTTTTCCACGGACGTTGGCACTTTTGGAAAATAATCTGATGCTGGTTTTTACACAAGGAGATGAATTCGTCAAACTCTATGACAAGTCCGATTTGTCATTTGAAAGTGCATGGGGAAAGTTTGGAAACGGTCCCGGAGAGTTTATATCTCCTCAGTATGGCGGACTTGTTGAAAAAGGCAGTGAAACCAGGCTTTATCTGTATGATTTCAACTTGAGAACCCTTCGTGAATATTTGGTGGAAGAAAGAAACAGACTGAAATTACTGTCCTCCAAACGGATGAAGGACAAAGAGGTTTATGTAACCAATCTGTATGCGTTGAATGAAAAGTATTTTTTGGGCTGTGCGGTTTTTGGAGCGGATGCTCCCATTGTCCTTATGGATAAGGATTTGAATATAATATCTAATTTCGGAAATCTGAAAGAGCGTCCCAAGAACGGGTTGGGTTCCCAATCCTATGTTGGTAATTTTGCATCCGATGGCAACCGTTTTGTATACGCAATGAATGATTTTGGTTATTTGGCCTGTTATGAAGAAGAGAATGGTGAAATAAAACAGAAATGGACTCATTATATGGAGAAACCGTTGTTCGACGGATATGGCAGTTTGGATCGGAAAAGGCTTTTGGATGGGTTTACAGATGTGACTATCCATGGCGATAAGGTTTATGCCGTTTATAACGGGAAAAGTGATTCGGAGAAAAAGGACATGGGCGGTGAGCGTTATCCTACACTGATTCTGGCTTTTGATATTCATACGGGGGCTTTATGTGAAAAGTATCGGACTGATAGAGATATCTGTAATTTTGTCATAGATCCGGATGGAACTATTTATGGTGTGGGAGTCAATCCGGAAGTGGAAGTAGTGAAATATAAGCTTTGAAGAAAATTGTATTGGGCAGGTTGCCAACGTGAAAGCCGCTGCCGTGCAGGATGATTTGGGGTTGGGCGGTTTGTTTCCTATGCCAGTCGGTACGGATGAGGATTTGCTGGTTGGCAGCCTTTCGTTGCTTGATATGGAAGAGAAAATTATCTCTCCAGAGTTGAAGGCTTGTTTGAAGCAGGCAGATGAAGAAGGAAATCCGGTGTTGGTATTTTATAATTTAAAATAACGTGAGTTCAATGAAATCTGCGAAGCTAAATCATCTGCCATACAAAATAATTCTATAACTTTGCTCTCGGTGATCATAGCGATTATTAAAATGAAGAAGCTGTTTTCTTACTTGCTTTTATTGGTGTTTCTGAGTGCTGCGGGATGTGCTAAAAAGAATGCGTCGGCCTATTATTCCAATGGTGTCAAACCGGATAGCGTTTACACCATGGAAGTTCATACATTGAATGACTCTTCCATATGGTGTTTCCCTTTGCAGATGGAATGTACTGATTCTTTACTCGTGATACTGGACTATATGGATGATTGTTATTTTCATGTGTACACATTGTCCGGGAATCCGAAAGGGAAGTTTGCCCGTAAAGGGCAAGGGCCTGGCGAACTTTTGTCAGCCAATCAATTTCATTTGTCGCCAGGGAAAGACACGCTTTATGTTTACGATGGCGTTTCGCGCAAATTGGTAGCATATAATCTGGACACCAATCTGGAAAGAGACCGGTCTTTTACCGAGTATAAGATAGATTACAGCATTCTTCCTCCGTCTGAAACTCCTTTTATCATATACGATTTGCTTCCGCTGGGAGGAAATCAGTTTTTACTCAAGGCTAACCAGCCTAAATTGCGTTATGGCTGCATCAATTTAGCCACAAAACAAATTACATCTGTGTATAAGGATTTCCCGTCTGAATATGTAACCGGTAATGCGGAGGAAATCTGGTCTGTATTTAGCAGTGACACGCGCACATTCTTTAAACCTGATTATGCAAGGATGTTCAATGCCACTTATATTGGCGGAATATTGGAATTGTTTAGTGTAGGGTCCGGCTGGGAATTGGCCATGGATACGACTTTATGTATTTATGAGCCGGTCTACGGATTGGCAGAAGGAACTGTCCCGGCATTTGTCGTAGGTAACGAAAAAACTCAGTTGGGATTTGAAGATGCTTATGCGGGAAACGAGTTTATTTATGCGCTGCTGCATGAGAAAGGAGATGCGATGGAGCCTGAATCGGTCATTGTGTTTGACTGGCAGGGGAACGCTGTTAAGGAAATGCGGACCGGTCAGCGTTTGGCACGTTTTTGTGTGGACGAGACGTATAATGTCATTTATGCACTGGCATCAGATGAAGAAAACGGCTATAAGTTGGTACGTATTTGCAGTGATTAAATAATTTGAAAATGCAAGGAAGATACGATGTGAAGAAGTGGTTTGATGTTTTGTTGAATTTGGTATTCGGGGGGATATGCCTGTTTTTGCTATGGATTTTGGCACAGGTGTTTGTCTTTGCTTCTTTTCGGATACCGAGTGATTCCATGTCGCCTGAACTCAAGGAAGGAGATTTTGTGTTGGTATGGAAGCCGCTTGTGGGGGCTCGTCTCTTTAATTTGCACAAGTCGCTCAATCTGGAGCAGACAGAGATTTACCGTATTCCGGGCTTCAGAAAGATACGGCGCAATGATGTGGTGGTATTCAATTTCCCGCACCCCAACGACTGGAGCCATATAGAGATGCATATTCTGAAATATTATATAAAGCGTTGTATCGGACTGCCTGGGGATACGCTTTCAATTCATGGCGGGATCTTTCATATAGCCGGTGTGGCTTCTCCTCTGGGAAATCTTGCGTCTCAAAAACGGATTGGACAGATGAAGGCAGAAGATTTTCCTCAGGAAGTGTTTCAGAGTTTTCCCTATGATTCTTTACTGAACTGGAATATAAAGAATTTTGGCCCGTTGTATATTCCAAAGGCCGGGAGTGAGGTGAAAATGGATCGTACCGGCTGGGTACTTTACCATAAGCTGATAGAGTGGGAACAGGGAAAAGATCTGATTTTCCGGGGATCATCGGTATTACTGAATGACAGTGTGATAACTACTTACCGTTTCCGTAAAAACTATTATTTTGTTGCCGGAGATCGTGGGGAGAATTCACAGGATTCACGCTACTGGGGCTTACTTCCGGAAGAGTATATCGTGGGAGTGGCTTCAAGGATATGGAAATCGGTAGACCGGTATACGGATAAGGTACGCTGGGACAGAGTATGGAAAGCAATAGAATAGATGGTATAATGAAGAACTGGGTATACAGACTGGCGGCATGGTTCGCAGGAGGATTACTTTGGGGCTGTGTGGTGGCAACTGTGATGGTGGATGATCCTGTTGTGCCTGCCGGTTTGCAGGGAAAGCAGTGGATATGGCTGTCAGAAGCGCTGTTGGTGGCATTGCCGTTTTGGGCAGCAGGGGGAATTTTGAATTTTCGTTTCACAGTGCATATTGTATCAGAGGTCGCGGAATGGGTGCTGATGTTTGGGGGAGCGGTGCAGGCATTGCTTGGCCTGGGACAGATTGCCGGGTTATACCCGTCGGGGCATTCGCTTTTTGTGCTGACGGGAACGTTCTATAATCCCGGTCCTTATTCCGGGTATCTGGCAGCCATTCTACCCGTTGCTTTATACAGAATGCTTTCTGTGAATGGACGGACGGGCCGTAGGGCGAAAGTGGAATATTATGTTTCGTTGTGCGTGGTGATGCTTGTCCTTTGTGTACTTCCGGCCGGGATGAGCCGGGCAGCATGGCTTGCAGCCTTTGTTTCCTGCGGATATGTTACTTTTCGTATATATGGTGACCGGATAAAATTTTTTATGCTGAAATATAAGTATGCTGTTCTCGGGGTTCTGTTGTCGGGAATTTTTCTGGCCGCAGGAGCCTATCTGATGAAGCGTGACTCGGCTGACGGGCGTCTGCTGATCTGGAAGATAACAATGCGGGCTATTGCGGATAACCCGATGGGAGAGGAGAGAGGAAGAACTTTCTCTGCCTTGTATGGAGATGCTCAGGAGGAGTATTTTATGGAGGGAAAGTTTTCGGATGCGGAGGCTTGGGTGGCCGGATCTCCTGATTTTGCTTTTAATGAGTTTCTGCAGATTGCGGCCGAACGGGGAATATGGGTGGCTGTGGCAGTGGTTGTCTGGTTGCTTGTACTGCTTGGCTTTGCCGGGAAAAGGAAACGTCTGACCGGTATGGGAGGATGTCTGGTATCACTGATGGTTTTTGCTTCTTTCTCTTATCCTTTGCATATTCCGGCTATTGTTTCGGTCTGGGTATTGACGGTCATGGTGCTCATGGGGGAATGGCTTGTAGCCATAAGACCGGAAAAACTTGCAAAAGTGGTTTTGCTGCTTGCGGCATTGGCTGGCTTGGGAGCTTCTGTAAGTATACACAGGGTATATGAGGAGCGGGTACAGGCTGCACGTGAATGGATGCCGTTGAGAGGGCTGTATCGGGCGGGTGATTATCAGGCTGCCGTGAAGGCGTATGAGAAACTGTATAGCCGGATGAACTGGAACGATGATTATTGTTTTGAATATGGGAGGGCACTTTATCGGCTTAAGTGTTATGAGAAGGCGGAAGAGGAACTGAAACGGGCGTTGACGGTGAGTGGTGATCCGATGATATTGAATCTTTTGGGGAGGAATGCTCAGGATAAAGGGGAGTTTGAAAAGGCGGAGGAGTTTCTGATACGTTCTACTCACAGACTGCCGGAACGTATTTATCCTTACTATCTGCTGGTGAAACTGTATGCCGTGCCGGAATATTACAGTCGGGAAAAATTGGTAAGGGCAGCGGAGAAGGTGCTTTATAGTGAGCCGAAGGTGAACTCAACGGCTGTCAGGGAAATGCGTCAGGAGGTGAGAAGTATTTTAAATGAAAGGAAATAATTGTATGGGAAAGATCTTTGGCTGGGGTGTAGTCTGGATGTTGCTGCTGTTTGCAGGCGGATGTTCTACTGGTGAAGAAAGGCAGTTGGATGAGGCTCTGAAGCTGGCCGGTGATAACCGGAAGGAGCTTGAAAAGGTGCTGGATTATTATGCTGGTGACAGTCTGAAACTCCGGGCTGTACGTTTTCTGATAAGGAACATGCCGGGGTGTTATGGCTTTCCGGAATCCGGGCTTTCCGGTCTGGCTTCTGTATATCAGGCTTATGACTCTGTGAACAGGGTATTTGACTATCGGATATGTGCAGAATGGGGGAAGGAAATCGACCGTCTGCAGGAAAGAATTCCCGGAATATCTTCCGGATGTTGGGTGGCAGACTTGTCTGCCGTGAGTTCTTCTTATCTGATCAGTGAAACAGAACGTTCTTTCGATGCCTGGGAGAGAAACGTGTATGCTTCGCAGATTTCTTTTGATGATTTTCTGGAGTATGTGTTGCCTTACCGCCGCTTGAATGGCCTGGTGGCTGACGGGATCAGGGATACATTCTATTACCGGCACATGGGAAAATATTATGCTTCGGCCGGACACTCGTGGAAGGAGGATACGGATTCACTGCTCTATGAATACCGTTCTCTGGTACATTCTCAGTTTTTCGGAACCCGGATTCCTTTGGTGGATGCTGCTACGTTCGAACGGTTGAAGCGTGGCTTGTGCATTCACAGGTGCTGGTATAATTCTTTTTTGTTGTCTGCTTTGGGAATGCCTGTGGCCATTGATTTTGTTCCTGCATGGGGGAACCGGAATAATTCACACACATGGAATGTTCTGGTGATGGGAGACAGATCGTATGCTTTCGAGGCTTTCTGGGATGAAGACCGGTGGAAATACAAGCGTATCTATAACAACCGGACTTGCGATCGTTTATGGGGAGAATTCCGCCTTCCAAAGGTTTACCGTTATACTTATTCCAATCATCCGGAAGGGCCTGTAACGGACAGGGATGTAGACCGGGCTGATATTCCTTCTTTGTTCCGGAACATGAAGAAACTGGATGTCTCGAATGAATATTTCGAAACTCAGGATGTCTGTATCAAATTGACTGAACCTGCTCCGGAAGGTGCACGGTATGCTTATCTTGCGGTTTTCGGCTATCAGCAATGGCATCCGGTGCAATGGGGGAAGATCGGGAACGATGGTTCTGTACTGTTCCGTAATATGGGTAAAGACATGGTATATCTGCCGGTGTATTACCGGCAAGGTGTGGTGGTTCCTGCGGCCAGTCCTTTCAGGCTGGAGGCCGACGGTACTGTCCGCATCTTGTCGGATGACGGGAAAAGAGGAAAAGTCGGATTGCGGACTCTGTTCGGAGCGCCGACTCACGACCGGAACCTGACTTATCTTCATGCTTTCCGTGGTACAAGTTTTGTAGTGATGGAAGATGGAAATCCTCAGGGGAAATTATGTGAACTGACAGACTCGCTGGGGATAGGGATGAACAGGTTTCCGGTTGTTTCGTCTGCTTCCTGCCGCTATGTCCGGATGTATCTTCCGGCGGATACGCTGGCTGCCGGAGAGATTGTTTTCTATACGGCTGACGGACGTGTGCCTTCGGTGCGTGTGGTATCGGAGGGAATTCCCTTGTCACAGTCGTCAGAAGGTATCCGTAACTTGACGGATGGTACGGAAGCGACTTGTTGCCGTTGCAGGTTTCCGGAAGGATATGTGGATTTTGATTTGGGAGAAAGTTACCGGCTGACCGGAGTCGGTTTCTGTCCTTATTTGAAAAGTCAGATCGAGACGGGAAATCATTATGAGTTGCTTTACTGGGATAAGGGTTGGAAACGGCATGCTTCCCGGGAAGGAACGGAACTTGGCTGGCTGGAATTCGAAGGGGTACCTCTTCACTGTCTGCTCATGCTGAAAAATACGGGATGGCCCGGAGCTTCTGCCGAACGTACATTTACTGTTACGGAAGAAGGAATCAGCTGGGAGTGACAGAAGTAAAAGAATATGTGATTTTTAAACATTCAAAACGATAGATAAGTATGAAGAAACTTTTTTTATGGGTAATGGTCGTATTGGGATGGGGGGGAATGATTTCCTGTTTGTCCCCGCAGAAAACTTCGGACTGGAAACTGGTCTGGGAGGACGATTTCGAAGGGAGTGGTTTTGATACACTGACCTGGTCGAAGATACCTCGCTGGACTCCGGAATGGGCGCGCCACATGTCGGATAATGAAGTTTGTTATGAAGTGAAAAACGGTCATCTGATTCTGAAAGGAGTGATGAATCCTGACCGGAACGCTGATACCGCAAGATTTATAACCGGTGGGGTGTATACCAAGTATAAAAAGGCCTTTCATGGGGGAAGGCTGGAAATCAGGGCAAAGCTGCAGGGGGCCCGCGGGGCCTGGCCGGCTATCTGGCTGAAGCCTTTCGAAGAGGAGAAGTACAAATGGCCGTCTGGAGGGGAGATTGATATAATGGAACGCCTGAATCATGATACGATTGTTTACCAGACAGTCCATTCTGTATATACTCAGCATCTGAACATACGGAACAATCCTCCGCAGGGAGGAACCGCAGCAATACGGCCGGATGATTATAATGTGTATGCTGTGGAAATGTATCCTGACAGTGTGGTGTTCTTTGTAAATGACCGCCGTACTTTTGCCTATCCGAAAATAGAGACGGATAAAGAGGGGCAGTTTCCTTTTGACAAGCCTTATTATCTGCTTGTCGACATGCAGTTGGAAGGAGGCTGGGTAGGTCCCGTAGATACGCTCGACCTTCCAGTAGAGATGTCTGTGGATTGGGTACGCTATTATCAGCGGGATTCAAAAGAGTAAGAAAATCTATAAGTTTCATAAAACAATTGAAGATCGTTTTTATATTTGTAATTATTACATATCTTTGAAAGCCGTCTTTTGTACGCGGTATGTGAGGATGAACAAATATAGAAAAGAGAAAAAGATTTTGTGTATGAATGCAGTTAGATTGATTTTATGTGCAGTTTCTGTTCTGGCTCTGGAGACTTTGCCTGCAGGGGCAGCAACCGCAATGCCGGATGAAAAGGGCGAGAAAGTGATTTGCAGGGGCTATGAGGCCCATACATCCGGCCGGATGGTACAGGTGGGACAGAAGGCTCCTGACTTTCAGGCAACCAATGCGGATCTGAAAGAAGTTAGCTTGTCGTCTTTTAAAGGGAAAAAGGTGATTCTGAATATTTTCCCGAGTCTGGACACTCCGACGTGTGCAATGTCTGTCCGGCAGTTTAACGCCAAGGCTTCAGGAATGGATAATACGGTGGTGTTATGTCTGTCCATGGATTTGCCTTTTGCCCAGAAGCGTTTCTGTACGACAGAGGGGTTAGACAATGTGCTGCCTTTGTCGCTTTTCCGCAGTCAGGACTTTGTGAAGGGATACGGACTTTGTCTGGAAGACGGGCCGCTCAAGGGGTTGGCAGCCAGGGCTGTCATAGTGGTGGATGAGGCCGGTAAGGTGAGTTATACGCAACTGGTCAGCGAGATATCCAGTGAGCCTGATTATGATGCTGCCCTGAAGGCGGTGGAATGATGAAAAGCCCCTTTGACGGGGCTTTTTCTGTAAACGGCCTGTATCTGTCAGGGGCGTTCTTCTATCTTTTTCAGGTAGCCGGGATGGTCAGACCATTTGTTTCTGTAGGTTTCCATACATCCTGTGGGTATGGTAATCCTGACCAGATCTTCTGTTCCGGCTTTGGGCAGAGCCGTTTCGATCCTGAAAGCATGTTTTTTACCGGCGTTCACTGCTCCGCCTTTACTCCACCATTGATAGTTATCGGTATCAAAGGCTTTCAGAACAACGAACATAAATTCTCTGGATTTTGTACTCTGAAACCAGAGATTGTTTTCCAGAGTAAATCTTGCCATGCCATTGCTATCGGTTGTGATTTCCAGCAATGGTTTGGTGCTGTGATTTTTCTTGAAGGATTCATAAGAGGTCTCATCATACATTCTGACGGTTTCGTTTTCTAAAACTTCTCCTTCTGAATTACTTACGGTGATTTCTACCACGGAAGGATTTTCGGGTACGATTGATTTTTCTTTTTTGCAACCTGAGAAAAGACAGGTGCCTGCCAGTAATGTTGCAGATAAAAATTTAAAGACGTTCATAGGGTTATAAATTTAGTAATTATAGTTTTGAGTTCTATTCTTTTGTGTTTCTTCTAATTAAACGGGCCGCAAAAATATAACAGGAATGAATATATATGAAGTAAAAAACAAATCCTAAAGAGTTTTAGGATTTATTGAGATTTGAATTTTATCCTTTTACCGGCTGAATGTCAGTATCTTTTAAACTTGTTGTGTAAAGGCTTGAGGACGATTTATTCTCTTGTTAATGAATAGGAAATAAAAAAGAGCATGCGCTGCGATGATTTGCAGGCATGCTCTTTTTATCAGGTAGATTTGAATAAATTTACTTTTTCAATGCAGCGATGCTTTCCTTCAGTGCGGCGATCTTTGTTTCTGCGTCAGCCTGCTTCTTGCGTTCCATTTCGATGACGTTTGCGGGAGCCTTGCTCACGAACTTCTCGTTGGCGAGCTTTTTCAGCACGCTCTGCAAGAATCCTTCCTGGTATTTCAGGTCGGCTTCCAGCTTTTTCAGCTCTTCTTCCACGTTGATCAGGTTGCCCAGCGGAACGGCATATTCGGTTGTTCCTACCATGAATGCTGCGGCTCCTTCTGCTTTGGCTGCTACGGCATTGATTGCTGACAGGTTGCAGAGTTTGGCGATAACAGCATTGTACTTGCTTACCGGGCTTTCGCCGACAACTTCCAGGGTGAGGGCTTCTTTCTGGGCAATGTTCTTCTGCAGACGGATGGTACGGATACCTCCGATGACTTCTTTCACGGCCTCAAACTGGGCAATGATTGTTTCATCGTAGTTTCCGGCAACATTCAGAATCTGCGTCATGATGCTTTCACCTTCTTTGCGGTCGTAGATGTGCTGCCACAATTCCTCGGTGATGAATGGCATGAATGGATGAAGCAGTTTGAGCAATGTATCGAAGAAACCGAGAGTCTTTTCGTAAGTTGCTTTGTCGATGGGCTGTCCGTAAGCCGGTTTCACCATCTCCAGATACCAGCTTGAGAATTCGTCCCAGAACAGTTTGTATACAACCATCAGGGCTTCGCTCAGACGGTATTTGCCGAACAGGTCGTCCACTTCTGCTGCGGTCTTGGTCAGCATGGTGTCAAACCATTCGGTTGCCAGGCGTGCATATTCGGGCTGTTCGATGTCGGCTACTTCCCATCCTTTTACCAGACGGAAGGCGTTCCATATCTTGTTGTTGAAGTTGCGTCCCTGTTCGCAGAGGGCTTCATCGAAGAGAATGTCGTTTCCGGCAGGAGCGGCAAGCATCATTCCCATGCGCACGCCGTCGGCTCCGTATTTGTCGATCAGTTCCAGCGGGTCGGGTGAGTTACCGAGTGATTTTGACATCTTACGGCCAATCTTGTCGCGTACGATACCGGTGAAGTATACGTTGCGGAACGGCATGTCGCCCATGTATTCGTAACCGGCCATAATCATACGTGCTACCCAGAAGAAAATGATGTCCGGTCCGGTTACCAGATCGGCAGTCGGGTAGTAGTACTTGATTTCTTCGTTGCCCGGGTTATTGATACCGTCGAACAGGGAGATCGGCCACAACCAGGAAGAGAACCAGGTGTCGAGACAGTCATCGTCCTGACGGAGATCTTCCAGTTTCAGACTAGGATTGCCGGATTTTTCCTGAGCCAGCTTCAGGGCTTCTTCAGGTGTTTCGGCTACTACAAATCCGCCCTGCGGAAGGAAGTAGGCCGGAATGCGGTGTCCCCACCACAACTGACGGCTGATACACCAGTCTTTAATGTTTTCCAGCCAGTTGCGGTATGTATTCTTATATTTGGCAGGGTAGAACTTCAACTCGTCGTTCATTACCGGCGGCAGTGCCATGTCGGCAAAGTGCTGCATCTTCAGGAACCACTGCATGGACAGTTTCGGTTCGATGGCTACGTTGGTACGTTCAGAGAAACCTACTTTATTGGTATAGGCTTCCACTTTTTCCAGCAGGCCGGCAGCATTCAGGTCTTTTTCAATCTGTTCGCGCACATCGAAACGGTCCATGCCTACGTACATTCCGGCAGCTTCGCTGATGGTTCCGTTGTCGTTGAAGATGTCGATGCTCTGCAGGTTGTGCTTTTCGCCCAGCATGTAGTCGTTCACGTCGTGTGCCGGAGTAACTTTCAAACAACCTGTACCGAATTCAATGTCTACATAGCTGTCTTCAATAACCGGAATCACACGTCCTACCAGCGGAACGATCACTTTCTTGCCTTTCAGCCACTGGTTCTTCGGGTCGTTCGGATTGATGCACATCGCCGTATCACCCATGATGGTTTCCGGACGCGTAGTAGCTACAACTGCATAGCGGCGGCCCTGTGCATCGCGGTGAACGATTTCACCTTCAGCTCCGGTTTCTCCGCTCATATCGTCGTTGGCAACATAGTAGCGCAGGTAATACAGCTTGCTGTGTTCTTCCTTATAAATTACTTCTTCGTCAGAGAGGGCAGTCAGTGCCTTCGGATCCCAGTTCACCATGCGCACGCCGCGGTAAATCAGGCCTTTGTTGTACAGGTCTACAAATACCTTGATGACGCTCTGGCTGCGTTTTTCATCCATGGTGAAAGCGGTGCGGTCCCAGTCGCAGGAAGCTCCGAGGCGGCGCAGCTGCTTGAGGATGATGCCACCGTGTTCTTCTGTCCATGCCCATGCGTGTTTCAGGAATTCTTCACGGGTGAGGTCGGTTTTCTTGATTCCCTGCTGAGCCAGTTTGTTGACAACCTTGGCTTCAGTAGCAATGGAAGCATGATCCGTACCCGGTACCCAGCAGGCATTCTTGCCCATCATGCGTGCACGGCGCACCAATATATCCTGTATGGTATTGTTAAGCATGTGTCCCATGTGGAGCACTCCGGTCACGTTGGGGGAGGAATGACGACTGTGTAAGGTTCACGTCCGTCGGGTTTAGAACTGAAAAGTTTGTTGTCCAGCCAATACTGGTACCATTTTCCCTCCACGTCTGCGGGATTGTACTTACTTGCTAATTCCATGATTCTATTTCACTATAATAGTTGATATGTTGATTATCGTATATATTTGGCTGCAAAATTAATAAAACTAGTTGGATTATGAAAAATATTTGTACTTTTGAAGACCGTTGCGGGAGCTGGTCTTCAATCTGTTTCCTTTGTTTGATCTGAGGAAGAGCGGATGGAGGGACAGGATTCCGGATAGGATGGTGTAAAATAAATGGAGTTATGAAAAAACTGATATTGTGGGCAGGATGTATGGCCGGTCTGTTACTGGCGGCCTGCTCGTCTGCTGAGGACCGGAAATCAGGATCACTTGAAACCATTCCGGTTGCAGATGCTTTTGGTAACCTGCAGCCGTTGAAAGTTTCTGATTTTCTTGGAAGTATTCGTTATGTAGCACTTGAAACGAATGACAGTGTGCTGGTAGGAGAGGGGGCTCATATCGGTCTGTTGCCGGGTTATATCCTGGTGACTGACGAAAAACAGGCGTTGCTCTTTGACAAGAATGACGGACATTTTGTCTGCAAACTGGGACATTACGGAAATGATCCGTCCGGATATGCTTCTTCGAAAGTCTGGTTTCAGGGAAGTGACGGAGCAGTGTATTTCAAGGGCTGGAAAGATGAGTGGTTGCGGTATGATTTGCAGGGACAGTTTCAGGGAATGCTGAAAATGAGTGAGAATGCGGCCTGTGCTTCGGTATCTTTGCTGGCTTCGGAGGAAGGATATATACAATATTTTAATAACGGGCTGGTTGACGGGAAAGAAGGACTTGTCTGGTACACTTCCGAACCCCGGCAGGAAGGTGATACTTTGTTACTTGCACAGGGGAAACCGGTCAATATGAGTGACATCAAAAGTATCGGTATATTCAAGAGTACACCTTGTCATTTCACGCAGAAAGGGATGTTTTACATTGTCAGCAATCAGGATCAGTCGAATGTCGTGCTGACCAATCCGCCGGTGTTGTGGCAGGAAGGTGAACAGATCCGGTTCATGCGTTACCGGAATGATACTGTATATACAGTTGACAAGCATCGGTTGATGCCTGCTTACTGGTTTGATATGGGGAACCTTTCCGTGACGAAGATGAAGGAAGAGGATGCTTCCAGGGCACTGGTGCTTGGAAAAGTGGATGAACTGGAGAAAAGCATCTTCTTTGAGTGTTTTGATGCACTTGTTGAAGAGGATCATTTGTATTATGGAGTTTATAACCGCCGGAAGGGTACCGTGGTGATGGGACGCAGGACAGACAAGATCATGGATGATCTGACCCCGTTTATGCCAATAGACTTTTCGGAACGGACAAACGCACACGAACTGGCCGGAATGATTGAGGCGGCCGATGTGCTGGAGTGGGTTGAAGAGCATGAGTCTTGTAAGGATAATCCGGAACTCGGTTTCCTGAAGACCCTGAAAGAGGATGATAATCCGGTGGTGGTGATTGCCCGCGAATAAGGACTTATATTATATAAATGGTATATATAGTCTGTGATAATGGATTTTTAATGAATAGAACATGCATACAAGAGAAGAAAAACTGGAAGCTTTCGGGCGGTTGCTCGATGTATTGGATGAACTGAGAGTGAAGTGTCCCTGGGACAGAAAACAGACCAATGAAAGTCTGCGCCCCAATACCATTGAGGAGGTGTATGAGTTGTGTGATGCCCTGATGAAGGACGACCGGAAGAATATTTGCAAGGAGCTGGGGGATGTGTTGCTTCATGTGGTGTTTTATGCCAAGATTGGCAGTGAGACCGGTGACTTTGATATAAAGGATGTTTGTGATAAACTGTGTGACAAGCTGATTTTCCGTCACCCTCATGTATTTGGAGAAGTGAAGGCCGATACGGCGGAAAAGGTCTCTGAGAACTGGGAGCAGATCAAAATGAAGGAAAAAGACGGTAACAAGTCTGTTTTGAGCGGAGTGCCCGATGCTTTGCCTTCTCTGATCAAGGCTTATCGGATTCAGGACAAAGCCCGCAATGTGGGATTCGACTGGGAAGAACGCAGCCAGGTATGGGAAAAGGTGAAAGAAGAAATTGCCGAATTTGAGTCGGAAGTGGAAACTATGGACAAGGAGAAGGCAGAAGCCGAGTTCGGTGACGTTATGTTCAGTCTGATCAATGCCGCCCGCCTGTATAAAATAAATCCGGACAATGCACTGGAGCACACCAACCAGAAGTTTATCCGCCGCTTCAATTATCTGGAAGCACATACTCTGAAGGCAGGCAAGAACCTGAAGGATATGACTCTGGAAGAAATGGATGCGATCTGGAATGAGGCGAAGGCACAGGAGAAATAAGTCAGGAAACAGATAAATACGGCATGTGGAATGAACTGGAGACGGTTTGTTCCACATGCTTTTGTGTACGGGGATGACGGATCTGAAGATTTTGTAGGGAATTTGGATTTGATTGATTATCAGGAATACCCCGTTTCGAATTTGTTAAATCGTAAAAATATGTATCAGAAAATTTCTTTTATAATAAAGGAAATCATATATTGCCGATGCACTAAATACAATAGTTCGTTAAAAATTAACCCAGCCTAAGCGGCTCTGGCAGTAAATAAAATGAGTTCTTTGAAAAGTTTGTCAATTAATTGCGTGTTTGGTTCAATCCCAAACACGCAAATAAATCGTTCAAGCATGTAAGCATTGTGTATGACTGACTTGCATGATGATATGGAATATTTTATTCCCATCTTCTTACAGGCAGCCTTGGCGAGGTTTATAGCTGCAAGTGATGCATTAAAGTGGAATGCCAGTTTCCTGAAGTCTGTAGACTGACAGTTTGTTATTCCGGCATGTTGCTTGGCATCCCGAAAGCAGAATTCGAGTTGGAAACGTGTTCTGTAAAAATCCAGGACATCCTGTGCGTTCTGTATTTCGTTTGTAGAGAAATACAGCTGCCATTTGTCCGTTCTTCCATCCATGGGGTACCATACAGCCAGGCTCACAAAGCGTTTGAGTGCTTTGGAGTATGCTTTCAGTCCGTAAAGTTTACCCTTGTTCACTTTGTACTCGGTACATCTTGTGATGTCCAGATTTTCAAAGTCAATTTTCTCGTCATGTAATTTTGGACGTCCGCGTTTTCCTGTCCTATTTTCTAAGGTGGGATAAAACAATACGGCATCATTCCTGAAACGGCTTATTACGTGGAAACCGTTATCGTACAATGGTTTGATGAAAGTTGCCTTTGAAAAGAACGCATCACATACGACTGTGCCAGAAATACGTTTCAACTGTTCCTGTATGCTGATAAGGTAAGAGCTGTACCAGTCAACAAGATTCTTCTCACAGCTTTCCAGCGTTGCGTTGTCAGGTGTCTGTACAGAGCCCAAAGTCATACATTCATGGTTGTCAACGTCTATAACTCCAATACCGGTTATTTCCAGTCCACGTTTGTATTCACCGGCACAACCGGACCAGAAATAGCCAATCCACGGCGTTTTGCTGCCTGATTTTGGAATGAAAGACGGATCAACGGCTATCGCCTTGCGACCACCTTTAAGGTGTTCCCTGATGATGGCTTCATTGAAGGAAAACCAGTCAAAGCCGTCGTTCTCAAAATTGTTGCGGTATGTCTGTTCCGAGAAACATCCATACCGTCCCATTTGCAGGAAATTGATGCGGTCAGGTATAGCCATGAATAATTTCATTGCATCCATGAATACTTTCTGAAAAGATTTGCTTATATTTACAGCTAATTCGAGAGCGTTTCTGCACTCGGATTGGTATTGCATAAGGAGTGATTCTTTAGTCATAATTAAAAGTGGTGAAGTACTTCTAATTTACTAAAAATCAGTGAATTATGCAATACTTTTTCTGTTAATTTTCAGCTGTTTAGCATATCTTTTTCATCCCTTTTCTTACTCCTTGACGATTTATTCTTGACAAGTATTTCAATGATCTCTTGAATATAATTTTGAACCGGATTATGCCGATTCTATGTTTAATTTTAATTTATCGGTAAAAATTTACCGAAGTATTGCTAAATAAAGAAAACTAAACTTTAACTAATATTTGAAAAAATAGTTAACCTGTTTTATTAAAGTCTTAAATCTATGTTTAAAAGATTCAGATCTGTCAGTATGCTGCTTTTTCTGGGCGGTATTTCAGTAGGTGTTGCACATGCAACTCCTTCGATGCTGGAAGCGAATGTCGTACAGCAAAGTAATGTGTGTAAGGGTGTTGTAAAAGATGCCCAAGGTGAAACAATCATCGGAGCTTCAGTCGTTGTTAAAGGAACGACAAACGGAACCATTACAGGATTCGATGGTGACTTTACTCTGGAAAGTGCCAAGAAAGGCGATATCCTTGAAATCTCTTTCGTCGGATATGTTTCTCAGGAAGTAAAATGGAATGGTGAACCTTTGAAAATTACCTTAAAGGAAGACACAAAAACACTGGATGAGGTGGTTGTCGTAGGGTATGGTGTTCAGAAGAAGGCCAATCTTTCGGGTTCGGTAGCTTCTGTAGATAAAGAGCAGTTGCAGAACCGTCCGATTCAGAACGTGAGCAGTGGTTTGCAGGGTTTGATGCCGGGTGTAACCATTACCGGTACGAACGGTGCTCCGGGTATGGACAGTGGTAGTATCCGTGTACGTGGTACCGGTACTTTGAATACCGCTTCTCCTTATATTCTGATTGATGGTGTGGAATCTGAAACCATGAGTTCCATTGACCCCAATGACATTGAAAGTATTTCTGTTTTGAAAGATGCTGCTTCTGCTGCCATCTATGGATCTAAGGCAGCGAACGGTGTTATTCTGATTACCACCAAGTGTGGTTCGACCGGCAAGCCGAAAATTTCGTATAGCGGCTATGTCAGCTTCCAGAATGCTACCAATATGATCGACCGTCTGAGTTCTTACGAATATGCCAGCATGTATAATCAGGCTTTGCAGGCAGAAGGTAAGGCTCCCCGTTTTACAGATGAAGAAATCCAGAAGTTCAAGGACGGAACAGATCCTCTTTATCCGAATACAGACTGGTATGACCTGGCTTACAAGACCGGTATACAGCACCGTCACAACCTGAATATTGCCGGTGGTACGGAGAATGTGCGCTATATGGGATCTATCGGTTATTTGAACCAGACCGGTGTGCTTCCTAATGCAGGACGTGAACAGTTCAATGCCCGTACGAATCTGGATATGAAGATCACCAAGCGGTTGAGTGCCAAATTGAACCTGGCCTATATCAAGAATGCATATGATGATGCCAGCTCTGCTTACTATGGAGGTAGCTCTGACCAGATTATCCGTCAGCTGAACCTGATCGCTCCGTGGATTGTAGCCCGCTACGATGACGGTACATGGGGTACGATTTCTGATGGTAGCCCGATTGCATGGCTGGATTCCGGTATGAAGGTAACGCGTGACAACCACAACTTTACGGGTATGGCTTCATTGGATTATAAGATTCTGGATTGCCTGACCTTTACGGCAACAGGTTCGTATGTAAATAATATGCAGAACTATACTTATTTCCAGAAATTCATCCAGTACAATGCCAACAAGGCTTCCGATCCGAACTCCCTGGATGAACGCTATTATACCTGGAACCGTACAAACTATGACTTGCTGTTGAATTACGACCAGACTTTTGGTAAACATAACATCAAAGGACTGGCCGGCTGGCATACTGAAAAGTATAATTACAAGGAACTGACTGCTTACCGTAAAGATTTCCCGAACAATGATCTGACTGATATCAATGCCGGTGATGCTGCTTCACAGACTAACTCCGGTTATACCAGAGAACTGGCAATGCTGTCATGGTTTGCCCGTGTCAATTATGATTATGCAGGAAAGTATTTGTTTGAAGCCAATATCCGTGCGGATGCTTCTTCCCGTTTTGCAGAGGGACACAGATGGGGTTATTTCCCTTCATTCTCTGGTGCGTGGAGAATCAGTGAAGAATCATTTATGGAAGGTGTCAGATCTTGGCTGAGCAACCTGAAGATTCGTGCTTCCTGGGGTATGTTGGGTAATCAGGATGCTTTGAGTGACTATTATCCGGCTTTGAATACATATAATATCGGAGCCACTTATCCGTTTGGCGGTGCCTTGAACTCCGGTTATTACCAGTCTAGCTATAAACTGAGTACAATTACCTGGGAAAAGGCTACGACCTGGGGTGTTGGTCTTGATTTCGGTTTCCTGAACAATAAGATCAACGGATCTCTTGACTTCTATAACCGTAAGACTACAGGTATTCTGATGCAGGTTTCTGTTCCTACCGAATTTGCCTTGAATCCTTATACTGACAATGTGGGTTCAATGAACAATAAGGGTGTCGAACTGAATATCGGTTACAATGACCGTTGGGGAGACTGGACATTCGGTGTTGCTGCCAACTTTGCTTACAATAAGAATGAAATCCTTGACCTGGGTGGTGCTGACTATCTGGATACCGGCTATAACCAAAGAAATGCTGTCGGCCAGTCTATTAATGCTTACTATATTTACAAGACTGACGGTTTCTTCAATTCACAGGAAGAAGCAGATGCCTTTACCGCTAAATATGGTAATCCGTTTGGTGCCGGTGGCTTCAAGGCTGGTGACCTGAAATATGTGGATACCAATGGTGACGGTAAACTGAATGGGGATGACCGTGTATATACAAACAGTACTGAACCGGTTTATACATTTGGTTTGAACCTGACTGCCGGATGGAAAGGTTTTGACTTGTCTCTGATGTTCAACGGTGCAGCCAAAGTTGCCCGTCTGTTCGACTCACACGAAGTATATGTGCCTTCTCCGGTGATGCCGGTCACCCGGCAAGCATCTGGAAGGATGCCTGGACTGAAACCAACAAGGATGCTTCCATGCCGCGTATCTTTACAGATACAAACTCTCCGAGCAGTTCACGTAGCGCACAGTCTACTTTCTGGTTGCAGAATACGAACTATCTGCGTTTGAAGAACCTTCAGTTCGGTTATACCTTGCCGAAGAGCCTGCTGAGCAACTGGGGTGTTGAAAACGTACGTTTCTACTATTCTGTAGAAAACCTCTTTACAATTGATAATATGAAGATCAGCATTGACCCGGAAGCTACCAGCCAGCGTCTGTCTTCTTATCCGTTGCTGCGCACTCATGCATTTGGTGTTAACATTACATTCTAACTATAACTATTAAAAACTCATTTTGATATGAAACGAATTAAGCAATATATAATGTTTGGAGCGGCTGCACTGATGACAGCTTCGTGTTCAGACTTTTTGGATACCACTCCTTATGATGCTTTGTCTCCAAGCACTACTTGGAAGACTGAACAGGATGCCGAGAAATTTGCCATCGGATGCTATTCCGGATGGGAAGACGGAGGACGTCTGCTTTACATGGACTGTACATCTGACTTTGGTTACAACAATTTCTCCTGGGAAGGATACAAAGACCTGGCCAACGGTAATATGACACAGGCCAACAGCGGAGCCAGCTTTTATGGTTATACAACTATCCGCCGCTGTAACACATTCCTGAACAATGTGCAGAGCATTGAATTTGCTGATGAAGCAGTAAAGAAAGACCTGATTGCACAGGTGAGAGTGCTCCGTGCTTATAAGTATTTCATCATGAACTGGGCTTATGGCGGTGTGCCTATCATTGATAATTATGATACGGCTGAAGATGCTCAGGTTCCCAGAAATACGGAACAGGAAGTGCGTGATTTCATTGCCAAGGAACTGGATGAATGTACTCCTGACCTGAACAAGATGCCGGCTGAAAGAGGACGGATTGCCAAGGGTGCAGCTCTGGCCTTGAGAATGCGTGAAGCTTTGTATTATGATGACTGGGCAATGGCAAAACAGAAAGCCGAAGAAATCATTGCCATGGGTGAATATGATCTGGAAGATGATTATCTGAAGCTGTTCCAGGTAGCAGGACAGGATTCTAAGGAAACAATTCTGGCTGTTCAGTATATTCCTAATACTTATACACTGTATACCATCGGACAGATGTATAACAATGGTGACGGCGGATGGTCTTCTATCGTTCCGACTTACAACCTGGTAGATACCTATGAAATGAAGAACGGTATGACGATCGATGAACAGGGTTCCGGTTATGATGCAACCCATCCGTTCAAGGATCGTGACCCCCGACTGGCTATGTCTGTTATCTATCCGGGTGCTGACTATGTGAAAGCCGGAGGTGCTGCTGCGGTATTCAATACCCTGGACAAGACCATTAATGGTGAAAGCAACGCAAACTATATGACTTCTGCTGATAATGCTTCCAAGACTGGTCTGACCTGGAACAAGTATCTGTCGCCGATTACCCAGTATGCAGATATCTGGAAATCCAATGCTTGTCCTATCGTGTTCCGTTATGCGGAAGGCTGCTGACCTGGGCTGAAGCAGAAAATGAACTGAATGGTCCGTCAGATGAAGTATACAAGAAGATCAATAAGGTTCGTAAAAGAGCAGGCATGCCGGATGTAGACCAGGCTAAATATGCCACCAAGGAAGCTTTGCGTGAACTGATTCATCGTGAACGTGCCGTAGAATTTGCCGGTGAAGGTTTGCGCCGTGCAGATATCCTGCGCTGGAAGACTGCCGACGGTAAGATGCTGGCTGAAAAGGTACTGAACGGACGTCTGGAACGTAGAATCGGTACAGTCGATGCATCTGTAAGTGATCCGGGATTGCGTGCTACCATTACTTTGAATCCTGATCCGACAGAAGTGCTGATTGAAAACCGTTCCTTCCAGCCGTTCCATCGTTACTTCCCGTTCAGTCAGGGTGATATCGACAAGAATCCGAAACTGGAACAGAATGAAGGATACAAATAAATCACTGATTCCTGACTAAGAAACAGGTAGTTTCAGGAAATCAGTCAAAGGTGACAGGAGCTGTGTCAGACGGAAGGCACAGCTCCTGTTTTTTTATGCCAGCAGGTATGGATTTCAGGAGAGTAAGAATCCTGCTTTTGTTTGGATCCGGGAGAAGTAGGGAGAATTTCCGGCGGAGAGTGAGCAGATAATGCTGATGAAATGATAAGCCTGCCGGTCGTTTCCGAAAAAGAAAGGTATGGAGTGGAAACACTGAAAGCTACCTTTATTGCAAGGTTGATTGCGGTAAGGGCATTTTAATGTCAGAGAAGGTTGGGAAAGTAGGGATAAAATAAAAGCAGGAGGAAAACCTTTGATAGCTGTTTTCCCCCTGCCTGATTGAATTTCAGATGAACGTTGTCCGATTAATGGCTCAGCATATCACCTGTAATCTTAGTGAACTTGTCTTGTCCTTCTTTACGCAGTTTGATGCTGCCGTCGTTCCAGTTTGAAGGCCATCCGCCGATGATGTGTCCCAGGAACACTGCCTTGATTTCGTGCAGACCTTTGGCCAGAGCTATGGATGAATCATGACGAGAGAAGCGTTTCACTTCACCACCGTTGTTAACCAGCAGTTTGCCGTCGATCCATACTTCTTCCAGATCAGAAGAAATGTAGTAAACGCCATCTTCCGGGATATTTACATAACCGGTAGCAACTGAAGCATATTGTTTAACGCCACGCATGGATTCCGGAGACGGTGTCTGTGCGGTCAGTGCGCGTGTTTCTTCGATTACCTTGGTTTCTCTGGGCTGAAGTTTTGCAGCTTCCAGATCTTTCACGTTCAGGAACATGCCGTCGAATACCTGCATGTTCAGGCCCGGAGCAGTCTTTTCCACTTCTTTAGCAGGAGCCAGTGTCTGTTTTTCTACCTGGATGGTACGTACAGTGCTCAGCTTGCCGGAAGGAAGTGCAGAAGCGATCTTCAGGGTTGTATTTTCAGTAAATGTCAGAGGAGCCGAGTAAACGGTTGACTGTGCAGTCGGTTCGCTTCCGTCGGTGGTGTACACAATTGTCATCGGACGTGAAGTGGTAAATTCCAGTGTAGCCTTGTCAGTGAAAGCCACGAAGTTACATGAACCGTTCGGCTGTTCCGGCATCGGAATGTGGTAATTTACATTGTGTTCATCCAGACGTACATAAGCGTTGTTGATACGGCGTTCGAAGTCTTTGTAATCCTTGCGGTCCAGATTGGTCCATCCGATTTCAGCAACTGCAATGATACGCGGGAAGGTCATGTATTCACGGATAGCTTCGCTATACATATATTCAGACCAGGTATTTCCCTGTACACCCAATACATAATCACCTTTACCCATGGCAGCCAGTGTGTCGGGTACCGGGTTGTAGCTGTAAGTCTTTTTCAGTGTAGTATAACCGCCGATGGTTACCGGTTCGATCTTGGAATCACCCTGGTAAGCGTCCAGATACATACCGTTTCCACCCGGAGTCATGATAACCGTATGGTTCATGGATGCAGCAGCGATACCTCCGTCTTCACCTCTCCATGACATAACGGTTGCGCTCGGAGCCAGACCTCCTTCAAGGATTTCATCCCAACCGATGATTTTCTTTCCCTTTGTTGCCAGGTATTTTTCCATGCGCTGGATGACATAACTCTGCAGTTTTTCTTCTGCTGAATGATTCTTGTCGGCAGTCAGACCTTCCTTACGGATGCGCTGTTGACAGAGCGGACAGTTCTTCCAGCTTGTCTTCGGACATTCGTCACCACCGATGTGGAAATATTCGCTCGGGAACAGAGGTACCATTTCGTCAATAACATCTTCCAGGAACTTGAACATGTCTTCTTTACCCGGACACATGACGATGTCTTCCACGCCCCAGATGACACGCGGCGTTCCAGCTTCTCCCTTGCAGGAAAGTTCGGGATAAGCGGCAATGGCAGCCATTTCGTGACCCGGAAGTTCCAGTTCGGGAACTACAGTAATGAAATGGTCGGCTGCATATTTCACAATGTCTTTGATTTCTTCCTGAGTATAATATCCGCTGTGTTCTGTTCCTTCGCCTTCGACACGTTTGGAACCGATTTCTGTCAGTTTCGGATATTTCTTGATTTCGATACGCCATCCCTGGTCGTCTGTCAGGTGCCAGTGCAGGCGGTTGATCTTGAAGAGTGACAGTACGTCAATAAACTTCTTGACATTTTCTGCCGGCATGAAGTGACGGCAGGGATCCAGCATGATTCCGCGATAGCCGAAGCGGGGTTCATCCTTGATGCTGACTGCCTGTGCAGTCCATGCAATTCCACTTACTTTCTGAGCACTCTCGATTTCTGCAGGCAGCAGCTGCATGAAAGTCTGCATACCATAGAAAAGGCCTTGAGGAGTCTTTGCGGTTACGTTGACAGCATCGCCGGTAACATCCAGCTGATAGCCTTCATCGTTTACGTCCAGTGATTCATCCAGTTTCAGGGTGATGTTTCCACTTTCGCCTACGGTAATGTCATAACCGGTGGCGGTTCTCATTTTAGCTGCAAAAAATTCTGCAATGGTTTTGGCTTCGGGTGAAGCTGTTCCCAAAGAAGTACTTCCTGAAAGACGGAAAGCACCTTGCTGTTGTACGAGACTCTGAGGCATCGGAATGATGTTGATGCCTTCATTGTAAGACTTCACTTTACCGGGCTGGCCGCTACAGGCTACCAGTAAACTGAAAGATGCACTTGCGCAAAAGGTTAATAAATGATTCTTCATACGAATGTGTTAGATTAAAAAACAATTTCTCGCCAAAGTTAGGACAAAGAATTAAGATATGAAAATAAAGGTTTGAGAAAAAAGGAAAGATTCCGGAAGAATGAAGGGTATGATTCTAATAAAAATCCTGTCATTCCCCTTATAACCGGAGAGTGACAGGATTCCTGCATGCTGTTTCTGTTATTTTTGTTTCCTCGGCTGGCCTTTCAGTAATTCCCGGTGGAATTTCATTTCGGCTTTCTGAACCTGATAAATCTTTTTGGCCGACAGGAACTTTTTGTATTTCTGGACATATTCCAGTTCCAGCTGGTCGGTTGCTATCCGTGCCTTGATCACGTCTTCCACAATCTTGGCGTATTCGGTTTCCGTGGTATTGGGATCTTTTCCCTTGCGCATTTTCTGCCAGGCTTCCTTGTTTTGTTCCTGCTTCTTGTCCTGCAGTTCAAAATAAAGCGGGAAGAACCTGGCTGCTTCCTGCGCATTCAGTCCCGCCTTTTCTGTGATAAAGGCCTGCTGGCGGCTGCGGAACTCCTCTTTGCTGAAATGCCCTTTCTGTGCATGGATTCCAGTCAGACAGCAAAGAGCTATCAGGGTGAGGATATAGAGTTTTCTTTTCATGGGTCAATGAATTAATTATTGATAAATTTCTGTATTTGCATCAGTCAGGTATTGGTAAAGCGTATAATCATCCATCATGGTCTGGTTGACAATGGGATCAATATATTCGTCCGGAATTTCGGAGAAAGTCTCTGTATGTCCGTTCTGGCTGGAGACCGGATGCTTGGATTGATTCACCATGACGCGTACGCCGAACATCAAGCCACAGAACATGGCAGCCATGTAGACCCACGGTCTTACACGTTCCCACATGGTAACTTCGGGCTGAGGCTGGCTTTCTTTTTCCGGAAGCTGTTCCATCACTTTGCCGGCAAGATTTTCAAAATACCCTTCCGGTACGGTAAAGGGATTCGGAGCGCCGTATTTTTTTCGTAATTCGTTTTCTTCCTTCATGGTTGTTGTTTTTATGTATGTATTACTAAGATATGATTTTGTTCAAAAGGTTTAATCGTGCTTCTCGAAAAATTCTTCAATTTTTTTCACGGCATGATGATAGGAGGCTTTCAAGGCACCGACGCTGGTACCCAGAATCTCTGAAATCTCTTCATATTTCATTTCCTGAAAGTACTTCAGGTTGAAGATGATGCGCTGTTTTTCCGGGAGCTGAAGAATTGCCTTCTGGAACAGTTTCTGGGTTTCGTCACCGTCAAAATAAGGATCGCTTTCCAGTTTGTTGACCATAACAGCTTCCGTATCATCTATGGAAAGCTGGTCTTGTGCCCGTTGTCTGTTCAGGAAATTCAGGCACTCATTGAACGCGATCCGGTAGAGCCAGGTCGAGAGCCTGGCATCTCCCCGGAAATATTCCAGATTACTCCAGGCCTTGATGAAGGTATTCTGCAGCAGATCGTTGGCATCATCGTGCGAAAGCACCATACGCCTGATTTGCCAGTACAGTTGTTCGCTGTAGGCTTTGACCACCTGCTCAAATGCTTTCCGGCATTTGGACGGATCCTGAAGCTGTTGGGCTATTTCTTGTTCGTTATAGTTGCTCATGACAATGAATAGATGCTTTTTTCTTTGTCTGGTTTAATGGGTTTTGTTTTTATTAACTTCCCGGCTTTCCCTTCAGAGTTCGATTTTCAGGTTTTCCTGTGCCAGAATGGTTTGCGGGAAAATGGCTGAAGCTTCTTTCAGCAGTAGGCTGTCATCTTCATAGCGTGCTGAGAAATGTCCGATCATCAGTTGCTTCACTCCGGCTTCCCGGGCGATCAGTGGCTGCCTGTTCTGCGGTGGAGTGTAGGGTAGCCTTGGCCCGTGCCAGTTCGGAGGTAGTGAAAGTCGCCTCGTGAAAAGCAGGTCGACACCTTTGATCTGTTCAGTGATGCGTGGCAAATAGCAAGTATCCGAGCAGTATGCATAGGTGCGGGGCGGGTCGGACGGGATGGCGAACCGTGCATTGGGAATTACGGTTCCGTCTTCCATCTGGTAGTCTTCTCCGTTCTTGATCCGGTTGATCAGATAGAGAGGAATGTGATAAAAATCAATCATCTCGCGTATGATGTGATTGGGAACCGGCTTTTCGCGGAACAGAAAACCGCAGGTAGGCAGCTTATGGCGAAGAGGAATCGTTTCTACACTGACGGAACGGTCATCGTAGATGACGGCCTGTTCTCCGGGATCAATCGCGTGGAATACCACCTTATAAGTCATTCCCTTGCAGAAGTAGTTGAGTTGCGGAGCGAGCAGTTTTTCCAGTTCGGCATGGGCATAGATATGCAGGTCGGCGGTACGTTCCAGCATTCCGAAGGTGGAAATCAGTCCCATCAGGCCGAAGCAATGGTCGCCGTGCAGATGGGAAATGAATATGTGGTTCAGTCGCCCGAAGCGGAGTCGTGACCGGCGGAGCTGCACCTGAGTGCCTTCTCCGCAGTCGATCATGAACAGTTTTTCGCGGATGTTTACCACTTGCGATGTTGCCGAATGCCTCAAGGTAGGCAGGGCCGATCCGCATCCTAATATGTGAACGTCGAACTTTTCCATGCCGACAAAGATACGATTTTATTCGAAAACCGTATTCCGCATGTCGCCGGTTTCTGCAAATGCGAGATGCATTTTCAGTGCGTTGCGCAGGGAGAGGGGAGTGTGACAGGATGTTCCGTCCGACAGTTTCACGTAGTCCCACAACAGCTGGCGGTAGTCCGGGTGAGCACAGTTTTCGATGATGCATTCCGCACGTTGCCGCGGCGATTTGCCCCGCAGGTCGGCTACGCCCTGTTCCGTGATCAGGATGCGCACGTCGTGTTCGGTGCTGTCGGTGTGCGAAACCTGAGGCACGATGGAAGAGATGAGTCCGCCTTTGGCTGTCGACGGTGTCGTGAAGATGGACAGATAGGCATTGCGGGCAAAGTCGCCGGAGCCGCCGATTCCGTTCATTATCTGTCTTCCAAGCACATGAGTACTGTTCACATTGCCGAAGATGTCAGCTTCCAATGCCGTATTGATGGCGATGACCCCCAGCCGGCGGATTGTTTCCGGATGGTTGGTAATCTCTTGCGGACGAAGCAGAATCCGTTTGCCGAGCGTATCCATGTTGTCATATAGCAAGTCCAGTTTGTCATCAGAAAGTGTCAGCGAACTTCCGGTGGCAAAGCAGATACGTCCGTCCAGCATCAGGTCGATGACCGAGTTCTGGATCACTTCCGTAAACATGGAGAAAGGAGGAAGCTGCTTGTCGGCTCCAAGTGCTCCCAGTACGGCATTGGCGATGTTGCCCACTCCAGACTGAAGTGGAAGGAATTCGTGAGGGATGGCTCCTTTTTTCCATTCCCGAACCAGAAAGTCTGCCACATTGCGTCCGATCTGAAGAGTCGTTTCGTTTTGCGGAGTAAAAGGAGCTATGGCATCCCGTTCGCAGGTACGGACGACACCGGCTACTTTACGCGGATCAGCCTGAATACTGATTGTTCCGATCCGGTCGTTTACGCGATAAACAGGGATTTCACGCCGGTGAGGCGGCATATCCGGCAAGTAGATGTCGTGCATGCCCGTCAGGTGATCTTCATGCGCTTCATTAAGCTCAATCAGGATCTTGTCGGCCATTTCCACCAGTGTAGGTGAGATGCCTACGGATGTACTCAGAATAATTTCTCCGTTTTCAGTGATGGCTGAGGCTTCGATGATGGCTACATTGATTTTTCCCAGAAATCCATAGCGTACGTCCTGTCCGATCAGCGAGAGATGCACATCAAAATAACGTGCGTTGTTAGTATTGATGGCTTCACGCATGCTTTTGTTGGACTGGAAAGGAGTACGGAAAGAAACCGCCTGTACTTCTGCCAGTGCCTTATCTATCTGATTTCCCGTAGCTCCGCCTGTGATCAGTCCCACCTGGAAAGGATGGCCCTGCTCATGAAGTTCCCGGGCACGTTCGGCCAATGCTGCCGGAATAGCTTTTGGGGTACCTACCGAAGAGAATCCTCCGATTCCGACTGTATCCCCGTGACGTATGATGCTGGCAGCTTCGGCTGCCGTTAGAAAAGGATAATTCATAATTTAGCTGTCGTTGTATTTTTTTTCGGGCACAAAAGTAAAATATCACTTTATATTTTCAAATAAAAATACAACTAAAAATGCATATTATGCAGAAATGCCTTTAAAATGGATAATAAATGTAATATTTATAAGAAAAATAAAGAAAAAAGCATTTAGAAAGAGGATTCGTTTTAAAGAAGGTATATTTGAATTTATTTGTTCAGTAAGTGCTTGCTGTCTGAGAAGAAAAGAGTAAAAAACGCCTGTGGAATGAAAAAAAAATCCCGAATTCGTTTTGCAACTTCAAATAAAGCAGTAAATTTGCATCGCTTTTCCAAGAGAGCGTTAGAGATAAAGCCGAAATAACTCAGTTGGTAGAGTAACTCATTCGTAATGAGTAAGTCGCGGGTTCGAGTCCCGCTTTCGGCTCAATTCATAACAGGCTGAAAAATAAGGAGTTTACCCTATTGATTTTCTCACAAAAACTCCGGCAACCTTCAAAAAAAAGGAAAATTCTTCCACTTTTGGAAGAAAAAGAGTACCCAAAAAATTACCTTTAATTTGAAGAGCAGCTATGGCAACAATCAATCCTGTAATTATCCCCGAAAGACAACTTATCAATGGAACGCATAAATTGAGAATTGCGGTCCGTCACAAGTCGCGTACAAGTTACATCGTAACATCAATCATTCTGGCAGATCCAAGCCAGCTTAAAAATGGGAAGATCGTCAAGCACCCGGATGCATCAGCACTCAATAAAAAGTTGCGTGCAATGATGGATCTGTACGAAGAACGGCTGGATAACATTCGCAACACCGGCATCTATACCTGCGAGCAATTAAGAGACATCATCAAGGCCGGGCCTTCTGACACGGAAGTCACATTTCGCGGAATATCTAACGAGAATGTGAGTTATCTTCTGGACAACAACAGATCATCGTACGCAAAACTGATGGAAAGATCATCCCGTTATTTTTGTGAATATTGCAATGGAGATATAGATATGCAGGATATAACACCGGTCCTGATTAAATCTTTTGCTGATAATCTTAAGAAGGCCGGGAAAACCCAGACGTATATCAATACTATACTAAGCCACATTAAGGTCATTGTGAACAAAGCCGTATCGGATCAGATGGTAACTTATACTATTCATCCGTTTGCGACAACCAAGATATCACCGGCACCGGTCCGCGATGTATCGTTAAGTATTGAATCTTTCCGTAAGATCATGTACAGCAATCCGGAAAGAAAGAGGTTAAGAATGGCAAGAGATCTGTTCATGCTTTCCTTCTCTCTGGGCGGCATGAATCTGATAGACCTTATGAACGTAGACTTCCGGAAGGAAGATATCAGCTATGTAAGAACCAAGTCAGCAGGAAGGACACAGCAGGAGAACCGGATATCCTTTACCATGCCGGAGAATATCAAGAAGTATTATCAGGAATGGATCAAGAGTGATGGAAAGCTTGATTTCGGGTATAATTACACCTATCATAACTTTTCCCAGTATGTATCTTATTGTTTGTCGCTTCTTGCGGAAGAACTGGGAATAGAAGAGAAAGTAATATTCTATTCAGCGCGGAAATGTTTTGCTCAATTTGCCTGTGACCTGGGTATGCCGGACGGAGTTATCAATTATTGTCTGGGGCATAGCGATCGGGCCAAAGGCATTATAAGATATTACACCAAGATCAGGAGCCAGCAAGCCAGTATATGTGTCGCAAGAGTGTGTGATTATGTCAATGATCCGAATAAGTACAAGCCTTATCTGGAGTTGAGGAATGAAGCTTTAATGATGCGGATATAATTAAAAAAGCCTGTGAGTTCAACGTTGCACAGGCTTTTTGTTAATCTTTGCCACATTCTTTACATTTAGGGGGATTTATTCCGACTGAATCCCACTTCATAGGGCTACCACAGTGAGGACACTTGATAATGTCCGGGCAGCTTTCAACATATAAAAAAAGAAATCGGTCGATAAAGTCTGATTTATTCAGTCCAAGACCTTGAGAATATCTTTCAATTATTACTCTGGTTTCGGGAGAAAGCTTAATATTGCTTGATATCTTATTAGCAACTAAAGCCTTTCTCCCGGCACCTTCTCTTTTACCACCTCTTGACATTATTTATTCCATTTATTGCAAACACTATCAGCGACATTTTTGTCTTTGTCGTAATATGCGACAACTCCTGTTGATGAATTGATAACCTGATATACGGTGCATCCGTATTCAGTAGCTTCTTTGACATAATAATCTTTTATTTCTCCAAAATCAAAGCTTTTCATATCAGAAGGCATTGTGTGGTAAGATATTTTTCCTTCGTAAAAATCATTTCCCGGAGAATGTAATATTACAGCGCACCACATAACTTGATATTGATTTGCTAATTTTATTAAGTATTCATCTGGGGAATGATCAATGTAAATAGTCTTATATGTATTGTCTTTGTCAACTGAATATCGGAATTCTTTGGTTAATCTTCCAGTATAACCTTTGTTGGCCATTTCTTGAATCATGTCGTCTAACTTTTTCATAATCTTTCGCAATTGTTGATATATGATTGTACATCTTTCATTGTAATCTTACCATTTCTTCTTGCAATGTGAGCTATTTCATATACATTATTTTGTAATGTTGCAGGACCAGACGCATAATCTACATATTCCAGCATATATACTTCATATTTATTCAAGTCCAAAAATATTCTGGCAAAATTTCCAAAGTAAATGTTGTTAAACTCGCTAACGACTGATTTAATACCTTTAATTTTCATAATCTTTTGTTTTAAGTTAATGGTTTGTTCTTTATCACATTGCAAAGGTAATGAATTATTTTGAATTATGTGCAGCAATCAAAAGAATAAAAAGTTAAACAATGCAAAAACACTGTTATAGATGCTTCTAAAGCGGTTTTATCTCTTTAACATCTTTCGCATTTTCCTTGATCTTATTGATCTGATCTTGCTTCAGTTGGTTTAGCTGGACAATACTTTCCTGAATGAAGTTGATGGTTGCGCCAGAAGTCTGTTGTTGCTCTTGAGACGATTCGTTAAACTTACATATCAAGTCGAAGATGATCTTTAATGTACCATTCAACTTGTTCAGATCTGTTTCGACCTGACACAAGGCAATAGCACGCATTATTGCTGCATCAGCAAGAGTGTTTAACTTGGAGAAATTATTTTGCAGGAGTTCCAGTTTTGCGCGGGCAAAGTCAATCTCTACCTTTTCGGCAATCATAGTAGCTGTACTACTTTCTTCGATATCCTTCTTATACCTGTAATACCATTGCTTGATGGTGGCTGAATTAATGCCGGTCTGCCGATGCGTAAGAACATAGTTCATCCCGTTGTCTATCAACAGGCGAACAACCTTGATGCGATCTTCATCAGTATATGTCAACTTTAATGACTGTTCCTTTTCCTTCACTTTACAAGGTTTGTTTCTCTTCTTTTTTTCTTCTTTTTCTGCCATAGTTGTAACTATTCTTGTAACCAGTTACAAAAAATGCGCCAATTAATAACTATTAACATTTAGGTGCCGTTGTAACTATTTGTAGTTCAAATATATAAATAGTTACATAAAGTTACAACATTTGTGACTAATGTCGAAAAACAATTACCCAACACTGCAACCTATATAACTGATTATTAGCTTTCTTTGCTTTAACAATACAAACCAAAATAATACGTATTATGATAGGAGCAATATTAGGAGCCGTGGGCGGTTTAGCTTCCGGAATATTCGGGGGAATTAAGTCGGCCAAAGCTGCACGCGAGCAGCAGCGGCTTATCAATGAGCAGGAATCTAAGAACAATGCCTGGTATAATCGTAACTATTACCAGAACTACATGGAATCAGCCGAAGCACAGGCCGCAATGAAGAGAGTGGAAAACACTTTGAAAAAGCAGAATCAGGAAGCACGTGCAACTGCCGCTGTTATGGGATCAACTCCAGAAGCCGCCGCAGCACAACAGCAGGCGAACAATGAGATACTGGATAACACTGCAACCGGTCTGGCTGCACAGGCTACACAGCGTAAAATGCAAGTTGATGCAGCAAACCAGCAGAACCAAAATGCAATTCTCAATGCAAGACTTGGACAGAGCCAGATGAATGAGCAGGGAGGTGCGCAACTTATGTCGAATGGACTTGGCCTTATCGGTAGTGCCTTCTCAATGTACGAAAAGAAGAAAGGGGGTAAATAATGGGCTTATTCGACTACATTAAGAAGAAACCTGATCCCGTAGACACTTCAAGGCTTCCGAGATTGGGAAATTACGGAGAATCTCCCGGATCGTCTCTGAATTTTCAATTCTCACGCGTCCAAAATCAGAATTCCGGGCAAAAATATCCTTCTGGAGTGGATTTTAAGCCCGAAAATCAGGTTGAACAAAGAAATCCTGTCGAAGAGATCAATAACGCAGCCAACGAGATAAACCGGCAAAAGAGTGTTGCTGATCGCGTGAAGGATGGTGAAGATGTCTTTAAGGCCCTTCTTGATCAGAAGTACCAATCTGGCGAGGAAAGTATAAAGAGACAACGTGCCGCAGAGTTCTGGGGAAACCTAGCTAACCTTTTCGGCCAGACAGTTTCCTCTGCCGCTGGTGCCAGAATGTTCCAACCTATCAAGAGTAATGTTCCGGCATATAATCAAGCCCTTGACAGACTTCGTGACGGATATAATGATACTCTTCTCAACTATTCACTGGCCAATGCGAAGGCAGACAGAGAAGCAAGGCTCCAGCAGGAGACTATACGTCTGAAAGCCGACAAGGATCGTATGCTAGCAGAACTTAACGCATCTATCAAGGCCGGGCTTATGGATAAACAGACTGCCGCGGACCTTACTAAGCAGGCACAGAAAGCCAATGACGCTAAAGCCTTGCAGAAGGTTAAGGATAAAGCTGCATCAGCCCGCGCTGCCATGAACAATAAGGCCGCAATGGAAAGAGAAAAGTATCGGCAAGGAGAAATCACAAAGAGAAACGGTACTTCCGGAACTAAGGGCAAGAAAGGAAAGGTTACATATCCTGTTGTCCGGTTTGGGAAGAATGGCGTACAAAGAGATCTCAACAAGCCGGAAGATGTTGCTAAGATGTACAATGAAGGCGTAGAAATTGGATATTTCCCTGCAATAGCGAACGATACATCTAACCCGACAACTATTGATGATATGAGAGAAGTCATAATGACATCTATCGACAACAAGAGAGATATAACAGGGAACTATGAAAAGGAGCGGAAAACTATTGATGGTTTTGGTTCTTCTTCAACAACAAACACAAAGAAAAAAATAGAAGGTTTCTGATATGGAAGATAATAAGACAAGAGTATTGTATGATAGACTAACTCAAGATGGTTATGATATTGGCGACTTCGATTCGTTCAGCAAGAATGTGCAGGACGAAGCTAAACGGAAATCGTTGTATGAGACAATTACCAATGATGGATATGATGTTGGTGACTTCGATTCGTTTTCGAGCAAACTGGTAGCCAGATCACAGGAAGAACCGGTAACCAATGTGACAACCCAAAATGTTCAGCCGCAAGTACAGCCAGTTCAAGATATGCCTTCTTATGATCCCAAGACACAAGGGTACATTCTTGACAATGTTCCTGATATGTTCAGGAGCAAGGGGAATAATCTTGCCACAAGGCCTTTGCCCCAGCAAGATCTGTTTGAAAATAATCCTTCGGATCTAGTCCGTAAAATCGGTATTGACCAGCAGCAGAGAGTTGAACAGGCCCAGAAGTCAGCCAATGATCCCTATATGAAGGAACAGAATCTTGAACTGTTCAAAAGGCAGAATCAGGAGCAGATCAACAGCGTTAATGAACTGATCAATGCGGCAAGGCAGGAACGTGCTAAGGAAAGACAACAGCGCGTGAGATCTGTTGGTGATGGCGGTATATTCTCAACCATGTCACAGGCGTATCTTGCCGGGGAGCAGAATGATACCGACAAACAGTTGGAATATGCGTCTACCCTGATGGAACAGGCACAGAATATTACCAATGAAGCGAAGAAGAAAGGAAACACCAACTTCTTTGCCGGGTTTGCGCGTGGTTTCAAGGACGCACCACTGGACGGATGGGCAATGGGATTGCAGGATCTCAAGAATTATTCTGCCGCAAAGAAAGTCATGGACAAAGTAGACAAGGGAGAAGAACTTACTCCTTCGGAAGATGCACTTATGCAGGCTCTTGTCACCAATGCTGCAACACAGATGTATTATGCCGGTGATCTTGGAAGAGGTTATAAGGCTGGCGGTGTAACAGCAGAATCACTTCCGTTCATGCTTGACATGATTGCCGGTATGGGTGCAGTTCAGGCTTTGACCAAACCAGCGTCTAAAGCCATTGTTAAGTATGCGGCTGATAAGGCTGCACAAATGGGCCTTGGCCGGGCTACAACTGGGCTGGCTAAAGGTGCCGCCAGAACTGTTGCCGGTCTGGGAGACGTTGCAGCACACACCGCCACATTCGGAAGTGCAAGAGTGGCCGCAGACTATCAGCGTAGAGGTCTGGGAGACGTGCAGGTTAAGCCTAACGCAGACGGTACGGTATCTTATGATGGTCGGGAGAATGTACAAACTGGAGCGAAAGCACTCGGTAAGTCCATAATATCAACAGCCGCAGAAACCGGAAGCGAACTTCTGGGCGAATACTTTGCGCCTATGTTGGGATATATCGGTCGTGTTACTGGTGCGAACAAAGTTGGAAAGATCATACCTGCATCAGTGGGTAAGGCGTTCAAGGACGTTGTCAATAGTCAAGGCTTCCGGGAAATGCAGGAGATTGCCAGACGTGCCAAGATATCTGATCCATTGGGAGAATATGCCGAAGAAGTTGCCAATAACCTTGTATCTACCGCAATAGGAGATATGACACCTGAACAGCTTGTCGATCTTGATCAGAATATTGATACGTTCCTCGGTGTTGCTCCCATGTCTGCATTGTTTGGTGCAGCCGGAACAGGTGGATATCTTCGTGATAAATACAAGAGCTACCGCAACATGCGTAACTTTGAAACCCAGATGCAGGATGCAATGGGCGAAGATTGGTCCGGTGTAAGAGAAGCCCTTCAGGACGCTGACATAGAAACGGCCCGCAACATGGTCAAAGATGTTCTGTCCAGCCCTATGTCTCCGGATATGAAGAAGAATGCTATCAAGTATATATCTTCAGTCCTTCAGGAACAAACATTACAGGAAGCAGACAAACAGATGATGCCTGAAGAAATTGCTATTGAAAAAAGGAACATTATCAACAATCTGAATGAGACGCGTTCTAAGATCAGCTTGAACGATGAAGAACTCAACTCTATCATCAATTCAGAAGAAGGATATCAGGCTATCATATCTCAATTTGATCCGGAAACGGCCAACAACATAATGCAATACAAACAAGCCTATGATGATTTTGTTAATTATAATTATTGGGTGCAAGATCAGGCTGATAATGCAAGGAGACAAGCGGAAGCACAAGTCGAAAGCCTTACCAATGCAACCACCGGCACGATCATGCGGGTAAATTCTGGGCTAAGCACTAACCCTGTTAATATTCTCCGCGGAAACCTTGTGTTTGATAACGAAGGTAAAGTTGATGAAAATCAATCTGATAAGACCATATACTACATGTCGGAAGATGGACGTGTGAAAATGGCTCCTGTATCTATGTTCAGTTCTCTTGTAGATAATACACCGGCAGAAGAAATGATCCAGCGTGCCGGTAATGATGCGCAAGAAGAAGTCTTGCAAGCCGAAGAAGCGCAGATTAATTCTATTCCGTCCCAAGAACAACAGCCCATAGGACCAGAAACCAGATTTACAATGGGTGGAAACAATTATGAAGTCAACAGGGTAACTCCAGACGGATATGAAGTGTACCTTCTTGATGAAAATGGAACGCCAGCCCAGTCACAGCTGATGTCCGAAGAGGAAATAAGAAATGCCATCAACGGCCAACAGCCAGCTAATGCAGAAGAAACACAGCCTTCCGTAACTGAACAGACTGTACAGGAAGAAACTTCCGAACAACTGGTTCAGGAAAATAAGACTGCCATGTCTCGCATTCCTCTTAACGAAAGAGGTGAACAAGACTTTGAAGCCGCACCGGTTGCAGATACTTCTGCCGCATTGCTGGAAATCAGTGATAATGTTGATGATGCGAAGGACACCGCAACGCAGATGATTGATCATTACAACAATGAACTGAAAAAAGCAGAGAAGGCAAAGTCAACCGGAAACACCATTCAGGAAATTGTCAAGATGAAACAGGAAAAGAAAGCTAATATAAAAGCTATCAATGACAAGATATCCTATTGGAATCAGGTTGCAGCGGATCTTGAAGCAAAAAGGCCTACCGGACTTATTGCTCAGGCAGAAGAAGAGGCTAAAGAAAACCAGCAACGTCTTGCATCCATGACAGCCGAAGAACAGCAAGCTGCACAGCAGGAAGTTCAGAAGAAGATTGATGCAGGAGCCTTTGAACGCAAGGAACCGCGGAGAAAGGTTCGTTATGTCAAAGAAGATGCAGATCTAGGTCCTTCTATAACTCCACAGGAACATGTTTTGCGAGAAATAGCAACAGGCCGCGTTTCGTTCTCTCTGTCTGACACAGAAGGAGCGCAGGGCCTTTCTTCACATCTGGGCTATTCCAACTCACCGGAAGAAAGGAAAAAGCTTGTATGGGCATTATCTTCCGATGGTTTAACGCCAGAAGCCGCAGCAGAACAGATCCATGCTGATATGCCGGAGAACTTGCAGGGAATGGTTACTGATCAGGACGTGTTCAACATGATCATTAATGCTTTCCAAGAATATGGAAGTCCTTCTAAGATGTGGGACGCTGCAAAAAACATGCATGGAACCGATATCGAAGAAAACATTCCGGGATATGAAGAAGATCAGGAACGCCAGCTTATTGAATGGGAAGCTTCTGAAAACAGAATGTCGGTACCTGAATGGATTGCATATTCAGACTATATCGAAGAAGAACTTAATAACTTGTATTCATCCGTAACAGATGAAGAATTAAATACTATCTTTGAGCAAATCATTAACGACTATGAACGAAGAGCAGAAACAGAAAGTGCAGGAAGCACTGAAGGACAAACAGACAGTGAACAAGGCAATACAATTCAGCCTGAACGCGAAAGTGATAACGAAGGAAGAACTGGAGAAGTCGAAGAACAACCGGAGCCAGCAAATAAAACTGATGGCGAAAGCGGTAGCGTGGTACCTGAACCAGAAGGAACAGTAAAAACCGATATCGAGGCTGCACGTGCGGAAGTAGATCAAAATCCAACTGAAGCGCAGAAGGAAGCCGGTAACTACAAGAAAGGCCATGTTAAGATTGACGGGTACGATGTAACTATCGAAAACCCGAAGGGATCTGTACGTTATGGAAAAGACGCAGATGGTAATGAATGGTCTGTTACCATGAACAACGACTATGGATATATCCGCGGTACCGAGGGCGTAGATGGTGATCACATTGATGTATTCCTTTCTGATAACCCGGAAACTGGTGATGTGTTTGTTATTGATCAGGTAAACCCTGATGGAACATTTGACGAACACAAGGTTATGTATGGATTTAAATCAGCCCTTGCGGCTAAACGCGCATACATGGCTAATTACTCAAAAGGCTGGACCGGACTAGGAAACATAACACGTGTTTCCAAAGAAGAGTTTAAAAAGTGGGTTAATTCATCCCACAGAAAGACCAAACCTTTTGCTGAGTATAAGAGTGTAGTGCCTGTTTCCGAAAAGGAAACAACCACTAACGCAGAAGATACACCTGCAAAAAGTAACAACATTGTTTCCGATGAACGTTATCAGGAACTTAAAAACAGACTTAAACAGAAGCTGGGCCAGCTAAATGCCGGTATTGATCCTGAAATTATTGCTATTGGCGCAGAAATGGCAGTGTATCACATTGAAAGAGGGGCCGTGAAATTTGCTGAATACGCCTCTGCTATGATTAAGGACATGGGGGATGCAATACGTCCATACCTTAAATCCTTCTACAGCTCGGCAAGGTATATGCCGGAAGCGGTTGAGAACGGTCTTTCTTCTAAAATGACTCCTGATTCAGAGGTAAGCACGTTTGATGTTACAAACTTTGACAAGAAATCTGTGGACATTGTTGAACAGATTAACAATGTGGCAAAAGAACAGGAATTAAAGAAAAATGAACAGACGCAAATTGAAGTTAAGCCAGAAGCAGAACTTTCAGGAGATTCAGCTAAATATCAGAAAAAGGCAGTCCAGGAGAGTAAAGCGGTACGTGAAATAGGCGTATCAATAAGGGAAAGGGCCTTGATTGACGTTGATGGTCTTGATGCTACACCGTTAACAATGAAGGATGTAAAGAATATCCTGAATAACTATGACATGCTTTCTGATATGTCAGCAACCGATATGCAGGAACTTGTGGAGCTTGCTATGACGAATGAGACAAGAAAGGTTGCATTAAGGTACATAAACGGAGAAAAGCAAAAGTTCGGTTACGACCTTATACTATCAATGTACAAAATGCAGCCACTACTCAATGCAAGGGATAGTACAAGATTCGAGCGTCAGCAATACAGTACGCCTACTCCCTTCGGATATGTAATGGGGCAGTTTGTCAAGGATGGCAAAACGGTTGAAAGCGTTCTGGAACCTTCAGCAGGGAATGGCGCACTAACAATAGCTTTCCCGGCCAATACTGTACATGTTAATGATATTGATGAAAGGAGACTGGAAAACCTTCGTACGTTGGGATATGCCCAGGTAACCAATCAGGATGCACTGATACCATTTGAAGGATCTGTTGACGCAGTTCTGACAAATCCCCCATTTGGATCGACAACCGCAAAAGAATTCGACGACGGCCAGATCAAGATCAGTTCTCTGGAAGGTTTGATGGCTATTAATGCGCTTGAATCCATGAAGGATAACGGAAGGGCGGCTATTGTTATCGGTGGAAACACTTCTTATCGAGACAATGGTGCGATGCAGAGCAAAGATATGAAACTTTTTGCGTATCTTTACTCACACTATAATGTGGTTGATGTTATCAACCTTAACGGGGATATGTACAAGAGGAACGGAACTAAATATGACGTTCGCATTATCCTTATCAACGGAAGAAAAACTGGTCCGTTTAAACTTATTGCTCCACCGGTTAAGAGCAAAGCAAGAGCGGAACAGATAAACAGCTTTGAAGAATTATATAACCGAGTTCAAGATGATATACGTTCATTACAGCAAATGGGGGATCTCTTTAACGGTACAGAAGGAGAAACCCGGACCACTGACACAGAAGGAAGTGGAACAAACAATAATGTCAGCAATAGACCAAAGTCTGGAGAACGGGGACAATCCGTACGACCAGACAAAAAAGTCGGATCTGACAATGACATGGGAAGCACCGGTAATACTACCGTATCCGGACCAGAACAAGCTGAACGATCCACAGCAGAAGAAAATGCTGGCAAATTGGATAATGCGGACAGATCAGATGCTGGAAGCTTTGAACCTGTTCAAGAGCAGCGAGGATCTGATAACGGAGGAAGTTCCGGAGGAAGCCGGAATGATGGATCTGTCAGATCTGATTCAGGAGATAATACCGGCAGAAGCAGATTATCAGTAAACCTCAGTGATGAAAAGGTCCCATATCCCAACAGAAGCCAGTCCGGTACACTTATGTCAGTTGTTCCGGCAAATCAAGCACAGGTTCTTGCCGATTCTCTGGCTAACATTGGTGATGTAGACCAGTTCTTGGTTGACCAGCTTGGATATTCAAGCAAAGACGAACTATTCAGTTATCTGGCCGCTGAACAGATTGATTCTGTTTCTTTGGCTATAAACCAGATGAATAAAGGAAACGGATTCATTATCGGAGATATGACCGGTGTCGGAAAGGGCCGTCAGGGTGCAGCCTTAATCAGATATGCGGTAAGGAAAGGTTATAACCCTATATACTTCACTCAGAAGCCCGCGCTTTTCTCTGATAATTACAGAGACCTTGCAGATATAGGCAGCGGAGATTTAAGGCCGTTTATCATCGCGTCAGATCCCAAAAACGCAGCTATTACTGATGCGTCCGGAAATGTAGTACACAAACTTCCTACCGACAAGGAGAAGAAAAGAGTGTTTGACTACATTATGAAGAACGGAAAGCTTCCAGAAGAGTATGATTATGTCATAACTACATATTCCCAGATCAATAATGGAACGAAGGAATATGAGCCAAAAGAAGATGGAATAGCAGAAAAAGACAAGAGTTATAAGAAGAAATCTCCTTCGGCAACTGATAAGAGCGGTCAGGAAAGACGTGATGTTATTCAAGCCTTGTCAAAGGATAACATTATGATCCTCGATGAAAGCCATACAGCCGGTGGAAGTGGCGGTGGATCCATGTACATGCAGTATATCATGCCAAAGGTAAAAGGAGTAACATTCCTGTCTGCCACATTCGCCAAACGTGCGGATAACATGCCTATATATGCAATGAAAACCGACCTTTCCAAGTCTGGCATATCACCACAGGATATGATCGAAGCGATATCTCAAGGTGGTGTTACATTGCAGGAGATCATGTCCAAACAGCTTGTTCAATCCGGACAGATGATCCGAAGAGAAAGAAGTTTTCAAGGTGTAACTATTGACTGGATGCCGGTAAGTGAAGAAGAAGATGCGGTTCAGAGAAAACAATTCGATGAAGTATCTTCAATATTCAGCGATATCAGGGCGTTCCAGAAAGACTACATTACACCTATTGTCGAAGGCATTTCCGAAGAATTGTCCGAACAAGGCGGTTATTCCGATCTCCAGCAGGGTACCGCAGAACTGGGAGTAACCAATACACCATTTGCCAGCAAAATGTATAATCTGGTAAATCAGTTGCTTTTCTCTCTTAAGGCAGATGCAGTCGCCAACAGGGTTATTGAAAACCTTAAGAATGGTTTTAAGCCTGTAATATCCTTCACCAATACAATGGAAGGATTTCTGGATGAAGCACCTAAAGACACTCCTATGGATAAGGTGCCAAACTTCTCAGCAACTCTTATGCGTGCGCTTGACGGAGTTATGAGATATACGGAAACTAACCTGAAGGGAGAGAAAGTAAACAAGTTCTTCACTGTGAACGACCTTCCGGAAGCCGGACAAAACAAGTATTACGAGATCAGGGAAAAGATTGAAAACCTTTCCGCTGACCTTCCTATAAGCCCTATGGACGCAATTAAGATGAAGATCCAGAAGGCAGGATATAAGGTGGGTGAAATCACAGGAAGAAAACTTGAAATGGTTCAGGACGAAAACGGAAAGTATATCATACATAACCGTAAGGACCGTGATAAGAAGTCTGCCGCACGTGATTTCAACAACGGACAACTTGACGTACTTATGGTAAACAAGTCTGGTTGTACAGGTATATCCCTTCATGCTTCACCCAAGTTTGATGATCAGCGTCAGCGCGTCATGGTGTTTGCCCAGTTCCAGAGTGATATCAATGATGAAGTGCAGATGCGAGGACGTATAGACAGGACCGGCCAGAAGTTCAGAGGAAAATATGAGTATATCATGTCGTCTATCCCGGCAGAACAAAGATTACAGATGATGTTCAAGGCAAAACTTAAGTCTCTTGATGCAAATACTACATCTTCTCAGAAATCCAAGTTCAACGAAATGGAAGTTGTTGATTACCTCAACAAGTATGGTGACGATGTGACATGGCAATATATGCTTGAGCATCCGGAGTTGTCCGAAAAACTGGGTGATCCTCTTAAAATCCTAACAAGCGAAGGAGAAGAATCCCAGTCAGGAGATACCAACACCGCAGGTAAAGAAGGGTGTGCGGCTAAAATAGCCAGATATCTTCCATTCCTGCCTGTAAAAGAACAGGAAGAAGTTTTCAAGGATATCACAGACGCATACAATGTAAAGATCCAGCTTCTTAATGACGCCGGAGAAAACGATCTTGAAATTACTACTATGCCTTTGAAGGCCCAAACTATCAGCAAAAAGATATGGAAGCCGGGAACGGATCCCAATAGCGGTAATGCCTTTGCGGATAACACTTATCTGGAAGAAGTAGAAGTAGATGTCCTTAAAAAGCCCATGAAAGCGGAAGAAATCAAGTCAACAGTTAGTCGTATGACTCTGGAGAACCTTTCAATGAATGGCTGGACAACAGAGTTAAGGAAATAAATTCATTGTATGATGGTAAAATTGCCACTCTGAAAGAAAGGCTTGATCAAAGCGCGTTAGAGCGTTCTGAAAAAGCTAAGAAGAACTACATCGAAAAGTCTAAAGAAGCCCGAAAAAACGGAAAGAATGAGTTTACGGACGAAGAAATTGAAAAAATGTCCGAGGTAGTTGTAGAGGATATTATGAAGAAATCGAAAGAAAGCTTCATAAAACAGAAGAACGTAATTGAAGCCCGAAGGGAAAACATTCGCAAGCAGATCAATTCGTTTACTCCTATGAAACCTCTTGTAATACCATTCAATCTTGACGAAACACTGGTAACAATTATGCCAAGTCGTGGTATGTTTTTGGGGTACAAGTTCAGTAAGGACTATTCACCGAGTTCTTCTACTGCCATTTTTGCCACTCTTGACGGAAGAAGGAAAGTAGAAATACCGTTAAATCAGGAAAAAGCTTTCAATTCAATCCGTATGAACACAATGATGCAGCCCGACTTACCTGAAGGATCTTAATGTTGATACCTGGGATTCTTATGTGCCTACTCAGACAAGAAAGAAGGCCTATATTGTTACAGGTAACCTTCTGCAGGCCCTAGTTGATACAAAAAAATCAGAAAACGTAAAAGGATATCTGGTTTCATATTCTACTATTGAAGGTGATACGAAACAGGGTATTCTGATGTCTGATAACTTCAAGCCGGAAAATCTTACAACAAGTGCTCCTATCAGCAGCAGACTTATCCAGATACAGCAGGGTGAAACTGTTATCAGTGAAGATAAACGTGTCATTGTGGAGAAAAACACCGGCTGGAGATCCGGATATGCTTTAAAGGTTCCTAAATCCAAAAAACAAGGTGGAGAATTCTTTGAGGACAACAAGTTACGTTCAATTGCTGACAACAAGGAGTTTACAACTAGGGGTAATTACATGGTTGCGGATATTTCTTCCGATAACCTGTCTAAAGTTCTTGACCGGTTAAGTAAGATGGGAGTAACCGTATCAAAGAAGGCAAAACTGGAGAATAGCGAAGATGTGCGTTTTAGGGAAAATGATATAGTAAAAATAAGTGGAGGAAGAAACATAAAGTTTACACGTAAAAACCCTACTAATACATTTAATGCACTAGTTAAATACCTTGAAAGTGAAGATATAAAAATAAATGACATATCAAAAGCTAAAACAGGCAGTAAGTATGTTTCATTTGAAATAAATGGAGTATCTTATGATGTAAGAGCAGCCAATCACACTAAAGGTTATTATGGTAAACATGAAAATAGTACCGGTGTTACCGTCTATTGGAAAGATAATATAAACGGCATAGACATAGATTTATCTGAAAATGAAATGGGTATAGATGATATAAAGCAATTGATTAGTGATGTTGAGAAATTTAATTCAAATGAAAACATTTCTTATAATAGCTTTATAGAAAAAAAGGGGAAATCCGTATGATTTTATTGGAGAGAACTCTGTATTAGCAAATCAGATGTTGAAAGATATGGTTTATGATTTGAAAAAAGAAAAAGAAAAATTTGTCTGATAACAATACGGAAGAGATAGAAAAAATAAGTAACTTAATTTCCCAAGCATCACAAAAAGGATTTTTCCCCCTTAACAAGAGAAGAGGAAACATCTAACTTATATAATGCTAAAGGAAATACAGAAATATTTAATATTTCGGATGTAGAAGAAACAGCTAAAAAGTTGAATGTTCCGGTAGAGGTTATAACTTCTGTTGACCAGATAAAGGATAACTCAGTAAGATCTGCCATTGAAAAAGGAAGGAAAGTAAAGGGATGGTATTCTTTGTCAGACAACAAAGTGTATGTATATCTTCCTAACGCTACCAGCATGGAAGATGTAAACCAGACTATCCTTCACGAAGGTGTTGCACATTACGGATTGAGACAGCTTGTAGGAGAAGAGCGTATGGATGATTTTCTTGATGATGTCTTTGCCAATGTTACCGATGAAGTAAGGAAGAAAATTATTGATACTCTTCCCAGATATGGCTATAATTCACGTATAGCCACAGAGGAATACATGGCAAGAATGGCTGAAAACGGAGTAGACGTTTCTGTATGGCAAAGGATAAAACAGGCATTCAATTCACTTATGAGACGTATGGGCATTAACATAAAAAAATAAGTGATAATGAACTTCGATATATCCTTTGGAGAAGCCGCCAGAACCTAGACAAAAACAAACCGCTTGATCTTGCCAAAGATGTTGCCATGCAGTACCAGATGGGAGTAGGTAACTACTTTAGGGAAGATACAGACGGAAGTATAGGTATGTATGAGCAATCTTTGAAAGGATGGAAATATAAGGCACAGGAAGCATATCAAGACAAGTATGCTTGCTTTGAAAAACCTTCAGGAAGTAATTGCTAAAGTTTCCGGTAAACCTATAAAGTCATTTGAGAACGCATACATGGCAGAAAACCAGTTAAGTTCAAAAAACACTTCCGAAGCAGAAGTGTATTATAAGAAGCATTATCAGCCAATGCTTCAGGAAGCCGGTAAGATGATGAAGAAGTACGGCCTTACTCAAAAGGGTATTGAACGGTATATGATGTTGGCCCACGGAATTGAAAGAAACGTAGAACTTACATTCCGGGAACAGCTTGATGAAGTTATCAAAAACAATCCGGACGATGCGGATCAGTTCATTCAGGATTTTAAAGATGAAAAGGAAAGACTGAGAAAGTTATATTCAGGATATGAATACCTGAAGGAACTGAGTGATTATATTGGAGGTGTAAATGACTATTCAGCGACACAGGCCATTCTTAACAGTATGGACGGAGAAGAACATGATAACTTCCAAGAAGATGCGCTTAATTACGTCAAGGACTTTGAACAGACCTATGATGTAAAAGAGTTGTGGAATAAGACCAACGATGCAACCAAAACCACATTGCGTAAGGCTTATGATAGCGGAATGATGGGAAAGGAACAATACTCTAATGTAAATAACATGTACATGTATTATGTACCCTTGCGCGGATGGGATGAACAGACAGCAGAAGATGTTTATGAATATATTGATTCAGAAAGAAATCCTGTAAGTTCTGTACTGAAATCCGCAAAGGGAAGAAAGAGTATTCCTGATGAAATATTTGCCACAATTGGAAATATGGCCGAAAGTGCTATCATGCAGGGCAACAGAAACATGATGAAGCAAAGCTTTATGAGTATGGTTATAAATCATCCTACTGATATAGCTACATTGAAAAAGGCTTGGTATGTATATGATCCGGTAAAAGATGAATGGAATATATCTATGCCAGACATTCAAGAAAGCGACAACGCTGAAACTATTGCTGAAAAGCTCAAAAACCACGAAGAGCAGATGAAGCAATTGAAAGAAAACGGACTTGCTACACAAAAAAAGCCTAATGGTCTTAATATAAATTATAGGATCAATAAAAACAACATCTCCCAGCATGTTGTTCAGGTAAAGAATGGCGGGAAAGATTATGTTATATACATTAATGGAAATCCAAGAGCGGCGCAGGCTATCAATGGATTGACTAACCCGAATGTAGAACAGAACCCGATATTCAGATCCATTGCAACTGCAAACAGATGGTTGGCGGCTAACTTCACTACCAGAAACCCGGCTTTTGTGTTAAGCAACCTTGTAAGAGACCTGATATTTTCCAATGTTGCTGTAAGCATAAAAGAAGATGGGAAGTATTCAAGTAGGTTCAGAAAGAACATACTGAAAGCCATGCCTGTTGTATTGAGAAACCTGAATGGCAAGCCAAATAACACCGAAGCTGACAGATATTTTCAGGAGTTTATCGAGAATGGCGGTGAAACCGGATACATGCACCTGAATGATGTTGAAAAGTACAAGAAAAAAGTAAGGAAGGAACTTTCAAAAATAAACGGTGAGATGGGATCCGCAAAGATGGCTATGGATTTTGCAATAGACAGACTTGAGGATTTCAACAGATGGGCAGAAGATATTTCACGATTTACCACGTACATGACTTCCAGACAAATGGGTAGAAGTATTACGGAATCTGTGAATGATGCGAAAGAAGTAACCGTAAACTTTAACAAGAAAGGGGCCGGATATAAAACCGGCGGATTTTTTGGAATAACTTCGGGTATATTCAGAAACCTGTATCTTTTCTTTAATGCTTCTGTTCAGTCTCTAACCAATTTTAAAAAGACGTATGACAAACAACCGGTTAAGTTCTATTCAGCTTTAGGCGGATTTATGTCAGCAGGATTTTTAATGCCAATGATAAACAACGTATTGTACAGTATCTTTGGCGGTGGAGACGATGATCCGTACAATGATCTGCCGGAATGGGTAAGAAGAAACAATCTCTGTATATATACAGGTAATGATACGTTTTTGACTATTCCTCTTCCCATTGAATTAAGGGCTTTCTACGGGCTGGGTGATTATGCTTATCAGCTTACAACCGGCAAAGAAAAGCCTTCCGCAACCAATATCGCAAAAGGAACAGTAGGACAGCTTGCAGATCTTTTGCCTTTAAATCCAACAGGGAATGAAGGCTTAAAGACGTTTATGCCTGATATTATGTCTCCAATATTTGAGGCTTATGTCTGGAACCAGGACTTCACCGGAAAACCGGTAGCAAAGATATCTCCATTCAACGAACGTGATCCGGAGTGGAAGAGAGTTTATAAAGGAACGTCAGGATGGCTTGTTGATACTTCCAAATTCCTGAATGATATCAGCAACGGTAGTGGTCCGGGATCTGAATTCCGAAAAGGATTTATAGATTTCAATCCTGCCAAAGTAGAACACCTTCTTGAATCTTATTTTGGCGGTATGGCCAAAACATTCAATCAGGCTGGGAAAACGATATATTATGGTGGAAAGTCATTAATCGAACAGCAGAAAGATGAAGATCTGGTGATGAGAAATGTTCCTATTGCAAACAGGTTCCTTAATACTGTTGATGAAAGAAATGCTTTTTCTGGAATTAATACAGAATACTTTAATCTCCGTGATGAAATGGACCAGTTTAAGTATGAACTTAATGGTGTAAAGAAAAGCGGAAACAAAGATGAGTATAAAGAAATGCTGAATTCTGATCTGTATGATAAATACCAGAAATACAAACCATATCAGAAGAAGTTGAAAAAACTAAACGATATGGCAAAAGAATCTCAAGGAGAAGATCGGAAAGAAATAGAGGATATGATTATAGAAACCAGACGAGAACTTCTTGAAGAAGTGAAATAAGAAGAAAGCGGTGCGCCATAATGACGTACCGCTTTTCCCAATATTTCAACTTTAGTATTTGAAAATAAGCTAGTTTTGTAAAAAATCACACAAACATGAATAAATTCTTAAACAGATCTGTAAAGCCGAAGCGGGACGACAGGACAAAAGAAACCGTTTACCGCACAAGAGGAACGGCGTATGAGGAACTTGAAGAGTTTGCTTCATACTGGAGCAGCCTTTACACTGCCCGTAAGAAAATGGAAAGATCCCTGATGTATGCGAAAGAAGATCAATGGGGAGACTATATAAAGGATCCGGACACCGGCAAGATGATGACTGAAGGAGAACTTATCAAGAAAAATGGTAAGGTTCCTTTGAAAAACAACATGATAGCACCGATTGTTAAGAACATAGAAGGCCAGTTCAGAAGAAACGTAACAAAACCTATATGCTCGGTAAGAGATCGGGATGAAGCAAAGGTCGGTGAAATGATGAGTATTGCAATGGAATATGCTCAGTCACTTAACGAGGTCACAGAACTGGACGCAGCCAGCCTTATGGTTCTGGAATGTGGCGGCTACATTGCACAAAGAATAGAGTTCGGGTACAACGAGTACAAGCACATGAATGATGCATGGGTTTACAATGTTGATCCCTCACGGCTATTCTTCAACACCAACATAGAAGATCAGCGAGGATGGGATATAACCTGCATCGGTGAAATCTTTGATATGGACTTTGAACAGGTAGTCGCGGCCTTTGCAAAGAGTAAAAAGGATCGTGAATGGCTGGAAAGCATATATGGTACCGATGATCATCCAAGAAGATCATTCGTTGACGGTGTACAGGGTTACAACCAGAAAAATGCCGATTTTTATACACCTGCAGAAGTAGATCTTTGCCGGGTTATCCTAGGTTGGAAGCTGGAGAGCAGGGACGCATATTTCTACCACGACACGCTTGATGGAAGCTGGGGCTTTGTCGGATTGAACGAAGTAAATAAGCTGGAATACATCAACCAGAAAAGAATATCAGAAGCACTTGAAGCCGGAGTAGAAGAAGAAGATATTCTTTTGATAGAATACGAATTCAAAGTAGAAAGATACTGGTATTACAGATATCTTTCCCCGTGGGGTGATGTTTTGCAGGAAGGAAGAAGCCCATACTGGCACGGCCAGCACAACTATGTATTTCATGCTTATCCTATCATACACGGAAAGATATTCAATTTCATAGAGGACTTTATCGACCAGCAGAGAAGTATCAACCGTACCATGACGTTGATAGACTTCATACGTTCTTCTTCAGCAAAAGGTCTGGTAGTCGTGGATGAAGATGCGTTCGACAGCATGAGCCGGGAAGAAATCATTGATGAATACGTCAGATATAACGGAGTTCTTTTCTGCCGACTGAAACCGGGTAAAGACATTCGTTCAGTCATTACACAGCTTAACGGAGCCGGAGCCATTCAGGGGGACTATGAACTGTTAAGCCTTCAGTTAAAACTGATCAATGATATTGCCGGTGTAAACTCAGCTATGCAGGGGAAAGATCCTTCATCCGGAACTGCCGCTTCTCTTTATGCACAACAGACAGAAAACGCATCAATGAACCTGAAAGGTTTGTTCGATTCGTTTAAAGCCTTCCGGAAAAGAAGAGATCTCAAGCTGATGCAGACTATTCAGCAATATTATGATTCGCCCAGATACATAGAATTGGGAGGAAAAGATTATTCTGAAGAATCTAAATATTACGATCCGGAAAAGGTTCAGGGTGCGCAGCTTGATCTTGAACTTACAGAAGGAACAAATACACCTACATTCCAAATGCTTGAAAACGAATTCCTGATGAAGCTGTTTGAAATGCAGGCTATCAACGTAAAGACCTTGCTGGAAAACTCCAGTCTGCCTTTTGCATCAAAGATATTGGAAAGTATCAAACGTGCAGAGCAGGAAATGGCAGAAAACCAGAACATGGCACAGATGGATCCGGCACTGATGCAACAGATAGCAAGTCAAAATCCGGCACTTATGGAGAAGATGATGAACGATGCAAATGCTTCTCCACAAGACGGAATAATACAACAGGCAGCTTAAACGGAAGCTTCGGAAACAATACGGGTTTTTCTCTTTTGAAGGCCCGTATTTTTTTGTGCAATTCTGTATGGTTTCTCTGTTTTATAGCAAACATATACGCCTATTGCGGTAGACATTACACGGTCGTCATGGCAACCCTCAACAGCACCAGTCTTTTTGCCATCCTCTTTGATTTCAAACTGGTCGTATTCAAACGTTGTTTCTAAGCTTCGTTCTATGTACAGGCAATCACGCATGGCAGCTTTCAGGAACCCGGTAACCATTGGCTTGGTTGAAGGGTTGGTGTGGAAACCATATTTAACCGGTGCGCCCTGTTTGATCTGTTCCGGACTTGTGCGGCTATACAGGTCGGGATAGAAATCAACAATTTCATCAAGCACATATTCAAAATTGTCTCCTTCTGTTCCTTCTGTCTCTAATGTATTGGATTCAATGACAAGTAAAGCCGTGTCATAAGCTTTAGCTATCTGGGCAGCTTTCCATATCAAAAGGTCATGTTCGATATGACCATGCCATTCGGCAACTACTTCCGGAATACCGCCTTCAATCATGGGAAGCCGGTCAAATACCTTAATCGAAGAGTAGTCTGCCTGATCTCCAGTACCACCAATATCAACAGAAACAATATATCTGTATCTGTAAAGCCCTTTTGATTTGTCTGGAAGCATCCAGACATGCAGCGCATTTTCTCTCTGTTTCGGTTTTTCGACTTCAACAAACCGTATATTTTCAAATGCTTTTTCTCCTTTAGTTGCGTCACCGACAAATTCTCCATAGAAAGCCGGATCCATACAGGATTTACGACACTGTTCAACATATTGTCTGGGGAAGAACGGACGGCCGGTTGACTGAAATGCTTCTTTCGGATCGGAAGGATATTCAGAACACATACGCCATTCCTCAACCATTCCTTTTTTCTTTTTCCGATACCAGGCAATAGCTTCAAGAGTAGCGCCCAACTCAAAAAGGTAGTGTTCGTATTCATCCATTGATTCTATGAAATCCAGATAGTTCTGATATCCTATGTAAGTGGAATACATATCAATCAGGAACCACGGGATAAATACGGGTGTAAAGTCGTTTTCTCCCTTTACAGCTTTCAGCCATGTTCTGTGAAAATAGTTTCCTACACCTTTGGCGGTAGATTCAAGAACCTTGACTGTGTAAGGGCCGTCATTGATTGATCCGAAAATAGACTGTACAAGATCTTCAGGCTTTTTACCTTTCGTTTCCTTCCACAAACCCACCTCTGTCAGGTGGGCCATAGATATATTTTGAGAACGAAGGCTATCCGGTTTCTGGGCCGATCCGATTGAGTAAAGACACTGACAATACCTTGTATCTGTCTTGTTTTAGATGATCCTTCAAACGGAGTAGTTTTCAAAGAAATACCATTTGTAGCCCATGTGGGATAATGTTCTATCACTTTGGAAAGCATACCCGAAACAATGTTTGACTGGGATTCTACATCACCGCATATAGCACTGTTCCAGTTCTTCCTATGAATGATCTGGATCCAAAGCATGTATATCTGAGTAAGAGTAGATCCGCCCCATTGCCGGGCTTTCAAAAAAGTATTATGTTGATAGGTTCATTATTCTTTCTAAGCTTTTCCAGAGTACAAAGATAGGTCCTCTGTGCCCTGTTAAGAAGGAAGTGTATATCCTCTCCACCTCCCTTTGGAGAAATAAGAGCAGTACTTGTATGCCCAGAATTCAAAATCATACAGAAATCTCTGCCGACAAAATTCAACATACAGAAGATTAGCCATGTATTCTGTATACGCCTGCTGCATTATTCTTTCAATGTACAGACGTATTCCAAGAGACATAAGAACCTGACAGAAGCCGGTATTGGCAAATTCCACCGGAAGACACATTTCCTTCAAAGGAAAATCTTCACATGTCACCTTTACTCTCTCAATAGAAAAAGATCCTTCACCGGTAAGAGGATTGTAAGGCGATTCAATTACTTTGAGCCTTTCAAGGTTTTTCTTTATTATTTCCTGTGCCTGCATAATATCCTCCTGTAAACTAGGCTAGCCAGATACGAGGATGAAAAGCTGTACACATGGATGAGTGTGTTTACCCCGTGCGCAAACAAGCCGGTAAAAACATAAGAAAAAATAATAAGTGAGATGGATTTCAGAAAAAGCTTCTTGTTTATGCCAGAAAGATAATATCCCATTATCACAGAAATGACAGCGGAAAATCCGCAAGTTGGAACATCTTTAGCCGATAGATATCCGGATATGGCCGGTATTATAACACAGGCCGGAAGCAAAAATTTAAGATCAGATTTATGAAGAACGCGGTAATAAGTCCAGAACACAAAGCAATTAACCGCAAGATGAAGAAAGTAAGTATGTACCAGATTATATGTGAATAGCGTCCACCAAGAAGAGTGGTTTGTAACGGCCAGCATTTCGATCGGATAGAAAAAAGAAAGCAGCCAAATAATAAATAGAATAACTATGACTGGCATTTCTTCCTTTCTTTGTAGTAGCTGTAAATGATTTCCCGGAATGTTTTCAGATCAATATAGTAGGAAGGTGCTTTTTCCTGTAAAATCTTTGTCAGGATCGAATAACCGACCAATCCTGTCTTATCCTTATAGGCTTTGTATCTTCTGTGCAACTCCTGATACATAAGGATAGTGTTCTTATTTTTAAGCCCCAGCGGCTTTCCTCTCTCAATCTTCGAGACATAACGTCTGGCGTTCTCGTAACTGACATAAAATCTGGGAGCACCCTTCATCATAACAGAACGTATGATATCGTCCTGTGTTACGGAAAATTTTCTCATAGACTTTATTGCTTCAAAGAACGCGTCTGTTATATGCTGTCGTCGAAGTTCTGAAATGTAATTCTCTTTCATAAAACGCAGCTTTCCACAAAGATAATAATAAAAAACAAACAAATAGCCTTATTACCCAAATCGTCAATTATACTACCCAAATCATCAACTTTAATATTGCTTTAAAGTCTTACTTTGCATATATACTAAATGACTGCAAAAATGGATAAAGAAGAAATGGCTAAAACAGCAGCGGAACAGGAAACCGCAGCCAGTGAAACAGAGAGAAAACCGACAAACAAAGAACGGTTTAACTCAATGATGATGGAAAGGATGCAGGGATTTAACCCTGATGATGAAGAAGGAGCATACGGAATGTTGATCGACGACTACACCAAAAGTGATGAACAGAAGAAGATTCTTTCGGATGCTATCAATCAGGATCCCCGTTTAGCGCAAGTTCTTTCTGATATTGTAAGCGGCAAGAGAAGCAGCGGTAATGCGCTGGTAAGGTATTACGGAAGAGATTTCCTTTCAGCAGAAGAAGGAACGCCGGAATATGATGATATCGCAGCAGCAGAAGAAGAACGGAAGAAAGAAGCTGAAGAACGTGCTGCAAGGGAAAGAGAATACAAAAGCAACATGGATACATCCGCTCCTGTAATTGAGCAATTCTGCAAAAAGAAAGGCTATGATGTTGATGATTTTCTGGATAAGGTGTGGGATTGGGTTGCATCACCCATTCTTTCCGGAAGATACACTCCCGAACTTCTTGAAATGATGGATAAGGCTTTCAATTACGATACTGACGTAAGTGATGCACTGAAGGCCGGAGAAGTCAAAGGAAGAAACGAAAACGTAAACAAAATGAGAAATGACAAGATTGGAGACGGACTGCCGACCGGACTAGGTACAAATACCAAGCAGACCAAGAAACCGAAGCAGAAACAAGAAACAATTCTTGACATTGCAAAATACGCATAACAGCCACAACACAAACACAAAATAACACGCAAAATTATGGAAAAACTGATCAAATTTATCAAAGATGAAAAATGGGGCGTTTTGTCTGTCTGCCTGACAGTTCTGTCGGTTCTGATAGGATCTCCATTTATGCTTGCAGCAGAAGGGGCTACCGTTGCAGTAACAGAAGGCGGTGCACAGGCACAGCCCGGACATACCGGTGCTGAAACACAAATTCCCGGACAGGCAACAACTGTTTCAGGAGTTGGACAGGCAACCGGCGGTGTCGGAGGTGACGGAATTATCCAGCCTGAGATTGACGAGCAGATTTTTGAAATCGGTACCGATGAAACCGTACTTGACGGTATCATGCGAAAAGCAAAACGTCAGGTAAAAGTTAAAAGCTTTGAGGTAGACCACTACATCATTGACGAACAGAAAGCCGTTGTTGAAGTTTCAAAAAAATACACCGCAGCCGAAAGCGAAACGGCAACCATTGAAGTAGCTTCCAAAGATGCAGGCTTGTTCCAGGAATATGGAACTATTCTTGCAAAGGGAGTAAACGGCTATGATCCCACCGGAAAGAATGAGCTGGAAGGCGTAGACCTTATGCTGTTTATCGTAGGTAAAGACAGTTCAAAAAATGGCAGCCCGATTGTACGCGCAATCAACGGCCCAAAGAGTGAAGCGACAGATATGTACTGTAATGTTCCTACTATTGAAGCAGGAACTAAACTGGTAATTCTCAGCAACGCATGTGCTGAAACCCAGAAAAATGTTGCTCCGGACATTGTTGTTCCTTCTCCCAACAGGGTTTATCTGCAAAAGAGCATTATGAACCAGATTGTTTCTGATTACTTCGACCATCAGAAAAAGAGAATCCCGTTCCAGCAGGCTACTATTGCAGAAGCCGCTGTTAAACAGTACAGACGTAAGAACAACAGAACTCTGTGGATCGGCCAGAAAGGTAAAGTGAAAGTAGACCGCGGTGAAATGGGAGTTCAGGATGTTTATTTTACAGAAGGTGTCAGATGGCAGATCAAACGCGAATGGCAGCACGACGGCAACTGGACGTTTGAAGAAATCATTGCACTGGCCAAACTGAAATTTACCGGATCCGACTGTTCAAAAGAAGCTTTCTGGCTGATGGGCCGTGACCAGCTTGAATCTATCCAGAATATTGACTTCACCAAGCATAAGGATATCACCATGACTTCCGCTACCACATGGGGATTCTCTTGTACCAAGCTTCACACGGTATTCGGTGATTTCTACCTGAAACACGAACCTACTCTTGATGTTATCGGATATGCAAACTCTGGAGCAATCTTAGACATGCAAGGTCTGGTAAGATACTGGTACAAGAACGAAGAAAAGTCTACCGAAGATATCGAAGGCGAAGAAGCAAAGAGACAGGCCGTGATCTCTATCAATGCTCTGGCGTTGAAAGGCTTCTCACATATCTGGGTAGAAGGTGACTACAAGGGAAGTCTGCCGGGTGCAACAGTTGTTTCAGTTCACGACAACGGAACAGACGCGCCTGTTGATCCAAAGACCGGTCAGATTTTCTATATGAAACAGGCATGTGCTGGTATCTCCGGAAGTAAAGCCGGTGAATTCTGGAAATGGAACGGTTCTTCATGGGAAAAGTACGAAGGTGAGATCTACACAAAGAACGAATCCTTTTAATGTATAACTTAAAAAGCGGGGCGGGTAAAACCGCCCTTACCTTGTATTATGGCTAAAATAGATTTATATAAAAAGAAATATGGCATTTACGGTAAAGTTGAAATGAGTGTCCTTATACCCGTAAACAAAGCCAAGTTAAGAATCAACTTTCAGGATGGCATAATCAATGCGCAGGGGGTAGTACCAGCCAGCTTTACAACATCTGATCCAGTTGTACAGACTGCCATTGAAAACCACGAAATGTATTTGAAAGGAAGGATCAAACTTGTAAAAAAATATAAGATCGGAGAAGTTGAAACGGAAACATCTTCTCAGCCTTCCAAATCTGAAAGCCCTGCACCGGAGACACCGCAGGACGGAAGTACGGTGTATGAAGATGTAAAAAACGCACAGACAGCTAAAGAAGTTCTTATCCGTGAATTCAATGTTCCGATTATTGAGTTACAGGACAAAGAAAGTATCAAATCAAAGGCAAAAAGAACTGGGAGTGTCATTCCCTAACTGGAAATAATTATGATAACAAAGGATGAAATAGTAGCAAAGGTTAAGGCTATAATGAACGAGATCGGGGAAGAAACCAATGCTTCCCTTCTTGACGAAGATACAATAAAAATAGACCAGTACATTGAAGAGTGTATAGGTGACGCCCTATCCCTTGTAATACTTAATTCTCCGAACCTTGTCATAAACCCAAAGAAAGGATCAGTAAGCCCTACTACCAACGGAGACGGTACAGGATATGTTGTCCTTCCAGACGACTTCGTGAAGCTTGTAGCCTTCAAAATGAACGGATGGAAAAGGTCTGTTTCTATTGCTTATCCTTTAGACAGCGAACAGGCTAAAGAGCAAGGAAACGAATTCACAAGAGGAACCAAAAGTAAACCGGTGTGTGTATTGTCATATTCTCCCGAAGGGAAGAAAACTTTGGAGTATTATAGTCTGGGGAGACAGCGAAAGCCATACTATATCCGTATTTGTGTATGAAGCGGCATACGATCCTTCTTCCGGGATAAATCTAAAATCAAACGATCCTGCATTTTACGCTTTGTGCTACATGACTGCCAGTCTGGTATATTCCATTTTTGAAAATCCGTCAACGGCAAAGGAAATGCAGACAATAGCTATAAACTATATTAGCAATGCCATATCACATTGATGAAGAGAACAGCGAACTTGCATTTGAGGTCCGCGAAGGTAATAAGTTAGTAATAAAGATAAAGTCAAACATATTCAGTGATTCACTGGAACTTTATCTTATAAAGGTCGGTGATAATACTGAACCTACTGATAAAAATGTATTCTCTTCATTACGTGTTCTCAAAGAAATAGAAAACCTTCACGACACAATCCTGAAGGAAATAAACTCTGTCACTTCCGGGTTCTGGGAATTGAAACAAGATTCTCAGGGTAATGAATATATTGCGACAAAGTACAATGTTCTTACTGAAGGAGGTCTCACTACTTACGGTCTAGGTGAACAGAAGCTAGGAACTATCTATGACGGCCTTCCGATAGATAACGATACGATATACTGGGAAGAAGTTGAAGGATCCAGAGTTTTAAAGGCTAAAGGATCAGGTGGCGAAGCTGGATCTGTACAGTGGGGGAATATATCTGGCAAACCTACATGGATTGAAGATACCAAACCGACCTATAATTGGTATGAAATTCAAGGAGAAAAACCATTTTATACCAAAGAAGAAGTAGCTTCAAAATATGTTACTATTGATACCGAGCAGGAGATAACAGCATTAAAGCATTTCACTGCCGGTCTCTCAGTCGGAGAATCAAAGAAAAAAGATCTACGAAGAAAACGGTGTTGTCTACATTGATGCAGATGTAGCTGTTACAGGAGCAATGACTTTCTATGCTTCGGCTGGTAGAACTGTATCAACAATTATGGATGCTGTTACAGTGGATGGTATTACTATCAAAAAGGAAAACAATGTACTAAAAGCTGTATCAGGTGCAGGAAGCTCTTTTGATGAAAATGCTATGTGGTCTGCACTTTCCGGATCTTCGGACAACCAGATCAACAAGTCTCATCTAACCACGGCTTTGGATGGATATGCAACCCGGAATTGGGTTATAGAAAACTATGCCACCAAATCAGAGTTGTCAGCTGTGTCTAATAAGTTAAATGACTTCTTAGAAGGTTCTGATACGGATAACATCATAAACAAGTGGAAGGAACTAGAAGCCTTCTTGTCCGGCATGGCTGAAACAGATAATCTCGCGGAAATCTTAAAAACAAAAGCTGATAGAAGCTATGTAGATAGCACATTTGTTACGTTATCAACAAAGCAGACAATAACCGGGGAAAAGACATTTTCCTCTGTGCTGAATACAGCCGCTATCAAGGCTTCCGGAGAAATAACAACGCCATCACTGGCCGCGTCAGACTATGTTACTATTGCCGGAATTAAGCTAAGAAAGCTGGAGGATGGTGCGCTAATGCTGGAAGGAAATCTAGCCTTAACCGGGGCACTTACTATGTATGCAACAGGGGCGCAAGGTTTTGATACAATTTACGATGGTCTCCCGATTGACAACGATACAATCTACTGGCAAGAAGTTGACGGATCAAGAGTTTTGAAAGCAAGAGAGGGTAGCGGATCATCTTTCGACAAGTCTGACATGTGGACGGCATTGGCCGGATCTACCACGGAACAGATCAATAAGTCGCACCTTACTGCAGCCTTAACTGGCTACGCCACAGAAAGTTGGGTAACAAGTAAGAACTATCTTACTTCTGTTAGTATTGCAACGATCTCTGATTTGCATGCTAATTGGGATGCGCTTTTAAAGGCAGCACCTTCTGCTTATGTTACTCGTTGGCCGACTATGTCTGAAGTCACAGGTAAGCAGAATTTAATTGTAAAACTGAACGGAGGAACAACAGAAGGAACCAACCAGTTTACCTATAACGTAACCGGGGCCAAGACTATCAATATAACTCCGGCCGGGATCGGTACATATACAAAAAGTGAAAGCGACAGCAAGTACCCTACTAAAACGGGTAGTGGTGCTAGTGGTACCTGGGGTATTAATATAAGTGGAACAGCTGATAGATTAGTAAATAAAGGAAATGTAACAGCGATAGGGGGCACTACTACGTTTGGAGAAGGTCTTTATTTACATAAAGTTTATAATAACGGTTACCCTTGTAGTTATGGTAACTTGTTAAGAATAGGAGGTGCAGGACTTGGAGAATTAGTAGCTGAATGGGCAGGAAGTAGCGCAACAGGACATCTGTTTTATCGAAGCAAACGAGACACTTCTACTCAAGCGTGGTCAGACTGGAAAAAGGTAGCGTTTGTTGATGATAATGTGGCATCCGCAAGTAAATTAACTACATCATTTACCAACGATATTAATAGTCCTAATTGGGAGGAATATAAAGCGACTATACAGAATTTTACGTACGGTTCCGTAGGTGCTCCACCTGTTGGAGACAATGCAAATGCTGTTTTAAATATTCCAATGTCTAAGCATGGTACAAGTGCAATGTATGGTTATCAATTAGCTTTTTGTACTCAAAGAGAGGAAATATATGCTCGTAAATTTAGTGCTGGTAGTATAGGAAGTTGGTATAGAATACCTATGGTTGTTTCTGGTGTGTTAAAAAAAAGGATTTAGTTCCGTAGAGTGCACCGATTGGTTTAAGTAAAGGTTCTACAGGATGGTATTCTGAAGATTTTGGTGGTGGATGGTATATGACTGATAGCACATACATAAGAACATTTAATAATAAAGCTATTGTTGCAATAAGATACGATGCGGACCAAGGTTTACCTGGTTCAAGTTGGCATAATGGACAAGGTGCTTTTTCTGTTAGAATACACAATAATGAAAATCAAACCCCGTTACTATTAGCTTATAGGTATGACACAGCAGATACAGGTGCAAATAGACTTTTTGCTTTGGAATTATTAAATACTGGTGGGCAAATAAACTTTTCTATGGCTGGTTCTACTAGGATGTCAATTAATAAAGATACTAACACAGTAACTTTTAGCGGCAATATATTAGCTGTTGGTGGCATCACTCAATACTCCGACCAGCGAGCCAAAACGATAATAGAACAGATAACCCTACCCTTAAAGGATATAGCCAATAGTCCAGCAGTCCGCTTTAAATGGAATGATTGGAAACAAAAGGATGACGGTAAAACGCATATAGGAGGTATAGCTCAGTACGTGCAAAGAATCCTTCCCGAAGCAATCTATAATTCGGATGGGGCATTGACAATGGACTACGCAACAACGGGTTATATCTTTGCGGTTAATACAGCTAAACATTTGCTGAACTTTGAAACGAAAACTGACAGGGAGATTAAGAAATTAAAACAGCAAGTTAAATATTTAGAGAAACAACTTAAAAAGCTAGGCTATGAAGAAGTTCGTACTTTGGATGATCAGAGTGTTTGAGCTCGACATCCCAACCGAGAAGATTGTAACAAAAGTAGTGGAGAAACAAGTATTGATCCCGGAAAACGGAGTTCTTGAAGGAGATTTACTTGTCAAAGGTCATGTTACTGTAAAGGGATCTTTGGACATAGAAGGGAATCTTGTAGTGTATAAAGACGCTACATGCAAATTTAATAGTAAGGAGGAATAATTATGGTAAGAGATGTAATTCCAACTGAGAATGTATCGTATGATGATATCCGTGATACGTTAAACGCAAATGGAGGTAATGTCAATAATTCCGCAGTTACCGCATTCCAAAGTAGTGCAAACATTAACAAATGGAGTAAGTATAAACCAGTAAGACTAAAACAAGATTTCACAGATCATAATTCTAATTGGTATAAAGCCAATGACGGCAATTGCGGATTTGGAGGGTTGTCTCTTTATGATAGCAATACAATTATGACCGCTTATAAAAATGGGGACACATGGGAATATCTATTGCCTAGAGGAGGTGCAGATGAACCATTCCGCCTAGGAGACTTTAGAGGGTATTATACAAAAGCAATTCCGTTCATTAGAACAGGTCTCAAAAAAGATAATTCTTATAAAGCTAATGCAGCAGGCACCGGATTAGTTACATTTGAATTTGATGCTACTCCTGAAGGGCATAGTATTCAGCTTAAAGACTTTGACAATTCTACTTTTTATCCATTGGCTGATGCTAAGATTGCAGCATTTATCTGTTATGGGAATCCTCTTAGTGGTGATATTTCAGCTCAAGTAAAGAGTATTCAATATGGTGATGTAATTTCCAGTAAAAATAAACCTACTATCACTCTTGATTTTAATAAGATTCAATTAGGATCATATTATGTTGTTTTTGCGATGAGTTATGAAGCTCAGAATGTAAGCTACATGACGATTCCAGATCCGACAGAAGATAATTATATAATGGTAGTTGTTGCGAACGAAAACGATCCTTTATTCGGGGCAAAAGCCGTATTTTCTCGTATCGGATTTGAAGCTAACGGAATAGAAGCAAATATCCCGTTAACCAATATAGAGTATTTTGCTAACGCATATTCTCCTTATTTCCAGTCTTTGAAATTATCTGAGAGAGGTCGATTATCTTTAGAATTTGATATAAATACTCTTAAAGCGGAGCAGGACTATACTATACCCAATGCGGATAATTTTATTGTAAGATTGAGAAAGGTATTAGGTGATGATGGAGGTTATATTAATAATATGAAGGTTGTAAAAATAAACGATAGCTCTCCTTCGTTCCCTTATGTATGCAAGAAGGGTACAAACACAAAAGTATTATTACAGAATAATTATGGAGATGCTGTAATAGGCAGTGACATTCAAGACGGATGGAACAATCTTTCATTATATGACAAAAGGTACCAATATGATTCAGCCATAGATAATTTGGACATATCGGTAGATGTACCTCCTTATAAATGATATGAAATAGAAGCACTTAAAATAAGATAATGTTGAGTATAAACGATAAAACATTGATAATATGAAAAAAAAGCAAGTTTATTAATAAAAGGAAATCTCCAATGTAAAAATATTTTACGGGGGTAATTTTGTATTCTTAGCAAAAGAATCAGATTACGATCTGTCTGAATGCGTTATCATTGAAGGTGATTTAATAACCGATGATGATATTAGCGCACACGGACTTGTGTTAGTAACAGGATTTGTCAACATAACTGGAGGGAAGTGATATGGCTGTATATGATATTCTTCCCTCTCAGAACCTAAAATGGGATGATGTGAGAGATACACTTAATGCCAATGGCGGTGTTGTAAATAATAACGCTATTACAGCATTTCAAAGCGGAGCAAACATTAATATGTTTGCAAAATATAAGCCTTCTGATATTGGTGCTGTAAACTTTACGAGAGATAACCCCGGAGCATTTGTCGTTGATTCCTGGGACGGTCAACTGGTTACTATCAAAGATAAATGGTGGATCGGAAAGAATGGAACATGTAATATAAACATTCCTATTATTGATAATTTGGAAAACAATGCACCAAATGATACACCGTGGTCATACATACCTGTTCCGGGTGGTCAAAATGCACCTTACCGCTTAGGGGACTTTGCCGGGTATGATGCAAAAGCGACAAGTGATATGATCACATTAGTAGTGCCGGAATATGTTGTAATAGGACAAAGTTTGAGAGTGCCGATATATATGCCGGAAAAGAGAGAAACTGAACTTACTCTTAACGATATATACGATGTGACAGGTGGTGTTACTTTGGTGTTCCGAATTTGGGTGCAAGGCAAAACTGGATATTACAAACTGGTGGAGTTTCAACCCAAACATCAGACAATGCTGGAGATAAGCGCGGAAGATCTGGAGTTTATCGGAATGTCTCCTAAAGATACCGTATGTATGCACCTGATGTCAAAAGATGTAAAAGGAAGGTACAGAAACATGAAGGCAACGGAAGGTACAACACCTTGTATAAAGTTAAAGTATTTTCTACCAAGCCATACGACTTTGTTACTCCGCGTGGTGAGGTTCTGCAAAGCAATTCCGACATTAAGAGATTGCGCCTGTACAACATTACGTTCGGTATTACAGCCGTTGGATTTTCAGGAGGTACGCTGGAAGCTGGTAGTAAGATTGCAGTGTACAGATACAAGTCGGGCAATGTCAATTATAAGTATGAGCAGCCGTGGTACGAAACTGGCCCTGCTGGAGAATTGACAGTAGCAGCTGGAGAGATAAGATATTATCCGATAGTCCCCAGCTTCGATTTCACCACAAACGACATAGACGAAAGTGTAACTAAAGCTGTCGTTATATGGTGGAATTCCAGTTATATAGAATTATCAAGACTTGAAGTTACAATAAGAAAAACAGACTTTTAATTATGGAAATAAGAACAGAACAAGAAGGAAAGTGGATCACCCCGATGTATGGGAAGTTTCTTACGCAATCTTCCGCAACAAAAGATGAAGATCGGGTAGTAGCCAAACAGGTATATATCCCTTTGGATGAAAGTAACGATGAATGGACTGAGATCACCAAAGAAGATGCGGAACGTATCTTCAAGGCAAAGAAAGCTGCAAGAGGTCAAATAGAATATCCGGAAGAACAGGTTAATCAGATGATCGGCCTGTTTGCTTCACAGATCAACGCCATGAACCTTACGGACGAACAGGCATTGCAGTTTAAGAACCTGTACCCAGCCTGGGAAAATTTCATCAGTCAGAAACTTGAAAAAGATTACAAGGTGCTTTATCAGGACAGGCTTTACAAAGTGAAACAGGCTATTGAAAATGTACTGGAAAACCAACCGCCTAGTGTTGACACGGCAGCACTGTACGAAGAAATCAACGAAACCAATGCCGGGACAAAAGAAGATCCTATTCCGTACAATAATAACATGGAGTTATTTGAAGGAAAGTATTACTCCCAGAATGGTATCACGTACAAATGTACCAGAAATACCGGACAGGCCGTATATCAGGACTTGTCCGGACTTGTAGGAATTTATGTAGAAGTAGCAAACTAAAAATTATATCTCTATGAAACTTAAAACAGTAGTTATAGCATACAAAATGCTGGATGATGCAGTGATCACAAGTGTAAACGACAAAGATGCAGTCGGTATTATTAAGAACCGGAAGGAAATGCGCAAGCATGTGGAAGCCTATGATGCACTTCTGAAGGATGCACAGGAAAAGTTCAAGCCTAAGAACTTTGACGAAATGCAGGAAAAGGCCCGCAAGTGGAATGAACTTCCGGAGAGTGAAAAGGATGAACTTAACAATTTCTTTGCGCCATACCAGAAGAAGGTAGATGCAGCCTGTGAACCGGAACTTGAAAAGGAAGTAGAAGTAACTCTTGAAAAGATTTCCGATGAAGGAGCAATCCAACTGGCAAAGGAAAACAAGTGGCCTATGTCTAAACTGGATCTCCTGAAAATCATGTTTGATTAACAGATACTTGCGATAAATGGTATTTATTTCCTAAAACAAAGCCTGCTATATTAATCGGCAGGCTTTTTTTACTATATTTGTGAAAACAAAATAAAACGATCATGGCACAACTCAATTTTACACAGAACGGACTTGCATGGATATCCGATGAGATATCCGTATCATCAGACTTCAACCTTCACATAGAAAGGGAAAAAGCGGCACAGCTTAATATCATGCAGAAAACCAGCGGTGAGAAATGGGATGATATTATTGAAGCAGAACGATATGTCAACAAAACCGTGATTGATGTGGATATACAGGTTCTTATCCCGAAAAAGATCAAGGTTATCAGTTATTCCAAAGTAACATTAGCAGAATACACGACAGCATGAAAACAAACATTATAGGATCTGTTATCAATACGAATGTCATTGGTGACATAAAGAGTAACAGATCTCCGGCACCACCGGAAGAGAATATAACGGATGCACTTCTTATGGAGGACGGAACGCCTTTCCTTATGGAAGATGGTACATACTTCCAGCTTGAAGGAGAGCAGCCGCAAGGAATTAACAGGAGTTACTGGAAATTTTAAAACACGACATTATGGCAATACAAGGAAAGAAATTAAGTGAACTTACCGAACAGGTTAGCAATATACAAGGAAAGGAAAGGATTTACGTTTCTGACGGAAGCGGAAAGCCCAAGTTTATTGAAACAAACCAGTTGGCCAAACCCAGTGATATTCCCAATGTAAGCGGATTTATCACGGGTTCAGAGGCCGATAAAAGTATGCTACATTAGAGCAAATCGGAAACATTGATGCTATTTTGGATTCAATAAATGGTGAAAGTGTGTAATATAGTAATAAATATGTGGAAAGTTATAGATAATTTCCCTAAATATAGTATTAGTGATAATGGGAAAGTAAAAAGGAATAGATATGAGCAGGTAGATTCAATGGGTAGAAACAGTTTTATATAAAGAAAAAGAACTTCGTTTGTACAAAGATAAAGATGGATATTCTACCGTTATGCTTAGAAACGAAAAAGGTCATGCAAAGATGTGTAAAGTGCATAGACTTGTAGCAGAAGCATTTATTGATAATAAAGAAAATTATAAGTTTATTAATCATAAAAACGAGAATAAAAGTGATAATAGAAAAGAAAATCTTGAATGGTGTGATATAAAATACAATAACACCTATAATGGAAGGCATATAATTGCAGGTATTACCCAAAGGAAAAGAATATATTCTATAGATAAAAACGGAAATATTATTCATTATAATGGAGTATGTGAGGCGGCTAAAAGTTTAAACGTAAAAGGTTGTAATATCTCGTCAGCTTTGAACGGTAAATTAAAAACCGCTTATGGTTATAAATGGTTTAAGGAAGTTATATAATGGGAACAACAGCAGACAAACTAAACAAGATATTAGCCAGTAAAGCTGCGATTAAGGCAGCTATTGAGGCAAAAGGAGTGGAAAATGTCGGAGAAATCCTTTCCGAATACCCGGCTAAAATAGCAGCCATTCCGACAGTGGATGAATACGCCCTTGAATCGCAAATGCTGATACTGCCGGTACGTTCGACCATTATCACCACGAGTGAAGGAAAGACTGCAGCGATAGCCACAAACGACCATATCAAGATTGTAGATGCAGACCTGAAACATTACACAGTAAAAGAATGGAACGACCGAAGCATGGCAAATGGCTTTGACAATGAACTCATTGCTCCTCCTGTAGGTTTTTCTTTGGAGTGTAACGGTATCAGAGCCATTCTTTATTGGCCGTGGAAGGGAGAATATTACGCCACATCCGGTACCACAAACAAAGCATCAAACGCTATGCAACACTCCGTATATGAATACGACCAGATGACCGGCGTACGCGAAGGTACTGACTATCATGGGACATAGATGAAAACCTTGGCACACATACCGCAGGAAGTCACTTTGCAGCCGACTGGAGCGTAACCGTAACTGAAGACGATAAGCTTGAACTTTACAGCGGCAATACCAGGCAACGCTGGATAATGGAAAAGAATTGCGGCAATGTAAATGCTATGATAGCGGATAATTACGCCGAACGTCTTGAAGCCATGTATGTACAGAATGAATGGCTTCGCCACAGGTTTGCTATCTGTAGCGGCATAACATCTTCTGAAGCAGAAGGCACAATAACCGATCTGGAAATCCTGAACTCGTCAGGTACACAGGCTCAGGCAGGCGAAGATATGTTTTTCTTCGTAAACGGCCAGAATACAGGCTTGAAAGCAATGTACAATACAAATAACAGGTATTCAGTAAACAACGCATACTATTTCAAACCTGAATATGCTGAATGGCTGTACGAACAGCAGAAAACAAACGGTGTAAACATGAACGACACCGGAGTAAATTCTGCCGAACGACCTCTTCTTTCTCCGGGAGCAAAAGGAGCAGAAGCAATTACCGTTGACGGTTATTGGTATATCATTACCCCATACATAAGCAGACCCGGCAATTCCAGTACAAATTATGACTGGAATATGGCGGACTCTTATGCTGTGTATTACATTAAATCTCTTGAAAATAAATATATGGCAGGAGAGAAAGAATTATATCCATACTGGACAAACAAAAGCATAATTTCGGGATTGATAAACTATCTTAACAGTTATGAAAAATGGGGCATACCTGGCGTCCTGGGCGGCACCGTCTGGAGCTGTGTCCACAGAAATGGCTCCACTGCCTGGTGTGTGAACATGGGCTTTGGCTACTTGAACAACGGCAACACGAACTACGCCTGTAGTGTGGTACCCGCCTCCGCTTTTTGATTTATCTCAGCCGTGCGGAGCACGGCTCATCAACTTTTGCATTAAAATATATTAACATTTAATACGCGACAATAGAAATGAACAGATCCGGGAGGAAACATTTGGACGCACCGATTATTCAGGACGTTATACGCTTGAATAATTGTCTCATAGAAATCAACAGCAAAGCTTATAAGGTCATAAGCAGAACATATATAGACCCAATGCTGAAGCAAGGCGCATTGCTTTTCAGTTACGCTATGCGTCAGGTCCGCGGAATGGACTATTACAAAAGAGCTACAGAACTGACATACGAATTGCAGTTTGGGATATACTTGATAGTGGCTCTTGGAGGATGCAGCAAAGAGAAAGCGTCTGTAATAGACGTTTTGTGCGATAACATTTTATCTTCGCTTGCGAGGATAAAGAATGTCAGAACCGAAAAGTCTTGAACTATGTCGGCAGAACTGTTTAATGATAAAGGTCCCTGTGCTTGCAGTGAGCAAGCTATTTCGATTAACAGGGCAGAAGTCCTGGGCGGCAACGTCTGGAGTTGTGTCCGCAACAATGGCAACAGTGCCTGGTATGTGAACATGGGCAATGGCAACTTGAACAACAACAACACGAACAACACCTATAGTGTGGTGCCAGCCTCCGATTTATCAGAAAAAGTGTCCGCCTGGATAGCTGCCGAAAGCGACTGTTACAAAAACAAGCACGCATCGCTCGAAGCAGCATCGTTCCATTTCAACCTGTCGCGTATTTATGAATTGATAAACAGGATAGACAACGGATACCAGCCACAGACAAGCATCTGCTTTGTCCTCGACTACCCTGTGTATAGAGAAGTTTTCGCCGCCAATTACACCGACCGCATCGTGCACCACTACGTTGCCCCGATGCTTGGAGAGATATGCGAGAAAGTCCATGAAGCCAATGGTGATGTAAGCCACGGCAACCGTATCGGACATTCCGCATCTACAGCCATCGAGCAGATACAGCGGAACATCCGTGATATAACGGACGGCTACACAAAGAAAGCCTTCGTAGCCACAATGGACATATCAGGCTTCTTTATGTCGATAGACAAGGAAACAGCATACCGCATCTTGCGGAAATACGCCGATATGTACTACGACAAGCCCGATAAGGAGGAAAAACTCCTCCTGCTTCACACCCTGATACAGCATAATCCGGCCACAGACTGCGAGCGACGTTCCGATATAAAAATGTGGGATAAAGTACCACCCAACAAAAGCCTTTTCGGACTCCCACCCGAAAAAGGACTCCCGATTGGAAACTTCTATTCCCAATTATTGGCAAACCTCGTCATGGCCGAAGCCGATGCGGAAATGATAAAAACCGGAGTTAGATACACACGGTTTGTAGATGATATATGCGTGGTGGCAGAAACCGCATCCGAAATAATCCATGCCCGGAAAGTATTCATCAAAGTAGCCGAGCGGTTGAAACTCAAAGTCCATCCCGATAAATTCTACATACAGCCGGCCTTACACGGAGTAAAGTTCTGCGGAAAGGTAGTAAAGCTGAACCGTATTTACATATCCAACCGTACAGTACATGCCCTCCATACAGCGATAGAAGAATACAGCCGGATGCCGTCGTACGATAACGCCGTACACGTCATGCAAAGCATAAACAGCTATTTCGGTCTGATGAAAGGAACAGCGTCCTTCAACATCAAAAAGCGCATAGCAAAGAAAGCTCTGGAAACATTCTCCGAATGGCTGTATTTCCGCAACAAGAACGGCAGGTTCGTCTGTGTGCTGAAAGACAAGTATAAACCAAACAAGACATCATATCTAAACCTGAACGACTATGCTTCCATATTCAAACCGCCGACAAGGTACTATCCGAAAAGGAGGCTCCCCCTACAGCTCCGCGAGCCTGCATATATGCGAGCATAACGGACAATTGATAGCAATATTTAAAAACATTAATAACATGAAGTACGGAAAAATTACAGAAGGAACACTTCAGACGCTTGAAGTGGAAAAAGGAGTGCAGGTGGGCGGAAAGCTTACCGAAGAGGAAATTATCGCACAAGGATATAAACCTGTTTGCGAAGTGGAACAGCCGTCCGATGCGGAGTTTTGTGTTTACAGGGAGTATGATGTATGCTTCGTGCAGATATGGAAACGAACAGACGAAGAAGTGCAGGAAGATGAGATTTGGACTGCTGAAAGTGTAGTGATGCCGAAGTATTCAGATTTGGAACGGTTGAAAAAAGATGTCGCTATGGTTAGCGAGATTATCGGCACACTCAATCTTACCAACAAGGAAGCATTGTCGGTTAAAGAGTTTTATCCCGAATGGCCGGCAGGCGCGTTCAGGTAAAACAGGGAGAAAAGTATAAGTACAACGGGAAACTTTATGAAGTAGTACAGGATCACACCACGCAATCTAACTGGTCTCCGGGAAACCAGTCGTCTTTATGGGTTGAAGTAGTAGAAGATCACGAAGGAACATTGGAAGACCCGATACCTTACAACGAAGAGTTAAATCCGATGCTTGTAAGTGGTGGATTTGTTCAAAAAGTAGAAGCATGATAAGCAAAGTATTCAATTATTTCGGATATGACGGACTAAAGCACGTCATCGCGAGCAATGTGATGGTAGTTGTCCTTAACTTGATCCTTCCTTTGTGGGTAGCGGTATTAGTTGCCGCATTGGCCGGAGTGGGGAAGGAAGTAGTTTGGGATAAGCTGATTATGAAGTATTCACAAAAGCGGTTCAATCTCTTAACGGTGTGATTGAAGAAAAGCCTTACTATAATTCATACGCCCTGTACGTTACAGCAAACGTATGTTATAGTGATCACGGTCTGAGTATTGCTATGGATATGGGCTATGATGATCCCCGTAAAGTTCCCAATGAAAAGATGGCTTTGTCATGCTACCGGAAAGCCGTAGAAAAGCTGAAGGACATAGACATGGGATTTAATGTAAGGAAATACTTCAAAGGAAAAATGTACAGCAATTCCCCTATGTAGTTAAATTGGGAAATATGTTTATTAAAGAGGTACAGGCGGTTAGATAATTGCTTGTACCTCTTCGTGTTTTTAATGTTTAATTAGTACATTTGGCAATGAAAGAAAATAAAACACGCAAGGCAATGGAGAATGGTACAGGACAATGGTTTTTGACTATTATAAGCGCACTTGGAGGATGGAAGCTTGTTGAATATCTACTGAACAGAAAAGAACTAAAACGAAGGGCTTTAGCTGATGCGATAGCTGTTGAAACGGATTCGTTGTTGAAAAGATACGCAGCAATGGAAAAGGAGATGGAAAAGCTAAAGACAAAGGTTGATGAACTATATAAAATGGTTCACCAACTGGAAAACGAAAAGCTTGATCTGATGAAAAAGAACATGGAACTTCAAATAGCACTTAAAGAGTCTCAGTACAACGAATGTCGCAGACCTGATGATGAATGCTTGAAGAGACTTCCACCACACGAAATATGTCTTGCAAAAAAACTATTAGGAGGTGTATATGACAAAGATAACAGATTATCTGAAAAGCCTGATCAGGGCCAACACTCTTGACAGCAGCAAGTCCTTTTCTATGCTGGCATGTGTTTTCCTTGGCTTGTTTCTAGGTGCTGTATTAGGATTTTGCCTTATATGGGACACAGTAACGAACGGATACATTAAAACTGATGCTGATACGATCTGGTGGACTTTAACCGGTATTGCAGTTATAGTGACCGGTGGAAGTGTCGCTAAAATAGCAAGTGAAAGAAAAAATGTAGTTAATGCAAAGAAGGAGGTAAACAATGGCAAACGTGAATAAATTGAAACCATTTATCTTGAAATGGGAAGGTGGTTTTGTAAACGATCCGGATGATCTGGGTGGAGCAACCAACAGGGGAATAACCCTTACCACATACAAGGAATACAGAAAAAGGAAAGGGCTTCCAGATCCTTCTATTGACGATCTGAAAAACATCAGTGATGAAGAATGGACGGAAATTCTCAAAACCATGTACTGGGACAGATGGCAGGCTGACCGGATAGAAAATCAGTCTGTTGCCAATATACTTGTTGATTGGGTGTGGGCTTCCGGTGTTCATGGAATTAAAAGGCCACAGAAAATACTTGGCGTAACGGTTGATGGAATTGTAGGTGATAAGACTATTGCTGCATTGAACGCAATGGATCCCATGTCTTTGTTCTTCAAGATCAAAAATGACCGTATTAAATACATTGATGAAATCTGCAAGGCAAGGCCGACCAACAAAAAATACAAGAAAGGATGGATGAACCGTATCAACAAATTTAAATTTGAAGCATGAAAGTATTTGCATTCATAGTATTATTGCTTTTCACATCCTGTGCTTCCAGAAAGTACAAATCGGAAGAAACACTGATCACTTCTCTGGAGAATGTGAGAAGCAAATCGGATTCTCTTATTTCCTCTAGAAATGATCATGTGTTCCAAAAAGAAGTAGTCTTTGGAAATTATAAGATCAAAAAGACCGAGACGTTCTTTTCAGAACCAGACAGCACAGGCAAACAGCATGTTGTTTCTACTGTTCAGACAGAAACAGATTACACCGGAAATTCCCGGAACGAGACGGAAGTATTCAGTCAGGAACAGATCAAGTCCGGATCTAACATAAGGGATTCTACCTATACGGAAACAGAATATAGCAAGACAGAAGAGAAGAAAGTAAATCCGGTTTGGATATCATGGGTTTTATGGTCTTTAGTTCTGGCCGGATCCGGTTATCTGATATATTATTTTTTTATCAGGAAATTATGGAAGTAAACGTAACAATTCAGGAAAGTAAGATATACGAAGATGTGTATGCAATCACCGCGCACACCGGAAAGGCTCTGGATAATATAGACAAGCTTTCGCTTACGGAAGATGAAATGAAGATTGTCCAGCCGCTTATGAAGGAATCTGCCGCAGAGTTAAGTGATGTAATATCTTCGTATGGTACTTTGTCTTTTGGAGAGGGAGAAATAAGCATAGACTTTGATCTTCCTGTAAACTGGAAAGACGCGGCACTAACTACACTTACCCAGTGTCTGACCAACTATATATCTAACTCAATCTGTCAAAGATGGTTTGCCATGACCAACAGGGATGATGTGAAGTATTATGCAGACAAAGTTGTAGTCAATGCTACAAACATAACAAAATTATTGTGTGAACGTAAAAACCGCAGAGATAATGGAAGGAAGTAAAAGTTTAACACCGCAGATAGCCGTCAAGACTTTACTTGTTAAGAGTAAAGGATCAGGCATATTACATCGGTGAATCAGCGAAATCAGATCCCCGTCTGGTGGAAATATCCGCAAAGATACAGGCTTCAGATGATGATGATCCGATACTGAAAGATTTTGTGTCAGATGCTACATCGGTTGTTTGCAACCTGCTGTCAAGAATGTTGGGAGAGACAAGCTACTCCAATGAAGGTGAAAATATCACATTTACGATAAAAGCCGCAGCCAACACACCGGACCTGCAGGATCAGCTTGTAGATTATATTACGAATTATATGTCAACTTCCATTTTGCGGAACTGGCTTAATACAGTCAAGTCTGATGAAGCAAAGAGATTTGATGAAAAACTGGTCCGTATGGAAACGGAACTTATTCAGCTTTCGGCCAGACGACTTAAACCTGAAAGAACATGAACAAACAGCAAATAATAGACAAGGTTTTCACTAAAACCTACTATATCGGCGAAGCTAAAAAGCAGGAAAATCCTTTGTCAAAAATCATTCAGGCAAGCAAAGACGAATCGGATATTCTGGGAGATTATCTTGATGAAGCCCTGAACGAAATAAACTTCTATGCCCAGAAAAGGCTGGTAGAAGTTATAATCACAGAGGACAGTATCGAAATAACCAGCCAAAGGCCGAAGAAGGAAGAGATAACCAAATGTGTTGACCGGCTTCTGGGTGATTACATGGTAGAATACATATCCTACAAATGGCTTTCGGACAACGGTTATAATGTAGATCCGACAGAAAAGGATCAGGCATTAGACCGGCTTAAAAACAGTATTTGTGCATTAGCACCCAAAGTAAGGCGAAGGGCCGCAGAAATGGGGATATAAAAAAGGGAAGTTTTCACTTCCCCTTTTTTCATCTGAGCCGGTTGGTAAAGCTTTCGTCTACCATCATTTCAATGTAGTTCACTGAAACGTCAGTTCGTACACCACCGACAAGGCATACCATAAAATACTTGTATGGTTTGCTCTTGTTCATCTTAGTGACAAGATCCCGGATATCAATCATTTTTTCTTTTTTTGCAACAAGTTCAAAATGTTCCGCATCATTGGAAGCCAGAATGTACATTCCGACATCAGAGAAGATATCTACTCCTTCACCTCTGAACATTACCGGTTCTCCCTTTATGTAAAGATCCGACAGGCTTCTCTTGACTATTCCTCTCAAGGCGGTCTGGAGTATTCTTTTTATGCGTAAGTGTTCCCATCTTGATAGGTCTGGTAACAAGGGCTATCTTTGAAACACTCCGGTGCATGTTATTCAGATCAAGTATCTGCGTTCCTACCATTGCCCAGGTATACGGATAGGAATTCACAAAAGAATCTATCTGTTGTGAGATCTTATGCCATTCTCCGGTTTTAAGGGAATATACATAAGAGTAGGGGAAATCCCCGTTTGCTACCACGACTTCCTTTGTTTCGTAGTTATATCCCACTTTTGCCGTTTCCAGATAGTCCGGGAATACAACGCTTGACAGGCATGAATCCAGACCGGCAACAGCGAGTATACGGGTAATGATCGGTGAAGATATGGAACATGAAGGCAGAAATCCGTATATCTTTTCCGATATCAGCTGGGTAGTAGCACCATCTATTACCATAAGGCCCCTTTCGGTAGAAAAGGCTACCATTGTATCAAGCCCACATATAGAATCCGGATTGTTACATACGTCTCTTGTTACCGGTGTCTGGGTGGAGTAGGCCAGTGTTCCGGATCCGACAGACATTGCATATATTCCGTCCTTTGTAAACACATACAAAGGGAACTGTCCGAACTGGCCCTGAGACATTGCTATCACATTTGACTGCACCCCGACAATAGGTGTCTGAAACTGGTAGGTCTGATCGGCAGGGAAGTAGAACGGATTGCTTACGTTAGACACTTTAAGAACATTATCTAAGCTTTCAGTATCATTGGAAGGATTTACAAGTACATCAAGTTTGTTCCAATCTTCTATATTATTAGGCTCGACGTCATAATATCCGGATGATGTTGCATTAAAATAATAAGCCATATTCAAAGTACCATGCGGCTTAAGGAAAAATGTTTTAGACCGTATGTTACCACTGTATTTTATGACAACAATCATTTTATATGCCCTATAATCGGGATATACCAGAAATGAAGGGAATACATCAGGTATATTAACTCCGCTGAAGGATTTTTGCACCACTTTACCACCATTAGTAGTATTGATGTAAACCGTTACAGTTATAGATCCGTTCCCAGGATATGACGTATATGCGTCATAAATGTAGTCCTTTATATATCCTTCAAAGAGTTTCTGAACATAGTTGTACAAATGAAGTTTGTTATTGTAAGAATATGCTTTCTGTGGTATAATAAAATTATGTGTTCCCTGATCATCATCTAAGGATTCTCTTGTAGCCATAATATCAGAAGAAACATCTTTATCATCCTGAGCGTATTCTCCATTAAGGTAAAACTGACCTATCTTGTAAAAAAGAGATCTTGAAATCATAAGATCACCCGGATTAGGTTGTGTTTCTTCTGCATTGCTAGCTACTGATCCCCAGTAAGGCATATTAGGAGTAGAAAACACGTCAATAGAAGCTATAATATCGCTCCAGTTTGAAAGATCAGTGTCTCCCCAATTACTTATACTAAACGAAAGGCTAAATCCCATTACAGAGAACCACACGTATTCCGTGAGCCGTCCTGCTTTATCTGTTTCTCCGGAAAACGCGGATTCACCGGTGTACTGCATTTCGTTTCTCCCCGAAAAGGTAAGTTCCTTTACTCTTCCACCCGGCCCTCCAATGTTTACCTTTATGCTTTTGTTCGGTGAAAAATACAAAAGTCTTACCGGTGAATGTTTGACATACGATCCATCAAACAGACGATAAGCAATTCTGACTTCAGTAGCATGAATATAGAATGCTTCTTTGTTAAGCCATGATATGCATTTCAGGTAATATCCGTATACACTCTGGTTAAATGTATCTCTTTCTTCTTCTGAAGCACCTCTTCCGTATACAAGTTGAGTATCTGACTTTTCTGTGTGTACGGTAAAATTTTTAGTAATAGATATCTCCGGAAGATCAGGGAGAGAACCCAGGTATACATATCCATCGTTTTTAAACAGAAGGTATTTAACACCGGTGTCAGTTAATACTGACACCGTGTTACCTATGAATTGAATACTTTTAGCCTTTACATCTTCCGTCATAATTGTTTCAGAAGAAAGATCTTCCGGCATTTCGTACATTTGACCATCCTCGGTTATCCCGATATATCTCTTAGCGTTCGCATGGTGATATATTTCCTTGTATGTATGAACCGTCTGTTTTAGCTGAATGGGGTTTCCAATAGGTTCTATACTGGAATTGTTCACCTTTGCGTTGATCAGTTCCATACATTCCCCGTCCGGGCATATTCCATCGTCCGTGTTACGGGTTATTCCTTTAAATTGTATCTTTACATTTTCCATACCAGCAAATTAACTGAATTATTGTATTACAGCGTTGACAAGTTGGGGAAATCAATATATTAAGCGCCCTTTTATAAGTTCTTTCAATGTTTTTGAAAGATCTGTTATAATGTATTCGCCTTTTACATATTGCAGGACTGACATATCTGAGAAATTCAGTTTAAATTCAGCACCATTGCTTTTAAAAAGCCAATATTCATTCTCAATTTTAACCGAATCAATATCTGGTATATAAAGCCTTATACGACATACCTTATCCATATTTATGCCTAAATCATGTAGTCTTTTTGGGGCCTTTTCCCTGTCATATTGACTTGCTTTCCCCCCATTGCAGCTTGAGCAATTATCTACACTGGGAGAATAAACCTTTCCGCATTTAGGGCAAATCCATCCTTCTTGTCTTGCCATTTGAACAGCTTTTAAAGCTATATGTTTGTAGACAACTTCATTAACTACTCTCCCATTCTTTGCTATAAGTGTAAAACTATCAAGCAATCTTTCTGGCGTATTCAAACTATCCATTGCAAACATTATTTTTTTAAAGACATTTCTTCCATTTTACAAAGTGCAACATAGCAATTGCATTCCATACAATCTGTGCCGCGTGCAAGCATCCTGTTTCCGGATCAATATCATTACCCTTTTCCAGTTCGGTAAGGTGCCGGAGCATGGCACCTTTATATCTCTGATATCCGTCTGGAAGGTTTTTCCATTTGTTGGGACCATATTTTTTTGCTCCTGCAGTGTATACTTTCCCGACTTCTTCCAGTTCCGGCCAAGGCAGAAGTTCCATCATAACCTTGTCGTCTTTCCGGTCGTTCTTTATGCTTTCGTTTTCGATATCCTCGCATTTTCCCATTTCATTATCACAACCATCCGCACTGATCAATATATCCCTATCCTTGTATGTCATGTATTCGGGTATTTCAAGCATAAGATCAAATCTATCTTCTTTTTCAGGTTTCAACCTTCCATCTAACAGATATGGAGTAAATCCTTCTTCATTTCCATCTACTAACACAAGTGTTATAATAGGTGATTTCCCTTTTCTATCAAAACAAAGAATCCTCACGCTACGTCCGTCACGAGTAACAACTCTTCCTTCTACTTCACCATTTGTTATTTTCTTTGCCATCTCAACATCAAATGGCACTCTTACATATTTTGTTTCCATATTACTTATTTTTTAATTGATTAATATTCTCGCAAAGCTGATTAATAGCAAAATTAAGTCCTGCAATAACTCCATTAGTGTAGCCAGTAGTCATACCGTGATCTATAATTACTTTATATATTTCTCTTTTCTTTGCTTCAAGAAATTCTATATGCTTTCTAAGCGCATCAATGTATGCTTGATTTAAAGTCTTATCAAGGGGTTGTGGTGTTCCTTGTATGTTTAACATGTCGTTGCTTATATCACTTAATCATTAAAAGTTGATTTATCACCTATTTTAGTCCCATGATATAGAATTCTGTTAGCAGCTTCATCCAGCGGCAATGAAGCAAGGTATTTCAAGCATGCATCCCAGCCAGCTATAAATCCTTCGCTGAATTCATCTGCATAGCAATCTTCATCACAATCATGTGCTATGTTTTCTCCCTCGCAGAACCGGCAATAAGCACGTTCTTCACAAGCATACTTTCCGTTACACTGATAATGATCGTGAACGGCTTCCCTAAGCATTTCTTCCTTTCTTGTCATATTCATTTCTCCATGTTAGGTATTAAATCTTCTTTGTAAGCCCATTTTAGAAACCCACCATCCATTATTATAGCTTCTCTATAATACATCATATTAGGCCCATATATAATCATTGTTCCATATTTCCCCAATAACACTATGATTCTACCATCTTCAGGTATCTCATTTATGTCATGCCACACGCTATTAATGCGCCATTCTGCACCAGCAATAAATCCCAATCGGTACGAACCGCGAAAACCTCTTAAATCGCCATTTTTGACATACTCTTCCGTGTTTCTTTCTGCTGCCATTTCAATATCTTCTCTTTTCATAGTCTTTCTTTTAGGTATTCTTTATTCAAGTGATTATTCTCTATAAGCCATTCAATCATTTCTATACAACTTTCATATGAATTGTTGCAAGAATCAATTTTGTGCATATATTCTCCAGGAATATGAAGTGAATCGTATGCAATATATACAGAGTCACTTGTTAGTGAATGATAATCTCTATTGTACATTAGCACATAATTGTCTATGTGATTCGGCATTATTTCCAGAAGCCGATCCAGACTCCATGAAGGAGTAATATCGCGGTTCATGCGCACAGAGAACCAGTGTTCAGGATCAATACCTTCACATATAGTATGAAGATGATATTCTCCATATTCAGGTGTTTTACTCTTTTCAAGGTACATGTCGGCTGTACATGGTTTTAACCCCAAATTTAACAACTTCCATGACTGGTTTATGTTTGTTGCTATCTGTGATTTAAAATTCATTATTCATTTCTCCTTTCCACCTATCCCAGCATCCACCACATGGCCGCCAGGAACAGGTAATACAATTTCGTTTTCATTGATTATTTCTCCTTTTTTCTACAAGCTGCTCAAGTCTCTTTTCACACTCGGCACATTCGAGTTTCTTGCGTTCCAGTTTCTCCCGGAACTTAACCAGTTCTTCGTCCGTATTCTCATCAAAGAACATGTTGCTCTGACGGTTGTGCTCGATGTACTCATTCATCCTACGTTCTGCTTTTGTTATCTGGGCTTTTGCTGAAACCAGCTTTGAAAGGCAGGAACTCACTTCAAGCGACTCTCCTGAACGCTTGTCGTAGTAGTAAAAAGAAGTGTACACATCATTCCTTGGATGCTGGCATTGCAATCTGGCCACCCTCCACCTGATTACCCACATCCTCCTTTCGTACACTTCACGCGGAAGGTCGTAGGTGTATAGGGTGACAGATTGATGACCGTGACCGTAGCAGATACTGATTTGCACCCAATTCTCGATTTTCAGTTCCTTTTCTGCTTTGGCATAATCCTTAGCCATCTGGAACCAATCTCCCATGCTTTCCTGCTTTCCCATCGTCAAATCGTTGTTACACAATCAAAATCACTTCCATACATGATATGCGCTCCACGTCTCCGGAGTTCGGCTACCAGCTGCTCGTTAGTGTATCTGGCCAGCCGTCCATGAAGCCTGTCCTGCTTTCTTCTTTCAGACGTGTGTCTGCTCTCACATAACCGGCACCTGCTGGTGTAATGGGTGCCGGATTTCGTTTCATAGGTACGGAACTTTCTTTCCGGAAGGTTCCGGCCACACTCGATACAAACTTTCATGATGCGGCCCTCCTAATCAGTCCCATGTTACGGTTTACCAATTTGATAATATGATTATGGTAATCGCTGGTCTTGTTACAGACCGCCCTGCTCTGTACGATCTTGAAGGTCTTTAAAGAGACCTCTACCGTTTCAAGACGTTTCCCATTCTTTTGCGCTGTAAGGATTATGCAGTCCTTGCGTTTATAATACCCGTTGCTATATACGCAATGGTGCATAGCCTTTCCTTCCTGATAGAACTGGGTAACACTTTCCAATGGACGGATCACAATATCCTCATCCTTGATTTCTATGCCCAGAAATGGCTGGATTCTCTGGATGAAAGAGAGGATATCCTGTTTCATTCTGGACATGCGTTCAATCCGTCTCTTCCGTTCCTCCTCGGCCCGAATCTTCGCTTCTATCTTTCTCTTTTTCTCAACCAGTTTGTCATGCTCTTTCTTCAGGTTCTTTGGGCATACATAGTGAGCATTATGTGTGTCAAGGTGGAAATAATCAAGCAAATGAAGGTAATCGTCATACATCGATCCGTCCTTAATGATATACCCGTTGCGGTTACAGATATTCACTGCCCACGGATGGGAAAGCCCACCTCGATGCATATAGAAATCCAACATACTATATTGTTTTGTCTTCAGCATCATTTCCGCATACTTGCTTTCCCCAAGAATCGCACGTATTAGTCTGGCTGGAGTAACACCATGGAACGAAGTACGAAGACCGTTCCTGTGGAGTATAGGCAGCAGCTTTACTTTCGGATATACATAACCATCTATGTCATACGAATGTGAACAGTATATATTTCCGTCCTGCTTGATGCTCATATCTGTACCGTGAAGCCAATCTCTATATCCCATATTCATAGCCTTGGCCATAACCGTTTCTTTTCTGTCTGCAGTTATCCACTGTTGGCATACCTCATCGATGAAATAATGTGTGTAACGTTCTTTCCTTGCATACTTGGCTGTGTAGAAGTGACGGAGCACCTGAAAATCTCCTGATGTAGTAACGACTGTCAGATAGCTTATTGAATTGTCCTTTGTCTTACGGCTAACCTTCACTTCCAACTTTTCTCCGCAGTAAGGACACCGTATGTATCCTTCCTTCTGTCCGGTTGTGTCTACCCACATCTTTCCACATTCACTGCACCACATTTCATCCTTACAGCGGTAAGCATTATGTGGAAAACAATGCTTCTTTCCCCATCTTATCTGGGCTTCTGTTATTGCTGGCAGCTTACTGCTGAGTTCAACCACCAGCTTTTCACGTTTTGTTCTCGGTTTCATAATTCCCCAAATAATGAAAGTTGCAGACTATTATCCTCCCCTCTCCTGCGTTTCTGGACCGGCTTAGGCTGCGGTTTCGGTTGCTCTACCGAAGCAGGCTCCGGTGTTGCCACTTCTACACGGCTCTCTACTCCATCGACCTTGATGTCATCCTCATCGTAGTAGTGGACAGCCCACCCGTAGACTGTCGCATCATCGATACCAACCGAGTTGGAACCTTTGGCCAATTCCCGTGCCTGGGAGTAAATGTAATTACAACATTCCTCGATACTCTTGTTCGCTTTCTTAAAGGTTTCAGCAAAGAGCGAATCAGTCTTTGCACGATTCTCCAGATACGTCTGGATTGTTGTTTCAAAAGTTGAACTTGACATAACAATATTATTTTAATTCCATCTTAGAGGCCGTTTATTAATTTTTCCAGAAATGCAGTTATTTTCTTTTCTGGATCATCACCATTACGGACGAAAATCATTGTGTGATTTTTATCTCCCGGAACTGGAACATATCTTCCGTTTTCCTCCAGATCTCTTTGCTGAGATACTTTGAGCATGGTTCCTTTAGGGTTTTCTTCCAGATCTACTTTACGCTGGACTATCAGATCTTGTGATTTCTTCATAACTTATGCGGATATAGCTTTTGCGATTGTATTCGCATCAGCAAGTTTAACAGATAATATATTAATTGCTTTTGTACATTCTTCAGTATTAAGATTTACCGTACAGGGTACATTTAAGGTTTTCATTGTTTCGGATAACGACCGTAAAAGATTCGTCAAACGTAAATAGTCAATGCCGAATTTCTTGAAACGCTTGTCCTTCTCTTGAAGTTCCTCTTCTCTTTTATCCAGTTGAAGGCATGAGAATTCACACAATGTTCTGGCAAGTTCCATGCGTGCTATTATGTCGGAAAAAGATAAATTCACTTTATCAAATTCTCTTTTAATCGAGTAGTACAAAGTATATCTACATGCTTCTGAATATCCTCAAGAAAAATGTCGTTAGCGTCAGCAAAGAAAGAACTTGTGTTACCAATTACTTCATTTATCATCCTTTCATATTTCAAGCGATCTTTCTCTACTATATTTACTTTTCTTTTGGTATCAAACCGGTATAATGGAGATTTCCTGATAGATTCAACAGCTTCTATCGTAAGACCTATCACTATATCATTTGTAAATAGCACGTTGTAGTGCATCCGATCACCATAGCTTCATTTTCTGCTATGATATTGTTTGCTTCTTCCTTTGTCATAATTCCAGTTTTTTATTATTAAAGATACGTTTCCACCATTTCTTGCTTAACTCCATTTTAAGCTGAGAAATTACTCGTTCCTTTTCTTTGATTTCTTCTTTTTGCTTTGTATACAGTTCAAAATAATTTTTGCATAAATTATTGCTTTTCTCAAGAATAGAATACATTCTAAGCCTTGTACGGCTGTAATAAATCCCAGAGGTATAATTTTACTATGTTTTGTGTCTCTACTTTAAATTAGTTCCCGTCATATTTCATGTACGGATCAAAAGGTAAATCGAAAACCGAGACGGCCAGACCTTCATTGATAAATCCAAGCTGGTCGGTAAAATATTGGCAAATACCATTTATAACATATTTCACAGTGCTTTGACTGACGCATACAACAGCATCATTCAAAAACATTTCAGCAGGATATAATATTGGTTTTACGTTAAAGAATTGGGTATAAACAGAAGATTCATTATTCCCTCTAAGTTCAACCATTCCATCACGGCTTACACTTTCCAAATCCAGAATTCCATATTCCGAAGAAAACACCTTCAACCCGAAAGGAATTCTTGAGCACATAAATGACATTAGTTTATCGTTTATCATATTTTCCCAAATTGTTTTTTAATTTCAAAATCAAAAAAATCCATCAGATCTTTGCGATCTTTCGATAATGATAAAGCGGTAGCCATAGCTTGTTTTGCCGCACGCATAGCTTTATCCTTAATCGTATCAAGCTGCTGCTGCATCATTTGAAGGCGTAAATCTGTTCTTCCTTCGATCAGAAAGTCTATTTGTTGCTCGGCTTGCTTAAAATAGTCACTGACTTTTATAAACTTCCGGTGATCTTTCCAGAAAACCTTATTGTCCTTCATAACAATGCAGTCTATCCCGCGTCCTGCTGATATCACTATTACGATATCTGTTCCCCTGTATTCCTTCTGGAATGATTTTCCGGGATATGATGTAAGGGGAAACTGGTCTTGTCTGATCATATTCTTCTACTATCTCCTAATAAAGGTATTACGTTAAAACTCTTGAACCGGTCTACCAGCCGATATCCAAACCTTTCTTTGAATTCATCAGGTGAAAGATTGCTGGTTATATGGTATTTCTTAAACTGGTTCTGATATATCTCATATCTGGCATACAGAAATTCATCTATCACACTGTCAAGTGAAGTTCCATAGCTTTTCTGATTCTCTGTTTCCAGACCGATGTCATTAATACATATGTTGAATGGATCACCTTCTATACTTCCTTTGCCGGAATTCTCGTTGTATGTATACCGGTCTATATGCCCGTTTATCTTGTAGTAATTCATCATTTGGGTTACAGACACGTTATAGAACCGGTTGGGGTTTCCTGTCAGCATAAGATAGTCTGAGAATATCTGCATAAGCAATGTCTTTCCTGTTCCCGGAGATCCCAGGATCATAAGGTTCTTGTAAACTTTAAATTCTTTGTCGGGAAAGATACTCTCAGCCAGCTTGCAGTTGTTGAAGTAGTAAACAAGAAATCTTATAACATCTTTATTGTAACTGTCAATAACAAACTCCCTGAATTCTCGCCCCATGTATGCAGCACCTATCTGTTCAATCATAAGGCAATGCCGGTCAAATTCATCAAAGTCGGTCAAGTCATACTCAGAATGAACCTGAATAGTCTTTTTCAGCCGGTTTACTAGGTTGAATATCTGGTTTTGTGCTAATGTTTGTTTTTCTTCCATTATTGGTTGGTTTAATAGATTCTATACCCTGATTTTTCCACCACCAGAAAAACCGTTTCTTTGCATCAGATGTGGTTAGCACGGTATCTTCCTGTCCGGTTGCAGAGATATAGTCAAAGAACTTATTAATTTGTTCCGGTAAAATTCCCAGAAAAATCTTTGCGCCTATTCCGGACTGACGGCACATTTGTTCGATCCATAACTGATCGGAATTAAGTTCTTGAATAATGTCTCCAAAAGCTTTAACAGGCTTTGCAGGAACCGGATTTACCGGTCCTGCTGGTGCCTTACTTGCTTTTGCTATTCCCCCCTTCCTTCCGGCATTAGCTCTTTTCTCGCACACTTCTTTGTATTTAAGAAAATCTCTGTCAAACTGGGATTTGAAAGGAGTAAACGCAATCTTTAACAGGGAATCTCCGGACAGCAATTCTTCATATTCTCTGTTATCTGGATCATCAAGTCCGTGCTGATAAGATACGATGGCCCGGAATAGTTTACCGATCTGTGCATCGGTAAGTTCCTGAATAACGTCCAGCGTATCGAGATACAGCAAGAATGATTTTCGGTTCATTACATATCATTGATATAATCTGTTACTACTTTTCTGAATTCGTCAAACGACCGGCATACGATATAATGACTTCCATTTTCCTTTGCAGCTTTTTCCCATTTTTTCTGTGATTCGCTTTGCCTTCCGTCTTTAGTTTTCATCTCAATACATAGCGCACTCGTAATTGCGGTTGCTTTTCAGAAATATGAGATCAGCTACACCGGGAAGCATACCTTCATCCTTCATGTAGGCCCCAATTCGGGGAGTTCTTCTTGCAGCATTAGGAATAGCAAACAGGATATTCTGGTATTGGGGATATTGCATCCTGAACCATTTTACACAAGAACATTGTATGCGGTGTTCTTCATCATCATGCTTACCAGATGATCTTTTCTGTTGTTTTAGAAAATCGGTAAGGCTAATTCTATTTTTCTGCATAGGCTATACTGAATTCTTCTGGAATATATGAGTCCACAGGAATGATGGAAGATTGTTCTATACTTGCGTGAATGATCTTTCTATCGAATTCCCGTCCTTTTTCTTTTGCGGCTTTTTCAAGTTCATCCTGCTTATCATTGAGATACTTATTAATGATTAGCATTGCACGTTCCGCATTATAGGTTTCCACGACAAACGTCTGGTTCGTTTCCTCTTTATCTTCTTCTTTAGGTCCGGTGAGTATTATTCTTGCTTCGATGTTGTAGAATTTAGGTTCCGGAATATCTTCTTCACCTTCTCCCATAAGGGCTTTGATCTGTTCTTCTGAGTAAAGATCAGAAAATTCAATAGCAAGTTTGCCTATTTCGTCGATTGGGGTAACAGAAAGTTTGTCCACCAGAATTGTGCAATAGTCAAATTCTTTAAGAAGAGTTATACGATAGGGGCCTTTAAAGTTCAGTTCTGTATAGTCTTTTACTATTTCTCTTGCCTGATCAATATTTTGAGCCTTCAACAGGAATTTTTTCTTCTTGTCCAGCATGACCTGTGCGATGTAAGGAACTAGCGCGTCTCGGTCGTTCTCAAATGCCATTCTTTTCTGGTTAGATACTTCCACTTCCGTGATTGATCCTTCCTGCATGTAGAAGTTGATAGTAGAACATTCTTCCTTACCCAGATATGTTCCGGCTTCAAGAATAAGTTCGTTTCTTTCAATACTTACAACTTCACCGGTATCTTGATCCATGAAGTCTTCCGTCCATTTCCTGAACAGATTATGAACAAGGTACTTGTTGAGCATTTGTTTGAGATCTCTTGTGGTAACCCTAATTTCATCCTTTCTAGTCTCTACTCTGGTTTGATTCTTTTTCTTTGCCATAACTTAATTTTTATTATTATCTTCTACTAATTCACCATTTTGCAGCTTGTACCATGTATCAGGCTTTACATTAACACCATCAACTACAACTGCCTTCCATGATGCAATGTTATAATTATCTTCGTTTTCTTCCGCAATTACCAATATTGCTCCCATTCCCCCTCGTACTCTTACATTGTTTCCACGGGCTACTGACAACCCATTTTTGCCAGTGCAGGATTTACCTCGTGAAGTCGCTGCGCCACTATCTCCGGCGGTCGCTGCACCACTATCTCCGGCGGTCGCTGCACCACGATATCCGGCGGTCGCTGCGCCACTATCTCCGGCGGTCGCTGCACCATAAGATCCGGCGGTCGCTGCACCACTATCTCCGGCGGTCGCTGCGCCACTATCTCCGGCGGTCGCTGCACCATAAGATCCGGCGGTCGCTGCACCACGATATCCGGCGGTCGCTGCGCCACTATCTCCGGCGGTCGCTGCGCCACAAGCTCCGGCGGTCGCTGCACCACTATCTCCGGCGGTCGCTGCACCACTATCTCCGGCGGTCGCTGCGCCACTATCTCCGGCGGTCGCTGCACCATAAGATCCGGCGGTCGCTGCACCATAAGATCCGGCGGTCGCTGCACCATAAGATCCGGCGGTCGCTGCACCACTATCTCCGGCGGTCGCTGCACCACGATATCCGGCGGTCGCTGCACCACTATCTCCGGCGGTCGCTGGTTCTCCTTCTTTTGCATTACACTTGTTCGTACATCTCTTTCTTGTGTACTCAATAGCGGCCTTTACAAGGCCTGATATACCAATTTCTGCCTTTACTTTTAAGTCGGAAACAGCCACCTTCGTATCACCTGTGTCATTAGATACTTTGCCAAATCCTTCTACGCTGCAAAATCTGTTTTTAGCAGGAGAATAGTGGTTAAAAACATCAAGAGGATATTTGCAAAAATGAAATCCACTCTGACATGCTTCTATATTACCTTCTTCATGGTATGTATTACCTTCTTGATACTGAAATCCACGGCACTGCATATTCTCATCAAATCCCTTGAATCCCGGAATATGTGTAAATTCTTCTGGTATAATTACATTATCCGGAATATTACGACAATTAACTACTGTGGCAATATCTGACAATTCATATCCGGCAATGCCGCAACCTATTTTTGTCATGTAGAATACCTTACACGGATTTTCCTCGGCATATTGGTAAAATCTGCATATTGACTGTTCCAAGTCAGTAAGATTAATACGATCCATGTTTTTATCCAATGTAGGAATAGCATAAGACTGACCTTGTATTCCTTCAGGATTTCCCATTTGCGCGCCAAATTTTTCTACTGCTAAATAGGCAGCACCGCCAGCATGATTTCCATTGAGATTTGATCCAAATACAAAAATTTCATTCTCTTTAAGGCTTGTAATTTTTTCAGGTGTGTAATTTTTCATAACTTAATTATTTTTATATTTATTGATTGTGTTCATTATAGTCTCAACCGGAAGAGATACTTCATTTGTTGTTTTATTCTCATACGCTTTTATATATTCATACGCTTCGGGGAAACACTCCATTACTTTTTTTGATGTTTTCAAAGAAATAAGAGTATTTACAATCGAATTGTATGTTCTACTTTTTTCATCTCTCAACTCTTGTATTCTATTCTGAATTTCTGATGCAGTTTCCATTTCTTCGGGTTTACATGGCACGTTCAATCCTCCAGTTGAACTAGCCGAAGGAAACCAGTTTTTGACTTCAACCCTAGTAATCTGTGTTCCATTTACCAGATAGACACATCTTGTTGTTATAAAGAATCTTGGATATTCTTTGTAAGTATTATACACTTGTTTTGGAATACTTCTAACAGCTATTTCATTCACTATTTCGTTTAATGTATCATTTTCGTTACTGATGCGTTCGGCAATAGGATGTATCATCCTTAATGCTACTTGTTCTGCTATTGATTTTGTTATATTCATATTCTGAAATATCTGTGTGCTGCACATTCATCATGTTCCAGCACGATGTTAAACAATTGGATCTGTTGTTGACGGAATTCAAGATTATTGTCATATAGTCTGTGATGTTCTCTACACATTGGAACTATATTCCATTTCTCTGCATAATATTCCGGATAAGTTGAACGCGGAAGAAGGTGAGCGGGATCCACCGCTTCACGTCCACATATACAGCACCTTTGAGAAAGATCTCTCTTAATTGCCGATATCTTCCTGTTCAGTGCTTCCTGCCTTTTGCTTGTTCTCCTTAGTCTTACCTTCCGAAGCGGAGATTTTCTCCGGAATGGTATTTTCTTTTCTTTCATGGTCTAAATTATTATCACGGATAAATTCTTTCAGTGCTTTACGATATGGCCTTGATGCATTGTAACCTCTGTTCGTTTCCGGGAAAAGAGATATTACATATTCAAGGCATTCAAGTATTGCTATTTTGCTTTTTTGTGTCATTCAATACGAGATTTACAAGTTCGTCAAAATAACATTCATCCTTTGGTATGTCATCAGAAGAAGCCATGATCTGATTGGATATGCTTCTCTTGTTCTGTATTAGATTGTATATCCTGTGATCAATGCTGTTATTTCCCAGAGCATTGTATACGGTTACGTTATCCTTCTGCCCTATACGATGGCAACGGTCCTCGCATTGAACAAGATCAGCATAGGTCCACGGCTGTTCGATGAACAAAACAGTAGAAGAAGCTGTCAGGGTAATTCCAACACCGGCAGCCTTTATAGAACAGATAATCACTTGGATTTCCGGTCGGTTTTGAAACACATCTACCGCTGCTTGCTTCTGTACATAGTTTTCGCGGCCGGTAACCATTACCGCTTTCGGAAAAGCCTTTTTAATGGAATCAACAATCGAATGAGATGAACAGAAAACAACAATCTTTTTCCCTGTTGCGACAAAATCTTTGATAAAATCTATCACAGGTTTGACCTTGCATATTCCAACAAGAGATCTTAACTCCATGAACTGAACTAGGGCTTTGTTACGCATCTTTGCCCGCGCTTGCCATTCAGTACATGACTTGTATGTTAATAGATACTCTTTCAGGTTTTCTTCCGCCATCTTGTAAGCTTCATAATACTCTTGTGGTGCTTCCTTCTCTATGTCGATATAGATATCCATTCTTGTTTTATCCGGAAGCTGGGTAAGAACATCTTTCTTTTCCCTTCGGACAAGACATGTTTCGTATAGCTTTTCTGACAATTCTGTCAGATTTTCGCCATCCCCATACCGGGCCGTGAAATAGCTTGTTCCTCCAAACTCTTTTAAGCGGTCCATAATAGCAAGCTGGGCTATCAAATCTCTTGGCCGGTTGACTACCGGTGTACCGGTTAGCAAAGATAACATATTCTTTCCCGGCGGCAAGACCGGCTACAAACTTAGACTGTTGCGCTCCCGGATCTTTGCAGCGGTGGCTTTCGTCTATAATTACAGACTTGAACAGGCTGATAAATGGGCTGAATACTATATCCTTCAGACGGTAGCCTTTTTTATACTCCCAAACAAAATACTTGCGAAGGCTTTCGTAATTGCAGATGCAAACGTCCATGTTGTGCATTTGCAGCATGTACCCCCATGTAGCTTTTATATTGTCGTTAAGAACAATAGCTTCGGCCCCGGCGAATTTCTCAAATTCTCTTTTCCAGTTTATCTTAAGGGAAGATGGACAGATAACCAGAGCAGGGTATGCCTTTGCGGTATTAACAATACCGATAGACTGGCATGTCTTCCCCAGGCCCGGTTCATCGCCTAAAAAAAGCCTTTTCCACTCCAGCCCTTTTTCAATTCCTTCCTTTTGATAATCATAGGGGGTAATATTAAGTTTTATAGGAACTTCCATATTTCTTCCTCAATTTGCTCGTTAGTTACTCCTTTGAGATAGTTTTTCAAAATGTGATTTACTGACATTTTGTAGAACTTTTCAAATTCAGTTTCATCCATCTTGTCAAATGCAATAGATTTCGGTATAATTACAGACTGGTTCCCGTAATGCGAAACTTCGTACAGGCCCAGATCAATCTTAAGACGCGTCCTGAGATCCTCAACAGAATGTACATTCAGATTATCTTCCATCCATTCCGGGAAGTTATCGTATGTCAACTTAAGAAGGGCAAAGAATTTTTTGTGAAACTCATAATTTCTCTTTTGCCCCACCTCTACCAAAACATCAGTGTTTCTTTTAAGCCGGGAAAACTCTTCCCGGTCACTGTCATATTTTGGGGCTAGACCATTTTCAGTAACAACACACAATATCTTCATAATACAAACAGATAATATTTGAACGCCAATTCGTTATACTTGTCAAAGCCACGTCTATACACTTGATCACCTCTCTCAATGAATTTTTTGAAGATCTTGCAGTTTTTCTTACTTATCGCATAGATGAAGTCTTTATCTGATCCGGCAATATCCATATACCATGCGCGACTTCTGTCCCAGTCGAAGAAATCTACTGCTTCGTCAAACTCCTGTTGCGATCTGGCGAACGTGGTTTTCAGGTCACCGCCAAAACCGGCATCCGACAGGAACCAGTCCCATTTACATCGCGTAGGTAAAGTGAACTTAAAGTCGCAATAGTCAAACTCCCGTTCCTTTACCATGAACTTCTGTGTATCGGAATTTTCAAGCACGTAAGCCAGGAACTGATCTCTTCTGGCTTCCATCAGAAGTGACTTGTGCATTTCGCGTGCAAGTGCAAAATCATCTTCCGTATATTGAACATCATCAACCTTTAGCTGAAAGTAGTTTACCCTTGCAGGTTCCGTGATTATTGCATCCACAAGAGATCCGAAAGCAAAGATCTTTTCTTTATCCCCGAACTGAAGCCGGGGATAAAGGAGATTCTTTAACTCTGTAAGATCCGAATTGCTGATTTCGTTTCTGTTGTAGTAATTATCCGGATTCATTTCGCTTTCACATCATCAATGTATTGTATATTGTCTGACTGGATGAAGTCTGGCCTTGTCTGGTTTGCGGCCTTCTCTGCATAAGTGATCTGCTTCTTGAATATTTTCTTCAGTTCTTCTTCATTCAAGTGCTGGCCTTCGTTGATCCACCAGTAGTTAAATATCTCTGCATATCCTATCGGGTTAAGAACATTAACACATTTCTTGACTTTAATCTTCTTTTCCGGAGAACTGACAAAAGTTGTAGAAGAAGCCTGAAACAAGTTGGCCGCGGCAGACTGTTGCTTAAGAAGTTCTTCTGCCTGTTTCTTCTTTTCTTCTTCCTGTTTCCTCTGGAGATCCTGACGGGCCTGTTCTTCAGCTTCCTTGCGCTTCATTTCTTCTTCTCTCAACAAGGCAGCCTGTTCGTCTGTCTTTCTTTGTTCTTCGATAGCAAGAAGTTCGTTGTACTTGGAAGGAAGTACCTGCATTATGCTGTCCTTCTGACCCTGAACGTCAAAGTTGTATTGTTCCATCATTGCCTGACCTTTCTGGAGAACTTCTTTCTGGATAGTCTGTATCTCTGTCATATCAAGGGAAGAAGGAAGCATTACTCCGAATGTGTATCTGGAAAGTTCGGAAACGGGGAAAGTACAGTCGAAAGATTGTATATCAGCTGAAACCGCGTCAAAGGTTTGCAATGTGATTGACTTATTAAGAGTTATCAGCTTGTTGATAGACTGAGTTGTTTTCTGGTTGAAGAACCCGAACAATTCCTGTTCCAGATCTTCACGGTACTTGGCCCTTTCCGTTGCTTCCGTGCAAGAAGTTCTGCTTCCTTCCTTCTTTTCTGTTCTTCTTCATGTTTCTTTCTCGCATAATCATCGCGAAGCTTCTGGGCTTTGTTTGCCGGGGATCCGGCTACCTTTGGATCTATGCTTGATTCAAGCTGAGTAAATCCTGAACGGATATTGTCAAACAACTGGGTAACCGGCTTTCTCCGGTCCGTCATAGCCTGAATGGTAGATCTGGACCTTTTGATGTAGTTGGCCAGCTTTTCATCTAATTCATCATTCATTCCTTCTTCTTCGACAATACGGAGAAGATTTTCCCCGTATTGTAAACATGTCGCTGCCGAAGTCTGGTTGTTGGTTACCGCATCAGGCGCAATCTGCGCAATGCTAGTAATGTCATTGTAGTTAATTAGCTGTTTTTCCATAATGATTTTTGTTAAAATGGTGTATCATCACTTTTCTGGTCTGTATCTTTAGGTTCTATTCTGACACCCTGAGCAATGTTGTTCACGTCAGGTCCGAATGGTCTGTCCTGTTCTGGCTGTTGGACCTGATAGATATCCATTGCCGGATCCTGTGTATTATCGTCAGACTGGAGACTGGTGTATTTACCGATCCTCAATTTGGGATAAGTCTTGAAGGCGTGTTTGATAGTCTTGGCAATAAGAAAACCGGAATCTATCTGGCCATCATTAGATGAATAGAGATCATTAGCCTTTAATTCCCATTTTCTTTCCCTCTCATTCCATTTTCTGTTTGCTTTAGAGGAATACCCTTTGAGCCGTTCGATTTCCTCTGTAAGGAGCCAGGAATAATCGACAGAGTGGTCCGGCCTTACTATGCGAACAAAGCAACCGATTATCTGATGTCCTTTGTGCGGAAGGTTGCACTTATATTCCACATTCTTGACATCTCCGGAAACTGAGCAGGAAAAATCATCATTGTCGTATACTATGATAGGATTGTCAGCATAAAGGATCTGACCGGAAGCTGTACGCATGGATAATTCGCCATATCCGGAGACTTTCAACTGACAGCGCGCTTCGTAGATATCCTGTCCGTTGTTTGGGCTTTTCCCGATACATACATTGCGTGGAATCAGATAAGCCATTGCCTGTGCGCCCGGTTCAACTGTCAGGCCGGTAACTGCAAGATCAATCATGCAAGTATATACCGAGAAAGCCGTACATGCTTTTAAGGCTTTGCTTTCCCGGATAATCTTCAGGAAGTTCTGTGTCTCACGTTCGATGAAGGATTCACCGCCTTGCCCCCCAGATCATGTTGTATAATTCAACAACCTTTTCCCGGACTACATCATACTCCAGAATGTTTTCAGAATTGAACTTCTGGAATTCGCTTAATTTCATTGATACGTTACTCATTTGATTTTGTTTTAATGGTTGACAAATAGTTTTTCAGAAGAACCTGATCTTCTTCATTTAATTTTAGCGTCTGTTCAGAAAATGAAGTTCCATCTTCAGGACGTTTAACCAGAACCAGATTGCCTTGAGAATCCTGTCCGATCAGCAGAATGTTTTTTTCTTCCATTGTGATTAAGTTTTAGGTTATAAAAAAAGCCTGTCCGGATATGACCGGACAAGCTGAAAGTTCTAAGGGGAAATATAAAGGGGTTAATAATATATATTATCTTATTATATATATCATATATCATGTAGCAAATGCTAGCATTTGCTAGCATTTGCTAGACTTCAACCTCTTTGATTATATTTTACTCGCTGAAATACAATTAATTAACCATGTAAAAATATTTCATCGAAAATTGATTTATTCTTCCAAAAATAGAAGAATTTAGTGTATTTTTTTGGCGAGTGAAAGCAATTGCTAGCAAACCTAGCAAATGCTAGCAAATGCTACCAAATGCTAGCAATTGCTAGGTTTTTTTAGGAATAGGGTGTAGCTTTCCCATTTAGCGGACGACTTTTTTTAAAAAAAAAGAGATACGCTATTGAATTTAACCGGCAACTCTTCCCATTAATGATGCTTACTGGCTCGCGTACTTGGTCTCTCAAGGACATCTTGCGGGACGTCTTGCGGGACGTCTTGCTCTGTTTATCTATCACGCTTTTCCACGGTGCCCACGGTTCATCACCGCCGCCGCCTGACATACTAGGCCCCATATCACCAGACACGCATTCCCAACGCATTCCCAACGCATTCCTTGATCACAAGCCCTGGCGCATTCACACCACCTTTGCTGTTAGTTACAAGTATTGTGGAGCTGGCGGGTTACGAATCCGCATCTTCACCGAAGTGATGATCTACATTGATCTACAGCCCCTGTCCAGTGGTTAAGATTAAGAAATAGAATTGCTTTTCTACAAGCGTGGATCAGCACGGGCTTGAACCGTGGATCTTCGGCTTATATAAGCCGCCGCTTTCACCAACTAAGCTACTGATCCGTGTTTTTTAAAGAAACCTGCCGATCTTCACAGACCAGCAGGAAAGATAAAAAACCATTATTAAACAAAATTAACCCAAAAGACAATCCTAGCTTAGAAAAAAACCTTATGAGCTTTGGCAGTACCCCTCGAAGGCTTCAACCTGTCACAGAATAATCTGGTGGAATCTTACCACAGGGGTGGCCGCAAGCGCGATCTTGTCATTAAGGGACATACCCAGCCGTTTAATCAGCAATTGTTTTGGACTTGATAATGTACTGACAAGCCCAGACACCATAACCGCGTTTCCGCTAGATGTCATTTCTTAACGTCAGTACATGTTTGTATGTTAAGCATGTCAAAGATCTATTTTATTGTGTCACTTTGCCGGGGATCGAACCCGGATTTGAAGTTTAGGAAACTTCCGTTCTGTCCGTTGAACTACAAAGCGTATCTTACTTTCTTGGACGGCCTACTATGGCACGTTCAATCGAAGCATTTTTCAGAACGTCCCACGCATTGCAGAACGTCTTGGCATTTTGTTTGTCACTCTTCTTGTGGAACCTTATAGATCCGTTGTCAAGAAGCTTTTGCAAACGTGACATCCCACCGACAATAGACGCTGATTCACGAAGGCCAAACGTCTTATTGTTCATCGTGATCATTATTGCCGTTTCATTGAGCATCGTAGAAGTCTTTATTGGTTAGGTATTCGCGCGCGATCTCGGTATCTGTTGCATCCGGCCCCAGCTTGTACATGATGGAAGCCTTTGCATTTTCATTGATCTGGCTGATAACATCTGAAGAATAGTCTTTCCGGTTATTGACTAGAAAACCGATTAAGATAATTGCCGTAATAGCGGCTAAAGCTGCTTTTGAAATTCTGTTCATCATAATTGTTTGGGTTTAACTGGTATTGCTGTAATGGTTATCTTTGATTCTTTGGTGTTGATACTTACCTTGTATCTCTCTATACGAGGATCCTTCTTCTTGAAGGCATATTCGTATGCCATTGCTTTTGCTGACAAGCATTTAGCAGGAGGAAGTGTCCACGTCATTGAGGTACCCGGCTCAATCCTCTGAATGTCTGTTACTGTTATTTTATCCGACATATTTTCCTGTGTTTATGCGGCAAGAACAAAAGAATTTCCTATCTTTGTATTTATAGAATGTGTGTGTAGTGCCTACTCCGGTAGTCGCTCTTTTTTTCTTGCTTTGCGTTTACTTACTTACTTTGTTGATGCAAATGTAATAGATATTCTATTAAAAACAATAGATATTCTATTGAAAAAGTATATTATTAACATTTGTTATACATTAATTTATGGGACTATTAGAACGTGCTAAAGAGTTTACGAATTACAAATCTCTTACTGCTAAGCAGTTTGAACAGATTGTTGGCCTAAGTAACGGGGCTTTCTCTAAGTTAAGCGATAGCATTAGAAAAAGTACTGTTGATAGAATATCTAATGCTTTCCCAGATTTAAATACAAACTGGTTATTAACTGGAGAAGGTGAAATGATCAAATCTTCATGTGATGGAGTTTCACAAAATAGTTCAAATACTCGCCCCAGAATACCCTATGATGCGGCAAAGAGGCACACTCACCGAAATAGTAGAGGGTGTGGCGGAGTATCAATGCGAACAGGTTCCTATAATAGGAGTTTTCCCCAGATATGATTTTACTATCAGAATAGTCGGTCGGAGTATGGAACCGGAATATTTTGCCGGTGATGAAGTGGCGTGTTTGCGAGTAAACGAAAAGAGGTTCCTTCAATGGGGAAGAGTACATGTATTAGATACAACTCAAGGCGTAGTCATTAAAAGGATCTATGATAATGGAGATTGTATTGTGTGTAAGTCCTTCAATCCGGAGTTTCCGGATTTTTCGATACCCAAAGAGGATATAAGATCATACAATTTAGTTGTTGGAAGTATAAGATTATAAGCATGAAAAAATATATAATTTTTATTTGTCTGTTTTTCTTTTCATTAAATATATTTTGCCAACAAACTGTGCAAAATAAATTTTGGGGATATTTTTTTTGGATTGAATAAAAAGGTTATTAAAAGCGGACTTAATAGAGATAACATATACTTTACAGAAGATCAAAACTCTTTAATGCTTTATGATCAAGATTTTGCAGGTTATTCATGGAAATTTGTTGAAATGCAATTTTATAATGAAGAGTTTTATTCAATAGATTTTAGCGTTCCTTATAAAAGAAGGTCTGAAGCATTAGAGTATTATAATTTCTTTAAAGATAAGTTAGATGAAAAATACGATATGATATATCAGTACGAATGGGAATTGGTCTTTGAAATAATTGAAATATAGTCTTTTACAAGCATTTTTTTTCAAGGTGCGACGATTTGAATTTGCTAAATTGTAGTCTATAAGATAGACTGCATATGAACAAAAAAAAAAACAAATATGTCTTTGCCCAATTGGTAGAATTTCTCGATAAAGACAAGTTTCGTCACTTGGTTGACAAATATAATGGCAATCGGTATGTCAAGTCATTCACGTGCTGGAACCAACTTCTTGCACTGATGTTTGGTCAGCTTAGTAATCGTGAAAGTTTACGCGATGTAGTCGTGGCGCTGGAAGCGCATCATACCAAATGCTATCATCTTGGAATAGGACGGAATCCTATTGCTAAAACGACATTTGCTTCAGCCAACCAAAATCGAGATTATCGCATCTTTGAAGACTTTGCATTCTTCATGATGGAACAGGCTCGGAAGAAACAGGCAACAGATATTTTTTAAGTTGAAAGGGCATGTGTATGCTTTCGATTCTACAACAATACCTTTATGTCTGTCTATCTTCTGGTGGGCCAAGTTTCGTAAGAAGAAGGGTGGTGTAAAAACTCATGTGTTGTATTACTTGGAAACACAAGTTCCAGCATACTTCCATATCTCTACAGCATCTGTCCACGATTCAAAAAGCGATGAAGTATATTCCTTATGAGCCAGGGTCTTACTATGTGTTTGACCGCGGTTACAATGCCTTCAAAGAACTATATAAGATACATTTGCACGAGTCTTTCTTTGTGGTGAGAGCCAAGAAGAATCTACAGTTTAAATGTATCCGATGGAGACGCAGATTGCCAAAGAATGTACTTACCGATTCTGTAATAGAACTTACCGACATAATCACTCGGCAGAAGTACCCTGAGCGGTTGCGCTTAGTGAAGTACAGAGACGAAAGTCAGGATAGAGAGTTTGTCTTTCTTACCAATGCTTTTCATCTCACTTCACTTGAAATCGCCGAACTCAGTATAAAAACCGTTGGCAGGTTGAGTTGTTCTTCAAATGGCTAAAGCAGCACCTCAAAATTAAGAAGTTTTGGGGTACTACGGAGAACGCTGTTCGAATCCAAATCAGTACTGCCATTATCAGTTATTGCCTTGTTGCTATAGTGCAACATGACATGCAGCTGAAAAGGTCAACATATGAAATTCTACAAATTCTAAGCATTTCTCTTACGGACAAAACATGCCTTAAAGAACTGTTTTGAGAAGACTAATTTCAACAATGTCAAAGAACTCAATTCTTTCCTTTTTCCGGGATTGTTTGATTAATATTAATTTGTCTCGATTTTAACGGGACACTAATGATTTCAAGATAATGTGTCTGTATTGACCTTGCTACTCTTCCAAAGGCAAGGAATCCTGATTTATCCACTTCATCATACCACCTGTCAAGCCTTGTCAAGGCTACATCCTTATGTCTGCACTGGTGATAAATCAATCCTAGTCTCATGGAAAGATAGTACGCTTTCTTTATATCCGGATATTCTCTGAACAGGATACCGGCACGTACACGTTGTGATTCGGTCCATAATGATTCTTTCTTATACAGAAGGTATATACTTCTGGCCAGCAAGTGTTTCCTTGAATCTCCATTCTCAAATACCGGAGCATGATATGTCTTTCCACATGCCTTTGCATATGCTATCTGTACAGACTCTTCATCAAGTGCTTCCCAGCGGGCTTTAACTCGCATGTCCTGAACTGCTTCATAAGCAAGCTTCTGCACATGGAAACGGTCTGTAACACGACGTGCGGCAGGAAAGCATATACGTGCCGTCTGCTCCATATTGGGAGCCATATCAAGTGTTATCTCCCTTACCTGAAAGCGCCTGCGTCTGGAAAGTTTTAGAAGGATGGATGTTACGGTCTTTACATCAGTACCTTTTATAATAGCGATAATACTTCCGGCAGTTCCTCTTTTTTCCTTATTTATCAATATGGTATATAATTCACCGCGCGAGAGACACACTTCGTCTATCCCTACGTATGCTCCAATGTTTTTCTCAAACAGGATCCATTCTTCTGCGTGCGGAAGCTGGTCCCATTTCAAATATCCGCTCAGATGATTGCGGTATTGCCTTTCAAGAAGCTCACCGTCGATACCGAACAGGGTTCCCAAAAGCTTACAGCTGACGGGAAGTGTATCAATATAACTCTTTTAAAAAAGTCGCAAATTCTTGCGTCATACGGCTGCCTTGAGCAACCAGTTTCCAGTTACGGCTTACATAGCGGTTCTCATCCTTTAAGACCCATCTGCGACGACGGATGTTTAGATATACCTTCTTTCCGCGGATTGGAAAGTCTTGTACAACTATCGGATCATAAAAACCCTTACTCTCAACTTTACTCTCAGAGTACTCTTGGGGAGCTTCATTCTTCTCTTCAAGATAAATTACTATTTCCGTACTGCTTTCCTTTACATCTGATATAGTGAAATAATCAAGAGTTCCTTCCGGAAGAAGGAGACGATAACCGTTTGTTTCCATTGTATTCTTTTTTTTTCTTGTATTCTTTTATCAGTAGGCAAAGATACAATTTTATCAGAATTACTCCTCAGGTTTTTACGTTGATCCGATATAGCCTGACACTTTAGACGTATGCTTTCAGATTTTCCGGAGTATATCCGTTCAGCCGTGCATGGAATTGTGAGCGTATATCTTCGTTTCCGGAGCATATCCGTTCATTCTTTCCCCGGTTTCAGTTTCCTTTGTGCTGGTAAGCTAACAAGAAACAGCACAGTCATGGCAGGAACAACAAAGGATATGAGTCTGATAAAACAAGTACTCCAGCTCAAGCAGGCCGGAGAATCCAACCGCGGTGTAAGCCGCAAGTTACCGATTCACAAGGAAACCGTCAACGGTTATGTGAATACAGTAAAAGCCAACGGATGGAACATCAGCGACCTCCTTGAGATTGACGATCCCGAGTTGGAACGGATGTTCCATGCTGGTTCTCCGGCATATACGGACAGGAGAATGGAAGAGTTTCTGATCCTGCTACCCAGATACAGGGAACTGCTGGCGGACCCCAAATCCCATGTAAGCCGTCAGGTCCTGTTCGATGAATACCGTGCGACTCATCCCGATGGTTACGGCAAGTCACAGTTCTATTACCATCTGAAGCAGAATCTCGTTGCGAAGAAGGATGTTACGGCCGTACTGGCCAACACCTACAAACCGGGTGAAAAGCTCATGGTGGACTTTGCCGGTGACAAGCTCAGCTATGTGGATGCCGAAACCGGAGAAATTGTCAAGGTGGAGGTGTTTGTCGCCTGCATGCCTTACAGCGACTATACCTATGTGGTATGTGTACCTTCGCAGAAGACGGAGGACTTTCTGTATGCCATAAGGATGTGTCTGGAACATCTGGGCGGTGTACCTTCCATACTGACTCCTGACAACCTCAAATCGGCTGTAATCAGCAATGACCGGCATGAGCCGAAGCTGAACAAGGCTCTTGAGGACATGGGCAACTACTACCATTTCGTGGTACTGCCATGCGACCCGGCATCGCCGACACAGAAGGCTCTGGTAGAGGACTCCGTAAGGATTACATATAACCGTGTCTATGCCAGATTGCGTAACCGTACCTTCCATTCACTCCTGGAACTGAACCGTGCCGTATGGGAGCTGATGGAAAGGCACAACCAGACCCGTATGCAGAAGCGTCCCTACAGCCGTGAGGAGCGTTTTCATGCCATGGAGAAGGAGCTGCTGAAACCCTTGAAACCGGAACCCTATGAGATGCGCCTGTATGCCGAGCTGAAAGTACAGGCAAACTGCCATGTGGAGCTGAGACAGGACAAGGTGACCCATTTTTACTCCGTCCCCTATATCCATGTAGGAAAACAGGCAAGAGTAGTCTTTACGCGTTCATGGGTCAAGGTCTATGTGGAGCAGAAACTGGTGGCCTCACATATCCGCAGCCATACATACGGCTATACCACAGTCAGGGAACATCTCGCATCCAGCTGCAGGGTGATTATGGAGCGTTCGGCAGCCTATTATGTGGAGAAAGCAAAAGATATATCACCTGACTGCCATGAATATGTAAAAAGAATCTTTGACCCCAAACGTACCGCACAGCCTGAAGAGGTGTATTACAAGCTGTGCAACTCCATAGTCAGCCTCAGAAGGAAGTATGACCTTGCCACGTTTGACCTTACCTGCCGTCAGTGCATGGAGTACGGTATTTACTCCTACAGCAAGTTTGAAGCCATACTCAGACGTAACGGCATGAATGCATCCGCAGACGAGACGGTAATCTTCCATGCGCCTACACCGTCAAACCACGGGAACATGCGCGGAAAAGACTATTTTACAGGAAATGACATAAACCAACAACAATAAATGATTATGAGCAACGAAACAGAAAGAACACTGCACGAGCTGAAGCTTCCGGGAATGGCAAGCTGCTGGAGCTCTCTGGAAGAAACACATCAGTTGGACAAGCTTACCCTGCGTGAAGGCATGCAGATCATGCTCCAGTACGAACGTGACACGAGAGGGAACAACCGCATCCAGCGTCTTATAAAGAATGCCGGCTTCCGTCTGAGAGCCTCGATGGAAGAACTTGAAACGGACACGGCAAGGGGCATACAGGCCTGCTCTGCAGCCGACCTTGCAACCGGAAATTACATCACGGGCGGAATGACGGTCATCATTACCGGACCGGCAGGAACCGAAGCTTGGCCCTGGGTGACAGGGCATGCAGGAACGGGCGGAAGGTACTGTACTTCACGATGAACATGCTCATCGAGAACCTGAAGCTTGCACATCTGGAAGGACGGGAAACAAACTTCTTCCGGAAGCTGAACGCACATGACCTGCTGATTATCGATGACTTTGGGATGGTCAAGCTGGACGGCCAGATACAGCATGACTTTGAACAGATCATAGATGACCGGTACAACCGGAAGGCACTCATCCTGGCCAGCCAGCTTCCCGTTGCAGACTGGTATGATGTGTTCCAAAGCGAGCTCATTGCGGAAGCCTGTCTGGACAGAATCGTGCATAAGGCAATAAAATTTGACCTTAAAGGAGAGAGCCTAAGAAAGAAGTATTAACTTTGCCAACAACACTGAATACTAACTGGGGACTGAACGGATGAAGTTCTAACTTGGGCGACGATGGCTATGTCCATAAAAAAGGATAGTTGTCGTCAGGGGTTAGACAGTATATACCACGCTAAGTTAACACAAGCCGGATATCCCGTTCAAACCGCTATTAGCTATACATGGAATGGACGTACCACGGTGAGCAAGCCCAATTTGGATTTATCACACATGTACCCTGTAGGAAACAAAGTTTATTCGATGAAGCATGATACGATTCGGTTGCAAGCCTATGTACCCATCGCTTTCGTGCATACGCAAAAATATAAATTCAGCATAGGTTTGGGATTGTTGGTTGGCAGCATTTTACTGGGCTTTGGCATTTGGTGGATGACAAGAAAAAAAAGGAATATGGATGAGGCGGCTTCATTTTCGCAAAGAGTACTTATTGGTAAAAACTGTTATTGGGATTCACGGAGAGGTATTTTCTGTTGTGCAGGCGAATCTGTAATATTAGCCGGAATGCAGGAAAAGTTTTTTGACCAACTTGTTAAATCCCCAGATTACGTTGCGATGTATCAAGATTTTTTAGTTTTCTATCCAGAACAGGAACTTACTAAAGCTACAATAGATAAAATCCAACACACCATGCAAACTTTGAAAAAAAATCTGAAAGCATTTCCTGTGGTCATTGAGCCTATTCGGGGTAAAGGTTATCAACTTTGTTTTAAGGTAGAGGAAATGGCAGAATAACTCAAAACCAGGTTATTATTATCCAAGCTTGTAGTATATAACCGTTCGCCTTGTAATGCCAGTCCGAACACTGAATGATCTAGCACTAACTTTCGCAGCGGTTTCCCTTCCTGCATATTCCGTATCCGCTCTTTAAACGAAACCCCGTCGAAAACTGCATGAATGCAGCTGTCGGCTACTTTCTACGTTCTTTTGATTCAATCTTTACTTTTCTTCCATTCTTTCACCTTCTCCCTCATTTCCCGGATGGCTTGACTTTCTACTTTGGGCTTTTTGTGCCAGACCGAATCAGCCATCTCTTGCCGTTTATCCGGCTGGTAGAAATCAGGTTCTGCATAGAGGTTGGCCAGCAGGTAATACGGATAAATGCGTTCGGGCAATATGTCAATCGCGTGCAGCAGTAGTCTTTCGGCTTCGGGATAGTTGCCGGCTTCTTGTTCGTTCTTTGCCAGAACATATCGGATCATGGGATCGGAACTGAACGTACGGCTTGCCGGAGATATTGGCTTCCTTCTTCCAGCCGCTCACTGTGATTGAGGCATTGAGCCGCTTCGAACAAGTATCTGGGATTCTGTTTCAGTATGTCATAAAGTGCGACATATCCTTCGGTGGTAGCCTCGTAGGCTTTGTTGTTGTGTAACAACTTGAGCCGGTTCCATTGTTCGTAGGCCTTGTAGCGGTCTGTCGCCGATGTGCACACGAATAGGCTGCATACAGCCATGACGATCATCCCTAATCGTTGGACAGAAAGCCAGTTGTTTTCTGCCACATATCCTGTCGGAATGGCTAATGCACACAGACAGACCCAAAGAATCCAGAAGTCCGGAAGTTGTAAGGGATAGGAAGAGAAGGCGAAGATGGCAAAGGCTATCAACGCTCCGGAAATCCCGGATTGTTTTGTCCGGACAGCCAGAAAGAAAGCACCGCCACCTACCCCCAGGAAAAGCATTAAGGGGAAGATTCCTAATTCTACTGCAATTTGCAGGTATTCGTTAAAGGCATATTCCGGGCATCCGGCCACCCATTTTTCCTGGCTGGAGGCATGTTTCAGGTAGCTGGCCTGGGCTTCGGCGAAAGCTTCCGGGAAATGTCCCACTCCTACGCCCAAACCCCGTTGTTCCCGGATGATTTGCGTAGAGACCTTCCACATCAGCAGGCGTCCGTCTGCGGAATCTTTCTTGAGATGGTACATGCCATAAGCCCCTCCGGCCAGCAGTAATACACTTGCCAGTAGCATGGCCGCGATTCGTTTGGGATATTGACGTGTATAAGAGATGATGGCGGCTTTATAGTAGCTAATCAGTACCCAGGCAGAACCGAGCAAAGCAGCAATCCAGGCTGAACGGCTTCTCCCGGCAGGCAATACAACGCAGATGACCAGCACGCAAAGCCAGGCATAATGCCCTGTTAGTTTACGGTTGTGTAACGCCACATGTAAAGCCCAGGGCAACAGGATGGCAAGGAATCCGGAATAGGGACCCGGATTGAAGAAAGTGCCGGTCAGGTTAAACAGGGCATGGTGGGAATACGTGAAACCATATAGCTGTGCCATGCCGCTGATAGCTTCTCCAAGGGCGACAGTCAGCCATAGACGAGTGAAGAGTTCCCTTGTTTCGGGGCGGAAGAGGAACAGGAGGCGCAAGATGAACCACAAGACCAGTAATGATAACAGGAAGGAGCATTTGCCAGACAGGACATTCCCGTCAGAAAAGCAGGAAAGGCAAGCCCATCCGATGAACAGGCTCCAGGCACCATCCACCCTGGTGATGCGTAATCTTTTCCGTTCGATCAGGTAACCCAGCAGACAAACAGAACCGAGTAAAACGACCAAATAAGTCCAGAATGCCCGGCCCGTGACCAGTCCGTCGGCCAAGTTGTCGGCCGAGACGAACGAGGTAACTGCCAGTGCCAGGCAAAATAGGCTGACAAACAATAATATGAGATAATTCATTAATCTATTCATGTCGTACTTTATGATTCTATTTTACATCTAACAGAAAACGGTCCCACCGGAATCGATCTGTATAAGGATCGACCGATTTCCATACTTTCCATACTTTCCCGACAATGTATTCTTCGGGCAGTAATCCCCAGTAACGGGAGTCTTGTGAATTGATGCCGTTGTCTCCCCCCATGAAATAATAGTCCTTCCTGAAACGGTAAGTCCGGATGGGATGCCCGTCCAGAAAGACGGTCGAGTCGCGGTAGGAAAGCGTTTTCCCTTGCTCCCATTCGATTACCTTTTTATATAACAGGAATTTGAAACGGTCCATGCCGACTTCCGTTCCTGCTTTGGGTATGTAGAGTGGTCCGAAATTTTGCAAGTTCCAATTGCTTTCGTTGTAAGGGAATGTCTGGAAAACCCCTTCCGGGAAATCTTCCGGTTTCATCTGTCCGATGCGATGTTGCGCTTCCCGATTTCCCAGGTTTTCTTCCGTCCTGTTGATTTGGTAGATACCGTTCCTGATGGAAAGGGTGTCTCCCGGCAAGGCAATACAGCGTTTGACATAGTATTTGAAGAGGTGCATCTCAATCTTTTCCCACGTGTGAGGATGGGGAAAATGAAAGACCAGTACGTCATTGCGTTGTATGTCGTATAATCCAGGCAAGCGTCGGATGTTTACCCGCTTCCCTTTGAGTGCCTCTGTCAGGTTGAACAGCCTTGGCCCGATCAGGAGCTTGTTGACCAAGACGTAATCTCCCGGAACCAGCGTGGGTTCCATCGAGTCGGTTGGTATACGGAAAGACGCATACACAAAGACCAGCAGGAAGAGCCACAGGACAACCAGTCCGGCAGCAGCCAGAATCAGGTTGCTCAACCAGTCAATGCCTTTCTGTATCCATTTTTTCAGTACCATTGTATCATTCCATTTTTATACGTGAATATTCGGTCCTTCGTTCCTTCGATGCGTACGCGGTAAATTGTACCTTGCGGTACGTCGTTGAATGTCAGTGTGCCTTTCTCCCAGCGTTGTGTCCCGGCTGTTATCCAGGCATCGTCCCAGTATTGGAGTACGATGTCTTTCTCTTGGATGAAATAAGGTTTCCAATAAGGCACGTAATGTATTTTTTTGATCAAGGAGGGATAGGGCAATTCCCAACATACGAATCCTTTGTCCCCGTTGGTTTTCCCGCGCCATCCGGTAGCTGAAAGTCCGTCTGTCATCCGGTCGGGATTGTCTTCGGATGTAAGCGGACGCAGGTTTGTTGAATACTTCAGGGGATGTATCGGTTCTTCCCCGTCATGTTCAAAGAAAGAGATTTCACAGAGGTTAAGCGAGTCTTTGGGTACTTCCAGACGGATATACCGGTATGGGGTATGGCTGGTTGTCTGTATGTCGTTTCCCCATGACTCCATCGAGTCGTTCAGGCACCCCAATGTGCCCGCATGGGCAAAGTTCTTGTCTGGACTTCCCAGCAGGCATGCCCCGTTCAATGTCCTTTTGGTTTCAATTACTTCGTCTGTAAACAGATAGGCAGTATAGGTGGAGACCGTTATGGGGGCAGTTTCTTTGTGAGGTTCCAATATCTGTTGTTTGCCATGCTTGTCCAGCAGGAAGGCAGATCCGGCAGGAGTCAGGTTCCCGTTTTGGTACAGCATGGGCAAATAAACGATGTCTTTGCCCATCCCTTTGAAAACGACGTTTCCATCCCGTTGTATTTTCCCCCATTGCACGGGCACCCATTGTTTGGCTCCGAACACACACAAATAGGCATATTTTATATCCTCCGGAATGGACTTTCGGAGTGACAGTTTCACATCAGCGGTCTGGAAATAAGCCTCGGATACATCCTTCATGAAAGGATTACGGAACAGAGGCGGAATGTCTTGCCGGTCGACTTCGGGATCGGCGAATGGTCCGTCCAGATAGTATTCGAAGGTGTGCCGATATACTTTGGGCAAGCGGAAACGTCCCCACAGCAAGTCGAATCCTTCGTTGTTGTAAATCCGTTTGTATTTCCAGCGGTCGGCATCCCAGAAAGGTTCGAACGGATGGGTTTCGCCGTTGACGATTACGCAGTTCCAGCTATGCCCTCCGGAGCGGTTTCCCCATTCGGGTACGAAATCGATGGCCGTGGCCATACCCAAGGCGGATAGCTGTAAACAGTTGTACCAGGCCTTGTCGTCGCACGATCCCCGTTTCACATATTCGAAGGTGGCGGCATTGTAGATGGGCATGGAAGCAGCCGCCCAGTTGTTGTGCATCAGGTCCGACGATCGTTCGTGCAGCGAGTCGATCACCTGCCTGAAGTCCTTGCCGGCATCGCTGAATAAATGGGCGTGCCGTTGGTAGAACACGTCGCGGCTGTTGTCGATGCAAACACCCTCGGCATAGCGGTAGGGCAGGATGTAACGGCAGAAATCCTCGAAAGGCGCGTTGCGGGTATAGGCATTTTCCTGCCAGGCTTTGAACGAACGGTCTATCTCCTGTATCAACCGGTCTGCCCGCATGGTTTGCACATCTTTGCGGGATTTTGGGAAAAAGAGCGATTGTCCGGATTCCTTCCAGATGCTGTCGATTTCTTGTTGCCATTCAGCGGGCCGTTCCCAGTTGTATTTTTTAGAAATGGCTACATGCCGGTCATAAAAGGGCTGAAACTTCCGTACATCCGTGGAGTCGTGCCCCGTGTGTCCGACCATGTTCTCAATCAGGAATCGGGCTGCCCGGTATTTCATTTCGTCGCCCCGATAGTGTTCCAGCACTTTTTCCAATTCCTTCCGGTTGTCGCCTGCGTATTCCAACGCCATGTCGAGCCTGTCTTTGGATTGGCAGGCTGTCAAAAGCAATAGAAGTATATAGACCGTTGTTTGTTTCATTGTTTAATGATGAACTTTATAATATTTGAAGAAGGTTTAGAGGCAACATATATAAATTATCATCATCTGTATATTTCTTCAGATACAACATATTATTAAGTAAGACCCCATCCAGATAAAGGGCATCCAATTGCAGCCGTTTTACTGGTTTCCCTTCCCAAGTAAATATATCAAGGTAAGTTTCTTCACCAGGATGTTCTGTATCTTGGTTGAGCATATAGAAAAAGTTATTATCAGTATTGATACTTTTCATGTAGCAAGCTCCATCTGTTATGGGATTTTCTGGAGAATCTCCTTTATAATTGATCGTAAAGAGAGAATTGAATTTATTCTTTTCTCTGCCAATCTGGTAAACTTCTATTTGGTTAAACCGGATTCGTCCTACTACCAATTTGTCTTGTTGTACTTGGAAAGTTAAGTCGTAGGGCATGATTTTATTGTCAAAATACCCTTCGTTTACAGTGATACTGTCGTATGATTTTCCCGTATTTATATTTAATAAGTGTATTCCTGTTTCATGAGGGGAAGCCTTGTATCCACAATACAAAGTGTCATTGATGGCAAAGAAACGTTGGTAAAAACCTACATAGGGGCAATCCAGTTTCTGGGTGTCAAATGTAAGTGAATCCCCTTTATATTGGTATTTTCGGATTGAGTTACCATTCCATATTCTAAAATTGTTTTTTTCTGTACTTTGAACTAACATGGCTGTGGGTAAAAAATCTTCTGGCCCATTGCCATCTTCTCCAAATGAAAAGAATTTTTCTGAATTAACACGATCCCATAGAACAAAACAGGGTTCCATCAACCTGTTTTCTAATAAAATAAAAGAGTCCAATGCTGCCATATTCTCAATATTGCATAGCGTAGGCAGCTTGATGGCTTCAAGAGTTACCCGTTCGGTTATATTATCCCATTCGATTTGTGTGATAGGAACGTTTTTATTTCCTGTTTTTAAATTATTACAACTTGATAATAGGATGCAACACAAGAAAATCGTTAAATAAATTCTTTTCATTTCTCTATGATGTTTTTACCGTTTGTCTCTATTAGGTGTTAACCTACCCTTCCTACGAAGGTGAGGGTAATTTCTTTTTCGGTGATATTTCCGTAAATGGTGACGGTGCGGAGGAAATCGCCGGGCTGTTCGGCCTGATAACTGACGGTGATTTCCTTCGTCTCGCCCGGTTGTATTTCTTGCCAGTCATATCGGGCGGTGGTGCAGTCGCACGAGGTGGTGATACCTTTCAGTCGGAAAGTTTCCGTTCCTGTGTTGCACAGGCGGACGGTTTGCTCTTTTGTGCCGTTGGCAGGCACTGAGCCTAAATCGTATTCCAGGGTATCGATTTGTAGGTGTGTGGCGGGCAGGGAAGAGGCGGCGGCCCCTGTCAGTTCCTTGAGGTAGAGATCCCGGACAGACAGGTTGTGTATCGGGTTACCGATTACTTTCACGTGGTTGTCCCGGTCAACGAGGAAGCTCTGGAAAGTCATCTCTCCGGGAAAGTGGTTTAACTTATAAAAATGATTGTCGGTATCGATACAGACGGGCAGGGTGAAGTTATCCCGTCTTAGGATATAGCGTAGTTCATCATTGTCTTTCGATTGGAAAAAGAACAGGAAGGGGACATTCCCATCCGTGGCAGAATCCACTTGGGCGATAAACTCTTTCCATTTCCGTAATTGCAGTTTACAACTGACGCACCCGATGGAATCGACATAGACCACGACCTTATAGTCCGCCGCAGCCGGGATGCGGTAATCGGTTGTGTCCGTTACAAACCGGGTGAATACCGGTTTCTCCGGGAAACGGATTTCTTTTCCTTGCCATTCCTTGACCAAGTGGAGAAGCTGTTCTTTCTTGTTGTCCTGACAGGAGGCAAGGAGAAGTAAGACTAAAGATAGAATTGTTGTTTTCATGATATTAAAAAATAAGTTGTTTATAATTCAATTTCAATAATGCTGTTTTCTGGATTTTGAACAATCGCATAGAATGTATTGTCTTTACCAGATGCAGCCAAATTATAACGAGGCATTCCCAAATTAACTATTTTAACTAGATTAAAATCATAGTCATAAACTCCTACAGTATGCCGCTTGGGTGAAGTTTGGCTTTTGTCATTACCTGTATAATCTGGGTCGTTCATAATACTAATGATGAAGTCTTCAGTCAGACAACACCCAACCAAACAATTTTTCCCGCCTTCTTTGACTTGCATTTGGTCTCCATTTATTGTGTATTCAGGATTTCCAAAAGTTCTTTCATTTAGTAATGATATATTAGAAGAGGTTACTTTAAATGTAGCTGCATAAGGAAGTACTTCTAAATAGAGTAATAGTGCCTGATTTTCATGGTTATATACAATTTTCCCTGAATAGAAATGTTCCCGGTTTGCTATATCTGAAGAGAAAGGTAATTTACCAGCAGATGCTATTTCTTTTCCATCGGGTGAATATAACGTAATAACATGGTCTTTTGTAGGATCATATGTTATGAAATTTCCATTTTTACACAGTTGTATAGATTGATTTTTTCCGTTGAAAACATTAAAGCTCCTAAATTCTTGTTTAAACTGATTTTCGGAAGAGCTAACAGCTGTTTGAAATGTTCCATATCTATTCCATGTCAAGAACTTATTTTCTCCAAAAGGGATACATTCTGGTAAAATAAATTCTTCTGGACCATTTCCAATCTGACCTACTTCCGATACAAGATGTCCTTTTGTATCGTAGATTTTTATAAAATTAGATACTTGTCTAGGATCTTGTAATACCAAGTAATCACCAATACAGATGAAACTTGCAGCACTTTTAATGAATAAGCTATCAGTTAGTACTTTTGGGGATACTTGGATTCGTTCTGTTTTTACTGGCTTTTTGACTGCAAGAAATACAAAAAGTACAAGCAATGAATATATTTAATAATTGTAGTTTCATAATGTCTTTGTAATGAAAGGATGAAAAAATAAATGAGAAAAGACAAAAATTAAAAGTAAAATCATTACATAACTTTTGTCTTTTCTCGTTTAATAGATTTTACTTAGTTACATAAATCACATGAACAGTCTGTTTTTGATGCATAAATGTATGGACCACAAACTTTTGAACAGATTGTTGCATAGCAACCTGTTGCTTCATTAAAATCTTCGTCACTTTCACCTTGAGCCAACGCTTCCACGTTTTCCATGGCCAAATCAGATAATTCCACTTCTTTATTCTGCTGGTAGTTCCAACCAGCGATAGCGACTGTAACAACAGCCATCATTGAAATAATATACTTTTTCATAGTGTTTGATATTTAAAAATAATATTTGATGTTATCTGAACCTTTCTTTCTACAACCCCACCTTTTATCAAGTGTGGTTGCACATGGCAGAAGATTCTGTATGCCATTCCGAAATAAATTACTACTTTTGCATTGCGCTTTGTCTCCTTTCTTTATAAGTGAATAAATCGGAGAGCAAGTGTGGGGAGTTGCTGCTTTATCGGGATCGCCAATCGTAGATAGGTTTGCAACTCCTTATTTTTTTACTCTCCGTTTGGTCATTTCAGACTGAAATCTTCAAATTTATAGAAGACCTTGTGCCCATAGCAGTCTATATCTCCAGAATCCCAACACATATAATTTCCTGATTCATTTTGGGCGAGAGCTTCTATATTGGCCCATACCATTTCGTTCACCCCTGATACTTCTTGCTTTGTGTTACTATAACACCATGTAGCAACACAGGCAATAATAGCCATTCCAATTGTCATTTTAAATTTGTTTGAATTCATAGTCGTAAATTCTTTTTTTATTTTTAATTTTGCCACACATTTTAAACATGGCAGACCTTTGTTTTTGTTATCGCAGCAAAGGTATAAGGGATTTTGAATATGCAAATTAAATTCCCTTATATTATTCTTAGAAAATTCTTATATTTTTCTTATTAGAGGATAGTGTATTATGTTAATTGCATGATTGATAATAAATTAAATTGCAATCTAAACAATATGACTGATGTTAAAAGTTATTTGATTTTACTTGTTTCTATTTTAATGGGGGGAGGGATATTTTTTATCTGTTCAACCTACAAAGAACAATTGCATATTTATCGTGAGAGAGTTGGTCATATCTTTGATAAATCAATGACGATAGAAGGTCAGCTTCTGATAGATAATAGATACCTTCATTATGAAGGTACAAAATCTTTGGATAGCATAATCGTTGTCCAAGCATGGGCGGAACAGCAGGTTTTGATATTAAAAGATAGTAGTCGTCATTGTTTGGATAGTATCTTTCAAGCGGAATTGTATAAGACCAAACTGCCATTACGAACAGTTGTAAGTTATACGATGGCTGGTAAAACGACTTATAGCAAACCGATAGAGAATGTATCTCGTATGTATTTAATAAAAAGACAAAATTTATTATAGGAAGCGGGAAACAGACAAAGATATGATTCATTTGCAAGCTTATGCAGATATACCTATTTCTATGATAACAACCGATAAAAGAAAATTTAATGTCGGTTTGATTATGTGTGTAGGAAGCGTTTTATTAGGGATTGTTGGGGAAAGGTTTATTCTCAAGAAACGGAAGAAATCAAAAAATACTGTTCTTTTGAATTTGATAGCCCCTCCCAATCTGGGTGAACATATCACAGGCAACTATTATTGGAATGAATCAATCAGAACATTGTGGTATAAAGATAAAAAGGTGGTCCTTAACGGAATTATATTGTCTTATTTTAAAGCGTTTATTCAATCTGAAACTTATTCGGTTATGTATGGGGATTTAATGCCTCTGCATGGAGGGAACTTTGAGTTAACTAATGCTATAAAGAATAAAATCTATCAAACTACTGGAAAGTTGAAAAAAACATTTATAGAAGCAGGCATACCTATTAAAATAGAATCAATAACGAATGTAGGATACCAACTTCAATTTAATGAGGATGAAAATAGAATTGATGGATAACTTAAAACCGGGTTATTATTATCCAAGCTTGTAGTATATAACCGTTCGCCTTGTAATGCCAGTCCGAACACTGAATGATCTAGCACTAACTTTCGCAGCGGTTTCCCTTCCAGATCGAATACATACACAAATTTCCCTCCTTTGGCCAGTTTTTTCCCTTCCTGCATATTCCGTATCCGCTCTTTAAACGAAACTCCGTCGAAAACAGCGTAGATGCAACTGTCGGCTACCAGAACCTCATTGAATCCTTTGATTCCTTTCGGGAAAGCTTCGCCGCCTTGCTGGGAAAAGACCGGTTCGCCGTTCGGTCCGAAAAGCACGGTGTGGAAACCTGTCTTCAGGTTGAAAATCTCAATCGTCTCGCCCAATTGCGTCACTAAAGCCAATACCTGGTTTTTCGGGTTGTAACTCATAAACGTACGCCATGCCTGTGCCAATGCCGGCAAACTTTCCCGCAGGCTTTCGTCTTCGGTCGGGATACTTCCTATGCTCTTTTGGATTCTACCTTTGGCATCCAGTACATGATAGCGGTAACTCCCGGTATAATCTGTCACCAAAAAGCCGGAATCTGTTTTGCAAAAGTCGAGGGTTCGCAGCAGTCGTTTGTCTAAAGGAATCTCTTCCATCCGTTCCGCTTTTTTATCGGTAACAGACACTTTCCATCGGGTAATTTGTGCCCGGTTGGAGTCGAGTACCCAAATGGAATCCGGCGAACAGATCCGTATCCTTTCGGCCGAAAGGATTTCGTCAGGCCCTTCTCCGCGCTTGCCGAAAGGCGTAATCGGTTGCCAGTCAGGAAACGTAAACGCATATAAGAAATGGCTGTCGTTATGCAGATCCAGCAGGATTGCCAAACTATCTTTTATATCGATCCGATAGGGATAACGGAAAAATACGGAGTCGTTCCCGATTTCCTGCACACAAGATTCGTTGTATGTTTCCGGGAATTGTTCGTATCTCGGATATATATGTTTGGATGAATCCTGACAAGCTGTGAATCCGATAGCTATCCAAAAGAGGAAGAAAGAGAATTTCCAAGTTTTCATATTGATTTGTTATTTTCATTATGCAAAGTTAAGAAATAATCTGATAAGTTATTCCCGGTAGTCAAACGACCGCACGATGAGGCTTCAACGAGCGGTCGATTCAGCCGCATCGACCGCACGATTCAGTCTCAACGACCGCATGATGATCCAGGGAGGACAGAGGCTCTTGTGGTTCTTGAAAAAAGCCCGCGGGCTTTTAAAAAAATGTTTCGGCGAATCAGTGAAAAGAATTCGGGCTTTTGATGTAAACGCCGGGACGTTTTTCTGACCGGGGTGGGGCAGTAGGGGAAGTCCGTGGAGGGCTGTGCCTGGAGGAAAGAGGGTACGGATAAAAAGAATCAGATGGAAATCTTTCGATAACCATCTGATTCATCAGAGCGGAAGACGGGACTCAAACCCGCGACCCTCAGCTTGGAAGGCTAATGCTCTATCGACTGAGCTACTTCCGCAAAGTCAGTGGGCAAGGATGGATTCGAACCACCGAAGGCATAAGCCAGCAGATTTACAGTCTGCCCCATTTGGCCACTCTGGTACTTGCCCGTTGCATTGCTGCAATGTTTGTTTCAAAAAAAGAGCGGAAGACGGGACTCAAACCCGCGACCCTCAGCTTGGAAGGCTAATGCTCTATCGACTGAGCTACTTCCGCAAAGTAGTGGGCAAAGATGGATTCGAACCACCGAAGGCGTAAGCCAGCAGATTTACAGTCTGCCCCATTTGGCCACTCTGGTATTTGCCCTTTTGCGATTGAGAAGAGTTTTTCAACATTGCCTTTCTCAATTGCGTTGCAAAGGTACGATTTTTATTTTAACTTGCAAATAAAATCGATCATTTTTATTGCAGTAATTGCACATTCGTCTCCTTTGTTGCCCAATTTGCCGCCGGCACGGTCTTCTGCCTGCTGCATGGTATTGGTTGTGATCAGGCCGTAAATGACTGGTACATCGCCGGTTGCATTCAACTGAGCTATGCCTTGGGTCGTTCCGGCACATACGTAATCAAAATGAGGGGTATCTCCGCGTACAACGCATCCGATAGCGATTACTGCATCGACTTTTCCGCTTTTAATCATTTGGGCAGAACCGAAAGTCAGTTCAAAGCTGCCCGGTACGGTTTGTACCAGAATGTTTTCGTCTTTTGCTCCGTGCTTTTTCAGAGTGTCAATGGCTCCTTTCATCAGAGCACCGGTGATGTTGCTGTTCCATTCGGATACAACGATTCCGAAACGCATGCCTGATGCATCGGGAACTGAATTGAAGTCGTAATCAGAAAGATTGTGATAAGCTGTTGCCATGGTGATAATAGTAATTAAATTTTAGAATCTGTGGTTTGATTATAATTACACGGATTAACAGGGAAGGATAATAATGAATATTCCGTGTTAATCCGTGTAACGGGCCTCTGTTTCTCCGGTTGCGGGAAGTCAGCGGCCTTCAGGCATCGGGCGTTTCTTATTTCAGTGAAGCGCGTTCGATGTATTTGTCAATGTCCATTGCCTGATATGAGTTGGCATATTTGTTCTTGACCTGCTTGTAAGCTTCTACGGCTTCAGCATTCTTGCCTTGCTTTTCAAAGATCTGTCCGGCCTGAATCAGGTAGATTGGGCTTAATGAAAGGCTGTTGGCGCGGTTGGCTGCCTTGATCAGTGTGGCGGCTGCCTTGTCCAGTTGTCCCATCTGTGCGTAGCAGTTACCGATGGTTCCCAGGATGGCCGGAGCAACAAGCTGGTCTTTGCCGTTGAACTTGTCAAGGTATTTCACGGCATCTTCATATTTGCCAAGCTGTGCATAGCAGATACCGCTGTATGCGTTTGCCAGATTTCCGGCTGCTGTTCCGCTGAATTCATCAGCGATTTTAAGGAAACCTGCATATCCCAGGCTGTCACCGCTCAGGGCCAGTTCATAGCTTTCTGCACCGAAATACTGTTCGCCTCTGAACAGGGCTTCAGATGCTTTTGCTTCTTTGGGCTCAGAGATAAAGTGTTTGTATCCCAGATAACCGCAAACTACGATAACCAGTGCCGCAACGGCTCCCAGTAAAACATTTTTGTACTTGATCAGGAATGCTTCTGAAGTGCTGAGAGCTTCATCAACATTCAATGGGTCGTGATGATGTTTTTGTTCAGTCATTTTTATATTCTTTTTTATTATTTCGTGGGTAATCCTATTTTGGACAGCAAAAGTAATTTATTTAAATGTATTAATGAAATTTGCGGGCAGGTTTTTTTCCCAATCTTGCTTTTATTGTTAATTTTGTGCTTCAAACAAGGACTTAATTATGTGGCTTAAACGCATCTCGATATTAAATTATAAGAATCTGGAGCAAGTGGATCTTGCTTTTTCACGTAAAATGAATTGCATTATCGGACGGAATGGTATGGGAAAAACCAATCTGATGGATGCGGTATATTATCTGTCGTTCTGCAAGAGTGCGACGAATCCCGTTGATTCGCAGAATATCTGTCATGACCAGGACTTTTTCGTTGTGCAGGGCTTTTATGAGACGGATGACGGAGATCCGGAGGAGGTCTACTGCGGGCTGAAACGAAGGCAGAAGAAGCAGTTCAAGAGGAATAAAAAGGAGTATACACGTCTGTCGGATCACATTGGTCTGATTCCGCTGGTGATGGTTTCGCCAGCCGACTCTCTGCTGATTGCGGGCGGCAGTGAAGAACGCCGCCGTTTCATGGATGTGGTGATTTCGCAGTTCGACCGTGAATACCTGGACGCGCTGATCCGTTATAACAAGGCTTTGCTGCAGCGAAACACTTTGCTGAAGGCTGAAGTGGAACCCGAGGAGGAGTTGATGGCTGTCTGGGAAGAGGCGATGGCTGCTTCCGGTGAGGTGGTCTATCGCAAGCGCCGGGAGTTTATTGATGAGTTCATTCCGGTGTTCCAGTCTTATTATTCTTATATTTCTCAGGGCCGCGAGCAGGTGAGCCTGGCCTACGAATCGCATGCGGCGGAAGGAAACCTGCTGGAACTGCTGGCTGCCAGCCGTCAGCGGGACCGCATCATGGGATATTCCCTGAAAGGTGTACACAAGGACGATCTGATCATGCAGCTGGGAGACTTTCCCATCAAGCGGGAAGGTTCGCAGGGACAGAACAAAACGTATCTCATTGCTCTGAAACTGGCGCAGTTTGAATTCCTGAAGCGTACGGGAAGTCATACCACACCGATTGTCCTGCTGGATGATATTTTCGACAAGCTGGATGCTTCACGCGTGGAGCAGATCGTGAAGCTGGTGGCCGGTGACAGTTTCGGACAGATTTTCATTACGGATACCAACCGGGATCATCTGGACAAGATCCTGAAGAAAATAGAAGGAGACTACAAGCTGTTCGAAGTGGACAACGGTATGGTTAATGAAAGAGGGGAGGATACTTATGAAGCGGAATAATACGGAACAGGTGGGAGACGTGATCCGTCAGCTGCTGCGTCAGCAGGGACTGGAAACTCCCTTGAATGAGTATCGGCTGGTGGAGGCCTGGAAAGATGTGGTGGGACCGACCATCACGAAATATACCACGAATCTTTATATCCGTAACCAGACGCTTTATGTACATTTGTCTTCATCGGTTCTTCGTCAGGAGTTGTCGATGGGACGCCAGCTCCTGATTCGTAACCTGAATGCACAAGTCGGTTCGCAGGTAATCGTGAACATTATTTTCTGCTGACTTTTCCTTCTTCGGTCCACACTTCATCCATCACGCGGTCCAGAGGTTCCGACGGAATCTCTTCGCTCAGCTGGAAGCCGAAGCAAATGCCGATGTTGTAGGACCGAAGCTGTGGTAGCAGACGGTCGTAATATCCTTTTCCCCGTCCCAGCCGGTTGCCGTTGCGGTCGAAGGAAACTCCCGGAACAATGGTCAGTTCAATCTGTTCGGGGGTATCGTACAGTTCGCCGGTAGGTTCTTCGATACCGAAACTTCCCTTTTGCAGATCCTGAGGGCCTGTATATTGGCGCAGTTCCAGTTCGTCGCCTTTGACGACGGGCAGGATGATCTGTTTCTCCCGGCTCCATCGCTCTACGAATTCATGCGTCTGCACTTCATCGGGCAGGGAGTAATAGAGCAGAATGGTATGTGCCTGCCGGAAAGCCGGGTGATTCTCCAGCTTGCTAAGCAAGCTGGAAGACCACTTCGTAAGTTGCCGGACCGGATACAACTTTTTCTTTTGGCTGATCGATTTGCGCAGTTGTTTTTTCTTTTCCCTGATCATGTTTTTCTTTCTTTGCGGTGACCGGCTGTTCCGGAGCTACCGGGAATGACTTGCCTTCTTCCAGAACTTCCAGGGCTTTCTGTACAGTCTGGTCGGTCTGGTTCAGATATTCGATATATGATTCCAGCCCGAGCATGTTGTAGATGATGTTTCCATACAGGCTGATTTCGAAGAGTTTCTTCGACTGCTGGATCTGGTTGTTGCGGCGCTTCAGTCCTTTCTTTTCCGCCCAGTTGGCAAAAGTGTTCAGCAGGTTCTGGGTTTTCAGATAGCTTTCCAGTTTCTCGGCCGTATCGTATTCCTTGAGGGCACTCCGGTTTCTGTCGGTATAATCGAAGGCGAAACGGGTGGTCAGCCCCTGTCGGTCTGCCATGCGGAAATAGCTGGTCATGCCGATGGTGTCCTGCGGAACGAAGATGTCAGGCATGATACCTCCACCTCCGTATACCGGTCGTCCCAGGCTGGTGTAGTAGATTTCTTTTGTGTTCTGCTTGATGCTGTCGGCCGAGAAGAATTCACCGTGCTCGTAGCGGGTCAGCAGATCCAGTTCGTATTCGTCTTCTTTTCCTTTTTCATAAGGTTTCTGAATGCATCGTCCTGAGGGCGTGTAGTAGCGGGCGATGGTGAGGCGGATGGCTGATCCGTCGCTGAACTTGATGGGCTGCTGCACGAGGCCCTTGCCGAAGGATCGGCGACCGACGATGGTGCCGCGGTCGTTGTCCTGGATGGCACCGGCAAAAATTTCACTGGCAGAGGCTGATCCTTCGTTGACGAGTACGATCAGCGGCATTTTCTGACTGCTTCCGGTTCCGTTGGAGCTGTAGTCTTCGCGTGGAGATTTTCTTCCCTCGGTGTAGACAATCAGTCGTTTGTTGGGCAGGAACTCGTTGACCATCTGGATGGCAGCGGCCATGTAACCTCCGGTGTTTCCGCGCAGGTCGATGATCAGTCCTTCACAGTTCTGCTGGCTCAGCTGGGCCAGGGCAATCAGCAGTTCGGGGTAAGTGGTTTCTCCGAATTTGTTCACCTTGATGTATCCGAACTTGTCACTGATCATATATGCTGCATCAATGCTCTTGACCGGAATGTCTCCGCGAACGATGGTGAAGTGCAGGATGTCTTTTTCTCCCGGACGGAAGATGCCCAGTTTGACCTTGCTTCCTTTTTCTCCCTTGAGGCGTTTCATGGATTCGCTGTTGGTGACGATCTTACCGACAAAGGCTGAGTCGTCGATCTCTACGATGCGGTCGCCGGCCATCAAGCCTACTTTTTCAGACGGTCCGCCCTGAATGACGCTGTTGATATGAATGGTGTCATCCTGGATAGTGAATTGGATGCCGATTCCGCTGAAGCTGCCCTTCAGGTCGGCTGTTACGGCTTCCAGGTCCTTAGCCGGGATATAGGAAGAGTGGGGGTCGAGTTCCGAAAGGATTTGCGGCATGGCTTCTTCCACCAGGTCTGCAATCTTGACCGTGTCCACATATTGATCGTCAATGATGCGCAGCAGGGCATTCAACTTGTTGGACGATGTGTTGATGATGCCTAGCTTGTTTCCCGAAAAGTGGTTGGCATAGAATGTTCCGATGGCTATACCGCCTACCAGACAGACGGCCAGCAGGAATGGGATAAAGCGTGTAGTGTTGTTTTTCATGGCTTATTCCTCATCTTTATTAATGTATACGATTTCAATGTTGGCTTTCTTCAGCAGGTTCAGTCCGTCTTCCAGCCTGTATTTCTCGCCATAGACCACTCGCTTGATGCCGGCCTGAATGATCAGTTTGGCACATTCAATGCATGGGGAAGCAGTAACGTACAGGGTTGCACCTTCGCTGCTGTTGTTTGACCGGGCTATTTTGGTGATGGCATTGGCTTCAGCGTGAAGAACGTACGGGATGGTGATTCCGTGTTCGTCCTCGCATACGTTTTCAAATCCGGCCGGAGTCCCGTTGTAACCGTCGGAGATAATCATTTTGTTTTTGACAATCAATGCGCCTACTTTCCGGCGGTTGCAATAAGAGTTTTCGGCCCAGATCATGGCCATACGCATATAGCGCTTGTCAAGTATTTCCTGTTTGGTTTCGTTGTTTGTTTCCATTTTCAGTGTTGTTTTGAGTGGTTGTCAGGGATGTGCAAATTGGATACAGGTTGTCGCGCCTTCAGGTGCAAGTTGAAGAGTTTTGCTGTCTCCTCTGTAATATTTGACACCGTTGAGGAAACTGATGAACTCTTTATCCTTGCCTTTCAGGTTGTCGGGGGTCTTCATGCTGCTGATGGAAAAAGTCCGTCCTTCTGCGTCTGCTTTCCATTTTCCGGTGAAGGTCCCGTTACTGAGCGTACCTGTAAGGGTTCCGTCTGTATCAAATGTAATAGTATATGCCAGCAGTTCTTCCAGATCTTGTGGCTTGGTGTATTGGGGAGTTCCCTGATTGTTCAGCTTGCCTCCCCAGTCAATGTTGTTATAATAATTGATCAGTGCCCATTGGCCGCTGACAAATATTTCGTTGACATCGTCCTCGGCGCAGCTGTTCAGCATCATCATCGGCAGGAGGGCGAGAAGATAAATGAGTCGTTTCAGTATTTGCATATATAATAAGGTATAAGTTATTTGATTCCATTTCTTTTCAGCAAGGCATCGATGGTCGGTTCCTGGCCGCGGAAACGTTTGTAAAGTATCATCGGATGTTCTGTTCCTCCTCTTGACAGGATATTGTCACGGAAAGATTGTGCAACATCTGTATTGAAGATTCCTTTTTCCTTGAAGACGGAAAATGCATCGGCATCCAATACTTCTGCCCACTTGTAACTGTAGTAACCGGCTGAATATCCTCCGGACATGATGTGTCCGAACTGGACGGACATACAGGTTTCTTCCAGCTGGGGGAGTACCTGGGCACGCGTCCAGGCCGCTTTTTCGTATGCTTTGACATCTCCGTCGAACGGCGTTTCGCGCGTATACCAGGCCATGTCAAGCAGTCCGAAGCTGACTTGTCTCAGGCAGGCATATGCCACATTGAAGTTGCTGGCATCAATAATGCGCTGCAACAGTTCTTCGGGCATGGGTTCTCCTGTCTGGTAATGACGGGCAAATGTATTAAGAAATTCTTTTTCAATGGCGAAGTTTTCCATGATTTGTGACGGAAGTTCCACAAAATCCCAGTAAACATTGGTTCCGCTTGTGCTCTGGAAACGGGTATTGGAAAACATTCCGTGCAGGGCATGTCCGAATTCATGCAGGAAAGTATTGACTTCGGAGAAAGTAAGCAGGGCCGGTTTGTCTTCTGTCGGTTTGGTAAAGTTCATGGTGACAGACACATGAGGCCGGCTGTTGGTTCCGTTTTCCTCGATCCACTGTTCCTTGTAGCTGGTCATCCAGGCTCCGGACCGTTTGCCGACACGGGGATGAAAATCTGTATAAAGCAGGGCCAGATAGCTTCCGTCCTTGTCGAATACTTCGTAGGCCTGTACATCCGGATGATAAACCGGGATGTCGTGATTTTCCTTGAATGTGATTCCGTACAGGCGTGTTGCCAGGCCGAAAACTCCTTTCTTGACCTGATTCAGTTCGAAGTAGGGGCGAAGAAGTTCTTCGTCCAGACTGAACTTCTCATTTTTCAGTTTTTCGGCATAGTAGCTGAAGTCCCAGGGCATCAATTGGAAGTCATTTCCTTCCAGACGGTGGGCCAGTGCTTCAATCTCGGACACTTCCTTGTGAGCTGTCGGGTTATAAGCTTCCAGTAGCTGATTCAGCAAATGGTAAACATGCTCGCTGTTTTCGGCCATACGTTTGCGGAGAACATAGTCTGCATAAGTCTTGTATCCCAGAAGCTGAGCCAGTTGCATGCGCAGATTGACCAGCTGTTTGACGATTTCCAGATTGTTCAGTTCGTCATCGTGCGTACATTGCGTATTGTAGGCCATGTACAGATTTTGTCGCAGATCGCGCCGGCTGCTGTACTTCATGAACGGTACATAGCTGGGAGCCTGCAGGGTTATGATCCATCCTTCTTTGCCTTTTTCCCGGGCAGTCTGTGCAGCTGCTTCGATGGCACTTTCCGGAAGACCTTCCAGCTCATGCTTGTCAGTCAGCTGGAGTTCAAACTTATTGGTTTCTTTCAGATGGTTCTGAGAGAACTTCAGGGTAAGGCTGCTCAGTTCCATACTGATTTTCCGGAATGTCTCTTTGTCCTGATCCGACAGATTAGCTCCGTTCCGGATGAAGCCGTCGTAAGTCTTTTCCAGCAGTCTCATCTCTTCTGTTGTCAGATTCAGCGTATTGCGCATTTCATAAACCTGACGGATACGTGCAAAGAGTTTTTCGTTCAGGCTGATGTTATTGCCGTGTTCAGAGAGTTCGGGCATCATCTTTTCGGCGATAGCATCCATTTCATCGCACGTTTCAGCGCTGATGAGATTGAAGAAAACCGTTGTAACTTTGTCCAGAAGTTTACCGGCATGTTCCAGTGCAAGGATGGTATTGGCGAATGTCGGTGTTTCCGGATTGTTTATGATTTGTTGGATTTCTTCGTCTTCTTGCCGCATTCCCTCACGCATGGCCGGCTCATAGTCTGAAAGCTGGATGCGGTCGAAGGGAGTGGCATCGTGTAAAGTATGATAGGGTTCTAAAAATGGATTTGACATATGGTGTGATTATTCTTTGGTTAATGAATGAAGAGTAAATGAGTTTTCATATTCCTCGGCTAAAGGTTTCAGCTCCGGAATAATGATTTTCTTTCGGCTGAGTTCGGCCAATCCTTGTTGCTGGAATTCGTTCAGCACTTTAGATACGTTGATGCGCGTGTCATCAATCAGTTCGGCAAGAACTTCCATCTTTATGTAGAGAGTTTTAGGGCCGGTCTGACTGGCACATCTCAGCAACAGGAAATTGATTATTTTATTGCGGGTATTTCCGATGTGTGCATTCCATAATTTGTTGTAAATGGTTTGCGCCCGGTTGCTCAGGATGTTGAGATAATTCAGCCGGAATATTTCATAATTATTTAATTGTGCCACCACATAGGATTTGTCAATAATCAACGCGGTGACTTCGGTAAGCGCTTTATAGGAAGCCGTATAGCTGGTATGCATACCGAAGAGCGAATAGGGTTCTATGACGTGTGGTCCCGTAAATGTTTCCTCGATTGTATAGGAATGACGGGAGTCGGCAGATTCGGACTGTACAGAACCGCTCAGAATGAATATCAGTTGTTTACAGGTTGTTCCCTGTTTGACGATGCTGGTGTTGGGTGTATATTTGTGAAAATGCAATTTAACTTTTTCTAGTATGGTAGTGAAATCATTCTTGCATATTCCTTGAAAAAGAGGAAGCTGCAAAAGTTTATCGTACATTGTTTCTTCCATGTCTAATTAACTTTTTAAGTTATATTTTAACAAGCAAAGGTAACCATTTATTCTGTTTTTCAATTCATTCTTTTTATCGGTTTTACCTTTTTTATTGTTTCTTACCGTCTGATAATGTTTAAAAGGAGTGTTGCAGATGAATAAAAAAGTAATATCTTTGCAGAGAGTAAGTAAAAAACGAGGTGTAAATTATGGGAACATTTAATTTTCAGGAGTTCTTGAGTGCCTTTATTGTATTGTTTGCAGTAATTGATATAATTGGTTCAATTCCAATTATTTTGGATTTGAAACAAAAGGGGCGTTCGGTGAATGCTGTCAAAGCGACAGGAATAGCGTTTGCTTTGTTGTTAGGCTTTTTTTATGTCGGCGACGGAATGTTGCGTTTGTTTCAGGTAGATATTGCTTCATTTGCGGTTGCAGGTGCATTTGTTATTTTCCTGATGTCGCTGGAAATGATTCTGGATGTGGAAATCTTTAAAAATACCGGTCCGATAAAGGAGGCAACATTAGTCCCGCTGGTATTTCCCTTGCTGGCAGGTGCTGGGGCGTTTACAACGTTATTGTCTCTACGGGCTGAGTATGCACCGCTGAATATCGTGCTGGCATTGATTGTCAATATGGTGTGGGTATATATTGTATTGAGGCTGACTGACCGTATCGAACGCTTGCTGGGAAAAGGTGGTATTTACGTGATTCGTAAGTTCTTCGGTATCATTCTGCTCGCTATTTCTGCCCGGTTGTTTACGGCTAATCTGACTTCTTTGATCGAGCAGTTCCAGGCCATGAAATAAAAAGAAAGGATATTGGGAATATCTGAAAACCGAGTTTAAATAAAAAAAGGTGTGCGACGTTTATCTTCCGTAATGCGTCGCACACCTTTTTGCTGTTATCGGATTCTCAGAAAGAGAAGGTTATTTCTTGATATACTTTTTCATACCTTCCGTGAAGAAAGTATTCGTTTTTCCCTGTTCGTCAGAATAGATAAAATAAGCATCCAGTTCTGGGTGGGCTGCACAGATTGCTTTGGCTGAATCCAGTCCCAGGACCATGAAAGAAGTAGCATAAGCATCGGCTGTGGCGCAATCCCGGGCAACAACTGTTGATGACAGAATGTTGTGCTGAACAGGATAGCCGCTTCGAGGGTCGATGGTATGTGCGTATTTCTTTCCGTCTTTGTAATAGAAGTTGCGGTAGTTGCCGGAAGTCGCCATACCTACGTTCGTGATTTCCAGAATGGTCTGTAACTCTTGATTGACGGAAAGAGAGTCGTCAATCGGTTTGTTGATACCGATACGCCAGGTTTCCATTTGGGCATTCTGGCCTTTCATTGACAATTCGCCACCGATATCAATCATGTAATTCTTGATACCTTTCCGGTCGAACAGCCGGGCGACACAGTCTACTCCAAAGCCTTTGGCAACCGAACTGCAATCCAGCATGACGCGCGGGTCTTTCTTGGTGATCTTTCCGTTTTCCAGATTGATCTTGTCGATGCCGATGAATTGTTTGAGGCTGTCAATCATGGTTGAATCAGGAAAGGATGAATGCTTGAAACCAAATCCCCAGGCATTCACCAGCGGAGCAACCGTGATATCAAATGCTCCGTGTGTTTCTGCCGAGATTGATTTGGACAACAGGAAGACACGGGTAAACATACTGTCGACTGTGTTGTTCGTGTTGTTGTTGATGTGAGTGATAATTGATTTTTTATTGAACGGAGAAAGGGAGTTGTCCACTTTCTGTAATTCCGCCTCGATTTCTTCTTTCAGATTTTCTTTGTACTGGTAAGTGATTTTATACATGGTTCCGAATATCAGTCCCTGGTCTGTTTGATAAGGAGCCTGCTTCCGAAGGATCAGAACAGTACCTACAATCAGTACCAACAGGAACGGAACCTGCCATTTAAGTTTTTTGTTTGCGGGCATAATTCAGTTGGGTTTTAATGATTTGCTAATAGATGTTCAAACAATATTTTTACACCGATTCCGATCAGTACGAGACCTCCGAAGATTTCAACGCGCAGGTTGAAGCGTTTCCCGAAAAATACTCCGATCAGACTTCCGGCCAGAGAAATTACGAATGAGGCAATTCCGATAGCTGTCAGCGGATAGAGGAGAGAGGACAATGTGCGGAAGCCGGTGAAGGCAAAAGAAATTCCTACGGCCAGTGCGTCAATACTGGTTGCAACAGCCAGTGTCAGAATGACTTTCATTCGGGTGGGATCGAAACTCCGCTCTTCTTCATCCTTGAAATGTTCACGGATCATACGGATTCCCAGAAAGGCAAGCAAGGCGAAAGCAATCCAGTGATCATACGTTTCGATCAGGTGATTGAAACGGCTCGCCCCCAACCATCCAAGAAAAGGCATGGCTGCCTGAAACAGGCCGAAAAGAAAAGCCATTTTCAGGAAGATCCCCCATCGGATGCGGTGAAGAATGATACCGCTAGTAATAGAAACGGTGAAGCAGTCAATGGCAAGGCTCACTGCCAAAAGCCAGATTTCCAGTATACTCATGATCTAGAAAGGAAGATTATAGATTAGGTGATACATCAGATTGAAGCTGCTTCCGGCATTCTTTCCGAAACCGGGTATGTACCAGGGTTCCGAATTCTCATGGTTCTTGACACTCATGCGCATTTTGTAGCGTACGCTCCATCCCATACAAAAACTTTTGTAGATTTTGACTTTGATGCCAACCAGTCCCTCCAGCCACGAAGCGTTGCTCTTTTGTCCGTGGTATGAATAGGGAACTTCGATGAGACCTCCGTAATTGGGATCGGTCATGGCCGGTCCGTCCACATCATAACTGAAAGAAGTCATACCATAGCGAAGGCCTACATACAAATATCCCGGCAGATGAGTTTTTTTGTACATGATATTGTAATCCATTCCGATCCGGAAGAAAGGAGCTGAGGTCTTGTAATGCAGATTCGTTCCGTCATTGACTGCATCAGCTTTTCCATAACCGATTTCCAAAACCGGAAGGAACCGGTTTTTCAGGTTGCTCTGGATTTGTATTTCGCTGCTGAGTATGTCGCTTCCCAGCAAATGGCTTGCTAATCCCGCTATTTCCAGACCGACAGCTGTTCCCTGATATAGCGGAGTTTCTTTCTTCTCTTCCTTCTTTACCTTCGTTGGGGCAGGAGTTTGTCCTGTTGCAGGTGCGGAAATCAGAAGAAGACTACTCGCTATCAGCAGCTGTGAAATAAATTCTGAAATTCTCTTTTTCATTATTATCTATGTTCGGGTTAGTAATTGTAAGCGAGTCCAGCTGGTGATGGGTATACGTAACATGCTCTACCTCATGGAACATCATGGTGCCGCAGTCCAGATTGATAAAATAAGGAATATTGCGATGCTCCAGTATGACCGTGTCTGGTCTTCGCCCCTGATATGCAATGACGAAACGGGTCTGACTGTTGTAGCTGAGCGGAAGTTTGAAGCTGCTGGCGTTGCTTTCACTGTTGATCAGTGTGTCGCTGATCAGGGAATCGTGTACAACTCGCTCCTGAATACTTCCGTCGGGTAACGTGTCATGAACAGTTACGTCCATTTGTATTTGTCCGTATACACTGACTGGATCAGCCAGAGCTGCTTCTCTGCCGTACTGGTCAACCAGTGTGAAATGAGCATATGAGAGCGCATTGGGCGGACAGTTTTCCACTTCACAGGCGGGGAAGAATAATCCTGCCCCGAGGAGCAAGAATAATAGGGCCGGTAGCTTTCTCATAGACGGATCAGAGTTCTTTTTCAATTTGGTAATTGTTTCTCTCCGGAGCATTCCGGGCTATCAGTTCACCGATAAATCCTGCCAGGAATAGTTGCGTACCCAGAATCATGGTAGTCAGTGCCAGATAAAAATACGGGCTTTCGGTTACCAGACGATACGGATTCCCGTTGTACATGTCATAGAGTTTGGTGGCTCCCACAACAATGACGGCAATGAATCCCAGTATAAACATGATAGAACCTAAGAAACCGAAGATATGCATCGGCTTGATACCGAATTTGGACAGGAACCAAAGGGTAAGCAGATCCAGATAACCGTTTACAAAACGGTTCAGTCCGAACTTGGTTTTGCCATATTTGCGTGCCTGATGATGAACAACTTTTTCTCCGATACGGTTGAAGCCTGCATTCTTAGCAAGGTAGGGAATGTAACGGTGCATTTCTCCATACACCTCAATATTCTTGATGACTTCCCGGCGATAGGCTTTCAGTCCACAGTTGAAGTCGTGCAGATTCTTGATGCCGGACACAGCACGTGCTGTGGCATTGAACAGTTTGGTCGGAATGGTTTTTGACAGAGGGTCGTATCTTTTCTGCTTCCATCCGGAAACCAGATCATATCCGTCTTCTGTAATCATCCGGTAAAGTTCCGGTATTTCGTCCGGGCTGTCCTGCAAGTCAGCGTCCATGGTGATCACAACATCCCCCTGTGCGCGTTTGAAACCGCAGTACAAGGCAGGAGATTTTCCGTAGTTGCGCCGGAATTTGATGCCTTTTACTTTGTCTGACTGTTTGCTCAGTTCTTCAATGACTTGCCAGGAACGGTCCGTACTTCCGTCGTTGACAAAAATGATTTCATAACTGAATCCATGGGCATTCATTACCCGTTCGATCCATGCATGCAGTTCCGGTAAGGATTCTTCTTCATTATAAAGAGGTACAACTATCGATATATCCATAATTTTAAAATTGTTTTTTACGTTTGGTGGCCAGCAGAGCAGTCGGAATCGTGATCAGCCCGCAGTAGAAAAGGTTTTGTGCAACAAGCTGGAACATGATTTGTTTGGGAGACAAGGCTCCTGCCAAGTTAAGTGCTTCAATCATTTGATCAACGGAAGTTTCCATTTCTCCACTGACTGAATATTTGATATTTTCCAGCTGTTCCAGACAAGTGTTCACGATGAATCCGTTGTCGATGAACCGGAAATAGATATAATGTGCCATGGCTACAAGGACAATTGCAAACAGATACATCAGGGAGGTAAAAGCAAAAGCCTGCAAGAAATTCAGCTCTCCGCCGCACTCACGCTCTCTATACTTGCGTACATATATATACCCCAGGATCGGTACGAACAAGGTCAGTAAAAGGAATAAAAGCTGCAACAGGGGAATGGTGAATCCCACAGGAAGCAGAATAAACTTGAGTATCCAGAATAGGCCCATCAGCGTGCCGAAGCGCATGGCATGTTGTTGTAATGTCATTGGTTTGTTGCTCGTCATGTCAATCATGATTGGTTTATTATGCAAAAGTACGTTTTTTCGCTTATTGATATCCTATGTAGGGGATAAAAATCATAAAAAAAGAACTTTTTTCGCATTTTTTTGCTGCAACCTATTGCAGGTTTAAAAAAAATGCCTACCTTTGCACTCGCAATCGAGAAACAACGATAGAAAGTTAAAAACTCGGTGGCAGACATACGGGTAAGTCCCATACGGCCAGCTCCCTTCGAATCCTCCAGGGCTTGATCGCAGCAAAGGTAGTTGGTTGTAGCGGCGCGATATGGCAAGCTTACCCACCCGCCTCTTTAGCTCAGTTGGCCAGAGCACGTGATTTGTAATCTCGGGGTCGTTGGTTCGAATCCGACAAGAGGCTCTCCAAAGCGGATATATCTAACGAATGTATCCGCTTTTTCTTTGTATGCTCGGCATGAGTATTAGCTAACGGGTGCAAGTCCCCAATGAGGGATCAACGTAAAAATCTGAGGGATTCTCATCTTACGCATAAATTTTCGACAGCCTAAACAAAAAAAAGAATGCCTTATCTTTCACTCCCCTAAATTGTGAGCGAAAGTTCTTTATTTTAGCATTAAAGGATTCAGAAGCTGCGTTCGTGGAACGTCTCTCGAAGTAGTTTATTATTTCAAGATAATGTGTCTGTATTGACCTTGCTACTCTTCCAAAGGCAAGGAATCCTGATTTATCCACTTCATCATACCACCTGGCAAGCCTTGTCAAGGCTACATCCTTATGTCTGCACTGGTGATAAATCAATCCTAGTCTCATGGAAAGATAGTACGCTTTCTTTATATCCGGATATTCTCTGAACAGGATACCGGCACGTACACGTTGTGATTCGGTCCATAATGATTCTTTCTTATACAGAAGGTATATACTTCTGGCCAGCAAGTGTTTCCTTGAATCTCCATTCTCAAATACCGGAGCATGATATGTCTTTCCACATGCCTTTGCATATGCTATCTGTACAGACTCTTCATCAAGTGCTTCCCAGCGGGCTTTAACTCGCATGTCCTGAACTGCTTCATAAGCAAGCTTCTGCACATGGAAACGGTCTGTAACACGACGTGCGGCAGGAAAGCATATACGTGCCGTCTGCTCCATATTGGGAGCCATATCAAGTGTTATCTCCCTTACCTGAAAGCGCCTGCGTCTGGAAAGTTTTAGAAGGATGGATGTTACGGTCTTTACATCAGTACCTTTTATGATAGCGATAATACTTCCGGCAGTTCCTCTTTTCTCCTTATTTATCAATATGGTATATAATTCACCGCGCGAGAGACACACTTCGTCTATCCCTACGTATGCTCCAATGTTTTTCTCGAACAGGATCCATTCTTCTGCGTGCGGAAGCTGGTCCCATTTCAAATATCCGCTCAGATGATTGCGGTATTGCCTTTCAAGAAGCTCACCGTCGATACCGAACAGGGTTCCCAAAAGCTTACAGGAAGTGTATCAATATAACTCTTTTAAAAAGTCGCAAATTCTTGCGTCATACGGCTGCCTTTGAGCAACCAGTTTCCAGTTACGGCTTACATAGCGGTTCTCATCCTTTAAAACCCATCTGCGACGACGGATGTTCAGTTCTTCTCTTCAAGATAAATTACTATTTCCGTACTGCTTTCCTTTTACATCTGATATAGTGAAATAATCAAGAGTTCCTTCCGGAAGAAGGAGATGATAACCGTTTGTTTCCATTGTATTCTTTTTTTTTATTCTTGTAGGCAAAGATACAATTTTATCAGAATTACTCCTCAGGTTTTTACGTTGATCCCAAGTCCCCAATGAGCCCTAATAGCGGGAATCATACAGCCAATAGCAAAGGTGTCCATCGCGAGTTGGAATCTGAAAGAAGCTGGCGGCAAACATCTGGTCTGACGGACAGAAACTTCATATAAGGCATAAGACTGTGGGTAAGGTTGCAAAGCAAACCAAAGCCCTATAGCTATTCGGAATAGTCAATGTAAATGAAGCAGACATAAGATTGAAAGTTAATAGCCTTATCCGAGGAGGTCTCACGGACGCATGAGAATAGAAAAAAAATCGAAATCAGCGGAGTAAAGTTTGCCGTGAGAAGTCATCAGAAGTCATATTAGCAAACGTGTCGATAGGTTTGTGAAGGACTGAACCTAATAATTAAACGATAGTAATTGAAACATACCTAATGAAAGAACGAATGCAGAAAACATTATCCAAAGTTAATGGCTTCCCTCAAAGAGATAGGTCGGAAACCGAATGGTATGAGGGAGTGCAGACTTTCATGTGGATGTGTGAAGACAACATCGTGGAAGTACCATTCGACAATGAACACCTTTTCGAGCAAATCCTGAGCCCCTCGAATCTAAACCGAGCCTATAAGGCGGTAATTGGAAACAAGGGCAATGGCGGAATCGACAAGATGTCATGTGAACAGTTGCTCCCATGGCTCAAGACCCATAAGGATTTGCTTATCCGTTCCTTAATGGACGGTTCTTACCGTCCTAACCCAGTCAAAAGGGTAGAAATCCTCAAGGACAACGGCAAGATACGCTTATTAGGAATCCCCACGGTGGCAGACCGTTTGGTGCAACAAGCCATTAACCAAGTTCTGAGTCCTGTCTATGAGAAACAATTCTCCATTAGAAGTTACGGCTTCCGTCCGAGAAGAGGCTGCCACGACGCGGTAAGAGGAGCTCAAGAGATAATCAATACAGGCTACACATACGTAGCAGACCTTGACCTTGAACGCTTCTTTGATACCGTGAATCACAGCAAACTCATAGAAATCCTCAGCCGTACTATTAAAGACGGCAGAGTTGTCAGTCTAATACACAAATACCTCCGAAGCGGTGTAATCAACAAAGGTCTGTTTGAAACGAGCGAGGAAGGAACTCCCCAGGAGGACCACTAAGTCCATTGTTAAGTAATATTATGCTTAATGAGTTGGATAAGGAACTCGAACGTAGAGGACAGCCTTTTTGTGCGCTATGCCGATGACTCAATGATATTCTGCAAATCCAAAAGGGCAGCAAGAAGAGTCAAAGAGTCCATAACCCGGTTTATAGAGGGAAATCTATATCTTAAAGTCAACAAGGAAAAGACTGTAGTATCGTATGTTCGAGGAGTGAAGTATCTCGGCTATTCCTTTTATGTAATGAAAGGTAAATGTCGCCTTACAAAGACACCTGAAATCCAAATCAAAGATGAAACTGAGACTCAAAGAGCTTACTAATCGTAGCAATGGATGGGGATACGTCAAGAGGAAACAGAAACTGAAAGATTACATACGAGGATGGATTGGATATTATCATCTTGCCGATATGAAACGTTTTCTTCTTGATACTGATGAGTGGTTAAGACGGAGAATACGCATGTGTATATGGAAAGCCTGGAAGAAACCCAAGACCAAGGTGGCAAACCTCATTAAATGTGGTATAGAAAAATACAAGGCATGGGAATGGGGTAACACTCGCAAAGGTTATTGGCGTATCGCTGATAGTCCTATATTGAAAGTAGCGATAAATAACGATAGTCTGCGAAAGGCAGGGTATTATACCTTAATGGGTTCGTATCTCGAATGGCACCCAAAATAGGAACCGCCGTATGCCGAACGGCACGTACGGTGGTGTGAGAGGTCGGTAAACATGAAAATAGGAGATAAACACCTATGATTAATGTTTACCTCCTACTCGATTGTTTCACTGGAATATTTTGTTTTGAACAATTGTTATCTTTACAATTTTGTTGTAATATTCAATTAAGTTCTTATCTTTGCAACGATTTCATGAATCATTGATGTATGAACTTAAAGACTAACTTACTATTCATTTCCTTATTATTGCTTTCAGTGGTGGCCCAATGCGCTTTTGGCAATTTCCCGTTTGCCTTCTTTGCTTTTCCGCTGGATCTTCTTCTAGCCTTGATATGGATAGGGGGGATGGGGTATGCCTATAAAGAAAAACGCTCCTCTGTTGCGGTCAGGATATGGCTTTCTCCGCAATGTACTTACTGGACGCTGGGATGGTTTTTGGCCGGTTGTCTGGTTATCGGTTTGTTTCCCCAGCTTTCGGTACAGGATGCTGTGAGAAAATCAGGTGTGCTTTCCACTTTGGGATGCTATCATTTCACCTCCTCCTGGATTTTTGTAACGGGACTGTTCGGCTTACTTACCCATCTGGGAATGATTACTCTGAGAAGATTCTTTCTTCCAGGAAGAAGCCAGTGGCGTTTTGTGCTTAATCATGCAGGTTTGTGGCTGGCTCTTTTTGCCGGATTTATTGGAAGCGCTGAAGAACAGACACTGCGTATTCCTGTATTCCGGACATCTTCCAACAATGAAGCTTTTACGGAAGAGGGCAATAAGGTTTATCTGGAGAAATCATTGCAGTTGACAGATTTTGTTGTAGAACATTATCCCAATGGAAGTCCGCGACACTTTTTTGCTGAGATCTCCGTCGATGGAAAGCCGGTTCATCTGGAGGTGAATCATCCTTATGCTGCGAGCTGGTCGGAAGATTATTATCTTACTTCCTATGATGTGAAGTCGCCTGAGCCGCAGTATTGTGTAGTTCAGATTGTGCGTGAACCTCTGAAATATCTCATGTGGCTGGGCATTGTGATGATGCTGTGCGGAGGTTGCCTGCTGTTTCTGGCCGGACCTGACAGAGAGAAGACTTCTTTTCTAGGGAAATCCTGTTGATACTCGATTGATAAAAAATAATGCTTTGTTTGAATGATTACGTGGAATAATTTTGACTGGTTTGCCCTGTTGTCCATTGCTCTGTGGGGGAGTGGTGCAGCGTTTGCATTGTTCTCTAAAGAGCGGAACCGCTGGGCCATTCTGCTGACGTTGATGGGTACTTTGGTTTTTGCGGTGTTTATTGCCGGATTCTGGATCTACTTGCAGCGTCCTCCCTTACGCACCATGGGTGAAACCCGACTGTGGTATTCTTTTTTTATGGGAATATCCGGTCTGTTGACTTATATCCGCTGGAAGTATCCTTGGATTCTGTCTTTTTCTACTGTGGTAGGAGCGGTGTTTGCACTTATCAATATTCTGAAACCGGAGATTCATGACCAGTCTCTCATGCCTGCCCTGCAGAGTCCGTGGTTTATCCCTCATGTCACGATTTACATGTTTTCCTATTCTGTACTGGGATGTGCTTTCATTTTGTCGTGTATGGGACTTTTCAAACACCGGTCCAATTACCTGGAAGCAGCCGACAAACTGATTTACACTGGGCTTGCCTTTTTGACGGTGGGTATGCTTACGGGAGCTATCTGGGCGAAGGCGGCCTGGGGACATTACTGGAGCTGGGATCCGAAAGAAACCTGGGCGGCAGTCACCTGGACCGGCTATCTGCTGTATGTACACTTGCGTTTGTTCAGAAAGGCTTCTCCGCGTATGCTTTACTGGATCGTGATCGCATCTTTTCTGGCACTTCAGATGTGCTGGTATGGAGTGAACTATCTTCCGGCAGCCCGGCAGAGTGTACATTCGTATTCCCGTTCATAGTCTTATTTGTTATATATACTGATTGTTTAATTTTTAATTCATTCATTTATGAAAAAAACATCGAAGATTGTTCTTTTCGTACTGGTGGTGGTTGCCTTGCTTTGCGGGGTGTACCGGTTGGCGAATAAAGCTCCTTCCGCCAGCCTGGAAAGTAATGCGCAAATGGCAGAAATCATTGAGAGCAGCGGCTGCATGGCTTGCCATACAGCTAATCCCGAATTGCCTTTTTATGCCGGACTTCCGGTTGCGGGCAAGCTGGTGAAGGAAGATATCCGCCTGGGTTATCGTTCGTTTGACATGGCTCCGATGGTTGAGGCATTGCAGAAAGGCGAGAAAGTCAGTGAGGTTGATCTGGCAAAGGTAGAGAAAGTAATCGCTGACGGTACGATGCCGTTGGCCAAGTATTATCTTGTTCACTGGGGATCTTCGGTCAGTGATACGGAAAAGCAGATGGCTCTTGCATGGGTTAAATCCCAGCGTACTGCTTTTTATCCGAATCCGCTGGCTGATGCACAATGGACTAATGAAGCAATCCGTCCGGTTCAGGACTCTGTAGCGGTAGATATGCGCAAGGTGATCCTGGGTAACCTGCTGTTCCACGACGTGCGTTTGTCGGCAGACAATACCGTGTCTTGTTCTTCCTGCCACGGGCTGAATACGGGCGGTGTCGACAATAAGGCCTTTTCAGAAGGTGTCGGCGGACAGCTGGGAGGCGTGAATGCTCCGACCGTGTATAATGCATTGTATAATTTCGTTCAGTTCTGGGACGGACGTGCCGCTACGTTGGCTGATCAGGCGGCCGGACCTCCTTTGAATCCGGTGGAAATGGCTTGCAAGTCATTCGATGAAATCTGCGAAAAGCTGAATGCAGATGCGGCATTCAAGAAAGCTTTTGAAGAAGTATATCCTGACGGAATCAATCAGAATAACATTACCAATGCCATTCAGGAGTTTGAAAGAACCCTGCTGACTCCGAACTCTCGTTTCGATAAATATCTGAAAGGAGACCAGACAGCAATGAATGCAGAAGAAGTGGCCGGATATGATTTGTTCAAGAAATACAATTGTGCCACTTGTCATGTCGGCGAAAATATGGGTGGACAGTCGTATGAACTGATGGGTATCAAGCACGATTATTTTGCCGACCGCGGTACCGAACTGACCATCGAAGATAACGGCCGTTTCAAGGAAACGAAGGATGAAAGAGACCGTCATCGCTTTAAAGTACCCGGTCTGCGCAATGTGGCACTGACTGCTCCTTACTTCCACGATGCAACTCAGGCTACGCTGGAAGATGCGGTCATCGCCATGGCCAAGTATGAAGTGGGAGTGGATTTGACACAGCAGGAAGTAAAACAGATTGTTTCGTTCCTGCAGACACTGACCGGAGAATATCAGGGCAAGCTGTTGACAAATGCAAATGACTTGCAGAAGTAATTAGGTTTATACTTTACTTATATATAAGGCTGTTTCATATTCATTTTGAATGTTGAGACGGCCTTATTTAATTTATCATAGCATGAAAAATAATTCTCCTTTTATTTGGTTTATAAAATAAACTTATTTGTTTAATTAAAATATGATCATAATGGAAACAAAAAACAAAGCAAAACAGCTCTTTCATCGGCTACCTTCCCGTCTGAAGTTTGGAATCATGCAATATGTAGTGATGAATCTTTTTCTGGTTGTGCTGAATTATGCAACCTCTCCACAGTGCTGGTGGGCAGGATGGGTGGCCTTGGGGTGGGGATTAAGTCTGCTGTTAAAGCTCATATCGTGGTATTATATTAGTGATAATGAGGAGGAAAAGTAATAAAATATTTATTAATCTGGTATTCCCCGTTAGGTTTATTGAATCAACTACATTATTTTTGAACAACTAAAACAAGTGAGTTATGGAAGAAAAAAGATTATCTGAAAAAGAAAGTCTGGAACTGATTTCCCGGATGATTCAGACGACCCGTGAGAATATGCAAGTGGGAAGCGGAAACCAATTCCTTTATTGGGGCTATTTTACGGCAGCTTTGTCGGTGATACTGTTCATGCTCGTTTACTATACCGGTGATTCCCGATGGAGCCTGGGCTGGTTCGGAATGTTTCTGTTTTGGTTCTATATGCGCTGGATGGAGCGTAAGAACGAAAGTGCGGTCATTACCTATGCCGACCGGGCAATCATGCAGGTGTGGCTGGTCATTGGAAGCCTGTTTATCCTGACAGTTCTGGTCATGTTTGCTCTTTCCTTCTATTACGGAGGAGTAGATTTCTCGCTGATGCTTCCACTTTCTTTGCTTTATGCCGGCATTGGAGTTTCCATTACCGGAGTCATAATCCGCAGCCGTCTGGTGACCTGGTCTCCGCTGGTTGCCTTCTGTTTTGCCATCTATATGCTGATGGCCTTCACCATTCATCGGGCTGTGACGATTGACTGGTATCTGTACTTCGGATTATCGTTTGTCGTGATGATGGTTGTTCCCGGACATTATATTAACCGCAAAGCCAAAGAGTCATGCTCAAAGAACTGAATCCACTTCTTCATTCCCAGTTGCGACTGGCAGTCATGTCCATCCTTTTGTCGGTGGATGAGGCCGATTTTGTCTATCTGAAGGAGCAGACGAATGCTACGGCCGGCAATCTCAGCGTGCAGATCGATAAGTTGAGTGAAGCGGGGTACATTCAGGTGAACAAGAGCTTTACCGGAAAGAAGCCGCGAACGACCTGTTGCATTACCGAGGCCGGAAAGGCGGCCATAGAGGAATATGTGGAGGCTCTGAAAAGTTATCTGAACCTGTAACCGGTTTCGTCCTGAAAAGAGGCCGCGGCCTTTTTTAAAAACGTTTCGGCGTTTGAAGCAAAATGATTCGGTCTTTTGCTTTAAACGCCGAAGCGTTTTTTGAGGAAGAATTTAAGTCTTGTGATCCCCCTGCCGGATCGTGCATTTATTGCAGCTGAATCGTGCGGTCATTGTTGCTCAATCGAGCAGTCATTGGGGCCGAATCGAGCGGTCGTTGGGGCCGAATTGTGCGGTCGATTTTTTTTGCATTGACCGGTCTATGCGAAGGGAATGTGCGGTTGTTGCCGGCAGGCGGTCAAGTGGGCAGTTCAGGCTATGCGGTACCCGAAGCGGATCAGTCCTGCCAGGCCTTTCGAGACATCATTCCGGATCAGGTGCAGAGCCGGCTGGAGATAGCCCCGTTTCAGGCAGGGAATTTTCCAGGTAAGTTCGGCTGCCCATTCTTTTTCGTTGACAAAGTCCGCCCGGTTGAGGACGATTCCCCCTTGCGTCTTTCCGCACTGTACGACGATGCCGGCTCCGGCGTACCGGCGGCATCCTGTTGGAGTTCCCGTCCGCAGAGAATATTGCAGGAGGAGGCTGCAGTGTGAACTGAGGCGTTGTTCTGCGTATGCCCAGATGATCCGGGCGCATTCTTTCTCTGCCGTTTCAGTTTCCGGCCTTTGGTTTCCATTCTCATGATGCTCCAGCATCCCGCTGCGTAAAGCAAAGCCCATAAAATAATTGCTGCCATTGTACTCATAGTTAAGAGAAGTCATACCCAGTATTCCGTCTGACTTCGGACAGAAGCGGAATACATTTTCTTTTCCGGTCAGCTGTTTGTAGCCCGTGCCGTTGTAGACGGAGAGTTGAAACTGCCACCGGTTCCATCGTATCTTTCCGTCGAACCCGACGGAAGCAACCGGATAGTTGGCAAGCGGCGTTTCGGCTGACAATGTTGGAAAGATGCCGCACGAACTGTTTGTGAACAGGGAGGTGCAAGGCGAGGTGAAATAGTCCTCATTCACATTCCGTATGCCGAAAAAGACGGAGTATTTTTCTGTTTCTCTGCCGATGCCGAGCATACTCAGGGCAAAAGGCAGGTTTTCTTCTTCAATGTTTGAGAAAGTCTGCAGGTCATGCATGAACGCTTCTTCCCGTGTCTGGGCGATGCTGACGGAAGCCGCATTCAGCTGCATGCCGAGAAAAGTGGGAGAGGAATAACTGAGGTGAAGCAGATTCACCCAGTTCACTCCCTGGCGGAAATCGGTTTGCCATTCGGTAGTGTATTCGGCTCCGAAATTTCCTGCCATGAGATTGTGGCAGCTTCCCGCTGCCACAACTCCTATCGGAATCCATTTTGTAAGTTTCATTTACAGCCATTTTACAAATCTGCGGATATACCAGTTTTTGATCACTTGGGTCAGTACGCAATAGCAGGTAAGGATTCCTGCCAGCCACGGGAAGTAACTCAGCGGAAGAGCGGTCAGTCCGATGGAGTTGCCCAGGCGGGTGAAGGGCAGAAGAATACCTGTGGCCATGATCAGGACGGTCAGTCCGGTGACCTGCCAGGAAGCTCTGCTCTGGATGAAAGGAATCTTTTGCGTGCGGATCATGTGTACGATCAGCGTCTGCGAGAGAAGGCCTTCGATGAACCAGCCAGACTGGAAAAGTGCCTGATGTTCCGGTGAGTTGCATCCGAATACTTTCCACATGACGAGATAAGTCAGGATGTCGAATACCGAACTGATCGGACCGATGAAGATCATGAACCGGCTCAGATCCGAGGCATCCCATTTTCGCGGCGTCCGCAGATAATCGGCATCCATGCGGTCGAAAGGAATCGTGGTCTGCGAAAAGTCGTAGAGCAGATTCTGGATCAGCAGATGGATGGGCATCATCGGCAGGAAGGGCAGGAATGCACTGGCAACCATCACACTGAACATGTTGCCGAAGTTTGAACTGGCTGTCATTTTGATGTACTTGGTGATGTTGCCGAACGTCTTGCGTCCTTCGAGCACTCCGTCTTCAAGCACCATCAGATCCTTTTCAAGCAGGATGATGTCTGCACTTTCCTTGGCAATGTCTACTGCCGAATCGACTGAAATACCGATGTCGGACTGGCGGAGTGCAGCTGCATCATTGATACCGTCGCCCAGGAATCCTACCGTGTTCTGCTGTTCCTGCAACAGGATGATGATCTCTGTTTTCTGATGCGGAGTGAGCTTGGAGAAAACGGTTGTCCGCTTCACGGCCTCCTGTTTGTCGGCCTGATCCATGGCTTCCAGTTCCGGACCGGTCAGTGCGTACGTCGTGTCTATTCCTACCTGACGTGCGATGGTCCGTACAACGGCGTCGTTGTCTCCGGAAAGCACCTTGACCTCTACACCGTGTTCATGCAACTGCTTTACGGCCTGTGCTGCCGACTGTTTGGGGGGATCGAGGAAAGCCAGGAACCCGATCAGTACCATGTCGTGTTCGTCTTCGATGGCAAAACTGTGTTCCTTGTCGGGATAACTTCTCTGAGCTACGGCCAGAACCCGCATACCCTGAAGATTCATCTGGCGGCCCGTCTCGATGGATTTTTCCTTGAGTTCGGGAGTCATGGGGCGAACTTCTCCGTCATATTCGGCATAAGCACAGATTTCCAGCATTTCTTCCAAAGCTCCTTTGGTAATGATCTGCCGTTTTCCCTGCTTGTCTTCCACTACGACCGACATTCTCCGGCGGGTGAAATCGAAAGGAATTTCGTCAATCTTGCGGTAATCATCCTTCAGATATTCCAGCTCCAGTTCTTTGACGTGCGAAAGGATGGCCTTGTCCATCAGGTTTTTCAGTCCCGTCTGGAAGAAACTGTTGAAGTAAGCATGGCGCAGGATACGTTTCCCGGTATCCGTGCTTCCGTCTGCATGGATGTACTTTTCGAGCACGATCTGGTCACAGGTAAGCGTGCCGGTCTTGTCGGTACAGAGAATGTTCATGGCTCCGAAGTTTTGGATGGCGTTCAGATCCTTGACAATGGTTTTCTTCTTGGCCATGGTCACGGCACCTTTTGACAGATTGGCGGTGACGATCATGGGAAGCATTTCCGGAGTCAGTCCCACGGCTACGGATACGGCAAAGATAAATGCTTCGAGCCAGTCACCTTTGGTAATTCCGTTGATAAGGAATACGAACGGAATCATGACCAGCATGAACCGGATGAGCAGGAAACTCACCTTGCTGATACCTTTGTCGAAGGCCGTGGCTGCACGGTGTCCCGCAATGCTTTTGGCAATGGTACCCAGATAGGTATCGTTACCTGTGGCAAAGACGACGGCTTTGGCTGCACCGCTTACTACGTTTGAACCCATGAAACAGATGTTTTCCAGGTCGACAACGCTTCCTCCCGTGTGGGTGGCGGCGGGAAGTTTCTCGATGGGATCAGATTCTCCGGTGAGTGACGACTGGCTGACAAAAAGGTCTTTGGCTTCGATGATGCGGACATCGGCCGGAATCATGTCGCCGGCTGCCAGCAGAATGACATCGCCCGGAACCAGTTCCGTGATGCTGATCTCGCTGTCGGGGCAGCCTGAACGCTTCACGTGGCAGGTGTTGGTCACCATGCGGAGCAGTGCTTCGCTTGATTCGCTGGCTTTCCATTCCTGACGGAAGCGGAGAATCGCGCTGCATATCACCATGGTTGAAATAACTATGATGGAAGTCCATTCCTGCTCACCGGGTTCCGCCATGAGTACGTCCAGCACGAAGGAAATGATGACGAGGATGGTCAGTACTCCGATAAACGGATTGATGAAAGCTTTGATGAACGTGGTGAAAGGTTTCTTTTTCTTTTCATGGACGACTTCGTTTTTCCCGTAGACCGACTGTCGGTTTTCTGCTTCCTGAGGAGTCAGACCGAGCGGTGATGTCTGAAGATGGGTGAAGACGGCTCTTGAAGCCATACCTGCCGTGTAGAATACTTTCTGGCTGTCGAAGGCAATGGATGCCTGATGTTTTCTGTTTTTCCACTTCATTGTTTCTGCTTTTTTTACAGGTTATACGATCAGTTCTTTTCTCGTTTGCGCTGCAAAAGTAGCAGAAGTCCTCCTGACAGGCTGTTAGAGGACCATTAGAGTGGTATTAGAAAATCATTAGAATGCTATTTATACGTGAGGAAGTTCGACGATGAAGGTCGTGCCTTTTCCTTCGGCAGAATGCACGTTGATCCGTCCGTCGTGCAGGTGGATAATCTTTTGTGCAAGAGCCATTCCGATGCCGTGTCCTTCGGTGGTATGTTCCTTTTCACCCCGGTAGAACAGGGTGAACAGGTGCTGTTTTTCCGTTTCCGACATACCGGCTCCATTGTCCGACAGGCGGATCACGGCCCACTCTTTCCAGAAAGAAATCTGTACGACTGATGACTGGTTGGCGGCATACTTGCAGTTGTTCTCAATCAGGTTGGAGAAAGCGATGGTCAGCAGATAGAGATTTCCCCGTACCGTAATCAGACGGTCGTCATCGGATTCCTGTTCGAAAATCAGTTCCACTTTATAGCTGGGGTGTGCTCTCAGGATGACGGAACGTGCGTCGAGCAGGAGTTCGTCAAGACGGATTTCCTGCATTTTGATCCGTTCTTTACTGTAGTCCGCTTTGGCCAGGTTCAACAGGCCGTCGGTCAGTTTGGCCATTCGGTGGGCATCCCTCAGGGCATTGTTCAGAGTGTCGCGGTACTGTTCGGGCGTTCTTTCCTTCTGCAAGGCAAGATCCAGTTCGGCGGTCAGTGCAGCCAGAGGTGTCCGCATTTCGTGTGAGACGTTGCTGACGAACATTTTTTGTGCATTGAACGACACTTCCAGCCGTTCCAGCAGCGAATTGAACGTCGTGCTGAGTTCCCCCAGTTCATCGTTCCGGTTCTTTACGGGCAGTCGCCGGCTGATCTCTGAAGCCGTGATACGTTCCGCTTCGCTTACAATGTCGCGGATAGGTTTCAGGGAAGTCCGTGCCAGCAGATATCCGGCTCCGAAAAGCATGGAAAGCCCTGCCACGAAAAGCAGGCACAACGTGTTCTGAAGTTCTTCCAGGTTCTGATAACCATATCCGTCGTAAGCTGCTGCGGTGACGATATAGTCTTTGCCATTGAACGGATAGACCATTCCGATCCCCTGGTATTTCCCGATGTGGAGTTCGATTTCCTTTTTCTGGAGTATCTGCCGGATCATTTCCCGGTTTTCTTTTACAATGTCATTTTGTATCGCGTCGTGATAAAGCATCCGGAAGTCTGTGGTATAAACAGCCACTTCCACTTCATTGATGAATTGCTTGTTGTTGGTGTAGATGGACTGCATGGTAGCTGCATCTGCCCGGTTGTTCAGGAACAGGTGGGCTTTGGTGATGGCTTCACTCTTCAGATCGTGGAAGAATGTATTGCTCCGGGTGCGTTCGCTTACCCAGTAAATAAGTATCATGCATATCAGAAAAACGGTAGCAGTGACTCCGGTGTATTTTAGGGTGAGGGTCGTGCGTATTTTCATAATTTATCTGTAAAGATAAACCCGACTCCGGGTTTGGTGTGAATGAGCTTGGGTTCGAAATCACGGTCAATCTTCTTCCGGAGATAGTTGATGTAGACATCAATGAAGTTGGTTCCGGTATCGAAATGGGTATTCCATACATTCTCGGCAATTTCCATACGGCTGATTACCCGTTCGGCGTGCTGGGTCATGTATACCAGCAGGTTATACTCCTTGGGAGACAAGCGTACCGGAGTCTGTCCGCGGAATACCTCATGTTGTCGGAGATCGATCCGCAGGTTGGCGTAAGTCAGTTGCTCGGGTTCCGGAGCGGTCTGTTCCGTATTTCGTTTGAGCAGGACTTTGATGCGGGCATTCAGTTCGCGGAAGTCGAAAGGCTTGACCATGTAGTCGTCGGCTCCGGCATCGAAACCTTCCAGCTTGTCGTCGGTCGATCCGAGAGCGGTCAGCATCAGGATGGGTACGGAAGGATTGATCTTCCGGATCTCCTTGCATAGTTCAAATCCGTCCATTTTAGGGAGGATGACATCAGAGATAACCAGTTGAAACGTGTGCTGTTTGAACAGGCGCAGCCCCATGGCTCCATCATAAGCCACCCATGTCTGATAGCCGTTTTCTTCCAGACCGGCTTTCAGCAGACCGGCTACCCGTTCTTCATCTTCTATAATTAAAATGGTATTCATAAATGGATCGGAGTTGTTTTGTCCGCAAAGATACGCTCTCCATTCAAAAGGAAACAGAAATAACCTTTTAAAAAAACGAAAAAAGTAGGTTGTCAGAGAGAGGGAATACCTGCGAACCCTTATCTTTGCAGCATGAAAATGAAACCAATGAGAAGACTGAATATACATTCTATTCTGCTGGCCTTGTGCCTGCTGTCCGGTATGACGCTGGGTGCACAGACCCGTAACCGGGCTTATGAAGAATACATCGAAAAATACCGGGAAGTGGCCATTGAAGAAATGAAACGCTATCATATTCCGGCCAGTATCACGCTGGCTCAGGGGTTGCTGGAGTCCGGTGCCGGAAGAAGTGAACTGGCCCGGAAGTCAAATAACCATTTCGGCATTAAGTGTGGAAGCACCTGGGAAGGGCGGACAGTGCGCCATAACGATGATGCTCCGCGCGAATGTTTCCGTGCCTACCGGCATGCCCGCGAATCTTACCGGGATCATTCCAAGTTTTTGAGTACGGGTGCACGTTATGCTTTCCTGTTCCGTCTGAAGATTACGGATTATAAAGGATGGGCACGCGGACTGAAAAAGGCCGGCTATGCAACGGAGCCCCGCTATGCACAGCGGCTGATTGATATCATCGAACTGTATGATCTGGATAAATACGATCGCAAGGACGGACTGAAATGGGCAAAAGAGAATCCGAATCCTCATCAGCCTTATCTGGCCAATGAACTGGTGTATGTCATTGCCCGTAAGGGAGATACCTTTAAGTCACTGGGTAAGGAACTTGACATCAGCCACCGCAAACTCCGTAAATACAACGAACTTCCCAAGGATTATGAACTGAAGGGAGGCGAAATCATTTACATTGAGGAAAAGAAGAAGCGTGCCGACAAGGATCACATTGTATACGTGGTGCGTAGCGGAGACTCCATGTACTCCATTTCTCAGAAGTTCGGTATCCGTCTGAAGAATCTGTATAAGATGAACCGGATGAACCCGGAATCACCGGCTCCGAAAGTAGGGGATATTCTTCGGCTCCGCTAAAGGACCTTATTCATGGTGATAAGGTCCGCCTGCCAGAATATTCATGGCGCGGTACAGCTGTTCTACAAAGATCAGGCGGATCATCTGATGTGAGAAGGTCATTTTCGAGAGAGAGATCTTTTCCTGTGCGGCAGCATATACATCCTTTGAGAATCCGTAAGGGCCTCCGATGATGAAAACGAGCCGTTTGTTGACGGTATGCATCTTTTTTTCGGCCCATTCGGCAAATTCGATGGAGCGGAATTCCTTGCCGTGTTCATCAAGCAGCACCACTACGTCACCCGGTTGCAGCGCTTTCAGTATCAGTTCGCCTTCTTTTTCCTTTTGCTGTTCCATGCTCAGGCTCTTGGTGTTCTTCAGTTCGGGAATGACTTCCATGTCAAAAGGAGTATAATGCTTGATGCGTTCCACATAGTCATTGATGGCGGTGATGTAATGTTTCTCTACGGTGCGTCCTACGACGAGTAATGCAAATTTCATGTTTCTTTTTTATCGGTTTTTAAATGGGTTCTTTTTGCAAAGATATTGAAAATCCCTATTTTTGCAAGGTAGAAATACTTAAAAACTGAAATAGAACAATGGATGAGAAAATTGTAAAGGATTTGATAGATCGTCTGATAGATCTGTCTTTCGCAGAAGATATCGGTGATGGTGACCACACCACCTTGTCATGTATTCCGGCAGACGCAATGGGAAAGTCGAAACTGCTGATTAAGGAAGAAGGAATTCTGGCCGGTATTGAAGTGGCTAAGGAAGTCTTCCATCGTTTTGATCCGACCATGAAGGTAGAAGTGTTTATTCATGACGGAGCTCACGTGAAGCCGGGAGATGTAGCGATGATCGTTGAAGGTAAGGTACAGTCATTGCTTCAGACCGAACGACTGATGCTGAACATCATGCAGCGTATGAGTGGTATTGCAACCATGACCAACCGTTATGTAAAGCGTCTGGAAGGTACCAAGACCCGTGTGCTGGATACCCGTAAGACTACTCCGGGCATGCGTATCCTTGAGAAAATGGCTGTCAAGATCGGTGGTGGTGTAAATCATCGCATCGGATTGTTTGATATGATTTTGCTGAAAGACAATCATGTGGACTTTGCCGGAGGTATTGACAAGGCGATTACTCGTGCCAAGGAATACTGTCGGGAAAAAGGAAAAGACCTGAAGATTGAGATCGAGGTAAGAAATTTCGATGAACTTCAGCAGGTGCTTGATCTGGGCGGTGTTGACCGGATCATGCTTGACAACTTTACTCCGGAAAATACGCGTAAGGCTGTGGAAATGGTGGCCGGACGTTATGAAACAGAATCATCCGGCGGTATTACTTTTGATACCTTGCGTGATTACGCGGAGTGTGGCGTTGACTTTATATCTGTAGGTGCACTGACTCATTCAGTGAAAGGCCTGGATATGAGTTTCAAGGCTTGTTGATCCTTTTGAGAAAAAAATCAGACAGAGGCATGGAAGCTGTGGCTTGTTGGTGACAGCTGCATGCCTTTTGTATCTAAAGGTAGGTAATGTTTTAAAATGAGGAGGAAAAGATATGGTTAAAAGATTCACATGGATTTGGATGACTGTGGTCCTGTCTGTTTTTACAGTTAACCTGCATGCACAGGATTGGAAATCAATCATTACCGGAATAGCCAGTGCTGTGGGTGATAAAGTGACGGGAAATAATTCTCTGGAAGGAACCTGGAAGTATGCAGATCCTGACTGTAAATTTTCAAGTGATAATTTCCTGGCAACGGCAGGCGGAGAACTCGCAGCCAAGAAGGTAGAGGAACAGATGGGTGGCATTCTCGAAAAGATAGGCTTCAAGGATGGAGCCACTTATGTATTTAATGCAGACAGTACCTATACTTCCACGATTCAGGGACGTTCCATGAGCGGTACGTATAGTTACAATGCGGACACGAAGGAACTGGTGCTGAAAACTCGTTTGGGCATCAAACTGAATATGACAGTGTCAAAAGGACTGGCGGCAAACAAGATGAGTCTGCTTTTCAAGGCCGACAAGCTGATGTCGCTGTTGCAGACAATCGGAGGTGTTGTCTCCAAACAATCCTCGAATTCCGCTGTCAGTACGGCTAATGCATTGCTGAAGGAGTATGACGGGCTGATGCTGGGATTCGAGCTGGAAAAACAATAGCAAGACTAATTTATGACGAATTATTTAGATGAACTGAATGAAGGGCAGCGTGCGGCTGTGCTTTATAATGACGGTCCTTCTCTGGTTATTGCTGGAGCCGGATCGGGAAAGACACGCGTGCTGACCTATAAGATCGCATACTTACTGGACCAGGGCTATAAACCCTGGTCTATTTTGGCATTGACATTTACCAATAAGGCGGCCCGTGAGATGAAAGAACGTATAGCGCGGCAGGTGGGCGAGAATCTGGCGCGTTATTTATGGATGGGAACTTTTCATTCCATCTTTTCGCGTATTCTTCGTGCGGAAGCCGATGCGATAGGTTTTTCATCCAATTTCACTATCTATGATGCGTCAGACTCGAAAAGTCTGGTCAAGTCCATTATTCGTGAGATGGGGCTGGATGACAAGACTTACAAGCCGGGAGTGGTACAGAGCCGTATCAGTCAGGCTAAAAACCATTTGATCTTGTCGGATGCTTATGCTGCCAGCGGAGAATTGTATCGGGCAGATGCTGATGCCAAGATGCCTCAGTTGCGTGATATTTATCTCCGTTACTGGGAACGGTGCCGTCAGAGCGATGCAATGGATTTTGATGATCTGCTGGTTTATACCTATCAGTTGTTCAAATCGCATCCGGAGATCTGCGACAAATATGCAACGCATTTCGAATATGTGCTGGTGGATGAGTATCAGGATACAAACTATGCGCAGCATTGTATTGTACAGCTGCTGACGGGTAAACATCGCCGTGTCTGTGTGGTGGGAGATGATGCACAGAGCATTTATTCGTTTCGCGGAGCCAATATAGACAATATTCTGAATTTTACCAATCTTTACCGGGAGGCCCGTTTGTTTAAGCTGGAGCAGAACTATCGTTCCACTCAAACGATTGTCAAAGCTGCGAACAGTCTGATAGCAAAGAACCGGGAGCAGATCCGGAAAGAGGTCTTTTTCTGAAAAGGAGACGGGGGAACCGATTACCGTCTTTTGTGCTTACAAAGTGATCTGGAGGAAGCGGAGATTGTAGGAAACCGTATCATGCAGCTCCATAGCCGTGAACATTATGGTTACAGTGACTGTGCCATTTTGTATCGTACGAATGCGCAGAGCCGTGTTTTTGAGGAAACCTTGCGTAAGAAAAACATCCCTTACCGTATTTATGGAGGATTGTCGTTCTATCAGCGTAAGGAAATAAAGGATATTATCGCTTATTTCCGTCTGGCTGTTAACCCGAACGATGAGGAAGCATTCAAGCGGGTATTGAACTATCCGGCCAGAGGGATCGGAGATACGACATTGAATAAACTGGTGGATGCTGCAAACCGGCATAAGGTGAGTTTGTGGACTGTCGTGAATGAACCGCTGGCTTATGGCGTTGATATAAATAAAGGTACGCATACAAAACTGCAGGGATTCCGGGCGCTGATTGCCGGATTTGTTGAGGCTGTACCTCAGAAAAATGCTTTTGAACTGGGGAAAGAAATTGTATTTCAGTCTGGTATCGGACGGGAAATCACACAGGACCGTTCCCCGGAAAATCTGAGCCGTCAGGAGAATGTGGAAGAACTGATGAACGGTATTCATGATTTTTGTGCTACGCGACAGGAAGAAGGAAATACGCATTGGCTACTGTCGGATTATCTTTCAGAAGTGTCGTTGCTGACTGATCAGGACAGTGACCGCGATGCGGATTTGCCTAAAGTGACTCTGATGACCATTCACTCAGCGAAGGGACTTGAGTTCCGGAATGTCTTTGTCGTAGGGCTGGAAGAGAATCTTTTTCCGGGAGCTTCAGCTGCTTCCTCTTATAAAGAGCTGGAGGAAGAGCGGCGTTTGTTTTATGTAGCTCTGACCCGTGCGGAGGATCATTGTTTTCTTTCGTATGCGAAAACCCGGTTTAAATACGGAAAGTCTGAATTCTGCACTCCAAGCCGTTTCCTGAAAGATATTGACAGTCGTTATCTGAATATGTCGCAGGAAGAAATGCTGGCCCGTCAGATAGAGGAGCGGGGAGAACGTTTCCGGCGTGAAAATACGCAGCGCCCTGTCGTTCGGATGGAGCGTGATTACGGATATCGGGAACGCATGGTTACTGATAACGGACCGTCTATGTTTGATGGGGGAGAGATTCCACAGGAGCCTCGCCGTTTCGTGAAACCGGCTTCTCCGCGGAACTTACGTAAGATTACTCCGGCTGTTTCTTCTTCTGCAGGACAGGCTTCTTCAGTTCAGGGGCTGGCTGTGGGACAGGTTATTGAACATGAGCGCTTTGGAATCGGCGATGTAATTAACGTGGAAGGAACCGGAGATAACTGCAAGGCTACGGTTCATTTCCGTAATGTGGGCAACAAGCAGCTTCTGTTGAAATTTGCCCGTTTTAAAGTGATAGGATAAGAAATTGATAAAAAAGTTTTTAGGAAAATAATAGAACAGATAGCATATGATGGATGTAACTCGTATTCCTTCCCCGTGTTACGTGATGGAAGAGAAGCTACTCAGAAAGAATCTGTCTTTGATCAAGCAGGTTGCTGATCAGGCAGGTGTAGAGATTATCTTGGCATTTAAGGCATTTGCCATGTGGAAATCTTTTCCGATATTCCGTGAATATATCCGTTTTACAACGGCCAGTTCGGAATATGAAGCCCGGTTGGCTTATGAAGAATTCGGAAGTCGGGCACATGCTTATTCGCCGGCTTATACCGAGCAGAATTTCCCGTCTTTCCTGAAGTATTGCAGCCACATCACCTTTAACTCTTTGTCGCAGTTTGAACGTTTTTATCCGATGGCAGCAGCTGCTTCTGAACCCATATCCTGTGGACTTCGTGTAAATCCGGAATATTCGGAGGTTGAAGTGGAACTTTATAATCCATGTGCGCCCGGAACTCGTTTCGGTGTCATGGCAGATCAATTGCCGGATGTCCTTCCAGAGGGAATTGAAGGATTTCACTGTCACTGTCATTGCGAATCGAGCTCATATGAACTGGAACGTACATTGCAGCATATTGAAGAAAAATTCTCACGCTGGTTCCCGCAACTGAAATGGTTGAATCTGGGAGGCGGTCATTTGATGACTCGCAAGGATTACGATACGGAACATCTGATTGGCTTATTGAAAGGCCTGAAACAGCGGTATCCGCATTTGCAGATTATTCTGGAGCCCGGATCAGCCTTTACCTGGCAAACCGGTCCTTTGGTGGCATCAGTGGTGGATATTGTGGAAAATCGCGGTATACGCACAGCCATATTGGACGTTAGTTTTACTTGTCACATGCCGGATTGTCTGGAGATGCCTTATCAGCCTGCAGTTCGGGGAGCAGAGACTCTTCCTGCTGATGCAGTGAAGACGGCTTCCCCGGGTGATCATATTTATCGTCTGGGTGGTAACAGCTGTTTGAGCGGAGATTATATGGGCAGCTGGAAGTTTGATCATGAATTACAGATAGGAGAACGGATTATCTTTGAAGACATGATTCATTACACCATGGTCAAGACAAATATGTTTAATGGAATTCATCATCCTTCTGTAGCTTTGCTTCATGAAGATGGAGAACTGGAAATCTACCGAAACTTCAGATATGAAGATTATCGTGACAGAATGTGCTAAATTTATGTTTTGGACGCATCTTGAGAATCAGAGCTTTACAAAATAAATGAAAATTTGTCGATAAAAAAACGTGCTCAGGTTTTGGTAATTTCAAAAAAGAAACTACCTTTGCACTCGCAATCGGGAAAACAACCTCGGTTGCGAGTGAAAAAGCGGAAATAGCTCAGTTGGTAGAGCATAACCTTGCCAAGGTTAGGGTCGCGAGTTCGAGTCTCGTTTTCCGCTCAAATAAAGCGAGTGCAGCGTAAGGCTGAAAAGTCAATGCCCAGGTGGCGGAATGGTAGACGCGCACGTTTCAGGTGCGTGTGTCGAGAGGCATGCAGGTTCGAGTCCTGTTCTGGGCACTGTACGAGCGGATTTAATGGAGGAATGGCGGAATTGGTAGACGCGCCACTTTGAGGGGGTGGTGACAATTTATGTCGTGTGAGTTCGAGTCTCATTTCCTTCACGCAAGAATGCGGAAATAGCTCAGTTGGTAGAGCATAACCTTGCCAAGGTTAGGGTCGCGAGTTCGAGTCTCGTTTTCCGCTCAATAATGCAATATATTTTGCGTAAGGCCGAAAGGTTGAATGCCCAGGTGGCGGAATGGTAGACGCGCACGTTTCAGGTGCGTGTGTCGAGAGGCGTGCAGGTTCGAGTCCTGTTCTGGGCACCATTTTGAATGCGGAAATAGCTCAGTTGGTAGAGCATAACCTTGCCAAGGTTAGGGTCGCGAGTTCGAGTCTCGTTTTCCGCTCAATAATGCAATATATGTTGCGCAAGGCCGAAAGGTCGAATGCCCAGGTGGCGGAATGGTAGACGCGCACGTTTCAGGTGCGTGTGTCGAGAGGCATGCAGGTTCGAGTCCTGTTCTGGGCACCATTTTGAATGCGGAAATAGCTCAGTTGGTAGAGCATAACCTTGCCAAGGTTAGGGTCGCGAGTTCGAGTCTCGTTTTCCGCTCAGGTTGAAGAGGAACTGAAAAAAACAGTTCCTCTTTTTTTATTCGGATAGTTGTTCCGATGAAAGGGAATTGATATATTTGCGCGTTTAATTGAAAAAAGACGAAACGAGATGAAAACGTATGACATTTATTTTTCGGATGGTGTTTCCAGCGATCACAAGGGATTTGCCATAAAAGCTGAAGAAAAGGCAGTCCGGATGGCAGAAGATATGCTGGCTAAAGGTAACTTTTATACAGAACAGTATGCCGGAGGTACAATTTCGGTTGTTGATTCTGAAGGCACGGCCGTATGGAGTAAACCTATTCCTAAAAAATGAAGTTTAAAATCGAATAATAAGTAATCAGATATTATGTTCTCAGGTATAGTAGAAGAATATGCAGAAGTTGTGAAGGTGGTGAAGGATCAGGAAAACTTGCACCTCACATTAAAGTGTTCATTTGTGGACGAGTTGAAGATCGATCAGAGTGTAGCTCATAATGGAGTATGCCTGACTGTTGTCAGTATTCAGGATGGTACCTATACGGTAACTGCCATGAAGGAGACGATTGAACGTTCCAATATAGGGCTATTGAAGCCGGGAGATAAAGTGAATGTAGAACGCAGCATGATGATGAATGGTCGGTTGGATGGACATATTGTTCAGGGACATGTAGATCAGACAGCACGTTGTGTTGCTATTGATGATGCGGAAGGAAGCTGGTATTTTACATTTAAGTATGATTTCAATCCAGAAATGGCTAAACGCGGATATTTTACAGTTGATAAAGGCTCTGTAACGGTTAACGGGGTCAGTCTGACTGTATGCAATCCTACAGAAGATAGTTTCCAGGTAGCTATTATACCTTATACTTATGAGCATACCAATTTCCATACCTTTAAGGTAGGAAGTGTTGTAAATCTGGAATTTGATATTATTGGCAAATATCTGAGCCGAATGATGCAGCTGGTCAAATGAGATGACCACATTGGGTATAATGTTTTTGAATGTGTCTGGATGGCAGAATGCATCCAGGCACATTTGTTTTTAGGTTATTTTGATATATTTTCTTGAGGCCTGATATGGAACTGGTAAGTCTGGACTTTTTGGGATATGCTACTTTAGCAGGTCTTTTAAAAGTATCTGGTTGTTCTGCCTCATATATTCCTTGCGGGCTTCCATGAGAGTTTCCCAAGAAGCCGAGTATTGTTCGCGGTCTACATTGAATGCTTCAGATCCTGCTGAGTCTAACTTCCGGAGTAACATGCCTACAGATCAGCTGGTTGGTATCGCATCCCGGCAGATAACTGATATCTTGCCCTTTGCTGTCTCCTACGGCTTCGTATACGAGATGAATATCCTGCAATTCATACAAGATATTTTTGGCTAGCCGGATGGGGATTTTGTACTCTCTGCTTAATTCTTCAGCGGTATAGGGGGCTTTTTCTTCACAAAAGCGTTTGCAAATGGCTGCCAGAATGATTGTGCAGAAGAAATCATGGTATCGTCTGCTGATGTTTGCTGTTTCCTTTCCGAAATTGAAAGATGCCAGATTCTGGCTGACATAACTCATTTCTGCGCCAAACAGGCAGATGGTCCATGATATTTGTGTCCATAACAGAAACATGGGGATAGCAGCGAAGCTTCCGTAGATGGCATTGTAGTTAGATACCCAAATCTGACTGTTGATATAGAAATACTGGAAGGCCTGGAATGCACTTCCGGCCAGAATTCCGGGGAGCCATGCATGCTGTAGTCTTACTTTGGTATTGGGGATGAAAATGAACAAGCCGATAAACATACCCCAGGTAAGGGCATATGGAATCATGCGGACAAGGAACTTTAAGACTGGAGCCAGTACCAGGAAGTTTTCCATATCCTTTATATAGGTAGTCATGAAAATGGTCAAACCGCTTGAAATGACAATAAGCAAGGGGAGCAGTAAAATCATCGAGAAATAGTCGGTGATTTTTCTGAATACGGTTCTTGGGTGTTTGACCTGCCAGATAGCGTTGAAACTGAGCTCAATATTATCAGTCAGGATAAGAATGGTCCATAGTAACATGATTAAGCCGACACCGATGAAAACGCCGCTTTGTGCATGCTGCAAATAAGAATTGATCCAGGATATGACTAACTCTGCCTGTTCTTTGGCCATTCCGTGGCGGAACTGTGCTTCAATCACGGCATCAAATCCAAAGCCTCTGGCAATGGCAAAAAGTATGGCCAGAATGGGAATGATGGAGAGGAGAGTGCTGTATGTTAATGCAGAAGCACGTACCTGAATACGGTCGTTTAGGAATTGCTGAACGGAAAGAATAACGATTTTGATACAAGAATATAATCGCCGTTGAAGCGGTGTGATTTCATCATCCGTTACTCGCCAGATACCGACGGTGAGGAATTGCAGCCAGTGATTGATGGAAGCTTTGTTCATATGTTACCCGCAAATTTTAAAAAAAAGAAAGCAGTTGGCCTATAAGCCGGGTTCTGTCTCCCTGCGAACAGGGGAGTCTGTCATTTATCTACGCCTGCCGTCACCGACAGGCTCTAGCGGTCCACCCTCCGACGTGGGGCGAGCAGCCCTCGTTGATGCCGGTTTACATGACCTTACAACTCCTAAGATGCACAGCCCGTATATCACTATACGTCTGGTAGGCTCTTACCCTACCTTCTCACCCTTGCCTTTCCGGAGAAAGGCGGTTATTTTCTTCTGCATTACTCCGCCCTTGCGGACAGCTTTCTGTTAGGAAGTAGGATGCTCTGTGTTGCCCGGACTTTCCTCTTATACATAGAAGTATCAGCGACAGACCGGCCTACTGCTTTCTTCTGCAAAGGTAAATAAATAAACTGGATTTGCGGTAATTTTGGCAGAAATATCTTTTAAGCCTGGAAAAATCGACTGATAATGAATGTAAATTTGACAGAACCTGCCGTTAACTGCGGTTAATCAGTCAGCATGCTTTGTTAAAAGACGGAAAAAAGGACTGACAATGAGTACAACCGTATGGATTTTGTCCTACTTTAGCAAATGAAATGTTAAACAAAGGTTTTAATTAACAATTAATGAATATAGGAGTATGAAAAGAACAACTAAATTTGTGATAGGTACAGCTGCTATGGTGGCTGTCAGTGCCGGTGTTGCCGGTGTTACGGCATATACGCTTATTCAAAAGAACCAACAGCAGAATGCAAATTCTTTCTATGATGTGTTTAAAGGTGCGCCGATGCGTACGGTTGCTTTGGATGCAACATCAATGCAGCCGGTAGATTTGACACAAGCAGCTGAAAGTTCGTTGAACTCTGTAGTGCATATAATGGCTATACAGCGCAGTAAGGTAAAAACCGTGCAGACACAGCCGGACCTTTTTGATTTCTTTTTCGGAAACGGACGTGGCGGTGAACGTCAGGTGCAAGTGCCGGAACAGCGTGGATTTGGTTCTGGTGTAATTATTTCTAAGGATGGTTACATCGTGACAAACAACCATGTGATTGACGGAGCTGATGAAATTAGCGTAAAGCTACATGATAGCCGTGAACTGAAAGGACGTGTGATTGGAACTGATCCAACCAGTGATTTAGCTTTGGTAAAAATCGAAGGTGATGATTTTCCGGCTATTCCTGTTGGTGATTCGGATGCTCTGAAGGTGGGAGAATGGGTTCTTGCTGTCGGAAATCCGTTTAATCTAGGATCTACGGTTACGGCCGGTGTGGTAAGTGCCAAGGCTCGTGGATTGGGAGCTAACCAGGTTGAGTCTTTTATTCAGACAGATGCAGCCATTAATCAGGGAAATAGTGGTGGTGCGTTGGTGAATGCTCGTGGTGAGCTGGTTGGTATCAATGCTATGCTGGTTTCTCCTACAGGTGCTTATTCTGGTTATGGTTTGCAATTCCGACCAGTATTATGACGAAGGTCGTTTCTGATATCAAACAATATGGTACCGTACAACGGGCTATGTTGGGTATAGGTGGATTGAATGTTGGTGAAGAGCGCTATCCGGATGAAATTCGGAATAAGCAAAAAGAGCTGGGTGCTACAGAAGGGGTACAGGTTACAGAAATTGTAGAGGGTGGTTCTTCCGATGGTATCCTGAAGGTTGATGATGTTATCCTTGAGTTGAATGGACAGAAAGTAAAGACAATGGCAGATTTGCAAGGCTATCTGGCTAAGTTCCGTCCTGGTGATAAGGTGAAAGTCAAGGTGCTTCGTGAAAAGAGTGAAAAGGAATTTACGATGACATTAAAGAATGCACAGGGTAATACAAAAGTTGTCAAGAAAGCTGATATGCAAATTCTTGGAGCTGCATTCCGTGAAGTTCCGGAAGATTTGAAGAAACAGTTGAATCTGGGATATGGTGTGCAAGTGACAGGAGTAACAGATGGCCGTATGGCTGACAGTGGAATCCGCAAAGGATTTATTATCTTGAAGGCCAATAATAAGCAGTTGAAGACCGTGCAGGATTTGGAAGATGTAATGAAAGCTGCTTCACAGTCGCCTGATCAGGTGCTCTTTATGACAGGAGTTTATCCTTCCGGTAAGCGAGCTAACTATGCTGTAGACTTGTCGCAGGCAGAATAACTTTCGTGATAGCTGATTTTTAAGATAATAGTAAAGGCGTGTTATGTTTTGTTGAACAAACACGCCTTTGTCGACTTTTATCATTAATCCTTTGTTGTGAGAAGAAATAAAGCTTATTTTTTTAATCTTTCTTAAAGATATTAGGCTAAGTTGGTTTTTTTTCATAAATTTGCATCCAAATCTGTTTGAAAGAATGAGACAATTAAAGATTACCAAAAGTATTACTAACCGAGAGAGCGCTTCTCTGGACAAATATCTGCAGGAAATCGGTCGTGAAGACTTGATTACGGTGGAAGAAGAAGTGGAACTCGCTCAACGTATTCGAAAAGGGGATCGTGTTGCGCTTGAAAAACTTACGCGTGCGAACTTGAGATTCGTGGTGTCTGTAGCCAAGCAGTATCAGAACCAGGGTTTGAGTTTGCCGGATTTGATCAATGAAGGTAACTTAGGTTTGATCAAGGCTGCTGAGAAGTTTGATGAAACACGTGGATTCAAATTTATCAGTTATGCGGTATGGTGGATTCGCCAGTCTATATTGCAGGCTTTGGCTGAACAGTCACGTATCGTGCGTTTGCCTTTGAATCAGGTTGGTTCATTAAACAAAATCAGTAAGGCATTCTCTAAGTTTGAGCAGGAGAATGAACGGCGTCCGTCTCCGGAAGAGTTGGCTGATGAGCTTGAAATTCCGGTAGACAAGATTTCGGATACTTTGAAGGTTTCAGGTCGCCACATATCTGTAGATGCACCTTTTGTGGAAGGTGAAGACAACAGTTTGTTGGATGTTCTGGTGAATGACGATTCACCTATGGCAGACCGTTCCTTGGTTAATGAATCACTTTCGAGGGAAATCGACAGAGCACTTTCTACGTTGACCGAAAGAGAAAAGGATATTATCCAGATGTTTTTCGGTATTAATACGCAGGAAATGACGTTGGAAGAGATCGGCGATAAATTCGGGCTGACCCGTGAGCGTGTACGCCAGATCAAGGAAAAAGCTATTAGAAGATTAAGACAAAATTCGCGTAGCAAGTTGCTCAAGTCTTATTTGGGATAAGATAAGGATTGATTTCCAAAAAAGAAAAGAAACGGATAAAACTGCAAGGGTGTAGTTTTATCCGTTTTTCTATGTTAATTTGTATTCACTCTTTTTGTATTAAGTGATAATTGATTATTTTTGTTGCCAATTTAGATTTTTGATTATGAAATTGACTAAGATTTTATGTTTTCTTGTTGCGGCTGTAGCCGCTGTTACCGTATTTGCCAAGCAGCCTAAGAACAAGACTAAATATGGTGTTTACGTGGCTGGAGTTTCGGCTTCGTTTACGGATTCATTGGTTTATATGACCGATATTCAGTATGTGGATAGTGCATCCTTGGATAAAAACGGTTTCTTGGTTGGCCGTGCTTTATATAGCCTCCAGTTGAAGGATTATCTGGAAATGCAGAAAGGGGAGCGGAATCGCACCTGTTTCGTATTTTTCAGTTCCAAGAAGAAAAGTCTTCAAAAAGAGCTTTCAAAATTAAAGCAAAAATACGAAAAGGGAAAAACCTTGGTGGTTTTGAATGTTGGACCAGATTTCAAGTTTGAAAAAGCTGATACCTACTGATTCGTTTATGAAAAAGATATTAATCTGTCTCTGTTCAGTTTTGCTGTTGGCCGCATGTTCGAACGAAATTCCGTCAGAGGACCCGTTACCACGTAAGGGGCGTACAATATTAGCTTATTGGGTCTCTAATAATCAGGCGGGAGGCGATTTGGACAGCTATTTAAAGAAGAACGTACTTTGGATGTATGAAAGTATGTCTTCTTTGAAGGATTCATGTAGTTTGCTGTTGTACTACCGCCCTAAGGCAGGTGATCCATATGTGACAGCTCCTTCTATACTTGAATTTGTATCAGATGGACATGGTAATATCAATTCTATGCCGGCTTTACAGGGGGCAGAACTGACAGAAGCAAATGTTTTCCAAAGTGCTATTGTGCGAAAGTCTTATACGGATCCGGAACATAATGCCGTGGATCCGGTAATTATGGCTCAGGTGTTTAAGGATATGCAGAAGGCAGTGCCATCTGAAACCTATGGATTGATCTTCGGTTCTCATGCTACGGGATGGATGGAGGCTAATCAGACAGTAGGCCGTGCATTTGGTGACGATAATGCTTATTCCATCAATGTTCCGGAGCTGGCTGCTGTTCTGCAGGAGGGGTTTGGAAAAGGAACACTTGATTTTGTTCTTTTTGATGCATGTATGATGGGAACTGCTGAGGTTGCTTATGAATTAAGAGATGTAACGCATTATTGCATTGCTTCAGTAATGGAAACTCCTGCAGGTGGTTTTCCTTATCAGCGTCTTTTTGCTTATCTGACAGAGGATGATATCCGTTTCCAGGAATTATGTGCAGCATTTACAGGTTATTATTCTTCTATGACTGGTGGATGGGGAACTTGTGCTGTGGTTGATTGCACTCAAATGAATGATTTGGCAATCGCTGTTCGGAATGAACTTCTTGCTTTTGCAGACTCGATACCAACTTTGTCTTTTGATGATGTTCAGCAATATGGCGCAGGTAGCTATCATGACTTTTCTTATGATGTTGGTGACTTTTTTCGAGTGTTGAATGGAGGTACTATTCCGGCAGGCTTTCAGGAGGTACTGAATCGGGCAGTTGTAGCAAAGGATTGTGTAAATGGAGGATTTAAGGAGGTTCGTCCGGATTCTGATCGTTTTTGCGGAATAGGTATGTATATTCCTTATTATACTTCTCATGATCGTTGGGACGCTTATTATGAATCTTCTATTACCTGGTATGATGCTGTTGGGTGGGAAGCATTCCGTAATAAATAACTGAATCTTTTTTTACTTTGATGTGAACCTTGCGTAATTGTTGTGTGTTTAAAATTACTAAAAAGGTATTTTATGTGGAATTTCATCAAAGAACTTAAGCGGAAAGATCACCTGCGCTATTTGGGTGGTCTTGACTTTTTTAAATATATTGGTCCCGGTTTGCTGGTTACAGTAGGATTTATCGATCCGGGGAATTGGGCCTCCAATTTTGCGGCAGGTTCTGACTATGGTTATGCTTTGTTGTGGATTGTAACATTGTCTACTGTGATGCTAATCATCTTGCAGCATAATGTGGCTCATCTTGGAATTGTGACGGGATTGTGCCTTAGTGAGGCAGCGACACGCTATACCCCTCGGTGGGTTTCGCGCCCGGTTTTGGCTACGGCTGTTTTAGCCTCTATATCTACCTCGTTGGCAGAAATATTAGGAGGTGCCATTGCTTTACAGATGCTTTTCGGTATTCCTGTTGTCTGGGGAGCAGTGTTTACAACAGCTTTGGTTGTCATAATGCTTTTTACAAATTCTTATAAGCGTATTGAACGGGCGATTATAGCGTTTGTATCTGTGATAGGGCTTTCTTTTCTTTATGAGCTTTTTCTTGTTGATATCGACTGGGGATTAGCAGCTCGCTCATGGGTGGTTCCAAGCATACCTGAGGGCAGTATGTTGATTATTATGAGTGTATTGGGGGCTGTCGTTATGCCTCATAATTTATTTTTGCATTCTGAAGTTGTACAGAGTCATGAATATAATAAGCAAAGTGATACCGCTATCCGTAAATTGTTGAAGTATGAGTTTTATGATACTTTACTTTCCATGGGGATAGGATGGGCTATCAATAGTGCGATGATTTTATTGGCGGCATCTACTTTTTTTGTAACAGGTACTCCGGTAGAAGAGTTACAGCAGGCAAAGTCTTTGCTGGATCCTTTGTTGGGTAATCAGGCTGGAATTGTTTTTGCTCTGGCATTATTGATGGCAGGTATTTCTTCAACTGTCACCAGTGGAATGGCGGCTGGTTCTATTTTTGCGGGAATTTTCGGCGAATCTTATCATATTAAGGATGTACATTCCAGAGTAGGGGTCTTACTCTCTTTAGGAATAGCTTTATTGATCATTTTCTTTATAGGTGATCCTTTTCAAGGACTGATTTATTCGCAAATGGTTTTAAGTTTTCAGCTTCCTTTTACTGTTTTTCTGCAAGTTGGACTTACGTCCTCCCGACGTGTTATGGGACCGTATGCTAATTCCCGTTGGAGCTCTTTCGTACTTTATTTTATTGCTACGGTCGTATCGTTGTTGAATATTATGTTGCTGTTGAACTGGAATTCGTAAATTTTAAACTTAAGATATGGATACAACAAAATGTATAGCTGCTCTTTTTGATTTTGATGGGGTTGTGATGGATACCGAAACTCAGTATACTTTGTTTTGGAACAAAATAGGTGAAAAATATTTTCCTCAATATTCTGAGTTTGGATGTGTAATTAAAGGACAGACTTTGACTCGGATTTATGATACTTACTTTCCTGATATGGAAGAAGTCAGGCAGAAGATCACAGATTCTTTGAATCTTTTTGAGAAAGAAATGCATTATGATTTCATTCCTGGCGTTGTGGATTTTATGAAGAATCTGCGTGAGCATGGGGTGAAAATGGCAATTGTGACAAGTTCCAATCAAATGAAAATGGCCAATGTCTATCGTGCTCATCCAGAGTTGAAAGAACTGGTCGATTATATCCTTACAGCGGAACGGGTGAAACACTCTAAACCTGCTCCAGACTGCTTTTTATTGGGAGCAGATATATTAGGAACTGTTCCTGAAAATTGCGTTGTGTTTGAGGATTCATTTTATGGACTGGAAGCTGGGAATGCAGCCGGAATGCTTGTCGTAGGATTAAGTACCACTAATTCAGAAGAAGCAATTCGTGATAAATGCAGCCTGGTAATCCCTGATTTTAGAAACTTCACTTACGAAGAGATGAGGAGACTGCTTTGATTTTATTTGCTTGAATCGGAGAAATCAGCTACTTTTGCAGCTGATTTTTATAAACTAAAAGAAAAAAATAGAAATATGGCAGGATATCTTTCGGGGGATTCACGTAAAGTGACCACCCATCGTTTGATAGAAATGAAGCAAAGAGGAGAGAAGATTTCAATGCTTACCTCTTATGATTATACCATTGCACAAATAGTTGACGGTGCGGGCGTTGATGTGATTCTGGTGGGAGACTCTGCTTCTAATGTAATAGCGGGAAATGTAACTACGCTTCCTATAACGATTGATCAGATGATTTATCATGGAAAATCTGTGATGCGCGGAGTAAAACGTGCATTGGTGGTCGTAGATATGCCTTTTGGCTCTTATCAGGCAGATCCGTTTGATGGAGTTCGTAATGCTATCCGTATTATGAAGGAAACAGGAGCGGATGCTTTGAAACTGGAAGGTGGAGAAGAAGTAATAGACGCTATTCGTAGAATTATAGGTGCAGGTATGCCTGTTATGGGACATTTGGGCCTTATGCCTCAGTCTATTAATAAATATGGAACTTATGGTGTGCGTGCCAAAGGAGATGCTGAAGCTGAAAAACTGGTTCGGGATGCTCATTTGCTGGAAGAAGCCGGTTGCTTTGCTTTGGTACTGGAGAAAATCCCAGCAGATCTGGCTAAACGTGTGGCCAGTGAACTGACCATACCTGTTATTGGTATTGGTGCCGGAGGAGCTGTCGATGGCCAGGTGTTGGTGGTAGCTGATATGCTGGGAATGACTAAGGGATTTAGTCCCCGTTTCTTGCGGCGTTATGCTGATCTGCATACGGTTATGACGGATGCTATTGGTCAGTATGTTGCAGATGTGAAGTCAAGTGATTTCCCGAACGAGTCGGAACAATATTAAAAATCAATGGATTGCCAGAATAGTATATGACGAATACGGCATTATGGAATAGGAACTTTGCATTGCTGGTCATTGCAAATACCATGCTTTACATGGCTGTTTATATGCTGTTCCCTTTGTTGCACCATTGGTCTATGGAATCATGGGGATGTACAGAGCTGACGGCAAGTGCGGTAACTGCCGTTTTTGCGGTGGCTCTGTTCTTTCCTGGTATTCTGAATGCATATTTAGTGGATACTTTTCCCCGGAAACAGGTTTGCATTCGCAGTATGTTATTGCTGTTGCTTCTGAACTTTGCGTATGTATATTTGTCTGCTGTATGGCAGGTGTTTCTAGTGCGTATTCTACAAGGAATGTGTTTTGGCGTAACACTGGCATCAACAGGAGCAACGTTGGCGATAGATGTAACACCGGGCAATAAACGTGATCAGGCCAATTTGTGTTTTGCTTGGTCTGGGGTACTGGGAATGCTGATCGGAGTGGCCGTCGGTGTTTGGTATGGAACCAGCTTTTCTTTCTTTACATGGATGTGCGTCTCTGCTTTGTTGGGGGGAGTTTCTGTTTTATGTATATCCATGCTGGATGTCTGTTTCCGGGCGCCGCTGGATTTGCCTCTGTTCTCATTGGATCGCTTTCTTCTTCCCCGTGTACTATTGCCGGGAATAAATATGATGATCGTTCCTTTTATTTTGGGTGCCTTGTTTGGTGCTCAATATCAATCTTCTTTTTATCTTTGCATGGCAGGTGGATTCCTATTCTATTTGTTATGCCGTTACTGCTTTTCCCGTTTACCGGATGGTGGTTGGGAAATAGGAACAGGTTTGATTTTGATGGCGGTAGGTTTAGCATTGCTTCAGGAAGCAGAAGGGTATCAGCCTTATTTGTCAGGAAGTCTGATCGGTTTGGGTGTCGGATTTTCGTTGTCTCGTTTTTTGCAGATGATGATTTTATTGCCTCTTCATTGTGAGCGTGGTACAGGCTTTCATACTTATCAGTTACTATGGGAGGCTGGTGTGATGTTTGGTGTTTTGGCCGGAAGATATTTCTTTTCTCAGGGAAATATGTATAATATGGCTTTGACAGCTTGTGCTGTTGGTCTTATTTTCTATTATACCTGTATTCGGGTTTATTTCAGAAAGCACATGCTGAATCGTTGATTCTATTGTCTGGCAGAACGAATTTGGGGACGAAGCATTAAATGCAATTATAGATTTTTTTATTAATAAACTTAGATGTAATATGGCAGACGACAAGAAAGTTATTTTTTTCAATGGTGGGAGTGAGCAAATCCTTCCAGAACAACAAGCAAGTGTTGAAAGATATTTATCTGTCCTTCTTTTATGGTGCCAAAATCGGAATCATAGGTTTGAATGGTTCAGGTAAGTCTACGTTGATGAAGATCATCGCCGGCCTTGATAAGAATTACCAGGGAGAGGTTGTTTTTTCTCCAGGTTATTCGGTGGGATATTTGGCACAGGAACCTCAGCTGGATGATACTAAGACCGTAAAGGAAGTCGTTATGGAAGGCGTGCAGCAGGTGGTAGACACACTGGCTGAATATGAAGAGATTAACAATAAGTTTGGACTGCCGGAGTACTATGAGGATCCTGAAAAGATGGATGCTTTGTTTGCTCGTCAGGCAGAACTGCAGGATATTATTGATGCAACTGATGCGTGGAATCTGGATACCAAGTTGGAACGTGCAATGGACGCTTTGCGTTGTCCGCCGGAAGATCAACTGGTAAAAAATCTTTCTGGAGGAGAACGCCGTCGGGTTGCTTTATGCCGTTTGCTGTTGCAGAAGCCGGATATCTTATTGTTGGATGAGCCGACCAACCATTTGGATGCAGAAAGCATTGATTGGCTGGAACAGCATTTGCAGCAGTATGAGGGTACGGTAATTGCTGTTACGCACGACCGTTATTTCTTGGATCATGTAGCTGGATGGATTCTGGAACTTGACCGCGGTGAGGGTATTCCCTGGAAAGGAAATTACTCCAGCTGGTTGGAGCAGAAAACCAAGCGTATGGAAATGGAGGAGAAAACTGCAAGTAAGCGCCGTAAGACTTTGGAACGTGAGCTGGAATGGGTGCGTATGGCTCCTAAGGCTCGTCAGGCAAAAGGAAAGGCTCGTCTGAATTCTTATGATAAATTGCTGAATGAAGATGTAAAAGAGAAGGAAGAAAAACTTGAAATCTTTATTCCGAATGGTCCTCGCTTGGGTAATAAGGTGATTGAGGCAAAGCACGTAGCTAAAGCATACGGAGACAAATTGTTGTTTGATGATCTGAACTTTATGTTGCCTCCTAATGGAATCGTAGGGGTAATTGGCCCGAATGGTGCTGGTAAGACTACTCTTTTCCGTTTGATTATGGGATTGGAAACTCCGGATAAAGGAGAGTTTGAAGTAGGAGAGACCGTAAAAGTGGCTTATGTAGATCAGCAGCATAAAGATATTGATCCAAATAAGAGTGTATATCAGGTGATCAGTGGTGGAAACGATCTGATTCGTATGGGAAATCGGGATGTGAATGCTCGTGCTTATCTCAGCCGTTTTAACTTCTCTGGTTCCGATCAGGAAAAGTTGTGTGGTATGCTGTCAGGAGGAGAACGTAACCGTCTGCATTTGGCTATGGCACTGAAAGAAGAGGGTAATGTGCTTTTGTTGGATGAGCCGACCAATGATATCGATGTTAATACACTGCGTGCACTTGAAGAAGGTTTGGAAGATTTTGCAGGATGTGCGGTGGTGATCAGTCACGACCGTTGGTTCCTTGATCGTATTTGTACACATATTCTGGCATTTGAAGGAAATAGCGAAGTTTTCTTCTTTGAAGGAAGTTATACGGAGTATGAAGAAAATAAGATGAAACGTATGGGAAATGTTGAGCCAAAGCGGGTACGCTACCGTAAATTGATGGCTGACTAATAAGTATATTGGTTATTGCAGAAAATCCGAAGATGTTTTTTCGTTGAAAAGCATTTTCGGATTTTTTTGTTATTTGTGCATAATTGTAGTTTTGTTTATGTAGAGAAGATTTTGCCTATTGGGGATTATGGCTATATCTATCTGTTAGATTGTAAGTAAAATTCTTTCAAGGTGCAAAAAATAGTTAGATTTAAGGTGGAATATAAGCTGTTTAAAAGGATATATAAAGTAAAATGGTTGTAATTTGTTATCACCTTAATAGATTGTATTTGCGGGCAAATGTAATAGATTTGTAGTGTAAAACAAGACAAATGTGTTAAAAAATGAAGGTGTGTTACATTTCTTCGGCTAAAAATAGTGAAAATTAGATTATAAATACTTATATTTGTGACTAAGAAGATTAAAATAAACTACAATTAGAACAAAAAACGTATGAAAAATCATCTGAAGCATTTACTTTTGTTTGCGATGCTTACTGTTTGTAGCGTTGCGACGGCTGTAGCTCAGGCTACCTTGAAGGGTAAGGTGGTGGATGCTGAAACAAAGGAACCGTTGATTGGTGCGACGGTTGCTGTCAGCGGTACTTCCTTAGGGTCTATTACCGACATAGACGGTAATTTTACTGTAGAAATACGTGCCAAAAAGGCCGTACTTGTCTTTAGTTATGTCGGATATTCCGAATTGCGTCGTGAAGTGAATGTCTCTGGTTCAAAAGCTGACCTGGGAGAAATTGCTTTAACTCCGGATGCTGTTGGACTGGAGGAGGTAAGTGTGATTGCTTCAATTATTAAGAGCGACCGTCAGACTCCGATTCCTATTTCAAATGTCAAGTTGGCACAGATTGAGGAGAAAGTAGGTAACCTGGAGTTTCCGGAGTTGTTGAAATCCACTCCTTCTGTATATGTTACCCGTGAAAGTGGAGGTTATGGAGATTCACGTATTAACATGCGTGGTTTCGACTCTTCTAATTTGGGTATTCTGATTAATGGTGTACCTATTAATGGTATGGAAAATGGTAAGGTTTATTGGTCAAACTGGTCTGGTTTGTCTGATGTAAGCCAGTTTATTCAGGTACAGCGTGGTCTGGGGGCTTCTGCTTTGGGTCTTTCCTCTGTCGGTGGTACCATGAACATGGTTACTAAGAGTACAGAAGCCAAACGTGGCGGATCTGCATATTTCGGTATCGGTAACGATGGTTATCGTAAATATTCAGTTTCTCTTTCTACTGGTCTGATGGACAACGGATGGGCAGTTACTTTGATGGGGGCCTTGAATACAGGTGATGGCTATGTAAAAGGTACGAACTACGAAGGCTGGACTTATTTTGGAAATATTTCTAAGGTAATCAATGAACATCATAAACTTTCGCTGACAGCATTCGGTGCTCCGCAGTGGCATAATCAGCGTGGTACCATGCACTATATTGAGGATTATAAAAACAGTCCTGATGGTGGTCGCTTTAATAATGGTTATGGCTATATTAATGGTGTTTTGACTGGAAGTGGTTATGGTTATAATTTCTATCACAAACCTCAGATCTCATTGAACCATTACTGGACCATCAATGAACAGTCATCTTTGAGTACTTCTCTTTATGCTTCAATCGCTACCGGTGGTGGACGCCGTGTTCGTGGTAATCATACTGAGTGGCTGACAATAGACTATAATACTGGTCGTCCAAAGGATGGTGCCATGATGACGACTGACGGATTGATTGATTTCCATTCAGCTATGGAAGCAAATGCTGCTTCTGAAAACGGTTCTGAAGTTATTTTTACTAATGCAATCAATGACCACAAATGGTATGGACTTTTGAGTTCTTATAAGAATCGCTTTACAGAGAACTTTACCTTGACAGGCGGTTTTGACGGACGCTATTATCGTGGATATCATGCGGAAAAAATTGATGACCTGCTGGGTGGTGCTTATTATGCTCCTGGAAGCAAAGCCCTGGATTTCCAGACTTCAGATGCGATTCTGAAAGAAGGTGATTATGTTCAGTACTATAGTGTTGGTGAAATTGTTTGGGCAGGTTTGTTTGCTCAGGCTGAATATACCAAGGAAAAATGGTCTGCATTCTTGTCTGCATCACTGACTGAAGAAGCATATCGTTATCACGACCGTGGTGGTGCTCCGATTGATGGAAAGAAGATCTCTGACTTCTATCATTTCCTGCCTTGGAGTGTGAAGGGTGGTTTCAACTATAAGTTTACCAAGAATCATAATGTGTTCGTAAATGCCGGATACTTTACCCGTGCTCCGTTCTTCAATGCTGTATTCCCGAACAATAACATCGTAGCTAATGATAATGCTCCTTACGAAAAGATTATGACTTTTGAGTTGGGTTATGGATTCAGCACACATAATTTCAATCTTGCGTTGAATGGTTATTATACTCGTTGGAATGACAAGACAACTCGCCGTCAGATTGGTGATGAATATGCTAATATTACTGGTCTTGACGCTGTACACATGGGTGTGGAACTGGAAGCAACTTATAAGCCTGTTGAGAATCTGGAATTAAAAGGAATGTTCTCTTATGGTGACTGGAAGTGGGCTGACGATGTAAACTTCACCTTGTATGATGATATGGGTGCTCCGATCGGTACATACAATGCTTATGTAAAGGATGTTCACGTAGGAAACTCTGCACAGATGACTGGTGCTTTGTCTGCTTCTTGGGAAATGTTCAAAGGTTTGAAACTGAGTGTAGATTACAACTATGCTGGTAAAAACTATGCTGACTTTGATCCCTCAAACCGTACAGATAAAAGCGATGCCGGAGTGGATGCATGGAAGTTGCCTGATTTTTACACAATCGACTTAGGTATGAGTTACCGCTTTGATCTGTGTAAAGGCCTGAAAGCTGTAGTCTATAGCAATGTGTATAACTTGACAAATACTCGTTATATTGCAGATGCCAAGGATGGAGCAAATCATGACTGGCGTTCAGCTTTGGTTTACTATGGAGTTGGAACGACCTGGTCTACCGGATTTAAAATTATGTTTTAATCGCTAAACGAAAAGACTTATGAAACTCAGATATAAATTAGTTGCTTTGTCTCTATTGGGTGTTGCTATTGTGGCTTGCGACCCGTTGGAAGACATTTATCAGAAATTGACTCGGAAGGTGTTACCGTGGTCAATGAGAAGGAAGAGTATGTGTTGACCAGTGCTGATTATGAAACGATCTCCAAGGCAGCACTGAAAGATGCGAAAACTAAGGCTGATACTGCATTGGCTAATAAAGTAAAGTCTGAACTGGCCTTGAATAGTTTTGCTTCAGGCGATAAATATATTCCTGCTGTATTGACTTCATTGTATCCTTCTTGGGGAAATGGTTCCACCATAGGTGTTACTTATCAGTTCCAGGGGATGCTTCTGAACTGGAAACTAAGTATGCGAATCTGGATTGGACATCTTTGTCGGATGAAGATTACATCAAGATCTGGGGAGCAGATGCTCCGGTGCGTTTCCTGTCACCCAGTCACGGCGTAAATGAAATCCCTGCTTTGCTTAAGAACAAATTCCCCAATGCTGTTGAAGGAGCTTATGTTTCTGTAGATTATAAATATGCTTCAGAAGAACCGTCATGGACAGGAAGTGTGAATCCTGTTTTCAGCGAAAATTTTGAGTCTCAGACTAAAGACGAAGATATTAATCTGAAGGGATGGGTTCAGCAATGTACAGTTGGTAAACGCACCTGGCAGGCTAAATTGAATAGTGGGAATTTGTATGCTCAGTTCTCAGCTAATGGATATAGTGACGGTGAAGTTGTTTCGTGGCTGGTTACTCCTGCCATTGCAGTGAGCAGTGCCGACTTGAATTTGACATTTGATCTGAAATATGGTTATTATAATGCTGATTGTCTGGATGTGTTGGTTTCTACAGATTTTGATGGAAACGACGTGGCCGCTGCCACCTGGACTGAAGTGACAGATCAATTTGCAGACTTTGATAAAATAGACAAGCCTTCCAGTGGTTATGGTGATGCTCTTGTTAATGTAGGAAGCATGTCATTGGCTTCTTATAATGGCCAGTCTGTATATGTGGCTTTCCGTTACACGGGAAATGGACCGAAAGCTGCTACGACAACCGTTCAGATTGATAATGTGACGGTAAGCAATCTGAAGTGGACGAATCTACCTGAAACAGAAGACCGTATTGCGTTGTTTGCTTTCAACGGTTCATCTTGGAAAGCATCCTCAGACGATGATGTTGTGTTGCTGACCAATGAGGATTATGATGCTATGGGAGCTCCGGGTACAAACAATAACTTTAGTTCATCTATTGATCCGGATAATTATGTTCCTCAGTTCTTGAGCGCTTATCTGCCTTATGCACAGAATGGTGATGAAATGGCTGTATTGTATAAGTTCTATAATTCATCAGAAAAGGTTACTACATTGGAGTCAAGAGTTTACACATTCAATGGCAGCTGGGCTCCGATAACCAATATTGTTACTAAAGAAAAAGAAACTTATATCATTTCTGGTGGTAAATGGATGTTCAGCCCGATCATTAATGTAACTCCAACTAAGGAACAGTTGCAGAAGCTGGTTGACTGGGTAGCTGAAAATCATCCGGGATATGTAGATGCGAAGTACAAGAACTTATCGGGTTTAGCAAGTGGTGATCCCCAATGAGCCCTCCCCAATATCCCTAATAGCGGGAATCATACAGCCAATAGCAAGGGTGTCCATCGCGAGTTGGAATCTGAAAGAAGCTGGCGGCAAACATCTGGTCTGACGGACAGAAACTTCATATAAGGCATAAGATCGGGGTAAGGTTGCAAAGCAAACCAAAGCCCTATAGCTATTCGGAATAGTCAATGTAAATGAAGCAGACATAAGATTGAAAGTTAATAGCCTTATCCGAGGAGGTCTCACGGACGCATGAGAATAGAAAAAAATCGAAATCAGCGGAGTAAAGTTTGCCGTGAGAAGTCAGCAGAAGTCATATTAGCAAACGTGTCGATAGGTTTGTGAAGGACTGAACCTAATAATTAAACGATAGTAATTGAAACATACCTAATGAAAGAACGAATGCAGAAAACATTATCCAAAGTTAATGGCTTCCCTCAAAGAGATAGGTCGGAAACCGAATGGTATGAGGGAGTGCAGACTTTCATGTGGATGTGTGAAGACAACATCGTGGAAGTACCATTCGACAATGAACACCTTTTCGAGCAAATCCTGAGCCCCGCGAATCTAAACCGAGCCTATAAGGCGGTAATTGGAAACAAGGGCAATGGCGGAATCGACAAGATGTCATGTGAACAGTTGCTCCCATGGCTCAAGACCCATAAGGATTTGCTTATCCGTTCCTTAATGGACGGTTCTTACCGTCCTAACCCAGTCAAAAGGGTAGAAATCCCCAAGGACAACGGCAAGATACGCTTATTAGGAATCCCCACGGTGGCAGACCGTTTGGTGCAACAAGCCATTAACCAAGTTCTGAGTCCTGTCTATGAGAAACAATTCTCCATTAGAAGTTACGGCTTCCGTCCGAGAAGAGGCTGCCACGACGCGGTAAGAGGAGCTCAAGAGATAATCAATACAGGCTACACATACGTAGCAGACCTTGACCTTGAACGCTTCTTTGATACCGTGAATCACAGCAAACTCATAGAAATCCTCAGCCGTACTATTAAAGACGGCAGAGTTGTCAGTCTAATACACAAATACCTCCGAAGCGGTGTAATCAACAAAGGTCTGTTTGAAACGAGCGAGGAAGGAACTCCCCAAGGAGGACCACTAAGTCCATTGTTAAGTAATATTATGCTTAATGAGTTGGATAAGGAACTCGAACGTAGAGGACATCTTTTGTGCGCTATGCCGATGACTCAATGATATTCTGCAAATCCAAAAGGGCAGCAAGAAGAGTCAAAGAGTCCATAACCCGGTTTATAGAGGGAAATCTATATCTTAAAGTCAACAAGGAAAAGACTGTAGTATCGTATGTTCGAGGAGTGAAGTATCTCGGCTATTCCTTTTATGTAATGAAAGGTAAATGTCGCCTTACAGTACACCTGAAATCCAAATCAAAGATGAAACTGAGACTCAAAGAGCTTACTAATCGTAGCAATGGATGGGGATACGTCAAGAGGAAACAGAAACTGAAAGATTACATCCGAGGATGGATTGGATATTATCATCTTGCCGATATGAAACGTTTTCTTCTTGATACTGATGAGTGGTTAAGACGGAGAATACGCATGTGTATATGGAAAGCCTGGAAGAAACCCAAGACCAAGGTGGCAAACCTCATTAAATGTGGTATAGAAAAATACAAGGCATGGGAATGGGGTAACACTCGCAAAGGTTATTGGCGTATCGCTGATAGTCCTATATTGAAAGTAGCGATAAATAACGATAGTCTGCGAAAGGCAGGGTATTATACCTTAATGGGTTCGTATCTCGAATGGCACCCAAAATAGGAACCGCCGTATGCCGAACGGCACGTACGGTGGTGTGAGAGGTCGGTAAACATGAAAATAGGAGATAAACACCTATGATTAATGTTTACCTCCTACTCGATTGGCCGTTTCTCGTTTAGAATTGTTACCTTTGTGCCCGATATTATAGTATAAATCTAATTGTAATGAAAACAAATGCATTAAAAGGCAGCTTCGTGAGGGGAGCTTTATTAGGGGGATTATTGGGCGTTTTTTCATCTTCATTATCGGCACAGGAGAAACTCCCGGTAGAAAATGATCTGAAGATTATTTCGTATAATATCCGTCATGGTGAAGGATTGGATGGCAAGACTGATTATGTCAGAATAGCCCGTATGTTCAGAGAGCAGCAGGCTGATGTCGTAGCGTTGCAGGAAGTGGACAGTGTGACGGGACGAAGCCATAAGAAGGATGTGCTTCGGGAGATTGCCAATGAAGCGTTGATGTATCCGGTTTTTGCAAAGGCTATATCATTCGACGGCGGATCTTATGGCGTTGGACTTTTGGCCAGGGAACATCCTTTATCTGTGGAACGCATTGCTTTGCCGGGGCGTGAAGAGGCCCGGGTTTTGTTGCTGGCAGAGTTTGATGATTATTATATCGGATGTACTCATCTGTCATTGACACCGGAAGACCAGCTTGCTTCTTTGGACGTTATCCGGAAAATTGCTTCACGGTTGAACAAACCTTTTTTGCTGGCAGGCGACTGGAATGCTCTTCCTGAAAGCCAGACGATACAGGAAATCCGGAAGGACCTCACCTTGCTGAACAATCTGAAACAGGCAACTTATCCTGCAAACAAGCCCGAAGATGTGATTGATTATATTGCAGTCTGGAAAGCTACGGGAAAATCTGTCGTTCAGAAAGGCGGAACTGTTTTACCGGACACGGTGTCTTCTGATCACCGTCCTGTGATGGCAAAAGTCCGCTTCCTTCAGCCCGCAGACCGTCTCTTGTATTCTGATCCGTATCTTCAGAATCCTACGGAAAACGGGGTTACGGTTATGTTCCAGACGAGAGCGATGGCTCATTGCTGGGTAGAGTATGGCACAGATACATTGAATCTGAAGCGTGCGGTTGCTTTGCGTGACGGTCAGGCTATCTGTCATGATATAGAGAATAAAATCCGTTTGTCCGGACTGGAGGGCGGTAAACCTTATTATTATAGAGTATGTGCCCGTGAAATAGGCGACTATCAGTCATACAGCAAAGCTTTTGGAGACACGGTGCGTACTTCATTCTATCGCTTTTGTCTGCCTGCACCCGGGCAGAAAGACTTCACTGCTATTGTGTTGAATGATATGCATGTGTATGGAAAGCTGGAGAATATTTTGGCGGAAAAGCTGGATTCAATACCTCACGATTTTGTCGTATTTAACGGTGACTGTTTGCCGGAACCTTCGGACAGAGAAGAGGCAATGGCAAATATAAATCGTCTGGCTCGTTTGTTCCACGGTTCCTCTTGTCCTCTGTTCTTTGTGCGGGGTAATCATGAGATTCGTAATGCCTATTCAGCCGGCATGCCTTCCCTGTTCGACAATCCGGGCGGCAATACTTATGGAGCATTTAACTGGGGAGACAGCCGTTTCATTATATTGGACTGCGGTGAAGACAAGCCCGACGACCATTGGGTTTATTATGGCTTAAATGATTTTTCCGCTTTCCGTGAGGATCAGGCTGACTTCCTGAAAAAGGAATTGAAAAGCCGGGAATTTACGCAGGCTTCCTGCCGTATATTGATCAATCACATTCCTTTGTGGGGAAATGACTATGATTATGTTCCTTGCCAGAAGTTGTGGGGACCTATTCTGCAGCATGCACCGATTGATCTGAATCTTTCAGCTCATACACATGATTTTGCATATTATCCCCAAAGGGAAGATCGGTAATCCTTTCCCTGTGTATGTCGGGGGAGGATATAACCTGGATGAAGCAACCTATGGCATCTTGCAGAAAAAGGGAGAGAAGATGACGTTCACTGTAAAGAAACTGGATGGAAAAGTTCTGTTGAAACAGGTTTTTGATTTGAAGAAGAAAGGATCTATTGCCGGTCTCAGATAAGGTTCCTGTTCACTTCGAAAAAAATGTATGGTCGTTGCGGCTGTATCGAGTAGTACGATTGGGTCACAACGACCGTACGTTTCGGTCACAACGACCGCACGATTGGGCCGCAATGACCGCACGATTTTTTTCAGACAAAAGGAGGGTCAGTTCGAAACGAAAAAAGTCTGCATCACGAAGGTGATACAGACTTTTCATTTTCTTTGTACACCCTCAGGGATTCGAACCCTGGACCCACTGATTAAGAGTCAGTTGCTCTACCAACTGAGCTAAGAGTGCATTCAGATCTTCAAGAGGTTCCTGGCGGATTCGAACCGCCGTACACGGTTTTGCAGACCGCTGACTAAGCCACTCATCCAAGGAACCGGATTGTTTTGATTTATCAGTAAGTTGGAGGTTCCTGGCGGATTCGAACCGCCGTACACGGTTTTGCAGACCGCTGACTAAGCCACTCATCCAAGGAACCAGTCTCGCTTTGCTATTGTTTTTCTCAATTGCGTTGCAAAGGTACAACTATTTTTGGAATCTGCAATACCTGGACGCTATTTTTTTGTTTTCTTTTCCGAACAGGTGTTCTGCTTTGAGGCCATACTGCACCCGGAACATCCGCAGCCACAGCCTGTTGTTGAAGAACTTTTTCTTCTGAAAAATTTTAGAAAATGTTTCCCTGCATACCAGATGCAGAGAAACAAAATAAGATATACAATGAGATCCTGTAAGTTCATCTTTTCCTGTTTAAATAATAAAACTTCCTATTTGGTACACGAGGAACGCCACGATCCAGGCCAGTACGGTTGTATAGCAGGCTGCAAAAAGTGGCCATTTCCAGCTTCCGGTTTCCTGCCTGATGGCAGCAAGGGTCGCAATACATGGGAAATAAAGCAGCGTAAAGAGCATGTAGGCAAAAGCAATGAGCGGAGTGATATCCGACTGCTGGGCGATACGTTCGGGAAGTGCATCGTCGTCCAGATTTCCGTCATTCGTATAGAGAACTCCCAGAGTACTTACAACAAGTTCTTTGGCTCCGACACCGGAAAGAAGTCCGACTCCCATTTTCCAGTCGAAACCTAAAGGCTTGATGATCGGTTCGATGGATTTTCCTATCTGGCCGATATAAGAGTTTTCCTGTTGTTCTGCCGTTGTCTGATAGCTGGAATGGTTGGGATAATATCCCAGGAACCATATAATGATGGAAGCAATCATGATTATGCCTCCCATCTTTTTCAGGTATTGTGCACCTTTTTCCCATGTGTGGCGCAATACGGACTTGCTGGTAGGCATGCGGTAGGGAGGGAGCTCCATTACAAAAGGAGTATCATCTCCTTTCACCAGGAATTTGCTGAAGATTCGTGCCATTAATACCGCCAGCAGGATGCCGACAGAATAAATAAGCAGCAGTATCAGGCTTTCCTTGCCGGGGAAAAAGGCTCCTACCAGAACCAGATAAATGGGAAGACGGGCACTGCATGAAATCAGGGGATTGATCAGAATGGTTACCAGTCGTGACTTGCGGCTTTCAATGATGCGTGAAGACATGATGGCAGGGACGTTGCAACCGAATCCCATGATTAGCGGGATAAAGGATTTTCCGTGCAGTCCCATCTTATGCATGATCTTGTCCATAATGAAGGCTGCTCTTGCCATGTAACCGGAATCTTCCATGAAAGAAATGAAAAGATACAGTAACAGGATGTTGGGCAGGAATACAATGACTCCTCCGACACCGCCGATCACCGCATCAATCAGCAGATCCTTGAATGATCCGTCCGGCATGTATGTGTTGACTGCGTTGCCTAACTGTTCTACCAGCCATTCGATGCCTTCTTTCGGATATTCACCGAAAATAAAGGTACATTCAAACATTAAATACAGGAAGATAAAGAAAATAGGGTAGCCCCAGACTTTATGCGTAACAATACTGTCTACAATCCGGGTGAACATTTCTGTATTCTGGTAGTTGTCGGTATAGGTTTCTTTCAGTGCTCCTGTTATAAAGCCATATTTCGCATCTGTAATAGCCTGTTCGCTGTCTTCGTTGATCGTTTCGAGCAGACGTTTGACTTCCTGTTCCTTGATCCGTAGAATTTCAGATGCATTCGGCAGGCTGGCAATGACATTTTTCTCGATGTCTTTGTCGTTTTCCAGTAGCTTGATGGCCAGGAAACGCGTAGAATATTTGTGGCGGATGGTTTCTGTCTTTCCGATTTCTTTCTTGACAGCATCTATGCTTCGTTCCAGTTCCGGTCCGTGATTGATATGGATATGGCGGATGAAGTTACGCGGAGTAAAGCTGTTCTCGTCGTCTTCGTGGCTTTCGAATTTATGGTCTGGAACGTATGCATCATGCCATTCACGGAACTCACGCAGAGCCTCGTTCTGTATTTCTTCCTTTTGTCCCATGAAGTCTGCACCTTCATACAGGCCGATAATGACATGGAAAAGATCATCAACCCCTTCTCCTGTCCGGCTGATTGTGGGAACCATTGGAACCCCGAGGAGCTGACTCAGTTTTTTTATGTTTAAAGTATTGCCGCTATGTTGGAGGGCATCGTACATGTTGAGTGCAACGACCATGCGGACGTTCATGTCGATGAGCTGGGTAGTCAGATACAGGTTTCGTTCCAGATTACCGGCATCTACGACATTTATTATGACATCGGGAGTTTCTTCAATGATGTGTTTTCTGACGTAAAGTTCTTCAGGACTGTAGGCAGACAGGGAATAAGTACCGGGGAGGTCTATTAGCCGGAAGTGATATCCCTGGAATTCAAAGTAACCTTCTTTGGCATCCACTGTCACTCCGCTGTAATTTCCTACGTGTTCGTGTGATCCTGATGCGATGTTGAATAAAGAAGTCTTTCCACAGTTCGGGTTACCGACAAGGGCGACATTGATGGTACGCCGTTTTCCCTGGGCTATAGCCCTCATTTCATTGTCGTTTACAGGAATTGTTTCTGAAATACCTCCATGGTAGGTGGTGCCGGTACTCAGGTTGCGGGCCTCTTCTTCGCTTACGACTTCGATCATGGAAGCTTCCTGACGCCGCAGGGAGATTTCATATCCCATAATTTTATATTTGATAGGGTCCTTAAGCGGAGCATTGAGCAGCACTTCTACTGTTTTCCCCTTAATGAATCCCATTTCGATGATACGGCGGCGGAACCCTCCGTGTCCCAGGACTTTGATGATAACCCCCTTTTCTCCTGTTTTCAGATCAGATAGTTTCATATAGCGATACTTTATTTAAAGCAATTCTAAATTCCGTGCAAAGATATAGCATTGTCTCCGATTGTGCAATTAATTTAGATCGTTTTTAAATAATTAATCCGCATCTTGTTCCGGATGGAAGCAGGATGCGGATGGAAAAATGTGTTGAATGCTTTTCTTTACCTGGAAGGATTCGGGAAGAATTTCTTCTTGTAGTAAGAATTGGCGGTATAGAGAGCTGCGGCCGGATTGTTTCCCGTAACTCTGTCTTTGGTGACCAGGGTAGTGACGTATGCTTCGGAATATTTGTAGAACAGGCTGTCATGTCCCACGCAAAGTCCGATGACAACATTCAGATCAGTATGTGCTTCATTCAGCAAGCGTGCCTGTAAGATGGGGTTACACATGGAAGCTCCGATGCTTTCACATTGTGGAGGAATTCCCATGGAAGTCTTGCTTTGTCCGGCCACCTTGCAGATCACAGAATATGGCTCAAAGTCATTTGCGCGGAGAATCTGGGCAAAAATACGTGCTTCGTTGATGAGTCCGATGCAATTGGCTATTCCGATTTTGTGTGCATTGATCTTACGTGCAAATTCCATGATTTCCTGAACTCTTGTCCATTGGCAATATCCTTCATATTCCACTTCAGCACTGGCAATCATGATTTCCCGGTTTTTACCTTCGTCATATCGTTCCAGAGCCCATTGTCTGTCGTCTTCTTTCAGGTGGGTTGTCGGACAGAAGGGAGGATAAGTGCGGTCCTTGAATTTGCAGTTTTGTGTTCCGCAGTCTACACAGGTGTGGGTTTGTTCTTTTTCCATTTTTTGTATGAATGATTGGTTGTTTCTTTGAACAAAGGTATGTTTTTTAGCTCAGGATAATCAAATGAGAAGGATATTATCATTAAAAATTTCATCCGGTTTTATGGGATTTCAAGTGCAGTTAACCGCGATTCTTCCAAAGGTTTCTGTTAATGGAAGTTTATGGCTGTTTGTGAGTTCTTAAAACGTGTTATAAAATAGCGGTTTTTGCTGATTTTATTTGCGGAATCCCCAAAAGTCCCTACCTTTGCAATGTGTTTTTCATAGTATTAGATTTAAGGTTAACAAAGGTTGGAGTACAGCGGTACTCCTTTTTTTATGTCCATACCCCAAGTTTCCGGGTATAAAAAAAGGCTGTCCCACATTTCTGTGAAACAGCCTTCTCAAATCAATCAGATTAATGAATTTCGATAACACGATTAATCTTGGCCTTTTCCTCTGGAGTACGTTTAGGCAGATCAACGGTCAATACACCATCGGTGACATTTGCGCTGATTTTATCTTTTTCAACATCGTCCGGAAGGACAAGTGCTTGTTCGAATTTGGAGTATGAGAATTCGCGACGCAAATATTTACGGTTGTTATTGTTTTCTTCTTTGGTCTCATTCTTCTTTTCCATACTGATGACCAGTTCGTTGTCTTCACTCAGATGAATGTTAAAGTCTTCCTTTGTCATACCTGGAGCGGCAACTTCTACCTTATAATCAGTATCACTTTCCAGGACATTGATGGCCGGAGCTGTTGCATTGGCTTTTACCATCCAGTCGTTGTCGAAGAAATCATTGAAAATGCTCGGTAACCAATTCTGATTGTAATTTTTTCTAATCGGTGTCATAGTTGTAATCTCCTATATTTAGTTTTTTGTTTCTTGTTTCTGAACCTCTCAGCCTTCAGGGCTTTCGCGATTCGCCTAAGAATGTGCAAGATGTATGCCTGTTGTCAGTTTGTCAGAGAGTATGAACTCTTTTTTAAACGACTGAAAACTATTTTAATCAGAGGCACGGAGATTTTAAACTATTGAAAGCTTTATTGAAATAAAAGAACTGACATATAAGGGACACTTTGGCAGTGGCTGTCTGGTCCCCTTATATGTCAGTCAAAATAAAGTCTGTCCGGTTCAGGCCGGAATGCATCCGGAAAGGACTTCTGCCAGTTCGGCCTGTCCGTTATCGGTTGCCAGCTGGATACCTTCTTTTAAGGTTTCCAGACCTTCCGGAGTCGTTACAAAAGCATCAAAAACCTGAATAGTCTGGATCTGGTTGATGATGAAGGTGCGTGCTTCCGGATGATGGGCGCAGATTGCCGTGATGTGGTCTGTGTCCAGATTTTCACTGAACATTTCCTGAAACATCTGTTTGTAAGGCAAGCTGTAGCTGTTTGTTTGTGGCTGGAAACAGATATAATGCAAGTGCCGCAACGAGATTCTTCCGTTCTTATCCTTGTAGGTTATGCGTACCGGATGATAGCAGCAGATTGCCGTAAGGAGTGTTTCGGCAACTTCCGGGCCATTTCCTTCATTGGAGAAGTCACAGGTGATTTCAGGAGTGGAATACGGATTTTTCATTCCTTCTATCCGGCTGATTTCCTCATTGGGAATGTAAAATTCTTCATCCAGAATCAGTTCATGACCTTCGACGCCCCAGTCAAACAGTCCATTCTTGATATGGATGTTTTTGGTTGTGAAGATGTGCTGGCTTTTCCGGACGGTCGTAATGCGTATATATTCATATTGTTCGCTTAACTCCTGCAGCGTATTCTTTGTATCCTTCTGTGACGGAGCAGACGGTGATGTTTGTTCTTGCTCCAGCGCTTTGATCGTTTCTTGCAGGATTGTTATTTCGCGGAGGGCTGATGAAAGCTTATCTTCGGTTTCCTTCTGCTGTTTTTCTGCTGTGAGCCGTTTGGATTGCTCATGCTTCAGTTCTTCAGCAATCGATTTCAGTTTGTTTTCAGAACCGGTCAGTTTTTCTTTTGCTTCGTTGATCTGAGCTTCCAGTTCTTTATTGGCTGAAAGAGTTTGTGCAAGTTTGTTTTCTGCAACTTGACCTTTCGTTTCGGTCTGGTCCTGCAGTTCTTTCAGCTGGTCTATTTCCTTTTCCAGCTTTTGGGAATATGTTTGCGCTTCTTTCAGACTGGAGAGCAGTTCCTGATTCTTGGAAGTATATTCTTCTACCTGGAAAGCCAGCTGGCTGTTTCTGCTTTCGTTTTCATCCAGTCGGGTGTTCAGTCCCTTCAGACTGGCTTCTGACTGCTGAAGTTGTTGTTCCAGCTTCTGAATGTTACTCCGAAGAGTAGTCAGTTCTGTTTCGGCTTCTTTATTCTGGTTTTCACTGTCTTTGTAGCGGATATCCATCTTTTGGATCTGGATAAGAGCTTCATTGAGTGATGTCTCTGTTGTTTTAAGTTTCTCTTCTTTTTCAGAAACGGTCTGGGAAAGAGCATCACGTTCAGCTTCAGTACGGCGTATTTTTTCCTGCAGCTCCTGGATGTCTTGCCGGGCATTCAGCAAGTTCTGCTCCTTTTGCTGTAAAGAAGTGTCAGTATCTTGATGGAGATTCTTTATTTTTTCTTCGTAAGAATCCTGTTGGGCCTTCAGACTGTTATTCAGCTGATTATATTTCTCCTGAAGATCCTCCAAGGCTTTTTCCTTGTCTGAAATATCCTTCTGCAATTGTTTGATCAGCTCATCTTTTTCGTCGATGTGACTGTTGAGTTCCTTGTTTTGCAGACATATTTCCCCCATGGTCTTCTGGTGTTTTTCCTCGTTTTCCCTGACGCTGGTCTGATAAGCAGTCGCTTCGGCTTCCAGACGGCTTATCTGCTTTTCCATGGAACTAATTTTATCTGAAGCGTGGCGTAACTGTGTGGAAATTTTGACATTCTCACCTTGTACCCGATTAAATTCGGCCTGTAATTCATCAATATCAATTCCTGCAAACTTTTTCAGCAGTTGAAGTACGTATTTGTTCATTGTTTGTCTGTTTGGTTTAATTATTCCTGCAAATAACGTGAATTTTATTGAAAAATCCTATCTTTTGATTAAGTTTGCAGTCCAAAACGAAATGAAAAATGGAAGATTTTGTATCAATCAACGTAAATACAGGAAGAAGCAGGACAAACAGCTTGATCAATCGTAAAATGATTTTCCGTATATTGGGAATTCTGCTTTTCATGGAAGCTGCCATGTTTTTGGTGTGTGCGAGTGTGTCGTGGTATTATCGGGAAAAAGAATATATCTATTTCATCTATTCCATATTGATTAATGTGGGAGTAGGGGGAGTACTTTTGCTGTTGGGCCGTAATGCACCGAATATGGTGACCAGACGGGACGGCTATTGCATTGTGGCTTTTACCTGGCTGCTGTTTACCGCTTTTGGTATGTTGCCTTTTTATTTGAGTGGCGAGATACCCTCCATTACGGATGCTTTTTTCGAAACGATGTCTGGTTTCACTACAACTGGAGCTACGATATTGGACGATATTGAAGCGCTTCCTTATGGAATGCTTTTCTGGAGAAGTTTTACGCAGTGGATTGGCGGATTGGGTATTGTGTTCTTTACCATAGCGGTATTGCCGATTTTTGGAGTCGGTAATCAGGTCCTTTTCTCTGCTGAGGCCACGGGAGTTACCCATGATAAGATTCATCCCAAAATCAGTGTAATGGCCAAGTGGATCTGGACTGTTTATTTGATCCTGACGCTGACTCTTATTGTTTTGCTGGTATGGGGAGGTATGAGTGTCTTTGATGCCGTGTGTCATTCTTTTGCTACGACGGCAACCGGCGGATATTCTACCAAGCAGGATAGCATCGCTTATTGGAATTCTCCGTTTATAGAATATGTGACGGCTATTTTCATGATTTTGTCAGGCGTAAACTTTTCTCTTTATTTTATGTGTCTGAAGGGAAAATGCAAGCAGCTTTTCCGGGATGATGAATTCAAGTATTACCTGATGTCGATCGGTGGAGTTACTCTCTTGATAACAATCTCCCTGGTCCTTCAGAATCATTATGGCATGGAAGTTGCCTTCCGCAAGGCGTTGTTTCAGGTTGCTTCATTACATACTTCCTGTGGATTTGCAACAGATGATTATGTAAAATGGGCACCTTTTACATGGATGCTGCTGATCTATACAATGCTGGCAGGAGGATGTACTGGTTCGACCGGTGGAGGAATCAAGAATATGCGTTTGCTGATTGTGATCCGTAATATCAAGAATGAGTTTAACCGGTTGATGCATCCCAGGGCAATTTTGTCAGTGAAGGTTAACAGACAGGCTGTTTCTCCGGCCACTATCTCTACGGTATCTACGTTTATTCTGTTTTATCTGATCTGTATTTTTGTCAGCTGGACTGTGCTGATGTTTCTGGGTATTGGCTTGACGGAATCTTTCAGTCTTGTTGTTTCCAGTCTGGGTAATGTCGGCCCTGGACTTGGAGTATTCGGACCGGCCTTTTCCTGGAGTGCACTTCCCGATGTCGCGAAATGGCTTGTATCTTTCCTGATGCTGATCGGACGTCTGGAATTGTTTGGAATCTTATTGATGTTTGCTCCCAGTTTCTGGGAGAAGCGGTGATGGGAAACGCTTGTGTACGGCTGATAGAAGGGCCATTGGTGTTTTGTCGGTGAAAGGAGAACACCGGGCACTGTTGCAAAAAAGGTAAAAAAACGATTCGTTGTATTGATGAAAAGAATTCGGCGTTTGCAGTAAAACGTTTCGGCGTTTTAAAAAAATGTGGCGGCGAATGGAGACACCGGTACTTAAATGAATCTGCGGGCCCTGAGAATTGTGATGCAGGGTACTACAGTTCGTATAAGGAGGAAAAATAGCCGAAATTCCCGGAATGGAACTTGAGGATAAAAAGAATGGCATGTGCAATGAAACAGAAGTATGGATTTCATGAGCACATGCCATTATATTTGGAGAACAGTTAGTCTATAAATCTTTTGGCCAGATCCTGGAACTGTTCGATTCTTCTGTCGCGCAGGAACGGCCACCAGCGGCGGACGTTTTCGCTTCGGCTCATATCGATTTCAACCACCAGGTTTTCTTCTTTGAGATTGCTGGCCTGAGCGAGAAGTTCACCTTGAGGACCGGCTACAAAGCTGTTGCCCCAGAATTGAATGCCATTGGTCTGGCCGGAAGGATCAGGTTCAAGACCAACCCGGTTGACTGAGATGACAGGAAGCCCGTTGGCTACGGCATGTCCTCTCTGTACGGTTACCCATGCGCCGAGCTGTCTCATCTTTTCTTCCTGCGTATCACTGCTTTCCCAGCCGATGGCAGTCGGATAAATCAGCAGTTCGGCTCCTTTCAGTGCCATTAGCCGTGCTCCTTCGGGATACCACTGATCCCAACAAACCTGGACGCCCAGTTTTCCGATAGAAGTCTGGATCGGTTCGAAACCTAAGTCACCGGGAGTGAAATAGAACTTTTCATAATAGGCTGGATCGTCGGGAATGTGCATTTTCCGGTATTTTCCGGCGATGCTTCCGTCGGAGTCAAAAACGACGGCTGTATTGTGGTACAACCCCGGCGCCCGGCGTTCAAAAAGTGAAGTGACCAGTACAATGTGATATGCTGCAGCCAATTCACTGTAGAAACCGGTAGAAGGACCGGGAATGGGCTCTGCCAGATCGAACATGTTGGTGTCTTCAGTCTGGCAAAAATACGGTGTATTGTGCAATTCCTGCAAAACAACCAGTTGTGCTCCAGCCTGTGCCACAGAGGCAATGTTGCGGTGAAGCTTTTCCAAATTGAATTTGATATCGTTGGAACATGCTTGTTGAACGATACCGACGCGAATGATCTTCTTCATATTTAACGGTTTATTTTACTTCTTTGGGATATTGCATGGTGACACAATGAAGGGAACCATGCTGCTGGATCAGGGCTCTGCAATCAATTCCGATAATCTCTCTGTCAGGAAAGGCTTGTGCCAGAACATCCTTGGCCTGCATGTCCTTGTCCGGCTGTGCATATGTCGGATATAATACAGCATCGTTCATAATCAGGAAATTGGCATAAGTTGCAGGCAGCCGCTCTCCTTCTTCACTGTAAATAGCATCAGGCATGGGGAGAGGAAGCAGCCGGTAGGGAAGACCTTCAAGAGTACGGAATGTCCGGAGTTGTCTTTCCATAGCCTGCAGACTCTCATAATGTTCATCTTCAGGGTTTGTACATTGTACATATACGATAGTATGGTCCGGACAGAGACGCGCCAGAGTATCTACATGGCTGTCTGTATCATCTCCGGCCAGATAACCATGGTCAAGCCACAATATCTGCTGCAAATTAAAGCGTTCCTTCAGATAATCTTCCAACTGTGCACGGTCCATCGTATCGTTTCTGTTGGGAGCCAGTAAGCAGGTGGAGGTAGTAAGCAGGGTTCCGCATCCGTCGCTTTCAATGGATCCGCCTTCCAGAACGATGTTGCGGCAATTGACATAACTGCCCTTTAAGCAATCAGCCTTGATCAGTTCCGAGTTGATCAGGTTGTCTTTATTGGCAGCAAACTTCATGCCCCATCCGTTGAAACAGAAATCAAGCAGCAACGGAGCTGATTCGTTTTGGAGCAAGGTGATAAATCCATGATCGCGTGCCCAGGTATCATTGGTCGGACACGGTATGTAACAGATGTTGTCGCGATAGGCAAAATTTTCCAATACTGCAGGAAACTGAGGCGCGACAAGCAACAAGGGTTGCCGTTGAGCAATATGAGCGGCTATCTCCAGAAAGCATTTCTCTACTTCTTCCAGCATGTATGCCCAGTCTGTATCCTTGTGAGGCCAGGTTAGCTGAATGTAGCTTTGAGGATGCCATTCCGCCGGTAAATAATAGTTTTTTATTTCCATCATAGCTGTTTGTTATGTATATGTGATTCACTTAATTTTCTTTATTGTCTTTGTCTGGCGAACTTGTTTTCTCCTCGTCAGCCGGTCGGGCTATTGTCTGTGGCTGAGAGTATTTCTCTTCGTCATTCTTCTTTTGTCTGGAAGTCCGTAGTTTTCTACGGCGCAGGAACCAGTCGATAAGCTCTTTCCAGTTGCTGAAATCTTTGTTGTACATAATACCGATACCTTGTGTCGTTAAGGTTGATTTGGTAAAGTACCGGTCATTTGTCTGGTTGTATCCTCTTAATCGGAAATCTCCGTTTTTACTTAACAGCCAGATGGCTTCAAAGTCTCCCACGAAGTTTGTGTTCCGCATGGTATTTTCCCGGTAGCCGAAGTTACCGTTGATGATCAAACGGTTGTTCAGCATTCGTCCGGACAGGATTGCTTCTGCTTCCACATCACTCCATCCTTTTTCGCCGGTCGTCAGGTTAGTTCCCAGATTCCAATTCTGGCTGTCAATGACTTGTGAAAGCATGTTGTTCAGTTGCCCCGACAGTGTGCTGAAAGCCAGAGAACTGGTTGCGTCAGACTGGCTGGCATTGTTATAATCGTATGCATAGAACTTACCAACACTCAGCAAGTAAATGATTTGTGTATTCATTTGTTCTTCTGTACTGGTAAGACTTCTCACCAACTCCCGGTCTTCTTCATTGACCGTTGGCAGTTCCAGATCGAAGGTCAGATTAGGAGAGGTAAGATTTCCGGTCAGATTCAGCAGACAGTTGACGCGTACATTTCCTTTTGATGATGTTGCATTGGCAATCAGATCGTTAAGAGATGCTGAATTGACGGTGTATACTGCCTGTACATTTAAGTTGGCAGCTTTGGGATTTCCGTTGAAAGTAACAATACCTCCCGGCTGGAGCGTAAAGTCTTTGCGGATGACATTTTGCATACTCATTTTATAAATACCCTGCGCTATATTGTAGTTTCCGAAAATCTGGAAATCGCCTTTATTGAAAAAGTTGATACGCAGGTTTCCTGTTCCGGTAGCTGAAATATAGTCACCCGCAGCCGGGTCCATGATAATCTTCATGTTTGCTTCGGGCGTAGGCTCGATCTGCAAATTGATGTGAACATCCAGAGGGGTATCATCATCTTCTTCCTCTTCCGGGCGGTTCAGATAGTGATAAACCTCAGTCTGTATGATTTCCTGTTTGCGCTTGGGTGTACGGTCTACGAATGTAATAAACTGGTTATTGGTGGCTTCAGCCACCGTACCCAGAACATAGGCAAAAGCTGTATTTCTGTCCGCCCGCATGTTCCCGTCTACATTCAAAGCATTGTCTCCTCCTCGTATGGACACATCGCCGGTTGTGTAAATTCTTCCATAGAACGGGAAGTCCGGTGTTTCTCTGCTGGTATTATAAACCAGCATATTATTGGTGTTGAAGGCGAACTGATAGGCTAAGTTTTTCAGTTTTGTATGTCTTAATGTTCCCTGGGCCGTTCCGTGGTTTCCCTCAGCATCCGTCAACTGCACGTTCTGAAACTTGAATTGTCCGGAAGTGATATGGACAGAGTCTGCCTGCGCTTCGAAGCGGGTATTAAGGATATTAACTTTCATTCCCATATTGGCTTTGACATCTCCTTCCAGGTCAAGTCCTGAGAATGGCCCGTATAATCTGACATTTCCGTGGGCTCTTCCTCTTACATCGGTGAAGATACTCTTGACAAAAGGCTGTAGAAAAGCCAAAGTTGTACCTCCGGCTTGTATATGTAAGTCGAGTCCTTTCAGTTTGGGTGAAACATAGCCGTTTACCATAGTGGTATGGAGACTGTCCTCCCGAATATCAGCAAGCAGGCGTACTCCTCCCAGCTCTTTGTCCCAACTGCCGGTGATGTCTGCCTGTCCAAGCAAAGCGTCATTCAGGGAGAAATCCTTTACATTCAGTTTTGCCAGCATGACAGGTTCATCAAGAATATGATAGAGAGAGACTTTTCCGCTGGTCAGTCCATAGAACTTGACAGCATGGAACTGGATCATATCCATAATATACAGCAGATTAATGTTTTTCATATTTACCAGACAAGAATCTGCGCTGGTTTTTCCAAGCCTTCCGTTAATCCTTAAATACTGGTCTTGATGTTCAAACAGGAAGTCATTTATTTCAATGCTGTCCTTGGCTATGCTGATGGCTGCAGGGTGAATGTGCCAGGTTGTGTCATTCAGAACGACACGGCTGGGCAGGATATCTATGTAGGTTTGTATTTGTTTCTTGTCAGCCGATTGATTGAAACTGGCAATTGCATCAATTTCCCCACTTGTAAGTTACGTTGGTGTTGTTTCCCCAATTCACTGTAGTGTGCAGACGGTCGTCTTTGGCATTGGCATTCAGGCTGAGGTTAAGCATGCTGCCTTTTTTCATCATCATGTTTGCCCGGACCTTGCATTGCAGCTGGTTTCCCGGATTTTCACAGAGAATCGTTCCCGATTCATAGCGGGTATTGTTATAAGTGAATTCCGGAAAATATCCGTTTACTTTCAGACGGGTAAGGCTGTCATTGAAGTAGCCGTTTAAGGTTGCCGGCATTTTGAGATCCAGCGGAATACCAATGACTTTAGACAACAAGTCGCTGTTTTCCATTTTTAAATCAAAACGGAAATCGTTGTTGGATTTGATTTGTTTGGTTTCTGCCGTCAAAAGTGACGGGATGTAACGCTGCACTGTTTTGATGATGCTGGCGGAAATGGTTTGATAAGAATAATTCCCTTGTATAGTTCCTTGCAAAAAGGGAGAATTGATTTTGATTTCTTTTCTATACCTTTATTCCCGGCTGTAATGGTCAGATTGGGCATAAAGTAAGATAGATTCTCCATCGGATTTCTGACGGACAAGCTGTCCAGTTGGATTCCCCCTTGCATATCGTCAATCGAATGACCGGAGAAATCTGCTGTCAGGTTTAATGAGATATCTGTATTTTGGTATTTATCAGTGAGCCGGAGTGCGTTGGGCCGGAAGTTGCGCATGATAGCCCTCAGATTAAAATCGGGTGTTTTTTGCGCCGTATTGAAATTTCCTTCAATATTGATCAGCCCATTCTCGTCATCCAGTGCGAGGCGTCCGTTGAAGCTTTCTGGACGGTATTGTCCGTCCAATGTGATATTCTGATATTCATAATGATTGTATTCCAGAGAAGAAATCACTCCTTTAATATATGATTCGGGTTGGTTGTTACGATATTTGAGTCCTTTTAGTTCAATGTCGAATGCAGCATTCCCGAATTTGTTTCCTTTGGCTAACAGTTTTCCTATTCTTAATTCCTTGCTCTTTATCTTTCCGGAATAAGAATGCGCATTTGTCAACGTATCAGTATGCATGGTTACGTTAGCCTGTACATTTCCGGCTCCACTCCGGATCAGACCGTGCATAGTCAGCAAATGGGGATACCCCGAAACGTCTCCGTTAAAATGGAAATAATTGATTCGTTTCAAGATTCCCGGTAAGTCCTTTTTCCCGGTCAGATTCTGATGCAGCCAGTTAAATCCCTTTTCATTGATGTCCAGATGGGATACCTTGCCGAATATATATGCAGAAGAATTTTTGCGTTCTCCATTGAAGAGTGCTTCAGCCTGAAGCTGGAGGTCTTTATCCGGATTGGTCAGATAAAAGTCACTGCATTGGATATGCCGGTTATGTCCGTTAATCGAGAATTGTAACTCGAACGGATCGTTGAAGTGCTGAAAGGCTGGCAGAAAGCAGGACAAATCGGATAGGGTGACTGAAGCCTGTACCTTCCCCATGTAACGTATGTCTTGTGGCATGCCGGACGTTTGCCTGATACTGTCATAGGCAGCGGACAGCGTATCTACTCGGAATGTTGTTTTGGGCAGACTTATTTCTATGCCGTTAGCTTGTAATCCCTGATGGTTTGCGGTAGCACGCAAGGTGATACGTTTAAGTTTGAGTCCGCATTGCTCATAAAAACTCATACGTCGTATCTGCGCATTCAGAGAATCGTTTGAGAGGGCTTTTAAGGCTAAAGTTGCCGAAAGGTTTGTAATTCCGATGTGGTTCGTGTTGAATACACCTGGAGTTTCCGGAGCAGACAACAGGTCATAATGAATTTGTCCACGACGAATAAGGATCGTGTTAATCCTTAAATCAATATTGCTTTTTTCTTTCGTACTGTCTTTCTTCGCGAAAGTATTCAGGATGAATTGGAAATTAGCATCTTCATCAGGAGACGGTTTGTTCAGTCTGGCGTTGAGGCCAAACAATTGTACGCTATTGATGCGTATTTTCCCTTGCAGGAGTGAAGGAATATCCACTTTTGCGGAAAAGCGGGCTATTTTAAGCATATCTTTTCCGGAGCGGTCCTGAAGTGATACATTCTGAATGATGATGCGGTTGAGAAGACCTAAGTTGATATTTCCTATATTGACTTCAGTGCGAAACAAACGATGCAATTCCTGGCTGGCATAATGACTGATTTGCTTTTGGACAAAAGGGATGCTCAAAAGTATGATTATTCCGAAGTAGATGACCAGTGTCAGAATAATAAGGGTTCGTATGGTATGTTTTATTCGCTTGAAATGACTCATTGTTTTATAAAAGTCTACAAAAGTACAATTTTTTTTGTTTTCAGCATGATCCGGCTAGTTAAAGGAATTAAAGAACCGGTTATAATGTGTCAATAGTTCGTTAAAAATTAACCCAGCCTAAGCGGCTCTGGCAGTAAATAAAATGAGTTCTTTGAAAAGTTTGTCAATTAATTGCGTGTTTGGTTCAATCCCAAACACGCAAATAAATCGTTCAAGCATGTAAGCATTGTGTATGACTGACTTGCATGATGATATGGAATATTTTATTCCCATCTTCTTACAGGCAGCCTTGGCGAGGTTTATAGCTGCAAGTGATGCATTAAAGTGGAATGCCAGTTTCCTGAAGTCTGTAGACTGACGGTTTGTTATTCCGGCATGTTGCTTGGCATCCCGAAAGCAGAATTCGAGTTGGAAACGTGTTCTGTAAAAATCCAGGACATCCTGTGCGTTCTGTATTTCGTTTGTAGAGAAATACAGCGCCATTTGTCCGTTCTTCCATCCATGGGGTACCATACAGCCAGGCTCACAAAGCGTTTGAGTGCTTTGGAGTATGCTTTCAGTCCGTAAAGTTTACCCTTGTTCACTTTGTACTCGGTACATCTTGTGATGTCCAGATTTTCAAAGTCAATTTTCTCGTCATGTAATTTTGGACGTCCGCGTTTTCCTGTCCTATTTTCTAAGGTGGGATAAAACAATACGGCATCATTCCTGAAACGGCTTATTACGTGGAAACCGTTATCGTACAATGGTTTGATGAAAGTTGCCTTTGAAAAAACGCATCACATACGACTCGTGCCAGAAATACGTTTCAACTGTTCCTGTATGCTGATAAGGTAAGAGCTGTACCAGTCAACAAGATTCTTCTCACAGCTTTCCAGCGTTGCGTTGTCAGGTGTCTGTACAGAGCCCAAAGTCATACATTCATGGTTGTCAACGTCTATAACTCCAATACCGGTTATTTCCAGTCCACGTTTGTATTCACCGGCACAACCGGACCAGAAATAGCCAATCCACGGCGTTTTGCTGCCTGATTTTGGAATGAAAGACGGATCAACGGCTATCGCCTTGCGACCACCTTTTAAGGTGTTCCCTGATGATGGCTTCATTGAAGGAAAACCAGTCAAAGCCGTCGTTCTCAAAATTGTTGCGGTATGTCTGTTCCGAGAAACATCCATACCGTCCCATTTGCAGGAAATTGATGCGGTCAGGTATAGCCATGAATAATTTCATTGCATCCATGAATACTTTCTGAAAAGATTTGCTTATATTTACAGCTGATTCGAGAGCGTTTCTGCACTCGGATTGGTATTGCATAAGGAGTGATTCTTTAGTCATAATTAAAAGTGGTGAAGTACTTCTAATTTACTAAAAATCAGTGAATTATGCAATACTTTTTCTGTTAATTTTCAGCTGTTTAGCATATCTTTTTCATCCCTTTTCTTACTCCTTGACGATTTATTCTTGACAAGTATTTCAATGATCTCTTGACTATAATTTTGAACCCGATTATGACGATTCTATGTTTAATTTTAATTTATCGGTAAATAGGCATGGTCGGATACCATATCCCCTGGAAAGATATAGAACATGCCATTGTAAATAATATTGCGGGGGTAAGCACGGCCCTGATTATTCTGTTGATTATCGGAGCACTCTCTGCTGCCTGGATGTTGAGTGGGGTAGTTCCTACTTTGATCTATTATGGAGTACAGGTTATTCATCCGAAGTTTTTTCTGGTTTCTTGCTGTATAATCTGTGCTGTTGTGTCAGTAATGACTGGCAGTTCCTGGACTACCATTGCTACTATTGGTATTGCTTTGCTGGGAATTGGTAAAGCTCAGGGATTTGAGGAGGGATGGATTGCCGGGGCCATTATATCAGGAGCCTATTTCGGAGATAAGATCTCTCCTTTGTCAGATACCACAGTATTGGCATCTTCCGTGACAGACACTCCGCTTTTTACGCATATACGTTACATGATGTTTACTACTGTTCCGTCTATGCTGATCACTTTGGCTATTTTTATAACAGTGGGATTTATGAATTCTTCTGAGTTGGGGACTGATGCCGTACTATTTACAGATGGCCTGGCTGAGCGGTTTCATATTTCGCTCTGGCTCTTGATCGTTCCGGTTATTACCGGAATTTTGATCGCACGTAAAGTTCCTTCTATTGTTACCCTGTTTATTTCTACAGCCTTGGCGGTGATTTGTATGTTGTGCTTTCAAACGGATGTTTTGCTGGAAATTGCCGGCACGGTACAGAATAGGGGAGAAGCTTTATATCGGGCCACATTGACTTCTTTATTCAGTGCAACTCAATTAACAGCCTCTTCTTCGGAATTAAGTGAATTGATAGCAACTCGTGGCATGGGAGGTATGATGGATACCATTTGGCTGATCCTTTGCGCCATGTGTCTGGGCGGTGCAATGACAGCTTGTGGTATGTTGGGAAGTATTACTTCGGTTTTTGTACGTCTGACGCGATGTCTGGTTGGAATGATTGCCTCTACGGTAGGAGCCGGTCTGTTTTTGAATCTGGCTACGGCAGATCAGTATATATCCATTATCCTTACCGGAAACATGTTTAAGGAGATTTATCGGAAGAATGGCTATGAATCCCGTTTGCTGAGCCGTACAACAGAGGATGCTGTTACTGTTACCTCTGTATTAATTCCATGGAATACCTGTGGAATGACACAGGCAACCATTCTCAGTGTGCCAACACTGACTTATTTGCCTTATTGTTTTTTTAATCTGCTCAGTCCGTTAATGAGTATCCTGGTGGCTAGCTTAGGTTATAAAATATATCGGATAGGGACAGATGTAAGTGAGAAAAAGAATGTTTAACCCAATATAATAGATAGCATGAAGAAACATATTACTTTGGCTTGCCTGGCTGCCTTGACTTTGACGGTTCAGGCGCAGCAGGGAGGCATTTCCAATGAAATGCTGAAACAGATTCAGTCCTCGTATAAGAATACGTCGGCAGATAAAGCGATTCGCAATGCAATAGGAGGTACTGATATCCGGAAACTGTCGTTAAATCAGGAGAATCAGCAAGGACTTGATACTGATTTTTCCATTAAGGTAGAATCAAAAGGTATTACAGACCAGCAGTCGTCTGGAAGATGCTGGCTTTTTACAGGTCTGAATGTGATGCGGGCAAAGGCTATCGCCCGATATAATCTTCCTTCTTTGGAGTTTTCTCAGGCATATTCGTTTTTCTGGGATCAGTTGGAGAAGTCCAATCTGTTTTTGCAGGGAGTAATTGATACGGCAAAAGAGCCGATGAGTAACCAGACAGTAGAATGGCTTTTCAAACATCCTTTGAGTGATGGCGGTACATTTACGGGAGTAGCTGATATCGTTTCAAAATATGGATTAGTTCCCAAAGAAGTGATGCCTGAAACTTATAGCAGCGAACACACTTCTCAGATGTCGTCTTTGATCGGACTGAAACTGAAAGAATATGGGCTGGAACTGCGCGAAAGCGTACAGAAAGGAATGGATGTCAAGAAGATAGAGGCGCGTAAGACCGAAATGCTGGAAACGGTATATCGGATACTGGTGTTGAATCTGGGTGTTCCTCCTACGGAATTTGATTATGTCCGTAAGGATGTAAAGGGAAATCCTGTTGAGACAGAGCATCACACTCCAATGAGTTTTCTGGAGAAATACGGAGATAAGAATCTGCTGACCAATTATGTGATGGTGATGAATGACCCTTCACGTGAGTATTATAAATGTTATGAAATAGATTTTGACCGTCACCGTTATGACGGTAAGAACTGGACATATGTGAATCTTCCGGTAGAGGAAATCAAAGAGATGGCCATAGCTTCCTTGAAAGATAGTACACGTATGTATTTTTCCAGTGATGTGACTCAGTTGGACTCTAAGCGAGGATTGCTGGATGTGAATAATTATGACTTTGGTTCTCTGTTGGGAACGACTTTCGGTATGGATAAAAAACAGCGAATCCAGACTTTTGCCAGTATGTCAGCTCATGCTATGACTCTAATGGCTGTAGATCTGGATGAAAACGGAAAGCCAAAGAAATGGATGGTAGAAAATAGCTGGGGCGCTCAGTCTGGTTATAAAGGACATTTGATCATGACCGATGAATGGTTTAATGAATACATGTTCCGTCTGGTGCTTGAGACCAAGTATGTACCCAAGAAGGTTCTTGACATATTCAAGCAGAAACCAGTTCGTCTGCCTGCCTGGGATCCGATGTTTGCTCCTGAAGAGTGACAGATGTTTTATGAAATTACCGCCGGTAATAAGCTTGAGACTTATGCCGGCGGTAATTCATTTGTAGCTTTTGTTGAAGAAAAACAGATTCCCTTTGGCTAAACTCCGTCTTTAAGGAATTATTTCTTTAATTAGCACAGGAATTCTTCTTGATTTCCTTATTTTTTGTTTATTTTTGCACGCAAATTATAAAACCATTTTTTATAACCCAATATGGCAAATTTAATAAAATTGCGTAAAGGCTTGGACATAAACCTGAAAGGCAAGGCTGCCGCTGAGGTTGTGGCTGTGAAGGAACCGGGATTTTATGCTTTGTGCCCCGATGACTTTACAGGTGTAACTCCTAAGGTGGTCGTAAAAGAACAGGAATATGTAATGGCCGGAGGTCCTTTGTTTATAGACAAGAACCATCCAGAAGTACAATTCGTTTCGCCGGTAAGTGGCGTAGTAACAAGTGTGGAGCGTGGAGCTCGCCGTAAAGTGTTGAGCATTACCGTAGAGGCTGCTCAGGAACAGGACTATGAAGAGTTCGGAAAAGAGGATGTGAGCAAGATGGATGCCGTCTCAGTAAAGGCTGCTTTGCTGAAGAGCGGCATGTTTGCATTTATCAAACAGCGTCCGTACGATATCGTAGCAGATCCTACCGTTGCTCCGAGAGCAATTTTTGTTTCTGCTTTCGATACAAATCCGCTGGCTCCAGACTTCGAACTGGCACTGAAAGGTGAAGAGGCAAACTTCCAGACTGGACTTGATGCTTTGGCTAAGATTGCAAAAACCTATCTGAGCATTAGTGTTAATCAGAAGGCTGTTGCATTGACTCAGGCTAAGAATGTAACCCTGACTGTTTTTGATGGTCCTCATCCGGCAGGAAATGTGGGTGTACAGATCAACAACATTGCACCTATAAATAAAGGTGAAACTGTATGGACAATTGATCCGCAGGCTGTAATCTTCATTGGCCGTCTTTTCAATACAGGTCATGTAGATTTGACCCGTCTGGTTGCAGTAACCGGCTCTGAAGTGAAGAAACCGTCTTATTGTAAGTTGAAAGTAGGTGCATTGCTTACAAATGTGTTTGCCGGTAATGTTTCTACAGACAAGAATCTGCGTTACATCAGTGGAAACGTTTTGACTGGTAAGCAAATTACTGCTAACGGATTCTTGGGAGCTTTCCATAGTCAGGTAACCGTCATTCCGGAAGGAGACGATGTACATGAAATGCTGGGTTGGATCATGCCGCGTTTTGATCAGTTCAGTACCAGTCATTCATACTTCAGCTGGCTGATGGGCAAGAAGGAATATACACTGGATGCCCGCGTAAAAGGAGGCGAACGTCACATGATTATGTCAAACGAATACGATCGTGTTCTTCCGATGGACATTATGCCGGAATATCTGATTAAAGCAATCATTGCCGGAGATATTGACCGTATGGAAGCACTGGGTATTTATGAAGTTGCTCCGGAAGACTTTGCTTTGTGCGAATTCGTTTGCTCTTCTAAGATGGAACTGCAGCGTATTGTACGTGAAGGACTGGATATGCTTCGTCGCGAAATGTGCTAATACTAATTTAAAAAGAATCCATTAAATAAATGAAAGCGTTAAGAAATTATCTAGACAAGATAAAGCCGAACTTTGAAGAGGGAGGCAAATACCAGGCTCTTCGTTCTGTATTCGACGGTTTCGAAACTTTCTTGTTCGTCCCGAATACAACATCGAAGACTGGTACGCACATTCACGATGCGATTGACAGTAAACGTATCATGTCGCTCGTGGTTATTGCTTTGATACCGGCTCTGTTGTTTGGTATGTATAATGTAGGTTACCAGCACTTTCTGGCTACAGGCGTAGAAGGTAGCTTTATTGAAAAGTTTGTTTACGGTTTTCTGGCTGTACTTCCTAAGATCATCGTATCTTATGTTGTCGGTCTGGGTATTGAGTTTGTTGTAGCTCAGTGGAAGAAGGAAGAAATTCAGGAAGGTTTCCTGGTGTCAGGTATGTTGATTCCGATGATCGTTCCTGTTGACTGTCCGTTGTGGATGCTTGCCGTAGCTACTGCATTCTCTGTTATCTTCGCAAAAGAAGTATTCGGTGGTACAGGTATGAACGTATTCAACGCTGCATTGATTACTCGTGCATTCCTGTTCTTTGCTTATCCGACCAAGATGTCCGGTGATGCTGTATGGGTATCTGGTGACAGCATTTTCGGAATGGGAAAGACTGTTGATGGTCTGACTGCTGCAACAGCACTGGGACAGGCTTCTACAGCTACTGATGCGATGGGTTATCCTGCATTCTCATTGGATATGGTAACAGGTTTGATTCCGGGTTCTATCGGTGAAACCAGTGTTATTGCTATTGCTATTGGTGCAGTTATTTTGTTGTGGAGCGGTGTTGCCAGCTGGAAAACAATGTTGTCTGTATTTGTAGGTGGTGCCTTCATGGGCTGGGTATTCAATACCATCGGTCCGGATACAGCAATGGCTAACATGCCTTGGTATGAACATCTGTGCTTGGGCGGCTTCTGCTTTGGTGCTGTCTTTATGGCTACAGACCCTGTAACTTCTTCACGTACAGAAAACGGTAAGTTTGTGTATGGTTTCCTGATCGGTGCTATGGCAATTATTATTCGTGTACTGAATCCGGGTTATCCAGAAGGTATGATGTTGGCTATTCTGCTGATGAATATCTTTGCTCCGTTGATTGACTACGTTGTAGTTCAGAACAATATTTCCGTCGTGCAAAACGTGCTATGTCTAACAAATAAAAACCGAATATACAATGAATACTAATAGTAACTCATATACTATCATTTATGCTTCGGTAATGGTTGTTATCGTAGCGTTCCTGCTTGCTTTTGTGAACTCTTCTCTTCGTGATTTGCAGGGCAAGAATGTTGAATTGGATACCAAGAAACAGATTCTGTCTTCTTTGGGAATCAAAGATGTGAAAGATGCTGAGGCTACATTCTCTGAAATTGTAAAAGGAGATATGATTGTAGCTGAAGATGGTTCTTTGACTGAATATGAAGGTGCTTTCGTTACTGCTTATGAAAAAGAAGCTAAGGAAAACGGCCGTGTACATGTATTTGTTTGTGAAGTAGACGGACAGACTAAATATGTAATTCCTGTATATGGTGCCGGTTTGTGGGGCGCTATCTGGGGTTATGTATCTCTGAATGAAGATAAGAATACCGTTTATGGAACTTATTTCTCTCATGCATCAGAAACTCCGGGTCTGGGTGCTGAAATCGCTACTGAACATTTTCAGGGTGAATTCAAGGACAAACACGTTCTGGATGGAGAAAACGTTGGCTTGAGCGTTGTAAAGAATGGTAAGGTTGAGAATCCGGAATATCAGGTTGATGGTATCTCTGGAGGTACAATCACTTCTTTGGGTGTGGATGCAATGCTGAAAAACTGCATGGGTCATTACACTAAGTTTTTAACATCTAAATAATTAAGGAGGAGATAATTCATGTCAAGTTTATTTTCAGCTAAGAATAAAGAAGTATTTTCTGCTCCTATCAGCATGAACAACCCTGTGACTGTACAGGTTTTGGGTATCTGTTCTGCACTGGCCGTAACTTCCAAACTGGAACCGGCTATCGTGATGGGACTTTCTGTAACGATCATTACTGCTTTTTCAAACGTAGTAATTTCTTTGATCCGCAAGACAATTCCTAACCGTATTCGTATCATTGTACAGTTGGTGGTTGTTGCTGCTCTGGTAACTATCGTAAGTGAACTGTTGAAAGCTTTTGCTTACGACGTGAGTGTACAGTTGTCTGTATATGTTGGTTTGATTATTACTAACTGTATCCTGATGGGACGTCTGGAAGCGTTTGCCATGGCAAACGGACCGTGGGAGTCTTGTTTGGATGGTATTGGTAATGGTCTGGGTTATGCCAAGGTGTTGATCATTGTAGCATTCTTCCGTGAATTGCTGGGATCTGGTACATTATTAGGCTTTAATATCCTGAATTATGATGTAATCAAGAATGCAGGTTATGTAAACAATGGTTTGATGTTGATGCCTCCTATGGCATTGATCATTGTAGCGTGTCTTATCTGGTACCAGCGTGCAAAGCATAAAGAATTGCAGGAAAAGGAATAATAAATAAGGAAAGAGAATTATGGAACATTTTATAAGTTTATTGGTCCGCTCTATCTTTGTGGACAACATGATTTTTGCATTCTTTCTGGGTATGTGTTCATACCTGGCCGTTTCGAAGAATGTGAAGACTGCCTTGGGACTGGGTATTGCCGTTACTTTTGTATTGGTAGTAACATTGCCGGTCAACTATTTACTTCAGACAAAGGTTCTGGCTGCTGACGGTATTCTGGGTATTGACTTGAGCTTCTTGAGCTTTATCCTCTTTATTGCCGTTATTGCTGCTATCGTGCAGCTGGTAGAAATGATCGTGGAGCGTTTCAGTCCTTCCTTGTATGCTTCACTGGGTATTTTCTTGCCGCTGATTGCCGTTAACTGTGCTATCATGGGTGCGTCTCTGTTTATGCAGCAGCGTATCGGTTTGGGTGAATCTGACCCGAAGTTCATCGGTGGCGTAGCTGACTCTATTTCTTATGCCCTGGGATCTGGTATCGGATGGTTGCTGGCTATCGTTGGTCTGGCTGCTATTCGTGAAAAGATGGCTTACTCAGATGTACCTGCTCCTTTGAGAGGATTGGGTATCACCTTCATCACTGTAGGTCTGATGGCCATGGCATTCATGTGTTTCTCTGGTTTGAATATCTAATAAAGAAAGGAATAAGACAATGGATATGAATTTTATTTTAGCAAGCATTGGAGTATTCCTTGTGACTATTCTGGTGTTGGTTGTTATCCTGTTGGTAGCCAAGAATTTTCTGGTTGCATCCGGAAAGGTTAAACTGACAGTGAATGGTGAAAACCAGTTGGAAGTAGAATCTGGTTCTACATTGCTGAATACACTGGCTGTAAACAATGTATTTTTGCCTTCTGCCTGTGGTGGTAAGGGTTCTTGCGGACAGTGTAAATGTCAGGTTCTGGAAGGCGGTGGCGAAATCCTGCCTTCAGAAGTGAGTCACTTTAGCCGTAAGCAGCAGAAAGACCACTGGCGTCTGGGCTGTCAGGTAAAAGTGAAGAGCGATATGGCTATCAAGGTACCTGAATCTGTAATGGGTGTCAAGGAATACGAATGTACTGTTATCTCTAATAAGAACGTGGCTACCTTTATCAAGGAGTTCAAAGTGCAGTTGCCTAAGGGAGCTCACATGGACTTTATTCCGGGTTCTTATGCTCAGATCAAGATTCCTGCATTCTCTATGGATTATGACAAGGATATCGATAAGTCATTGATTGGTGACGAATACTTGCCGGCATGGCAGAAATTTGGTTTGTTCGGATTGAAATGTGTGAATCCGGAACCGACTATCCGTGCTTACTCTATGGCCAACTATCCGGCTGAAGGTGATGTGTTCATGCTGACTGTACGTATCGCTACTCCTCCGTTTAAGCCTGATCGCAGCGGATTCATGGATGTAAATCCGGGTATCGCTTCTTCTTATATCTTCACTCTGAAACCGGGTGATAAGGTATTGATGAGTGGTCCTTACGGTGACTTCCATCCGATCTTCGATTCTAAGAAGGAAATGATCTGGGTCGGTGGTGGTGCCGGTATGGCTCCGTTGCGTGCACAGATTATGCATATGACTCGTACATTGCATACAACAGACCGCGAACTGCATTACTTCTATGGTGCACGTGCATTGAACGAAGTATTCTATCTGCAGGACTTCCTGAGTCTGGAGAAAGATTTCCCGAACTTCCACTTCCACTTGGCGCTTGACCGTCCGGATCCGGTAGCTGATGCAGCTGGCGTGAAGTATACTCCGGGATTTGTTCATCAGGTAATGTTGAATACATATCTGAAGGATCACGAAGCTCCGGAAGACATCGAATACTACATGTGTGGTCCTGGCCCGATGTCAAAAGCTGTTGTCGCTATGCTGGATAGCCTCGGCGTAGAAGAATCTTCTATCATGTACGATAACTTCGGCGGATAATCTGATAGTGATTTGAATAAATAGGAGAGACCGGCTCGTAAAGAGAGTCCGGTCTCTTTTTTTATATGTCCGGTATATTTCTCATTATCGGGGCATTGGCATTTCTTCAACAGGAAATATTCAGGTAAACTTATACGGGAATAAGAATTAGACCTGCAAAAACTTGTATATTTAAAAAGAAAGCTATACCTTTGCACCGCAATTAAGGATGGTTCCGTAGCTCAGCTGGATAGAGCAACGCCCTTCTAAGGCGTGGGTCCTGCGTTCGAATCGCAGCGGAATCACTTAAAGCTTTACAATCACAAGGATGGTTCGGTAGCTCAGCTGGATAGAGCAACAGCCTTCTAAGCTGTGGGTCCCGAGTTCGAATCTCGGCCGAATCACTTAAGAAAGAAGTTGGATACTCTGTCAGTAGTTGTAGTCAACTTCTTTTTTATTTAAGGTGAACAGTTTATCTTAAAATGTAATAATTATGAGAAATATTGTCTTTGCCGGCTTTATGAGCATTTTGTATGCGTGTACCCCTTCTTCTCATTCTACGGAATATTCTGTATCAGGTGTGGTTAGTGATTCGGCAGCTAATGGTAAGAAGATTTACATTCTGCGTTACGATGACAATCGGTATATAGACAGTACTGTCATTGAAAAGAATCAGTTTACTTTCAAAGGTCAGGTAGATACTGCATCCTATTGCCGCATTGATGTTGACAGAGGTGTGTATGCTAATTTTATTCTGGAAAATGGGAATATTCGGGTGGATCTGCAAAAACATAACCAGCCATCAGGTACTTTGTTGAATGAGAAAGTGGCTCAACTGGCACTGGCAGAGGACAAGTATCAGCGAACTGATTAACCGCCGGGGGCAAGAGATCAGAGAACAATGTGGAGATAATGAACGAGCTTTTGATAATCAGATGAAAGAATTCATAAGACAGCAGCGTGAATCAGTAGCAAATAAATGTGCTGATTTATACGAAGGCCATTGGGATGATGCTTTTGGATATGCTCTTCTGTATTCCGAATTTTTTGATTCTACCCCTCTTGCACAACAGAAAGCTCTGATTGCTAAGTTCGGTAACTGGTTGAAATCTACCCGAACCGTACAAGAAATAAGCAAAAAAATTGAAGCTCAGGAAAAGACCGCTGAAGGTATGCCGTACACAGATATTACGGGTACTGATGCTGATGGAAAACCCATTGCTCTCTCTGATTTCATTGGAAAAGGAAATTACGTTCTGATGGACATGTGGGCAAGCTGGTGCGGTCCCTGCAAAGGAGAAATTCCCAACCTGGCCAGACTGCATAATCAGTATAAGGATAAAGGATTGACCGTGATAGGTCTATTTGTCTGGGACAAACAGGAGAACCTGAAGAAAGCAATGGAGTCAGAAGGAATAACCTGGCCGCAAATTGTTGACGAGGAGAGCAAATCCACTCAGATGTACGGAGTAGATGGTATCCCTCACATTATTTTGTTTTCGCCCGATGGTACTATCCTGAAGCGTAATTTGCGTGGAGACGCAATGATTAAAACAGTAGAAGAGATCATGAACCGTAAATAATCAAGGAGGAATGGCCGGAAGGCTATAATTGATGCTCCAAAAACGTTTCGGCATTTTAATCGAAAGGCCGAAACGTTTTTTTTTATTTGTCGAAACGTTTTAAAAAAAGCCCGCGGCCTGATTGGAAGTTTCTTACCTGGTACTCAGTTGTACGAAGACGATGTGTGCAGGTGCAGGGAGTTGTACTCTGCAGGCGTATTTCCAGTTAATTGTTTGAACATTCTGCAGAAGAGTTGGCAGTCTGCATATCCCAGTAAATGTGCAACGGTTGCTGCACTATATTCCGGCTGGCATAACAGACTTCTGGCTATGTCCAGCCGTTTCTGGCTGAGATAATCTTTCCAGTCTTTGCCAGTTTCCGACTTGATCAGGTCGCAGAGGTAAGCAGGAGAGTGGTCAAGTTTGCCGGCTATTTGTGCAACGGTAGGGGTATTTCTTCCTTTTGACAGGCCGGAACGGATGCTGGCATCAATGAGTTTTTCTGTTTCTTGCAGAAGAATCTGGTTCTGGTATTCACGTGTAATGAACTGACGTTCATAATACCTGCCGACATAATCGAAAAACAGTTGTAGATGATGCGACAGGATTGTTTCTGTACAGTTGTCAACGGAGTGGCGCAGTTCGTGATCCATCAGGTTGAACAAGGTACGGATCTGGTCTGACTCCCGCAGGGAAAGATGCAGTGCTTCGTTTGTATGATAATCAAAAAAGCTGGGATGCTGCCGTTTCAGTCCGGACGCAGCACGGCACATCAGCTCAGGATGAATGGCTGCCAGATATCCTGAGCCATACTGACTGAGGCTGGATGCAGGGGAAAAGCAGCCGTTGGGCGGTAGAAAGATAAGAGTAGCCTCGGAGTAGTCGCATGTATGATTGCAAGTGTTGGTGTTCTGGGTAAAAACAGTCAGATAACATCCTAATGAGATCTGTTCCGTACTGATTTTTGTTTCGTCCAGTCTGGCAAGTCCCATCATCGGATGGAGAGGTTTCCGTCCGAACAGAGACATGCAGGCATATACAGGGTTTTCATTTGTTGTATTGGCTTTCATGATTGAGACGGATTACAGTCCAGATGTATTTTGGGCTCGATATTCATTCGGAGTACATCCGACTCTTTTTTTGAACAGCCGGCAGAAATGCTGGGGATACTGAAAGCCCAGGGAATAAGCAATCATACTGATGCTTGCCGGAGTGTAAGTAAGCCGTTCTTTGGCCAGTTCGATAACTTTTTCCTGAATATATTCCTGTGGAGTCTTTCCGGTCTCCTTCTTGAGCATATCTCCGAAGTAGTTGGGAGACAGGCAGAGCTCGTTTGCAAAATATTTCACGCTGGGCAGACCGAACTCTTCAGACAGGCATTCGTCGAAGTATCTGTCCAGTAATTTCTCGAAGCGGGTCAGAATATCACTGTTGACTTTGCTGCGTGTGGTGAACTGCCGTTCATAAAAACGCATGCAGTAGTTAAGCAGGAGTTCAATGTAATTGACAAGCAGCGTCTTGCTGTGCCGGTCGATGCCATGTTCCAGTTCTTTGTTGATGATCTGAAGAGTATGGATGAGGATATCCCTTTCTTCTTCTGAGAGATGAAGGGCTTCGTTGGCTTCATAGGAGAAGAATGAATAGTTGCGGATGTTTTTTCCCAGTGAAGTGCCGCGCAACAGATCCGGATGGAAAAGAATTCCCAGCACATTCATTTGTGGCCGGTCGGTGGTAGGAGTCGTTTCTGCAGTCTGTCCCGGTGCGAAGCAGACCACGGTACCTTCCTGATAATCGTATGTCTGACGTCCGTATTTGATGTTGCAGGCTTTCTCCATTTTCAGAAAAAGGGCATAAATTCCATAGTTGAACCGTTTAAGCCCGATCAGTCTGGTAGCCTGGTTCATGTCAATGACGCTTACGAGAGGATGCAAGGTCTCTAATCCAAATTGTTTGTTGTAAACGTCAACGCTGTCTATGTTGATGATTTCATTCATTGTCTTATTGTAAAAAGTGAGGCACTTATATTACTCTTGCAAAGGTACGGGATTCTCAGTGATCTTTATTACCTTTATTACAGATTCTGTGGCACAAATTACGTATCGGAAGTGGGAAAATGGTTTGTTTCTCGTTCCAGGATTCTTTTCGATGCTCTTCAGATCGTTAAATTATTCTGATTTTTGTTTCAAAATTTCAATAGAATCGCTATCTTTGTCACATAACCTTGATAAAAAACAGACTTATGAACCAGAATAATAATCATTTGGTCATTATGGCAGGCGGTGTGGGAAGCCGCTTCTGGCCAATGAGCACAAGCCAGCTTCCGAAACAGTTTATTGATGTACTGGGATGCGGACGTACACTGATCCAGCTGACGATGGATCGCTTTAAGGGAATCTGCCTGCCCGACAATATATGGATTGTCACTTCAGCAGCTTATGCCGATATTGTGAAGGAACAACTTCCCGAGGTAGCAGAGGACCATATCCTGCTGGAACCCTGCCGCCGGAACACAGCTCCCTGTATTGCTTATGTAAGCTGGAAGATTAAGGCGAAGAATCCGAAAGCCAATATCGTTGTAACCCCCAGTGACCATATTGTGATGGATGTGCGTGAGTTTGCCCGTGTCATTACTTCGGCCATGCGTTTTACCGCCGACTCGGATGCAATTGTCACTTTAGGTATGAAGGCAACGCGTCCGGAAACCGGTTATGGCTATATCGAGGCAGACCTGACCATACCTTGTCCTTCGAATAAAGAGATATACCGTGTAGATGCGTTTAAGGAAAAACCTGACCTGGCTACTGCTGAACGCTATTTACGTCGCAATAACTTTTTCTGGAATGCCGGCATCTTCGTGTGGAATGTAAATACGGTGGTGAACGCCCTGCGCGTATATCAGCCTGCTATGGCCAATATTTTTGAACAGCTCTTACCTTATTATTATACGGACAAGGAGCAGGAAATGATTGACCGGAATTTCCCTCTGTGCGAAAATATATCAGTAGACTATGCCATTATGGAGAAGGCGGATGAGATTTATATATTCCCTTCATCTTTCGGATGGAGCGATCTGGGAACATGGGGATCGTTGCATGAAAACTCTAAGAAAGATGCGCAGAACAATGTCTGCATCGGTGAAAATATCAAACTGTATGAGACAAGAAACTGCGTCGTACATGCCACACAGGAACGGAAGGTCGTAGTTCAGGGACTGGACGGATATATTGTTGCAGAGAAAAACAATACTCTGCTGATCTGCCGGCTGAGCGAAGAACAGCGTATCAAGGAATTTGCCGGTGACTGATTGACCGGCTTTTGCTGAAGAAAAGAAAAATCTTCTGGATTATTTGTTTTATGGGGAAAGGATTGGCTGCATGCTTTATATTGGCATGCATATGTTTATGGGGGCTATGTAGCTGCTCTGCAGAAAAGAATGGTACGTTCAATGAGTATGCTGATTTTAAGGATAAAGCAGAGTTGAAGGCAGACAGGATAGAAGTGCCGCCGGTCTTGTTGTATCCGTGTTCAGTGTATTTGTTGAATGATAAACTTGTTGTTCTGAATGAAAAAACTGACACTTGTATTCTCTGTATATAATTTGCCGGAGTGTAGTTATTGGGGCCAGTTCGGACAGAAAGGCCAGGGACCTGAAGATTTCAATCTGCCTTTAATTTATGCTGTCCGTACGGAGAATGATAGTTTTAGTCTTTTCGACTCCGACTGTCTGAAAACAATTGTCTTTGAAGATAACAGGTTCAGTGTGCTCTCCAGTAAGTTCCCGGTTGAGAATTTTGTAATAAACAATTTAGTATATTTGAAGGACGGGGCTTATGTCTGTAGTGCCGGATTTGAATCAGAGCATGAACTAAGGTACATTTTTAAAGATGGCACATATAAGGAATCGGGTGCTTACCCTGAAAAGTCAGAAGGCCGGTTTGAAAATGTGCTGTCACGCAATCAGGCTTATTCAAATATAATTGTGGCTAAACCCGATGGAAGCCGTCTGGCACTGGTATATCAGTTTATTCGCAGAAACAGAATATACGATGACAGTGGTAATTTGTTATCTGACAATGTGATGACTCTTGAACCGGGTTCAAGTGAATCGGCTTTAAATGATGATGAGAGATGTATTCATGCCATTGCAGTTTATGCAACGGACAGATATTTTTATACACTTAATCTGGATATGACTGCTCAGGAACTTGGAACAGCGAATAAATTTCCCAATATTCAGGTTTTTGATTGGAATGGAACACCGGTAAAACAATTATATTTGGATTATTACATCAGTTCGTTTGTCGTAGATGAAACCAATCAGATCATATATGGAGTTTTTGAAGAGGACGACAGTCATATCTATAAATTTCGTTTGCCATGAAATACTTTTTGAGGATCATACTGTTATGTTGCCTGTTTATTCATCCGGCAGATATTTTCGCTGATCAATGGTTGAAAGGTGACACATATACAATGAAGATATTTGACGGGTGGGTTCCTAGTACAACCGAAAAAATAGAAGGAAAGATTGGCCGTAGAAAAATCGGCCGTTATAATGTTACATACACCAGCCGTATAAATATAAAGGAGTCCTGTTCTGTTGAAGTCCTGGAATATTTGAACTGTAAAAACGGAATAAGTGTACTTCAAAGAGATAGCTTAATATATAAGGAGAATAAAAAGTATCGTACTATAGTGTGGAAAAAAAGATAATGTAGAACTGCACAGCATTCCGGAACGGCATCCCGAAACAGGGGAACTGGAATCTCTGAAACAAAAGAAATGGTATATTCAGGGGAAAAAGAGTTTGTATGTAGTGATATTTTCCGCAAACGATGACAAATCTTATGGCAAATGGGTATCCAAGGTTGAATCTCTGACGAAAACACTTTCGGCTCATTCCTGACAATAGCATGATTGACCGGCAAGCAAACTTGGGGTATACCGATAAGTATTGATGCGGGTTGGTCTGTCTTTCATAAAAAAGTCCATTTATATACTTTTTTCATACATACTTCTGTTTATATAAATGCACTACTTTTGCAACGACATAACAGCGTCGTTTGACAGTGTTTTTTATCTTAAATGAAGTAAGGAATGTGTAATAAATTAAGTTATTTCTTTTTATTGTCTGTACTGTTCGTTTCCTGTAAGAATGAGTATAAACCCGATATCAGTACTGTGAGAACTTCAAAAGGGACTGAGGTTTTTCAGCCGGATTCTGCTTCTATTGCCAGTCATTATAAAATACCGGACTGGTTTTCGGATAGTAAGTTCGGTATTTTTATTCATTGGGGACCTGCATCAGTGCCTGCCTATGACGGATGGTATGCCCGTAATATGTATGATGTCAATAGCCATGTATATAAACATCATGTTGAGACGTATGGCCCGGTTACGGAATTTGGCTTCAAAGATTTTATTCCGATGTTTAAGGCTGAAAAATTTGATCCGCAAGCATGGGCGCGTTTATTTAAGGAAGCGGGAGCGCGTTATGTGGTTCCTGTTGCAGAGCATCATGATGGATTTGCGCTTTATAACAGCACGTTTAACCCCTGGAATTCAGTTAAGATGGGCCCTAAAAGAGATATTGTGAAGGAACTGCGTGCTGCCATCCTGGCTGAAGGATTGCATTTCGGACTTTCATCTCATCGGGCAGAGAATTGTTGGTTCTTTAGTGAAGGGATGAAGATTCCTTCAGATGTTCAGGATACTACTATCACTTTATATGGAGAGCGGATTCAGGAACCGGATGGACCGACCCTTTCCCGGGAGGTTGTTCATCAAGATGGTTCTAACGAACATTCTCGCCGTGACTGGCTTACTCATATGTATGAAATCATAGATCAGTATCAGCCGGAATTGCTTTATTTTGATTGGACTGTTGGTAAAGATCCATTTCAGGAAACTTTCTATAAATTTATGGCTTATTATTACAACAATGCCATTGACTGGAATAAAGGTGTAGTTGTAAATACGAAATTTGGTTATGGCGACAATATACAGGTCTTTGATATCGAGAGAGGAAAGAGTGACCAGATAAGACCATATCCCTGGCAGACAGATACTTCCATTGGAAAGGTTTTCTGGTTCCATCATAAGGATGAAAGTGATTTGAAGTCAGTCAACCATTTGATAGATGATCTGGTTGATATTGTCAGCAAGAATGGAAATCTGTTGCTGAATGTAGGTCCTCGTGCGGATGGAACAATTCCGGAAAGTCAGCAGAAAGTGTTGCGTGAAATCGGTCACTGGTTGCAGGTCAATGGTGAAGCGATTTATGAAACGCGTCTCTGGATAAAATCGGGAGAGGGTCCGAATAAAGGTACAGCAGGCTATATGACCGACAGCGAGCAGTCTGTCTATACATCAAAGGACATTCGGTTTACAACACGGAAAGATACCTTGTATGCAACCGTTCTGTCATGGACAGACGGCTTTGTAACGATAGAGTCTTTAAGTGAAGATGTAAAACCCGTTCACTCTGTTTCTATGCTGGGGTGTGATGAGCAACTTGACTGGATTCAGAATAAAAGTGGACTGACGGTGAAGTTCCCTGAAGAAAAACCAACGGATTATGCTCATGTATTAAAAATTCAGTGAGAGTAAATAGAAAAATAGGGTTGTTTTAAAATGAATCTCCTGCTTTTAGCCATGTAATCAAGAAAGACAATGGCTGAGGCAGGAGATTTTTATAAAGTAGGTCTATCCAGTTTTTCTGTTGGGAGACTGTCTTGTTGGGGATTTTGTTTATCCCTTGAGTGCTGCCAGTGCAGCCTCGTAGTTGGGCTCCTGTGTTATTTCGGGTACCAGTTCCGTATAGATGACTTTTCCTTCCGGATTGATAATGACGATGGCACGGGCCAGCAGACCGCATAAGGGGCCGTCAGTCATCAGTACGCCATATTCTTCACCAAAATGGGAACTGTGGCGGAAGTCTGACAGAGCCGTTACGTTGCTGATCCCTTCTGTTGTGCAGAATCGTCCCTGTGCGAAAGGAAGGTCTTTGGATATGGCCAGAACAAGTGTGTCAGGCATTTGAGAAGCCATCTGGTTGAATTTCCGTACGGAAGTGGCACACACTCCGGTGTCCAGACTCGGGAAGATATTCAGCAAGACAAACTTTCCTCTGGCATCATCCAGTGAAAAATTGCTCAAATCGTTTTTAACCAGTGTAAATGCGGGAGCCTGTGCTCCGGTCTTTATGAATTCTCCTGTAAGTGATACAGGATTTCCTTTGAATGCTGTTTTTGTCATAGTTGTATAATGTTTAAATCTATGTATATGTAACAAGTGAAGACTGAAAATGTTCATCTTCTTGTTTTTTTGAAGGTTATATAATGTGAAACTGATTTTTTTTATTTACTTTGCGCCCGTAAGAAAAATGACAGATAGATTATTACAACCTATGGAACGTAAATTGAAAGATTATGCTGTCCTCGCCCTGAAGGGAATGGGTATGGGAGCTGCCGATGTCGTTCCCGGAGTATCGGGGGGAACCATTGCGTTTATTGTCGGCATTTACGATGAACTGATTGATTCAATAAAAAGTATTAACGGGAAAAGCCTGAAACTTTTGTTTACCGGCAAATGGGTCGCTTTCTGGAAAGCAATCAATGCCAGCTTTCTTTTCTCTATTCTTCTGGGAATAGGTATCAGTGTCTTTTCGCTGGCCAAGCTGATCACCTGGCTGCTGACGGATCATCCCATTCTGGTGTGGTCTTTCTTTTTTGGTTTGGTGCTGGCTTCCACGTGGTTCGTCACCAAAGACATCAAGGGATGGAACTGGAAGACGATTCTCGGTTTTGTTCTGGGAGCAGCCCTGGCTTATTATATCACAGTTGCTACGCCGGCAGAAATACCTTCCAACCTGCTGTTTATATTTTTGTGTGGAGCCATTGCCATTTGTGCCATGATTCTTCCGGGAATTTCGGGCAGCTTTATTCTGGTATTGCTGGGTAAGTATTTCTTTATTATGGATGCAGTCAAGACATTGGATCTGGTAATTATTGTCGTATTTGCTTGCGGAGCCTGTCTTGGAATCACGATGTTTTCACGGGTTCTTTCGTATGCCCTGAAGCATTTCCGTAACATCACTCTGGCTGTGCTGAGCGGTTTCATGCTGGGATCGTTGAATAAGGTATGGCCCTGGAAAGAAACACTGGAAACCTATGTGGACAGTCATGGAGTGGTAAAACCGCTTGTAGAGGCGAATGTCATGCCGGGTGAATATGTGTGGGAAGCCATTGTTCTGATGTTGGTCGGATTCTTCCTGGTATATTTCCTGGAGAAGCTTTCTTCTGCAAAGACAGCAAAAGCCTGATCATTTATTCTATAAAATAAGAAACCGCCGCAGAGTAACGGATGTCCGTGATGAGGACAAAGTTCGTTTGCTCTGCGGCGGTTTTTGTCTGGGCTTTATTTATCCAGCTGACGAATCAGATCAGGGTTGCTGCTGATGTTGTTGAAAATGTTCATGGCAACTTCCTTGAACATTTCATTCTGTTCACCCATGTTCATGATACCGGCAACTAATTCTCTGGGGGCCTGCAGATATCCTTTGGCGATGTCCTCTGTCATCTTTTGGAGATCGTCCTGAAGGTAATGCAGGAAAGCCAGATAGCCATAGTATTCTTTGATCTTTTCCGGGTATTCTTTTTCCAGACGGGCGTAGTTTCTGGCCGCTTCGTCAATGTATTCATACCGTAGCAGGGTAGAAGCAATGAGTCCCAGCATTTCGTCCTTGTTCGGGTCAAGAGCTTCAGCGTGTGCGAATTCGGTTTGAGCACTTTTCAGATCATTCTGTACAAGGTAATATTCGCCGTATGTCAGGTAAAGCCGGGGGAATTGCGGATCGCAGATTCTTCCTGCTTCCAGGTCCTTGAGACAAGCTTCTGTGTCACAAATGGCCAGCGAGCAAAGCGCACGTTGCTCGTAATAATAGGCTTTTTCATATTCCGGAATATCGGGATGCTCCAGCAGGGCTGTCAGATAATCTGCAGCTGCAGGGAAAAGCATAAGTCCCATATAGCATTGTGCGATGACAATCCATAATCTGGGCTTGTTGTTATAAAGCTTGTCGGCTTTCAGAAAGTATTTCAGGGCTTTTTCTATGTCTCCTGACTGCATGTAGCAGAAACCTTTCAGCTCCAGTGCTTCCGGAATGTTTTCGTTGATGGCCAAAGCGAAGTCGACAGCTTCAAAAGCCTTTTCTATGTCTTCCAGTTGCAGGTAACACTTGGTCAGTTCAACCCAGCAGTATGTTTCGTAGGGATATTCGTCTAGAATCTTCTTGTACCATTCTATTGTTTTTTCTAACTCACCTGTAGCCTGACAGTAGTCAGCCATGCTTGTCAGTACTTCGATACTTTTCGAATCTTTCTGATACGCTTTTTGCAGGAATGGTTTTGCCTGGGCATAAAGGTGTGCGTCCATATAGACATCGGAAATGTCAAGTAAGGCTTCGACGCTCTCATCTTCTTCTTTCATCAGCTTTTCGATGAACAGCTGAGCTTTGTCGGTTTGTCCTTGCTCCAGCAGAATGCTGATTCTTAAGAGACGTACTTCGTAGTCTGTCTGATCTGGCAGACTGTCGAGCAGGCGGATTGCTTCATCCGTTTTGCCCTGGGCCAGAAGTGTGTTACATTCATAGATGCAGATATCCAGATCGTCCGGATGCAGTTGCTTGGCATATGCTATTGCCTGTTCTGCTTTTTTAGGTTTTCCCTGGCTGGCGTAATACTCGGCCAGGCAGGTCAGGTCGTTACTGTCGAAATAGACAGATTTGCCTTGTTCAATCATTTCTTCAAATTGTTTCAGCAGTTCCTGAAACTTTGGTGTCAGAAATGAAGAATAAAAGTTATTCATGGAATTAAATGGAAAATATGTTCAAGGACTGGCGGGGAATACTTGTGAGTGATTCGGCCAGTCCTTGAACGTGTATATTAGAATTAATTATTTATTAATCTTGCTCCAGGTGTCTTTCAGCGATACGGTACGGTTGAATATCAGGTGTTCAGCGGTAGAATCTTTGTCGACATTGAAATAGCCGATACGCTGGAACTGCAGATAATCCAGAGGCTTGGCATCAGCCAGGAATTTTTCAACGTAACATTCATTGAGAACTTTCAGTGAATCGGGGTTGATCATTTCCTTCATGGCTTCCAGCGGTGAGCAGTTCTTGGCTTCGCGGATGGCAGCCATTTCGTCACGCGGATTTTCAACTTTCCAGAGACGGTCGTACAGGCGTACTTCCGCTTTCAGGCAATGGTTGCAGCTTACCCAGTGGAGTGTACCTTTTACCTTGCGGTTAGCTTCCGGCATACCGCTCTTGGTGTTCGGATCATATTCAGCATACACTTCGATGATGTTTCCGTTTTCGTCTTTCTTGCATCCGGTACATTTCACGATGTAAGCGTTTTTCAGGCGGACTTCCTGTCCCGGGGTCATGCGGAAGTATTTCTTGGGTGCATCTTCCATGAAATCTTCGCGTTCCATCCAGAGTTCGCGGCTGAATTCGATGGTATGGCTGCCTGCATTCGGATCTTCCGGATTGTTGATGGCTTCCATTTCTTCCACTTTTCCTTCCGGATAGTTGGTCAGGATCAGTTTTACCGGATTCAGGACGGCTGATACACGGGTTGCACGTGCGTTCAGGTCTTCGCGGACAGCGCTTTCCAGCAGGGCAAAATCATTCAGTGCATCATAGGTTGTGTAACCGATTTTGTCGATGAACTTACGGATAGACTCGGGTGAGTAACCGCGGCGACGGAATGCACAGATGGTCGGCATTCGGGGGTCATCCCATCCGTCTACCAGTCCTTCTTTCACGAGAGTCAGCAGGTTGCGCTTGCTCATGAGTGTATAGCTCAGGTTGAGCTTGTTGAATTCGTACTGGTGAGGACGGTGGTCGTTCAGGTCCTTTCCTTCTTTTACCCAGTCAACGAAAAGGTCATACAAGGGGCGGTGAACGACAAATTCAAGTGTACACAATGAGTGAGTAACTCCCTCGAAGTAATCACTCTGTCCATGAGCAAAGTCGTACATCGGATAAGCCTTCCAGTGATCACCTGTACGGTGATGAGGTGTTTTTACGACACGATAAATGATCGGGTCGCGGAAGTGCATGTTAGGATTGGCCATGTCAATCTTGGCACGAAGCACCATTTTTCCTTCTTCGGTTTCGCCGCTGTTCATTTTCAGGAACAGATCCATGCTTTCTTCAACAGGACGGTTCCGGTAAGGGCTTTCCACACCCGGCTGGGTAGGAGTACCCTTCTGTGCTGCGATTTCTTCTGAAGTTTGTTCGTCAACGTATGCTTTTCCTTCCTTGATCAGACGGATGGCAAAATCCCACAGCTGCTGGAAGTAATCGGATGCGTAATATTCATTTCCCCACTGGAAGCCCAGCCATTTAATGTCTTCCTTGATGGCTTCTACATATTCTACATCTTCCTTGGTCGGGTTGGTATCATCGAAACGAAGGTTGCATACGCCTCCATAGCGCTGGGCTATTCCGAAATCCAGACAAATAGCCTTGGCATGTCCGATGTGCAGGTATCCATTCGGTTCAGGCGGGAAGCGAGTTTGTATTCTTCCTCCGTTCTTGCCTTCTTTTAAGTCTTTCTCTACAATCTGTTCTATGAAGTTCAGGCTTTTCTTTTCTGAACTTTCCGGTATGTTCATTTCAGTCATAGTGGTTTGTTTTACACTTTTCTTTGCAAAAGTAATCATTCTCGAATAAAATACCACATTATTATATAGGAATATCAACGGCTGGTATGAATTTAAAAGGGAAAAAGCAGAGGATTATTCCGTTTTTGAGAAAAATATTATAACTTTGCAAACATTATAAGGTGAGCCGTTAATAAAGGCTAATAATAAAATATGAAAGAAAAACGCAAAATGTGTTTTATGACATGTTTTTTTATTTGGCCAGTTGAAAAAAAGGCTGCACCTTTGTGACGTTATCCTGAAAACAATCTTTTTACCTTAGAAAAAAAACTAATACCTATTGAAAACTTTTAAAAAAGGTTCGTTGTGAAACGAGCCTTTTTTTATGCTTGTATGGTTGGAATGAGCCTTGTATCAATTCCGCAGACTGCTATAATTTTGGAGATTATAATCAGGATGTTAAGAAGAAACAGGTCATACCACGGGCTGTTTCCCGACTGATGGGTTTTGTTCCATGGCTTATTCTTTTAGATGAAAGAGTATGACGGTTGGATTACTGTCGCTGTCATTTTTAAGATTTGTATATACATTGTATTTATCACCTAATATTTCTTCTGTTATGCAGGTTAAGTTCCTCCAGCCTCTGGTAAATGGCTGGTCGTAATATATAAATGTATTGTCTGTATATGTACAAGTATGAAATATTGTATTTTCCTTTGTCCTTTTGAAAACCCAGTTCTTATGGTTCGTTTTGTCATGGAATACATGTAGGAAACTGTTGTTGTATTCCATCAGTGCTATTTTAAAACGGTTGGATTCGCATGATGTATAGATAAATTGCTTTAAAGGTTTCCCTTTTCCCACATAATCTGTCAGGACGGATTTGTCGTTGGGGTTGTATGTAATTCGACTTGTCAGTTTCTTTATATTCTGTTCGCTGTTGTTATTGTCTTTAAAATCCCAGCTCCATGAGGGTATTAAACCTTCCTGATTTATTTTATAAATCTGATTATCAAATAGAGAAACATTCATGATGGAATCATTATATATGGATGTTCTTTTGATCGGGAAGAAAGCATTCATTCTTTCATATAAATGAAAACACTGATATGTGCCGTCAGGCAGGGAATAATATAAGATATCTCCTGATACTGAAATGATTATAATGGAATTTCCTCTGACGTAAATTTCGTTGTATGATTCCAGCACATGGGGTAATTTGATTTTTTGTTTAAAAACTCCCTTGTTGCTGTATTGATATATATTGCCCCAGGGTTCCAGTAAAAATATTTTACCTGTCTCAGAAACAGAGAAATGTTCTATATGTTGATATTCTTCAGGTCCATTCCCTTTGTCTGAAATCTTGAAAAGATAGCTTCCGTTTGTTTTGAAACAGAAAAAAGCAGATTGCTGCATGTCATAGATATAAAGGGTATCCTTTTTCCTTTTTCTATTTGATTGATCGTAGCAATCAAGCATGAATCAGATGCATGTAAGGGTACAACGGTGATGGAATCTGTCAAGTCGAATACGGATGTCTCTGTTCTTTCTTCCAGATCAATTGTTATTCTTTTTTCGTTTCCTTGAATGTTCTTCTCACAGCATTGGACGAATAGGAAAGCCAGTATTATTATTGTCAGATATTTTATGGTGTTCATAGATTTAAATTTAGTATAACCTTAATACCGTGAAGATATAAATAAAATCGGGATAAATCACACCTTCGGGTGGAATTTCCCCTGTTTGAAAAAAACTTGTTCCGTAAGTGCTGTCGGGGCGGAAAAATCCGTATATTTGAAACTTGTTTATCGAAAAAACTGTTGAAGATTTAAAATACAGACGAGCAATATGGCACAACCCTTGGCTGAACGTATGCGTCCGAAGACGCTGGACGATTATATTGGACAGAAGCATTTGGTAGGTGAGGGAGCGGTACTGCGCAAGATGATTGATGCAGGCCGAATCTCCTCTTTTATCCTTTGGGGGCCTCCGGGGGTGGGGAAGACCACGCTGGCGCAGATCATAGCCAACAAGCTGGAAACTCCTTTTTATACACTGAGCGCGGTCACTTCCGGTGTGAAGGATGTGCGCGATGTTATTGACAAGGCACGCAGCAATCGTTTCTTTTCCCAGCAAAGCCCTATTTTATTTATAGACGAAATTCACCGTTTCAGCAAGTCTCAGCAGGATTCTCTGCTCGGAGCCGTAGAAACGGGAGTGGTAACTTTGATTGGAGCAACAACGGAGAATCCTTCCTTTGAGGTGATTCGTCCTTTGCTCTCCCGCTGCCAGCTGTATGTGCTGAAATCATTGGAGAAGGAGGATTTGCTGGAACTGCTCCGGCATACACTGGAACGCGATGCGCTGATGAAGGAGAAGCAGGTGGAACTCAGAGAGACGGATGCCATGCTCCGCTTTTCGGGAGGCGATGCCCGCAAGCTGCTGAACATACTGGAACTGGTGGTGGAAGCTGATACGGAAGTTCCTGTTGTTATTACCGATGAGAAGGTTGTGGAACGGTTGCAGCAGAATCCGTTGGCGTATGACAAGGACGGGGAGATGCATTATGATATCATTTCCGCCTTTATCAAGTCCATCCGCGGAAGTGATCCGGACGGGGCCCTTTACTGGCTGGCCCGTATGGTGGAAGGTGGGGAAGATCCGGCCTTTATAGCCAGGCGTCTGGTGATCTCTGCATCTGAGGATATCGGTCTGGCCAATCCGAATGCCTTGCTGTTGGCCAATGCAGCCTTTGATGCAGTGATGAAGATCGGATGGCCCGAAGGACGTATTCCTTTGGCTGAGACTACGGTCTATCTGGCCACCAGTCCGAAGAGCAATTCGGCTTATGAGGGAATCAATACTGCGCTGGATCTGGTCCGTCGTACAGGTAATCTTCCTGTTCCTTTGCATCTTCGGAATGCTCCGACCAAGCTGATGAAGCAGCTGGGATATGGAAAAGACTATAAATATGCCCATGCATATGAAGGGCATTTCGTAAAGCAGCAGTTTTTGCCCGACGAAGTGCAGCATGAGCGTTTGTGGCATGCACAGGATAATCCGGCCGAGACGAAACTGAAGGAGCGGATGATCAACCTGTGGGGAGAACGTTTTGGTAAATAAGATACATATATATTATAAAGGTGTAAGATGAAGATTGTTGTATTGGATGGATATGCACTGAATCCCGGAGATTTGTCGTGGGAAGACTGGAAGCCGTTGGGAGAACTGGTCGTATACGACCGCACTTCGCCTGATGAGTTGCTGAGTCGTGCAGGAGATGCGGAGGTGCTGCTTACCAACAAGACCGTACTGGGGGAAGCTGAGATAGAGGCTTTGCCGGCGCTGCGATACATCGGTGTGCTGGCTACCGGTTATAATGTCGTTGACTTGCAGGCTGCACGTAAACGGGGAATTGTGGTGACCAACATTCCGGCATACAGCACGGAATCGGTGGCGCAGATGGTTTTTGCCCATATCCTGAACATATCCCAGCGGGCTGGGCATTATGCAGAAGAAGTTCATACGGGTGTATGGAGCCGGCAGGCTGATTTCTGTTATTGGAATACCCCGTTGCTGGAACTGGCAGGGAAACGGCTCGGAATTGTCGGACTGGGGCACACCGGACAGGCTGTTGCACGGATTGCACTCGGCTTTGGCATGCAGGTCTGTGCCTGTACCAGTAAGCTTGCCGGGCAACTTCCGCCGGGAGTGGAAAAGGCTGTTTCAGTGGAGGAGCTGTTTTCCTCGTGTGATATCGTGAGTTTTCATTGTCCTTTGACACCCGATACGGCAGAAATGGTCAATGAATTCCGGCTTTCCCGGATGAAGAAGGGAGCGATTTTGATCAATACAGCCCGTGGAGGCCTGGTGAATGAAGCCGATCTGGCCAAAGCGTTGAAGGAAGGATGTTTGTTGGGAGCCGGTCTGGATGTGCTTTCAACGGAACCTCCCCGTCCGGACAATCCTTTGCTGGGAATACCCAACTGTTATATTACCCCTCACATTGCCTGGGCTACCCGCGAAGCCCGGATAAGGCTCATGCGCCAGGCTGTGGAGAACCTGAAGGCGTGGAAAAGTGGAAAAACAATTAATAATGTAATAAAATAATGACTAAGGAAGAAAGAATAGAAAAGGCCGTTTCTTTGTTTAAGGAAGGATACAATTGTTCTCAGTCGGTAGTGGCTGCTTATGCCGATCTGTACGGATTTACCCGGGAGCAGGCGCTTCATATGGCAGCTTCTTTCGGAGGAGGAATCGGACGTATGCGCGAGACTTGCGGAGCAGCTTGCGGCATGTTCTTGCTGGCCGGACTGGAACGCTGTGCTGTTGAAGGCTCTGACCGTGAAGGAAAAGGAGCAAATTATGCTTTGGTGCAGGAACTGGCTGCCCGTTTTAAGGAGAAGACCGGTTCGATCCGTTGTGCCGACCTGTTGGGACTGACTTCCAAAGACCGGATCGTATCTACTCCGGAAGAGCGTACGGCTCAGTATTATGCCAAGCGTCCCTGTGTGGAAATGGTGCGGCTGGCAGCAACGATTTGGGGAGATTTCCTGGAAAAAGAGCATAAATTGTAATAAAGTATAAACATTTTCTGTCTGAAAACGATGTTTTTCATTGTTTGAAGTGCGAAGCTATTGTTTTTTTGTGTAATTTTGTCTGGCAAAATAAGAAAAAGAATGCGATAAGCTTCTATTATTGATGTTTTTATAAAAGCAAAAGATTATGTTAAAGGAAAAAGCTGGTGTGATTGCCGGGAAAATCTGGGAAACACTGAATGGATGTGATGGAAAAACGCAAAAACAAATCAAGAAAGCCACAAAATTGATTGACAAGGATCTTTTCCTGGGCCTTGGATGGTTGTTGCGTGAAGATAAGATTGAAACAAGCGAAGTTGAAGGGGAACTTTTTGTGAAGTTGAAATAAGAAAGAGCTTAACGGTTAAGGAAGCGTTGGTGTCGTAGGAAGATCACTGACGCTTTTTTTGTTTCTGTACCTTTGCGGAGACGGAATTTTCTGCTTGCAGTCAGAATAACGAAAAGACAAGACATGCTGATCTTTCAGACAAAAGAATTGTTTCGTCTGGAGAAAACTTTTGTATCGTGCTGGTGAAACAAAAGTTTTCTGCTGGTGAAACTGGAAGTTTCTGCTACTGGAACAAAAAGTTTCTCTAGGTGGAACAGCCGGATCGGACTGATAACCGGGGTGATTCGTGCAGTCGTTGGACCGGAAGAATCCTTTCGTGTATGCCCCGGAATAGGTACATCGGGGATGCCGGAAATAAATTTGTGGATTTTAAATAATATATCTATCTTTGCAAGCTAGACGGACTAGTTAAAAAATATATGAAGAATATTCGCAATTTCTGTATTATAGCTCATATCGACCATGGAAAGTCAACATTGGCTGACCGTTTGTTGGAGTATACGAATACCATTAAAGTAACGGAAGGCCAGATGCTGGATGATATGGATCTGGAGCGTGAGCGTGGTATAACGATCAAGAGTCATGCCATTCAGATGGAATACACTTATAAGGGTGAAAAATATGTGCTGAATCTGATCGACACTCCGGGACATGTGGACTTTTCGTACGAAGTATCACGTTCGATCGCTGCCTGTGAAGGAGCCTTGTTGGTGGTAGATGCTTCGCAGGGTGTGCAGGCGCAGACCATTTCTAACCTGTATATGGCTTTGGAGCATGACCTGGAAATCATTCCCGTGCTGAACAAATGTGATATGGCGAGTGCCATGCCCGATGAGGTGGAAGATGAAATCATCGACCTGCTGGGCTGCAAGCGGGAGGATATCATCCGCGCATCCGGAAAAACGGGTATGGGCGTAGAGGAAATTCTGCAGGCTGTTGTGGAACGGATTCCGCATCCGACGGGTGATGAAGATGCTCCGTTGCAGGCCCTGATTTTCGACTCGGTCTTCAATTCATTCCGCGGAATCATTGCTTATTTCAAGGTGGTGAACGGAGTGATCCGTACAGGAGATAAGGTGAAGTTCTTCAATACCGGTAAGGAATATTATGCAGACGAAGTCGGTGTGCTGAAGATGGATATGATGCCCCGAAAGGAACTCCGTACGGGGGATGTCGGATATATCATTTCGGGCATCAAGACCTCGCGCGAGGTGAAGGTGGGGGATACCATCACTCACATCGCCCGTCCGTGTGAAAAGGCGATTGCCGGATTCGAGGAAGTGAAGCCGATGGTGTTTGCCGGGGTTTATCCTATCGAGGCGGAAGATTACGAGAACCTCCGCGCTTCGCTGGAGAAACTTCAGCTGAATGATGCCTCGCTGACTTTCCAGCCGGAGTCTTCACTGGCTCTGGGCTTCGGATTCCGTTGCGGTTTTCTGGGCTTGCTTCACATGGAGATTGTTCAGGAACGTCTGGACCGCGAATTTGACATGAACGTGATCACTACGGTGCCGAACGTTTCCTATATGATTTATGACAAGCAGGGAGGTGTGCAGGAAGTGCACAATCCGGGCGGCATGCCGGATCCGACTTTGATTGATCACATTGAGGAACCTTATATTGATGCTTCGATCATTACGACGACTGATTATATCGGACCGATCATGACCCTCTGTCTGGGCAAGCGTGGAGAACTGGTTCGTCAGGACTATATTTCAGGAAACCGTGTGGAACTCCATTATAAGATGCCGCTCGGCGAAATCGTGATTGACTTCTATGACAAGCTGAAGAGTATTTCGAAGGGATATGCATCGTTTGATTATCACCAGTCCGGATTCCGTCCTTCGAAGCTGGTCAAGCTGGATATTCTGCTCAATGGCGAATCGGTGGATGCCTTGTCTACACTGACTCACTTCGACAATGCTTACGATATGGGACGACGCATGTGTGAGAAGCTGAAAGAACTGATTCCCCGCCAGCAGTTTGATATTGCTATTCAGGCGGCTATCGGGGCTAAGATTATTTCCCGTGAAACGATTAAGGCTGTTCGTAAGGATGTGACAGCGAAGTGTTATGGTGGTGACGTGAGCCGTAAACGTAAACTGCTTGAAAAACAGAAAAAAGGAAAGAAACGTATGAAACAGATCGGAACTGTGGAAGTTCCGCAGAAGGCGTTCCTGGCCGTATTGAAGCTGGACTAACAAGCAGAAAAAAGATAGGAAAGAGAAGGTGTAAGTCTTGCATCTTCTCTTTTTTTGAATTTTTTAATGAGAAAAACCGGACTAATGCTATCATATAAACAATTTTTATAGTACATTTGCCGCATATTTGTAATGTGTAGTTTGCAAAAATGACCGATAAAATAAAACATCTAGGTATTGTGGAAAGCATTGACGGCTCGCGCCTGAAAGTGAGAATCTTACAGACTTCAGCCTGTTCTTCCTGCAGCGTCAAAGGGCATTGCAGTGCCTCTGAGGCTAAAGAGAAGCTGATTGATGTATACAATGTTTTGGGGCTTTCCTGTCAGTCTGGGCAGCATGTCGTAATCAGTGGTACGGTATCAATGGGGATGAAGGCTGTATTGCTGGCTTTTGTAATTCCGTTTCTGGTACTGGTTGTCAGTCTGTTTGTCTGCATGATGCTGATGAATGACGAAATGACTTCTGCTCTGATTTCCCTTTGTATGCTTATTCCTTATTACCTTATTATATATCTGTGCAGAGGAAAACTCAGCCGGACTTTTACATTTACCTTGGAATCAATAAATAATTAATAAACTAACTGATTTATGGACTTAATTTTGGTTGCAGTAATTTCGTTAGGAGCTATCGGATTGATATCCGCAGTTATTCTGTATGCGGCTTCAAAGAAATTTGCTGTGTATGAAGATCCGCGGATCGGTCAGGTAGCCGAAGTGTTGCCTCAGGCCAACTGCGGTGGATGTGGTTATCCGGGATGTTCCGGTTTCGCTGCTGCGTGCGTGAAAGCCGGTTCATTGGAAGGTAAACTGTGTCCGGTAGGTGGTCAGCCTACCATGGAGAAAGTAGCTGCCATTTTGGGATTGGAAGCTACGGCTTCAGAACCGAAAGTGGCTGTTGTCAGATGTAACGGTACGTGTGCCAACCGTCCGCGCATCACGACTTACAGCGGCGTTCGTTCCTGCGCCATTGCGCATGCCACTTATGGTGGTGAAACGGGTTGTTCGTTTGGCTGTCTGGGATGCGGTGACTGTGTAAGCGCCTGCCAGTTTGATGCCATCCATATCAATCCTGAAACAGGACTTCCGGAGGTGGATGAGAATAAGTGTACGGCCTGTGGCGCATGTAGCAAGGCTTGTCCGCGCAACATCATCGAGATCCGTCCGAAGGGCAAGAACAACCGCCGTGTGGTAGTGATGTGTGTCAATAAGGACAAGGGTGCTGTAGCCAACAAGGCTTGTAGTGCAAGCTGTATCGGATGTGGCAAGTGTGTGAAAGTATGTCCGTTTGAGGCTATTACTCTGGAAAACAACCTGGCCTATATCGATCCGGCCAAATGTAAGTCTTGCCGCAAGTGCGAAATGGAGTGTCCGAAGGGTGCTATCCATGCCATTAACTTCCCGCCCCGCAAGCAGAAGACTGAAGCTCCGGCTGCAGGAGAGGCTGTACCCAAGCAGACAGTGAAACCGGCAGAAACCGCTGCACCGAAGGCACCGCAGGCTCCTGTGGCACAGCCCGAACCGGCAAAAGCTCCGGAAGCTCCCAAGGCTGAAGCGTGAGAATGAACCGAATAAGTAAAAAACTAAAAAGATATAACAGTGAAGACATTTAGAATTGGTGGAGTACATCCAGCAGAAAATAAATTGTCAGCAGGCAAAGCTATTGAAACACTTGCGCTTCCCAAGCAGGCGGTATTCCCTTTGTCACAGCATATCGGTGCTCCGGCTACTGCGATCGTGAAAAAAGGAGATGTCGTAAAGGTAGGTACCAAGATTGCTGAGGCGGGAGGTTTGTTTCGGCAGCTATCTTCTCGTCTGTATCTGGTAAAGTAAACAAGGTAGACGCCGTAATCGATGCTAGCGGTTACCGCAAGCCGGCTATCTTTATCGATGTGGATGGTGACGAATGGGAAGAATCAATAGACCGCAGTTCGACATTGGTAAAGAGTGTGCTCTCACACCCCGGAAGAAATCGTTGCTAAAGTGAAAGAATGCAGGTGTAGTAGGTATGGGCGGTGCTTGTTTCCCTACTCATGTGAAACTGACTCCTCCTCCGGGCTGCAAGGCGGAATGTGTAATTATCAATGCTGTAGAATGTGAGCCTTACCTCACTGCTGACCATCGTCTGATGCTGGAAAAGGCAGATGAGATTCTGGTGGGTGTAAGCATCCTGATGAAGGCTGCCAAAGTGACCAAGGGATATATCGGTATTGAAAATAATAAGCCGGATGCTATTAAGCTGATGACTGAAAAGGCCGCAGCTTATCCCGGTATAGAGGTAGTGCCTTTGCAGGTGAAATATCCGCAGGGAGGTGAAAAGCAGCTGATCGACGCCGTTATTGGTCGTCAGGTTCCGGCTCCTCCTGCAATTCCTATCAATGTAGGTGCCGTTGTACAGAACGTGGGAACAGCATATGCCGTTTATGAAGCTGTGCAGAAAAACAAGCCGCTGTTTGAACGCGTTGTGACCGTAACCGGAAAATCGCTGAAGAATCCTTCAAACTTCCTGACCCGTATGGGAACCCCGATGAGCCAGCTGATTGAAGCTGCCGGCGGTTTGCCCGAAGATACCGGCAAGGTGATCGGTGGTGGTCCGATGATGGGTAAGGCTCTGGCTAATATTGAAGTGCCGGTCTGCAAGGGTAGTTCCGGTGTTCTGATCATGAACGACAAGGAAGCACGCCGTGCGGAACCTCAGCCCTGTATCCGTTGTGCCAAGTGTGTAAGCGCTTGTCCGATGGGACTGGAACCGTTCCTGCTGGCAACCTGTTCGGCTCACGGCGACTGGGAACGTGTAGAACATGAAATGATCATGTCCTGCATTGAATGCGGTTCCTGTCAGTTCACATGTCCTTCCCGTCGTCCGATGTTGGACTATATTCGTTTAGGTAAAGGTAAGGTGGGCGGAATTATCCGTGCACGTAACGCTAAAAAATAATTCAGATTATGGCAAACAAATTGATTGTATCTTTATCGCCCCATGTGCATAGCGGTGACAGCGTACAGAAAAACATGTATGGTGTAATCATCGCTTTGTTGCCCGCCTTGCTGGTATCGTTCTACATGTTCGGTCTGGGGGCTGTCATTGTCACGCTGACATCTGTCATCGCGTGTCTGTTCTTTGAGTGGGCTATTACCAAGTATATCCTGAAGCGTGAACGTACGACCATCATGGATGGTTCGGCCGCTCTGACAGGTATCCTTCTGGCATTCAACCTTCCTTCCAACCTTCCGTTGTGGATCATTATTATCGGTGCACTGGTAGCTATCGGTATCGGTAAGATGACTTTCGGCGGACTGGGCTGCAATCCTTTCAACCCGGCTCTGGTGGGACGTATTTTCCTGTTGATCTCTTTCCCGGTACAAATGACTTCCTGGCCGGTTACCGGACAGTGGGCCAGCTATACCGATGCTGAAACAGCAGCTACTCCGCTGGCGCTGATGAAGCAGGCTGTTCATGGTGACGTGAATGCCTTGAGCCAGCTGCCTGATACGATGAGCCTCTTCCTGGGCGATAATCCGGGATGTATCGGTGAAATCAGTTCTCTGGCATTGTTGCTGGGACTGGCTTACATGTTATGGAAGAAGATCATTACATGGCATATTCCGGTATCTATCCTGGTAACGGTATTTGTGTTCTCAGGTCTGATGCATCTGGCTAATCCGACAGCTTATGCTTCTCCGTTCATACACCTGTTTACCGGTGGTCTGATGCTGGGTGCTATCTTTATGGCAACAGACTATGTCACTTCACCGATGACACACAAAGGTATGCTGATCTATGGTGTGGCTATCGGATTCCTGACTGTTGTGATCCGTCTTTTCGGTGCTTATCCGGAAGGTATGTCATTCGCTATTTTCATCATGAATGCATTTACTCCGTTGATTAACACTTATTGTAAACCTAAACGATTCGGGGAGGTAGTGAAGAAATGAAAAAGCTAGAATCATCTTTAAAGAATATGGCTCTGGCATTGACAGGCTTTTCTGTCGTAGCCGGAGGATTATTAGGCTGGGTGAACGATATTACAGCCGAACCGATTGCACAGGCTAACGCCAAAACGTTGAGTGACGCGATTGCCGTGGTGGTTCCGGGATTCGACAACAACCCTGCCGAAGCGCCCGAAACAGTGGAAGTGAATGGTGTAAGTTATAAGATCTACAAGGCTACTAAGGGCGGAGAACCCATCGGTGCTGCAGTGGAATCTTCTGCCAACGGTTTTGGAGGTGCGCTGACTGTTCTGGTTGGTTTTGACAATGACGGTAACATTATCGACTATTCATTGCTGAGCCATGCCGAAACTCCGGGACTGGGATCCAAGGCTGCTGACTGGTTCAAGAAGGGAGCCAAAGGAGATATCACCGGTAAGAATCCGGGAGAAGCAGCGCTGACTGTCAGCAAGGACGGAGGACAGATCGATGCGATTACGGCATCTACCATTACTTCACGTGCATTCCTGCTGGCTGTGAACAATGCTTATGCAGCTTATAAGAATCAGTATGTGGACAGTACAAGTGGAGCTACTTCTCAGGCTGCTTCACAGGAAGCTGAAGCTTCTGCCGCTGCTGACAGTACAAATGTTGAAAACAATTAATAGGAGAGGAGCAGACTATGAATAATTTTAAAGTATTGATGAACGGGATTGTCAAGGAGAATCCTACGTTTGTACTCCTTTTGGGTATGTGTCCTACATTGGGAACCACCTCTTCTGCCATCAATGGTATGGGAATGGGACTGGCTACCATGTTTGTATTGATCTGTTCGAATGTCGTTATTTCTCTGATTAAGAATCTGGTTCCGGACATGGTCCGTATTCCGATTTTCGTCGTAGTCATTGCGTCGTTCGTGACATTGCTTCAGATGGTGATGCAGGCATACGTCCCCGGATTGTATGCAACGCTCGGTTTGTTCATCCCCTTGATTGTGGTGAACTGTATTCTGCTGGGACGTGCGGAAGCCTTCGCTGCCAAGAATAACCCGCTGGCATCGTTCTTCGATGGTCTGGGAATGGGACTTGGCTTTACGATTGCTCTGACTCTTCTGGGTGGTGTCCGTGAGTTCTTGGGAACCGGCAAGCTCTTTAACATTGCCATTATGCCTGAGGATTATGGTATGCTGATCTTCGTCCTTGCCCCCGGTGCATTTATTGTATTGGGTTACCTGATAGCAATTGTGAATCGTCTGAAAAAGGCATAATCCCTAAAAGAAAGAAGTTATGGAATATATATTGATCTTTATCACCGCTATTTTTGTGAACAACATCGTGTTGTCACAATTCCTCGGTATTTGTCCGTTCCTGGGTGTTTCGAAGAAAGTGGAAACGGCAATGGGTATGGGAGCAGCTGTTGCTTTCGTACTGGTGCTGGCTACTATTGTAACCTATATCATCCAGAAGTTTGTGTTGGATGCCTTCGGACTGGGATATTTGCAGACCATTGCGTTTATTCTTGTCATTGCTGCTTTGGTACAGATGGTTGAAATCATTCTGAAGAAAGTTTCTCCGGCTTTGTATCAGGCACTGGGTGTTTTCCTTCCGCTGATTACGACCAACTGCTGTATCCTGGGTGTAACGATTCTGGTTATTCAGAAAGACTTTGACCTGCTGACCGGAGTTGTTTATGCATTCTCTACGGCATTGGGATTTGCCCTGGCACTGATTGTCTTTGCCGGTATTCGTGAACAGTTGAGCCTGGTGAATATTCCGAAGGGAATGCGCGGCATGTCCATTGCTCTGGTGACCGCCGGTCTGCTGGCAATGGCATTCATGGGTTTCTCAGGAGTAGACAAAGGCTTGTCTGCTTTGTTTGGAATCGGTTGATAAACCCCTTATATGAATTGGAAAGTCCGGATTTACATAAATCCGGACTTTTTTTGTGTTTTTTCTTGTGCGTGATTATGGTTTTTCAAGAATTATGCTTATTTTTGCTCAAGGAAATAAAGAAACCCTTTAAAAAAGAATAATACCTTTATATTATGAAAGAAAGAATTCTTGTAACAGGTGGAACCGGATATATCGGCTCTCATACTGTAGTTGAATTACAGAACAGTGGCTACGAGGTAGTTATTGTAGACAATTTGTCAAACTCACGTGCCGACGTAGTCGACCATATCGAACAGATTACAGGTATCCGTCCTGCATTCGAACATGTAGATTGCTTGGATTATGAAGGAATGGATGCTGTGTTTAAGAAATATCCGGGCATCAAGGGTGTTATTCATTTCGCTGCAAGCAAGGCTGTAGGTGAATCTGTTCAGAAACCGTTGCTTTATTATCGCAACAACCTGGTTTCTTTGATTAACCTGCTGGAGCTGATGCCGAAGCACAATGTAGGTGGTATCATCTTCTCTTCTTCTTGTACGGTATACGGTCAGCCGGATGTATTGCCGGTAACTGAAGCTGCTCCGATCAAGAAAGCTGAATCTCCTTATGGAAATACCAAACAGGTTAATGAAGAGATCGTACGTGATACAGTTGCTTCCGGTGCTCCGATCAACGCAATCCTGTTGCGTTACTTCAACCCGATCGGCGCTCATCCGTCTGCATTGATCGGTGAATTGCCTAATGGCGTTCCGCAGAATCTGATTCCATACGTTACTCAGACTGCTATGGGTATCCGTGAAAAACTGAGCGTATTCGGTGATGACTATGATACTCCTGACGGATCTTGCATCCGCGACTATATTTATGTAGTTGATTTGGCCAAGGCTCATGTGATTGCTATGAAGCGTATTTTGGAAGGCAAGCAGAAAGATAAAGTGGAAGTATTCAACCTGGGTACCGGACGTGGTCTTTCAGTATTGGAACTGGTTCATTCATTCGAAGAAGCTACCGGCGTGAAACTGAACTATCAGATCGTTGGACGTCGTGCTGGTGATATCGTAAAAGTATGGGCTGATCCGACATATGCAAACCAGGAATTAGGCTGGAAAGCAGATACCCCGATTCTGGATGTCTTGCGTTCTGCATGGAACTGGCAGGTTCATCTCCGTGAAACGGGTGTACAATAAAGCTTCGTTTTCGTGTAAACGAAGGACGTTAATAGATTGAAAAATAACAAAGATATTGAACTTATAGCGTCATAGGACGTTATATTGATGCAGCGCATTTAAAACATTTATGGGTATGTGAATATACATAAGTGCATCCATTTCTTGAAAAAGAATGGAAAGGTGCTGATTGCATAGTAGTTTTGTCGTGTTTTATTTTGTGTTTGTGTTGTGGCTGTTCTCCGACGTGAGTCGGAGAACAGTTTTTTTGTGTAAACAGACAGGATGTTGTATCTTTGCAGGCCGAAAAAAGATAAAAAGATGAAAGTTTTCAGAGAACAGCGTTTTATGATGAGAATCGAGCAATTTCCGTTGCTGGTTTATTTATTGAAATGGATTGTCCTGTCGGCCGTATCAGGTGCCTGTATCGGTTCGGCTTCTGCCTTGTTGCTGGTGTCCTTAAACTGGGCAACAGACTATCGTGAAAGTCATTTGTGGGTATTGTTTCTGCTGCCTTTGGCAGGTTTGCTGATCGGGCTGATGTATCATTATCTGGCAGGGACGGCAGCCCGTGGTAATAATTATCTGATTGAAGAGATCCGTTCCCCTCATGATATCATTCCTTTCCGCATGGCACCTCTTGTCTATATCGGTACGGTATTGACTCATCTGTTTGGAGGTTCTGCCGGCCGTGAAGGAACAGGTGTACAGATGGGAGGTGCAATTGCCGACCAGTTTTCGCGTCTTTTTCATTTGCACCGGCGGGATCATAAGGTCATGGTACTGATCGGTATCAGTGCCGGATTTGCTTCTGTCTTCGGGACTCCGCTGGCAGGTGCCGTGTTCGGCCTTGAAGTAATCGTGGTAGGACGGATGCGTTATGAAGCCATTTTGCCTGCATTTCTGTCGGCTGCCTTTGCTCATCTGACCTGTCACGCCTGGGGAGTGGCTCATACCCAGTATGCGATACCTGAAGTTCCGGCATTGAACGTTGCAAATATTCTGTGGGTTGCACTGGCAGGCGTATTGTTTGGGCTGGTTGCCATGCTCTTTTCCCGTTCCATCGGTTTCTGGGGAGGACTGGCCAGACGCTATGTGTCTTATCCGCCCCTGCGTCCTTTTTGGGGAGGCATTCTGATTGCTCTGGCTGTGTGGTTATTGGGTACAACGAAATACATCGGTTTGGGTGTACCCGTTATTGTAGCATCCTTTACGGAACAGCAGATGTGGTATGACTTTCTGTTGAAACTGATTTTCACCACCTTTACCATTGGTGTCGGATTCAAGGGTGGGGAGGTAACCCCGTTGTTCTTTGTCGGTGCCACGCTGGGAAGTGCTTTGTCAGCCGTTGTTCCTTTGCCTATGGCTTTGTTGGCCGGTTTGGGATTCGTGGCAGTCTTTGCCGGAGCAACGAATACACCGATCGCCTGTACCCTGATGGGAATTGAACTTTTCGGTGCAGAGGCCGGACTTTATCTCGGGATTGCCTGTGTAATTGCTTATCTTTTTTCCGGACATACCGGTATTTATACGGCTCAGGTGGTCGGAAGTCCGAAACATTCTGTATTTCTGCGAAAGAAAGGTACGACCCTTTCCTGATAACTCCTGCGTTTTTTTGTAATTTTGCAGGCGTTAAGGTAAAAAGAGAGAGATAACGATTATGGCACAATCAAAGGAAATGACTTCAGGGCCATGCTTGCCCCTGATATTTAATTTTACGTTGCCGCTGTTGTTGGGGAACATGCTTCAACAGACTTATTCGCTGATTGATGCGGCTATTGTCGGTAAGTTTTTGGGAATAAATGCGCTGGCTTCCGTAGGTGCCAGTACGTCGGTTGTATTTCTCATTCTGGGTTTTTGCAACGGATGTTGCGGGGGATTCGGTATTCCCGTGGCACAGAAATTCGGTGCGCGTGATTATGTATCGATGCGCCGTCTGGTTTCTGTCAGCCTGAAGCTGGCAGGCATGATGTCTGTTGGTATAGCTTTGATCACCTGCCTGTTGTGTGCCTTTATTCTTCGAACCATGCAGACTCCTGAAAATATCTTTCAGGATGCTTACTGGTATTTGCTGATTACTTTTATCGGTGTTCCCTGTACTTTCTTCTATAACCTGCTGTCCAGTATTATCCGGGCTTTGGGAGACAGCAAGACACCGTTCTGGTTCCTGTTGTTTTCTACGGTCCTGAATGTCCTGCTTGATTTGCTGTGCATTCTGGTATTCCATTGGGAAGTTGCCGGAGCAGCGATTGCCACAGTCTTCTCCCAAGGAGTTTCAGCAGTGTTGTGTTACTTCTATATGTATCGTAAGTTTGAGATTCTCCGGATGCAGCCTGCCGATAAACGCTTCCGTCCAGAACTGGCCCGGCAGCTTATTTTCGTCAGCGTACCGATGGGGCTTCAGTTTTCCATCACCGCCATTGGAAGCATCATGCTCCAGAGTGCCAACAATGCTTTGGGTACCGCCTGTGTGGCAGCCTTTACTGCTGCGATGCGTATCAAGATGTTTTTCCTGTGTATGCTGGAGAGTTTGGGAATTGCGATGGCCACTTTCTGCGGACAGAATTATGGAGCCGGTAAGCCTGAGCGTATCTGGACCGGCGTCAAGGCAGCTTCGCTGATGATGATTGTTTACGTAGCAGCGGTCGCGATCATCTTGTGGGGATTCTCAGAGAAGTTTGTCCTGCTGTTTGTCGATCCTTCTGAGACTGAGATTATAGCCGATGCAGCTTTGTTCCTGCATATTTCGGTGAGTTTCTTCCCGGTTCTGGGACTTCTCTGCATCCTGCGCTATTCCATTCAGGGAGCCGGATATACAAAGCTGGCCATGTTTTCCGGAGTCTCTGAAATGATTGCCCGGATTCTTGTCAGTGTCGTGGCCGTCCCGTTGTGGGGCTTCTGGGCTGTCTGCTTCGGTGATCCTACGGCGTGGGTCTTTGCGGATGCCTTCCTGATACCGGCTTTCATCTATGTTTACCGTCGCTTGCGCCTGATTGTTGCCAGGGAACGGGGTGATATAAGAATGGCCTGATAAACAATCTGTTCAACTGATATTCCGTACGCTTTGCCGGAAAGAAAAAAAGGCTTCGGCGTTTTACATAAAAGAACGAAATATTTTATGTAAAACGCCGAAGTCTTTTTTAAAAAGCTCTCGGGCTTTTTTCAGGTCTTTGTTTTATCTTCCGGCAGGGTCAGTTTCTGACCGGTAAACGCTTCCAGACGAAAGGAGGAATCAGTTTCCAGAAGAAGACCATGATCCGGTAACGCCAGTCGATGACGGCGATACGGCGGCGATGATGCAAGGCTGAGACAATTTTCCGTGCAACATAAGCCGTATTCATCAGCATGGGATAATGTTTTCCGTCGTTGAGCAATCCGGTAGCGACAAAGCCGGGACGGATATCTGTGAAGCGGATGGAAAGATGCTGCATGCAAGCCAGTTGTTCCAATGCATCCAGGTAGGTATTCTGAAAGCGCTTGGTGGCAGAATAGGCAGGAGCGGCTCCCAGTCCTTTAGTGCCGGCAATGGAACTGATTACGGCAATATGTCCGTTTCCCTGACGGGCAAAGTAACGGAAAGCAGCTGTAACCATTCTGGTAAAACCTGTACCGTTGGTTTCGAGTGTGTCCAGTTCGATGTCCGGAGAAAGTCCGTAGTTCTGATGACCGGTACCGGAGCAGTGCAGGTAAAGATCCATACCTCCCAGTTCTCCGATGAGTTCGTCCAGCTGGTTTGCGGCTTCTTCCCGGCGGATATCAATGCTGCGGATGCAAATGTGATCCGGAGCCAGCTTCTGCAACTCCTTGAGTTGTTCTTCCCGCCGTCCGGCGAGTCCGAGCTGATGGCCTTCTTTCAGTAGCAGAAGAGCCACTTCACGTCCGATGCCGGAAGTGGCACCGACAATGATGATGCGTTGGGAGGAATGTTTCGTCATATCGTTTTTCGTTTTTAGTTCATTCTTATTTCATAAACAAAATCCTGCGATACTGGTATGCCCTCATTGGGCTGGTAATAGAATGTCCCTTTGAATGGCATGTGCGGATTGACCGGTTTCAGTGTTTCCGACAAATGATTGCAGAAGGCTGCGTAGGAATGAGTATTCATGCAGGTTGCTGCATCATCGCGGAAAACCAGTACATAACGGTTCAGCGGACGGGCATGTACCAGCTGGTTAATCTGCAGGGCCAGATCGACAGCTTCCCGTGGAGAGATGCGGTCGAAGAGATTGGACAGGTTGAACAGGATCAGTTCCGTCACGACGGAATGGGTTGCCCAGAAAGCAGGCTTGACGGCGGAAAGCCGCGGAAGGAACAATGCCTGAGCCGGACGGTAACCGTCTGTCTGGAAGAAACTTTCTGCAAGTTCTCCCATTTCCTGCATCGGATAAATGCCGAGGTATGTAAAGTCGGCGTGCGGTAAATTCCGGCAGGCATCCAGGAAGGCCATAGCTGAAGCTCCTGCTTCGTAGGAGAGATCGCAGAACACCATGCGTCCGGAAACCTGCCGGAGAAGGTCGGGCAGCCAGTTACCGTTTCCGGCAAACAGCGCCCGGGCTGCGGTATATTGTCGCGGCATGTAATAACGGTTATATAATAAGGTGTATTCGGTCGGGGTGATTCTTTCCGGCAATGTCTGGAAGTCGGCCCGTCCGTAGGCTGTGATTTCCCGCCGGTAAGTTTCCTGTTCCAGACCGTCAGGAACACGTTCTGCGACGAGTGTCTGAAAGGCTTTCCGGAAACTTTCCGATAGGGGATAAGCAGTGTCATCCAGATCCCATTCGGCCTGATATTCCGGAATACGGAAGTTTCCTTTGCAGAAATCTTCGCAGGTGGTGTTCAGATAACCGTTATGCAGCCGGATGTATTCCATCAGTTTATAGAAAGTAATGTTGGCCCCCAGTATGTTCGGGTTTCCTGTCAGCAGAAGCTGCTTGCGGGCCCGTGTGATGGCTACGTTCAGTTTGCGGTCAATCAGGAACTCTCCTTCGCGGAACGTATTTGCGGTCAGAAAATTCAGCTGGGAGAAGTTGTGGATGGTGAAGGAGTAAATGATCACGTCACGCTGGCTTCCCTGATAGCGTTCCACCGTATCGATCGAGATCTCCAGCAGTTCGGGAATATGCAGCCGGCTGATTTCTTTCCGGATCATGGCAATCTGGTTGCGGTAGGGCACGATGACGCCTACGGTACGGTTCGGATCGAAATGTCCGGCCGTGAGCCGGTAAATGTGTTTCAGCAAAGTGGCCACGATGCGGGCTTCTTCCGAATTGCTTTTTTCGGAAACAATCTGATCGGCGGCCGGTTCAGCTGGAATGAAAACCATGCGGCGGTTCAGAAGGAGCTGGTCCAGTGTGTCTTCAGCCTGTGGAGAATTTTCATACGGGCATGTTTCTTCCTGATGAGGCAGCGGAATCGGTTCCAGATGTTCCTGATAATAAAAGGTATGGTTCGGGAATTCGGCAATAGCCGGGTGCATGCGTCCCTGTTTGTGAAGAATGCTCCGGAAGTCTTCTTCGCTCTGGCGGTACAGCCGTTCGAAGAGCGAGTTGCGGCAGTCGGTCAGTCCGATAGCCTGCAGAAGCGGATCGGTGACCGCTGCCTCATCGGCACTTTGCTGGGCGATGGCAGGCAACTGCTTGTAATCACCTACGAGGACAAACTTTTCGATGGCATTCTCCTGATTGTGACGGGCAGACAGGATACCGATCAGGTCCGGTTCGAGAATCTGCGAAGCTTCGTCAATAATAGCCAGGTTGAACCGCTTGAGGTTGAAGAGATGCAGGCGGTTATTGATGGCTGTCGTCGTACCTACAAAGATACGTGTGCGGCTGATTTTTTCCTTGATGTCTGTCAGTTTGGGACAGTCTTCCAGGCTGTGTTTCAGCAGGTAGGAAGTAAACCGTCTGTCACACGACAGTTCATGCCCGATCCGGATGAACGGAGTTTTCTCGGCAATCCCCGAATCAATCAGCATGTTGCAGATTTCATCGACGGCCCGGTTGGTGTACGACAGCAGAAGGATGGATGTTTCCGGATCGGTAAGTGCTTCTTCCACCATGTAACGCAAGGCACACGAAGTCTTTCCGGTTCCCGGAGGACCGACCAGCAGGAAATAGTCATCAGCCTGCTTTTCTTTCAGGATCAGGGAATCAAACCGGCCGTAACTGCCGTTTAGCGTCCGTTCTTTCCGTAGCTCGGGAGTACGTGCTCCCAGCAGTAATTCTTTCCGGTCGGCACGTGCTGACAGGAATGCGTAAAGTCCGCGAAGTGCGCTTGTAGCCGACATGTCCGATGAATCATGTTCGATGGCAAACACTTCGTCTTCCCCTCCGATGATCTCTTTGTTCTGTTGTCCGTTCCGCAGCAGGATCGTCAGCCGGTCGGGATGTATTTCAAGGATATTTCCTTTCATCAGGATCTGTTTGCGAACGTCCGGTTCATCCGTGTACGGATAAAAGATGATGATGTCTCCCTGCCGGAAGTTAGGCAGGAAGTCGTCTCCCTGTTCCGGAATCGACAGATCGATCAGGTCATATCCTTTGTTGGGCCCGCTCTTGCGCTTGTCCGTGACCTTGAGCCCCAGGAGAATATTCCCTGCCTCCAGTTTTTCGTTGAGCGGGGTGTGCCACAGGCTGGCAAATCCGCTGGCCGGATCGGTTCGTCCGCCCATTTTGCTCAGGATCTGTTCCTTGGAAACGAAAGTAAAGAAGCGTCGGAAGTAGGCACGTTCCAGGGGCGTGCAGACTTTCAGTGTCTTGATGACCCTTTCCAGTTCGGGTTCCTGATAGTCATTCCACAGCTTGTTGTCCACCTGGAATTCGTTGAGCAAGTCTGTCGTCAGCTGTTCACATACCGGAACAATGGCACCTTCTCCAAAGGCCATCTCATTGGCCACGATGCAGTTGCGGAGCTGGATACTTTTCCTGAACAGACCTTCAGCGAAATGTTCGATCAGGAGTCCGTCCGTATATTTGGAATAAAGCAGGAAGGTCTGCAGATCCTCGGTCTCGTGGCCGAAGTTGTACATCAGTATGCCCTGGTAAAGCATCATCTGAATAAAATGATCTTCCTTATGCTTGCGGTTGTATTCATCACGTTTTCCTGATTTCTGTTCTATGAGCACTTTAAAGTCCTTCTGAAGCATGTCCACACGTCCCTGCAATCCCAGCCGTTCACAGATGAAGGAAGCTTCCAGCAGTGTCTTCTGTTTGTCAAAAGAGCGGATGTTGTGAGGCAGGATGTCGTGGACAAAGGAACGGATATTGATCATCTGCGACTGGGCCAGTGCGTGGAAATTGGCCGGCAGGTCGCAGGTACAGAATTCCAGAGCCGCACCGGCAAAGAACTTCTTGACCGTATGGCTGTACGTCACCGGTTCATCACCCCGTTCGTTGATGTAATCATCCAGAAACTGGCTGGCCAGGTTACCCATCAGAATGGGAGCCGTGTTGGCTTTCAGTTTGATCTTGTTGATGAAGAAGTTCAGCGGATGATGCCCGTATTCCCGGAAGCAGGCAGCCAGGGCACTGATATCAATCAGATAGTCCGGATAGATGACGATCAGGCCGGGGATGTAATGATTTTCTTCGTCCACCCGTACATCCAGCAGGTTCAGCGGCATGTTTTCAGTCAGCAGGTCCTTGATGTAGAGTAAGTCGCCGTCATATCCGCCCCTGGCATAATTGATGATAATGAACGGATCGTCCTCCCGGTCTGTTGCGGCAAAGATCTGCGTATCGTTCCAGCTGGTGACTGATGCGCGGACATACGGGATGCGCGACAGGCGGGTTCCCTTGTACGGCCGGTTGGAGTGGGGCATCTCCGGGATGAAATAAGCGGGAATATCTTCTTCAAAAGCCAGAGAAACAAACCTCACCACTGCGCGGAGATCGTACAGATATTCTTCCATGTCCGGACGGAAATCATCGCGCAGCGCCGCGTTGCAGTTCCGTCGCATGGTCTGAATGGCATATTTGTCGGACGGAGTCATTTTCTTTTCCTTGCAGATATAGTCCAGCCGTGAGAACAGGTTGGCAAAGGAAAAGGTGACCCGGGCAGTCAGCTCATAGCAGGCCTGTTCCAGTACTTTGTAAAGCAGAATATATTTGGCGCGCAGGTTTTCGGGAGCGGCCTGAGGCTGCTGATGGATCTGCGCGATGCGGTTGAAAAGATCAAATGACTGCATGTCGATACGGGGGATAGAAGGATTTTGCATGTTGTTCGGTTCAGATATTCACTACAAAGGACACGGAAAAGCAGGCGGCCTCTGAAGAGAGAACTTCTTGCTTTTCCATGTCCTTGTTGTTTCCGGTTGTGTATTTTCCGGTCAGGTCATGAAGACTGATCCGGAGTGTTACTGGATGCTGTCTATATCCTGAATGCGGTAAGCCTGTTCCAGTTTGTCATATTCACCTTTGTACTGTGCTGTAACGTCTTCAGCAAAGGCATACGGCTGAAGGTCGGCAGAAGTATTTCCTTTCATCAGCATCATCAGGTGAAGGCTGGTCTGGTCGGCCAGGGTGATTCTGATGTCCTGATACAGGGTGCCGTCTGTTGCATACAAGGTCTTCTTCTGGAAAGTTCCGGTGAGTGATGTGCTTGAAGGGCCGGGATAAATGACAATTCCGCCTTCGGTCAGATCCTTGTTGGTATAGGTGAATTCATATCTTCCTCCCTGTGTCATCAGGGCATCTTCCAGGATTCTTGCCTTGAGTCTGTTGATGTCTCCCTGTGTCATTTCTTCGGCTGTGATTTTTGCATCCACGCTTCCCAGTGTATAAGTAGCTTTCGGATTCTCAATCTGGATGGTCAGCAGATAACTGTTTCCTACCAGGTCGCTGATCACGACTGTTGCCGTTCCCATACCTACCGGTACAAAAGTCAGAGTCTTGCCGTCGTAGTCACAGCGGACGATATCCTTGTTGGCATTATCGATGGTATACACACCGTTGCCGCCCTGAATGCGGAAAGTTTCTCCTTCACTGAAAGGATTCAGCAGAAGGGTGTTATTTTCGTTAATGACCAGACTGTCGCTGTTGTTGGCATAGACCAGCGTAACCGGCGAATAATCGTCGTCGCTGCATGCGGTGAAGCCGGCAAAACTGCCCAACAGGACCATACCGGCAAGAATTTGTTTCAGTTTCATTTGTCAATCTTTTTAAAATGGATTTTCAAATATACGATTAAATTTCGGATATGGTATAGTCTCCTGCTTTCTCACTCAGTATATTTTGTAATTCTTCAAGAGTTTTTTCATTTTCTGCATACTCCAAAGTGGCTGTGGGAGGGTTGAGTGTTACCATCGCGGTAACTCCTTCCAGACTGTTCAGTACTTTCTCTACCCGCCGGCGGCAATGGTCACACATCATTCCTTCTATTTTATAAGTCTTGCACAAGGTTGTCTTTTTCTCCGGTTCCGGCATGATTTCCTGAACCGGGGATGAAGTTTCCGGCAAGGAAGAAATGGCTGAAGCATGGAAACGCTTGTTGCGTAACCGCAGACTGTTCGTAACGACACTTACGCTGCTCATGGCCATGGCGGCACCTGCCAGCATCGGATTCAGCAGAAAACCATTGATGGGGTAAAGGATTCCGGCTGCGACCGGTACACTTGCCAGGTTGTAGATGAAAGCCCAGAAAAGATTCTGCCGAATGGTGCGTACGGTCAGAACGGACAGGTGAATGGCATCCGTAATCTTGTGCAGGTCGGAAGATATGATGGTCATTTTGGCTACGTCCATGGCGATGTCGCTTCCTTGTCCCATGGCGATGCTCAGATCTGCCTGAGCCAGAGCGGCACTGTCGTTGATTCCATCGCCGACCATGGCCACGCAATGTCCCTGTTGCTGAAGTTCCTTAATGAAAGCGGCCTTTTGTTGCGGAAGCATTTCTGAGCGGAATGAAGTAATACCGACTTGTCCGGAAATGGCCTTGGCAGTCGCTTCATTGTCGCCGGTCAGCATGTATACTTCAATACCTTTCTGCTGGAGTTCCCGGATGGCAGCAGGAGAGGACGGTTTGATCCGGTCGGTGATGGCTGCCAGTGCCAGTGCTTTTTCTGTATCGGCAAACCAGATAACCGTTTTGGATTCGGCAGCCAGTTGCCGGGCTTTGTTCTGTAAAGCATCTGAAATGGTTATGCCTTCTTCCTGAAGCAGACGAAGGTTGCCGGCCTGATAACGCTTTCCGTTGATTTGTCCCCGTATGCCTTTCCCTGTGACAGATTCAAACTGTTCTACCGGCAAGGCTTTTTCGTGCAGATGTTTGCAGACGGCTTCGGCAAGCGGGTGTTCGGACAAACTCTCCAGGCTGAAGAAAGCTGCTTCGCACTTTTCCTGTTCGTTGTCCCAGAGCAGATCGGTCACTACAGGACGTCCTTCGGTCAGAGTTCCGGTCTTGTCGAGGACGATGGTATCGACCTTGCGTGCGGTTTCCAGACTCTCGGCATCTTTAATCAGAATTCCCAGTTCTGCCCCTTTCCCGATTCCGACCATAATGGCAGTCGGTGTGGCCAGTCCGAGAGCACACGGGCAGGCAATGATCAGCACGGTGACAGCTGCCAGCAATCCCTGGGTAAATCCGTTGGATGGGGCAAGGATCAGCCAGGCAAGGAAGGTAATGAATGCAATCAGCATAATGGCCGGAACGAACACCGAAGCGATACGGTCCACCAGTTTCTGTACCGGGGCCTTGCTGCCCTGTGCATCCTGAACCATCCGGATGATGTGGGCCAGCATGGTATCGCTGCCTACCTTCTCAGCCTGGAAACGGAAACTGCCTTTCTGGTTGATGGTGCCGGCATAGACTTTGGAGGCTGTCTGTTTCCGGACCGGAACCGGTTCGCCGTTCAGCATGCTTTCATCCACATACGAACTGCCTTCGGTTACGACTCCGTCGACAGCGATCTTTTCTCCCGGGCGAACCTGAATGATATCGCCTGTGCAAACCTGTCCGATGGCGATTTCCTCCGGTTCTCCGGATGTACTGATCCGGGTAACAGTCTGGGGCTGAAGTCCCATCAGTTTCTTGATAGCGGTTGAAGTATTCCCTTTGGCTCGTTCTTCCAGCAGACGTCCCAGCAGGATAAAAGCAATGATGACGCTGGATGCTTCGAAATAGACATGCGGATGAATACCCCGGCTCAGCCAGAACTCCGGAAAGAAAAGATTGAACAGGCTGAACAGGTAGGCAATACCTGTACTGTTGGCTACCAGTGTGTCCATGTTTGCCGAGCGGTGTCTGAACTGTTTCCAGGCACTGATAAAGAAATCACGTCCCAGCCAGAATACAACTGGGGTGGACAATATCCATAAAAGATATCCGGCTCCCGGCAAATCCATGAAAAACATACTGATGACTGAGATAGGGACGGCCAGGACAATGGCCCAGGTAGCACGGAACTTCAGCTGCCGGAATCTGCGGTTGTGTGCTTCATCGGCTTCCTGTGAAGCCTTTTCTTCCTGTGCCGTGATGACCAGGTCGTATCCGGCATTTTGTATGGCTGTCCGTAAAGCTTCGGGCGAACATGTTCCGGAATCATATTCCACAGTCGCTGTTGCAGCGGCATAGTTTACGCTGGCGCTGCATACTCCCGGCTGGCGGTTGAGCGTTTTTTCTACTCGTGCGGCACAGGCAGCACAGCTCATTTCCAGTACGGGGAAAGTTTGTCTGACGGTTTTTGATGCGTTCATATTATATTCTTCTTGATTCGCTGCAAAGATAGCGCTTTCAAAATGAAAGATTTTACGGAATTATGGAGGTGGTTTATATTTTAATGTTAACTTTGCCGCCCGTATACGATTTTACTTAAATATAATAATATGGAACTGATAGAAAATCTGTTTATGGGGTACCCCAATCTGTGGGGTGGCGGAGTGGCTCACTCTGTACTGATCCTGTCCCTTGTTATCACATTGGGCATTGCTTTAGGAAAAATAAAAGTGGCCGGCGTTTCGCTGGGAGTCACCTGGATTCTGTTTGTGGGTATTGTTTTCGGACACTTCAACATGAACCTGAATGAGCATCTTTTACACTTCCTGAAAGAATTCGGACTGATTCTGTTTGTCTATTCAATCGGTCTGCAGGTAGGACCCGGTTTCTTCTCTGCATTCAAGAAGGGAGGCTTTACGCTGAATGTCGTTGCTATGATTGTTGTGTTTACCGGTGTTGTGATGGCAATCGTCCTGCATTTTGTTACCGGAACGCCGATCACTACAATGGTCGGTATCCTTTCGGGAGCTGTAACCAATACGCCGGGACTTGGTGCGGCACAGCAGGCAAACAGTGATTTGAACGGAGTTGATGCGCCTGAGATCGCCCTGGGTTATGCCGTAGCTTATCCGTTGGGTGTGATTGGCTGTATTCTGTCTTTGCTGGCTCTGAAATATTTGCTGCGTGTAAAGACAGCACAAGAAGAGGCTGAAGCTGAACAGGGAATGGGACATATTCAGGAACTGACCGTACGTCCTGTGACGTTGGAAATCCATAATGGTTCCGTGAATGGAAAGACATTGCGTGAGATTCATCCGCTTGTAAAGCGTCGTTTTGTGGTTTCTTATATCTGTCGTGCTGACGGAGACGGAGAAATAGAAATGGCAGGTGCAGACACTGTGTTGCATCTGAATGATAAGATTCTGGTTGTTTCTACTCCGATTGATGTGGAAGCCATTACCGTATTCTTCGGAAAACAAGTAGATATGGTGTGGGAAAAGCCTGATTCAAAATACATTTCCCGCCGTATTCTGATCACTAAATCGGAATTGAACGGAAAGATGCTGTCGCAGTTAAAGATCCGTCAGAACTTTGGAGCCAACATTACGCGTGTAAACCGTTCCGGTGTGGATCTGGTGGCATCTCCGGGACTTCAGTTGCAGATGGGTGACCGGGTAACAGTAGTCGGAAGCGAACTGGCCGTGAGTCATGCTGAAAAAGTATTGGGTAACTCATTGAAACGTCTGAATCATCCGAATCTGATTCCAATCTTCCTGGGTATTGCATTGGGATGTATTCTGGGTAGTATTCCTTTTGTGTTCCCCGGTATTCCGCAGCCTGTAAAATTGGGACTGGCAGGCGGACCGCTGATTGTTTCCATTCTGATCAGCCGTTTCGGACCGCAGTACAAGCTGATTACCTATACGACAATGAGTGCCAACCTGATGGTGCGTGAAATTGGAATTTCTCTCTTCCTTGCCTGCGTCGGACTTGGAGCCGGAGAAGGATTTGTGGATACGATCATTCACGGAGGAGGATATGTGTGGATTGCTTATGGTGCCATCATTACGGTTGTGCCGTTGTTCGTTGCCGGACTGATCGGGCGTTATGCATTGAAGCTGAACTATTATACTCTGATCGGAGTCCTTTCCGGTGCAACGACGAATCCGCCTGCATTGGCTTACTCCAACGATCAGACTTCCTGTGATGCTCCGTCAGTAGGTTATGCCACGGTTTATCCGTTGACTATGTTCCTGCGCGTCTTGACCGCTCAATTGCTGATCCTGTCGCTGGCTTAACAGGTTGTGATAACGGGTAAATAAAACTCATCATTATCTGTTTATGAGATGCATAAAGTCAGATTTCTTGAGGACTATGCTTGTTGCAAGCATGATTCTACTGGCTGGTTGTCATGGCAAACCTGAACAGGTTGACACTGCTGCCTATTGTGTCAATATAGATTCTGCGGAAGTGGTAGATATACTTCCGATGTCTTCCCTGTTTAAAAGCGGAAAGATTGTTTGCTCATTGGATACAACTTCTGCCGCTATGTTGGGTGCCATAGATAAAATGGAGATCTGCGGTGACTATGTAATAGCCATGGACAGGAATATCAGGCATCAGTTATGTGTGTTTGATAGAAATGGAAAGTTTCTTCATACCATAGGAGCTAAAGGAAATGGTAAGGGTGAGTATGCCGATCTGCTTGATTTTACCTGTGATTCAGGAGAAGGACTGATTTATATCCTTGACGGTAAAGGTGGAAAAATACATTCATACAGCATCAGTGAAGGAGAATATAAGAAATCGGTTGACTGCTCCAACGAATATGTGAATATCAAGTATGCTCAATCTTGTTTGTATTGCTATCATCCGAGTCTGAATATCGGTGAAGCTCATGCGGCCAGATTTCTGCTTGACAGGATAGAACCTTCAGATGGAAAGATTCTGGAACAATATCTGACTTCCGGGTATAATAAAGGAAGCTGTCATCCAGTGATGTTTAACGGCAGTGCATTTCTCGGGACGGAATCCGGAACCTTTCGTCTGGCTCTTATTTTTGCCAATCAGGTAATGGCACTCGATAAAGATGGAAAAGTATATCCTTATCTGACCCTGAACTCACGCAACTGGGTCCGTGAGGATGATTTGAAGGAATTTGGGTTCCAGTCTGACCATAAGAGTCTGGCTGTCCTTTTTAGCCGTAGAAAGGCTTTGGGCATGAGTGACTTTATGGAAAGTGAAAAGCATATCCTGCTTTCCTATATGCAAGGATTCTCCAGAAGCCATATTCTGTATGATAAAGCAAAAGAATGTGCTTTTGTCGTGCGTCGGTTGACTGATGATCTTCTCGGCAGCAAAGTGGACTTTGGAAGCATGAATCTGCAGTATGCAGGAAGTGACGGAAAAGGAGTCTATTTTTTCCTTTCTCCCGGTGATATGGACAGTGTGAATAATCAATTATGGAATGAACCTCCATTCAGTCGGTTGCATGTAGCTGACGATGCTTTCAACGGGGCTGTCTTCTATTATGAGTTCATCTGACACACTGGAAAAGGTCATGCAAACTGACTTGAAAACATGTTGAATCTGCTCTTGAGAGCTGAAAATTGTAAAGCCAACCAATTCAATGCTGTAGGTATGAATTGGTTGGCTTTACTTATGCTATGACGCTTGTCTCAGCTTATTTCTTGCCAAACTCCGGATCTATTTTCAGTAAAGCCGTGACACCGAAAGTGACCAGTGTGCATCCCATGATCCAGATGAAGAACAACTGATAGCCCAGACTTTCCTGAAGCCAGCCTGCAATCATGCCCGGGAGCATCATGCCCAAAGCCATAAAGGCAGTACAGATGGCATAATGAGCCGTTTGTTGTGTACCTCGGGAGAAATAAATCAGGTACAGCATGTAGGCCGTAAAACCGAAGCCATAGCCGAATTGTTCCGTAAAAATACAGGCGTTGATGGTCAGCAGTCCCGGTGAGTCGGCATAGCTGAGATAGACATAGACTATGTCCGGAAGGGAGATGGCCCATACCATAGGCCAGAGCCACCGTCTGAGTCCGTGACGGGCAACTGCAACACCCCCCAGAATTCCTCCTAAAGTGAGTCCGATGGTACCGATTGTTCCCTGGGCAAATCCCAGCTGTTCGGTTGTCATTCCCAGTCCTCCTACCTCCGGAGTATCAATAAGGAAAGGAATACTCATTTTGGCGAGCTGGGCTTCGGGAAGCCGGTATAGCAGCATGAACAGAAGAGCGATGCCGGCCTGTTCTTTCTGAAAGAATGAACGGAACGTGTTCAGAAAAGCCTGAAACAGGCCGGAGGCTGAAGTCTGGCCTGCTGAAACAGCCTGTTCGGGACGGGGAAGACAAAATACGTGATAAACCCAGAGGCCCAGAAAAAGTCCGCTCAGTACAAAGAACGTCAGGCTCCAGGCATAAGTAATCCCCAGGGAAGTTTTTTCCAGATAACCGGCCAGCATAATCAGCAATCCTTGTCCGGCAATCGTTGCAATACGGTAGCAGGTGCTTCGGATACCTACATAGAGCGCCTGCTGGTGTGAAGTAAGAGCCAGCATGTAGAATCCGTCGGCAGCGATGTCATGGGTTGCAGAACCAAAAGCAGTCAGCCAGAACAGAGCCAGTGTTGTCTGAAAGAAATGAGGAGCCGGAATCGTGAAGGCTACTCCGGCCAGACCGGCACCGATGAGCAGCTGCATGCTGACGATCCACCAGCGTTTCGTCTTGAGCAGGTCGACAAAAGGACTCCACAAGGGCTTAATGACCCATGGAAGGTTCAGCCAGCTGGTGTACAGGGCAACTTCCGTATTGGAAATGCCCATTCGCTTGTACATGACAAGCGAAAGAACCATGACTGCGACGTAGGGAAGCCCCTCTGCAAAATAGAGGGTGGGCACCCATTTCCAGGGTGACAGGTTTTGTTTCATGGTCAGTAACGTTTTTCAATGTCTGCTTCTTTGTAATAATGTTTCAGGATTTCCCGGTAGTCGTAACCTTGTTCGCCCATGACGGCGGCTCCGATCTGGCAAAGACCAACTCCATGTCCCCATCCGGCTCCTGTCAGATGGAACCATTCGGGTACACCGTTCTGTATAGGTCCCCGGTCAACGACAAAAGCGGAACTGAACAAGTGACTTTCAGAGAGGATGCGCCGGATTTCCAGTTCCTTGCCGATAATCATTGTCTTGTGGGTTCCGACAATTTTCAGTTTACTGATGCGTCCGGACTTTCCCCGTTCAACAGGTATCAGATCGATGATCTCACCATAATCACTTCGGGTGTTCCGGTTGATCAGTCCGGCAAGTTCTTCCTGAGTGTAATGTTTTTCCCACCGATAGAAGTCTGTTGTTTCGTAGTCGTAATTGTTCAGGATCAGTGAAAGGATCTGTTTGTCGTGCGTATTGCAGAAGCTTTCCGGTTGGGAACGAATCCATTTTCCAGCTTCCTGTTCGTTGGTAAGATCCGGAAGGGGGATATTGGCCGTGCAGTCTCTGACTGCCTGAAGATACGGATAATTCTTCTCTTCCCAGCAATAGCTGAATTCCTCGGTAACTCCGCCACAGCATTTGGAAAAACGGGCATCGCATATTTCTCCTCCTTCGGTCAGTACCTCGCCGCTGGTCGTACGGACAGCTTCCGAAACATTGGGACTGGTAGCCTTGGTGATGCCTTGATACCGCTGGCAATGATCATCGGCGCATACATCGAAGATGGTGTGTTCTTCGCGGTCGTACCATCTCAGGTACTCATTCTCGGTCTTGATGAATGAGAAGAATTCATTTCCTTTTTTCTCAGGCTGCTTTCTCCGTTGTATCTGGGCGAGCAGCCAGCTGCGTGAAATGACTGCATGTGCTTTCAGAAACTCCAGTGGTGCCGTGGCATTCATTTCGGAGGAGATGACGCTTTCCAGATACACTTCGGCCGGAAGCAGATTGATGGCAGCTATTTTCCCTTCGTGCACGACGAGTTTCAGAATACCCGGGAAAACCTGTGTCTCCTGCCGCTCCCAGTGAAAACCGATGCCGATGGTTACATTCTCCAGGGAAAAAGAGCAGGATTTCTCCAGAGGAGAAAAGGTCAGTTCGTGATAAATGTTTCCATTCCAGAGAATGCCTCCTTCGTGGAATGCAACGTCTTGCCGGTCGCAAACCGTACTTCCTTTGGCGGTGAAGTGTCCGTTCAGCGTAAACTGGATGGCCAGTGCGCTGACAATGCCTACGCTTATTTTAGGTTCTTTCATATTGCTTCGGTGTGATTAAAAGGATGGGGAAAGGCTGTTTCCGGTTTCCTGATAAATTTGGCAGATATCTTTTTCGGTTATTTTCTCAAAATCTTCTTTTCTTGGTGTGACGATCAGTCCGGCCATATCGAGTGCCCCCGGGCTGACCAGCAGTTGCTGGTCTCCTGTCGCTGAGTAGCAGGCAGGACGGTGCCGGTTTCTGGGAATATAGACGGTGATAAATCCCAGCCGGGCATCTTTCCAGGCAAACAGGTTGTAGCGGGGCTCATCTTCGTCGGGATGCTGGCTGAGGCTTCCGAGGTATCGTTCCACGAGGACGGTACTTGTTTCATATCCCCGGTCAGTAATGAAGGCCTGAATCGGGCAGACATACCCCGGAATTTCATAGCTGGTGCAACAGCTTCCGTCGGACAGTGTGTCCTGATCTGTCTTCCGGGCTTTTTCCATCAGCCGGTTCCATTGCCGGATGAGAGGAATATTCTGTTGGGGAGCCGCCTGAAAGTGGAAGTGGTCGGGGGCAGATGCTCCGCAGTGTGCGCCGTTGTAGAACAGCGCGTATCCCGGATTGAAATGAGTTTCCAGCCAGGCAGTCAGTTTTCCCGGCAGCTGGCGGCCGGTTTTTCCCGCAAGGGTTTGCCATTGATGTTTTTCACTGGAGATGGTCAGATGATCCGGAAGGATCGGGTAGGGATTCAGACGCAGGATGAACGGTTCGTCAAGTTCGATACGGATTTCTTCCTGTTCTTTCGGCTTGTTGGCCGGACAGAGAAAGCAGGGCCGTGCCTCCAGCGAAGCTTTATCCAGTTTGGCATAGGTGGATACCGCTCTTGCCGGATTGAACTGTACCGTAATTTCGTTTTCTCCGATCCGGAAGGTACGGCATTGCACATGTTCCAGTGCCTCATGATTCTTGCGTGCCAGTTCCCAGATTTCCAGCTGATGACGGATGAATCCCTTCGTGAGTTGCTGGCGTAACTTGATTTCCAGGGTACGCAGACTGTCCTTATAGCTGTTGTTCTGGTTGATTTTTTCGATACTCAAGGCTGCATCAGAATTTCCTTCCCAGCGGCGGCAAAGGTAGAGTACCTCATAGATGCGTCCGATGCGATATTGACGGGAGAAAGCCAGTCCCAGTGCGTAGTCTTCTCCGTAACTGGTGTTGGGCACACGGATGTCACGCAGCAGTGGTGTATAGAAGGCCCGTGGCGCTCCCAGTCCGTTGATGCGCAGGGCATTGTTGGCCCCGTTCTCGTCCGTCCATTCCCGGTGGTCGATGATACCCGGAGGAAGTGTGTTCAGACTGAAATCAGTCATGCGGTATGTTCCGATAACCATGGCACATTGCTCTTCGTGAAACTTGTTGACAATGGTCTGCAGGGTAGCAGGACTGCTGTAAAGGTCATCGCTGTCAAGCTGAACCGCAAAGCGTCCGCAGTCCGGATGATGCACACCCAGGTTCCAGCATCCGCCGATTCCCAGATCCGTTCGCTCGGGAATAAGATGAATGACTTGGGGATGGGAAGCATAGCGCTGGATGATTTCAGTGGTTCCGTCGTCAGAATGATTGTCGATGACAATCAGATTGAACGGAAAATCTGTCTGCTGTTCCAGTACGGAACGGATGGCATCTTCAATGGTCCGTACCCGGTTGCGTACAGGGATGATGACAGATGCTTCGTAACGGAAGTCTCCGGCCGTACAGTCTATCCGGCGTTTATCCGGAGACAGCCAGGCATGAATATCCTTGAGGTAGCAGGTGAAAGCTGCTTCGCGTTCCAGCTGGACTTGCCGGTTGCGCGGATCCACATAGTCGAACTGCTTCTCACCTGAAAGCCGGGTATCCTCTTCTGTTTCGGCATAAAGGTATTCACGGATATGGATCAGTTCTGTCTCTTTTGTCAGAGCCAGCCGCAGAGCGTAGAGTCCGGAATAGAGATAGGCAGGCTGACAGGCAATGCAGTCAGCAGCTTTTTTGAAGTGTTCGGAGCGGAACATCAGCAGGGGACCGAAGTCGAAGTCATCGCGTACGCTGCCTGTCTGATAATCGATGACGGGATGATTTGTGCGTTTGCCTGCGATCCATTGGTAGCGGTCGGCATAAGCCATACCACAGGAACGAGCTTGCAGGTAGTCACAGAATCGTTCCAGTGCCATGTATCCAAGTTCAACTCCTTGTTCTTTGGTCAATAATAAAATATAAGGTGTCTGGGTATGGGAGGCTATCTGAAGCATAGCGTCTGTGCCGGCGGGTGATTCTACGGACAGTTGCTGACAGCGGGCATAGTTCCCCTGGAGGGTTGCCGGAGTTTTTACCAGCAGATATATCTGGTGGATGCAGGGATGATCCAATAAGGCTGCCAGTATTTCTTCCGGCAGAGCTCCCTTTCCGTAAGGGATGAAGCATGTGATTGTCTTTTTCATGTCTGAACGGTTTATTGGGACAAATATAACGAGAAGTCATGAATTTTTTAACTTTTGCGGTCACGAAATCGAAAATCATTTGTTTGAGCCCCGCTAGCGGTTGGATTTTCTGTGTCTGCAGGCTGCCGTGATATTGTGCGGTCATTGCGGCCAAATCGAGCGGTCGTTGGAGCCGGATCGAGCGGTCGTTGAGGCTGAATCGTGCGGTCGTTGGAGCCGAATCGTACTACTCGATAAAACCGCATTGAACGCCTTTTTGCCGGAAGGCTGGCTGTTTGAGGATGAGGAAACGAAACTTCTTTCTAAAAGGTTTATTATCAGATAAATATTATTTTATTCTGTAAAACATGGGGGAAATATTTTATTTTTTGACTAACTTTGCACATTAATTATATAGATTAAGCATAGAATGGATAGTACAAAAGCTCCGTTGTTGGGCAAGACTTTAGACGAACTGACGCAGATTGTGCTGGACTTGGGAATGCCTAAGTTTACGGCCGGACAGATTGCTTCATGGCTGTATGGCCGCAAGGTTGCATCGATTGATGAGATGACAAACCTGTCGGTGAAGAACCGGGAACGGCTGAAAGAGTGTTATGAAGTAGGAGCTACGGCGCCTGTCCACGAGATGCGTTCGGTGGATGGAACCGTGAAATATCTGTTCCGCACCCCTGAAGGTGATTACGTTGAGTCAGTATACATCCCTGATGCAGACCGTGCTACCTTGTGCGTGTCTTCTCAGGTTGGCTGTAAGATGAACTGCAAATTTTGTATGACAGGAAAGCAAGGTTATACAAACAGCCTGATTGCAGCTCAGATATTGAACCAGATATATTCCATTCCTGAGCGTGATACGCTGACAAACGTGGTATTTATGGGAATGGGAGAGCCGTTTGATAACCTGGATGAAGTACTTCGTGCTTTGGAAATCCTGACTGCCAGTTATGGATATGCCTGGAGTCCGAAGCGGATTACCGTATCGTCTGTGGGACTTCGTAAAGGTCTGAAACGCTTCCTCGACGAGAGTGACTGCCATCTGGCTATCAGTCTTCATTCGCCGTTCCCTGCTCAGCGACAGGAACTGATGCCGGCGGAGAAAGCTTTTTCCATAGTAGAGATAGTGGATATTCTCCGGCAGTATGATTTCAGCAAGCAGCGTCGTCTTTCTTTTGAATATATTGTTTTCAAGGGAGTCAACGACAGCCTGATTTATGCCAAGGAACTGGTCCGCCTGTTGCGGGGGCTGGATTGCCGGATGAACCTGATCCGGTTTCATGCCATACCGAATGTGGATCTGGAGGGAGCGGATATGGAAACCATGCTGGCTTTCCGTGATTATCTGACGCAACATGGCCTGTTCGCAACAATCCGTGCTTCACGAGGAGAGGACATCTTTGCTGCCTGCGGCATGTTGTCGACAGCCAAGCAGCAGGCCAATAAACAAAATAATGAAACCGTTTAATACTCGAAGAATATGAAAAAACTGATTTTAGGTTTAAGTACAATGCTGGTGATGCTGGCTTCTACTTCTTGTGGTGATGGGAAAAGCATGGTAACTCCGATCTCCAGCGGACGTCCGTACGAGATATTGGTCGTAGCAGACGACAAGTGCTGGATGAGCCCGGACAGTGCGCTTTTTCATGTATTGGATACCGATGTGCCCGGACTTCCCCAGTCGGAGCGCTCTTTCCGTATATCTCGTGTAAGACCTGAATACTTTGAACGGGCTATGCGTATCTTCCGCAATATCATCATTGTGGATATACAGCCCAGTGTCTATACGCAGACAAAGTTTAAATATACCCGCGATGCTTATTCTTCTCCGCAGATGATCATGACTATCCAGTCGTCGAGTCAGGAGGATTTTGCGGATTATGTATCCAAACATGGAAATGTCATCGTGGATTTTTTTACCCGTGCTGAGATGAACCGTCAGATTAAGTTACTGGAGAAAGAACACAGTTCTCTGGTTTCTGCACGCGTAGGCAGTCAGTTCGACTGTGATATCTGGATGCCGGAAGATCTGACATCGTACAAGACAGGACAGGATTTTTTGTGGGCTTCAAACAATCTGAATGACCTGAACTTCGTGATGTATTCCTATCCTTTCAGAGACAACCGTACTTTTACGAAGGAGTTTTTCATCCACAAGCGTGACTCTGTCATGGCTATCAATATTCCGGGAGCACGTGAAGGTATGTATATGGAAACGGCCGACTCTTCGTTGGTCAGCGTAAAGAATATTGCAGTACAGGGTGACTATGCATTCGAAGTACGCGGACTCTGGGAAATGAAGAATGACGCGATGGGCGGCCCGTTTGTTTCACATGTACGGGTTGACCGCGCCAATGCACGGGTAATCGTTGTGGAAGGATTTGTGTATAATCCGTCTAAGCTGAAACGTGATCCCATGCGTAAGCTGGAAGCTGCCCTTTATACGCTGAAATTACCGCAGGAAAAAGGCAAGGGCCTGTCAGAACTGCCGGTTGACCAGTCTATATCCGAAGAGAAAGCAGTGAAAGAAGCAGAACAACAGAAATAAGAAATAATAGAGAATGGAAGAACGTAAGATAAAGGTGGGTATCACCCACGGAGATATTAATGGCATCGGCTATGAAGTCATTCTGAAAGCTTTTGCCGATCCTGTAATGCTGGAACTTTGCACGCCGGTTATTTATGGATCTCCCAAAGTGGCTGCATATCATCGTAAGGCGATGGATATTCAGACGAACTTCAGTATTGTTCCTTCGGCTGCGGAGGCACAGGACGGACGTGTGAATATTGTCAACTGCACGGCTGATGAACTGAAGGTGGAATTGACCAGACCGAGTGCTGAAGCGGGAAAAGCTGCATTGGATGCACTGGAACGTGCTCTTCAGGAATATCAGGAAGGATATTTTGACGTGCTGGTAACAGCTCCGATCAATAAACACACCATTCAGTCGGACAATTTTCATTTCCCCGGTCATACGGAATACATTGAAGAACGGGTGGGAGAAGGACAGAAAGCGCTGATGATCCTGCTGAAGAATGACTTCCGTGTAGCTCTGGTAACGGGACACGTGCCGGTTAGTGAAATTTCCAGTCAGATCACGAAAGAACTGATCATGGAGAAACTGGATATATTCCACAAATCCCTGAAGAAAGACTTTGGTATTGACAATCCCCGTATTGCTGTGTTCTCGCTCAATCCGCACGCTGGAGACGAAGGTTTGCTGGGTACGGAAGAACAGACTGTCATCATACCGGCCATGCAGGAGATGATAGCCAATGGTGTACAATGCTTTGGTCCTTATCCGGCTGACGGCTTTATGGGCTCAGGAAACTATACTTATTTCGATGGAATCCTGGCAATGTATCATGATCAGGGACTGGCTCCTTTCAAGGCTCTTGCCATGGATGAAGGAGTGAACTTTACGGCTGGTCTTCCCATTGTACGCACTTCTCCGGCTCACGGAACCGCGTATGATATTGCCGGCAAGGGAGTTGCTTCGGAAGATTCTTTCCGGCAGGCTGTTTATGTGGCTATAGATGTCTTTCGCCGCCGTTGCATGGAAGCAGAAATTAATGCTCATCCGTTGCGCAGACAATATTACGAAAAACGGGACGACAGTGACAAACTGAAACTGGATACTGTAGAAGATTAAGAGATAAAAATGAAGTTTGCTATTATTTCAGCTGGGGAAGGATCGAGACTTGCCCAGGAAGGCGTTCAGCTGCCTAAGCCGTTAGTGCAGCTGAACGGCATGGCTATGATTGACCGTCTGCTCCATATCTTTGCGAAGAATGGAGCAGAGCAGGTTGTGGTAATCATCAATAACGAGGTGGCTCAGACGAAAGAACATCTGGCTCTTCTGAAAAAGGTTTCTGAAGTGCCTCTGGAAGTTATCGTGAAGACAACTCCCAGTTCAATGCACAGTTTCTATGAGTTGAGCACTTATCTGAAGGATGACAAGTTTTGTCTGACAACGGTTGACACGATATTCCGTGAAGAAGAGTTTTCACGGTTTATTGAGGCTTTCAAGGCTTCGGACAAGGATGGACTGATGGCTGTTACCGACTATATTGATGATGAAAAACCTTTGTATATATCGACTGATGAGGAGTTGAATATTACAGGATTCCACGATGCACGTACACCGGACTGCCGTTATATTTCCGGGGGAATCTATTGTCTGACGCCGAAGTCAATCGATACTTTACAGAGATGTATGGAAAATGGTATGTCACGTATGCGGAATTTTCAGCGTCAGCTGGTAGCCGACGGGTTGCATCTGGGCGCTTATCCTTTTTCAAAAATATTGGATGTAGACCATGCTAGTGACATAGAAAAAGCTGAGGCTTTTTTGATTGGTAAGGATAACTAAAGAAGTAGACAATAAGAAATGTTAGAAACAGAAGAAAGTCTTCGGGTGATCGGAGTCAGCCGCGGAAGTGAGTTCTCGCCGAACCACGTGGATAACGATGCGGCTATCTTTCGGATCACTGTCGAAGAATTGAAGAAAAAAGGCTGTGAAGTCACAGTATATCCCGAGAAAGAATTTGTAGAGAAACGTATTGCCGGGGAATTTATATTTGACATGGCTCGTGACAGAGCTACGATTGACCGTCTGAAGGAACTGGAAAATGAAGGGGCATTGGTGGTTAATTCAGCATACGGTATCGATCGGTGTGTGCGGAAGGCTATGACTGAATTGTTGATGGCCAATGGAATTCCACACCCTAAAAGCTTTATCATTCCGACCGACCGTAGCTTTGAACCGGACATTTTCCCATGCTGGATCAAGCGGGGTAATTCGCATGCCATGGTAAAGGAAGATGTTGTATTTGTGGAGTGTCGGGAGGAAGCAGAGCACGTTCTGGCAGATTTTCGCAATCGCGGAATTCCGGAAGCTGTGGTCAATGAACATCTGGTTGGAGACTTGGTGAAGTTCTATGGTGTGCAGGGCACAGACTTTTTCTATACGTTTTATCCTTCGGAACAGTCGCACAGCAAATTCGGACTGGAAGCCATCAATGGTGAAACGCGCGGTTATCCCTTTGATGTGAAAAAGCTGAAAGCATACAGTGACCGGGCTTCGGAAGTGCTGGATGTTCCTGTTTATGGCGGTGACTGCGTCGTATCTTCCAGCGGAGAGATACGTATCATTGATTTCAATGACTGGCCCAGCTTTGCACGGTGCAGGGAAGAGGCAGGCAAGAAAATCGCAGAATGTATTTATAACCGGATTACAGATTCTAGAAAGAAATAACATGAGTACAGAAAAAAAAGGTATTGAAGCTTCTTTCAAGTCGATGGACACAGAGGAGTTTCTGGATATTTATTTTAACCGGCCTGTCGGATATGTCTGGGCATTGTTCTTCAAAAAACTGGGGGTACACCCGAATGTCGTAACTATTTTGTCGATTATATTGGGAATGGCTGCCGGCGTCATGTTCTATTTCCCGGACATGAAACATACGCTGATCGGTATCTTCCTGCTTATGTGGGCTAACCATTATGATAGCTGCGACGGTCAGCTGGCCCGTATGACAGGGAAGAAGACTCGTTGGGGACGTATGCTCGACGGGTTTGCAGGTGACCTGTGGTTCTTTACTATTTATGTGGCTATCTGTCTGCGCCTTACCAACCAGCCCATGCCTTTCGGTATCGGTGCAAGTGAGGGCATGACGTGGGGAATTTATATTTGGTTGCTGGCACTGATTTCAGGAACCATCTGCCACAGCAAGCAGTGTACACTGGCCGATTATTACCGGAATATTCATCTTTTCTTCCTGAAAGGAAAGGCCGGAAGTGAGCTGGATAACTTCAAGCAGCAGCGTGAAATCTTTCACAGTCTGCCCTGGAAGGGAAATTTCTGGTGGAAGGCATTCCTTTATTTTTATGGAAACTATACACGCCAGCAGGAGCAGATGACACCGAATTTTCAGCGTTTCTATGCGCTCGTTCAGCAGAAGTACGGGGATGATATTCCTCAAAGCTTGCGTGATGAATTCCGTGCAGCCAGTCTGCCGCTGATGAAATATACCAATATCCTGACGTTTAATACGCGTGCCATTGCGCTTTATATCAGTTTGCTGATCGGTGAGCCCTGGGCTTATTTCGTGTTCGAGATTGTAGTGATGACCGCTTTGTTTGTTTACATGCGTCACCAGCATGAAGCGCTGAGTGCACGTTTCTATCAAAAGTATGCTTGATGAAGGAGAAGTTCAGAAATATATTTTGGTTCTTTGGGATCTTTGCCATTGTCGTCATGTTGTTTACTTTCGACATGGATTATCAGGAACTGTTGCAGAACTTGCGTAAGGCGGGTATCTGGTTTCCTGCCGTTATTTTACTGTGGGTATTCATTTACTTGCTGAATGCTCTTTCCTGGTATATCATTATCCGTGACGGCAAGCATGCAAAGGTTCCTTTCTGGAAAGTGTATAAGCTGACCATTTCCGGGTTTGCGTTGAACTATGCCACTCCGGTCGGTCTGATGGGGGGTGAGCCTTATCGTATTATGGAACTGACTCCTTATGTCGGAGGCAGTAAGGCTACATCGTCGGTCATTCTGTATGTCATGATGCATATATTTTCACATTTCTGCTTCTGGCTTGCTTCTGTCTTTTTGTATCTGGCAGTTGAGCCTTTGAATGCGGGAATGGCGATTGTTCTGGCTGTGGTAGGTTTCTGTTGTCTGGTTGCGATCTATTTCTTTATGAAAGGATATCGGAACGGGATGGCAGTACGTACGTTGAAGCTGCTGGGTCATCTGCCTTTTGTGCGGAAATGGGCACGCCGTTTCCTGACAGAAAAGCGTGAGACTCTGGAGCGGGTTGACAATCAGATTGCAGAACTGCACAAGCAGCGCAAGTCAACCTTCTATGCATCATTGGGACTGGAGTTCTCGGCCCGTATTGTAGGATGTCTGGAGGTCTGGTTCATTCTGAATATTCTGACTTCGGATGTCAGCTTTCTGGCTTGTATCCTGATCATGGCTTTTACTTCCCTGTTTGCCAATCTTTTCTTCTTTTCCCCGATGCAGCTGGGGGCCCGTGAAGGAGGTTTTGCTCTGGCTACAGGAGGACTGGCTATTCCGAGTGCCTTCGGAATTTATACAGGACTGATTACCCGTGTGCGGGAATTAATTTGGATTGTAATAGGCGTGTTGCTGATGAAAGTAGGCAACGGCGTAAATAAAGATAAAGAGCATGAATAAATTGACAGATATTAAAGGAATCATCTTTGATTATGGTGGTACCATTGATACAAACAGCCGTCATTGGGCGGAAGTATTGTGGGAAAAGTATGCAACGTATGAAGTACCGGTGAGTAAGGCTGATTTTCGTGATGCCTATGTTCATGGTGAACGCACACTGGCTCGTGTGCCACTTGTAAAACCGGAACACAACTTCCATGATGTGCTTCGTATCAAGACGGATATTCAGATAAACTGGCTGATAGAACAGGGAAAGCTGGATGTGCAGAAAGCATCTGAACAGGGTTATGCATCAAAGATTGCAGACAGCTGTTATGAATATGTGCTGAATGTATTGAAGCGCACACGTCCGGTAGTACAGAAGTTATCGGAACATTACAAGCTGGTGCTGGTTTCCAATTTTTATGGAAATATTCAGACGATTCTGAAAGATTTTGAACTGTTTGACTTCTTTTCAGACATTGTGGAATCTTCTGTTGTTGGAGTGCGCAAGCCGGATCCGGTGATATACCGGCTGGGAGTGGAAGCCATGGGGCTTCCTGCCGGTGAAGTTCTCGTGGTTGGTGATTCCTTTTCAAAGGATGTTGTTCCGGCCAAGACGGTAGGCTGCAAGGTTGCCTGGTTAAGTGGAGAAGGATGGGGAAATGAAGAGATTGACGAATCGCTCCCCGATGTTATTATTACTGATCTTCCAGACCTGCTGCAATTTATAAATCTGTAAAAGATGTCATTGGTATAATGACTGGAAATAATCAAAAAGATCAGAATATGACGAAGAAATCTGTTGCACTGGTTGCAAGTCAGTATCGGGTACCTTTCGTGCTTTTGACCTCATTGTTTTTCCTTTGGGGATTTGCTCATGCTATTTTGGATGTGCTAAACAAGCATTTTCAGGAGTTGCTGGCGATTACTCGTGCGCACTCTGCACTGATTCAGGCAACCATGTATATGGGATATTTTGTAATGGCTATCCCGGCAGGAATGTTTATCACCCGTTGGGGATATCGCCGGGGAGTGGTCTTTGGCTTGCTGCTGTATGGAATTGGATCTCTGTTGTTCATTCCGGGGCAGTACATGATGTCGTTCAATATGTTCCTCTTCTCTCTGTTTGTCATCGGCTGTGGACTGGTGTTTCTGGAAACTGCAGCGAATCCCTATGTAACAGAGCTCGGAGCCCGGGAAACTGCTGCCAGCCGTTTAAACTTTGCCCAGTCTTTCAATGGCCTGGGATGTATTTTTTGCGCCGTTGCTGGCCGGGCTGCTGTTGTTTTCTGAAGAAGATCAGGCTGCTTCCGGCAATGTTGCCTTACCATATACCTGTATGGGAGTGGTTGTGCTGTTGGTGGCATTGGTCTTTTCACGTGTCCGCCTGCCGGAAATTAAGCATGAAGTGGAACTGGATGATCAGGGGCACCGGGTAGGACTATGGTCTCACCGGCTTTTCATCTTTGGACTTGCGGCTCTTTTTGCGTATGAAATCAGTGAAATTTCCATCAACAGCTTTTTTATCAATTATGTGGTAGAGCAGGGATGGATGACTGCCCGTCAGGCTTCTCTGGTTCTTTCGTTTGGAGGACTTAGTCTCTTTATGGCCGGACGTTTTGTCGGAAGCTGGATCATGAGCCGGGTACGTGCAGAAAAGATGCTGTTCTGGTGTGCAGTCGGAACTGTTTCAATGACATTGCTGGTCATTGCAGATTTAGGCATGGTATCATTGATTGCTTTACTGTGCTGCTATGCATTTGAAGCTATTATGTTTCCCACTGTTTTTGCCCTGGCTTTGCGAGGATTGGGAAGTCACACCAAACGGGCCTCTTCTTTCCTGATGATGTCTCCGGTGGGAGGAGCAGTCGGACCTCTGTTGATGGGATATGTGGCTGATACTTTTTCGATGTCTTTATCGTTTATTGTTCCGCTGTTGGGATATGTTGTCGTATTAGGTTACGCTCGGGCTGTCCTGAAGAAAAGATAAAAAGAGATTGTCTCAAAACAGAATTGTGAAATAAGAATCTCCTGCTTTAGCCCTTATTTTTCTGAATTATATGGCTTAAAGCAGGAGATTCTTATTTTTTAATTTATGGATAGCTGAGTAAGTCTGTCCGATTTTTCTGTCTGGAGACAGTTTCTTGTTTTTTAGATAACGGTTGCGTGAAGGTCGCTGTTTCGGATAATATCCCATACCTGCTCTTCCGTACCGGAGAAAGGACCGGACTTTTCCAGTTTGATGGTAGATAATGCAGCTGCGAAACATCCGGCTTCCTCATAAGAAGCCCCTTTATTGCGCATGTACAGATATCCCATGGAATAGGTATCTCCACAGCCCGTAGCATCAACTACGTTCTTGGCCGGATAAGCGGGAATCTTGTAGAATGTGCCTTCGGCATAAATGATGGAGCCTAAGCTTCCTAATGTAAGCAGTACCTCTTTTACACCCCATTCTGCCAATTGTAAGGCAGCCTGCTTGAAATCTTTGAATCCAGTCAGCACTTCTGCTTCGTGTTCATTGACCTTGAGGATGTCAATGTATTTCAAAGCTTCTCTTTTGTCTTTCCAGTCAGTGGGGTAGACCTGTTCACCTCTGACTTCCCGCAGATAGCCCTGTGCATCGACAGCAAGTTTCCCTTTGCCCGACAATAACTTGACAACATCAAGGGAAAAATCATCAGATAGCAGACTTCCCAGATGAAAGAACTTTGCTTCTTCGTCTTTCAGTTCCTCAACGGTGAACGGATCGGCCTTGGCAAGCACACGCTGTTTCCGGTCGTCCTGATTCTCTCCGTAAATATTTTCAAAATAAACGGTCTTTCTACTAGGCAGGACTTCTACCTGAATGCCTTTGGCCCGTAAATCCTCGACGGCTTTGTATTCACTCGGTGCCAAGGCGGTAATCAACTTGTAATTTCGAGTATCTTTTAAATGCCGGATGCCATGGGAGAAATAATAAGATGTACCACCAGGCATGTACGTAGTCTGTTTGGGCGTTATAATTTTATCCAAAGTTATATGCCCAATGCAACAAATATCATTCATGTTTTTGTGATTTCTCTAAAACTGGGCGCAAAGATACGTATAATTTTGCAGGTTGTCAGCCAGGGGACAGATCCAGTCAGTCCTTTTTTAGTTTATATAAACATTATTTAAGAAAGGGCGGTTTATCCCATAGGAATGGTATAAAAGGCATGGTAAAAAGAAGTACTGCTTATGTAATAAGGTGGAATCCTCTATACTGATTGTCGCTGGGCTGGTTTTAAAATGTTCTATTTATCTGATTTATTGGCAGGATTATCTTAAACAATTGATAAATATCAAGAGAAAGGCTACTTTTTCAGAAACAAAGACGTATCTTTGAAGCAATTTGTTTCTGGTATTCCATAGTGGAATACTTTTGTTGGAATTAAAAGATTAAGAAATGGAAAAAAGCAATGTAAAACCCGCAGATGGAAAGCTGGGTGTATTGTGTATTGGATTAGGCGCTGTTGCAACGACCTTTATAACCGGTGTTTTAATGGTCCGCAAAGGGTTGGCGAAACCGGTAGGTTCTATGACGCAGTATGATAAAATCCGTGTAGGTCGTGGAGAATCTAAGAAATACCTTCATTATGGCGAGATCGTGCCGATGGCTCAATTGAGCGATATCGTTTTCGGTGCATGGGATGTATATCCTGCCAATGCCTATGAATCAGCCATCAATTGTGAAGTGTTGAAGGAAAAGGATATCAATCCGGTGAAAGATGAACTGGAAAAGATTGTCCCGATGAAGGCTGCTTTTGATCATAATTATGCTAAACGTCTGGACGGAAACAATGTGAAGGATTGTGCAACCCGTTGGGATATGGTAGAGCAGTTGCGTCAGGATATCCGTGACTTCAAAGCTGCAAACGGATGTAGCCGTATTGTTGTTTTGTGGGCTGCTTCTACGGAAATTTACGTTCCTGTATGTGAAGAAGTTCATGGAACTTTGGCTGCTTTGGAACAGGCTATGAAGAACGATGACCGCGAACATGTAGCTCCGTCTATGTGTTATGCTTACGCTGCACTGGCAGAAGGTGCGCCGTTTATTATGGGTGCTCCGAATACAACCGTTGATATTCCTGCTATGTGGGAAATGGCTGAAAAGACTAAGATGCCTATTGCAGGAAAAGACTTCAAGACCGGACAGACTTTGGTTAAATCAGGTTTTGCACCGATCATCGGTACTCGTTGTCTGGGTCTTTCCGGATGGTTCTCAACCAACATTCTGGGTAACCGTGACGGACTCGTATTGGACGAACCGGCAAACTTCCACACGAAGGAAGTCAGCAAGCTGTCTACTTTAGAGTCAATTCTGGTTCCGGAAAACCAGCCTGATCTGTATACAGACTATTATCATAAAGTACGTATCAACTACTATCCTCCCCGCAATGACAATAAGGAAGGTTGGGACAATATTGATATTTTCGGTTGGATGGGATATCCAATGCAGATTAAGATTAATTTCCTTTGCCGTGATTCAATTCTTGCTGCTCCTCTGTGCTTGGACCTTGTATTGTTGAGTGACCTGGCTGCACGTGCAGGACGTTTTGGTATCCAACGTTTCTTGAGTTTCTTCTTGAAGAGTCCGATGCATGATTATACCGCAGACGAAGTTCCGGTAAACCATTTGTTCCAGCAGTATGTAATGCTGAAGAACGCACTCCGTGAAATGGGTGGTTATGAAGCTGACGAGGAAATCGATTAAATCATTGTTTCATTGCGCAAGATTACTTTTTTAATCGGTCAATAATGTTTTTATATCGATAAAAAACACCTCTTGATTCAAGGCGGATGTCAATAAATCCTTTGCAGATGTTTGTTTTCTGCGGGAATATTGACATCCGCTTTTTATTTGTAAATAGGGTTTGAGGTTTCTGTGAAACATCTGTTTTTGTTCCTTTTAGTTTCCTATTATTCATAAAAAAAGGTAAGAATGTTGTTTTTTGAACCTTGTATTTGCTAGGTTTGTTCATGCTATGTAACTTTGTCTACATTTCAGTTTTTAATAGACTAGACCAGTTCGATTTTGTATATGGTAAAAAGATTATTCTTGATTTTGATGATATGTCTGGGAGTCGGACAACTTTCGGCACAGATTCGAGGAGTCGTGACTGATGCGGAAACAGGAGACCCTATTCCTTATTTGAATATTTATTATGAGGGAAAAGGTGTAGGAGCCGTAACCAATCTGGATGGTGAATATTCTATCTCTTATCATGAGGGATGGAATGAACTGACGTTTTCCATGGTGGGCTATAGTACGCAGGTGCTGAAGGTATCTTCGAAAACCCGTACGCTGAACGTAAAGATGAAGGCCGATCTGGTGTTGGACGAAGTGGTGGTAAAGCCCAAGAAGGAGAAATATTCCCGAAAGAACAATCCGGCCGTTATCATGATGGAGAAGGTTATCAATGCCAAGAAAGCGAATGATCTGAGTGTGAACGATTACTATCACTACAACAAGTATCAGAAAATTACGTTTTCGCTGAATGACATCACAACCGACTCGCTGAGAGAATCAAATCTGTTTAAGAAATATCCGTTCTTCCGTGATCAGGTAGAGGTGTGTGAAGTAACGGGAAAGAACATTCTTCCCATATCTGTGGACGAAACGGTTTCGGAGAAGCTGTACCGGAAAAATCCCCATGATGAGAAAACGATCATCAAAGGGTTGAACTCTTCGGGGGTAAACGAACTTTTCAATACCGGTGACATGCTGACTACCGTACTGAAGGATGTGTTCCAGGATATCAATATCTATCAGGACCGCTTCCGTTTCCTGCAGTATCCTTTTGACAGCCCTGTATCGAAGGCTGGTATCGGTTTCTATAAGTATTATATTATGGATACGGTCTATGTGGATCGTGACCAGTGCTTCCATCTGTCTTTCGTGCCGAACAATTCGCAGGACTTTGGTTTCACCGGACACCTTTATATCCTTGCCGATTCTACATTCCGCGTGAAGAAATGTGTAATGAATCTTCCCAAGAAGAGTGATATCAACTTCGTGGACCACATGATCATTGAGCAGAAGTTTGGAGAACTTCCTTCCGGTGAATGGGTACTGGAAGAAGATGATATGCTTTGCGAATTGTCTTATCTGAAAAAGCTGCTGGGCTCTTTCCAGGTAAGAAGAACAACCCGTTATTCGGATTTCGGTTTCGAAGAAATACCGGCAAGGATCTTTAAGAAAAAGGGCGATGAGATCAAAGATATCAATGCCATGATGCGAGATGATTCGTTCTGGAAGGAATATCGTCCTACCGAACTTACGAAATCGGAAGGAAAGATGGATTCTTTCGTGGAGAATCTGAGCAAGATCAAAGGATTCAAGTATATCATTTTTGTAGCCAAAGCGTTTATCGAGAACTTTGTGGAAACAGGAGTGAAGGGGCGTCCCAGCAAGGTGGATATCGGTCCGATCAACACCATGATTTCAAGTAACTACATTGACGGTCTGCGATTGAGAGCTTCTGCCCAGACAACGGCCAACCTCCATCCGCATCTTTTCTTCCGCGGATATTATGCTTATGGTTTCAAGGATGAGAAGTCGAAATACAAGGGGGAAGTGGAATATTCCTTCAACAAGAAAGAATACCTGCCCCGTGAATATCCGATCAATTCATTGACTGCGTCTTATTCATACGACAATATGTTGCCTTCGGACAAGTTCATGGGAACAGACAAGGATAACGTGTTCACTTCGTTCAAGGTGACTTCCGTAGACCAGTATAACTATGAACGTACGGCCAGCCTGAAATATGAACTGGAACGTGAAACGGGACTCAAGACTACGGTGATGCTGAAATATGCAAACTATGAACCTTGCGGCGAGCTGTTCTACCGGACGATGGCCGGTGAAAGCAGTCTGCAGCAGGCCCTGGCTTCCGGTGAACTGACAGGGAACCGTTGGGTACAGTCTCCTTATAATGTTCACGACTTTTCCGTAGCAGAGGCAACCGTTGCGCTTCGTTATGCTCCGGGAGAGACGTTCATCAATACCAAGCAGCGCCGTCTGCCTGTGAATCTTGATGCGCCGGTATTCACTCTTCAGCATACAGTTGGTTTCAAAGGGATATTGGGAGCTGACTATGCGTTTAATCTGAGTGAGGTAAGTCTCTACAAACGTTTCTGGCTCAGTTCGTGGGGAAATGTGGATGCCTGTCTGAAAGGCGGTATCCAGTGGAACAAGGTTCCGTTCCCCTTGCTGATCATGCCGGCAGCCAACCTGTCGTATATTATTCAGGATCAGACCTTCAACTTGATCAATAACATGGAGTTCCTGAACGACCGTTATGCATCGCTTGATTTGTCATGGAACATGCAGGGAAAACTGTTCAACCGTATTCCTTTGCTGAAGAAACTGAAATGGCGTGAGTTTATCGGTGTGAAATGTCTGTGGGGAACACTGACGGACAAGAACAATCCGTTGCTTCCGCAGAATGCCAACGATCCTACGCTGATGATGTTCCCCGGTCATTATGATGCTGAGGGGGTATATCATTCATCCAGTTACGTGATGGATCCCAAGAAGCCTTATGTAGAGATCAGTGCCGGTATTCATAACATTTTCAAGCTGCTTCATGTGGAGTATGTCCGTCGCTTGAATTATAACGAGCTTCCGACAGCCAGTAAGTGGGGTATCCGCTTTATGATTCGTACGGTGTTCTAAGTGTTTTTCCTGCCAAAATTGCGGGTACAAAAGAAAGTTTTTGTACTTTTGTCATGTAACAAGGAGAGAGATTTATGGTAAAGCCAGAAATACAAAGTGTGAAGCTCCGGTTTGGCATTATCGGTAACACCGAAGAATTGAACCGGGCCATTGATGTAGCCATGCAGGTGGCACCGACGGATTTGTCCGTACTTGTCACGGGGGAAAGTGGTGTCGGTAAGGAAAGTTTTCCTCAGATTATTCATCAGTTCAGCCGTCGCAAACACGGACCGTACATTGCCGTTAACTGTGGTGCTATTCCGGAAGGAACCATTGATTCCGAGTTGTTCGGCCATGAAAAGGGCGCTTTTACCGGAGCCATCAGCGACCGCAACGGTTATTTTGCCGAAGCCAATGGCGGAACGATCTTTCTGGATGAAGTAGGAGAGCTGCCTTTGTCTACACAGGCCCGTCTGTTGCGTGTGCTTGAAACGGGTGAGTATATTAAGGTGGGCTCATCCAAGGTACAGAAGACCGATGTGCGTATTGTGGCGGCAACCAATGTTGATTTTTCTGAAGCCATTGCCGAGGGCCGTTTTCGGGAAGACTTGTATTATCGTCTGAATACGGTTCCTATTAAGGTTCCCCCTCTCCGGGAACGTCCGAACGATATTCCGTTGCTGTTCCGTAAGTTTGCTGCCGATTTCGCAGAGAAGTACCACATGCCGGCCATCCAGTTGAACGACGCAGCCCGTCAGTTGCTTGTCGCTTATTCCTGGCCGGGAAACATTCGTCAGCTGAAGAACATCACGGAACAGATTTCCATCATTGAAACCAATCGGGACATTACTCCGGAAATCCTCCGCAATTATCTGCCGGCCCAGCAGTCGTCGCGTTTGCCCGCCCTTCTGGGAGTAAAGTCTGCGGGTAACGGAAAGAGTTTCGAAAGCGAGCGGGAAATCCTTTATCAGGTATTGTTTGATATGCGGCGTGACGTGACAGAACTGAAAAAGCTGGTACACGATATTATGGCCGAGCGGGGAGGAACTTCCGTGGTTGCCTCGCATGAACCGGTACATTATATACAGAAAGCTCCTGTCAAGCTGGTACATGATGCTCCTGTTGTCATGACCTCTGTGCCGTCTGTTACTCCTTTGTCCGAACCGGTCGTAAAACCTGCCGAGGCACAGGAAGTGCAGGATACTGAAGAATATGTGGAAGAAAATCTTTCTCTGGACGATGTGGAGAAGGAAATGATCCGCAAGGCGCTGGAGCGTCATCATGGCAAGCGCAAGAACGCGGCAAATGATCTGAAGATTTCCGAACGTACCCTTTACCGTAAAATAAAAGAATATGGACTTGATTAAAAAATACCGTAAAAGAGTGTGGCTGCTTGCTTCTGTGATGATGGTAGCACTGACCGCCTGCACTATATCCTATAAATTTAATGGTTCTTCCATTAACTACGAGAAGACGAAGACAATTTCTTTCGAGAATTTCCCCAACCGTTCGGCTGCTTTTGTATGGGGACCGATGGAGTCTATGTTTAATACCGCCTTGCAGGATATTTTCATGCAGCAGACCCGTCTGAAGCAGGTCCGTCAGGGTGGTGACCTGGAATTGTCGGGAGAGATTACGAACTATGATGCCATCAACAAAGGTATCGGTTCGGACGGTTATTCTACGATGGCAGAACTTCGGATGACGGTAAACGTAAGATTTGTCAATAATGCAAACCATGCCGAAGACTTTGATAATCGTCAGTTCTCAGCCAGTCGTGAATATGATGCCAGCCAGCAGCTTTCTGCCGTGCAGGAAGAACTGGTCAATCAGATGATCGACGAGATTGTTGAGCAGATATTCAATGCGACCGTAGCAAACTGGTAAGCCATGACAGAACAGCATTTGCAAGAATGGATCAAGCATCCGGAGCATCTGAATGAGGAGAGCCTGCAGGAACTGAAAGAGCTTGTGGGACGCTATCCCTATTTTCAGACGGCCCGGGTTCTTTACCTGAAGAATCTGTTTGTTCTGAAGGATCCTTCCTTCCAGGAAGAACTTCGCCGGAGTGCAATTTATATAGCCGATCTCAGCCTGTTGTTCTATTTCATCGAAGGCGAACGTTTTACTATTCGCAAGCATGCCCCGCAGGAAACACGGAGCGGGCAGGGAGAAAGCGACCGGACTCTGGATCTGATAGACCGTTTCCTGGCAGAATTGCCGGAAGAGCCTGCACAGGAACTGCCTCTTCCTGCTGAGGTGAGTGTGGATTATACTTCTATTCTGCTGGACCGGATGACTGAGGGGGATGAGGAAGTGGCTGCCGTTCCTTTGAAAGGACAGCATTTGATCGACCGTTTCATTGCCAAGGAAGCAGAAGCGGAAGCACATCCCGTGGATGAAGAACTTCCGGAACAGCCGGATGAGTTGCCGGCAGAACCGCTTGCAGGGCAGGAGGAAACTGAAGAGCCGGCAGAAGAACCGGAAACTGTAGCTGCGTCCGTGTCAGAACCAGCCGGAGAAGGAATGGGAGAGGAAGAAAATCCGGAAGAAGATCCCGAGGAAAGTTACTTTACGGAAACTTTGGCCAAAATTTACGTGAAACAGCAGCGTTACGACAAGGCACTGGAAATTATTCGGAAATTAAATTTGAAATATCCCAAAAAAAATGCTTACTTTGCAGACCAAATCAGATTTTTGGAGAAATTGATTATTAACGCTAAATCAAAATAAAAGAAGATGTATTTATTATTTGTTGTATTAATGGTGCTTGCCGCTATCCTGATGTGTTTTGTGGTATTGGTACAGAATTCTAAGGGTGGAGGTCTTTCTTCCAGTTTCGCGTCTTCCAACCAGATCATGGGTGTACGTAAAACTACTGACTTTATTGAAAAACTTACGTGGGGACTGGCCATTTTCATGGTTGTGATCAGTATTGCTACTTCATACGTGATTCCTACGACTACAGAAGGTTCTTCTGTAATCATGGATCAGGCTGTGAAGGAACAGAAAACGAACCCGCTGAATGCTCCGGCCGGATTCGCTGCTCCTCAGACTGACGCTGAAGCTCCGGCTGCTGCTCCTGCAGCAAATGATTCAGCTGCCAACTAATGGGAGAACCCCGAACATATTGAACAAGGTGCTTGATGCACGCGCAGGCGCGGACTTCTCCGGATGGTATTAGCTTTCCGGAGGGGGTCCGCGTCTTTCGTTTGTATTGTGCGGTAATTCCTCAGCATTGTGCACTCGTTTCTTTTTAGTTTTCAAAAGGACTTTCTGAGGTTGTCTGTTGCTTTCCGGAAGAATATTTCAACTGCTTTTGGAGGGAAATAGTGCACTTTGGACCCTTGAAAAAACGTCTCGACGTTTTCATGAAAACACTTCGGCCTTTGTGTTGAAAGACTTCGGGCTTTTAAAAAAACGTTTCGGTCTTTTTTGAGCTTTTCTATAAGATTCCTTTCAGGAAAAATCCGCTTTTCTCCGACCGGATCCTGATCGGGAAAAAGCGGATGAGAGGGGATGAAAAAAAGTTTTCTGACAGACTAGAATGCCCGGAAACGTTTGTCTGTCCATTTGCAGGTTCCCATACATTCCATTTCAATCAGCCATCCCGGACGGCATACCGGGGCCAGAACAGTCACTCTGGGCATGTTCGGAAAACGGGCGTTAAACAGACGTTCCACCGTCTGATAGTCTCCCGGATCCCGCAGATAGACAATCATCTGTCCGATATCATCATAATTCATTCCGGCTTCTTTCAGCAGGGCCTCTACATTTTCCCACATGCGTTCCGTTTGCTGTCTGATGTCTCCTGCATGGACTATCTGTCCGCGGTTGTCGATACTGGCCGTACCGGAAATAAACACTTGCCGGCGGTCACCGTAGTCTACATACGTGCCTCGTTCGAAGCTGACTCCATATTCATAAGTCCGGTTCAGGTGAGTGGAGGCATACAGGTGATGTACCTGTTCAGGAACGAGCCCGGTCACGGCATATGTATCCAGTTGGACGCACAGGGAAGGATCGGCATTCCGTCCGGCAATTCCCGTACTGGCAATGAAGTGGGTGTCGCGGGTCAGGCCTTGATGGAGAAAAACCTCGTTGCGGGCTTTCACCACACCGGCATAGTTGACATCAATGTTCTGTACGAAAAACCAGGTGCGGATACAGTTGTCGGCCAGCCGGCCGCCGTTGTCTTCCAGAGCCGTTGCATAGTCTTCCAGCAACCGGCGGGTCTGTTCATGCGAGTCTGTGCCCGGACGGCAGGCACTTCCTCCCCAAAGATGAACATATCCATTGTGTTCAATTCCGGTCAGCCCCTCCGAAAAAGAGCGGGGAGTAACCTGCGTCTGCAGGTAAACCCATAGGGCGATTTTTGTTCCGTCGAGAGGAGGCTGCTCAATGATGGAACAGGCACAGGGGGGGAAAATCCGCCAGAGCTTCGGCCAGCAGCCCACTCTGGTTGGCGGCATCACTCAGAAAGAATCGGAGGAACACCGGACGTGCACCGGGAAGTTGTCCTTCCGTCAGCTCGCGGAGGGCCGTCAGTATGTTGTCCCGCTGTTCGCAGAAGGACAGCATCGGCTGGATTATACGGATCACGGCATGATGCTCATCGACACCTCCCTCGAAGCAGAGGCTTCGGATATCAATCCGGGTATTTTGAGTCAGTTTATGCATACAGGTTGTATTCGTTAGGGGTTAGATGGAGACTGTTTCAGTCAGCCTGCTGCGTAGCTGTACATGCTTTCCGGAAGGAAGTTGTGTGGAAAGGATGCTCAGAAACACAACGGTTGCAAAGATATGAAAGAATATCGGTTTTTGAAATGCCGGAAGAAAAATAGAAAGTAATAAAGTTCGGATTGAGCTTGTTTCTGTGAAAGGAATATACTAAATTCGTATTATCATTTAATATAAAAGCGTATGAAGTCTTCTGTAAGTTATGCTGTCATGAGCAGCATCTGTGCGTTGATCGTTGGGCTTTTGCTGATCTTGTGGCCCGATGTCGCAGTAAATTATCTGGTAATAACCATTGGAGTTTTGTTTTTGTTGCCGGGCATTTATGGATTGTTTTCCTATTTTGTGCAGGCCAAGAAACGGGAGCGGGCCAACCTGCATGTGTCATTTCCGGTGATTGCATTGGGAAGTACTCTTCTGGGATTATGGCTGGTCATCATGCCTGAGTTCTTTGTAAGCATTCTGATGTATGTATTGGGCGTTCTGCTGGTGCTCGGAGGGCTGAATCAGATTTTGAACTTTGTTTCTGTCCGCAAGTATATGCCGGTACCTCTGGGAGTATATATTGTGCCGACTTTGGTACTGATTGCCGGTATTGTTGTGCTGATGAATCCTTTTCAGGCAGCAACGGTTCCTTTTATTGTATTGGGCGTTTCGTCGATGGTTTATGCCTTGTCTGATCTGTTCCGTCTGATCCGGTATCGGAGAAAATATGCTCAGGACATTACGGATGTCACTCCTTTATAAAAAATAGAAAAAGCAAGTACCGCATCTCAGGAATTGCGGTACTGCTTAGGCGACATGCCTGTATAGCGTTTGAAGTATTTTCCGAAGAATGAGATATCCGGGAAATTCAGGGAATAAGCGATTTCCTGAATGGTCATTTCGGTGGAACGGAGTTTGGCCTGCGCGTCGTGGATGATGAACGACGAGATGATGTCTGTCAGTGTTTTTCCCGTTATTTTCTTGATGGTTGTACTGAGATGCTGGGGAGACAGGTGCATCTTTTCGGCATAGAATGAGATGTTTCGCTCTGTCTTGTAATATTGTACAACCATTCTCACCAGTTCTTTGGCAATTTCCTGATTGCGGTTATACCGTACCTGAGTGATGTTCTTGTTTTCTTTATATACGTTGCTCAGGAACATGATGATCTGTGTGTACGACAGATGAATCTGCTGTTGTGGCGTTTCCTCTTTATTCAGGTCCAGAATGCGGATCAGCATCATGAAATAATCATGAAACAGTTTTCCCACTTTCTTGCTCAGATCCACAACCGGATGTTCGAATATATAAGGAGTATATTCGATGGTATGTGAGAACAGGGTAGATCCGTAAATGAGTTCCTTGGAATAAGCAACAAAAATGAAGCGGCAGTCCGAACTCTGCTCCTTTATCTGTAAAAACATATTCGGCGCAACAATGGCAAGGGAATTTTCTTTCAGCTGATATTGGGTTAAGTGAATGGTCAGGGTACAGGTTCCTCGTGTGCACAGCAGGAAGATAAATCCTGGAGCCTGTAAAGGAAGACTGAATAATTGCTTGATATTCCCGATAAGGTCGATACCGGCTATTATATCTGTATTGGCAGGTATCTGGTCAAATTTCTCTATTCGTTTCATTCGTTTTGCTTTTTCGTTTAAGTATTTGGAGAGCAGAATGATGTTTCCCCAAATGCTTCGATTGCAAAGTAAACGAATAAACAGGAACTTTGCAATAGTTCTGGTAAATTTAGTGCGAGGGGTTTTGAAACAAAAAAACATCGGAAGGCTGATGTTTCAGACTGAAGAGTCGTACAGAGCCTTCCGATGTTTAAGCTATGGAAGAATTACTTTTGTTTCCGGGCATCTGCTTCTTTCAGCATTTCCTTGACGGCTGCCTCCAGTTGCTCGTCTTCTCCTTTCAGTTGTTTTCCCGGAGAATTGTATACTTCGATATCGGGTTGTAATTCCTGGTTCTCATGATATTGTCCGCGCATATCCATGCAGCCGACCTGCGGAACTCCGAATATGATAGTCGGGTCGATCTGGCTTTCCCACCATACGGCCGTCATGGTTCCCGGTACGGGAGCGCCGACCAGCTTGCCGACCTTCAGTTCCTTGTATACCCATGGGAATCCGTGAGCATTACTGTAGTTGTCTTCGCAGACCATGACACAGGATGGTTTCAGCCACTTGTTGAACGGGTCGCTTCCGATGTATTGTCCGCGCGGAACGAAGCGCTGATATTCCTTTCCGTTCAGGAGGGTTACCAGGTCATCATGCAGCCAGCCACCGCCATTGTGACGTGTATCTACGATGACAGCTTCTTTGATGCGGTTCTTTTCGCCCAGCAGTTCGCTGTATACAGTACGGAAACTGGGACTGTCCATTCCTTTGACATGTACATAGGCAATACGGCCGTTGGACAGTTTGTCTACCAGCTGGCGGTTTCTTTCTACCCATCTCTTGTAGAGCAAGTCTTCCTGCTGTCCGTAGCTGATTGCCTTGACCGTTACATCGAAGCGTTTTCCGTTTGACGGATTATATACGGAGAGACGAACCGGTTTTCCGGCTTTTCCTTCCAGTAACGGATAATAGTCTGCTCCTTTGAGTATTTTCTGTCCGTCAATTTCTTCGATAATGCATCCGGTTGTAACATCCGTTTTCTTCACGGCAAACGGGCCCTTGGCAATGATTTCCTTGATCTTCAGTCCGTCTCCGTCATATGTATTGTCATAGAATACGCCCAGACAGGCGGTCTGCAGGGTAGCTCCCGGTCCGTAATAACGCGCTCCTGTGTGTGAAGCATTTAATTCTCCCAGTAATTCACTCAGCATTTCCTGGAAGTCGTAGTTGTTGTTGATGTAGGGCAGGAAGCGTGCATAACTTTCACGGTATCCTTTCCAGTCTACACCTTGCAGGTCGGTTACATAGAATTTGTCCTGTACCTGTTGCCAGATATGTTCGAACATATATTTTCGTTCGTCGTACGGACGGTAGTTGAAAATAGCTTCGAATGAAACCGGTTTGGTTTCTCCCTTTTCAATTTCTACCTTTTTAATGCCTCCGCCACTGCAAAGGAAAAGATTCTTTCCTTCTTTGTCGGGTACCATTGCGCCATAGCCGATACCTTTCAGTGCGATCTTGGTCTTATTTTCTTTCAAGTCATGTTCCCACAAATCGAATCCGCCCTCGAAAGCAGCCTGATAATAAAGCTTGTCGCCTTTCGGAGTAAGGAAAGCATCTCCCAGCCGGGATGAATTTACTGTCAGGCGGATGACGCGGTCACGGCAGTTTTCCAGGTCGAAGACCAAAGGCTTGACATCTTCATCCTTGTCTTTGTCCTTCTTGTCGTTTTTCTTTTTGCTGTCCTTCTTTTCAGTTTCCTTTTTCTTTTCTTCGTCCGCTTTTTCCGATTCCTCCAGCAAGGCGAGTTCTTCTTTGTTCATACGGAAACGTTCGTAAGCTTCCAGATTGAAGAACATGATATATACATCACTTTCTGCTCCCCAGCTTCCGTGACTACGGTAACCGGCGCGGTCGCTTTCCCAGATCATGGCTTTTCCGCCAAGTACCCATTTGGCATTACCGTCGGAATATCCGCTTTGAGTCAGGTTGTGAATTTCGCCGTTTCCGGAAGCATTGACCAGAGCCACATCGCTGTTGTTCCATCCTCCATTGCCGATATAGCCGGAAAGCAGCCAGCGGCTGTCGGGACTCCACTCAAACCATTGGTCTCCGTCAGTGTAGGAATATTCATATTTGCCGTCCATGGCCGTACGGACAGATTTGTCCTTTAGATTCAGAATTCGCAGTGTTGTACGGTTTTCAAGGAAGGCGATTTCTTTTCCGTCGGGACTGTACTGAGGCTGGAAAGAAGCTGCTGTCGAATTGGTCAGCCGTTCTTCCTTGATTTCATTGGCATAGGTGAAAAGTTTATCATCCTTGTTGGTCAAAGAACTCTGGTAAACCTGCCACAAGCCTTCCCGTTCTGATGAATAGGCCAGGCTTCTTCCGTCGGGAGCAAAAGAAAGGTTCCGTTCCTGTTCCGGAGTGTTGGTGATTTGTTTGGTTGTATTGTATTCAACAGAAGTTACAAAAACATCTCCGTGCAGGATGAAAGCAACTTCCTTTCCACTAGGTGAAACTGCAATTTCCGTCGCACCGCTGGTTCTGACCTGACGGATGAGATCTTTATCGTTCTTGTCGGCAACAATGCTGATTTCTACTTTATGAGGTTCCTCTCCTTCTTTTTTACGGTATAGATTTCTCCATCATATCCGTAGCATAACGTTCCGTTGGAAGCAGCACTCAGGAAACGTACCGGATGTTTGGTGTCTTTGCGTCAGTTGCTTCTCATTGCTTCCGTCAAGATTTCTTTTGAAAACATTGAAGGAACCTTTGGATTCACTCAGGTAATAGAACGACTGGCCGTCGGCACTCCAGATCGGAGTACGGTCTTCTCCTTTGAATGAAGTCAGTTTCCGGTAAGCCTTTTCGTTTCCGTTTAGCTGACACATCCAGATGTCCCGTGTGATGGATGAAGTATGATGCTTTCTCCAGGCATCTTCGTATCCTTTCCGGTCGTGGTACAATAAGGATTTTCCGTCTTTACTGAAGCTGATGTCTTCCATTGGCAGGGAGGAGAATAATGTCGGCCGGCCTCCTTCTGTGCTGATTTCATAAACCTGGGGGAACTGTCCGCTGGGGAAAGTCATATCCGCAGCATCAGGCATAAGAGATGACAGATATAAAATGTGTTCAGCATCTTTAAAGGTAACAGGGAATTCGTTGGCAGAATGAGTGGTCAGCCGTTGGGGAGTTCCTCCTTCTTTATCTATAATGTAAATGTCCATGCTTCCCTGACGGTTGGAGGCGAAAGCAATTTTTTTGCTGTCCGGACTCCATATCGGGTGTGTGTCATGGGCTGCATTAGTTGTCAGCTGAGTGGCTTTACCTCCATTGGCAGGGACGGTATAGATGTCTCCTTTATAGCAAAAGGCAATTGTTTGTCCGTCGGGAGAGATCGCACAATATCTCATCCACAAAGGATTGTCCTGTGCGTTTGCCGTGAGGACAAACGTAAGGGCAGCGATTGTAAGTAGTCTTTTTTTCATGTATGTATTGAATAATGTGTAAATTTAATATTTCTTGTTTCGTGAGAAGAAGCCACGGACTCTTCGCAAGATTTTCAGTCCGGTCATCAGGCCATCGTAAGCAGCGATACCGGCATTGATGTGCTGCATCATGTTGTCCATCTGGTTCTTGCTCTTTTGAGGCGCGAATAGTTCCTGAGTAAGATTCTGAATACGGGCTTTGGAGCGGAGAATTTCTTCTTTTTTCTCAGCCCGACGTTGGGCAATTGATTCTACGCTGTAATAGGGAGGTTGGGGTATATTGTTCTGTTCATTCATAATCGTGGTCATTTATGGGAGTCTTCAAGGAACAGCCGGGCCAGGAAGTTGACCATAGGCTGGAATATAAGCTTTCTGCGCATAAGATAAATTCCTATGGCGGCAATCAGGATGACGGCGCCGATGACGGCATAACTGGCAATTATGCTTCCTACGACTGGAACCAGGGCATATACCAGCATGAATGAGAAATAGTAAAGCGCCATAGCTCCTAATATGATCAGTGCAAGAATTAAGATGAGAGTGGAAAGCAGGATTGTCAGTTTCTCTACCAGATCGAGCTTTATATATTGTCCCTGAAGTTCGATATGCTTTTTTATTTCTTTAAATAAAGCCTCCAGATTATCTATGCTTTTGTCGTTTGCAAACATATGGGGATTTGAATTTGGTTAATATAAGTAGACACAGATAGCACAGATCAGAAATCTGTGGAATCTGTGTCTAGGAGTTGAACGCAATAGAGGCTTTCTGCCTCTGTGTTTCAAGCAAATTATTCAGCATCCTTAACTTCGGCTGCAATCTGGTCAACCAGATCTTCCATTTCAGCGCGATTCAGTCTGATTCCTTTTTTGCGCAAAACTTCTGCGATTTTTCTACGAGTGTCTTCACCTCTTTCCGGTGCAAACAAAATACCTGCTGCTGCTCCTAAAGTAACTCCACCTAAAAATGCAGCTACAATACTTAATGCTTTCATAATTTTTTGTTTTAAAAGTTACTACATCGCAAATCTAGCAAATATCCTGAATATGTAGTTCGTTTTGTTATAAAATTTATTTGAAAAGTTGATTTTGCTTTATTATTAACAGATTTTAAGAGGTGTGCATAGTTTATATTGCTATTTTTGCATGTCTGTTTTACGAGAAAAAGATTTATATATAATACAAGGAATAAACAATAAAAAATTAAGTGATATGAAGAAAGTAGTTGTTTTAGGTATGGGATTGTGCGTCGCACTGGCGTTCTCTTCCTGTAAATCAAGTGAAAGTGCTTATAAGAAAGCCTATGAAAAAGCCAAACAACAGGAATTGGCTGAAGCAGCAGAACCGGCTGAACCTGCAGTGGTAGAACCTGCACCTGTTGTGGAAGTTGCTCCGACTCCTGCACCTGTTGCTCCTGTCCGTGAAGAAAAAGTTGAATTGGTTTCTGGTAACGGTTTGAAAGCATTCAGCGTAATTTGCGGTAGCTTTGGCGTTAAAGCAAATGCTGATGGTCTGAAAGCTAAGCTGGATAACGACGGTTACAATGCCAAGGTTGTCTATAATGCTGAAAAGAATATGTATCGTGTTGCCGTAGAATCTTTCGATACTCGTGAAGAAGCTGTCCGTGCAAGAGATGCATTCAAGGCTAAATACCCCAACCGTGAAGATTTCCAGGGTGCATGGCTTCTTTACCGGGTATATTAATCGGATAAACTGGTCTGTATGGCCACTTTAATTTTATATTCAAAGCGATAGTAAACATACTATCGCTTTTTTTTATACCTTTGCTGCCTGTTAAATGAAAGGAAAGTTGTAAAATATGAATTTGAAACATTTTGTGGCCATGTTTTTGGCTTTGTCAACATTGTCTGTTGGAGCTCAGGAAAGGGTGGTTCCCATTAAATATGGTGATATGGAACAATGGGTCACTCGAAGAATAGAAGAGTCTGGTATTATCGGTGGTAAAACGAAACTGCTATATGAGCTCGGTCCGACAAAAGAAATCAATGGAAATATTGCATATGTGAATCAGGGCGGATCTCCCTGGGGAAATTCAAACGTCATGGCCAAGGTAGTCGGAATCGTCAAGACGAATACAAGCGTGTATCCGGAGAAACGTGGAAATGGTCAGTGTGCCCGGCTGGAGACACATATCGAAAGTGTTAAGGTTCTGGGTATGGTGAATATAACTGTTCTGGCTTCAGGTTCCATATTCCTGGGAGATATGAAGGAGCCTATAACCGGTACAAAAGACGGAGAGAAGAACTTGAATTCCGGTGTTGCTTTTACGGAACGTCCGAAAGCCGTACGCTATGACTATAAGGTGAAGATGTCCGGCGAGCCGAACCGCATCCGTCAGACGGGCTTCAGTCGTAAAGAAACTATCCCCGGACAAGATTGCGCAATTATGACTTGTCTGCTTCAGAAACGTACGGAGGATGCCAATGGTAATATCATTGCAAAGCGTGTCGGTACGGCTGCCGTTGCTTATAAGCGTACATCTGACTGGAACAATGGTGCCACTTATGAAATTATGTATGGAGATATCACGAAAAGTGATAAATATAATCCTGAACTGATGAAACTGGGAGTAGGGGGCTATTATGCCCGGAACAGTAAAGGAGAGAGTAAACTGATTCAGGAAGTCGGCTGGGCTTCTCCGGATGAGCAGCCTACACATTTGATCTTGCAGTTTACTTCAAGTATCGGCGGAGCTTTTGTCGGTTCTCCGGGAAACACACTGTGGATTGACAATGTTTGTTTAGTATATTGATCAGGCCTTTGGCTTGAGAAGAGGCAAGGATTGAATAGAGATCACCGATAATATTTATTAAAATCGGTATGACTCTGTTCGTTCCTTGCCTTTTGTGTGTTGTGTTAAAGAATTAATTTGTATTTTTGCTGCCAAGTATGAGTAGAATAATAGCAATAGATTACGGAAGAAAGCGCACTGGCATCGCTGTAACGGACCCCATGCAGATTATTGCAAATGGGTTGACAACTGTGCCCACTCATCAGTTGATGGATTTTCTTTTGAAGTACGTGACTCAGGAATCTGTGGAGCGGATCATCATCGGACATCCGAAGCAGATGAACAATGAAGATTCGGAAAATATGAAAAATATCATTCCCTTTATTAATCAGCTGAAGAAAAAACTGCCCAAGATTCCGGTAGAACTGGTTGATGAACGCTTTACTTCTGTGCTGGCTCATCAGGCAATGCTGGCGGGAGGTCTGAAGAAAAAGGACCGTCAGAACAAGGCTCTGGTAGACGAGATCAGTGCTACGATTATTTTACAATCCTATCTGGAAGGGAAAAGAAATATGTGTAATTATTAAAATAAAACAACAAACTGATTATGATTTTACCTATTTATGTATATGGTCAGCCTGTATTGCGTCAGGAGGCTGAAGACATTACTCCGGATTATCCGAACCTGAAAGAACTGATTCAAAATATGTTTGAAACTATGGACCGGGCTGACGGTGTCGGACTGGCTGCTCCTCAGGTAGGACTTCCTATTCGTGTCGTTGTGGTGAATCTGGACGTTCTTTCGGATGATATGCCGGAATTCAAGGACTTTAAAAGAGTTTATATCAATCCTCATATCCTGGAAACAGGTGATGAAATGGTTTCCATGGAAGAAGGTTGTCTGAGTCTGCCGGGCATTCATGAAAGTGTAAAACGTCCGGACCGTATTCATGTTACTTATCTGGATGAAAACATGACCGCTCATGATGAATGGGTTGAAGGTTATCTGGCTCGTGTAATGCAGCATGAGTTTGATCATTTGGATGGAACAATGTTTATTGATCATCTTTCAAGTCTGAGAAAACAGATGATCCGAGGCAAGCTGAATAACATGGTAAATGGCAAAGCCCGCTGCGGTTATAAGGTGAAAACAGTCAAATGATCAAGAAACTTCTATACCTATTATATATAGGTGTACTTGTCCCGGTTACGGCATTTGCCCAGATTAATACGGATCGGGTGATGACTATCGGAAAGAATGCTCTTTATTTTGAAGATTACGTTCTTTCGATCCAGTATTTTAATCAGGTAATCAATGCGAAACCATATCTGGCTGATCCTTATTTCTATCGGGGACTGGCGAAAATGAATCTGGATGATTATCCGGGTGCCGAGCGTGACTGCTCTGAAGCACTTGAACGGAATCCGTTCGTCGTAAATGCTTATCAGGTGAGAGGTATTTCCCGGATTCGCCAGAAGAATTATAAAGGTGCTATTGAAGACTATCAAAGGGCCTTGAAACTGGATCCTGAGAACATAAGCCTGTGGCATAATCTGGTTTTGTGCCGTATGCAGGAGAAAGATTATACGACAGCCCAGGCAGAACTGGATACGATTATCCGTATCTCTCCGCGTTATACGGATGCTTATCTGATGCGCGTGGAGAATTCGCTGAAGTTGAAAGATACGCTGCAAGCCATGAACGATGCGGACCGGGCCATAGAAATGGACCGTTACAATCCCGATACATGGTCTTCAAGAGGTATGCTGTTTATGATGCGCTCCAAATATAAGGATGCGGAGTCGGATCTGACGGAAGCCATCCGGCTTTCTTTGCGAAATGCCGGAGCTTATATTAATCGTGCCCTGGCCCGTTACCATCAGAATAACCTGAGAGGAGCAATGTCCGATTATGATCTGGCTTTGGATATCGACCGGAATAACTTCATCGGCCATTACAACCGTGGTTTGCTGCGTGCACAGGTCGGGGATGACAACCGGGCTATTGAGGATTTCGATTTTGTCCTGAGTGTTGAACCGGATAATATGATGGCGGTATTTAACCGGGGCTTGTTGCGTGATAAGACAGGTGACTTCCGGGGAGCAATCAGTGACTATTCAACCGTACTGGCTGAGTATCCTGATTTCCTGGCCGGTTATCAGTACCGTTCGCAGGCCCGGCGCAAGACTGGAGATCTGAAAGGTGCAGAGGAAGACGAATTTAAGGTGTTGAAAGCCCAGCTGGATATTCAGAATGGGAAAAAGCCTTCGACTGCTTCCAATGAAAAGACCCGCAAGAAGTCCGATAAGAACATGAACAATTATCGGAAAATCATGGTTGCCGATAATGACTCCAATGAAGATAAATACAAGACCGATTATCGCGGACGCGTACAGGATAAGGATGTGAACATTCTGCCTCAGCCGATGTTTGCATTATCCTATTACGAACGGATTGATGATGTCAGACGCCAGGTTAATTTCTTTAAGGCGGTTGACGATCTGAACAACCGTCAGGTATTGCCGCATCGTCTGCTGATCACGAACAATGAAACGTCTTTGACGGAAGAGCAGGTGAAACAGCACTTTGCGTCTATCGATACCCGGACGGCGGAAATTGTGAAAGATCCGAAGAATGCAATCCATTATTATGCACGTGCACTGGATTTCTATCTGGTACAGGACTTTGACAATGCCATGCAGGATCTGGATTCGGCGATTGTATGCGATCCGACTCTCTTTACTGCTTACTTTAGCCGTGCTTTGATCAGCTATAAGCAGCTGGAGTTCCGTAAGCGTGACCGGAAGTTCGAACTGGACAATGTGGATGAGAAGTTGCCGCAGGTACGCACGATTGACTATACCCGGATTCGTGAAGACCTGGATAAAGTCATCGAGCTGCAGCCTGATTTTGTATATGCTTATTATAATCGGGGGCAACATTCTGACGGTGATGAAAGATTATCATGCGGCGCTGGCTGATTACAATAAAGCTATCGAATTGGACAACCATTTTGCCGACGCTTATTATAATCGCGGATTGATACATATCTTTTTGGGAAATAACCGGCAGGGAATAAGTGACTTGAGCAAGGCCGGAGAATTGGGTATATTCTCTGCTTATAATATCATCAAGCGCTTTACGATGCCTACCGAATAAAGTCTGAAAACAGGAAGAATGAGGAATTTTATTCATTCGTGATAAATTTTCTTCACTCTTCCTGTTTCTTCTTCATTAAAATGTTTATTTTTGCCATTCATTAATGGATAAATACATAAACTTATGATTAAAATAACTTTTCCTGATGGCTCTGTTCGTGAATATAACGAAGGAGTTACTGGTCTGCAGATTGCAGAAAGTATCAGTTCTCGTCTGGCTCAGGACGTCTTGGCATGTGGCGTGAACGGTGAAACGATTGATTTATCTCGCCCTATCAATGAAGATGCAAACTTCGTTCTTTATAAATGGGAAGATGAAGAAGGTAAGCATGCCTTCTGGCATACAAGTGCTCACTTGCTGGCTGAAGCTTTGCAGGAGCTTTACCCCGGTATCCAGTTTGGTATCGGACCGGCTATTGAAAACGGTTTCTATTATGATGTAGATCCGGGAGAAGCCGTGATCAAGGAAGGTGACCTGCCTGCCATAGAAAAGAAAATGGCTGAACTGGCTGCCAAGAAAGAGACACTCGTACGTCAGAGCATCGCTAAAGAGGATGCGTTGAAGATGTTCGGTGAAAGAGGTGAAACTTACAAGTGTGAATTGATTTCCGAACTGGAAGATGGTCATATCACAACTTATACGCAGGGTGCGTTTACGGATTTGTGCCGTGGCCCGCATTTGATGTCTACGGCTCCGATCAAAGCCATTAAGCTGCTTTCCGTTGCCGGTGCTTACTGGAGAGGTCAGGAAGACCGCAAGCAGATGACACGTATCTATGGTATTACTTTCCCGAAGAAAAAGATGCTCGATGAGTATCTGGTCATGCTGGAAGAAGCCAAGAAACGCGACCACCGTAAGATCGGTAAGGAGATGGAACTGTTCATGTTCTCCGATACGGTCGGGAAAGGATTGCCGATGTGGCTGCCGAAAGGTACGGCTTTGCGCTTGCGTCTGCAGGACTTCCTGCGCCGTATCCAGGCCCGTTATGATTATCAGGAAGTAATGTGTCCGCCTATTGGCAACAAGAAGCTTTATGTAACTTCAGGACACTATGCGAAGTACGGTAAGGACTCGTTCCAGCCTATTCATACACCCGAAGAAGGGGAAGAATATTTCCTGAAACCGATGAACTGTCCTCATCACTGTATGATTTATAAGAATTCTCCACGTTCTTATAAGGACCTGCCGTTGCGTATCGCGGAATTCGGAACAGTATGCCGCTACGAACAGAGTGGTGAATTGCACGGACTGACCCGTGTGCGCAGTTTTACACAAGATGATGCTCACTTGTTCTGTCGTCCCGACCAAGTGAAGGAAGAATTCCTTCGCGTGATGGATATCATCAACATTGTGTTCAAGTCTATGAATTTTGAGAATGTGGAAGCTCAGATTTCTCTGCGTGACAAGGTGAACCGCGAAAAGTACATCGGTAGCGATGAGAATTGGGAAAAGCGAACAGGCTATTATTGAAGCTTGCGAAGAAAAAGGCCTGACTGCGAAAGTGGAATATGGTGAGGCTGCATTCTATGGTCCTAAATTGGACTTTATGGTGAAAGATGCTATCGGTCGTCGCTGGCAGTTGGGTACAATTCAGGTAGACTACAACTTGCCGGAACGCTTCCAGCTGGAATATATGGGATCTGACAACCAGAAGCACCGTCCGGTAATGATCCATCGTGCTCCTTTCGGTTCTATGGAACGTTTCGTAGCCGTGCTGATTGAACATACAGCCGGTAAGTTCCCGTTGTGGCTGACTCCGGATCAGGTTGCTATTTTGCCTGTATCTGAAAAGTACAACGAATATGCCGATCATGTACGTCTGGAACTGAAGAAGAACGATATTCGTGCCATCGTGGACGACCGTAACGAAAAGATCGGACGTAAGATCCGTGACAATGAAATGAAACGTATCCCTTATATGCTGATTGTCGGTGAAAAAGAAGCAGAAAATGAAGAAGTATCCGTACGTAAGCAGGGCGAAGGCGACCAGGGAAGCATGAAAATAGAAGATTTTGCAAAAAATCTTGCCGAAGAAGTTTCTAATATGATAAATAAATGGTAACTTTGCAGCCGTTTGCAGGAGCTCCTAAAAAAGCTTCTGCAAACTGATAAAGAAATAGTATAATTTATTAGATTGAAAAAACAGACAGGAAGAAAAATTTTTTAATGAAGAATGACAGTTTAAAAGGGCAACACAGAATCAATGAACAGATTCGTGCCAAAGAAGTCCGCATTGTGGGAGACGATGTAGAATCGCTGTATATCCGATAGCTCAAGCTTTAAAATGGCTGAGGATCATGAGGCTGACCTAGTCGAAATTTCACCCAATGCTGTTCCTCCAGTTTGTAGAATTATTGATTATTCTAAATTTCTTTATCAATTAAAGAAACGTCAAAAGGAACAAAAGGCTAAACAGGTAAAGGTAAACGTAAAGGAAATCCGTTTCGGACCTCAAACAGATGAGCATGACTACAACTTCAAGTTGAAACATGCCATCGGATTCTTGCAGGACGGAGACAAGGTGAAAGCATATGTGTTCTTTAAAGGTCGTTCCATTCTTTTCAAGGAACAAGGTGAAGTTCTTCTGCTTCGTTTTGCCAACGATCTGGAAGAATATGCCAAGGTTGAACAGATGCCGTTATTGGAAGGTAAGCGCATGACGATCTCCCTTTCACCCAAGAAGGCGGGTGCTCCGAAGAAGGCTGCAAAGCCTGTTGCTGCTCCCAGTGCCGACGAAACCCAAGAATGAAATTGTGTGCGTAACGCGCCGGTATAGTGCGTTACCACCATTAAATACTAATTTAAAATTAAAAACAAGATGCCAAAGATCAAGACTAACTCCGGTGCCAAAAAAAGATTCGCTCTTACCGGAACAGGTAAAATCAAGAGAAAGCACGCTTTTCACAGTCACATTTTGACTAAGAAAACTAAAAAGCAAAAAAGAAACCTTGTACACGCTGGCTTGGTACATAATGTAAACTTAGGTCAGGTTAAGGAATTGCTTTGCATGAAGTAATCTTAAAACAACGAAAGCGTAAACGTATCATTTAAATTATTAACCGAATGCATTAGCTTCAAGTCCGGTTGAGAAATATCGGCGCTATCATTCAAAAAGAATTAAAACTATGCCAAGATCAGTAAATCATGTTGCTTCTAGAGCAAGAAGAAAGAAAATTTTAGGTCTTACCAAAGGTTACTTTGGTGCAAGAAAGAATGTATGGACAGTAGCAAAAAACACTTGGGAAAAAGGTTTGACCTACGCATACCGTGACCGTAAGAATAAAAAACGTAACTTCCGCGCATTGTGGATCCAGCGTATCAACGCAGCTGCTCGTCTGGAAGGTATGTCTTATTCTAAGTTGATGGGTGCTTTGCACAAAGCTGGCATCGAAATCAACCGTAAGGTATTGGCTGACTTAGCCGTAAACCATCCTGAAGCATTCAAAGCTGTTGTTGCTAAAGTAAAAGCAGCTTAATCAGGAATCGCATATTACGATTGACAGAAAGTCGGATTGTTTCAAATGAACAATCCGACTTTTTTGTTGTCTGCATTTCCTTTTTCAGCTTCTGATCTCTTCTGTATCAGGAGGTGAGGGGAGAACCGGGAAACTTATGCCGGCAATCTGTCAGAAAGAACTTGTTTGCACCTAAGAAAATTGGGAGGAAATGTTTGGTGTTCTCAATTGTTTTCATTACTTTTGTAATACATAAAAATGAAGCCGCACTTGCAGAATCGGGAAACTCATCAAATTTATAAGAAATACCGAGACAAGCTTCATCTTCCAATGGCGGGCCACGCCTTCGGGTAGCATTTATGCCGGTGGATTACAAAGGAAATGAGCTCTCAAACCATGTCATTCGGAGTTTCGTCACGCCTCGGGTGCGGCTTCTCCCTTTTTTATAAATACAATTTCCTTCACCTTGCTTTTCCTGTTTTATCCTTCATGAAATCTGATGGGGAGAGCGATTAAACTGTTTATTATGATTTTCTATTTTTCGGGAACCGGCAATTCTTTGTGGGTAGCCAGACAATTGCAGGAATCGTTGCAGGAACCTTTATATAAGTTGGTTGATGTCCTTTCCTCAGATCAGGTATATGCACTTGGGGACGAGGAGAGACTGGGATTTGTTTTTCCGGTCTATTCCTGGGGGCCTCCGGAAGTCGTGCTTGAAATGATTTCCAGACTTCGTTTGTCCCGGAAGCCTTCTTTTCTTTATTTTGTCTGTACTTGCGGGGATGATGCCGGAAAGACAGCTGAAGTCTTTTGCAAGGCGGTGGAGCGTCGGGGCTGGACCTGTCAGGCCGGTTATTCCGTATTTATGCCGAACACATATGTCTGTTTGCCGGGGTTTGATGTGGATGCTCCGGAAGTGGAATCCCGTAAGCGGGAAGAAGCCTGGGGGCGTGTGAGAGAGATTCAAGTCAAGATCGCCGGCCGGGAGAGTGGTTTTGACTGTCATGAGGGAAGCATGCCTTTCCTGAAAACCTATGTAGTTCGTCCCTTGTTCTGCCGTTTCCTGATGTCTGCCCGTTGGTTTCATGCTTCGGATGCCTGCATCAGCTGTGGTATCTGTGAAAAGGTCTGTCCGATGAACAATATCCGTGTGGACCGGAAGCCGGTTTGGGGCAAGCGGTGTACGCAATGCCTGGCCTGCTATCATTTCTGCCCGATGCATGCGGTAGCTTATGGCAGTCAGACATTGAATAAAGGACAGTATTATTTCGAAAGGAAGCGTAAGGGGAAGCAGTCTGAAAAGTAGCTAAAATGACATCCCGCCAGATTTGTCTGTAAAATCTGACGGGATGTCCTGTTGAAATATGTTTGCAGGCCGTTTCTGCTTTAGCGTCCGGAAGGTAATGCCGGTACGATGGCTTCTATCCGGTTCTCTATGGAATCAGGCAATCTGGAAAAAAAGTCCAGTCCGGTAGCCTTTTCTACATCATCCACACTGCTCATGTATTTTTCCAGTTTCTGATGATGTGCAGCATTGGGGAAGATGAAGCCCATGGCGATGGGGTTCTTCCGGTTGTTGATCAGGACAACCTTGAAGAAACGGTCGGGCACGGCTACCTGGTGCTTTCCGATGCGTTCCGGCTTACTTTTGTCGTAGATGGGACCGCAGGCGATGTAAACCGTTCCATATTTCCGGGCCCATTTCCGGCAGGCATCCTCCAGATCTCCCCAGTCATCCCGGTTCAGTTTCTGGTTCTGCGGACAGATGTTGCTCATATAGAATGATTCCTGCATGGCTTTCTTGCTCCATTTCATGTCGGCAGCCGGAGCCATGTGTCCCCGGTCGTAGCCGGAACGGGTATAGTCCGAATGTTCCACACGCGGTTCCGGAAGATCCGGATCCGGAAGGAATTTGTCATATCGCTCAGCCTTTCCTTCGGTTTCCTTTCGGGTCAGTTCCCAGGCTACCCAGTTGGGAGTTTTATAAAAACTGTTGTATGAAAGGGTGTAGCCTGTACGTTTCAGGATGCGTTCTTTCCGGTCGGTGAGATTCCGGGGAATTTCCATCTGGCTGCTGACCTTCTCCTGGTTGCCGGTTAGGGGAGCAGACTGGGCGGAAGAAGGCTTCTTTTCGTGCAGATGCGGTAACTCTTTGCGAAGGTCGGGCAACTGATAGCTGGAGCCCTGAGTGAACCATACGGCGCCTGCAATAAGCAGCAGAAAGATGATGAATCCCTTTAAGGAACCGGTGTTACCTTGTTTTCGTTGTTTGCGTGCCATAGCGTCAGATCAGTTTAAAGCGCATGCGGAAAATGCCGTCCTTATAATCGTGGCTGATGATTTTGAACGTACCGATTTCGGAAGTATTGGCTACATGAGTACCGATACAGAGGCAGTCGTCGTAGTCTCCTACGGAAACGACGCGTACGGTGTCGGAAGCACCCTCCGGCAAGCGTTTCAGGTCGAATTGTCCTGCAGCTTCCTGCTGGGAGATGAATTTTACCGTCACATCCAGATGACGTGCAATGACTTCATTGACTTTGGCTTCTATTTGTTCGATCTCTTCATCTGTCGGAGCTTGCGGCAAGGCAAAGTCGAGTTTGCTTTTCTTTCGCTCGATGTGTGCGGAAACGGCGCGTCCGCAGCCGAAAAGATTAACCATCGTACGGTTGACAATGTGCTCGCAGGTATGCATAGGAGGATATTCCTGCTTGTTGTGTTCGTTGAGTTGGGGTTGTTGTTCCATATTCTATAAATGATTAAACCGGTGCAAATGTACACAAAAGTATGGACATAAAAAAAGGAGTACCGCCGTACTCCAACCTTTTGTTAACCTTAAATCTAATACTATGAAAAACACAGTGCAAAGATACGGACTTTTGGTAGATCTGCAAACGGAAAAGTACTTTTTTTCTTGACTATAATATTTTTTAAGAATTGTATGGAGAGGGGACTGGAATCGACTGCACGATTCGGCTTCAACGACCGCACGATCCGGCCCCAACGACCGCATAATTGAGCTTCAACGACCGCACGATTTTATGGCATCGTCTGCCTGATTTTTTCGCATCGTCTGGCTTGCTGCCAGGCAAAGAAAGGAAAGCCGGAATGTATCCCGGATCTGAGAAAAAGGGGAGTGAAAGCAGGTTGTGATGAGCTTGTAAAAGTATGGGCATAAAAAAAGGAGTACCGCTGTACTCCAACCTTTGTTAACCTTAAATCTAATACTATGAAAAACACGATGCAAAGATACGGACTTTTCATATATCTGCAAGCGAAAAGGATAAAAATCTCTCTTTTGTAACACTGTTTAATAATTGGATGCACAGAGAGGCTTTTCATTAACATTTGTTTTCCCTATCTTTGCAGCCATTAAATAACGATTGATCAATATGGCATTTGAAGCAACGAAAAGAGAATGGGGCGAGCTGTACGCTTTTTTCCGCCTGCTGGCAGACGGATGTGTCTATGCAGGAACGCCTGAGGTGAAAAGAAATGAAGGTCAGTGCCTTCCGGTAGCCATGGTGCAGCGTGAGGAACACGACGGCACACGTCGGTATATAGTAGAAAAAGAGATGATCCACATTGTCGGCGAGCAGATGGATAAGCGGATTCCGCGCGAGGATTTCGGGACTGTAGCCGATCTGGTGCTGGAAGCCATCCGGAACAGCCGGGAAGACGATGTGACTTCACCCGACGGAGTGGAAGAATTTCTGGATGAAGTAGCCATTTATGATTTGGAGGCCAAGACGGACGACCGCACGGACTTCAGTGTCGCTTTTTATCAGGAAGATGCTCCTTTGACCGGTTTCTGTGTCCGTTCGCGTCTGGGAATGATGTTCCCTCTGCTGGATGGGGGACGCTCAGCGAACTTCAAGTTCGAGCAGACGGGAGTGAAGTTTGCCGTACCTACCATCAACAAGATCAATGCGTTTGGTGAGGAAGACGACGTGATCGGCCGGATGCTGATGATCGAGCGCCTGGGAGGAGTCCTGAAGTACAATGATGTAGCCGACAAGATTTTCCGGAGCAATCTATCGATGATTGATCTTCACATGGGCCGTATGCTGGCAGAAATGACGCGTCTGATGTGGCTCGACGGCATTACGAAAGTGTCTGAACTGACTGAAGAACTGAAGAAACTGAATCCGCTCAAGATCAAGGATGAGCTGATCAGCAAGCATGGATTTTATGAATATAAGATCAAGGAACTGTTGCTGGCACTGGCTACGGGTATGCGTCCGGCCAAATTATACAACGGCACCGACTCGGCCATCTGCGGTTTTCTGTTTGTGACCGGCGAGGGAGAAGTGCTGTGTTATCAGCGTGCTTTCCGTCAGACTTTTGCCGATTTCCTTTTCCAGAACAGTCGCCTGGAGAAAGGCTCTACCGAGAAAGATAAATATGGTTATCTGGAGCGGGAGAATGGAGTTTACTATTTCAAGCTGAACCTGAAGATCGGGTTGCTGAAGAGATAGGCAGGGTTAAAGAAATATTTGATGTTTTGAATATATTTTCTGTTTTTAGTTTATTATAAATAAATATATTATATATCTTTGCAGCGCATTGGTTTATCCGATGCGCTTTTTTGATACCTTGTATTTCAAAATTCTCAGAATCATCACTTCGGGAATATTGGAATTAAATGGTATTGTGAATTAGATAAACTTTTATTTATTAACCGGATGAAAACAAAAGATGTATTGGTATTGGCTTTATTCTTGCTTCCTTTTCGAAGTCTAATACTTTCTGCTCAGGAAATAAAAGGGCGTGTGTATGCGGCAGATGAGAACAAGCCATTGATTGGTGCTACAATGCGAGTTTTGACCGAAGATTCAGTGTATGTAACAGGTTTTACAACAGATGAAAAAGGACGCTTCAGGTCGGACATAAAATTGGATAACTTTTGGTTGGAAATATCTTATGTGGGATATGAAAAAAATGTAGTGTTAGTACAAAATAGTGACCGAAAGAATGTGGATTTGGGAATCATATTGCTAGCGCTTGATTCGATAAATCTGGAAAGTGTTGAGGTGGTTGCGCAAGGTATGGTACATAAAACAGGAAAGATTATGGCTTATCCAAGTGCGAAACAGGTTGAAGCAGCAGCTTCCAGTCTCGGTTTGTTGAAAAGCATGATGCTCCCACAATTATTTGTTGATCCAGTTCAGGAATCTATTTCCATTTCAGGAGTTTCAGGAGTGATTTATCGAATTAATGGTGTAAATGCTAGTTTGCAAGAAGTAAAGGCTTTGAATCCGCAACAGATTGCACGCGTGGACTATAGCCAGTTACCATCCATGCGTGAACTGGATTCCAATTCCGGAGTTCTTGATTTTATTTTGAAAGAGCCTCGGGTTGGAACTTCTTTGTCTTTCGGAGGTGTGAGTGCCTTTACTACGGGTTTTGTGAACGGAAATGTCAATTTCCGGACAAACTATAAGCAATCTCAGTTCTCAATTGATTATAATGTGAACTATCGGGATTATTCCGAACGTCGGACAGACGAACTGGAGACTTATTCGTATCCGGATGGTTCAGTGCTGACACGTGATAAGCGAGGCGAGTTTGCTCCTTTCGGTTATACGGATCATAACATTGCTGTCGGTTACCTTTATAAGAATGATAAAGATATGGTTAATATCCGATTTAATAATCAGATTGGGTCAAACTATAACAGAAACCGTCAGCAAATGTTTCAAGAACAGCAACTCATAGGACAGCGAGATATTCATTCTTCTTTTTCAAGTTATATACCATCGCTAGATTTTACCTATAGCCGAAAGATGAAAAATAATCAAGGTGTGGAAGTAAATCTGGTCGGTACATTAGCAAATACGGATTACGAACGTACGCTTACCGACCATTTGGATGGACAGACACTATCGGAAATAAATAATATGACGGATGGTCACCAGAAATCACTGATCGGTGAAGTTTATTATTGGCATGAAGGTGAAAAGGTTAATATCTCAGCCGGTTTACGTTCTACTTACCAATATGCAAGCAATCTTTATGGAGTGAACGAGGAAGTTAACTTGAAAAATTGCAATGCTTATCCTTATGTCCAGTTGCAAGGCAGTTTAGGTAAAGTATCTTATACAGTCGGAACTGGTTTACGATTCCAACAACAGAAGCAGGGTAACGAGTCGGTAAATTATTGGCGTAATACGTCTTCTTTGTCTTTATCCTATAAACAAAAATATTGGAACTTGCAGTATTCTGTCAATTTTCGTCCATTGTTCCCTTCTTTGAGCAGTCTTTCTGAAGTGGTACAGGAAATAGATTCTCTTTCCATTATGCGAGGAAATCGTTCGCTGACTCCTTATAACACGTTGCGCAATCAAATTAATTTTTCAGTCTGGGATAACAAGAAATTCGCAACTGTGCTGACATTGGTAGCTGATCGTAGCTTTCACCCTATCCAACAGGATATTTTTTATTCGCCTACAGAGAACCGGTTTATCTTTCAGGAAAACAATCAGGATTATGATGTCAACTATGGTGCACAGATGATTGTACAGATGACTGATATATTGGATCTTTTCATGTTTCAGGTATTTGGTGGGTGGAACTATTATAAGTCGAAAGGTGAAGCTTACGAACATACTTTGAATAATTTCTATTATGGTGCTTATCTGGCCATGACATATAAAGGATTTCAAATTAATGGTACCTGGAGGAAACCGATGAAATCATTGTATGGCCAGTATGTTATGACATCTGAAAATAACAGCAGTATCAATGCAACCTACAAATGGAAAAATTTAAATGTCGGAATGGGAATTATGTTTCCATTTACCAAAGGTTCTGAATGTCGGACTGAACAATTGAATCAAATCGTTACTTCTGACCGGAATGTATTGATTCGCAATAATCGGAATATGTTTTATGTCAGTCTTTCATATAATATCAATTGGGGACGTTCCATTTTCCAATGTAACAAGCGCTTACAGAATTCAGATCGGGTGAATAGTATCTTGAAAGTAAACGATAATTAAAAGATATAGCAAGATGAAGAAGGTAGCATTATTTTTAGCAGGACTTGGCTTTTGTTTGATGAGTCAGGCAGAAGAACCGGTAAAGAATTTCTATTTTGCCGGATACAAAGCCGTATTTATTCCATCAGACACTTTTCGTGTAGAAGTAGGAAATCCTGAATTGGGAACACGGAAGCTGAAAGATGCCGAAAGATGTGGTGTATATCTATACTAATGACATTCACCGGATCAGTATGAGCTATTCTGAATTGATAGCCGATCAGTCTTTTTCTGTAGATTCATTAAGTATTTCTCTGGCAGCGGGTTCAATGGGCACAATGAATGTAAAGGCAAAATATTTGCATGTATCGGCAGGAGCTGGCAGCCAATTGATTCTAAAAGGAGAAACGGATGTGCTTGATTGTACAACAAAAGGTAACAGTTGTGTCAATACGAACGAACTGAAAGTGAGGAAAAAAGAATGTAAGGAATAAGAATGGATTAAAAGCGGAATACCCGTTGTTGAAATATTATTATTAATCCAGGCAAGCGGAGAAGAAAATTCCCGTTGCCTGGATTTTTTGTATAATCAGAATTTGATTTTCAGAAGTTTTCCTCCGTATGCAGGAACATCGATGGCGGTCGGTGTATTCGGGTTGAACGAGATCACCTCTTCGCGGCCGGTCAGGAATTCCTGAGCCGTGCATCGTGTAAATGCAGGCATCTGCAGATAGTCGAAGGCATGCTGGGGAATGTTGACGGAGATCCGTGAATCCAGATCACTGAAGTTGGCTACAACCAGAATCACTTCACGGTCATATTTACGCAGGAAAGCATATTGTTTGTGCTCATTCATCTGCCAGCCGTTCAGATTGGCATACATCAGATCGAAGAAACATCCCCGGGCAATGGTAGCCTCGCTGTTGCAGAGGTTCAGTACGTGGCGGTAGAAATGCCGCAAACCTTTTTCTTTGGCGTTCAGCAGATGTTCGTTATAGCGGCCGTGGTTGTTCCAGCGGCGGATGCTGTCGATGCTCCAGTAGTCAAAGATCGTTGTCCGTCCGTCCCGTCCGCTGAATCCTTCGCTTTCCATACCCGGTTCGCCGAGTTCCTGTCCGAAATAAATCATCATCGGATTGGTGTTCATGCAGGCCGATACAATTAGCGCAGGCAGAGCTTTCGTTGCATTTCCGGCAAAGAAATCGGAAGCGATGCGCTGTTCATCGTGATTTTCCAGGAAGTTCAGCATGTGGTCCTGAATATCGTTGACGCTCTGCCAGCACGAAGTGATGGCAGTAGCCGAAGCATATCCGCCGATGACGGCACGCAGTGTGTCATAAAGTCCCACCTTGTCGTACAGGTAATCGAAATGACCGTTGTACAGATAGTTCCGGTATTCGTTGGGATTATACACTTCGGCAATGAAAATCAGTTCCGGATATTGGGCTTTCACCTGCGGGATGGCCCATCCCCAGAATTCGCAGGGAACCATTTCAGCCATGTCGCAACGGAAGCCGTCGATTCCTTTGCCGGCCCAGAATAGCAGGATGTCTTTCATCTTGTGCCAGGTGTCCGGAGCAGGTGAGAAGTGACAACCTGTATTGTGGAAGAAGTCCACTCCATAATTCAGCTTCACGGTCTCGTACCAGTCGTTCGGAGTCGGATAAGCATCGAAGCGGTTGTTTCCGGTAGCTTTTGCCGGCATTTCTTCATAGCTGCCTGCCTGCTCGTCATAGAGGTTGACGTCTCCGGCGAGCTTCTGTCCCGGGAGATAATAGAAGTTATTGTTCGGGTTGAAGTCTATGGAAGTATCGTCATCTTCTCCCAGATCTCTGACGCCTTCCGGTTTCGCCGTGGAGTGATACTGGCGGGCCACATGGTTCGGGACAAAGTCAATGATCATTTTCAGTCCGGTAGCATGTGTGCGTTCCACCAGCGCTTCAAATTCACCCATACGCTTTCTGACGTTTACGGCCAGATCCGGATCCACGTCATAGTAATCGCGGATTGCATACGGTGAACCTGCCTTTCCCTTGACAACGGCAGGATGGTTCTTTTCGATTCCATATTTGGTATAGTCAGTCTGTGTGGCATGTGCAAGGACACCGGTATACCAGATGTGGGTTGCTCCCAGCTTTCTGATTTCCTTCAAAGCCTGCGGAGTGAAGTCATTCATTTTCCCGCATCCGTTTTCGGCCAGGCTTCCGTTGCTCGTGCATCGCGGGTTACGGTTGCCGAACAGACGGGTGAATACCTGGTAGATGATTATTTTTTCTGCTGTGTTCATACAAGTATCTCCTTATTATAATTCTTTAGGTTTCTTAACTCTGCTTGTTCTTCGATGGCCTTGAGAGCTGCAAAATATCCCAGACTGAAGATATCTTCCGTTTTGTCCAGCTGATAGTTGGCGAAGTTTTCCAGTCCGTCGGGCGCGATGACCAGATCTGCCTGGCTGAGCTCGGAAAGGGTATTTGCCTCGAACATGAAATGATAGGCACGGAGGGCGATGCTGACGATATTCTGGCTGTATGCGCTTGCATTGAGTTTGAAGACATTCAGGGCAAGCACTTTCTCACAGAGCGGCCGGATAGGGCTGACGGGAATATTCATGAATACTCCTCCGTCCACATAATGCACTTTGTTGATGACGACAGGCTTGAACAAGACCGGGATGCAGCAGGAAGCTGCGATTCGTCTGGTCAGTTCGCCTTGTGTGAAATGGATGCTTTTTCCGTTGTCAAAGTCTGTTGCTGTAATGACAACCGGCATTTGCAGGTCTTCGATCCGTTTGGCCCGCAGGTTTTTTTTCAGGAAATCGGTGAAATAATCCATGCGCAGCAGACTTTCCTTGCTGGGATGGATTTTGGCCAGGTTGATGAAAGACTGGCCGGCAAAAAGCTCCATGACTTCGAACGGTTCTCTCCCGTCAGCAATAAAGGCACTGGCAATCGCTCCTGCACTGGTGCCCGAAAGTATGTCAGGACGGATGTTGTTTTCAAAGAGAGCCTGCAGCATACCCAGGTGAGCAATTCCCCGGATAAAACCGCCGCTCAGTGCGAATCCTGTATGATATTTCAGTGCGGTCATAGGCTATCAATAAACAGGCGTGCAGACGGAGCGGTTTTTTCGGCCGCTGCCGTCTGCATGCTTATAAGGTTTTAGATTTGTGTCTGGAGTAATCAGGCAATGCCGTGTGCATTGGCTTCTTTGTTGATCTTCTTGATCAGGCCCTGCAGTACGGCTCCCGGACCGCATTCCGTGAAGTCGTCGGCTCCGTCAGCAATCATGTTCTGGACGGTCTGTGTCCAGCGTACGGATGCAGTGAGCTGAGCGACAAGGTTTGTCTTGATTTCAGCGGGATCAGTATGCGGTTTGGCATCTACGTTCTGGTAGATCGGATATTTGGGTGTATGGAATTCGGTTGCATTGATTGCAGCTTCCAGTTCCACTTTGGCCGGATCCATCAGCGGAGAGTGGAATGCACCGCCCACTTTCAGGGGAAGAGCACGTTTGGCTCCGGCTGCTTTCATCAGTTCACAGGCCTTGTTGATGCCTTCGATAGAACCGGAAATAACGATCTGTCCCGGACAGTTGTAGTTGGCTGCCACGCAAACTTCACCTTCAGCTGCTACGGAAGCACAGATTTCTTCTACTTTTTCATCCGGAAGGGCGATGATGGCTGCCATGGTAGACGGCTGCATTTCACAAGCCTTCTGCATGGCCATGGCACGTGCATAAACCAGTTTCAGTCCGTCTTCGAACGAAAGGGCACCTGCGGCAACCAGGGCAGAGAATTCACCCAGTGAGTGACCAGCTGTCATTTCAGGCTTGAAGTCTTCACCCATGCAGAGGGCGGAGATTACGGAGTGAAGGAATACAGCAGGCTGCGTTACTTTTGTCTGACGCAGATCTTCATCGGTTCCTTCAAACATAATATCTGTAATGCGGTAGCCCAGGATATCATTAGCTTTTTCGAATAATTCTTTGGCCAGCGGAGAGTTTTCATACAGGTCCTTGCCCATACCAACAAACTGAGCGCCCTGACCGGGGAATACAAATGCTTTCATAATGTTTTTTTTTTATTAAGTTATTCTCCTGCAAAGGTAATCATTCTTTTGAAATATTACTCATTTTCGGTAAAAATGTGCATTGCCTCCGGGGAATGGAAGTGATTCAGCGGGCCGTGTCCGTCGCCGATGTGCACGTCTTTTCCCGTCAGAATACCCTGCCAGACATATTCTTTGGCTCTGGCGACCGCATCTTCCAGGGAATCTCCCAGGGCAAGGCGGGTGGCGATGGCCGACGAGAGTGTGCATCCGGTTCCATGCGTATTGTTGCTTTCCACTTTATCTGCCGAAAACAGATGAGGTTCCGGTTCGTCCTTCACCTGCAGCAGATCATACATCCGGCCTCCGTCAAGATGGCCTCCCTTGATCAGTACTGCCCGGCTTCCCAGTTTCAGCAGCTCGTGGGCGGCGGCCTGCATCGACTCCTGTCCGTTGACGCGGATTCCGGTGAGCACCTGTGCTTCGCTCAGGTTGGGGGTGATGAGCGTGGCGAGAGGCATCAGCCGGGTGGTCAGGGCCTCAATGGCTTCGTCTTCAATCAGCTTGCAGCCGCTGGTGGAAACCATCACCGGATCGAATACGACGAAACGCGGACGGAATTTCTGCAGGGCTCCGGCTATGACTTCTACGATCTTCACGTCATTGATCATACCGATTTTTACGGCCTGCGGACGGATGTCGGTCATGACGGCTTCAATCTGTCCTCTGACAAACTCAGGCGGAACAGGATGAATGCCTGTCACGCCGAGCGTGTTCTGTACGGTGATGGCGGTAATGGCACTGGCTGCATAGGCTCCCAGTGCGGAAATGGTTTTGATGTCAGCCTGTATGCCTGCTCCTCCGCTACAGTCGGAACCGGCAATGGTCAGGACGCATGGATATGTCTTTTTCATTGTTTCATGGTGTTTTGATATGCCTTGCAAAGATAGTCTTTTTTCGGGAACCATCCTGTAGAGGAAAAAAACAGTAAATAATATTTAGGAGCGGATAAAATTAGATTATTCCGCTTTTAAACGGTTTTTTGCTAGAGAAGAACTGCTATTTGTGTGTTTACCTGCCCCTGAGATCTTCTTGCGTCCAAATGGAATAGAAACTCCAATAGATACAGATCGGAAGTAAGTTTTACTCCATGAATAGAAATTGTATGTTTCTGTTTCCAGGAAACTTCTAGAATGATCTTTATTTATCAGATTGTTTCCATTTATATAAGCAGATATTCCGTTTTTGAATTGTTTTGTGAGTCCCAAACTGACAGTGTACCAATCATCAGAATGTTCTTGTGCCAAGACTTTTTTACTCCTGTATTTAATGTTTCCGTCTAGTTTCCAACCATATCGTTGGGATAGTTGGACTTGCCAGTCCAATGACGCATTGTAACTGAAATTACTAACATCGACATTGTATTCCTGAAAATGACCATAGCTACGATTGAAGGTTCCTTGAAGCGAGGCGTTCAAGTAAATTCGGTCGTTCCAAAAGGAATTATTCCAATTAGCTATGGCATTTAACAAATGTACTCTTCCGAATGTGCGAGTAATAATTCGGGTATATCCTCCTTCTACTGGCATACGAAAACTATTGATCCCTTCTCCTGTTATATAGTTGAGTGAAAAAACATAGTGCCGTTTTAATGTGTATTGTAAAGATTGTATCCAAATCAAAGGCGCTTTTGTATAAGGATCTTGTTGAATATATACAGTAGGGCTAATATAATACCGGAAAGGATTAAGTTGTGGCAGAGATGGCGTTAACTTTTTTGTTGTCAATGCATATACAAGTTGATGACTTTTATTGGGGGTGTATGCAAGCGTGAAGGTGGGGACAGGAGCAAATTCGTGTCTGTTGACATGTTCTCCTGTAGCATGTTGAATACCGTGTTGATACAAAACTTCTGTTCGTATTCCGACTATTGAAATAAATTGTGGATTCCAGATTCTTGTATATGTTGCGTAAGGTGCAATATAATATTCTTTTGTATCAAAGCAATTGCTTAATTGGGTATCATTTATGATTTCATTATTGAAAATAGAGCCATATTGAAAATTATTATAGTTCTCCAACAAATAAGATTCTACCCCTGCTTTCAGCTTATTCATAGGAGTGAATGTATGCTCATATTCTATTTTAGTGGTATAGCTATTAGTCGTTTCATCTGTTAGTTGCTGATATATTTGATCCGGAACTGTATTTTCATTTCGAAAATAAGATATAGGCATTTGATTGTTCTTGTCGGCATGTACATAATCGACATCAACAGCTAATTTACCTTTTTTATTTGTTTGTAATCTGTAATTTAAATTGGCTGTTATTATCCAGTCTTTATTGTCTTGATTGTTTTGGGTATAAAGTGTCGAATCAGGATCTGTTTGTCTGTATTGTCGGTACAGAGTATGAGTGTTTTGTTCTTTTATTGTTTTTCCATAAGATATATCCAGCATGCCTCCTAGACTCTGGTTTTGGTTTATTTGATAGTTGAGATTTACATATCCACCTCCGGTGCGAAACTCTTTTGTTTCTGAGGTTTGTAATTCATTTTGAAGGTTATCAATTATATAATCATAATTTTCGATTAGTTTTTGAGTTGTCTTCGAGCGGTTCCCATATCCGCTAGCTGATAAACTGAATTTTCCTTTTTGATAGTCCAAATATATATTACCTCCAGCAATATTGTAATAAGCTTGTTCGTCATTGAGTTGGATGAGTCCTTTCCATCCTTGAGTTTCATCTTTCTTCAATATGATATTCAATATGCCTTCATTGATCCCTGTACGATATTCACTTCCTGGAGTGGTAATGATTTCAATCCTATTTATTTTTTCCGCGGGGAGACTTTGCAGGTATCCTTGAATGGCTGTAGCGCTTAAACTAGACTTTTTACTATTGATGTAGAGTTGCATACCATTTTTCCCAAGAATATTGACTTGGTTCCCTTCTATTTTCATCATAGGTGTAAAACGTAATAATTGCATAGCATTATTTCCTTTTGTCAACAGGCTATTTGCAACATGAAAGACCAAACGATCTTCTTTTTGGGTGACTATTGATTTGGCTTGTACTGTGACTTCTCCCAATTGAGTATTTTCTATATCCATACGTATTGTATCCGATAAATGTTTTTGTTCCCAAAAATCACGGCTCTTATATCCAACATAGGAAACTCGTATCCATTCTTTATTCCAGTCTACATTGATATTGAAATTTCCATCTTTATCGGTTATTCCCCCTCTTGTTAGTTGATTGCTTTGCTTATCCAAGCAGGTTATTACTGCACCTACTAAAGGTAATTTTCCGTCTGTTACGTGTCCTTTTATTATTGTTTGTGCAAGGGTTGTGGAAAACATACTTTCAATCATTAGGAGTGATGCTATTATTTGTATTTTCATAGGTCGGTAAAATGTAAAATTTATTTATTTTATTATAATATTATTTTTCTTAAATTTCTCACAAACAATAGTTCGTTAAAATTAACCCAGCCTAAGCGGCTCTGGCAGTAAATAAAATGAGTTCTTTGAAAAGTTTGTCAATTAATTGCGTGTTTGGTTCAATCCCAAACACGCAAATAAATCGTTCAAGCATGTAAGCATTGTGTATGACTGACTTGCATGATGATATGGAGTATTTTATTCCCATCTTCTTACAGGCAGCCTTGGCGAGGTTTATAGCTGCAAGTGATGCATTAAAGTGGAATGCCAGTTTCCTGAAGTCTGTAGACTGACGGTTTGTTATTCCGGCATGTTGCTTGGCATCCCGAAAGCAGAATTCGAGTTGGAAACGTGTTCTGTAAAAAATCCAGGACATCCTGTGCGTTCTGTATTTCGTTTGTAGAGAAATACAGGCGCCATTTGTCCGTTCTTCCATCCATGGGGTACCATACAGCCAGGCTCACAAAGCGTTTGAGTGCTTTGGAGTATGCTTTCAGTCCGTAAAGTTTACCCTTGTTCACTTTGTACTCGGTACATCTTGTGATGTCCAGATTTTCAAAGTCAATTTTCTCGTCATGTAATTTTGGACGTCCGCGTTTTCCTGTCCTATTTTCTAAGGTGGGATAAAACAATACGGCATCATTCCTGAAACGGCTTATTACGTGGAAACCGTTATCGTACAATGGTTTGATGAAAGTTGCCTTTGAAAAGAACGCATCACATACGACTGTGCCAGAAATACGTTTCAACTGTTCCTGTATGCTGATAAGGTAAGAGCTGTACCAGTCAACAAGATTCTTCTCACAGCTTTCCAGCGTTGCGTTGTCAGGTGTCTGTACAGAGCCCAAAGTCATACATTCATGGTTGTCAACGTCTATAACTCCAATACCGGTTATTTCCAGTCCACGTTTGTATTCACCGGCACAACCGGACCAGAAATAGCCAATCCACGGCGTTTTTGCTGCCTGATTTTGGAATGAAAGACGGATCAACGGCTATCGCCTTGCGACCACCTTTAAGGTGTTCCCCTGATGATGGCTTCATTGAAGGAAAACCAGTCAAAGCCGTCGTTCTCAAAATTGTTGCGGTATGTCTGTTCCGAGAAACATCCATACCGTCCCATTTGCAGGAAATTGATGCGGTCAGGTATAGCCATGAATAATTTCATTGCATCCATGAATACTTTCTGAAAAGATTTGCTTATATTTACAGCTGATTCGAGAGCGTTTCTGCACTCGGATTGGTATTGCATAAGGAGTGATCTTTAGTCATAATTAAAAGTGGTGAAGTACTTCTAATTTACTAAAAATCAGTGAATTATGCAATACTTTTTCTGTTAATTTTCAGCTGTTTAGCATATCTTTTTCATCCCTTTTCTTACTCCTTGACGATTTATTCTTGACAGTATTTCAATGATCTCTTGAATATAATTTTGAACCGGATTATGCCGATTCTATGTTTAATTTTAATTTATCGGTAAAAATTTACCGAAGTATTGCACAAAGGTAAAAAGAAAAATTTTATTCGTTTTTTTAAGTCGTTTTTTTAATATTTTAACTCTGCTTTATTCGTCTTTTATACAGAAAAACATTCACTTCGGGCTTTTAAAAAAACGTTTCGGCGTTTACACTAAAAGCCCGAATTCTTTTTCCTGAAACGTCGAAACGTTTTTGAAAGGGATGGAAACGGGAAAAAAAAAGAGAGGCCGCTGGGGAAATAAGCGGCCTCTCGGATTGTCGGGGAAGAGACAAACTCCTTTGTCCCTTTCATCTTCGTATTTTCACAAGCGCGAAGATGAAAACATAAATCTATTACTATGAAAAACATTGACATAACGCTGCAGCTTCATAAATTGTTCTTGCAGGGTTTTGAAAAACCTTATTATTTAACATATCTTTGCAATTAAATCTATCTTTTGCACAGCCCCCTGAAGTCGCAGAAGCTGCATTTGTCTTCGTTATCTGTCTGATTGAAAGCTATTTCCGGATTGAATATAACTTCCAGTAACTGGTTCAGGTTTTCCCGGAACAAATTTTCGTATTGACTGAAATCTTCTACGGCTTCTTTTTCCTTTCGGGGCTCTCCCATACGGATGACAGGGGAATAATCCTGTGAAGCTGCCCGGTGAATGTAGAGCAGGGAAGGCGCTACGCGCAGGTCACTGCCTTTCTCACGTAACTTCCGGCAGACGATGGAGGCATAGAGAAAGGTCTGGAATACGTAGGCCGACCGTTTCTTGTCGGGCAGGAAGAGGCTTTCCACATTGGCGGGCGTATCGGCATCGCCTCCTGTCTTGTAGTCCACAATGCGCAGGGTGCCGTCTTTGGTGTCAAGCCGGTCGATGATTCCTCCGATACGTGATTTCAGGATGCCCCGCGGCGTGCGGATGTCAATATCCTCACTCACGAAGTGTTCGCTTCCTGAAAAGGTGAAGGGAGCATAGCGCAGGTCGTTTTCCAGCAGTTGCTTCAGATAGCGCGTGATGACTGCCGAATTGATCAGCTGGATGCCGTTGTATTCGGCCCGTTCCTCTTTCGGTATGTTGAAAAAAAGTTTCTTGAATCCGTTGTCTACATACTCCTGCAGGCGGACTTCGTCTTTCAGCAAGGTTTCGATGGCTTCCTTATTAATTACTTTTCCGTGGGCAGTCAGGTCTTTGTAGATATGTTCGGCTGCATCGTGGAAAATACTTCCGAAATGGGATGCGTCGACTTCCGCACTGACTTCGTCCGGGGCACTGAGCTGGGCTACATACTTGTAGTAGAACTTCAGCGGACAGTCCAGGTAGCAGTTCAGGGCGGAAGGGGAGAGAAAAGCCTTCGGATTGACCCGCACATCGAAGACGCTTTGCATGCGCCGCATGACGTCGGGTGTTTTTTCGATGGTTATTGGAGCTGTTGTCTGTGGAGACTGGGCAGCCTCCAGCACCATGCGGCGTACGGGATATTCCCATTCGATCAGGAACTGGAGCATGAAGCGTGACATTTCTCCCCGGTTGATTCCGTCGGTGGAGGTGTTGTAGACCAGTGTGACTTTCTCGGCACGTTGCAGCAGCCGGTAGAAATAGTAGGCATAAACGGCGATCTTGTGGTCAATGGTTGTCATGCCGAATGCCTTACGCAGATTATAGGGAATGAAAGAGGCCTCTCCGCCGCTTTTCGGAAGCTGCCCTTCATTGACTGACAGCATGATGAGATGGCGGAAATCCAGATTACGGGTTTCCAGTACTCCCATGACCTGCATGCCGATAGCCGGTTCGCCGTGGAACGGAATGCTGGCGGCCGACATCACACGGGTGAGCAGACGCTTGAAGGTGGCGGGCTGCACTTGCAGTTCTCCGCTTTCCGTCAGCGTGTGGAAACGGTTGATCAGGGTGAAGGCATTGAACAGAGCTTCCCGGTAAAGCTGGTCGAAGGCTGCATCTGCCGAGGCGGCCTGTTGCTGATAGCATGCTGCCATGCGCTTCAGTGCTTCGGCAAGCATGATACACAGGGACAGGTTGCCTTCGCGGGGCTGGAACAGCAGTTCCAGGGCTTCGTCTTTTTTCCAGTTCGGACGGAAGCGGATAGAAGCGGTTGTCCTGAGTCAGTGCCTTTTCCAGTTTTCCGGCCTCGGGCGACAACTGGCGGGTGTACGGATGACGCAGCACGCTGATTACTTCGTCGAAGCGGTAGCGGCCGTTATTGGGATTGTAGCCGGCGGTATGAAGTTCCATCAGGGCATTGACAAAACTGTATGCAGGAGTCTGCGAGAGCGGGAATCCCATCGTGATGTTGAGGTGGCTGACATTCTCCGGAAGGGAATGAAGAACAGGCTGGAGCATGGACTCGTTGCAGAGTACAACCGCCGTTTCTTTCTCGTCTTCTGTCAGGTTGGTACGTATCCATTGCGGCAGGTAACGCGCCTGTCCGTTCTCGGTTGGCGACTCGATGTAGGTGATCTCTTTCGGACGGTTCAGGTTGCTAAAAGCCGAAGCCGGGAGTTCAGAGGGGAAATTGCGGAGGTTCCGGCGGATGAATTCTCCGGCTTCATGGGGAGTTTTCTCCAGGTAGAAGTTGTCATAATCCCAGTAGAACAGGGCTTTCCCGGCTTCATTCAGGCGGTGAAACAGCTCCTGTTCCACTTTGTTGAGCACGTTGAATCCCACAAACACATAGCGCTGATAAGGAAGAGTTCTGACATCAAGCCGGTCGATGACTTCGCGGTAGAGCATGCCTTCGTATGCGATTCCCTGTTCTCTCAGCACTTGTCTGTATCGGGTATATACTTCTCCCAGTACATTCCAGAGCGAGATGAAGCGTTGTTTGAGTTCCGTCACCTGATGGATGGAGAAGTTATGGAAAAACTGGCTGATGGCTTCTTTCTGGCCTTCTTCCAGAAAATCGTAGTCATCTGCCAGGGCGTTCAGATCCCTGAGGTTGCTGAACAAAGCGTCCGTATCGGCCAGATTCTTGTCGGCATCATCGAAATCGCTGATCAGCATCTCACCCCAGAAATAAAAGTCGTCCAGCGTTTCCTGCTTCCGGTTGCTTCGCGGAACACCCGGTAAAGGTCGCATACGAGCTTGATGGGATCTCCCACTTGCAGGCTGGAAGACTGGCGGAAGAGTTCGCTGATGCTGACATAGGCGGGCGACCAGATGGGACGGTCGGCTTCCTGTGCCAGGTATTCATTGAAGAAAAGACTGGCACGCTTGTTCGGGAAGACCACGGCCAGATGGGCAAAGTCCCCGTTGGTTTTCGTATAGAGATCGTGTGCTACTTGTTTCAGAAAGGTATCCATATCTTGTTGTTCTGTGAAGTTAGACGATTTCTTCCAGTTCATTCTTGAAGACATACCACAGGAAGCCTTCCACGTGTGTATATCCCATAGCTGAAAGAAGATTCATGTATTCGCGTACCTGACGGTTGTAGGCTTCGTTCTTTTTCCCGAACTTGAAGTCGACGATGATGACTTGTCCGTTTTTCATCATGACCCGGTCCGGACGCCGTGTCTGGGTCTGCCCGTTTTCGTCAGTAAAAAGGATGGCGCATTCGTTGAAGAGTTCCCAGGTTCCGTTGTACCAGTCCTTGACTTTCGGATGGTTCATGGCCCATTGTGCCAGACGGGTGATCTGTTTTTCCTGTTCTGCCGATTCCAGAATACCGTCGAACCGGAGCCGGCTGATGGCTTCGGGCAGGTCGGATTCCTGGCGGATGGAAGCAAAAACCTGGTGCAGCAGTCTTCCTTGCCGGATATACTGGGTACTGCTCTTCTTCCTCCTTCTTCTCCCCGGATGAAATCGGACGAACGGTTGGACTGCTGGAATTCGATGGCCGTTTCCGTGGATTCCAGCCGGACGGGGATTCCTTCAGCCTGTTCAGACAGACGGTTGCCGGAAGCCTGTTCCGCCGATGGTTCCGAGAGACAGAGTGTACCGTATTCGTAGAGGTCAGGAGCGGAAGACTTGTCCTCCTCTGAGTCTGTTTCCTCGTACTGCATCGGGGGATCTTTCATCTGCAACAGAGCCTCCTGCAACAGTTCGGAAACAGTTCCTTTCTGATTCTGTTTACCCCAGATGATCAGATTCTTGCAGGCACGGGTAAAGGCAACATACAGCAGGTTCAGATTGTCCACCCACAGCTGAAGCCGCTCTTCGAGATAGCTGGACCGGTAGATGGAATTGGCCATTGCTGAGGAATAGTTTACCGGAACAATGTCCAGCTCGTTGAACGGAGCGATGTCTGTTTCTTTTCCGGTTCCTGCCACGGAACACCAGATCAGGTGACTGTTTGTTTCGTTTTCCATTTTCCAGTCGCAGAAAGGGATCAGTACCGTATGGTATTCCAGTCCTTTCGACTTATGGATGGACAGGATGCGGATCCCTTCGATTTCTCCCGAAGGAATGGTCTTTTCGTGCAGCTTTTCGTCCCAGTAAGTCAGGAAAGCTGTCAGTTCAGAAGAATGTTTCTGCTGGTATTCCGTCACGGCATCATAGAAGGCACACAGGTAGGCATCCTGATGTTCGATCCGCTCCATGCTGAAAAGGATGAAGAGCTTTTCCATCAGTTCATAGAGCGGCATCAGCTTCAGTTCCTCCAATTGCAGCATGAAGCCCGCGGGGAGATAATCGGAAACCTTATTGATAAGAATGGTGTTCAGGCTGATGTCCTGATGCAGGATCTCGTTCTGGTAGGCTACGGCCAGGCGCGCCTGGGCAATCAGATCATCGGGCATGGCCAGAAAATGCAGCCCGTCGATGATCATGCAGATGGCCAGTGAGGCATCCAGCCGGAACGCTTCGTCAGAAACAATGCGGTAGGGGGTATGCTTGTCGAAGTAATCGGCAATGGCAGGAATCGTTTTGTTCTTGCGGACCAGGATGGCAATGTCCTTGGTCTGTATACCCTTCCGGATCAGGGCATCGGTTTCTTCTGCCAGTTGTTGCAGCATGGTTTCGGCATAAGGCTCTTCCTTGTTGTCGGGCAGGAATGTCAGTTTGATGTAACCTTTTTCGTCTTTCCGGGCTGTCTGCTGGCATACGTCACTGTAAGCATCAAGCAGCTGGGTACACGGATCGCCCTGTTCAGCTTCGTAGCGGTCGTTCAGAACCTGACAGGCTGCCGTGAACAGTCCGTTGTTGAAGCGGATGATGTTGGCCTCACTGCGCCAGTTGGTTCCCAGACTGCATTCCCTGATCCGGAAACTCGGATCATTTCCCAGCCCGGCCAGAATCTTCCAGTCTCCGTTTCGCCACCGGTAAATGCTCTGTTTGATATCACCGACGATCAGACTTCCTTCTTTTTGTGCGAGGCTTTCCTGTAACAGCAAATGGAAGTTTTCCCATTGCATACGCGAGGTGTCCTGAAACTCGTCGATCATAACCGTGTCGATGGTTGTGCCGATCTTTTCATAGACAAAGGAGGCATCTCCTTCACGGATGAGACTGTGAAGAAGGGCATTGGTATCGGAAAGCAGGAAACGGTTGTGGCTCTGGTTCTGGATACGCACTTCTTCGTCAATGTGAGCGAGCAGTCGCAGGTTGTTCAGATAGCGCAGGGAGAGGTCGCATGAATTGACCAGCATGTTGTTGGCCGGGCGTAGTTTCTCTGCTTCTGTGAGCAGGGGAATCAGTTCATTTTCTGCCAGCGAGCGGATCGTGTCCCGGTAAGCGGAGGTTTTGGTAGTCCATCCGGCCGCATCCTCCAGGCAGTCTTCAACGGTTTTGTTGCGTACCTTGTCGTCCAGTTCTCCCCGTGCGATCTTGTTGAAATAGCTGGCAATGCCGTTGGAGCCCCGTTTCAGGTCGGCCGGAGTCAGTCCGTTGGCTTCAAGCAGTTCCAGAAAATGTTCGGTGAACCCTTTCATCTGTTCCAGGGCTTCCTGGCGGATCAGTTGCAGCTTCTTCCGGTATTCGGGAATGAACTGCGGCTGGGAAAGCTTGTTTCTCAGTCCGTTGCCTTTCTCTATGTAGCTCTCATTGAGAATGTTTTTCCGAAATTCTTGATTTCGCCTGATACGTTCCACCGTTTGTCATCGGCAATCCGTTCTTCGATATACTCCAGCAGCCAGTAAAGCACCGGAGAACGGCGGTCCAGTTTCTCAATCATGGAGTCGACAGCATCGCTGAGCACTTCGGTATTGTTCAGCTCAATGTTCAGGTTTGCACCCAGTTCCAGTTCCCGTGACAGGTTGCGCATGACCGACTGAAAGAACGAGTCGATGGTTTCAATGCGGAAACGGCTGTAATCATGGATGATGTTTTTCAAGGCCGTCCGGGCCGCCTGCCGGATTTCGTCTACGGATTTACCGGAGGTTTTCAGGATTTCCTTTAAATAGCCTTCCGATTCAGGGGAAGCGGTTGCAATGCCGTATAACTGATACAGGATACGTTTTTTCATTTCCGTGGTTGCCTTGTTGGTAAAGGTAACCGCCAGAATCTTCCGATAGGCTGAAGTATCTTCGATCAGAAGTTTGATGTATTGTACGGCCAGTGTAAATGTTTTTCCCGAACCTGCCGAAGCTTTGTAAACTAAAAGTTGTGGATGCTGTTCCATAATGGTATGCTTTGTAATACACTTGATGAGGACAAATATACGGATAAAGGTTGGATTATCGGTTTTAATAATTAAAATTAAAAATGCGTTAATCCGTTGAAATCTGTGTTTCAATTCTGCACTTCTTGCTATCTTTAACGGATTTTTATGAATAGGCATAATAACTAAAAATAAGAAATGACTAAATTACTATTGATTCTCGGGCTTTTAGTGGGAATATTCCTTCCGGGGGAAAGTCTTGCCCAAGAGAATAAGTCTAATTTTGTGCATGTATCTTTGGTAGACAGGATGCAGCAGGACTCAAAAACGGAATGTATATCGGACAGTGTGTGCTGTCTTTTGGTGGTGGAGATATCATTCAGGGAGAAGACGGACGTTATCATTTGTTTGTCAGCGGCTGGGTAGCCGATTCAGTCCGTCAAGATAAATTGATGCCGGATTCAATGATCTATCAGGCTATTTCAGAAAAACCTCAGGGCCCTTATAAAATGTTGCGCTCCATTGGTGCCGGGTGTCATCCGGAAGTATTCAAACTGGCAGATAACAGTTATATGATTTCTGTTCAGGGTGGCTATTACAGTGCCAAGTCACTGGAAGGACTTTGGACATTTCATACCTTTGGTTTTGATAGCCGGAACCGTCCGGCTGTGAAGACTTCTTCTCACTGGAGCCTTGCCAGACGGAAGGATAATTCATTTTTGATGGTCAGTCAGGAAGGAGGAGTCTGGGTAAGCCAGTCCGGAGTCTCTACTTATAATGGAGTGACAGACGAAGGTGTGTTTCCGCTGGTGGCAACAGATTATGATGACTGGGTCGTATGGCGGGACAATGTCCAGTATCATTTGTTGCTGGGAAACCATGAGAATTCTCAATGTTACTACATGCGTTCGCTTGATGGTTTGCACTGGGTGATTGAATCGAAGCTGGATTATTCGCAGGTAATGAAGATGGGTGCAGACAGTCTGGGCCTGGAAAAAGTTGTATACGGCTGTCCCAGTGTCCTGCAGAATGAAGAAGGAAAAGCAATTCAACTGAACCTGGAAGTAACCCAGGTACGGAAAGATGGAAAGATGCATTCAAGAAATGTCAGTTTCTCTCTGGAGCCGGATCTGGATGTAAGGTTGATAAACAAAAAGCCGATCACGGATGCTGTTCAGAAGCTGGAGATTCTGGTAAAGGGAAATGACCGCTTTAATCCGTTGACGGATCTGGATTTGCCTACCTTGCGTGCCGGCTCACCATTGGAAGTGAACCGTGGAGGCGGAGGTATTGTGGTGGAAAGCAAGCCTCAGGGCAAAGATCTGCTGTTGACCTTTTACGCTGATTTCTACGATTTCCCGCATGGCGAGTTTGCCGTGAAACTGGCAGGAAAGAAGCAGGACGGGACAAAGGTGGTCGGTTATATGCGTTTGCCTCAGTTAAAGGATAATCCGCTGATGTCTGTACGTAAACCGATCTTTGCGAATTTTCTCAATAAGAAGCGTATAAAGATGACCGTTGAGAATCTGGGCGATGTATCTTCCCGCAGAATGAATATATATTTGAAATATAAGGAGAATGGAAAATACAAAGTGTTGTTTAAAGAAAAGCTTCCTCCTCTTCGTCCTTTTGAAGTATATAATTTCACTGTAGATGTCAAATGGGTCTTGAATGACCGGTGCCGTTATGAGTTTGTTGTGGTTGTAGACGACAAGGATTATGAATCGGAATATCATTTTGTGAAATAAGTAAAGAAAAAGCCCTTTTCAGATTACGTTGCAGTAGCAAACATCTGAAAGGGCTTTTTCCTTTACCGTTCTGCTATTTATCGGATATCCTGATACAGATATCGCTTGATACTTTTCTTCGCTGTCTTCTCGAACTCTTCCGGATAGAGCTTGATACGGGTAATTTGTGCATAGGCCGGCAGCTGACTGTTCAGTTCTATGCGGTTGTTTTCAATCGCTTCTTCCAGCTGGTGTGCATTCATGTTCTGCTGGAAGGCTTCTTCATTGTCCGGATATACCAATGCAATCAGTTTGTTGTTTTGCAAGATTACCAGTGATTCATTGACAAACGGCATGTTGTTTAACCGCGCTTCAATTTCTTCCGGATAAATGTTCTGTCCTGAAGCTGTCAGCAGCATATTCTTGCAACGTCCCTTGATATAGATATTGCCTTGTTCGTCTTTGATCGCCATATCACCGGTGTGCAGCCATCCTTCTTTGTCGATGGTTTCTTCTGTCGCCTTTTCATTCTTATAGTATCCCAGCATGGTGTTCATACCCCGGCATACCAGTTCGCCGGGAATACGTGTCGGATCGTCTGACAAAACACGTGTTTCCATGTTGGCTACGGTTTTTCCACAGGATGTATATTGGATTTCGTCCCATCTGCTGTGGCAGATAAGAGGAGCACATTCTGTCATACCATATGCTATGGTGTAGGGGAAATTGATTTTACGGAGGAATGCCTCTACTTCTGCATTGAATGGAGCTCCGCCTACGACGATTTCAATGAAGTTTCCTCCGAACACTTCCATGGCCTGCTGACGGATGTTTTCTTTGATCTTATCGCTGATGATGGGAAGGTTGAGTAATAACTTTCCTAATTTGTTGTCTACCTTCGGCAATATGTTCTTCTTGAAGATTTTTTCTACAATCAGAGGAACGCATGCGATGATGCGGGGACGTATTTCCGTAAACGATTCTGCAATGATTTTAGGAGAAGGCATACGGGTGAGGAACCATAAATGTGCTCCGGCGGTAATGCCGTAAAGGAAGTCGAACACCAGTCCGAATATATGTCCCAGCGGGAGCATGGAAACAATGCGGTCGCCGGCTTTCAGCCCTACCTTATTATCAATGTGAACCACGTTGGAAAGGATGCTGCGATAGGGGAGCATTACTCCCTTGGAATAGCCTGTTGTACCTGAAGTATAATTAATGACCGCCAGCTCTTCCGGTGATTCACGCCGGTAAGATACTTGTTCTGCACGGAATCTGCAGGGATATTTTTTCCCGAATTCTTCGTTCAGGTGTTCTCGTGCATAGGATAATTGTTTGGACCGGGATACAACCAGATCAAAATTCTTCAGTTCGATGATACCTTCCAGATGAGGCATGGCTTGCTTCGTTGAAGTTTTCCCACACCTGGTCACCGACAAAGAGCATTCGTGCTTCAGAATGGTTTACGATGTTATGGACATTGTCTGCCTTGAATTCGTGGAGAATAGGAACGGCAACGGCTCCGTAGGTGATGACACCCAGGAAGGTGGCTCCCCAGTTGGCGCTGTTGCGGCCGCAAAGTGCTATTTTACCGAAAGATTAAAAGTTAAACAATAGAACCGGCAAAAGCTGGTTCGGAAACACTAAAGAGGTCATTGAAATGTTGTCAAAAACGAATGGTTAAGCATGAAGAAATGTGCTAAAAAAAAGAGAGCTAACCTGCTGATAATAAAGGAGGAAAGTATTGCATAATTCGTTATTTCTTAGTAAATTAGAAGTCTCTGAACTCTTCTGATTATGACTAAAGAAACACTCCTTATGCAATACCAATCCGAGTGCCTGTCGGCTCTCAAATCAGTAGCGAATATACACAAACCTTTTGAAAAAAGCATTCATGGACACCATGAAATTATTCATGGCCATCCCAGATCGTATAAATTTCCTTCAATTGGGTAGATATGGCTGTTTCTCAGAACAGACTTATCGTAACCTTTTTGAGCATGAAACTTTCGACTGGTTTGCGTTCAACGGCTCTATTATCAGCAAGCATCTCACAGGCAAAAGAAAAGCCATCGCCATCGACCCTTCCTATATTCCCAAATCAGGCAAGAAGACACCTTGGATAGGTTACTTCTGGTCTGGTTGTGCAGGAGAATACAAGCGAGGATTGGAAATCATGGGCATCGGTGTCATTGACATCGACAACCATGAATGCATGACTTTAGGTTCCATTCAGACACCGGATTGTAAGACCTTGGATAATATGGAAAAGAACCTTGTTGACTGGTACAGCTGCTATCTTATCAGCAGAAAAGACAAGCTGCAAAGCATATCCAAAACGGTGGTTGCAGACGCATTCTTTTCCAAGGAAACTTTCGTAACGCCTATGTGTGAGAACGGTTTCCATGTTATCAGCCGCTTTAGGAATGATGTTGTCCTGTACTATCCGACATTGGAAAAGAAAACAGGAAAACGTGGTCATCCCAAGTGGTTTGACGGCAGGATTGACTTTGCCAATCTGGATTTGACCCGGTGCAAGGAATACGAGGTGAACAAAGGAAAGCTATACGGATTGAGGGTTTATGCTAAAGCTTTCAAAAGGTATGTTTCCTTAGCCATCTGGTATCCGATGGACGGAAGAACAGACAAGTGGCAACTTTATTTCTCTACAGACGATTCCATGGATGGACGCGAGGTGCTGGATTATTACAGAACCAGGTTCCAGTTGGAATTTTGCTTTAGAGATGGCAAGCAGCATGCAGGAATCACCAACTGCCAGTCTACCGACTTCAGGAAATTGGATTTTCACTTCAATGCATCGCTTGCTGCTGTCAACATACACAATGCTTATATGCTTGAACGATTTATTTGCGTGTTTGGGATTAGCCCAGACCCGCAAGTTATTGACAAACTTTTCAAAGAACTCATTTTATTTACTGCCAGAGCCGCTTAGGCTTGGCGAATTTTTAATGAACTATTGTTTCCATTGGTTTTGCACACAATTCGTGTTAATGTGCGCAAAATTAATAAAAAAACAGATACAGAAGCGGAATTGGATAGAAGAATTGAATATTATCAGTTGTCAATTGTTGAATTTTAAGTAGCTTTGCAATGTTATTAAATAAGGTAATATATGTTGATATACAATACAACTTATCATGTTACGACAGCTGATGCACGTAATTTTGTCATCTGGCTGAATGAGTGTTATATACCGGAAATCGAACAGTCCGGAGAGTTGAAAAATCCACGGATCTTACATATTCTGAGCCATAAAGAAGATGACAGTGAGTGCTTTTCTTTACAGTGGGAAGTAGAAGACAGTGCGGCATTGCATCGCTGGCATACTCGTCAGGGCGCCAGACTGAATGAAGAAATGCTGAAGATATTTAAAGATAAAGTGATAGGCTTTCCAACGTTGATGGAGGTAATCAAGTGATACAGCCGGTAAAGGAGAAGATTATTTTGGGGATTGACCCGGGAACCAATATTATGGGATATGGGGTCCTGAAGGTTACGGGTACACGTCCGCAAGTTATGACTTTAGGCGTAATTGATCTGCGCAAGTGTAGTGATCCTTATTTGAAACTGAAACATATTTACGAACGTGTACAGGGGGTCATCACATCGTTTTTACCGGATGAACTGGCTATTGAGGCCCCGTTTTTCGGGAAAAATGTACAGTCCATGTTAAAATTGGGGCGTGCGCAGGGAGTAGCCATCGTAGCAGCTTTGTGTCGGGATATTCCCGTTACCGAATATGCACCGTTGAAGATCAAAATGGCAATCACCGGTAACGGGCAAGCCAGCAAGGAGCAGGTTGCAGATATGCTGAAGCGTATGTTGCACATCCCCGCCTCTGAAATGGGACCTTTTATGGATGCGACTGATGCTCTTGCCGCTGCTTATTGTCATTATTTGCAGATGGGACGTCCCGAACTGCCGAAAGCTTATTCCAGTTGGAAAGATTATATAGCCAAAAATCCAGATAAGGTTAAGAAATAAAGGAAGACTATGAAAGTAAAGCATTTGATCGTGTTGTCAATGCTTGCTGCAATGGGATGTAATTCCGCGCATGAGAAGACATACACGTCGTTTGATGATTATCCGGTATACGAAGGTGAATGGGAAGAAATGAGTTATTCACCGGAAGCAACCCGGTTTTCTTTATGGGCTCCTACAGCTACTGAAGTAAAAGTTCTGCTGTATGAAGCCGGGAAGGGTGGATCTGCTTATCGTATGGTCTCAATGGAAGCCGGTGAAAAAGGCATGTGGTCGGTAACGGTCGAAGGAGATCTGAAAGGTAAATTCTATGCGTTTAATGTTCGTGTGGGAGAAAACTGGCAGGGCGATACTCCAGGATTAATGGCGAAGGCTGTCGGGGTGAACGGAGATCGCGCTGCGGTAGTTGATATGCGTTCAACTGATCCTGAAGGATGGTTGCAGGATAAAAGGCCGTCTCTGAAAAGCTTTGCAGATATGGTGGTTTATGAAATGCACCATCGTGATTTTTCGATTGATACTGTTTCCGGTATACAGAATCGTGGCAAGTTCCTGGCGCTGACAGAAGGGGGTACACATACTTTTCAGGGCGAGAAAACCGGAATAGATCATTTGCAGGAATTGGGAGTTACGCATGTGCAGTTGATGCCTTCCTTTGACTTTTCTTCTGTTGATGAAACCAGATTGGATGTTCCTCAGTATAATTGGGGATATGATCCGAAAAACTATAATGTACCTGAAGGGTCTTATTCGACAGATCCTTATACTCCCGAAACGCGAATCCGCGAATTCAAGGAAATGGTGATGGCTCTTCATCAGGCAGGAATTCGGGTTATTATGGATGTGGTTTATAATCATACCTCAACGATTGAAGGGAGTATTTTTGACCGTACGGTACCCGGATATTTTTATCGCTTGAACCAGGAGGGTAAACCTGCTAATGGTTCGGGATGTGGAAACGAGACGGCCAGTGAACGGGCCATGATGCGTCGGTTTATTGTTGAGTCGGTCTGCTACTGGGTGCGGGAGTATCATGTAGACGGTTTTCGTTTTGATTTGATGGGTTTGCATGATATAGAAACGATGAAGGCTGTCCGTTCAGCATTGGATGCCATTGATCCTACTATATATATAGGAGGAGAAGGATGGGCAGCTGAGCCTCCCCAGATTTCTTTGGAATTGGCAGCCATGAAGAATAACATGCCTCAACTGCCGGGCATTGCAGCATTCAGTGATGAATTCCGGGACAGTTTGCGTGGACATGGTTATGAGGGAAAAGGAACCTTTGTTTGTGGTCGTTCCGGGTATGAGGATGGTATCCGGTTCGGATTGGCAGGTGGAGTAGAACATCCGCAGTTAGTTCCTGATTCGGCCTATCAGGGACCGGCGGTATGGGCTGGCGAACCAACTCAGTTTATCAGTTATGCCAGTTGTCATGATGGGCTTTGCATAACAGACTATTTGAAAGAGACAATGCCAAAAGCTTCTTCTGAGGAATGGAAAGCCATGCTGAAACTGACAGAAACAGCTGTACTGACTTCTCAGGGAATACCTTTTCTGTTTGCCGGCGACGAGATCATGCGCGACAGAAGAGGTAACGGTAATCCTTATAATGCTTCGGATGAGATAAATGCTATTGACTGGCAGAAGAAAACACAGAATCGTGATGTCTTTGATTATGTAAGGGAACTGATAGTTATGCGCAAGGCACATCCGGCTTTCCGTATGGGACGGGCTGGGCTGGTTCGTCAGTATATGGAGTTTTTGAAGATGCCTGTCAGCAATGTCATTGCTTTTCGGCTGAAAGGAGAACCCTGCGGAGATTCATGGTCGAATATAACAGTTATTCTGAATGCACGTCCGGAAGCCGTGCGGGTAACGGTTCCGGAAGGAAAATACCGGGTTGTGTGCCGGGACGGGAAAATAGATTTAAATAATGGATTGGGACTGGTTTCGGGAGGCGATATAAGTGTAGCTCCCCGTTCAGCCCTGATTATGCATCAATAAAAGAAAGTTATGCAATATACGATATCTGTTGAGAATGGAGTTGCTCGTCATCCCATGTATCGGATGAAAGAACCGTTGAATCTGCGTTTTGCTGCAGGTGAACATATAGCAGTTGTCGGAGCTAACGGAGCAGGAAAAAGTTTATTGATTGATACGCTCACGGGACGTTATCCATTGCTGATGAATGAAGTAAAGTATGATTTCTCCCCATCTTCCTCTCCTTTGGCATCTGATAATATCAAATGTATTACTTTTCGTGATTCTTATGGCGATGCGGACGGGAATTATTATTACCAGCAGCGGTGGAATGCACATGACCTGGATGATACTCCTTTGGTACGTGATCTTTTGCCTGCTGCGAAGAATGAAGTTCTGCGTCAGGCATTGTATGATTTGTTTCATATAGGACCGATGCTGGACAAGCATATCATTCTGCTTTCCAGCGGCGAGCTTCGGAAGTTTCAGTTGACGAAAACCTTATTGAGTGATCCTCGGGTACTGATCATGGACAATCCTTTTATCGGACTGGATGTTCAGACACGGGAACAACTGCACCAGTTGCTGAAAGAACTGACGGAACGTACTTCTCTTCAGGTGATTCTGGTTCTGTCGAAAACCGATGATATACCTTCCTTTATTACACATGTCGTGCCGGTGGCAGATCGTTTCTGTGGAGACAAGATAACATTGCAGGAGTATCTGAGTCAGATAGAGAAGATTCCTGCCCATGTACTGTCGGAAGAAAAGCGGAAGAAGATACTGGAACTTCCTTACGCTGAAGGGCTTTATCATGCAGATCGGGTGGTGGAACTGGATAAGGTAAGTATCCGATATGGAGAACGTACCATTCTGAAAGAGTTGGACTGGACGGTGAAATGCGGTGAGAAGTGGGCTTTAAGCGGTGAAAACGGTGCAGGGAAATCTACGTTGCTGAGTCTGGTGTGTGCTGATAATCCACAAAGTTATGCCTGTGCCATATCCTTGTTTGGCCGTAAACGGGGAAGCGGTGAAAGTATTTGGGAAATTAAAAAACATATCGGTTATGTCAGTCCTGAAATGCACCGGGCTTATTCGAAGAACCTGCCGGCTATTGATATTGTGGCCAGTGGATTATATGATTCAATAGGGCTTTACCGGAAACCTCGTGAATGCGACCGGGAAATTTGCGAGATGTGGATGGATGTATTTGGTATAGCGGATTTGAAAGACCGTAGTTTTCTGCAATTGTCGAGTGGAGAACAGCGTCTGGTTCTGTTGGCTCGTGCTTTTGTGAAGGATCCGGAGCTGTTGGTGCTTGATGAGCCTCTTCACGGACTTGACATGCGGAACCGTCGCCTGGCCAAGGATATGATTGAAACATTTTGTGAGCGTGAGGGCAAGACGTTGATTATGGTAACTCATTACCAGGAAGAATTGCCGTCGGTCATTGACCATCAGCTTTATCTGACCCGTAACCGGTAAAGTGGCTATGGAATCATGAGTACCTGCCTGATTATTGAGGTGTGAAGTAAGAATAAGGAGGCATATCAGCACCTGTGCAAAGGCTGATATGTCTCTTTCTTTTTGTCTTTTAAGATGATTAAGCTTAAGATTTGTTTATAAAGGGAGTGTATCCTGCATTCGCCGTAGAGCTTCATTATAGTCTGAAATCAATTCTTTCATGACTTCGTCTACAGGTTGCAACCATTTGATCAGTGAAGCTATTTGTCCGATTTCCAGTTCGCCATCAAAGATATCCCCTTCGAAAATCCCTTTCTTTGCGCGTCCTCTTCCCAGAATATTCCGTAATTCATCAATTGAGGCTCCTCTTTGTTCTGCTTCTTCAATCTGATGATAGAAATCGTTTTTAACCAGTCGGGTAGGAGCAAGCTGTTTTAAAGTCAGGATGGTATCTCCTTCATTCAGACGCAGACATCGGTCCTTGAAAGTAAAGTGAGCTGAACTTTCTTCGGTGAGAGCAAAACGGGTTCCTATTTGTACTCCATCTGCGCCTAAGGCCCTTGCTGCAAGGATTCCTTCTCCGGTGGCGATGCCACCTGCAGCAATCAACGGAACGGTACACATTTTCCGGATGGCAGGAATCAAACACATGGTTGTTGTTTCTTCACGTCCATTGTGACCGCCGGCTTCGAATCCTTCAGCTACAATGGCATCCACTCCGACTTCTTCACATTTCATGGCGAAGCGTAGTGAGGAAACAACATGAACGACTTTCATTCCATGTTCGTGCAGAAAGTCTGTCCATGTTTTCGGACTTCCGGCAGAAGTAAATACGATTTTTACATTCTCTTCTACAAGAATCTGCATGATCGATTCTATTTCAGGATACATCAGTGGAACATTCACACCAAAAGGCTTGTCGGTAGCCTGCCGGCATTTGTGCAGATGCTCACGCAGGGTGTCAGGATGCATGGAACCCGCTCCCAGCAATCCCAGTCCTCCGGCGTTACTTACGGCAGATGCCAGTCGCCAGCCGCTGCACCAGGCCATTCCGCCTTGAATAATCGGATATTGAATACCGAAAAGATGACATATTTTGTTCATACGCATTTAAATATCTGGTTAAGCATGTCTTTTGGCGAATATCGGAAAAAAGCGTAACTTTGCCAACGGTTTTATTGCATTTTGTAGATCTTAAAAAATTATTTTCGTGTTATTCTTACAATTGCTTGTGGTCCTGGTGGCCATTATTATTGGTGCCCGTTTGGGAGGCATTGGTTTGGGGGTGATGGGAGGCGTAGGCCTGGCCATCCTCAGTTTTGTGTTTGGTCTGCAACCGACGGCGCCGCCTATTGATGTCATGCTGATGATTGCAGCCGTGATTGCAGCAGCTTCATGTATGCAGGCTGCGGGTGGTCTGGAATATATGGTTAAAGTAGCCGAACATATTCTTCGGCGTAATCCGGCTAAAGTAACCATTCTCAGTCCGATCGTTACTTATCTGTTTACATTTATTGCAGGAACGGGTCACATAGCCTATTCGGTACTTCCTGTGATTGCAGAAGTTGCCCGTGAAACAAAGATTCGTCCTGAACGTCCTTTGGGCATTGCGGTCATTGCATCGCAACAGGCAATTACAGCCAGTCCGATTTCGGCCGCTACGGTAGCTTTGCTGGGCTTGCTGGCAGGCTTTGACATTTCGTTGTTTGATATATTGAAGGTTACGGTTCCTGCTACATTGATCGGTGTGCTGGTAGGCGCTTTTTGTTCGATGAAGGTTGGTAAGGAACTGGAGGATGATCCCGAATATCAGCGCCGGTTGAAGGAAGGAATGATTGAGGAAGTGACACAGGAAAGTACTCGTATCGAGAATCTTTCTAAAGCACGGATTTCCGTGCTGATCTTTCTTCTCGCTACATTTTTAATTGTGTTGTTTGGTTCCATCGATTCGCTTCGTCCCAGTTTTGAAGTAAACGGACAAGTAACCATGCTTAATATGCCTTCTATTATTGAAATTATCATGCTTAGTACGGCAGCTGTTATTCTTTTGGTATGCCGCATTGATGGAATCAAGGCTGTACAGGGAAATATATTCCCGGCAGGTATGCAGGCGGTGATTGCTATATTTGGTATTGCCTGGATGGGAGATACATTTATTGCCGGTAACCTGGAGCAGCTGAAAGGCTCGATAGAACAAGTCGTTCAAAGCATGCCCTGGCTGTTTGGTGTGGCTCTGTTTGTGATGTCCATTTTGTTGTATAGCCAGGCTGCGACCATTCGCGCGGTGGTTCCTCTGGGTATTGCCTTAGGTATTTCGCCGTTATTGCTTATAGCTTTGTTTCCTGCGGTAAATGGCTATTTCTTTATTCCTAACTATCCGACAGTCGTTGCAGCCATCAACTTTGACCGGACAGGAACAACACGGATTGGTAAATATATTCTGAACCATTCTTTTATGATGCCCGGACTGGTGTCAACCATTGTAGCAATCCTGGTAGGCCTGCTGTTGATTCAGGTTTTGTTCTGATTCTTCCGGTCATTCATTTCGAAGAAAATATAAGGTCCCGTTTTCAGTTCTACCTTGTATGGAGCTGAGAACGGGACTTTTTTATCTTGTTTTGGGGATAAAGACAGAGAAATTTGCCTTTCGGAGGACAGGCAATAAATATTAATCGTACTTTTGCGGGCAGAAAACTTAAACTGTAGACACATGGAACCGATGCAAAAAATTAATAAAGTAGAAGTCCGTAACCTGCAGATGGACGACTATGCCCAGCTGGCTCAGTCGTTTACCCGCGTGTATGCGGACAAGGATGTGTTCTGGACCAGAGAACAAATCAAGACGTTGATCACTATTTTTCCTGAAGGACAGATTGTAACTGTTGTCGATGACAAGATTGTCGGTTGTGCACTTTCCATTATTGTAGATTACGATATGGTAAAGGGAGATCACACCTACGCCAAAGTAACCGGCAATGAAACCTTTAATACGCACAACCCTAAGGGAAACATCCTGTATGGCATAGAAGTATTTATCCATCCCGATTACCGGGGACTGCGTCTGGCACGCCGTATGTACGAATATCGCAAGGAACTTTGTGAGAAGTTGAATCTGAAGGCGATCATGTTTGGCGGGCGTATTCCGAATTATTATAAATATGCCGATACGATGCGTCCCAAGGAATATATCGAAAAGGTACGTTCCCGTGAAATCTATGACCCGGTTCTGACCTTCCAGCTTTCCAATGATTTCCACGTGCGCCGTGTGATGCGCAATTATTTGCCTAATGATGAGGAGTCCAAGCATTGTGCAACACTGCTTCAGTGGGATAACATCTATTATCAGCCACCTACGGATTCTTATGTAGACAAGAAGACAACCGTGCGTGTGGGACTTGTCCAGTGGCAGATGCGTTCCTATCAGACTCTTGATGACGTGTTCGAACAGGTAGAGTTCTTTATTGATGCGGTGTCCGGTTATAAGAGCGATTTCGTGCTTTTCCCCGAATATTTCAATGCGCCGCTGATGGCGAAGTTCAATCACATGGGGGAGGCTCAGTCCATTCGTGCCTTGGCTCAGTACACCGAAGAAATACGCGATCGTTTTATCAATCTGGCAATCAAGCATAACATTAATATCATTACCGGCAGTATGCCGTATGTAAAGGCAGAAGACAATGGCTTGTATAATGTCGGTTTCCTGTGCCGTCGTGACGGATCCTATGAAATGTATGAAAAAGTACATGTCACTCCGGACGAAGTGAAGAGCTGGGGATTGAGCGGAGGACGCATGGTGAAGACTTTCGATACGGATTGTGCCAAGATTGGTGTTCTGATCTGTTACGATGTGGAATTCCCGGAACTGTCCCGTCTGATGGCTGATCAGGGTATGCAGATTCTGTTTGTTCCGTTCCTTACCGATACACAGAACGGCTATTCCCGGGTACGTGTCTGCGCTCAGGCCCGTGCAATCGAAAACGAATGCTTTGTAGTCATTGCCGGAAGTGTCGGAAACTTGCCTCGCGTGCATAATATGGATATCCAATATGCTCAGTCCGGTGTGTTTACTCCTTGCGATTTTGGTTTCCCGACTGACGGAAAACGTGCTGAAGCCACGCCTAATACGGAAATGATTCTTGTATCAGATGTGGATCTTGATTTGCTGAATGAACTGCATACGTATGGAAGCGTGCGCAATTTGCGCGACCGTCGCAACGACTTGTATGAATTGAAGATGAAGAAATAATATCAGGTTGTCAGTTATAAGAATCCCCTTGTTCCGGTTTTGTTGCTGAAGCTGTATCTCCGAATTCGATTTACAGGATTCTGGAAATACAGTTTGAGAACAGAAACAAGGGGATTTTGCGTTGCGGGCAATGTATAATAGTTGCGCTCGGCCGGTCTTTAATAGAGATTCTCGTTCCAGTCAAACAACCATTCCGCATCTTTCAGACGGGGATGATGTTTGTCTTTTTCCGAGAGAATGACCTTGTCTGCGGGAATCTGCCAGTCAATACCCAGATCGGGATCATCCCATGCAATGGCACCTTCGCTTTGAGGTGCATAGAAGTTGTCGCATTTATACTGGAAGACCACTTCGTCTGTCAGTACGCTGAAACCGTGGGCAAAACCGCGTGGAACGAAGAATTGACGGTGGTTTTCTCCCGTGAGTTCCACTTTCACGTATTGTCCGAAAGTAGGAGATCCGCGACGTATGTCAACGGCTACATCAAGTACGGCACCCTGAATGACACGTACCAGCTTGCTTTGTGTGAAAGGTGGCTTCTGGAAATGAAGTCCGCGCACTACTCCGTAAGACGATTTGCTTTCATTGTCCTGTACGAAATGGATTTCGCGTACCTCTTCATTAAAAGTGCGCTGGGAAAAAGATTCAAAAAAGTATCCGCGGTCATCTCTGAAGATTCGGGGCTCCAGGATAAGAGGGCCTTCGATAGAGGTTTTGATAATATTCATTCTGTTAATCCAGATTAGGTTTGTCTGTATGTTTTAGTTCATCAATCACTTTCAGCAGGTATTGTCCATACTGGTTTTTCAGCATAGGCTGGGCCAGCTCGCGCATTTTTTCTGCGGTAATCCATCCTTTCCGGTAGGCGATTCCCTCCAGGCAGGCCACTTTCAGTCCCTGCCGTTTCTCGATCACTTCGATATAGGTGGATGCTTCGGCCAGTGAGTCGTGCGTACCCGTATCCAGCCAGGCAAAGCCGCGTCCCAGTGTCTGTACCTTCAGTTCGCCGTCGGCCAGGAAACGCTGGTTGACCGAAGTGATTTCCAGTTCGCCGCGTGCCGAAGGTTTGATACTTTTGGCTACTTCCACGACCTTGTTCGGATAGAAATACAGTCCGGTTACCGCATAGTTTGATTTGGGGTGTTGCGGCTTTTCTTCGATGGACAGGCAGTTGCCGTCCTTGTCAAATTCAGCTACGCCGTAGCGTTCCGGGTCACTTACCCAGTAGCCGAATACCGTTGCTTTCTGTTCTTCTTCAGCCATGCGGACAGCTTCGCGCAGCATGACGGTGAAGCTGTTGCCGTGGAAGATGTTGTCACCCAGAACCAGACAGGCTGCATCGTTGCCGATGAACTGTTCTCCGATGAGGAAAGCCTGTGCCAGTCCGTCAGGAGAGGGCTGCTCTGCATATTCAAAGCGTACGCCGAAGTCACTGCCGTCGCCCAGCAGCCGGCGGAATCCCGGCAGGTCGTGCGGGGTAGATATGATAAGTATCTCGCGGATACCGGCCAGCATCAGCACCGATATCGGATAATAAATCATGGGCTTGTCGAAGATGGGGAGTAATTGCTTGGAAACTCCTTTGGTGATGGGGTAAAGGCGTGTGCCTGAACCTCCGGCTAAAACAATACCTTTCATTGTCGTTCAGAATAAAAATGATTTATGTATACAAAGAAAGAAAGTTTTTTGTAAAGAGGCAAAGTTTTCTGCCGGAAACTCAGGGTTTGACGAAATTTCCTTATTTTTGTCCGGAGAATAAAAAAATGACTGAATGGACAAGAAACACTTTTTGGTTGCGGCAATGTGTCTGATGGCTCTTGCCGGATGTACACAGAAAACCGAACTCCCCGAGAATCCGAAGGATCAGGAGGAATACCGGGATGCACAGGGAAACAGCTGGATTTACAATGCCATGCTGATGCGTTGGGCTTTGATGCCTTCTCTGGCCAATGGCCTGACCACGACTCATTACTATTATCCCAAGTCCGGTTCGTGGACCGATGCAAACGGAACTCGTGTTCATGCTCCTGAGGGCGTCAAGGTACGCACGTCGGCAGCTTCGGGTGCGAAATCCAGCGGAAAGGTGTTCGGCACAACGCATCGTTCGGGCAGTGTGCATGCATAAGGAAAGGAGTATGTATGGAGAGAGTACCTGTTGTACCCCGTTCCGGCTATCGGGAGAAAATTGAAGCTTTGGGATTTGATTTCCATGGCGATTACTGGCGCGAGGAAGCATGCTATCATTTTACGGCCCGTGAGATAGAGCAGCTGGAAACGGCTACTGCTGAGGCTTACCGGATGTATTGTGAGGCTGCTGCTTATCTGATAGAAGAAAAGCCGGAGTGGATGGAACGTGCGCTCGGATTGCCTCGTGAAGTATGCGAGCGGATCCGTGATTCCTGGGATGCCGATGAACTCAGTCTTTATGGCCGTTTTGATTTTCTGCTCGACCGGAACGGAATTCCGAAGATTCTGGAGTTTAATGCCGATACACCGACTTCCTTGCTGGAAGCATCCGTGATCCAGTGGCAGTGGAAGGAAGATGTCTGTCCGCAGTATGACCAGTACAACGGCATTCACGAAGGACTGGTGCAATCGTGGAAGGATATTTTCCCGGAAGGAGGAGCGATACATTTTGCCGGTGTGCTGGATAACTCAGAAGATACGGGCACGCTGCAATATCTGGCCAGTACGGCCATGGAAGCGGGCTTTTCGACCCGTGTACTCGATATGAATGATCTGGACCTGCAAGACGGTATTTTTCATGATCCCAGCGGAGATGTAGTGAAGCGTTGCTTTAAATTGTATCCCTGGGAATGGATGGCCGATGAAAGTCCTGCCGGATGTCTGGCTGACGTAACGTGGGTTGAACCTGTCTGGAAGCTGGTCATGTCAAATAAGGCTATTCTTTGTACCCTGTTCGAACTGTTTCCCGATTCTCCCTATGTACTGCCTTGTTACCTGTCCCGTCCCCAGTCGGGCTTATATTGCAAGAAGCCTGTCTTTTCACGCGAAGGACATAATGTAAGTATGCTGGAGATCCACGATTGGGAAGAGCGGATCCGCTTGCCGGAGACGGAAGGGGAATACAATACAGGAGCTTATGTTTATCAGCAATATGTGGAACCGACCGTCTATCAGGGCCGTTATCCGGTGATCGGTTCCTGGATTGTGGGGGGCGAGCCGGCGGGAATCGGTATTCGCGAAAACCGTTCCGAGGTAACGGATAATCTTTCAGAATTTGTTCCCCATATCATTGTCGGCTAATATGTTTCGGGCTTTGAAAAAACGTTTCGGCGTTTTCATTAAAAGCCCGAATTCTTTTGCTTAAAACGTCCCGACGTTTTTAAAAAAGCCCGAGGCCTTTCATTTGTTCTCCGGTTTCCTGTCAGATTATTGGGCCTGTTGGATGATGATCCGTTAATCTATTTTACACAACTGTAAAGTTTCGTTACACTTGCAGACCGTGCCAGAAATATAATCTGCTGATCATCGGAAGATTATATTTCTGGCACGGTCGTTGTTTCCTGTAAGGTAGAAAATGGACATATGATGAAAAGAAAAATAATGATTTGGACAATAGGAATGGGGCTGAGTGCGGCTGTGATGGCACAGGAACCTTTGTCACTGCATGCCTGCATGGAATATGCAGTGGCACATTCCACGAAGAAAATCATACAGGACGCTTCTTATGCCGATGCGCTGATTGAAAGAAGGGATGCAATTCTGAAGGCTTTTACTCCGACCGTTTCTGCGGGAACTTATGCTTACAGTAACTTCGGGCGTGCAGTCGATCCGGAAACAAATACTTACATCAGCAGCACTTCCTTCAACAATGGTTATTCGGTCAGTGGAAGCATTACTTTGTTTGATGGCTTTTCTGCTTTGAACAACATCCGGATTTCCAACATTGCTGTGAAGATGGGGATTTCCGAAGAACAGAAAGTTGAGGATGAAATCTGTCTGGCTGTGATGGAAGCTTACTATAATGTATTGTTCCATTCCCAGATGGTAGCTGTAATGAAATCACGGATAGAGGAAGCCCGTGAAAACGTAACTCTGGTAAAGAGAAAACTGGAGCTCGGACAGAAAGGACGTGCCGATGTGGTGCAGATGGAAGCGGATCTGGCTGACCGGGAATATCAGCTGATCAACTCCATGAACCAGCGGGAAGATGCCTTGCTTTCCCTGAAAGCTCTGATGCTCTGGCCGATGGAAGATACACTGGCTGTAGATATGTCGGCAGTAAAGGAACCGTTTACCGGAACAGATAACTGCCTGGAGTCGGTGGCGGAAATAGCCGGATTTGCCCGTGAGAATCATCCTTCAGCCCGCATTGCCAAAGGAAAGATGGAGCAGGCCCGTTATGAACTGAAAACAGCCCGCTGGCAGTTTCTTCCTTCTCTGTCACTGAGCGGGGGATGGTCGACCAGCTATTATACTTATCCCGGGCGGACGGATTATACAGCAGTTCCTTTTGCTTCCCAATTCCGGAACAATGGAGGTGAATATGTTCAGTTGAGTTTGTCGTTTCCTTTGTACGACCGGCTTTCCCGCTTCTCCAGCCTGTCTAAAAAGAAAAATGGGTTGCGGCGCATGCAGGCCGAGTATGAACAGACCTTACACGATATTGAGTCGGAAGTAACCCGGGCTGCACAGGACAGTCAGGGAGCTCTGGCTGCATTCTTTCAGGCAGAGAAACGCTCGATGGTACAGGAAGAGGCCTATCGCCTGAATGAGAAAAAGCTGATGAAGGGACTGATTTCTCCGATAGAATTCCGGACAGTCCTGAATGATTATCTGAATGCACAGGCAGAACTGCTGAATGCCCGTTTCCAGTATCTGCTGAAAAGCAGCATAGTCAAGTATTATCAGGGAATCAGTTATTTGAATCAATAAAACACAGATACTTATGGATCGGAAAATAGAATCAAAAAAAGGAATAGCACAATTATTCAGTAAAAAGAAACTTCCTTACTGGCTGGGGGGACTGGTGGTTGTCTTCGTAGCTTATCTCCTGTTGCGGAGCGACTTGCGTACCTTTCGGGTCAATGCTGATACGCTTACGGTCAGTGAAGTGATTTCGGGTGAGTTCAACGATTATATCCGGGTGAGCGGGCAGGTACAGCCGATGACGACCATTCAGGTCAGTCCGCTGGAGTCGGGAGTCGTACATGAGATTTTTCTGGAAGAAGGAGCGCAGGTTAAAGCTGGCGATAAGATTCTGGAGCTGAAGAACGAAAATCTGGATATGCAGATTTTGAACTCGGAAGCAGATCTGGCCGAGAAGGAAAACCTGTTGCGGAATACGCTGATTTCCATGGAGCAGGAAAAATTGAGTGTACATCAGGAAATGTTGCAGCTGGAAACAGATGTCAAGCGAAACCGCCGGGCCTATGAAGCCCAGAAGCAGCTTTATCAGGAAGAACTGATTGCCAGGGAAGAATATCTGCGGGCAGAAGAGGACTATGATCTGGCGAAAAGCCGGCTGGAACTGGTGAAGAACCGGGCCGTTCAGGACAGTCTGTACCGGAATATTCAGGTGAAGCAGATGCAGGAAAGTCTGAGTAACATGCGGGTGAACATGCAGATGATCCGCCGTCGCAAGGAACATCTGATTCTTACGGCACCTATTGACGGCGAGCTGGGACTGTTGGATGTTGTTCTCGGGCAGTCCGTTTCTTCCGGCATGAAGATCGGACAGATCAATAACCTGAGTAGTTATAAAATCGAGGCTCAGATTGATGAACATTACATCGACCGGGTAATGCCCGGGCTGGGGGCTCAGTTTGAACGTCAGGATGAATCATATCAGGCAGTGATCCGGAAAGTCTATCCGGAGGTGAGAGACGGTAAATTCAAGGCCGATTTCAAGTTCGACGGCACACTTCCGGAAAATATCCGTACCGGACAGACGTATAGTCTGAACCTGCAGTTAGGACAGCCGGAGGAAGCGGTAATGATTCCCCGGGGCACTTTTTACCAGAAAACCGGTGGGCGCTGGATTTATGTCGTAACCGAAGATGGCTCGAAAGCCTATAAGAGGGAAATCCGTATCGGAAGGCAAAATCCTCAGTATTACGAGGTGCTGGAAGGGCTTGAGCCGGATGAGGAGGTGATTACTTCCGGTTATGATAATTTGGGAGACAATGATTGCCTGATATTGAAACGATAAAAAAGGAATGGAAAAATGTAAAACGAATAAATGGAATGACAATTATGATTAAAGTAACAGATCTTAGTAAAATTTTCCGTACAGAAGAAATTGAAACAACAGCATTGAACGGTGTGTCTTTCGAAATCAAGGAAGGTGAATTTGTAGCCATCATGGGACCTTCCGGGTGTGGCAAGTCTACTTTGCTGAATATTCTGGGACTTCTTGACAATCCTTCGGGCGGAAGTTATGAACTGATGGGACAGGAAGTGGCTAAGTTGAAGGAACGGGACCGTACCCGATTCCGTAAAGGAAACATCGGTTTTGTGTTCCAGAGTTTTAATCTGATTGATGAACTGAACGTATTTGAGAATGTGGAGCTTCCCCTGAAATATCTGAATATAGGAGCCGGCGAACGGAAACGGCGGGTTACGGAAATCCTGAAGCGGATGAATATCAGTCATCGTGCCCAGCATTTCCCTCAGCAGCTGTCCGGTGGTCAGCAGCAGCGTGTGGCAATTGCGCGTGCCGTCGTTTCAAATCCCAAACTTGTACTGGCCGATGAACCTACCGGTAATCTTGATTCCAGAAACGGTAAGGAAGTTATGGATTTGCTGACGGAACTGAATTCGGAAGGAACGACCATTGTGATGGTAACTCACTCACAGAAGGATGCCTCGGTGGCTCAGCGTACAATCAATCTGTTTGACGGGCAGATTGTCAGTGATGTCAGAAATGAACTGTAAAAGACTTGAGTTATGAAGAAGAGAAGCTGGATATTGAAAGTCTTCTCGCTGGGGGTCGGTCTGGCAATTGGCTGTGTCTTGATTGCCAAAGTATGCTTTGAATCCGCGTATGATAGCTTTTATAAAGATATAGACCGGATTTATATCATCAAGACCGGAGTTTCCAGGCAAGGAGCAGTAAATGATTTTAATCAGATTAGTGGTGGAGTAGCACCCGGATTCAAACAATATGTACCCGGTGTGGAATATGCAACCCGCACGACTTTCTTGTTTGAAAGCGATAAATACTATACGGAAGACAGGCGGCAGGTTTCCGGCAAACTGGTTCTGGCGGATACTTCTTTTTTCCATGTATTCGACCGGAATATTCTGGAAGGGGATCCGGTTCAGGTCCTGTCGCAACCACGAATGGCGATGGTAAGCCGTTCGTTTGCCGAGAAGATGGGAGGCATTGATAAAGCTGTCGGACAAGTTCTTTATAACGAAGATGCTTCCGGCTGGAAATTTACGGTCGGTGGTATTTATGAAGATTTCCCGGAAAATGGAAGCATGAATTGCGATCTGTTGCTTTCCATGGCATCATATGATAAATGGAGCCGGGAGAATTGGTTGGGAAACGACCGCTATGTCGGTTTTGTCAAGTTGGAAGAAGGAGTTGATCCGTCTTCCCTGACGGATGCGATCCATTCAATGCAGGAAAAGAACCAGCCTTTGGAAGAACTGGAAAAAAGCGGGAGTAAGATCTGGTATTATCTGTCGGCTTTTGATAAGCTGCATACTTCCGATCCGCAGGTGCGGAATATGATTGTCATTCTTTCGATTGTTTCGTTGGTTCTGCTTCTGATTTCGTTGATGAATTATATCCTCATCACGATCTCGGAAATGGTAAGCCGGTCGAAAGAGATTGGAGTTCATAAATGCTATGGTGCAGGCCGCTGGGATATCTATAAGATGTTGTGTAAAGAAACGATGAAAGTGCTTCTGATGGCACTGGGGTTCTCCGCAGTTCTCGTTTGGGCTGCCAAACCATTGGTTGAAGATTTGCTGGGAGCGAGTCTGAGAGCTCTCTTCATTCCTGAAACCATTGGCGTATTGATCGGAGTCATATTCCTGTTGTTTCTGGTTTCTACGATTGTTCCCGGTTATTTGTATGATAAGATTCCGGTCGGTGTAGCTTTCCGGAATTACAGGGAGAACAGACGGAAATGGAAACTGGCTTTGTTGTGGGTGCAGTTTACGATCAATATCTTTCTGGTGTGCTTCATGTTTGTCATTGCTGCCCAATACGACAAGGCTTTGAACGACAGACCGGGATATACTTATGAGAATGTTCTTTATTATAATGTCCGGGGTGTGGATCAGTTACAGGCGAGCCGAAGCATTGCTGCCATTTCGTCGAATCCGGAAGTGGTTGATGTGGAACGCTGTTACGGGCTTCCTTTCGATTATTGTTCGGGAAATAATATTTATCTGCCGGGGGATGATCGGGAATTGTTTAATATTGCCGACCAATATGCCGGAACGAAAGGATTTTTCGATTTCTTTGAGATTCCGATGCTGGAAGGACGTGTACCGGAGACTATTCAGGAAGTCGCTGTAAGCCGGAAGTTCGTAGAGAAGATGAAGGAGTTTGCCGACTGGAAGGACGGTGCGATAGGTAAAGAAATTTATGTAACGGAACATTCTGATTCATCGGGGATGAACCAGGGAATTCTGACAATTACAGGAGTCTATGAAGATTACCGGATCGGATTGTTGACGCGTAATGATGAACGTCCCAGCATCCGGTTTACGGCAGATCCGGAGCTGTATGCAGATTTTATGCCTTATGTATTAATCAAGGTAAAACAGCTGACTCCTGAAGTCATATCGGAAATCCAGAAAGATGTACAGAAGGAAATTACCGGAAAAGATATAGAAATATTTTCGTACAAGCAGGTGATGCAAAGCATGTATGACGATAACCGGAAGATGAAGAATACAATTCTGATCGGCAGTCTCTTTTCTATTGTAATAGCTTTCCTGGGCCTGATCGGCTATATCCGTGATGAATCGCAACGGAGAAGTAAGGAAATAGCTATCCGTAAGATCAATGGAGCTACCTCTTCAGAAATTCTTTCTCTTTTTGTCAGTGAAATCATGAAGTGGGTACTGGCAGCAGCCCATAGTGGGTGACCTGGCAGCGTATTATGTTTCCGGTTTGTGGCTGGAGCAATTCTCCGAGAAGGTGACTGTTTCGTTGTGGTATCTGCTGGCTGCCGATCTGATTGTTGCATTGATTGTAGCCGTCACCGTGGTGATAAACAGTTTGCAGATCACCCGTGCCAATCCGGTCCTTTCGCTGAAGAGTGAATAATTTGTTTGTGTTATCTGTAAAATTTGTCTTACAATGAAAAAAGTAGTCTTGATACTATGGTTATTGGTATTGGGGAATATAGGTATGAAAGCTGAATTCAGTCATATCGTCCGGGTTGATAAAAAAGTAAGTGAATTGAAAGATACGATTGATTTATCATCTCCATTAGGTGCATTTACAGCGTCAGCTTATATGCAGGTGAAGGGAAATGATTCTGTTTGCTTTGATAAAATCTATACATTCCGCTTTTGTCCGTTGGGCAAAAGTTATCAAAACCGTAAAGTACGACCAGAAGTAAAAGAGGAAATATTGAACCGGGAAGTGAAGCAGGTCGTCTACTACAATGATTCTGTTGCAGGGGTGATTTCCACATTTGAGGGCTGGGGAGATGAATATGGGTATATGCTGACCGGTTCAGTCTTTGAGAATGGCAGATGGGTAAATGCCGGAGAACAACCTGTGAAATCGATTGAGGAAGGTCAGCTCTGGTTAAAGGAAAAGTTGGCTCCTACTTTAGACCGGTATGCGAAATATACTTCTCGTATCTCGCATGTTTCAACAGATACGACGGCCTTTATCCGTTATATCCAGTCACATGGTCGGGAGCCGGAAGAATTCCTTTTGGAAGCCTTGAAGCAACATCGGATTGTTTTATATGGAGAACATCATTTTTATAATCCTTCCTGGGATCTGATGAAACGGCTGATCCGAAGGCCTGAGTTTCCGGAGACCGCCGGGACTGTTTTCCTGGAGATGAAAACAGGGAATCAGGCCCGTATCAATCAATTCATGAATGGAGAAAAGCTGGACAGACAATTGCTTTTGGATATTTTGGGCGGTGATTATCAGTATGGCTGGAATGATAAAGGAATGTATGAGTTCCTGATAGCTCTTTGGGAGGTTAATCAAAAATTATCTCCGGCAAAGAAAATACGGGTCATCTTTCCTGATTTTGGTCTGTCATGGCTGGATATTCAAACAGAGGATGATGTTAAACGCTGGGAAAGATATACATTTCAGGATCGGGATACCTGCATGGCTGATATGACCGAGAAGATAATTCGGGAAAATCAGGATTCACGGGGACACTTGTTTATCGTGGGCGGTAATCATGCCTGCAAACATGCCAATGGCGTTCCAAGTCTGGGTAATCTTCTGAAGCAGAAATTTTCAGACGAAGAAGTGTATGCTGTAAAACTTCATACGGTATGGGGTGATAACTCGGGCAATGTCTTTGGAAAAGTGAGAAAAGGTTTGTTTGATTTTGTCTTTCGGATGAATGGAAACAAGCCGGTGGCCTTTGCTTTGGCCGATTCTCCTTTTGGACGTGAGCCATGTGATTTTGAGCTGGAGTATCAGGGTGTTCCCATTGCCGGTACGTTTGAGGAAAATTTTGATGCTTATGTTTTTCTTCAGCCGCTGGAAATGGATAAGGTCGGATATTTTCTGGTAGAAGAAATGTACACGGACTCGTTTGTTGATGAAATAAAGCGCAGATGTAAATTGTCAGGAGATAAATATCCATATAGAGGATTACGGTTGGAAGACTTCACGAAAGAATGGAGAATTAACCAGCTCAATGGGATAAAGGATGAAAAGAGATATCCTATGTTTGAATAACTTTTTCAAGAAGCGGGCAACACAAACGAACTATATATAAATGAACAGCCTTATGGAAATATATAATAACATCAAAACCTTGGTCCGGAAATATCCGATACCGGTTATACTTAATATAATGGGTCTGGTACTGGCTTTTACAGCTTTCATCATGATTATGGCTTATGTCCGTTTTGAATGGAATTTTGACAGATGTTATCCGAAATCGGATTGTATCTTCAAAGTGGATATGCCGAAAGTTTCTTTCTTCCGTTCCATTCTTCCAACGGGCTATGCCGAGTCGATTATCCATTCTTCGGCTCATGTGAAAGCGGGCACTATGTTTTGTCCGTATGGGGGTGAGGCTTATCTGACAGTGACGGAGGCTGATGGTAACCGGGAAGGCTATAAACATAAAGTGAATCTGGTGAGTCCTGATTTTTTCGATGTCTTTGGTATCGAAGTGCTTGAAGGCTCCCGTGATGCTTTGTTGAAACCGAATCAGCTGGTGATTCCTGAAAGTCTGGCTAAAAGAATGTTCGGGGAAGAATCACCTGTCGGCAAACCGGTGCGGATGGAGTCGAAGTCGGCTTATTTTCTGCAGCTTTCCGACTGGCAGGTGGGAGCAGTTTATAAAGACGTGCCTGGCAATACCCAGTTGGATAACAATATTCTGGCTCCTATACCGGAATCTTTATTGGGATCATTCGACTGTTCCAATTTCGTCTGCTATTTACGCCTGGATGATCCGGAAAATGCTTTACTGGTAGAAGATGAGTTTAACCGGAAGTTTGATTTTGCCCGCTATCCCTATCTTAGCCCAATTCATCTGACTGCGCTTCAGGATATTTACTTTAATGAAAACGAGATAGAGACTCAAGTGTTTAAATTGGGCGACCGTATGCAGAGTTATTTATTGATTCTTATTGCGGTTCTGATAGTCTTTGTGGGAATGTTCAACTTTATCAACTTTTATATATCTCTCATGCCTTTGCGGTTGCGTGGAGTCAATACGCGGAAGATTTTGGGAGCAACGGTTGGAATGCTTCGTTTGGAACAGGTGCTGGAGGTGGGCTGCATAGTCGGGCTGACCAGTCTGGTAGCTGTCGGATTAAGTTTTCCTGCTTCCGGATGGTTTGTCGGGTTGGGTATTATCCAGGAACCGGTTTCGATGGAAAGTGACGGGTGGCTTTGTGCGGTTACTGTATGCGGGGCTTTGCTGGTAGGGATGGTAGCAGGTCTTTATCCTGCTTATTTTGTGACATCTTTCCCGACGGCTCTGTTGCTGGAAACTATGGCTTGACACCTTCTGGCCGGAGAATCAAAAGCGTTCTTCTGGTAATTCAATATGCCATTGCATGTTCATTAATGGTTTTCATAGCCTTTGTTTATTTGCAGAACCGGATGATGATGCATTCCAGTACGAGGTTTGACCAGGATCAGCTGGCGATCGTTGAACTGACAAGTGAGATGGCCGGGAAGCAGAGTTCCTGGTTGCAGGAGACACTGCGGCAGTATCCGGAGGTAGAAGATGTGGCTTTTGCAACTGAATATGTCGGTGGGCAGGATTCTTATTCTACCTGGGGAATGAAATGGAAAGGTGAGGAGGCTGAAACTTATCGGATCTGGTGCTCTCCGAATTTCTTTGATGTGATGGGAATCCGCATTATTGAAGGACGTAATTTTACCGGTGACACGGATTCAGGATATATCATTAATGCTTTTTTGCGCGATCATTATGGAGTCGGTATCGGTCCTCTCAATGACCTGGATGGAGAGATTGTCGGCATTTGTGAGGAAGTGGCATTTACTTCGGCCCGGAAGGAGAAAGTTCCGATAGTCTTCTCTGTATCATCTTCTTCTTCGCATAATTTGCCGATCGTTTACATCCGGCTGAAAAAAGGTTTTGATGCCGTAACAGCCGTGACACATATCCGGCAGACGGTTGCCAGAATGGATGCAGCTTATCCGGTGGAAGTTAAATTCTATGATCAGTTGCTGAATTCTCTCTATCAGAGGGAAGTCCGGCTCGGGACCATCCTTTTATGTTTTTCCTTGCTGGCGGTTGTTCTGTCACTGGTCGGCGTGTTTGCTTTGGTAATCTTTGACATATATTACAAGCGGAAGGAAATTGCTTTGCGGAAAGTGTTTGGAGCTGAATTTACCGATATTATAGGCTTAGGCCTCAAGCCTTACTTCTGGCTTGTCTGTATCGCTTTTGCGCTGGCACTTCCTTTTTCATGGTGGATGGTTTCCGACTGGTTGGGCAACTTTGCCTTCCGCATATCGGTTACGCCTGTTGTCTTTATCCTGATTTTTATTCTGATGCAGATCCTTACGGCAGTGCTTGTGTCTGTGATGTATGCTACGATAGCCCGTGAAGTACCGCGTGACAGTCTTTCTGCTGAATAGTATATATATAAGGTGGGGAAGCCGCTTGCCCTATGCTGTAATCCGATCATTCTAATTGTTAGTAGAGTAATAAAGTTAAAAGGAAAAGAAACAAAAGACGATGAGGATTATCTGAAAATTCCTATTTTTGGAAGATAAAAAGAGAAACAGACCATGATGAGTAAAGGAAAGATATTGGTTGTAGATGATAATTCAGGCATTCGGGCAGCCTTGAAGATTTTATTGCCTAAATATTTTAATGCAGTGGAACTGCTTGCTTCTCCGGCGGCAATTCATGCATGTTTGCGTGATTTCCGTCCGGATGTAGTTCTGCTGGACATGAACTTTGAGACTGATACAAATACGGGAAACGAAGGATTATTCTGGCTTTCGGAAATCAAGCGGATCAGTTCACAGACCGAGGTGGTACTTTTTACTGCTTATGCGGATATTGCCTTGGCGGTGGAAGGAATGAAGCGGGGTGCTTTTGATTTTATTGTGAAGCCGTGGGACAATGAGAAACTGGTTTCCGTGTTGCAGGCAGCATGCGATAAGGTGGTTCAAAAATCCGGGAAGACCGGAAAAACTGTTGCTAAAGAAGCGGAATCTTCCACTGTGGCGAAAATGTACTGGGGAGAAGGACCGGTTATGTCCGGAATCCGCCGTACGGTGGAAAAGATTGCTCCAACGGAAGCCAGTGTCCTGATTACCGGCGAAAACGGAACCGGAAAAGATGTGCTGGCAGCAGAAATTCACCGTTTGTCTGACCGGGGGCTGAAGCCGATGGTTTGTGTCGATGCCGGAGCGATTACTGAAACATTATTTGAAAGTGAACTGTTCGGACATGTAAAAGGTGCTTTTACTGATGCATATGCCGATCATGTGGGAAAGATGGAACAGGCGAACGGAAGCGCACTCTTCTTGGATGAGATCGGAAATATTCCTTTGCACCTTCAGGCGAAACTGCTTCGGGTTCTCCAGAATCGTTCGGTAACGAAAGTAGGAGATACACATCCGGTACCGGTTGATATCCGGCTGATTTGTGCGACGAATAAGAATTTGGAGGAAATGGTGCGCAACGGAACATTTCGTGAAGACCTTTATTATCGCATCAATACCATTCGTCTTGAATTGCCGCCGTTGCGTGAGCGGCAGGATGAAATTCTTCCACTGGCGAAACTCTTCATAGCCCGTTATGCAGAGAAATATCATCGTCCGGTGACAGGAATGACCGGTGCGGCGGAAAAACTTTTGGTTTCCAGCCGCTGGAACGGAAATATCCGGGAACTTCAGAATGGTATAGAGAAGGCGGTTATTCTGGCTGATGGGGAGTTGCTGGATGTGGTGGATTTTCATTTGTCTTCATCTCCAGTTTCCGAATCGGAGGCTTCCCAAGGCGAAGAGACTCTCGAAATGGTGGAAGAAAGAGCGATCCGGGCCGCAATGAGCCGTTTTAACGGAAACCTGACGCATGTGGCAAAGTCACTTAATATCAGTCGTCCTACGTTGTATGCAAAACTGAAGAAGTACAATATCTGATATGAATAGTCCGACACTTATACTTATTCTTCTGGCCGTCGCTGTGGTTTCGGCTATAGTTTCCAGAGCTTATTTTCTCCGGAGGATTTATCGTAAACTGAATTATATGCTGGATGCTTTGGAAGACAAGGAGACGAATTTTCATTTCAGCGAAGAGAAGTTCTGGTATCGCCGTTTTAACCGGACATTAAATCGGATTCATGTTTTGTACGACCGGGAGCGTCAGGAAATAGCCGAACAGGAAAAGTATTATGGTTGGATGCTGGAACAGGTACATACTGGAATTGTTGTGGTGGACTTGTCTGAGAAGCGGAAAGGGCAGGTGGTTTACAGCAATTCGTCGGCCCTGAATCTGCTGGGACTGGCTACATTGAGCCATGTTCGCCAGCTGCGGTCTGTAAGTGTAGAACTGGAAGATGCTTTCTGGAAAGTCTCTTCCAATAGTGAACAGCGAAGTCTGTTTTATAACGAACAGGGAAAAATTGCAGTGTCTATTTCAGCATCAGAGGCTTTGCTTCAGGGGGAGCGGGTGAAAATTATAGCTCTGAATGATATCACGGGGGAGATGGTACACAATGAAGAACTTTCATGGAACAGGCTGATCCGGGTACTTACACATGAGATTATGAATACGGTAACTCCGATTGCTTCATTGAGTCATACTCTCTCGCAGGAAGTGGGAGATACGGACCGGTCAGACCGGATCGACTGGAAAGAATTGAAACTGGGACTGGATACCATAGCCAGTTCGTCTGACGGTTTGATTAAATTTGTCAATACGTACCGGAGTCTGACCCATGTTTCAGCACCTGTCAAGAAACCTTTTTTCGTACGCGAACTGATTGATAAGGTGGAACATCTTACGCGGGAGTCTGTTCATCAGGCTGGGGCTGTTTTTCTGTATGAAGAAAAATCTGATGACATCCTTTTGTATGCCGATGAGAATCAGTTGTCGCAGGTTTTTGTCAATCTGGTGAAAAATGCCTTGCAGGCTGGAGCAACCAAAATAAAGATTACGGCAGAAATTGATTTTGCCGAAACGATAAAGATTGCTGTTTCAAACAATGGCCGGCCGATCAGTGCGGAGAGTCAGGAAGAAATTTTCGTTCCGTTCTATACAACCAAGCAGGAAGGCACCGGTATCGGTCTGAGTCTTTCCCGGCAGATTATGCGTTTGCATAACGGTACGCTGACACTTGCACGCAGCGATCAGCGGATGACTACTTTTCTCCTGCATTTCAAATAAAATACAGATATAAAAAAGATACTCCCGGCAATCTCTATTGCCAGGAGTATCACAACACAAAAACTAAACTAGACTTAACTAAACTATTCTAATAAGGAAGTTTCACAACTTCCACTTATTATGTACAGCACAAATATAGGTGTTAAATTAATTCCTTGCAAAATAAAGTGCAAAAAAAATGAACTTTTTGCGCATTATTTTGTTTACGCTACAAACATCTTTCAAATAATATGTTCGTTAACATAAATTTGTAGCTCTTGCTTGTAGCTGTCTGAAATAGGAATGTATTCTTTTCCGAAAACAATGCGTCCTTTATCAATCATTTTGATTTTCTGTTTTTGTACGATAAAAGAACGGTGGACACGGATAAAACGGTCTGCCGGTAGCTTTTCTTCCATGGCTTTCATGCTCACCAGGGAAAGAATCGGACGCGGGTTGTCTTCGATATGGATCTTGATATAATCTTTCAGGCCTTCAATGTAAAGTATTTTGTTCAGTTCTATCTGAACCAGTTTGTAATCGCTTTTCACATAGATATAATCGTTGATAACAGCGGGTGAGGAGACCGCAGGCTGATTGTTTCCTTCTGCTTTCCGCCGTAGTTCAAACCATTGGATGGCTTTATTGACTGCTTCCATGAAATCGTTATAGCTGATGGGTTTAAGCAGGTAGTGGAGCGCATTCACCTTGTAGCCGTCTAACGCATATTGGCCGAAAGCAGTCGTAAAGACGATCCGTGTACTTTCCGGAATCATGCGTGAAAATTCCAGTCCGCTTAATTCAGGCATCTGAATGTCCAGAAAAAGTAAGTCAACAGGTTGCTCGGAAAGTGCCTGCATGGCTTGAATGGCGCTTGAGTAGCGTCCGCAGAGTTCAAGGGATGGAGTTTTTCGTACGTAGCTTTCCAATAGTCCTAAAGCCAGAGGTTCATCATCTATGATAGCACAACGTAGGTTCATATTCGTTATTCTTTTTAAGTGGTTATCGTAATTGAGGAATAATATTCTTTTTGGTCTTCACTAAGGTTGCATTTCCATTTGTACCGTCCGGGGTAGAGCAATTCCAGCCTTTTCTGCACTTGTTCCAGTCCGATGCCGGAGCCGCTTTTGTCATTCTCATTCTTGGGGTAATTACTGTTGCGTATGACGCAATTTACCTGTCCGTCCTTTTCAGTCAGGCTGATGTGGATAAAGCTGTGATTAGTCGGAGAGATTCCATGCTTGAATGCATTTTCAATCAGTGAGATGAAAATAAGCGGTGCAATAGGAGTCTGACTGTCAGGCTTGATGTCAAAATGAGTTTCGATATCTACGTCTTCGGTCACTCGTATGCGCATCAGTTCAATGTAATTGCAAATGAATCCCACTTCCTTGCAAAGCGGAACGTATTTTTCCTGATTGTCATACAGGACATAGCGTAACAGGCGGCTGAGTTCCTGGACTGCTTGCTGGGCCTTGTCTGTATCGAAGGCAATCAAGGCATAGATGTTGTTCAGGGTATTCAGCAAAAAGTGAGGATTCAACTGGTTGCGCAGACTTTTCAGTTCAGCTTCCATCCGGCTCTTCACGGCTTCTCTTCGGGCTGCTTCCGCTTCGCTCCATCGGATACTCATGCGGATGGCTACGCTGAGTCCTACAGTAAATACCAGACTGGCAATATCACGCAGATAGAAAATGAAGACAGGTGGAGTGGGGCGGAACTGTTGGGGAGGAGGGGGCATGTAAATGCCGTGCCACGCCCGCAGTAGTACAGCGAATACAAGGATCGTCAGCAGGTTCAGGAGCAGAAACTGTTTCAGGTGATTGCGAAAAAGGATACGGGGTATGTAGAGAAAATAATTGATGTAGAAGATGACAAAGAAGGATGCAGGGACAAGAGAATGATGTAGAAATGCATTCCAGTCGATGGTTCCGTTGTCACGCTGGGTGAAGAACAGCGAGAACCCAAAGAACATTCCCCAGCAGATGGTATGAATGATAAACTCGAATGGCCGACTTGTGGTTTCGTTGACGGATTTCATGGGTATATGAGATGTTAACATGAACAAAGATAGTGATTTCTTTTAAAAAAAGGTCCGGCCGCGAGGGATAGTTTTGTAATGGAGAAGCACAAATCTACCACGATTCGCAACCGGACCAGGAAACCAAAGTTATGAAGAACAAAGTTGTTCCAGGTTTATGAAATTTATTCGTAGCGCAAAGCCTCGATCGGATCCAGGTCGGCTGCCTTCTTGGCCGGATACCATCCGAAGAACACTCCGGTCAGGATACATACGGCAAACGAAAGCAAGACGCTCCAGGGTTGGATAAATACCGGCCAGTGAGCCACACTCTTGATAATGAAGGATGCTCCACATCCCAGTATGACGCCAATCAGACCTCCGGTGATACTGATCAGGATGGATTCGATCAGGAACTGGGACAGGATGTCTATGCCTCGTGCTCCTACTGACATTCGGAGTCCGATTTCACGGGTACGTTCAGTTACGCTCACATACATGATATTCATGATACCGATACCACTTACAATCAGTGAAATTCCTGCAATACAGGCCAGCAGGGTGGTCATCAGATCGGTTGTCGTGTTCATCATGGAGCTGAGTTCCTGTTGGGTACGGATGGTGAAATCGTCATCATCCTGTTCTTTCAGTTTGTGCTCACGTCTCAGGATAGTAGTGATCTCGTCTACGGCTTCTTCCGTCATGTCTTCAGTCAGAGCTGAGGCAAAGATACCACTCAGATAGGTCTGGGCGAGCAGACGTTTCATTACTGTTGTGTAAGGAGCTAGTACCACGTCATCCTGGTCTTGTCCCATGGAGTTGTATCCTTTGGATTTCAGGACTCCGATCACACGGAGAGGAACCTGATTGCATCGGATGATTTTTCCGATAGGATCACTGCCGTCAGGAAACAGGTTGTCTACAATTGTTTTTCCAATGACACAGACTTTACCTGCAGTCCGGATATCTTCTTCACTGAACATTTCGCCCTGTTCTACGGAGAGCTGACGGATGGTGAGATAGCCGATACTTACGCCGCTGACGGAAGAAGGATAGTTGTTGGCTCCGGAAATCAGCTGTCCGGATGCGGATACATTCGGGCTGATGGCAGAAAGGTACATGCATTCTTCGCTCAGGGTTTCATAGTTTTCCAGCTTCAGCGTTTGCATGGATGAAGGGTCCTGCCGTACACCGCCTCGCATTTCAGCCCCGGGATGGATCATGATCATGTTTGATCCCATCTCGGAAATCTGTTTTTGAATGCTTCGCTTGGAGCCTTGTCCGATGGCCAGCATGGCAATCACTGAGGCAACACCGATGATGATACCCAGCATGGTGAGGAAAGCCCTCATCTTGTTGTTGGCCAATGCGCGAAGCGCTATTTTGAATAGGTTTGTTCCGTTCATATCGTCTTATATATAATAAGGTGTATTAATCGTCATCGTTCTTTGGCAGTGCTGCGAGTGCTTCAGCTGCCGAAAGAATGTGATCGTTGGTTTTGTCTTCAATCACGTGTCCGTCCCGTAACCGGATATTACGACTGCTGTAAAGGGCCAGGTCTGGATTGTGTGTGACGAAGATGATGGTACGTCCTTCCGCATGCAGTTTCTGGAACAATACCAGAATTTCGAAAGAGGTACGTGTATCCAGGTTACCGGTTGCCTCATCCGCCAGAATAACGGCCGGATTGTTGACCAGTGCGCGGGCAATGGCTACACGTTGCATCTGTCCTCCTGACATCTGGTTTGACTTGTGTTCCAGGCGGTCTCCCAGGCCGACGGCCATCAGGGCATCGATAGCCCTGCGGCGACGCTCGGCTGCTGATACGGATGAATTGTACATCAACGGAAGTTCTACATTCTCTACGGCTGTTGTTTTGGGCAGCAAGTTATAGTTCTGGAATACAAAACCAATCTTTCTGTTACGAAGAATTGCTCGTTGCGGTTTGCTCATCGTGCGTACGGATACGCCGTCGAGCAGATATTCACCACTGGTGGGAGTATCCAGACATCCCAGTGTATTCAGTAAGGTGGACTTACCGGAACCGGATGTTCCCATGATGGTGACAAACTCTCCTTCCCGGATGGAGAAGGAAACGCCACGCAAGGCATGTACCGTTTCATCTCCCACCTGGAAGTTTCGTTTGATATTTTGGAGTTCAATTACAATCTTGTTCATGGCTGTTCCTTATTTATTTTTCTTTTTGTCTCTTCCCGGAGGGCCTGGCATGAACGGATTCTGTTCACCACCATTTTCCCCGGCTGCCATTTCGGGCATTTCGCTCTTGACAATGGTTTCAGTCACAACCTGTGAGCCTTCGGCAATTCCTTCCAGAATTTCCGTGTTACTGCCGTCGCTCATACCAATCTTCACCGGATGTGCTGTAAAGCCTGTTGCATCGAGTGTCCATACTTTATGCTGTGCCTGGCAGTCCTGAATCTTAAGACCTTTGGCCAGTGTCTTTTCCGGAGTGAAGCGTAAAGCCTTGTTCGGAACTGTCAGTACGTTCTCACGGGTATCCGTATAGATGGTGACATTGGCAGTCAAACGCGGTTTCAGTTTCAGATCCGGATTGTCTGCTGTGATGACGACTTCATATGTGACAACAGTTTCGCTGCTGGTTGTGGAGCTGCTGCTTGAGGTACTGTTTGTACTTCCCAGACGAATCTGATAAACTCTGCCTTCGAATACGTCGTCAGGATAAGCATCGACGGTAAATGTAACTCTGGCACTTGTCTTTCACTCCGGCAATGTCTGCTTCGTCTACATCGGCCACTACCTGCATTTTCGTCAGATCGGCTGCAATGTTAAAGAGGGTCGGGGTTTCGAATCCGGAAGCGACGGTCTGTCCTTCTTCAACGTCCCGGCTGGTTACAACTCCGTCAATCGGTGAAGTAATGGTAGCATACGACAGGTTTCTTTCAGCTTTTGCCAGTCCGGCTTTGCTTTCCTCATAGGAACTCTTCGCGCGCTGGTAGTTGTAAAGATTCTGTTCGTACTCTGTATCGCTGATCAGTTGCTTTTCGTGCAAAGTCTTGTTACGGTCATACAACTTTTTCTGGTATTCATATTCGGCCTTTGCTCCGTCGTAAGTGGCTTGTGCTGACTGTAAATCGCTGAGCAATGTCACCTTATCCATCTCAGCAATGAGCTGTCCGCGTTTGACTACTGAATTGTAGTCAACATAGATTTTGTCGATAATACCGGAAACCTGTGTTCCGACCTGTACTTCAGTTACAGGTTCAATAGTACCGGTTGCTGTAATGGAATTACTGATATTTCCTCGTTTTACTGCTGTAGTGGAGAAATCTACTTTATTTTGAGCTTTGGGGCTTCCGAATATCCAGTATCCTCCGGCTGCGATGACGATGACAGACAAAGACGTGATAATAGTTTTTTTCTTATTCATAATTTGGATTTTTGAAACAGATTCGTTGAATGGATTATAGTTTGATTTCCTGTCCTGCATAGAAGTTCAGCAATGTGCGATCCAGAATGGCCATATATTTGGCCTGGATACGTTCTTGCCGGGCACTTTGCAGGTTGTTTTTCTCAGTCAGCAGCTCGACGGTATTTTTCATACCCAGATTGAATTGTTCACTGACCATGTCAAAGCTGGTCTGACTGCTTTTTACTTTGCTTTCAGCCGCAGCATATTGCTGTTGCGCGTTGAGGGCATCCAGCCATAAAGTTTCAATGGTGGTGTAAAGTTCCTTTTGCTTGTTGACCAGGTCCAGTTGCGTTGTTGAGTATTGTATCTTGGCTTTCTGGACGTTTGTCTTGTTCTGACGATTGTCAAAGATAGGAATACTCAGGCTGACACCGATTGTGTTGTTCCATCCGTATTTCATCTGTTGGGCCCAGTTGTTCTGACTGGCATTGTTGGTCATGCTGGAGGTTGAGGCCGACAGACTGATACTTGGATAATATCCGGCTTTGGCCGTTGAGATTGCCAGTTTGGCATTATCAATGCTGAGTTTTCCGCTCTGGATTTCAGGACGGGTGTTCAGCGCTGTCTGATAAATGTCCTGCTGGCTGGGAAGCAATTCCATGACATGTTCATCATTGAGTTCCGGCAGTACCAGATCCATTTCTTCAGTACCATCCAGTTCCAGCAGCTGCTTCAGCTGGAGTTTGTAGTTTCTCAGGGAGCTTTCGGCTGTAACCAGTTGATATTGATCGTTGCTTACCTGTGATTCCAGCTGTGCAAGGTCAGCTTTTGATATGCTGCCTTCTTTGAATAACTCTTTGCCTCGTTCGTAAGTTGCCTGGCTTACTTCCAGTGTTCCTTTGTTGATCTCTACGGATTCATCGGCATAGAGGATCTGGATAAAGATCTTGGCAATTTCTTCCTGAAGCATGTTTTCAGTCTCTTCTACTGTCAGGTTCGCAATGTCACGGTTGGTCTTTTGCTGTTTGATGTTATTCAGTCTTTTTCCTCCGTTCCAGAGTGTCCATTGTGCATTCAGACTGTAACTGCCGTTGTAAGTGGTTTTGCTGTCACTGCTGATGATCTCGCTGCCGCTTACGGTTGCACTGTTCTCTTGATAGGGGCGGTTCACGATATTGTGTCCCGTACTGAACGATAAGCTGGGAAAGAGAGCTGCCCGGGCACTTTTGATGTCGATTTCACTTTCTTCCAGCGAGAGCTTATTCTGCTGCAACTGAATGTTCTTTTCCAGAGCATAGTTGATGCAGTCGTTCAGGGTCCATTGCTTGCCTTCCTGCGCGGAAAGATGCAGGCTGGCTGCAAGAGTCGCAATTAAAAATAAACTTCGTTGTTTCATTGTTCCTTTGTTTTTATGACATTGCAAAGGTAATTCTCCTTATAGAGAAGTACAAAAGAGATGGATTTCCGGATATTTTTTCGGGATAAAGTGTTGTTTTTTCCCGATAAAGTGCTTCCTTTGTAATTATTATAAAAATAGATTATGATTAAAAAGAATATCATTAGCATTTATACCTTTTATCGTGACGGTTTTCGTGGAATGACGATTGGCCGGACACTTTGGGTTTTGATTCTGATCAAATTGTTTCTTATGTTCTTTGTCCTGAAGTTGTTTTTCTTTCCTTCTTTTCTGAAAGGGAAAGATCAGATGGAGAAGCAGGAGTATGTAGGGAGCGAATTGATAGAAAGAGCTGACAGGAATTTGGAAGACTGATTGTTTAATAATTAATATTGATGTAGTATGTTGGAAAGTATCGACACTTCGATGATTGACTGGTCGCGTGCGCAGTTTGCCTTGACGGCCATGTATCACTGGCTTTTTGTTCCATTGACTTTGGGACTGGCCGTTGTGATGGGAACGATGGAGACATTGTATGTACGTACCGGAGATGAGTTCTGGAAGCGGACGGTTCAGTTCTGGATGCGTTTGTTTGGAATTAATTTTGCAGTGGGGGTAGCTACCGGACTGATCTTGGAATTCCAGTTTGGAACGAACTGGAGTAACTATTCCTGGTTCGTCGGTGATATTTTCGGAGCTCCGCTTGCTATCGAAGGGATCGTTGCTTTCTTTATGGAAGCCACCTTTATTGCGGTCATGTTCTTTGGATGGAATAAGGTAAGCAAGCGTTTCCATCTGGCTTCTACCTGGCTGACGGGACTGGGAGCAACCTTTTCGGCATGGTGGATTCTGGTGGCCAACTCCTGGATGCAATATCCGGTTGGAATGGAATTTAATCCGGAAACGATGCGTAATGAGATGGTAGACTTCCTGGCGGTTGCTTTTTCACCGGTAGCCGTGATGAAATTTCTGCATACGGTTTTGAGCAGCTGGATTGTGGGAGCAGTCTTTGTGATCGGTGTAAGTGCATGGTTCCTGATCCGGAAACGTGAAACCCGTTTTGCGCTGGCCTGTATCAGGGTGGCTGGAGTGATCGGGCTGATTGCCGCTCTTGTAACGGCCGGAACCGGAGACAAGTCGGCTTATCAGGTGGCGCAAGTGCAGCCGATGAAACTTGCAGCGATGGAGGCTTTGTATGACGGCGGCACTCATGAACCGCTGACCGTGGTCGGAAGTCTGAAGATTCCCGAAATGCTGTCATATCTGGCTACACATGAGACTGCTGGTTATGTGCCGGGTATCAATAACATCCTGGCCGGAGGTTATGAAACTCCTGATGGAAAGACAGCTCTTTCTGCAGAAGAGAAGATAGCCTGTGGGAAAAAAGCAATTGCTGCACTGGCTGATTTCCGGAAAGCCCGTGAAGCTGGTGATGAGGCTTCTATGGCGGCTGCCCGTCAGGTGCTCGATGAAAACATGCCTTATTTCGGATACGGATACATCAAGGACCCGGCGTCTCTGGTACCTCATGTGGGACTGATGTTCTGGTCATTCCGCGTAATGGTCGGACTGGGTGTTTATTTCATTGCTTTCTTTGCTGTGGTCTTATTCCTGGGCTGGAAAAAACAGCTGGAGCGGTTTAACTGGCTTCACTGGCTGGCAGTGTGGAGTATCCCGCTTGCCTATATTGCCAGTCAGGCAGGGTGGATTGTAGCCGAAGTCGGACGTCAGCCCTGGACAATTCAGGACATGTTGCCGGTTGGTGCCGCGATTTCCCGTCTGGAAACCGGTTCAGTACAGACCACCTTCTTTATCTTCTTAATCATGTTTACCGTTCTGCTTGTGGCTGAGATCGGCATTATGCTGAAAGCAATTAAGAAGGGTCCGGGAGCAATAGAATAAATCAAGATTAAAATAATACAGGAAAATTATGGATACAACTTATATCTTTTTACAACAATACTGGTGGTTTCTGGTGTCTTTGCTGGGAGCCCTGTTAGTGTTTTTGTTGTTTGTTCAGGGAGGAAATTCCCTATTATTTACATTGGGACGTACGGAAGAAGAGCGCACCATGCTGGTAAACTCTACCGGACGGAAGTGGGAGTTTACCTTTACGACACTGGTTACTTTCGGAGGAGCTTTCTTTGCTTCTTTCCCATTGTTTTACAGCACCAGTTTCGGAGGTGCCTACTGGTTATGGATGATCATTCTGTTCAGCTTCGTATTGCAGGCCGTTTCTTATGAATTCCAGTCCAAGCTGGGAAATCTGCTGGGCAAGCGTATCTATCAGCGTTTTCTGGTTCTGAATGGGATTGTCGGACCTCTTCTGCTGGGAGCAGCGGTAGCGACTTTTTTCAATGGCTCGAATTTTATGGTCAGCAAAGGAAATCTGACTGACGAGATGATGCCTGTCATCAGCCAGTGGGCCAACGGCTGGCATGGGCTGGATGCTTTTGCTGATCCGTGGAATCTGGTTCTTGGTTTTGCCGTATTCTTCCTTGCCCGTCTGCTCGGTACACTTTATTTCCTGAACAACATCCGTCATGAAGATCTCAATCTCAGAAGCCGCCGGCAGCTGGTGAGTGATGCTGTTCCTTTCCTGGTATTCTTTCTGGCTTTCGTGATCCGTACTTTGTTGAAAGACGGTTTTGCCGTAGTTCCGGAAACAGGTGAAATATATATGGAACCGTTCAAGTATTTCCATAACCTGCTGGCCATGCCTTATCTGCTGGTATTGTTCCTGCTGGGAGTTGCCGGTGTTTTGTGGGGGATAGTGAAGAGCATCTTCTGCAAACAGTATGTCCGGGGTATCTGGCCGGCCGGAATCGGTACGGTATTGACAGTACTGGCTTTGCTGCTGACCGTAGGGTATAATCACACAGCCTATTATCCGTCTACGGCTGACCTGCAAAGTTCGCTGACTCTGGCAAACAGTTGCTCCAGTCAGTTCACTCTGACTACGATGGCATACGTGTCTGTTCTGGTTCCTTTCGTGCTGGCATATATCATTTATGCCTGGCGTGCCATTGACCGCAAGCCGATTACGGCAGACGAGATGAAGGAACATGACCATACATATTGATAAAGAATTTGGAAACCTGCGGAGCATGCAATATACCGAATAATGGGGATTGCATGTCCCGTATGAATTGTCTTACTTTGCATCCCGAGAAACAGATGAATAGTGTATTGAATATGTGTAGACCGAGAAGTTATAAATCGACTGATAAAATGAGCGACCTGATCTGTGAGAATTATGCCCTGTTGCAGGTGCTGAGCCGTTTCGGCGTATCACTGGGTTTCGGGGACAAGTCGGTCAGGGAGGTCTGCGAGATGAATGGAGTCGACTGCAATACTTTTTTGATTGTGGTGAACTTTCTGACAGAAGAGAACGACCGGATGCAGGATCATGTGGAGGAACTGTCGGTTCCGGCTCTGATGACTTACCTGAAGAATGCCCATCATTATTTCCTGGATTTTCAGCTGCCTGCCATCCGGAAGAAGCTGATTGAAGCGATCGACTGTTCCGGGGAGAATGAAGTTGCTTTTCTGATCATTCAGTTTTATGATGCGTATGTCAATGAGGTACGCAAGCACATGGAATATGAAAACGAAAAAGTGTTTGTCTATGTTGAGCAGCTGCTCCGGGGAGAACATCCCGAGGGATACAGCATCGGTGTCTTTGCAAGACATCATGATCAGATCAATGCCAAGCTGACTGAACTGAAAAATATTATCATCAAATATTATCCGGCCAGCGGTGACAATCAGTTGCTGAATGCGACCTTGTTCGATATATTCAGTTGTGAAGAAGATCTGGCTTCGCACAACCGGGTGGAAGACTATCTGTTTGTGCCTGCCATAATGGAACTGGAAAAGGAGGCAAAATGAAATCGCAGGAAATCATACATATAGCTGTGGCTGAAACGTCCATGATCGTCCGTTCAGGACTGGTTGCTGTTTTGAGGCGTCTGCCGGACTTAAATGTGCAGACCGTAGAGATAACTTCGAAAGAGGGGTTGCAGCATTGCATGGAAGCTCATCAGCCTGAGATTCTGATTGTGAACCCGCAGTTTGAAGGATGGTTTGATCTGGAGGCTTTCAAACAGCAATATGCGCGGCAGGATATGAAGATCGTTTCATTGATCTGTACGGTGGTAGATGCCAATCAGTTGAAGGGTTATGACGAAAGCATCAATCTGTTTGATGACCTGGACGCGGTGGCTCACAAGATCTCGACACTGATGAATGTGAACGAAGAGGAGGATAGCGACCAGAATTCGTTAAGTCAGCGGGAAAAAGAAATTATCGGATGCGTTGTACGCGGAATGACGAACAAGGAGATTGCCGAACAGCTTTTCATTTCCGTTCATACCGTCATTACGCACCGGCGAAACATTACCCGCAAATTACAGATTCATTCTGCTGCCGGGCTCACCATTTATGCCATAGTGAACAAACTGGTGGAACTGAGTGAAGTGAAAATGAATTTGTAGGATATCGGCAAAGGGAAGGCCGCTTGAGGCAGATTGAAATACCAACAAATAGGTATTGTGGAAAATCAGGGAAACCTCTACCTTTGCAGTGTTAGTCATATTGAAATTACGTAAACCACAAAAGTAAAAGAAGTTAGTTATTAGTTGAGCGCGCCCTGCGAAGTGATTTCGCGGGGCGCACGCGCATTCGGTTCCCGGAGACCGGACAGGAGAGTGTCTGAAGCCCGTAAGAGCATGTTTTGGGACCGGCCGCATAATGCTTCAGAATCGACCGCACGTTGGGACAGAATCGACCGCACGATGAGGCTGCATCGAGCGGTCGTTTGGGCTCCATCGACTGCACGATGAAACCGCATCGTGCGGACAATTGCGTTAATTCGCGTTAATCTCTTTTCTCTTTTATTTGAAAAAACTCCCTACTTTTTCTCTTTTTCGTGAATTAAACCTACTTTTGCCATCAGAAAACTAATAACTGAGACTAATGAAAGTAGGATTATTTATTCCCTGCTATATCAATGCTGTCTATCCGCAGGTAGGAGTTGCATCGTTTAAACTTCTGAAAAGCCTGGGGGTGGATGTCGACTATCCGTTGGACCAGACTTGTTGCGGACAGCCCATGGCGAATGCGGGGTTTGAAAATGAAGCCGTTGAACTGGCGCGGCGTTTTGACCAGTTGTTTGAGAAGTATGATTATATTGTAGGACCGTCTGCCAGCTGCGTGGTTTTCGTACGTGACAATTACGGAAGACTGCTGGCTGAGGAGAAACACCGTTGTGCCAGTGAGGGTAAGGTGTATGATATCTGCGAGTTTATTCATGACGTGGTGAAGCCGACATCTCTGCAGGCTTCGTTCCCTCATAAAGTAAGTATTCAGAACAGTTGTCATGGCGTGCGGCTGATGCACCTTTCTTCGCCCAGTGAACTGAATATTCCTTATTACAACAAGCTGCGTGACCTGCTGTCGCTGGTCAGGGACATTGAGATCGTAGAGCCTGAACGCCCTGACGAATGCTGTGGTTTCGGAGGAATGTTTGCCGTGGAAGAACATGCCGTTTCCGGTCAGATGGGCCGTGACAAGGTTCAGCGTCATCTTGCGACAGGAGCCGAATATATTGTCGGAGCAGACAGCTCTTGCCTGATGCATCAGAATGGTATTATTGCGCGTGAAAACTTCCCGATCAAGACGATTCATATTGTTGAAATTTTAGCTGCCGGACTATGAGTACGAAACATTCAAAAGCTGCTGAGACCTTTTTGAAAAACCGGAGTCTGGCAGCCTGGCACGATGAGACCCTGTGGATGGTACGTGCCAAACGAGACAAGATGAGTAAGGCTGTTCCCGAGTGGGAGCATCTGCGTGATATGGCCTGTGCCATTAAGATGTACAGCAACAGTCATCTGGACCAGCTTCTGGTCGAGTTTGAAAAGAATGCGAAGGCTAACGGTGCCCATGTCTATTGGGCCAAGGATGCCGAAGAATATTGTTCCATCGTGGCACGTATTCTGGAGGAGCATCAGGTGAAACACTTCATCAAGAGCAAATCCATGCTTGCTGAAGAATGCGGACTGAATGAATACCTTGAGCAGAAAGGCGTGGAAGTGGTGGAAAGTGATCTGGGAGAACGTATTCTTCAGCTGATGCATAAGAAACCGAGCCATATCGTGCTGCCGGCCATTCATGTGAAGAAGGAAGAGATCGGTGAGCTGTTCGTGAAGGAAATGGGTACGGAACCGGGCAACAACGATCAGACTTACCTGACTCATGCTGCGCGCAAAAACCTGCGCCGGAAGTTCATCGAGGCCGAAGCTGCCATGACCGGAGCCAACTTTGCCGTGGCTTCCACCGGTGAGTGTGTGGTTTGTACGAACGAGGGAAATGCTGATATGGGAACCTCCCAGCCCAAACTTCAGATTACGGCTTTCGGTATGGAAAAGATTGTTCCTGACCGGGATGCGCTGGGTGTCTTTACCCGTCTGCTGGCCCGTTCGGGTACCGGGCAGCCTATTACGACTTATACTTCCCATTACCGCAAACCGCGTGCGGGAGGTGAACTGCATATTATTATTGTTGACAACGGCCGGAGCCGCATTCTTGGAGATCCGGATCATGTCAAGGCTTTGAACTGTCTGCGCTGCGGTGCCTGCATGAATACCTGTCCGGTGTATCGTCGGAGCGGCGGTTATGCATATACTTATTTTATTCCGGGACCGATCGGTATCAATCTGGGTATGCTGAAGGATCCTCAGCAATATTATGACAACGTGTCGGCCTGTTCACTTTGTCACTCCTGTCAGAACGTGTGTCCGGCAAAGGTTGATCTGGCTGATCAGATCTATTGCTGGCGGCAGAAGCTGCATACTTTGGGTGTGGCCAGTCCGTCGAAAAAACTGATGTCCGGCGGCATGCAGTTCCTGATGGAGCGTCCTTCTCTTTTCAACATGGCGCTGCATCATGCATCGGTGGCCAATGCATTGCCTCACTGGCTGGTTTATAACAGCCTGAACGATTGGGGTAAGGAGCATGAGATGCCTGTCTTTGCGAAGGAAAGTTTTAATGAAATGTGGAAGAAAAACAAAGTGAAGTGATTTTATGAGTAGTCGAGAAGATATATTGGAAAGTATTCGCAGTCATACACGAATGCGTTACGAGAAACCGGATTATGCTCCTTTAGAGCAGGAAGCCCTGACTTATGCCGATAAAGTGGCCCAGTTTTGTTCGGTCATGCAGCTGGTCGGCGGAAAAGCGGTGGTGCTGGGTGAAGGAGAAGATATCAATGAAGTGATCACCCGACTGTATCCGGATGCCGGAAGGATAGCCACCTGTGTGGATGAAGTCAAGGGTCAGGCTATTACTTGTGCCACGTTCCGTCCTGACGATGTCAGCAATCCGGGTGAACTGGACGGTACAGACCTGGCAATTGTTCAGGGACGGGTAGGAGTCTGTGAGAACGGAGCTGTGTGGGTGCAGCAGGACGTGGAACAGCGTGCCGTGTATTTCATTTCCGAAGCACTGGTGCTGCTGGTCGACAAAAGCCGGCTCGTGAACAATATGCACGAAGCTTATAAGTGTATTGATACCGGTTCCTACGGATATGGAGTATTTATTTCCGGACCTTCCAAGACAGCAGATATCGAACAGGCTCTGGTTATGGGAGCACACGGGGCACGTGATGTGACCGTGATCCTGATCTGAGCATTCCTGAAAATAAAAGACGCACCGAAAGAGTCTAAAAGTTCCTTTCGGTGCGTCTTTGCATTTCCGGCGGTCATTGTTTGGCCGTCCGGCCATCAGGCTTAATGCCTTGCAAGCCCGTTCTGAGTAATCCGGTGTTCTATCGGTTGTACTTTCTGTGTAATTTCGCGGGAATTGTCTGTTTCCATGAACTGGATTCCTGCCCACCACAAAATGTTAAGCACGATAGTTCCAAGAATTAAGGTAGCAGCTGTGATTCTGGCTTCTATCTGTTTTCCGGATATCCTGTGCGGGATCATCTTGATCGATTCAAGTCTTTCCATTTCCACTAGTTCAGTTTTCTCCATGTTAAAAATCCAAATTCTTTCCTTTTCATCCTATAAATGACAGTATTCGCCCAATACTGCATGCAAAGACTGATTTTTTTTTCATTAATTGACGTAAACAGTCTTGAAATATTTGTCGAACAGGGCTTTTGCCTCTTCCAGTTGTTCGGGAGTATTGCATTTTACGTCTTTCAGCTGATATTCCAGGTTCATGGCCTCATACTTGTGGACGCCTAAGGTGTGATAGGGAAGAATTTCCACACGCTCTATCATCTGATAGTTTTTGAAATGTTCTCCCATGGCCTCGATATCCTCACGGAAATAGCTGTAGCCTTGTACCAGCACGTAGCGTAACCAGAACGGTTTTTGGTTTTCTTCCAGCCAGGCGGCAGTCTTCAGTGTCTGTTCGTTGCTTCTGGCTGTCAGCTTCCTGTGGCGGTCGTTGTTGAATTCCTTTACGTCCAGCAGGACGAGATCGGCCAGTGTGAGCAGAGTTTTGACATCTTCATTCCAGATGCTTCCGTTGGTGTCGACACAGATATGTATGCCTGCTTCTTTCAGACTGCGGAACAGGGGAATCAGCTCGCGTGCCTGGAAGGTAGGTTCTCCACCGCTGAAAGTGATTCCTCCTTTCTTTCCGAAGAAAGGTTTCTGGCTGACAGCCATTTTCAGAATTTCTTCAGGAGAAGTTTCCTTGCTTTCTCCTTTGGCATCGATCGTGTCCGGATTGGCACAGTAGAGACAGCGGAAGTTGCATCCCTGCAGGAATACTACCAGACGGATTCCCGGGCCGTCGTAAGTGCCTAATGATTCATACGAATGTACTCTGATCATGGAATTAGTTATTAGTTGTACGAATAAGTAAAGTCTGTCTTGTTTTTGTCAGAGGGGCATAGACACAAAGTCACAACGGGGATATTTCCGCTGTGTCTTCGTATCTTAAGCTATGGAAAGTCGCACTGTCTGCCTGCCAAAAGGCAGACAGGTACGGTAATTACATGCGTTCGTGGAAGCTGCGCGAGATTACCTCCAGCTGATGCTCGCGGCTCAGCTTGATGAAGTTCACGGCATATCCTGATACGCGGATGGTGAGCTGCGGGTATTTTTCCGGATGCTCCATCGCGTCTTCCAGCATTTCGCGGTTCAGCACGTTCACGTTCAGATGGTGAGCGCCCTTCACGAAATAGCCGTCCATCATGGTCACCAGGTTCTCGATGCGGTTTTCCATGTCAACGCCCAATGATTTCGGGACGATTGAGAACGTATTGCTGATGCCGTCCTGCGAGTCACGGTAACGAAGTTTCGCTACAGAGCTCAAGGAAGCGATGGCACCGTTCTTGTCACGTCCGTGCATCGGGTTAGCTCCCGGAGCGAAGGCTACGCCTTTGGCACGTCCGTCAGGAGTAGCACCTGTCTTCTTTCCGTACATAACGTTTGACGTAATGGTCAGGATAGACAAGGTCGGTTTGGCGTGCTTGTAAACCGGAAGTTTCTTCAGCTCTTCGTCGAAGTAGTAGATCAGATCGACAGCCAGATGGTCTACACGGTCGTCATCGTTACCGAAGCAAGGGAATTCTCCTTCGATGTCGAAGCCTTCTGTCAGGCCGATGTCGTTGCGGCGGGCAGTTACCTTCGCATATTTGATAGCAGACAGAGAGTCAACGGCAATAGACATACCGGCTACACCATAAGCCAGATTGATCACCGGATCAGTATCAACGAAGGCCATCTGTGCCTTTTCGTAATAATACTTGTCGTGCATGTAGTGGATAATATTCATAGCCTCGTTGTAAACGCGGGCCATTTCCTTCAGTACTTTCTTATAGTTGGCGATCACTTCTTCAAAGTTCAGTACGTCGCTACTCAATACCGGGATGTCTTTTACCATCAGCGTACCGGTGTTTTCGCAACGTCCGCCGTTGATGGCTAGCAGCAGAGCCTTGGCCAGGTTGCAGCGTGCGCCAAAGAACTGGATATGGCGGCCGATGTCCTGATAAGATACACAGCATGCAATACCGTAGTCGTCGGAGTTACGCACTTCACGCATCAGGTCATCGTTCTCATACTGGATAGAAGAGGTGTCGATAGATACCTGTGCACAGAATCTCTTGAAGCCTTCCGGCAGTTCCGGACTCCACAGAACAGTAAGGTTCGGTTCGGGTGAAGGACCGAGGTTGTACAATGTCTGGAGGAAGCGGAAAGAAGTCTTCGTAACCTTGGTGCGTCCGTCGTTGAAGCGTCCGCCGATAGACTCAGTCACCCAAGTCGGGTCACCGGCAAAGATATCGGTATAAGCCTGCATACGCAGGTGGCGTACCATACGGAGTTTGATGACAAACTGGTCGATCAGTTCCTGTGCGTGTGCTTCATCGAGCAGACCGTGTGCCATATCATATTCGATATAGATATCGAGAAAAGAAGACACATTACCCAATGACATGGCAGCACCGTCCTGTTCCTTAACGGCAGCCAGATAAGCCATATAAACCCACTGCACTGCTTCCTGGGCATTCTGTGCCGGACGGCTCAGGTCGAGTCCGTACTGTTCGCCCATGATCTTGATTTCCTTCAGGGCCTTGATCTGTTCTGCTACTTCCTCACGCAGGCGGATGCGTTCGTCGGTCATCGGACCGGTCAGGTGACGCAGGTCATCCTGCTTTGCCTCGATCAGGCGGTCAAGACCATATAAAGCCAGACGGCGGTAGTCACCGATGATACGTCCGCGGGCATAGTTGTCGGGAAGTCCGGTCAGGAATCCCAGTGAACGGAATGAGCGTATTTCTTCGGTATAGGCATCGAATACACCGTCGTTATGAGTTTTACGGTAATGCGTGAAAATATCTTTGACTTTCGGATCTACTTCCATTCCGTTTTCACGGCATGCTTTTTCCACCACTTTAATACCTCCGAAAGGTTTGATGGCACGGCGTAATACTTCATCGGTTTGCAGACCTACAATGACTTCATTTTCCTTGTCAATGTATCCGGGTGCGAACGAGGTAATGGTTGAAACGGTTGACGGGTCGAGCGAGCGAACACCGTTGTTGGCGCGTTCTTCTGCCAGTGCTTCCAGACATTTGTTCCATACAGCCTTGGTGCGTTCTGTAGGGCCAGCCAGGAATGAGGCATCGCCTTCGTACGGGGTGATGTTCGTTTTTACGAAATCGGTCACGTTGATCTCATGGTTCCAACGTCCTTCTTTGAAATTTATTGCCATAGAAATATTAATTATAGAGTAAATAAGGCTTAGTTATCTAAACTGTTGCAAAGGTACTAAATTATTACATACTTCGCAATACCTATAATTAAGTATATTGTTAATTTGCAATAATTACAAAAATGCAGCAGGAGAAAAAGAGAACTTTAAAAAGGAGGTGCGGGAGAGAAGAAATAAAGGCCTCGGGCTTTTTAAAAAACGTTTCGGCGTTTAAGTGAAAAGACTTCGACGAATCAGGTAAAACGTCGAAGTCTTTTTGGACAGTCCTTTCAGGCCTGTTTTTGTTGTTTTTCTTTCTCCGGACTGATGGAACGGATGAATCGTGCGGGTACGCCGGCAACGATGGCATTGGCCGGTACGTCCTTGGTAACCACGGATCCGGCCGCAATGATGGAATTGTCGCCGATGGTGACTCCCGGCAGGATGGTTGAATTGGAACCGATCCATACGTTACGTCCTACAACGATGGGGGCGGGAAGCATGGATTGCCGTTCTTCGGGGGCAAAACCATGGTTCAGCGTGGCAAATACAACATTGTGTCCTACCAGACAATTGTCGCCCAATGTGATACCGCCCTGGTCCTGAAAGTGACAGCAGGCGTTGATAAATACGTTTTTTCCTACGGTGATGTTTTTTCCGAAATCTGTGTAGAACGGAGGAAACACCCGGAAAGAGGGATCAACCGGTTTTCCGAACAGGCGGGTAAACAAGTCTCTGACCTCGGGCATGGAATGATATGCACCGTTGAGTTCAAATGTGATGCGGTGTGCTTCGTCGCTGGCCCGGTTCATGAATTCATAGATCTCCGGTGTGTTCAGAGGCTTACGCTCTTTTACATGCTGAAGAAAAGCTTCCAGTTCCATAGACTTGCAGATTTTTTATTTGATGTTTTTCCCCATTTCATACGCTTTCTGAAGAGCTGCATTTCCTTTGATTTCACCTGCATGCCAGACTCCTCCGCAAAAGACCGTTCCACGGACTACCGGATTCTCCAGACAGTCGAGGAATCCGCTGAAGCTGGTTACAATGCGGTCCATAATTTTTTCATCGTCTTCTGCAGCCGTGGCAATGAAATAGAATTCCTTGTTTTTCATTTCCGTGTAAGGACCACAGCACCGGTCGATAAGCGTTTTCATCTGGGCACTCATGGAATAGAAATAAACCGGAGTTCCCATGACGATGACTTCTGCTTCCAGCATTTTCCGGATGACTTCTGCTGCATCATCATTTTGCGGGCAGGGTTTCTTCTGGCTGCTGCATACATCGCATCCTATGCAGGGATGAATTGCTTTGTCGCGCAGGAAAATTTTTTCTACCTGATGACCGGCATCAATGGCGCCCTGCATAAATTCGTCACAAAGTGAGTCGGAGTTGCCTTTACGGCGGGGGCTGGATGAGAGAATCAATACTTTTTTTGTCATATTCAGTGTGTATCAAGATTATTGTTTAATGTACTTACAAAGTTAGTGACTTTTTGCGGTTGGACGCGTAGACAGATTACGGATTCTATGACCACAATTACTGCTTTCTCTAAAAGCAGTCACTCCGGATGATACGGGAAATATCATCCGGAGTGAAAGGAAAAGTCTGCTGTATCCCGCCGGTCAGGAACGGAAATGGTTCAGTGCTTTTTCCACAATGTGGTGCATGTCATAATATTTATACTCGGCAAGGCGCCCTCCGAAGATGACATTTTTTTCTTCGTCGGCCAGTGCCTTGTATTTCTGGTAAAGCGCATTGTTCCGCTCGTCGTTGACGGGGTAATAAGGTTCGCTGCCTTCCTGCCATTCTGAACTGTATTCACGCGAAATGACAGTCCTGGGGCAATCATCCACTTCAGCACCGAACATTTCGAAATGCTTGTGTTCGATCACCCGGGTGTAAGGCACTTCACGTTCTGTATAGTTGACTACGGCATTTCCCTGATAATTGCTGCAATCCTTGACTTCTGTTTCAAAATGAACGGTCCGGTATTCCAGTTTTCCGAAGCGGTACTGATAGAATTCGTCGATGGCACCGGTGAAAACAATTTGTTCTGCCTGTGCGGTCAATTCATCCCGATGTGCAAAGAAATCGCATTCCAGCCGGGTTTCAACACCGTCCAGCAGTCGCTCGATCAGTACATTGTATCCGCCGACAGGAATACCCTGGTATTTATCATTGAAATAGTTGTTGTCGAACACCAGGCGGACAGGCAGACGTTTGATGATGAATGCCGGAAGTTCCGTACATTTTCGTCCCCATTGTTTTTCGGTATATCCCTTGATCAGTGTCTCGTAGATATCTTTTCCGATGAGAAGCTGGGCCTGTTCTTCCAGATTGCGCGGCTCGGAGATACCTTGTGCTTTCATGCGGGCAATGGCTTCAGCCTTCTGTTCGTTCAGCTTGGCAACTGCTTCTGCCGGGGTTGTTACTTCCCACATCTGGTAGAATGTATTCATGTTGAACGGAAGGTTATAAAGTTTTCCCTTATAATTGGCCACGGGAGAGTTGGTGTATCGGTTGAACTCCACAATGGAATTGACGAAATCCCATACTTCCTTGTTGGAGGTATGGAAGATGTGTGCTCCGTACTTATGTACATTGATGCCTTCAATCTTTTCGCAATAGATGTTTCCTCCTAAATGCGGACGGCGGTCAATGACCAGACATTTCTTTCCCTGTTGTCTGGCTTTGTAGGCAAAGACTGCTCCGAACAATCCTGCGCCTACGATCAGATAATCGTAATGTTTCATATCGGTTTGTTGTGATCCTATACGTTTAGAGTTTTCAATGAAGTAAAACTAACACTTATTTTTCAGAGAAACAAATATCCATTCTTTTTTAATTGACTATCTTTGCATACCTTATTTAAATATAAGTATCAGTATGAACAGGAAAATTCTTAAACCCATTAAAATTTCAGCGATTGCGGTGGGGGCGCTGATCGCTGTGTTTCTGGCGGTAGTTACCATTGCCGTCAACTTCGTATTTACCCCTTCCAGGCTGACTCCTGTAGTTTTGCGGGTAGCCAATCAGTCCATGAATGCCAGGCTGGATATGGAAAGTGTGGAACTGACTTTCTTCTCTACTTTCCCGCGTTTCGGCCTGAAACTTACGGACGGATCACTGGTTTCGAAAGCTATTCGGGATACGTTGTGGGAGCGTACGGACTCTCTGGTATCGTTCAAGAAGTGTGTGGTTGTCATTAACCCGATAGACTATCTGAAAGATAAGAAGATCAGTTTGTATTATCTGGGCCTGGAAGATGCATCGGTATATGCTTTTAAAAATAAGGAAGGTGTTGCCAACTGGGACATAGTGGCCGCAGATACGACAGCCGTAGAAGATACGGCCGGGCAGGAACGTCCGGATATCAGTGAGATTAATATCAACCGGGTTGCGTTCAAGCGGGCAAATGTGGTGTTTGATGATCGGGACACCCGGCTGTATGCACGTGTAACGGATGCTGACCTGAACCTGAAAGCTTCGCTTCGGAAAGGACATTCTGATCTGGCTCTGGACTTTAAGAACCGGAATATAATATTCTGGCAGGATGGCCGGTTGCTCTTGCGCCGTATGGCAACGGAACTGAAAACCAACCTTGATCTGAGCAGGCAGACCCGTACGCTGACTTTGAAGGATACGCGGCTTTCTGTTAACGGAGTGGCGCTGGATGTGGACGGAACGATTCGCCGGGATACGGTCAATCATGCGGCAGCAGTAGATTTGACCTATGGATTGCATGCTCCGTCGTTGGAGACTGTTCTTCGGATGATTCCGAGAAGTATTATGAAAGACACCAAGGTTGCTGCAAAAGGTGAGGTGAAGGTTGCCGGCACATTGAAGGGTTTGTACGGAAAACAGCAGATGCCGGAAATAACCTTGAAAGTACAGGTAAACGATGCTTCGGCCAAATATGAAGGACTGCCATATGGTATCGACCTGCTTTCGGCAGATTTTGCTGGCTTTATTGACCTGATGAAAAAGAAACCATCCTATGCAGATCTCAAGATTTTCCGTTTTCAGGGAGCGCATACCGATATTCTGGCTGATGCAAAAATAGAGGATTTGCTGGGAGATCCTGATATTACTTTCAATACGAAGTCTTCGATTGACCTGACTTCCCTGTCGCAGGCATTTCCTTTACAGCCGGGAGTAACGTTAGGCGGAAAGGTGGATGCGGATCTGAATCTGCGGTGCCGGTTGTCTGCCCTTCAGAAGCAGGATCTGGGCCGTCTGAAACTGAAAGGAAAGCTGGATATGAAGCAGATGGTGCTGAAAGATACGACGCATAACTTCTCGTTTACCGGAGATGCATCCCTGGCTTTCATCGGTAATGAGGTGCTGGGGGCGAAGATGGAGATCAATAAGATTGCTCTGACTTCCAACCAGATTAACTCGAAAATCGATAAACTGACTGCACGTATCAAGTCGACCAATCCGCAGGATACAACCCGCATTGTCGATATGGAGTGCAAACTGGAGCTGGAACAGCTGAAAGGAGAGATGACAGACTCTTTGGGAGTTTTCTGCCGCAAGACGAATGCTACCATACGCATTCAGCCGGGTAAAGTGAATCCGGCCATGCCGAAAGTGGCATTGAGCATGAAGGCTGATACACTTTTCTGCCGGATGGGAGCCATGCGGATGGGGATGGATAAAGGAGGATTTGCCATTACGGCTGAAAAAGTCCGTGATTCGGTGTGGGATCCCAAAGGTATTATCGGTTTCAACCGCCTGCGTGTGAAGACCCCTGAATTTGCATTGCCGATCATTTTCCGAAAGACTCAGGTCACAGTGGGCAACCGTTCGATCAGGCTGAAGAATGCAACCATGCGAATTGGCCGTTCCAACCTGACAGCTTCGGGAGCCGTCTATAACCTCTATGAGGCCATGAAGAAGCATACCTTATTGCGGGCTAATCTGTCGATTAACTCACGAAATCTGGATTGCAACCAGCTGATCAACTCACTGAATTTCCCGGAAGACTCACTGGCTGTAGAGACGGATACGACAGATACGGCGCGTTCCGAAACGAGGTATATGCGGCATAACGAGTTCTGTTTCATCGCTTTGCCTTGTTTTGCATAGCTCTTGGTAAGAAATAAGTAACTACCTTTAGAAACGAAAATTTTAGAGTTATGGAAACAAAGAGAAGTACGTTTGCGACCTCGTTCTACATCAAGAGATCCGCAGTGAGAACCCGGGACGGTAAAGCCCCTATCATGGTGAAAATCTCCGTTGACGGAGATGACAAGGCGGTGGGAACCAAGCTGTTCGTCACTCCCGACCTCTGGGAGAACGGCAAGGCGAAAGGCAAGTCCGCCGAGGCAAACGAGATAAACGGGCAACTGAAGGAGGTCTCCGCCCGGCTCACCAACCACTACCACCGCATCCTCCGGGAAGAGGATTTCGTTACCGCCGAGAAGCTGCGCAACGCCTTCCTCGGTGTCGGCGTGATGGAGAACTGCATCCTCAAAGACTTCGGGAACATGAACCGGGAGTTCGGGGCGATGGTCGAGAAAGGGCAGCGAGCCAAGTCCACCTACAACAAGTATCTGGCTGTTTACAACCATTTCAAGACCTTCCTTTGGGAGAAGAAGAAGCGCACCGACATGGCTTACAAGGAGCTGACCAAGGAAATCATCACCGATTTCGACAAGTACCTGCGGGTGGAGAAAGGGCTGAGTGCCAACACCCTCTGGATATACACCATGCCCCTGCTCAGCCTGACCGACAAGGCATGGCGACGTGGAATCGTCCGCACCGACCCCTTCGGCGAGTACAGCCTTGAGATGCAGGAGACCGACCGGGGCTACCTCACGGAAGAGGAGCTGCGCACCTTGGCTAACGCCGTGTTCGTCAAGAAACAGACCAGCCTCGTGCGGGACATGTTCCTCTTCGGGTGTTTCACCGGGCTTAGCTACATTGATATAAAGACGCTCACCCATGACAAGATACAGCGCATGGACTTCGACGGCGAGGAATGGATCATCACCCGGCGCACCAAGACCCGTGTGTCGAGCAACGTCCCCCTCATGGAGATTGCCAAGGAGCTGATAGAGAGGTACAGGGGGCTTGCCGGGGGCGACCTTGTCTTCCCATGCCCAGTAACAGCGTGTGCAACACCCACCTCAAACAGATAGCCAAAGCCTGCGGCATCCACAAGGAGATCGGCTTCCACCTGAGCCGCCACACCTTCGCCACGACCGTCTATCTCTGCAACGGCGGCACCATCGAGGCGCTCTCCAAGATACTCGGGCACAAGCACATTTCCACCACCCAGATCTACGCCGAAGTGACCAACAGGATGGTAAGCTCCGATTTCCGGGCAATCTCCGGCAACCTCGCCGCCATGCAGCGGAGCGTGCTGGAGAAGAAGGACAGGAAACAGGACGGGAAGCGGGTGCGCCGCTCCCTCCGGGAAACGGCTTGACGCCTTTCCCCGGTGCAGAATGCGGCAAAGGCAGGAACTTCCGATGCGGTGTCCCTGCCTTTGCTGCATTTCCCGATGCACACCCCCGTGCGTTTATGTTGGACTTTTCCCCCGTTTGCGCTTTGGGCGCATGTCCACGTAGTTCTCCTCCAGCATACGCAGCAGGTCCGACTGGCGGTAGAGCGTCTTACCCGGCAGCGATATGTACGGGATCAGCCGTTGCGTGCGGTAGTCCTGCAACGTTCTCGGCGTGATGTGTAGCAGCCTGCACACATCCTCGCCCGTAAGATAGACCTCGCCGTTCATCGCCGGGCGGAAGTGCGCCGTTACCGTGTCAAGGTACCTCATGCCTTCCTCCAGTGCCTCGAAGTACGCCCGTACCTCTTCCGTGTCCCTTGTGATCACTTCCATCTCACTCGTCCTCCGTCATTTCCCGGCTCATGGCTTCCACGAACGCCTCCACGTCCTCCGTCCGGTAGTAAATCTTGTGGTTGATCTGGCTGTACGGCAGCAGCCCCCGGTCACGGTAGGTCTGCAATGTCCGCTTGCTGATGCCTAGTTTCTCGCACACGTCCGCCCCGTCCATCCAGTTCATCTTTTCGGGCGGGCGGTAGCGGGCGCAAAGTTCCCTCACGTGCTGCGAGAAGCTGCCGAACCGTTCCTTCATCTCCTCGAAGGTCTTTCTCTCGATGCTTACTATTTCCATTGTCCCGATATGTTTTTATGGTTATACTTCCCTGCAAATATACCGGTCTGTATATGTCCGTGTATCAAAACCGTACCGCTTGTCCTCGTTTTGCTTCACGTTTGTAGCCTTGTCACGTTCCGGGCGGTGAAAAGCAGGGAGAAGCTCTACATATCCGCACGCCCTTCCGCATATTTTCCGCCCTTTCCGCTTGCCGTGTGCCGGACATTTCGCATATTTGTAACCGACCAAACATCATCACTATGGACGAGGCTGTCTTTATCGCACAATACACCTTCCTTGCCACTCCTGCGGTCATCGAGGAGGAGAGCCGCATCTTGGGCAAGATTGCACGCCGCCTGCGTTGCGAGTACGTCATCCGTTTCGAGGACGACGGCAAGTTCTATTTCCTTTTGGAGACCCGTTCCGGCTACGAGGAGCATTTCGCCCGGTGCGGCTGGTACATCGTCAGCCAGACCGACTTCAACAGCCGCCTGACCATCGGCATGGGCTTGTACGAGAGCGGGAACTTGGCGGGCTTCATGTACAGGCTCGATTCCGGCAGCGAGGACGAGGCACGTTTCTGGAACAATATCCTTGTCTTCACTTTCTTCAATGACTTCCGCAAGGCGTTCTTTCCGCTCGACAACCGCTTTCAGGGTTTCTTCCGCTTGGACGGCAGCTTGTGTTTATACCTTTATGACTATTGCCCCGTCCGGCGGAACGACAAGATCACCTTCGAGGGGAAGAAGGTGTCGAACGCCGTCTGGCGTTTCAAGAGCGGCGAGCAGACCGACCTTTTCGTCAAGCTCTTCTCCATCGCCGCCAGCCGCATCCGGGCGATTCAGGAGAACAGGCACCGTGCCGTGCTGGTTCCCGTCCCGGCATCCACACGGGAGAAGCACCGCACCCGGTACGAGGCGTTCTGCCGCAAGCTCTCGGCGGACATGGGAGTAGCCGACGGGTACGGGGCGATAACCGTCGCTTATGACCGGGCGCAATTCAAGGGCACGCGCGGGAACGGAGACCGCACCGCCAATCTGGAGTTCCACCCCGAACGGTTCAGGGGGAAGTGCGTCTTGCTTGTGGACGACGTCGCTTACCACCGGAGCTACTTTCATAGCGCTGCGGCGCAAGCTGATAGCGCATGGGGCAAAGTTCGTCATCGGCATATTCCTTGCCAAGACCATCGCTTTTCGAGGACGAGCGGAATGATCTATCCATAAATGACTATACAATTCCAACAACATCGAAGTAGTGTCAGTACAAAATGTACCAGCAGTATTTTTCCGCTATACTTGAAACGATAGCAGGCAGATGCGACAAAGCCGATGGCACTCCAACCAATCGCCACCCAGCCCGTAAGGATATAGTTTTCGGAAGATTCATAGCTCCAACTTAATCCTTCACAACCTATCGGGTAAAATTCCGGATGCTTTGAGAATTGTATAGAATCAGCGACAGCCACCCACAGCAACAGCAGACAGCATAACCCCCATAATATCCTTAATGCCAATCTTAATTTCATCTTGTTTTGTTCATCATTTCAAGTTATCGTGAATGGTCTAACTCGATGTACCAGCCTTCCTTGACGGGCTTGTACAGCGTGGTGTCGTTGTATGTCCTTCGGTAGATTTCGTTCAGGTCGCCGTGTTCGGTGATACGGATGTTCCGGCGGCTTCTCAATCCGGGATCGTAAACGAAACTCTTGGATGTTCCCGCATCCACGATGCCGTGGGAGTAATACACCATCGTAAGGCGCAGCCCCGCCGAATCCGTTTCCTCCCGTTTCCTGCGGTCGAAATGGATCAGGTCGCAGCCGGTTACGCCCAGCAGGGAATCAAGTTGCGTCTGGGCGGACGGCGACAGTCCGTGCAGGTACAATGAATCCTCCCCGTGCAACTCGAAAGGCTCGTAAGGCGTGCCGTGGATTTCCTCGAATATTCGCAGGCTGACCGAATCGGCGGTGTCTGGTCTGGATGGCGGATAGTGGTAACTGCCCTCCGTGCCCTCGGAGATAAGCCCGTACACCTTACGGAACGCCCTCTCGTGCGTGGCGAAGTGCCGTATCATTTCCTCGTCGCTCGGTGGCATGGGTGGCTCTCCGCAACTTGCGGCAAACAGGCTTGCTAAAAGCAAAATTGTGATGGGTATTTTCATTTTTGCTCCCAATGTTTTTCAAATTACTGATATATATCTGACAGCAATGCCTTTGAGTTCTTCCACACTGACTTTTCGGCATGCTTCTAAATTCAATCTCTCTAAATTATACAAACTTGCGATTGTTGGTTTTAGGTTTGTGAGAGCCGTACACCTTTGTAGAAAAAGAGTTTTTAGATTGACACACTTTTCCAAACCTTCGATCGAAGTAAATGAACCTCCGATAATACGCAAATACTGTAAACTAATGGTCTTTTCTAAAAATGAAAGGTTGTCTGTCCTAACTTTGCTTAGCTGAAGCCAATTTAATTGATGCAGCATTTCCCAACCACTGATTTTTGCATCATAACTGATATTGACTTTCTCTAATACTGGAAAAAGAGATAAATCCAAGTCAAAATTATTATCTACTCCCCAACGGAAATCTTTCAGTTTTGAAAGATGATATAATCCAGTAATGTTCGACCTTTTAGAAAGAGAAACGATCCAATGAAATGTTTGTATAAAATCCCGCCTATTTAGAAAATCAAAGTTTACAACTCTTTTTATATCATTCTTTTCAGAGCGGACTAAAACATCTTTGATATTATGTCTTTGGGCATAATCAAGACCTTCTTCTAAAGAATCAAAATCTATCGTTATGCCTTTAAAATAAGAAAACTCACTATAATCTACTTTGTATTTTTCCATAAATGCAATTCTTTTCAAAAATAGGTAGTGATTTGCTTTTTCGCTGTAATCTTCGCTTCAAGCCTTGATATGCAGCTATTTTTTCCGTTCAATTACAAATATATATCATAAGGACGAAACTTCGGAATATTCGGTCGTCTTTTTTTCTAGGTATGCTCAAAAGCAGTTTTTGCGGGTGGTTGTTTGGGCGTTCCCCTTCGGGTCGGGCTTTCCGCTGCAAGTCCTCGCTATGCTGTGGGCTTTCCCCTGCAATCCCTAACGTGGGTGAAAGGGTTTTCACTGTCTTGCGCTTAAACCTTGGCGCACGGCGACATGGGTGGATCTCCGGATACAGCCGCTAAAAACAGTGTTATGATAGATTTCTTCATTTTCCTATTTTAATCTTCAATACTTTGTCTTTCTTTTGACAACCTTGGCTTCAACAATGATAGCTCCATTGATTCCAGCCATGCCGTATCGATAGTATGCCTGTTTGCCATCCAGTTTTTTATCCGTACATTTTGCAAGTTATCCTTGATTATTTTATACAACCTCCCAAGTTCGGTGGAGTCCCGTACAAACGCACCGTCATAAATCCACAACAAATCCATTCCATGTAATACATTTTTTACTGCTTGTTCTCTGAAATACGGGCGATTGTTCTCCGATATGCGTATCTCATTGTCTGAAATATGCTTCAGGCATTTTCCATCCAGCGAAGCAGATATTGCCAAGTCCATGTCTATGCCTTCGTTGTAAACATCCATCTTGTGCAATCACATACGAAAGCGTGTAATGCGGGAACAGCCCTATTCCCTTGACTTCCACTCGCAGCGTGTCTTTATGCAGAAACAGGCGGTGCGCCGGTTCTCCTTCCAGTCTGTAAGAAATGAAACTGCTGTCTGATATTTCATCACTCCGGCTGCTCACTTGCGCATGAGCGCAAAGCACACTGCAAAACAGCAGTAGAAACAGAAGCCTCATATTCGGTTGGTTGATAAAATTACCTTTCGAATGTACGCAATAATAATTCATATATTCAATCCGTTAACATAAAAAATCCCGATCACATAATACATTATCATGTTCTTCCAGTTTTATAGCTACTTTAATAAGTAAAGAAATTGCCCTCACTATTTCGCCATTGAGTTTTACTTTCTCTTAAAATCGTATCTGAAATAAATCATGTTAAAATTTTTATCTTGTTCCCATGAATATCCGAACAGAAAGAGCAACGTGTTATCTGCCCCGGTTCCGTTCAATTACAAATATATATCATAAGGACGAAACTTCGGAATATTCGGTCTTCCTTTTTTCTATGGTATGCTCAAAAGGCGTTTTTGCAGTAATTGTTGTTGGACTTTCCCCTGCAATCCCTAACGTGGGTGAAAGGGTTTTCACTTGTTTGTCTTGCGTTGACACCTTGGCGCACGGCGACATGGGTGGATCTCCGGATACAACCGCTAAAAACAATGTTATGACAGATTTCTTCATTCTATTTATTGGGTATGTTGCTGATTATTCAAAATTCCATATCCTCCGTCCATTCCAAAGAGTCCACCGGGCAAAGTCCGGCGTTATTCACTTCATACCATCCGGTCAGCAGTACCCTTTATGCTGTCCGGCGTATATCCCTTGACCCACGTACATTCTACAAATTTTCGCCTGCCGTCTTGGATTTCATCAAAGGTGGCATGGTTCAGCAATCCTGCACGAAACTCTCCGTCCATATCTCCCTCTGTTGCCCGTACCTGCATGACATAGACCGGTTGCCCGTAGCGGGATGTGCGACCGTCCTGATCGATCAGATATTGCAAGGCTTCGCTGGGTACTTCCTGACGGGCTCCTACCGTGATATGCAGCGCAAGGTAATCCCTCCACCTTTGTGTAACTTCCGTCCGTGTGTTCTCCACCGGCTCCGCCTTGCGCTCGTCTATCCGCATCAGTGTGCTTGGCAACAGGTACATTTCGGCAATAATCAGAAAAACGAGGGAGAACAGGAAGAAGTAACATCTGAAGGGGCTGAATCTGCGTCCTTCATAGTGCTGCACGACCGCTTCCCTTCGTGAAAACGGGTATATCCAGCCGCGCGAAACACAGTGATGGACTACGACGATTCCAACTATCATGGCGACTGTAAACCACCCAAATGCCGTGGAGCCGAAAAGGAAATGAGCGGTTGTACAGAATATCGGTTCATAGATAAATATCATGATGCAAAGCATCAGCATGGACTCCCCGTCGGGGCGTCTTGGCTCGCCCTTGTAATGCCACTGTGCCATTTCTCCCAACCAGAACAGATAGTCGAAGAAATAATAGCGCCGTTGTCGTTCTTGCTCCTTATAGTCCCGTTTCTTCATTCTAAATATATTGCATGGGTAATGTTTGATAGTGCTCCGCTTATTCAGTCAGTTTGCTATTAAACCGCCTACTATTTACTTTTATTTATTATAAAATCAAGGCACTATTTCGTAAACGGTTCGGTCGCTATTCTTGAAAATGGTCTGCTCAATCTGGCTTCCGACCTTTACGATACTGTCTATGTCAGCATGAACTTTTAGGCTGATAACAGGTGCATATTTCAGATGTTCGTAATCGACCGGAGTATTGTTATAGGTCGTTTCGACAACAGGATAACTATGTTCCTTTGCGAATTGTTTCAAGGTATCTATGTAGGGAAGCTGCTCTTTACCCATAGCTTCAAAATCTATGTAAAACTTTCCGTTCTCCAGCACAAAATAGATGCAGTCCACACCATTGGAACAAATACCTATAAAATCATAATCAGTATTTCCTGCCTTCACGTTTCTCAATACATCCGGCAGTTTGTCTATCGTAATCCGGGCAGCAACCGGGATATTAGAGTTTATACCGTCGTTTTGCGTTACCCGTTTATTCCCATGCCCGCAACTCAATAAACTTAAGATAGAAGTAAATATTCCCATAATTTTTAAGAATCTCATAGTTTTTATGCTTATTATTAAATATAATGTCTGGCAGCGTTCCGCTTTAAGCGGTTTGTACTGTTTGTAATTGGAGTTATTCCATTTTATACATTTTTTTCTCCCAATTTTTTATTTCTTGAAGAACAGGCTTGGGATTATGTAATATTTGATTAAGAAACTCTGTAAAGGTTGGTTCCAACACTTTAACTTCTTGGGTCTCACAATCAAAGAGAAAAACTCCCCCTTCTTTATTCTCATCATCAGTCAATTTAAGAACAATCACGCCATGATCAGAATACCGTCCTATTGCAAAATACCCTTCATCAAGAATTTCCTCCTGCATTTCTTGGTTTTCCTCAATCAGGATTTTATCCCATGAATGTATTGGCTTCGGATAGAGGAAAACATCTATATCCCAAAATATTTCATAGAAATGTTTATATTTCAAATAGCTTTTATAGGAAAGAGGAAGAATGACATTCAGCTCACCTTCCAACTTATCAATATCTTCGTCTGAAATCTGGCTATCTATCGCTTTCCATATATGATCTTTTTCAGTTATGATATCCACCATATAATTGGTACGTCCCGGTTGAGTCACATATATTTTTGGCGATTTTCCTTCAAGCAGGTTATTGTCCAGAAAATCCTGCATCTCCGGTTCTATGGTTGGTTCATAAGAAGCAACATACATTAGGTATTCTTTATGCTCCTGAACAAGTTCCAGACATTTGTCTATGTAACTCCTTATTGTCGCCTCATTTTTGATGCTTGAAACTTTCCCTGTTTTTAATGTCGGTGTTCTACGAGTATTTTTCCGGCATTCTTCCTGCTCTGTTTTGTTTTCCGGATTCACCAATTTCATAGCGAATTTTTCCTTGATAAGGATATTTTTTAACTTTTCACTGATGAACCATTCGTATGTATCTTTCGTATCTCTTGCTATATAGAAGTCTTTCAAACAGCGGTTTGCTATAATGGGTGGAATAGAAAATAGGCTGCTATCATCATTTTGGGCTTGTAGCTCTGTTTGTTGGTGATCTATTACATCCATATAATTAAGAATTTTAGCAGCATAAAAGTCTTTCTTCTGATTTTCGCAGCATATCTCTATGGGATAAAAAATAACTTCGTCTTTTAAAATATGGCTTAGTCTATCTACAAATCTTTGGCTGAAAATGGGAAAACAACAGAAGGTACGTAAAAAATCACATTTGTCTAAATCTTTTTTTGTCAGACCTTCTTGAGCAATACCTTTCAATTTGGTGTATTTCAAAAATCGCCCATCACCATTATTATGATTGAAGTAATTATATATTCTATCATAATTACCTTGAATTATGATTATAGTGTTCGATTTTCTCAGAACCGATTCTATTTTGTATATTCTTTCCATAATGATTTACTCCAATAACATGTAATTCTCTACGTTTTCCGCTATTATCTTCGCTCAATCACAAATATATATCATAAGGACAAAACTTCGGAGTGTTCGGTCTTCTTTTTTCAAGGTATGCTCAAAAGCAGTTTTTGCGGGCGGTTGTTTGGGCGTTCCCCTTCGGGTCGGGCTTTCCCCTGCAATCCCTAACGTGGGTGAAAGGGCTTTCACTGTCTTGCACTTGCACCTTGGCGCACGGGCTGTCCCGTCCCGGCGTCCGTTTCCGACCATTTCGGCAGGCTGCATGGCCGAAGCCGGACATCGGGGCGGAAGGACAAACGGAACACGTCCGTCCGTGCCGTCACACGGAATGAAGTTCATCATCGGCATATCCCTTGTCAGACCATCGCTTTCGAGGATGAACGGGAATAGCTATTTCACTTTTGCGGTAATTGCATCTATCAGGTCTGTAATTTTCTCAATGGAATACTTTTCTATCAATCTTCTGGTTGCCGCTTCTGTCTTTAATTTCTCATTGATTAATTTTAGTTGGGGCAGATCCGATTGGCAGCATTCGTTCAAGTATTCTATTTCAGTGCCATAGGAGGTATATTTATAACGGGACTGCAAAAAATGCAGAAAGGTGTTGCGTGATTCGTTAGACAATCCCAAAATACTTTTTGAAACCTTGTCCGCATCAGCCTCTTGGAATATTGAAGTATCCCTATAAAGACGCTGTTTGACCGGGATTGCATCATTCAATGCCAGATTCAGGCGTTCGCAAGTTTCATCCGTCAGATTTTCCAGCATGGCAGACACTTTATTAGGACATTTCTCAAATCTTTGCTCGAATAGTTTTTGAAAATACGCAACCAGTACATTCAAAATTCGATCTGAACCAATATTAGAATGATTTCTTCTTGCACCCGCATGTACCTTTGAGCTACAATTCAACAAACCCTCCATGTCGTTGATACCTTCCATCAGCCTGTCTATGGAGTGCTTGCCTTGGGCAATGATGTCTTCCTCGGATACGTGAACAAGGTTGTCGCTATATAAAACCGATAGTATAGATATAATGACAAACAATTCTTTTAGATCAACGCTTTTATCCGCAAAGTAATACCGTACCGTTTCCTCGTAATGTTTCTCGTATACTTCGTTATCCAGTCTCCAATAATCATACAGATAGTCCCAACTATTCAAACTTACGTCTTCGGCAGCAAAGTATTGCTGCAAATAGGTTGTGTCAAAATACCCGCTTTCCAGATAGCAGACAATTTCATTGACGATAAAATCACTGAAAATATCCAACCGCTTGCCTATCTCTATAAAACGGTATTTGGAGAGGATTTTTTCACGCTCCTCATTTTTCTCTTTATCCGGGAACATATTGTACAGGCTGTTGAACAGGCTCGCAATTTCGGTATTTCCACCCTTATACTCGCAGTAAACGGCGACAAAATTTGCCAATAGTGATGTTATGATAAGTTTGTATTTGGGAGATTCATGATAATGTTCCGGCAAAGCCATGATTATCCTGTGGTAATCGTTCAGACATTGCCGAAGGACTCTTAAATTATCGAATTTAGAGGCTTGGAATATCTTGATGATAAGCTCTTTGTTTTCAGACAATAGGTTTCTGTTGTTGGCGGATATTTCGCCAATGAAAAAATCAAGTGTCTCCTCTATATTCACTTTGATCTCAAAAGTGCGCCCGATGGTCTTTTCCTTGAAATCCTTGAATTTCAACTTGCACTTATCGTCCTCTTTTTTTCGGAAATCTTGTTCTCATCGCCAATGATGATGACCTTGCATTTACAATGTTCCGAAAAGTAATTGATGTATCCCAACAAGGTTTCCAGTTTGACATCACACCTTTCAAGGTCGTCAAAAATCAGAATCTTGTTTCCTTTTATCTCGGAATTTTCTTCTTTCAACAGTAAAATGGAGTCCAAGTCACAGGTTACACTTCCTTCATCCTTGCCATCACCGTCAATGTCGTATTTCAAAGCGATTTTCGAGGCAACTTTTAATACATTCTTAGCTAATTTCATTCCCTTGCTGTACAGCCACGGGGATATTTCCTTGTTGATTTGTTCTGTGATTTGCTGGGTAGTGGTCAAACCGTATAAAGACACATAAATAGGCTGCCATTTTAACTTGTCCGCATCTCTGTTGCTTTTCAGTTGCTCCATCCATTGGCGGATGAAAAACGTTTTGCCGCATCCCCAAGCACCTCGCAACATGATGGCATATTGCGGATCGGGTATTTCCGCATATTCATTTAAAAAGGTGAGTATGTTTCTATTCATAACCATGTTCATTAGAGGTTTCAAAGTTACGGAAAAGAGTCGTAATGTTCGGCAACCTTCCGCTTATTCAGTCGGTTTGCTGTTTGTTATCAACCTCATTTATTGTCAATTAATCTATAATCAATAAATTCTTCTAATTTATATTTCACTATTTCTTTATTTATGTTTTCTTGTAATGTATCTTTATTCATTAAATTTCTCATTTTTCTTTCCCAACCTTTTACTCCTAAAAAGCGAATGAGCCATGTACTATTATCCCATCTTGATATTATGCTTAGAGCATTTTCAAGTTCTTTTTCGGCTTTATCTACTTTTCCATAGTAAAATAGAAGAAGAATGATAATTTCAAACTCATAGGACGAATAATATTTATAGCTTTCTTGCTTCTTTATAAATTCTATAAGTTCGTATAATGAAAGAGATGCTTTTTGAAGCGGAGAAATAGATTTTTTAATTCTTAGTGAAGCATCTCTAAAATCTTTTTCATGAGAACAAATGCGAACATAATCTCTTGCTCCTTTATCTGTTAATGAGGTGAAAACACTTCCCATTGACATGACAGGAGCAGCTTCAATCATTAAACCATGAATGAAAAAGGTTGGTTCATAATCTTCCTTAGATGAAGTAGTCCTTAGATCAAACCCACATAAAACTGGTCCGTTTCTCCGAATCAGTAACATTGGTTTGTATTGCTTGAAATCTGGAAATTCACTCAACCAATCTTTAGATATTACATTTTGGGACTTTCTATCTAATGTTTTCATTATTTTATGGGTTGATAATGTCCGACAGCGTTCCGCTTTAAGCGGTAGTGCTGTGTGTTAGTGATTCATTTATGTTCTCAATTTCCATATCAAGAAAGGTTACATACCATTCTATAAATGATATTCTTTGCCCATCTTTCAATTTCGGTACAAGTCCACTATAATCAGTATGTCTTAAAACCAATAGCAGTTCCATGCGGGTGGTTGTTTGGGCGTTCCCCTTCGGGTCGGGCTTTCCGCTGCAAGTCCTCGCTATGCTGTGGGCTTTCCCCTGCAATCCCTAACGTAATTTTTCATTCAAGGAAATATCCATTTGTCCTAATTTGAAATCAATAGTGAAAGGGCTTTCACTGTCTTGCGCTTAAACCTTGGGCACGGGCTGTTCCGTCCCGGCGTCCGTTTCCGACCATTCCGGCAGGCTGCATGGCCGAAGCCGGACATCGGGGCGGAAGGACAAACGGAACACATCCGTCCGTGCCGTCACACGGGGCTTCGGCTGTTTGCCGAAACTTCCCGTGCCCCCTCCCGCCCGAAAGAGTTCCCCGGTGTTTGTCCGGCAGCCGGAACTTGACCGTGCTCCCATTGTACTTCTCCCTCCCGTATCTCCTTGCCTTGGGAAGCGGACGTTCCCGGCTCTCCGGAAGGCTTCTTTTTCCTGCACCCGGCAAGTAACTTACCATTGGCTGAAATGACTGACAGGGCATTTTTTTCCTAAGCTGATTGGAAAAACATTGACGAAGGTAGGCGGAGGTGAAAGCAAATCCGCAAAAAATGCCAAATCTCCACCCGGCGGGTAGTATTTACCATTTTTTCAGATGGTTGCAATTCACCTTTTCCGCTTTCAATGATGGTCAATGTTCTTCCCAATCAGCCAAGGGAAAAAAATGGTTGGGGCGACAAGCGATGAAAACAGAGTAATAACGATTAAAATTTGTGAGTTATGGCAACAACGAACAGCACCATCGAAAAGATTGCACCGATGTTCACTGATTTGTTAATCAAGAAAATCGAGTGCTTGAAAACGGATTGGCAAAAACCTTGGATAGCGAGCCTTGAACAAGGTTTGCCCCGCAACATCAGAGGAACGCTCTACAACGGCGGCAATGTCTTGATGTTATTGTTCTACACCGAGTTTATGAAATTCACTTTGCCCGTGTTCCTCACGTTCAACCAAGCGAAAGAGGAAGACTTGAGCGTCAGCAAGGGCGCACGCTCGTTTCCCGTCTATTATTGGTTTAAGTTCGTGGTACACAAGGAAACGAAAAAGACAATCAAGTACGAGGAATACCGCAAGCTGCCCGCAACCGAGCAGGAAAATTACAAGGTCATCCCGCAGATGAAGTATTACAATGTCTTCAACATCGACCAGACCGATTTTGCCGAAAAGCAGCCCGAACGCTACGAGCGTATGAAAAAGGGAGAGCAACCCGAAGACTATTCGGACGGGATGATTTACGAGGCGTTGGACGAGCTTGTCTATCTGCAAAATTGGTATTGCCCCATCAAGGTGCAGTATTCGGACAGTGCCTACTATTCGCCCTCTTCCGACCATATCATTTGCCCGCAGCGTGAGCAGTTCCCGCAGGGAGCGGAATATTACGGCACACTCCTGCACGAGATGGCGCACAGCACGGGAAGCCCCCAACGGCTGAACCGCACGTTCGGCAGCTTCTTCGGGGATGCGCTCTACGCCCGTGAGGAACTTGTCGCCGAACTCACTGCCGCCCTTTGCGGTGCGTTCTTCGGCTACGCAGCCGCACCGCAGGAGAACAACGCCGCCTATCTGAAACACTGGCTCACCAAGCTAAAGGAAGAACCCGCCTTTTTGGTGGAGATATTGGGGGACGTGAACAAGGCGGCGAAGATGATTGCCGACAAGGTAACCGAACCGATGAACGAACCCGCAGCAGCCTAAGCGGAACGACAAAGAACAAGAGTATCAACCAACGGGCGGAGCAGTCCGCCCCACTAAAACACATAAAATCATGAACGTAATCTATTTGACAGAAGAAGAATTTCAGAACAGCAAGGCACGCATGGCAGAAACGGACAAGATAGATGGTTATCTGAAACTGATACAGCCCCTTTACGAAGCGGTGAGGAAATTCCAACCCGATGCGCTCCTTTTGTATTGCGTCAGCCCGTCAGTCGAAAATCCTTGCTTTTACCGGCTTCATGTAGGGCTTATTCGTGAGGGTATTACGTTTGTCCTGCACCAAAGTTACAAGGACAAGAAATGTTATTTCGAGGTCGAGACCTCCATGTTTTCCGAAGCCAAAGGCAGCATCCTGCACCGACTGAAAGAGGAAAACCCCGAACCCAACCGGATAGGAGTTTTCACCAAACGGAAAATAGAGGACTGGATAACGTGGGGATTGAAGATTTACAAGGCATTGGAAGCCGAGAACGAAGTTATCCAACGGATGAAAGCCGAGTATTTCGCCAAACTCGGCAGCGAGCCAATCGAATGGAAGGACACCGAAAGGCATACCGAGGGCAAAATCAAGCGGAACGGGCTTGTTTTCTCCTTCCATATATGCGGACGCAGCATTTACGAGAAAATCGAGTTGTCCCTGCCTTACAACAAAAGCAACTACGACACGTTCGCACGGTTGGCGGACAACCGATTTACACTGGAATAGTATGAACCACGGGCGGAGCAATCCGCCCGACAAAACCCAAGAACATGAAAACGGCATTTGTTTACAAACGGATATACCGCCTAATCCTTTGGGCTTCGGTGGTTTATTTCCTCACCACCGCCGCAGGGCAGCTTTTCGCCTTGTTGCTTGTCATGGCTCTGTTTTACTTCGTGGCACGGCTTGTTTTCGCCCTTGCGTGGCGGCTGTTTGTCGGCTTCGTGTTTGTACTGATAATCATTCTTTTAATCATCTGAAATTTATCGGTAGCCCGCTACTTTCTTTCGTGAGCCGGAGCGGGGAAAGAAAGTAGCAAAGAAACCGATTTCCCGAACGGAACGGTTTGTCAAAAATCAAAAAGAACAATTATAACAATCAACTTAAAAATAACGGATTATGAAGACAAAAGCAAATCAATCAGCAGCAGAGAAAAACATCACAATGGTAGCATTGGCAGACATTCAGCCGAGCGGTTTCAACCCACGCAAGCGTTTCGATGAAGCAGCCCTTTACGAACTTGCCGAGAGCATCAAACGGCAGGGCGTGTTGCAGCCCATCACCGTGCGCCCCGTTGACGGAACAGACCGTTACGGGATTGTTTTCGGGGAGCGCAGATACCGTGCATCCGTCATTGCGGGCAGGGACGAAATTCCCGCAATCGTAACCGAGTTGTCGGACGAGGAAGCCGAGGAAATGGCGATTACTGAGAACTTGCAGCGCAAGGACGTAACACCCGTGGAGGAAGCCGCAGCCTATCAACGGCTTATCGAGAGCGGACGCCACACCGTGCAGACCTTGGCGCAACTCTTCGGAAAGAACGAGAACTACATCCGCACACGGCTGAAATTCACCGCCCTTATCCCCGAAATCGCCGCCCTCTTGGATGCGGATGAGCTCACCATCAGCGTGGCGGCTGAAATCTGCCGATACGGGGAGGACATTCAGCGTGAGGTGTACGAGAAGCATTTGCAGGAAGAGGGAACGTATAACAGTTGGCGGGGACTGAAAGCCGCCGATGTCGCAAGGCGCATCGAACAGAACTTCACCACCGACCTGCAATACTACCGTTCGACAAGACCGAGTGCGCCACGTGCGCACACAACACCAACAACCTGCTGCTGTTCTGTGACGGTGGCTGCGGACATTGCGCCAACCGCACGTGCCTTGCCGAGATGAACGCATCCTACCTCATGGAGCGGGCTGTGCAAATCATGCAGACCCAGCCGGGCGTGTCGCTCTGCCGTGACCGCTACTGCACCAACGAAACGGTGGCAGAACGGCTAATCGCTTCGGGCTACGAGGTGGAGACCCTTGACAGGTACACCGCTTTTCCAAACTGCCCGAAAGAACCCAAAGCCGAAAATTTCAACGACCCCGAACGCTACGGGGAAGCCCGCACCCGCTACGAGCAGCAATGGGCGGACTACATGGAGCAGGAGGAGGAAATCACCCGCAGGAGCGAAGCGGGGGAAATCACCGTCTATGCCAAAATCGGGCAGAAGGAGATTGACTTCTGCTATGTGGAGAACGTGACCGAAGCGCAGACAGCGGACGGAACGCCCGCACCCGCACCGCTCTCACCCGTGGAGAAATTGGAGAAGCAGGACGAGCGCAACAAGGAAATCGCACTCGAACGCACGGTGGAGGACACCAAGAAACAAATCCTCGAAGCCGACATCACGGGCGGCAAGTTCAGTGCGGACGAAGATACCATGTTGTACTTCTTCCTTCTGTCCTCGCTCCGTAAGGAACACTTCGCAGCCGTGGGGATTGCGGAAGACAAGCCGTATATCACGGACGAGGACAAGATGGGGATTATCGGCAACCTCACCGTGAGGATGAAGACCATCATCCGCAGGGACTTCCTTGTAGCCAATTTCAAGGGAGCATACGGCAACAACACCGTGGCGACCCTCTTGCTTGACTTCGCACGCAGGCACATGCCGGAGGAACTCGCCAACATCGAAAGGGAGTACAACGGGGTGTACGAGAAGCGTCACCAGCGCATCGAGGAAAAGAAAGCCGTCCTCTTGGTACAGGAACGGGCAAGGGAGCGCAAGGTAACGCAACCCGAGGAACAACCGCAACCCGAAGAGATTGCAGCCTAAGGACAAAGGGCAGGGCGGAGAAATCCGCCCGCTACTTTCTTTCGTGAGCCGTAGCGAAAAAGAAAGATAGCAAAGAAACCGATTTTTCAACTTTCAAATTTTCAAACTTATGCGAACCGTACAAAGAACCTATACGCTATTCGACATTGAGGAACTGGAGGAGACAGCCCGTCAAAAAGCCTATACCGACTGGCTTGCCAAGGGAAACGATTACCTGTATGCTTCCGAGAACTGCAACACGCTCGAAGCCTTCTGCAACCTTTTCCGTATCGTCTGCACAAACTACCGTTACGATAGCTGTACATACTACTACCGTTTCTATACAGAGCAGGAGGAGGACATGGAGGGACTTTCGGGCATCCGCTTGCGGACGTTCATCTGTAATAATTTCCATTACGGGCTGTATTATTTATCCCAAGACCTATTGGACGAAAGACTTGAAGAAGAAGCGGAACAGCCGCATTTCCCTCATTTCCTCATGCCCTCTGACGGGCTTTGTCATGGACGACATCATGTTGCAGCCCCTCATGGAATTTCTGCAACATCCCGACAATCGGAATTTCAAGGAACTCATGCGTGATTGTTTGGAAGCCTTTTTCCGTTCGTGCCGTGACGATTGCGAGTATTGCGAGAGCGAGGAATATTTCAAGGACGAGAGCCACCGCAGAAATTGGGAGTATCTGAAAGACGGTACACTATTCAATGAAACGGCATAACCTGATTTTGACCGCAACGGGGGAAATCAAGCCATAACATTCCCCCTCTATGTTTCATCGCCGCAGGTCCGGGACGGGTAGCGATCCGCCCGGACTTCTATTTTTACCCGCCCGTGGCAACCCCGACCACCCCGACATTCCGGACGCACTTCTTTTTCTTTCGGTGAGCCGGATGCGGACAAAGACAAAGAAGCAAAAAGAAACCCCTTGACCCACCGGATTTTTTAGCCAAGCTCCACACTCATTTTTTAGCAAATCTACGGGGAAAAACGGACAAGTAGCAAGGCTGAACCTGACGGTTTTGCGCACAATCTCCACACCTTCGGGTCGTATTCCACGCAAAAGCCTTGCATGAAGTCCGCTCTTTCCCCCCGTGCCCCAAAGCAAAAAAATAAATGTTTCACTTTTAATTTTTTGCATTATGAATACACTGTCTTTTCCTCAAATCACCGTAAGTTACAAGGACGCTGACGCATCCAAGAGAGTTAAAATCCACTCTTCCAAGGAGTCTTACGACATCCTCAAGACCTTCTACGAGGACTGTATGCAGCACCACGAGGAGTGCTGGGCGATGTACCTGAACCGGGCAGGCAAGCTGCTGGGCGTTTCGTGCATCTCACGCAGCGGGATAGACTGTACGGTGGTGGACATACGCATCGTCCTCCAGACGGCTCTCGTTTCCCATGCCTCGGGAATCATTCTCTCGCACAACCACCCGTCCGGCTCGACGGTGGCAAGCACACAGGACAACAACCTGACCAGCCAGTTGAAGAAAGGCTGCGAGGCAATCGGCATCCGCCTCTTGGACCACATCATACTGACCGAGGACACCTACCTCAGCTACACCGACGAGGGGATGCTTTAGGCACCCCCTTTTTTGTTCGCCAGCCTTTTTGCACTTCTTTTCTTTCATGAGCGGGGTGGGAAAAGAACAAGAAGCAAAAGAAACCGATGGAGAAAAGGGATTGCCGGTTGATAGAAATTTCTCTTTACTATAAATCAATGATATTCCAACTTATTTTCGTATCTTTGCAAAGTGCTGTATCGCATCGTAACAAGTAATAATCAAGTATTACCAAATGAAGACTCTTGAGCAAGTAAAGAAAATAGAATCTGTGGTATTGTACGTACTGCGTAAGTTTCCTGAAGGGGTTGATTATATCAAGCTCTTCAAGATAATTTATTTTGCCCAAAAAGAATATCTGGTCAACTATGGCAAGGTGTTATGTCCTGATACCTTTAAGGCACGCACCTTCGGTCCGGTTCCGGCATTGTCTGACAAGGTTATAAAACTTGTCGAGTTGGAGGAGGAAGATATAGACTCTTATCCCGATTTGAGGAATTTCTACAATTCTATCCGTGTACAGGATCAGATGGTTTACGCTCTGGCAGAACCGGATATGGATTATCTGTCCCGTAAGGAATGTGAATATCTGGATAAATGGTACAACTATTGCAAGGACAAGGATTCAAAAAAAGAATTGTCTCCGGAATCGCACGATGAAGCGTACACCAAGGCTTACACGAGATACAAGGATGATCCCCAGTTGGGAACTCTTACAAATATTGAAATAGCCAAAGCCGGAGGTGCCACAGAAAAGATGGTCGCCTACATCCGTGAAAAAGAACTGATGACGAATGAACTTTCTTGATGGATGGATACAAAAGAATCGACATTGGCACAACTAAAAGAGAAGCTAAGGCAGGAATCGCTTGTAAAAGGCATCGAAGACCTCCAAGTCGGTGATATTGTCTATTACGACATGGATCGTGCGGATGGCATCGTACCGTTGCCGGGATATGATACAAGGTTGAAATACGTTATTGTTGCCGGAGCAAAATCCAACTCAAAAGAAGTCTGTGCGGTACTCATAAACACAGACAATGACTATTCTTCCGCCCCGGATTGGCAAGCCGAGCAATACTGTATCAGACAAGCCGACTATCCTGAAATCCTTGAATATGATAGCTGGATTGACTGTACCGACCCCAAAGAACTGAAGGTGTCGAAAATCAAAGCTAAGGAAGCCGAGAAAAAAGGACGGCTTAATCCGCAGGATTTAGCCAATGTGATGAAACACCTTAAAGAGAACGGATTTATTGACAATCACACAAGAAAGGTCTATGGCATTGACAAATACGTGATAGAACAGTAAAATATCCGAAACAAGCCATGCCCCGTTACCGACTTATTCGTAAATCTGTAACGGGGTATTGCTTTCAGCTCCATTTCGTCCGGTTCATGCTACATCTTCAATCCCCGTTTCCGCTCCTGCCGGATCTCGGAGAAGGAGAACTTCCCCGTCTCCTTGTCGAAGTTCACCGCCTTGTCCTTCTGCACGCCGTCCGGCGTCTCCATCCGTTTCACCTCCAGCGGCTTCCCGTTGTAGAAGTCCGTCATTTGCCGGTAGCTGAACTTTTCCCCCGTCAGGCTTTCCATCAGGCTGTTCAGCGTATATACGCTGTCTTGGTTATGCACGCTCTCCGGCACGAACTCCGGATGGTTCCTCACCCAGTCCGGGTACTTCGTCTTGCTATCAGGCAGACCTCCGGCGAGCGTTCCGCCCACGGGATCATCATCAGCGACTCCCGGCTGTGGGCGGCGCACCTGACATACACTTCGGGCGTGAGCAGGCTTTTCGGCACTCCGCCACGCCCGACGGCGGACATCCCCGACGTTTCAGCCGCCACCCGCACCCGTTCCTGCGTTTGCAGGTGTACGGGCAGGACGCTGATGCACCTGCCGTCCAGCGGCAGCAGGAAGTCCGCCATCTCGCCGTTCATCACCTCCGGGCGGATGCTTGCCGCCACCCCGTAGAGTTCCTCCGGGCAGACCTTGCGGCACTCCTTCAGCACCTCCATGCACACCTCCGGGGACGGGATATGTTGAATCAGCCGGAAGCGGTCGTTCCCGAATCCCGCTTCCGTTTCCAGTGCCTTCCGGCACAGTTCCGGAGTCTTCACCTCTTCGGCACGTTCTTCAACTGCCAGCCGTCCTCTTCAACGGCGGCACGGCACACCTCCGCCGTGCGATCGTGCCTGCATATCATCTCCAGAAGCACCTGATACATTCTTTCTTCTTGTTCCATATGTCTGTTTTTCTTGTTATAAACTTGCTTAAATATCCACTGACAACACACGCATCCACTTGCCGCTCTCCTTATCCGTGGTCCAACATCTTGCCCGTACACGGCAGCAGTTTCCTTCCTCTATCCGTTCCAGCAGGCTTTCCCCTTTATCACATTCCGTTTCCGCCAGCAGTTTTTTATCCGCCTCCGAGAGCAATGGCTCTATGTTCACGTATTCACGCACCTCCGGGCATTGCGGCAGCGTGTCCGGCACGTCGATATGCACAAAGTATTTCCGGAAATAAAACCGGATCTTTCCGCTTTTCCGTTCTTCGCTCCGGGCACGATAAGATGTGGGCATCTCCGCTTTCATCCGTTTTTCGGCATCGTACACACGGTATCTTTGCAAGGTCAGCGTGCAGCACAGTGCCCGTCCTTACGCAGGTAAAAGCCCCGTTCCGTCACCCGGAACAGCTCGTGCTCCATGACCCGGCGCATACTCCGGCTGTCGTCCTTCAGGTCTTCCCAGACCTCACTGGCGGGAACCGTCTCCAGCATGGCAAGTACCTTTTCTGACAGCAGGCTTTCCGGGTATATATTGTCCCCGCTTGTGGTAGAACAATATCCGAGTGCCATTTCGAGGCATACAGGGCTTCGGAAAACTCCGGTATGTCGAGGTATAGAACCAGTTCATTCCGTTCCATCCCCGCCCTCCTTGTCGTTGTCCGCATTGAAGTCGTATTCCAGCTCGACCGCCTGACCGTCCGAGTCCTCCACCCAGACGGTGAAGCTGCTCTGCTCGTCCGACAGCGGGGTGAAATAGAGCCGGAACGTCTCTTTCTCCAGCGGGTAGCGGTCATTGGGCAGCAATGCCGTGCCGTCATCCAGTTTGAGCGTGCCTTCCCCGTCGAAGAGGAACCAGCGGATCGTGTACCGGGTGTCCTCCCAGCGTCCTTCCCGTTTCAGCTCGCACCGTATCTCCGCCGTCTCGTTCACTTTCAGCTCCTTCGGGACGGGCATCGTCTCCACCGTAAACGGGTATTTCGTCTGAATATCCAGCTTGTCATTACAGGCTGCGACCAGCACGAGGGCGGCCACGATGTAGCAGCCCGTGAATATTTTATAAATCATTGTCCTCATATATACATTATTATATTATATAGCAGTTATCGAATCATGAAGCGGATTCCCACGCCGACCTGCGTGTGGAACCGTCCGCAGTCACCGCCGAACAGCACCCGTTGGCGACCGTTTACCAGCAAGACAATCTTGTCCGTCACGTAGGCGGACAGCTCCAGCGTCAGCGCACCCCCGTAGATGAAATTGTCTTCATCCGTCAGTCGTGAGCCGTCCGGCAGCAGGCTCTCGCCCCAGTTCACCGTCTCGTACCCGGCAAGGGCGGACAGCCCCAGTGCGGCGAAGAACGTCTTCTTCCTGTCGGAAAGGAAGTTCAGGTAATAGCCGCCCTCACCTGTGAACTGGCTCACCGGATAGAGACTGCCCCGGTAGTCGTACCGCTTCTCCAAGTATTCCGCACCGATTACCCAATGGTGGGCGTTCTTCGTGTAGGTACTCACCGCTATCCCGGCGTGGTAGCCGAAGCCGTCGCCGTTTTTCCAGCGCATGTTGTCCGACAGCCCGCCCGTGAGCTGTATGCCCCTCATTCCGGGCAGGCACCGTTGGGCGTGTGCCCGGTTAAAGTCAGGCACACCCCGAAAAGCAGGATAATGAACAGTAACCTTTTCATCGCTTACTTGATTTTCAGTTCGTTAATCTGTTTTGCCGCCACGAGGTCGGCGTTCTCCACCCGGATGGTCTGGTGTCTGCCGCCGTCCTTCTCGAACAGCTCGATGACCAACAGCTTGTCGTCCGGTATGGTGAACTGCGGGACAGCATACACCGTGCGCACGTCGCTTTTCCCCTCCGTCACCAGCACCTCGTTGTAGCTGCGCACCGGGTCGATCACCCGTTCCTGAATGGCGGTGCGCTTCGGCACTTTCTTGTCCACGATCTTGAACCGGATAAAGTCCGTCCGGAAAGCCACGTTCGACCTGTTCCTCGTTTCCGTGTGGAAATAGAACAGCCCGTTGTGCGAGTGGACGGATTTCAGGAGGAACTGCACCCCGAAGCGCTTGCAGCCCAAGTGCCGGATCTCCCGCCTGTCCTCCTTGTAGATGCTCTGCATGATCAGCTTCACCAAGAGCGGGCTTTCGTTACCCAGTTCCCTGAAATAGATGTTCATGCGGGTGTGGGAGAAGTCCGTCGTGTCCCCGTTCTCCAAAAAATCCTTCATCTCGATGTTCAGCATCTCCGGCTCATGCGCATACCGGGCATTGAACGAATAGAAGCTCCCGTCCTCGCAGATAACGGAAAAGTTCGTTTCCCCCGGAAAACCCTCGGTGGTCGCCTTCACCCGGATCACGTTCTCCGCACCGTCCGCTTTCCCGGCGATAATCCAATTGCTCCCCAAGTCCACGTACCGTACCGCCGAGGGGAAGATGATATGCACTGTCTTGGCGAACGTCACCTGCACCCCGTGGGGCGTAACCATCTGCCGGTAGGGTAGCTTCCGTGTAATCCCCTGATACAGGTCGTTACCCGCAGCCCGCTGTATCGTATCATTCACTTGTGCGTTCGCACCCGTCACCATGCCCATAAGCAGGGCGACCCATCCAAAAATCTTTTTCATTTGTCCTTTCTTTTTAATTATTGTTCTAATTATTATCGCTAATTATCATATCCTCCAGCCACTTCCTCCCATACAAAAATCTACTATCCGCATGAAATCCGACCTCATTTTCGCAGCGTAAAGCGAAACGCAGCGATTTTCGGACAAGGACAAAAAGCTGTTTGAGCGTAGCGAGTTCTTTTTGTCCCCGAAAATTGCGAAGTGGAGTAGCGAGAAAATGCAGTCTTGACTTTTTCTTTTTGGTATCTTTTTCTTTTGCGTCAAGGCAAAGGAAAAAGTACGCTACTCCTTGGCGTAAAGCATCAGCTCATACCCCGCTTTCAGGTGCACCTTTACCGTGCGGAACTTCTTGGCAAGGTACTGGCTGCCGCCCTGCATCAGCCCACGGGTGATGTCCATCGCTACCTGCTGTCCGGCGCTCCGTGCGAACGAGATGCTCGTTCCCAACCCGCCGCCGATGTTCGCCATCGCCTCCTTTGCCGCTTCCTGTTCCAGCGATGAAGGGACAGACAAGCCTTTCTGCCCGTCACTGTCATACACCGCCAGCTCCACGGGCAGCAAGTTCCCCCGGTATTCGATGGACGACACCACGATATCCAGCCGTTCCCCCTGTACCTTTCCCGTACCCGCAACGAGCGTGTTCTGCGGAATCACAAGGTTTCCCGCTTGCAGCGGTTCGAGCAGCCGGAGCTTCACCGTCTGTCCGTCCATAATCGTCTGATCCCCGTGGATGCACGCCCGTATTGTGTTCTTCCCCATAGCGTACCCGCTGCCTACCGCCGTGTTGAAGCCGTAGTTCCTCGGCTGGCTGTACCGCTGCATGAACTCCGCATCGCTCAGGGGCTGTTGCAGCCCCGATACCGTCCGCTCCCGTGCCGCCTGCACCGCCACGGCGGGCTGTCCCAAACCGTTGCCGTCCTGCCCGGTGGCGGGCACCTGCACGGCTGCGCCGTCCCGCTCGTTCTGTCCCATGTACTTGGCGGCAAGCTCGTAGCTCTTCTCCATCAGCGCCACCTGATCGTCGATTCCGCCCGCCTGCCGTTCCCTTTCTTCCAGCTTGGCGGTCAGCTCCTCCACCTGCCTTTTCAGCTCCTCCTTTTCCCCGTCCACCTTCGGCTCCTCGTAGAACGAGCCGAGCTGACGGTTGATGTCCCGGTAGGCGGTAACGGAGGAACGGCTGCCGCCGCCCTTGTCCGAATAGTCCCTGAACGGTTCCCGTTCCGGCTCGCTGTCCGGCAGTTCCATTTCCACCCCGTCCGTATCGCTCTCTTCGGAGAAGGCGAAGTCCTCCAGCGAGCGCACCTTCTCCGCCTGCTGTTTCTCCGCCTGCGCCTGCTCGTAGGCTTTCCGCTTGTCGCCGATGATCCCGTCGTTCTCCGGCAGGGGGATGTCGGCGTTGAACGCCCCCACGGTGTCCCGGTTCACGCCCTGCTCCTCCGAAGGTGCGAATATCAGCCACATCGAGCCGAGGAACAGCAAACCCATCAGCGGATATACCATCAGCTTCTTCCGTTGCTGCAACTGTTTCGGCGTGAGCGGCTTGGCTGTCTTCTTGTCCTTTTTCCCGCCGCCCTTGTCCTCCTTCTTTCCGTTCCCCGTCTCCGGGGCTGCGGCATCCGCCACCGTCACGTGCTGCGTTGCCGTTGCTTTTTCTTGGTTCTGTTCTTCCATCATGTCAAAAATTTATGGTTGTCCTACATTCTGATTCTTCTCCCCGGAGGCTTCCGCTCTGCCTGTCTCCCCGGTTTGCCGCTTGCCGGGCGGTTCCTTCCGTTCCCGTTTGAGCGATGCCGTGGGGCTTGCCCGGTTGTCCGCCCGCAGGTGCGCAGCCTTCCGTTCCCGGCTTGCCGCCTTTTCGGGGAACAGCCTCGCTTCCAGACCTGCCAGTTCTTTCGCCGCACGCTCCCGGATGGCACGGTTGTGGCGTCCGATGGCGGCTTCCGGGTAGTCACGGGAGAAGTCCCCGTTGTCCTCGCTCAGGTGGTAGTCCCACCTCAGCCGGGCGATGCCGGCAAAGTCCCTCGTCAGCCCGTACTTCTCCACCGTCTCCTTCGGTACTTCCCGCTGACCGTCCCAGCCGTGGCGGGCGATCCCGTGGAGCAGCGCCCGTTCCGCCTTCACCGCTTCCAGATAGTCGCCGGGCAGTCTGCCGCCCGTCTTCCTCTCGTAAAGGGCGGCGGCTTGCCGCATCAGCTTTCCCCTCTCGTCCGCCTCCCGCAACTCGATCTGTTCCATGACGGTGTGGTTGTCGCCCCGCATCTCCTCGCTCCATTCCCGGCTCAGTTCTTCGAGCCTGCGGTAGCCTTCCGCCAGCCCGTGGCGGATGGCCACCGAGTCGTCCGGTTTCTCGCCTTTCAGGGCAAGCCTTTTCAGTGCGTCGAGGTCGCCCTCCCTCATGCAGCAGTTCAGCAGCCGGTGCGCCGCATCCCGTTCCGCCTGCGCTTCGGGGGATAACGGCTGCGGGGCGTTGCGCCTCGTGTACTCGTACTCCAGCACCTTGTATTGCGCCTCCAGACGCAGCATCGGGCTTTCCGCCGCCTCCCTCACGCTCCGGGGGATTGCCGCCCCCTCACGCATCCCGTAACGGGTCTCTTTCAGGGCGTCCATGACCGCCCGCCATTCGGGATAGCCCGTCTGGTACACGTACCGGAAGAACCTGTGTTCCAGCAGCAGCTCCGCCTGTTTCCTTGTTACCTCCGGGCAGTCCCGGTAGTCCCTGACGGACTGGAGGATTGCACCGGCATCCGCACGCCTCTTATTCAGCAGGCTCCCGAAATACGCCGCCACCTGCCTCATGTTCCGCTCCTCCTGCCGCTCCCGGCGGCGGAGCAGCCACTCACTCAACTTCTCCGCCAGTCCCATGCCATCCGCTTTCAAAAGGGTTGATAATACTGTCATTGGGTAATTGCAGGCGCCTGATATGCTCTATCCCCAGTTCCTTCCCGTCATTCCTGCCGATGCGGTAGATGGAGGAGACGGTCATATAGACCGACAGTGCGCCGAACGCCGCCAGCATCACGAGGATGATTGCCACACGCATGTCGGGCGAGATACGCCCGGCGAGGCGGCGGAGCTTCCCGTCCGCCCAGTCCTGCGCCTTTGTGATGAATTTCCTTATCATAGCCGTCAGCGTTTGAGGGTCTGCAAATCCTTGTTCTCCGTGATCTCGAACCCCTCGATGATGAAGCCCTGCGGGTTGTTGTCGCTCCTGACCGCATCCAGCAGGCGGCAGCGGGTCACAAGGCTGCGCTCCGTAACGGAGCTTTCCCGCAGGATGATCTGCCGGGCGAATGTCCGCACGCTGTACGGGTACTTGTCGAAGTCGCACCGCAGGCTGTCTATCTCTATCATCTGGTTGATGTTCCCCGAGATTATCCGGTTGTAATACCCCTTTTCCGAGAGGTCCTTGTAGTAGTTGAAGGCGCTCTTGTCCGCCAGCAGCAGCGAGCGTTTGATATTGCCCTCGATAGCCGACTTGTCGGGCGAGAGCGTGAAGAACAGCTCGTGGAAGCGGCGCACGTGCTCCCGTGCCTCCACCGGGCGGTTCTGCCGCACGTCCTGCGAGAGCGCCAGCATCAGGCTCTTGCCGTTGTCCAGCACGTAGATCTTATGCCGCTGCGCCTCGGCGAAGCTGTACGACTTCCACAGGGCGAAGCCCGTCACCACGGCGCACAGGCAGGCGAATACCAGCGTGAAGAGCCGTATCTGCCTGAAGCTCGTTTCGATATTTTTCAAACTTTTAAATTCCATGTTTCCGGTTTTTTTATTCGTTATGACTCATGTTCTTGGGGCATCGCCGCTACTTGATGATTTTTCCGGCGATGTTCCCCACGGCGGCACCCGCACCCGCTGCGGCGACGTTGCCGACCCTGTTTGCGGTCTGGTTCATCGCACGGTTGGCTTGGCTCACCCCGCCCGCCATGATGATCCAGTTGGCGACCGTCGGGATGGTGAAGTACCCGAATATCCCGATGATTAAAAAGAATGATGTACACCGTGTTCGAGCTGTCCGGGATGAAGGTCGGGTCGCTCATCGCCTCGATGTCACGGGTGAGCATCAGCACTTGGATGCGTGCCAGCACCGAGCTGAACAGGTCGCTCACGGGCAGCCACATGTAGATGGAGATGTACCTCGTTATCCACTGCGTGAGCGTGCTCTGGAACCCTTCATAGACCGAGAGGGCGAACGCTATCGGACCGAGGATGGAGAGGGCGATCAGGAAGAACGTCCGTATCGTGTCGATCACCAGCGCAGCCGACTGGAACAGCAGTTCGAGCAGTTCTTGGAACCACAGCCGGATGTTCCGCTTCATGTTGTATTCCGTCCGGTCGATGTACATCACCGCCATCGTCTTCAAGTCCTTGGGCGACCAGCCCAGCTCGTCGAGCTTCTTGTCGAAGTCCTCCTTGCTCGCCAGATACGCCTTCTCCGGGTCACGGCGGAACGCTTCCCTCTCCAGCGTCTCCTTCTGCTCCCGGTATCGGTTCATGTCGAAGGTCTGTGATTCGAGCATCCCGTGGCAGCCCTTCACCACGGGCGAGAGCACCGCGTTGATCGTGCCGATGACGAAGGTGGAAGAAGAGGATGCACAGCCCGATGGCGAACGGGCGGAGCAGCGGGTACACGTCGATGGGTTCGGCACGGGCGAGCGCCTGCCACACCTTGGCGGCTACGTAGAACAGCGCACCCAGCCCGGCAATTCCCTTGGCTACACCCGTCAGCTTCTCGCAGAGCGGCATCATGTCCTGATACAATACCTGCAATATCTCGTGCAGGTTCGTGAAGTCTATCGCTAACAACATAGTCCTATATTATATTTATGTACGTGAACATTAATTGTATATTGCCGGTCTCACCAGTAACGGTCTTCCGCATCCCCGTAGAGAGCCACCACCCGGTCGGCGTCCTTTTTCTTCTTCGCCCGCAGGTAGCTCACCGAGATGTTCTTGTCCGTGTAATACTGCACGAGGTTGCGGTACTCCAGCAGCCGCTTGTAGCTCTGGTCGATGATAGCCAGCCGTTCGGCGTCCGAGAGCGACATCCCCGTCACGTTCACCACGTTCTTCAGGTCTTGCAGGATGTCCGCACTCTCGCTCAGCAGCTTGGCGTACCCGAACGAGATGGTTTCCAGCTCGTCCGGCGTGTAGTTCGGGTCGCCCAGCATCTTCTGGTAGTTGCGCACGTAGATTTCCGAGATGTCCGCCACCAGCCCGATGGACTTCTTCACCTTCACGCCGCCTTTCACCACGTCGTGCACCGCCTTGAGCGCATCGTAATACTTCCGCCCCTGCTCGAATATCTTCGCCGTCTCCCTGAAGCCGTCCAGCGTGTGCTGTGCGGTGGCGGAGGTCTCCACCATCTCCTTAGCCGTGTTGATGATGCCCTGCGCCAGATTGCCGGGGTCGTGTACGACCCATTGGGCGTTGGCCGCACCTGCCGTCAGGCACGCCACGCCCAGAATGATTGTCTTTATCGTTCTCATGTCCTTACTGTTTTAGGGTTCCGTCACTCTTTCTCCTGTACTCTCCGCCCGGCGACAGCCGGATGCGGTCTTTCTCCCGGTCATAGTCCATCATCACGGCGAAGCCCGTCTCGATGAACAGCACCCCTTCCGTTTCCCGGACGAGGTAGGTCTCCGCTTCACTGCCGCCCGTGTGGTTCCTGTGCATGACCGTCACACGGTACTTGCCGTCCTCTTCCCAGAGGGTGAAGGGCGGCTTGCCGCCCGTGCTGACCCATTCGCCGCACATCTTTTCCAACCGTTCCGCATTTGTCTCCTTGCAGGAAATGACAAACGCCAGTGCCACTGTTACCGCCGACAGCAGCAGGATTAAATTCAATCGTTTCATCTTGATTCCATTTTTTTTGTTTTACAAAATTTTATTCTCTCCATTCCGTTTAGCCGTTTGTACATCCAGCCGTTTAGCCAGCCAACCGTTTAACTGTTTAACTGTTTGACCGTTTAGCCGTTTGGTCAATCATCCGACCCTTCAGCCGTTCGTCCGGTCAATCAACCACCCGTCCGGCAGCCTGTCCGCCGTTCTCTGTCAGCACATCGGCACATTATTTATACTTCGTCTCCGCCAGCCGCTTGATGGCAAGCTCCAAATCCCCGCCCAGCTCTTCCGCCAGTGCGAACACCTCCGTCTTCTCGCTCTCCTCGGTGGTATAGGTCAGGTACTCGGCTGCCGATACCTCCGTGGCATACACCGCCGACTGCACCCCGTTCAGACCGATCCACACCTCCTTGTACTTCCGTCCGGGATGGTTGGCGAGGTTGATGGAGAGTATCTGCGACTTCTCCTTGTCCGTCAGACCGAGCATCGACTGGATGCCGTCGAACTTGTTCATGTACTTCTTCTGGTCGAGCAGTATCTTGCAGTCCGAGTTGGTGATGATAGCCTCCTTCACGATGGGGGACGAGATGATGTCGTCCACTTCCTGCGTGACGACAATCGCCTCGCCGAAATATTTCCTGACGGTTTTGTACATATATTTCAGGTATTCGCTCATGCTCGGCGAGGAAAGGGCTTTCCAAGCCTCCTCGCAGATCAGCATCTTCCGCACCCCTTTCAGGCGGCGCAGCTTGTTGATGAAGGCTTCCATGATGATGATCGTAACCACGGGAAACAGCTCGGCATTATCTTTTATACTGTCAATTTCAAATACGATGAACCGCTTGTGCAGCAGGTCGATGTTCTCGTTCGAGTTCAGCAGGAAGTCGTAGCGTCCGCCCTTGTAATACTGCCTGAGCGTGGTCAGGAAGTTGTCGATGTTGAAGTCCTTCCGGCTCACCTTGATGTCCCTTGCAGCCAGTTCCTTCCGGTAATCGTTCAGCATGTACTCGTAGAAGGTGTCGAACGAGGGGACGATGTCCCGGTTCTGCTGTATCCGGCGGATGTACGCCGACACCGCACTGCCCAGCTCGCCGCTCTCCGTCTTCGTGATTTTCTCGTCCTCGCCCTTCCACAGCGCCAGCAGCAGCGTCTTGATGCTGTCCTTCTTCTCCACGCTGAACTTGTAGTCGTCCGTGAAGAAGGGGTTGAAGCTGATGGGCTTCTCCTCCGTGTACGTGTAATAAATCCCGTCCTCGCCCTTGGTCTTGCGGTGGATCAGCTCGCACAGCCCTTGGTACGAGTTGCCCGTGTCGATCAGCACGATGTGGCTGTTTTGCTCGTAATATTGGCGCACGAGGTGGTTCATGAAGAACGACTTGCCGCTTCCGCTCGGACCGAGGACGAACTTGTTGCGGTTCGAGATCACCCCTTTCTTCATCGGCAGGTCGCTGATGTCCAGATGCAGCGGTCTGCCCGTCATCCTGTCCGCCATCTTGATGCCGAAGGGCGAGAGCGAGTCCTTGTAGTTCGTCTCTTCGGTGAAGAAGCACAGGGCTTGCGGGATGAACGTGTAGAAGCTCTCCTCGAAGGGGAAGTCCCCCTCGTTGCCCGGTATCGCCGCCCAAAAGAGCGTGGGCACGTCCACCGTGTTGTGCCTCGGCTTGCACTCCATCAGGGCGAGCTGGCTGCCCACCTCGTTCTTGATGCGCCTGAGTTCCTCCCGGTCGTCGCTCCATGCCATCACGTTGCAGTGGCAGCGCACCGAGGTCAGCCCTTTCGAGTGCGCCTCGTTCAGGTATTCCTCGATCCAAGCCTTGTTGATCTGGTTGGAGCGGGAGTAGCGGGAGAGCGAGTGCATGTTCCGGGCGGTCTGCTCGAAGCGTTTCAGGTTCTCCCCGTGGTCGTCGATGAAGATGTACTGGTTGTAGCAGTGGTTGCAGTCCAGCAGCAAGCCCACCGGGGCGGCGAACGACAGCCGGCAGTCCGAGCGGTCGGTCGAGAGCCGCTCGTAACGGCTGTCCGTCGCCACCTTGCCCGGCAAGTCTTCCGTATCCGAGAGGGTGTGCAGGCAGAGGATGTCGTCGCCGATGCGCATCTCCTCCGGGTTCAACTGGATGTCCTTCAGCACCGTCGTGTCGTGCTGCGAGAGCGAGAGGTACTTCTCCACGATGCCCGCTGACCGTTCCGTCCCGGTGATCTCGTCCGTCGTGAGGCGGCGCAGCGTAACGAAACCGCTGTCGTTCATGATCTTCTCGAACTGCCCGACGGCTTCGAGGAACCTCGTAACCGTCTCCCGGTCCTCGATCTCCTTGGGGACAAGCCTGCCCTTGCAGAGAGTGGAGAACGTGCTTTCCTGACGGCTCCGCACCTTCGTGGTCTTGGTCAGGAACAGATAGCAGGTGTGCGAGAGGAACGGGCGTTCGTTGAAGTGCCTCTCAAAGCTCCGGCTCAGGAAGCTAAGGTCGTCCCTGTCCGTTTCCGGCCGGTACTTCTCCTCGATGAAGAAGTCCTGCTTGTGTACGATGGAATACTCCGGCAGCACCTTCACCGCCTTGTGCCAAGCCGAGTGGATCGCCTCGTACTCGCTCCCCGTGACGGAGAACAGTTCCGGCAGTTCCACCCTGAAGGCGACCGTCACGTCCGCCTCCTTGCTCACGATGCAGCCGTTCTCCACCGCCAGCAGCGGGAACTTGCTTTCGAGCGTCGCCGCTTTCATTACGTTTTTCATTCTTGCCAGTGTTTAAAGATAAATAATCGGGGGATTTTCAGGCGGTTCACCACGTACCTCGGATGCCTCCTGCGGGCGGCTGCCTTCATCAGCCCGTGTGTGCCGTAGCGGGCGTTCAGCCGGAAGGTCAGCCATACCAGCAGCGTAGCCGAAGCCACGCCGAAGCCGATGCACACCCACTGGTTCACGCCCGCCATGTACAGGATGACGAACACCACGAACACGGCGAGCAGACCGCCGCAGAAGATGAAGAGGTACTGGCTTTCCAGCCCCTTGAACTCCACGTTCCTGCCGATCCCCTTGTTGATTTCCATGTCCATAGTCCGCTGTTTTACAGGAAGAACGAACGCAGGATGGTAGCCGCCACGATCAGGAAGATGCAGGCTCCGAACCAGCTCGCCGCCGTCTTCGACGTGTCGGGGTCGCCGGAGCTGAACTTCCCATATACTTTCACCCCTCCGATCAAGCCGACCACCGCACCGATGGCGTAAATCAGTTTCGTTCCCGGCTCGAAATACGAGGTGACCATCTGCGTGGCTTCCGTGATGCCTGCCTGCCCGTTTCCCTGCGCCATTGCGCCCACGGCAGCCAGTATGCAGGCCGCCGTGAATAAGATTCTCTTTTGTCTCATTTGTCTTTAAAATTTTAATTAAACATTATGGTTGTCCATCAGCCGGGCGACACGCTCACGTGCGCCCTCGAACTCGTCCAGCATCGCCTCCCAGATGTCCGACCCCATCACGGACGGCAGCACCTCACGGGCTTCCCGCTCCGCCTTTTCGTTCGCATTGTCCGACACCAATACCCGGCGCACCTTTTTCAGGTCATCGAAGGAGTACCCCGTGGCGAAGTCGGGGTTGCCGTCCGGGTAATAAGCCCTTAATTCCTCTTCCTCCTCCAGTTCCCGGATCTCCTCCGGCGTGGGTTCATAGTCCGTCTCCTCCTCGTCCTCCTCCGGCTCGATGTCGGAGTAATCCGCCCCGTCGTCCTCCGCTGCGGGTTCGTCCACGGCTCCGGCTGCCACTTCCTTCCCGTCCTCCGCTCCGAAGGGCAGGTAGGTGCTTTCTCCCATGACCGTGTACGGCTCGCCCGGTTGCCCCGGTTCCTTTCCCGTTCCGTCCGTGTCTTCGTTCGTCTCCGCTGTCCCGAATATCCCGGCGATGTCCTGCCGGTAGTATTTCCACAGCACGACAAGGTAATAGAGCAGCAGGACGGTGAGCGATAATTTCAGTATCATGCCGTTTCCTCCTTCCTTTTTAAAAGAGGTTCTCCAGTTTCCCGGCGTATGCCGCCTCGATCTCCTCCCGGTATTGCTCGAAGTGCTGTGCCAGCACGTTGTCGATGTATGCCGAGAGCGACACCTTGCCGCCCGTCAGCATCACCGAGATTTTGGCGATGCGCTCGTGGTACTCACGGCGCACATAGACCGGCTTGCCGTAACGGGCGGGGATGTCCATGCCTTTAAGGAAGGTCGTCTCGTAGTCCGCCTGCCTTCCCTTGCGCCGTCTTGTGTCCGCCGCCTTCCCTTCCTGCGCCTTCTCCACCGGCACGGCGGTTTCCCCCTTTCCGGTTCCCGGTTCTCCCGTTCCTGCCGCCTCGCCCGCCATCATCCGCATCAGCAGCTCCTCGTCGATGGGCTTCTCATTCCGCTGCTTCTTCATAGCCTTTCAGTTTGAGGATGGTCGCTATCTCACGGGTCAGTTCGGGGATGCCGCTGCCTGCCAGCATCCGCCTGTCGGGAGCCAGCAGCGTGGAGCGGAACACCGTCCGTCCCGTGCCGTCCGCCTCCTTGCGGAAGCGTTTCGTGTCGGGGATGCGGGTTTGCAGCATCGGCAGCCCCATGTCGGCGACCACCTGCCCGTACTTCTCGTACAGCCCGCTCGTTTCCCGCTTGTCCACTTGGTTCCAGAAAAGGTAAAGCCCCTTCAGCGGCTCGTCTCCTTGCCCAGCATCATCCGTTGCAGCACGTCGAGGAAGGAGAGCGTGCTCTCCAATACCGCCTTGTCCGCACTCACCGGGGCGAAGATGTAGTCCATCTGTGCGATCGTGCGCAGGATGCCCGCCGAGTTCACCGTGCCCGGCAGGTCGAAGAAGAGCAGGTCGTAGCAGCCTTCCGCCGCCAGCTCCCTTGCCGTGTCGGGGGCTTGCTCCACCCGGCACTTGCGCACCGGATAGGCGGCACGCCCCGGCTGCCGCATCTGTTCGTAAGCCGCCCGTTTCAGGTATTCGTTCTCCAGTACCGCCCGGCTGTCCCGTTCCCGCATCTCGTACAGGCTGTACTGCGGGAAGTCGCAGTCGATCACCGCCAGCGGACACCCCAAGCGGTAGTGCAGGTAGCCCGCCACCAGCACCGTGATAGCCGTCTTGCCGCTGCCGCCTTTCTGTGTGGCGAAAGCCACGTTCAATGTCTGTCTGTCCATATCGTCATTCTGTTGGTTATTCATCCGGCTGCCCGTGCAGCCGCTTCTCTGTTCACTCAATCGGTCAGCTTTTCAGCCACTCTGCCGTTCATTCATCCGTCCGTTCATCCGTTCAGGCATCCGGTCATACATTCAGCCCGGCATCCGGCTGTCCACCCAATCATCCGGCTGTCCGCTTGTCCGGCTGTCCAGCCGTTTGACCGTTTAGCCGTTTAGTCATTTAGCCGTTTGGCTGTTTAGCCAATCGTCCGGCTGGTTATCCGGTTGTCCGTCAAGACCGTCAGCCGTTCGGCTGTCCGTCCGTTCGGCTGTCCGGTTGTTTCCTTGTCTATCCGGACAGTCGTTTCACCGCTTCCACGGCGCAAAGGAATATCAAAATACCGGTAGTTTATCCGTTTGATTATCAGTGTGTCGTGCATTGTCTTTCCACCCGTAGGTTTGTCGCATCCGGGTATGGTGTCCGGACGGGAAAAGGGCTGTTACTTTGCAGGCGGAAACCAAAATGAAGTAAGAATGAAGAAGAGCGGCAACCGCCCGAGGGAGTGCCCCGGCACTCCGCAGCAGGCAAGGGCATCCCCAATCTGTCCGGCAGGACGGATTTTATTTTCAAACGAAAATGGCAAGTTGTGTGCTGCGGCACTCGAAATGAATTTCGTGCCTCACCACCACCTTGCCCCCTCGATGTGGCATCCCCCTCCGGAGTCGGGCTGCTCACGGGGGAGAGCCGTAGGCATACGGCGTTTTCAGACCATGTTTCACTTAAAATTTTACAGGATGATGGACAATCAGAAGAAGTATGCGGGCAACCACGGGCGAAAGCCCAAGCCCGACAAGATGCGCCACCGCTACGTGTTCCGTCTGGACGACGGGGACAACGCCCGTTTCCTCGCGCTTTTCGACGAGTCGGGCAAGGCGACCAAGGCGGAGTTTATCGTTTCCGCACTTTTCGGCAGGGAGATTAAGGTCATTAAACTGGATAAGGGGACGCAGGATTTCTACATGCACCTGACCACTTTCCACTCGCAGTTCCGTGCCATAGGCACGAACTACAACCAATGCGTGCGTGCGCTCAAATCCAATTTCTCGGAGAAGAAAGCCCTCGCTTTCCTCTACAAGCTGGAGCGGCACACCCTCGAACTGGTCGAGTTGAGCAAGCGGATTTCCGCACTGGTGGAGGAGTTCCGGAGCAAATACCCCGTCCGATGATAGCCAAGATCTCGCACGGCAGCAGCCTGTACGGGGTGCTTGCCTACAACCAGTTGAAGGTGGACGAACGGCACGCCGACGTGCTTTTCACCAGCCGGATTATCGAGCCGCAGGGCGATAACCCCTACACGATAGGGCATCTTTCCCGCTCGTTCAGTGATTACCTCACAGCCAATCGCAAGACCGAGAAGCCCGTCCTGCATATCTCCCTCAATCCCGACCCGAAGGATTGCTTGAGCGAGGAGCGGTTTGTCAGCTTGGCGGAGGAGTACATGCGGTGCATGGGCTTCGGCGACCAGCCCTATATCGTCTATCGCCACAACGACATCGGGCGGGAGCACCTGCACATCGTCTCCGTCCGGGTGGACGAAACCGGACGGGCGATTTCCGACAGCTACGAGCACGGGCGTTCGATGAAGGTCTGCCGGGAGCTGGAACGGCAATTCGGTCTTGTCCCGGCTACGCCCAAGCAGTGGAAGGAGGGGCTGCCCTTGTCGCCCGTCGGTTACGGGGACGGCAACCTCAAGGGGCAGTTGGCAGGAGTCATCCGCCCGCTCGCCCGGGAGTGGCGTTTCCGTACACTGGGCGAATACCGTGCCGTCCTTTCCCTTTACGGCATCACGGTGGACGAGGTGAAGGGGGAATACGGCGGACGGGAGTATCACGGCTTGACCTATTCGGCAACCGACAGGGAGGGCAACAAGGTCGGCAAGCCCTTCAAGTCCTCCGTGTTCGGCAAGGAGGCGGGCGTCGCAGCCCTCGAAAGGCGGATGCACAACGCTGCCGCATGGGAAAAGACCCACAGGGAGGTCGCCGCCGCCACCGCCGGAAAGGTTGCAGCCGCCATGCAGACCGCAGGGCATGACCGGGCGCAGTTCGAGCGGGAACTCATGCGGCAAGGTATCGGCGTGGTATTCCGTCAGAATGAAGCCGGGCGCATCTATGGGGCGACCTTCATCGACCATGCCGCCAAAGCCGTCTTCAACGGCTCCCGTCTGGGCAAGGAGTTCTCCGCAGGCGTGTTCAACGACCTTTTCGCCGGGCAGGAAGGCATTCACCTGCCGCAACCCTCCGCCGGAGTGGAACATCCCACCCGGCAGCAGGAGCATACGGGCAAGGACGGCAGCACCCAAAACGTGGCGGCCGCCTTCAACCTCTTTGCCCCCGTACCCGGCGGAGCCTCCGGCGACCAGCCCGTACCGCCCCGAAAAAGGAAGAAAAAACGCAAATATGGAAGGCAACAGTAACAATGCCCAATGCCCATCCGCATGGCATACCGACCTCATTTTCGCAGCGTAAAGCGGAACGCAGCGATTTTCGGATAAGGACAAAAAGCTGTTTGAGCGTAGCGAAAAGTCCGTTTAAGTGAGAGCAGAGCCAAACTTGTTTGGGCTATGCAGAACGTAGGACTTTCGCCGTAGGCAATTCTTTTTGTCCCCGAAAATTGCGAAGTGGAGTAGCGAGAAAATGCAGTCTTGACTTTTTCTTTTTGGTATCTTTTTCTTTTGTGTCAAGACAAAAGAAAAAGTACATATACATAATAAAACGAAGTTTTATCATTAATTTTCAACGAATTATGCAAAACGAAGACGATTTGCGTGGACTCGCCAAAGTCATGGAGTTCATGCGTGCGATAAGCATTTTATTTGTAGTCATCAATATTTATTGGTTCTGTTACCAGTCTGTCCGGGAATGGAGCATCGACATCGGCGTGGTCGATAGGATATTGCTCGGCTTCCAGCGTACCGCCGGGCTGTTCTCCAGTATCCTTTGGACGAAGCTCTTCGCCGTGCTGTTCCTCGCCCTTAGCTGCCTCGGCACAAAGGGCGTGAAGGAGCAGAAAATCACGTGGCGCAGGATCATCCTTTGCGGCGTGTCCGGCTTGCTGCTCTTTTTCGGCAACGGGTGGCTGCTCGCCCTTCCTCTGCCGCTTCCGGCGGACACCGTGCTGTATATCGCCACCCTTACCGCCGGGTATATCTGCCTGCTCATGGCGGGGTTGTGGATGTCCCGCCTGCTGAAGACCGACCTGCTCGAAGACGTGTTCAACGTCGAGAACGAATCCTTCATGCAGGAGACCGAGCTGAAGGAGAACGAGTATTCTGTCAACCTCCGCACCCGCTTCTGGTTCAGGGGCAAGGCGTATGACGGATGGATCAACCTTGTCAACCCCTTCCGTGCGACGATGGTCTTGGGCACGCCCGGTTCGGGCAAGTCCTATGCAATTATCAATCAGTACATCAAACAGACCATCGAGAAGGGCTATTCGCTTTCCTGTATGATTTCAAGTACCCCGATCTCCGAGATAGCCTACAACCACCTGCTCGCCCATTTGGACGGCTACAAGGTCAAGCCCAAGTTCTACGTGATAAACTTCGACAATCCGAGGGAGAGCCACCGTTGCAACCCCATCCACCCCGACTTCATGACCGACATCAGCGATGCCTACGAGAGTGCCTACACGATTATGTTAAATTTGAACCGCACGTGGATTTCCAAGCAGGGAGACTTCTTCGTGGAATCGCCTATTATTCTGTTAGCCAGTATTATATGGTATCTCAAAATCTACAAGAATGGCAAGTATTGCACCTTCCCCCATGCCATCGAGTTCCTGAACCGCAAGTACGCCGACATTTTTCCCATCCTGACCTCGTACCCGGAGCTGGAGAACTACCTTTCTCCCTTCATGGACGCATGGGAATCCTCGGCGGTGGAGCAGTTGCAGGGGCAGATTGCCAGTGCCAAGATCCCGCTTTCCCGCATGATTTCCCCGGCTCTCTATTGGGTGATGACGGCGGACGATTTCACCCTCGACATCAACAATCCCGAAGAGCCGAAGGTGCTCGTAGTCGGCAACAATCCCGACAGACAGGGCATATATGGGGCGGCGTTGGGACTGTACAACTCCCGCATCGTGAAGCTCATCAACAAGAAGAAACGGCTCAAATCCGCCGTGATTATCGACGAGCTGCCCACCATCTACATGCGTGGGCTGGATAACCTGATTGCCACCGCCCGAAGCAACAAGGTAGCCGTCATGCTCGGCTTTCAGGATTTCAGCCAGTTGAAGCGTGATTATGGAGACAAAGAATCCGCTGTTATTTGCAATACGGTCGGCAATGTCTTTGCTGGTCAGGTAGTTGCCGAAACCGCCAAGACACTGTCCGAGCGTTTCGGCAAGGTCTTGCAGAAACGGCAGAACATGACCATCAACCGGAACGAGACCTCCGTCTCCATCAACACCCAGATGGACAGCCTTATCCCGGCAAGCAAGATTTCCAACCTCACGCAGGGTATGTTCGTCGGGGCGGTAGCCGACAATTTCGACGAGCGTATCAAGCAGAAGATTTTCCATGCCGAGATTGTAGTGGATAACGAGAAGGTCAAGCGGGAGACCGCCCGCTACGTGAAGATTCCGCAGATCATCGACTTCACCGACAAGGACGGCAACGACACCATGCAGCAGCAGATCGACGCCAACTACTACCGCATCAAGAACGAGGTCAGGCAGATTGTCGCCGACGAAATCGAGCGCATCAAGGCTGACCCGGAGCTGTTGCATCTGATTAAGGACAAGTGAGGATAAAAATACCCGTCGGCAAAAGCCGGCGAGGTATTTTTTATTTTGCGTGGTGTTTTTCGGTATGAAGTAATGATTAAGTGAGCAAAATACATTATTTTTGTAATGATATGGATAAGGACAATCGCAAATACCGGATCTGCTTCATCGACTATATGTGGTATGTAGCCGAGATATGGCACGAAAGGGAGCATAACAACCTTAACGGGCGTATGCTGTTGTTCTTTTGCTGGCTCTTTGCCATACTCGTACCGCTTGGAACCACCGTTAATTTGCGCCTTTTCAGTTGGATTGTTGCTTTTGTTGTATGGATGATGCTCTGCTTTCTTCCCCCGACTTGTTCTGCCAGCTCCGCTACACAGCCGGGCGGCGTGAAGCGCTCCGTGAACATTACGGAAAGATGAAACATCCCGGCAGGAAGCTCGCCAAAATAGTCCTTATCGCTATCGCCTTGACCGTGGTGAATTTCGCACTGATGTTTCACTTCGGATTTATACATTGGGCATGATAAACGGCAAGAGAATAAGCATCGGTTCTATCATACCTTAATATAAATATAAATCATAATCAATAGACAGATAGTTATAAATACCCCTAACCAAAAACGGAAAGTAGTAGGACCTAATTCTTCGAGTAACTTGTTCCATCCATAAGAACCGTTCCCCTTATACGTCCACTTCCAATTGAATATAAGCCCGATGAGCCAAATTGACAATAAAAATATACCAATTAAATGACCTACTTTAGGATTTGATTGAATATATTGGGCTAAATCTGATAGTAGCCCTTCAAAATTCTGATAATTACCGTTGCTTTTTATTCCATTTCATTAAAAATACTTAAAACCCATTTAGAAATTTGTCTATATCATTTTTTTATTGGAAGACAACCTTCAAATTCAAGTTCCAACCTAAATAGATTTTTACCGTAATTTTCAAATGCTCAGCCATTTTCCATTTTCAGAATCTATATAGAGCTTTGAGCCATCATATCTATATCCTCCAATAAAAAAATAAGTATCTTTTTGCGTTTTTAGGTCTTTCGTAAATGTTTGGCTCAATTAAGCCATAAGGCTCTGGAGTCGCGTTTGGATTTCGATTATATGATTTTCTCATTCCATACAAACTAAAATGGAAGAAAAGATGTAAACCATTGGAATCAGTCATTAAAAACGAGCGGAATTGAGCCGGAATCTCTCTTTTCAAATCTCGCTCTAACTCAACAATATCATCTTCATTTAGCGTAGCAAAGACGCAAAAAAAATTATATGCTTCAGGAGCAATGAAAGGTGCATGACCATATTCTTTTGTCCCGTTTTCATATTCTTTACATCCATACTTTTCAAAAGTCTGAATGTATTTCTTTATTTCTGTAAACGCACTCATATTCTTTTTTCTTTTATTTTTTTCAAGCGACTAATGTTTGGCAGATAAACCACCTATATGTTTCATCTGTTTGTTAGCAACCGCTTTTACCATTCATGAAAATTTTCTTCTATATATTGTTCCAACGATAAAGCGATGGTTTCTCTTTCGGTGTTACTATCGTGATAGTATATTTCAATCTCCCCTTTAGAATTTATCATTATGGGATTGCCGGAACCATCATCTGAAATCACATAAGTGTTTGTAACTTCAGGATGAACTTCTCTTAATGATTTAGTTTCATCGACCACATTTTCATTGCCATCTAAAGCATTAATCATCATTCCTGCGTAGGCTGTTCCGAAATTCTTGATAAAGTCTATATAGTCAGAACTAAATTTTACTCCTAACTCTTGTTCAGCTTGTATCACCTGCTCAGCAGATGCAGGTATCCCAATCATATCATGTGCCGTGAGAAATCTTCTCAATCGTTCTATAAGTTCCTTTTTCATATTATATCTTCGGTTGCTAATGTTTGGCAGCGTTCCGCTTATTCAGTCGGTAGTGCTGTTTGTTATCAATCTCTTTAATCACAATCCACATAGAGGATATATTTCTTACAATTCAGACAACGAAATAAATAACCTTGACATGAACTACCATTGATGATGTGTTCTTTATGTTCTGAATAGCCTTCTGATTCAGAAGTAAACTCAACCGAATTTTCTAATCCCATTTCTACAATTTCTTTCCAACCGACATAGGCGATAAATTCACAGAAATCCCCACAATGGTCAGGCCAATATTCTTGTTGCCACCCATTGTAGGATGGTGTTCGGCAACATAATTCTTTTTTGTATTCTTCTGAAACAGTAGAGGAAAGAATTGCATAATCCACAAATTCGCCATCAAATCTTTTTGATGCTTTACCCGAAGCAATACATTTCGGACAAAGAACATTTATATCTTCAACGCTATAAAAAGGACCGGAATATATTACAGATGTTCCTTTTCCACAGCAATCACATACTTCCGGTGTATCAACCTTTTCAAACACTCCAGCTTCCAACGGTTGAGAACAATATTTAAAGTTCGGCATTTTGATAGAACAGTCTTTCGCCTTTCGAGGACGTTTTGAGGCGTATCTATCACCTTCACATTCTAAGCGATCTTTAAGATGGTACAATTTCTTAGCATCTTTCATGTCTTGAGGATTGGCAACCTCTGATAGATAATGATAGGCTTTTGTATAATAGCCTAAATAGCTAAATACATCGCTCAATATGCGATAATTCTCTTCTGTCTTTTCAACAGATTCCAAATCATCTGCCAGTTGGAACAATTCAGCAATCTTTGACCGTTCTGACATTTTTCATTGCTTCAATATATCGTTGTCTAAATTCCGAAATCTTCATTTTTTCTTTCGTGATTGATAATGTTTGACTGCGTTCCGATTATTCAGTCGGTTTGCTGTTTGTTAACATCCCATTCTCTATTTCAATAATAATTGGGGTAACATTCAACTTGCGTCCTCCTTTTAGTTATACTACCCGAAGCGTATTTTTGAAGTAGACCATAAAATGATACGCCATTGTTGTCGCATGAAAATGGGTTTACACCAGCACGTATAAATCTTATCATTAATTCGCAATCTTCGGGATGATATTGTAATGCTATCCGAAGTGCATTTCTTCCTTGATTATCCGTTATATTTTTATCAACGCTTGGATTATCAAGTAAAGAAACTATCATTTCTATATTATATGCCCAAATTGCTGCAAATAAAGGGGATGCCCCACTCGCATCTTGATGATTTAAATTTGCGCCTAATTCTATAAGTTTATAAGCAAAATCATTTTTCCCTTCAGCTATGCAATTCATTAAAAAACAAAATATCCTGCCATTTCTATCCACGCTATCAAGCCCATACTTTTCAAGGAAAGACAGAATCTTTGAAAAGTCATTCTGAAACAATAGTGGATATAATTGTTTATCATCAAAATAATTAGTCATTTTCTCATTCTTTTAATTTTGGGATGTTAATGTTTGGCAGCGTTCCGCTTATTCAGTCGGTTTGCTGTTTGTTAGTTTGAAAATTATTTGATTCTTCGAAATATCGTAATACATTCTTATACCATCTTCCACATTTATCATTTTGATAATAAGATATAGCGAGTTCTTTAGCTTTTTCTCATTACCAGTGATATAATACATCGTAATTATCATAAGGATAGAATTATAAACTCTTTTTTCTTTATTCTTTTGCCGTTACATGTAAAGCCATAAGTAAAAGCTGCATCTATGGCTTGTTTTGCACTCTCAAGAATATAATGATACAAATTATCATATTTACTAAAGCATGGAGAAAGAATGTAGAAGTTTTTAATATTTAAAGGAATATAAATCCCCGTCATATCGGATATTCCATAGCGTGCTTCCTCCAAATTTGGTACTGGTATGGAAATAGATATTTCAAACTCTTTATTAGATGGGAAACGTTTTGCCCGTTTGAAAATCCCAATCCCCCCATTAGTATTTCGAAGATTTATCTGTATGAGAAGTTTCCAATCTCCCAAATCATCTAAGTTGATTTGGTTATTGTAATCTTCCATATAACCATTCAACTCTCGGTAAATTGAGCGCAGTAAGTCCAATTCTCCAAGTTCGGGGATTTCACTACTTATTAAAACTGCATATTGATTATTCATACATTCATCCTTTATCCATTTTTTATAAATTACATCAATATATTGTTGTGGAATGTTTTTTATTTTTCGGTATAAAAAACTGATAGTTCTCAATAGCATCAAGAATACTTTGTTTCAATATCTCAACACATTGAGAATCATTTGCTGTTTCAAATTTATCAAATGGGAGTAGAATTTCCAATTCTATCCGATTACGTTTTTTCGAATATCGACTTAATGGATTTGTAGTAAATCCTTTTAAGCAGAATACATAGAAACTTAGTTCATTAATATATGAAATATCACATAGACAATCCATATATTCTATTACAGAGTTTCTTGCTTTACGAAACTTATCAGAAATACTATGTTCCAATTCACCTCCAATAAAAACTTTCATACAAATTTGTTATCGTTAGTAATGTTTGGTGGATAATCATCATTAAAGGAGATTGATCCGCTTGTTATCTGCCCGCTTTATTCCTCTTCTTCGATGAAATGATTTATAAAGTAATTGAATGACTTAACGAGTATTTGTTTCAAAGTTGTATTCTCTTGAAGCGTTTTCGTCCCACTCGTCAGTCAAGTAATAGTAAATCTTTTTTTTATTCTTCAAGTTCATATAATTTCCAATAATTGCCGCATTTGCGACAGATAATCCATTTCTTCAAAATTTTGGCAATGAATCAACGATTGCAAGACCATTTTCTTTCTTGATATTTAAGGTAAAAGTCTTTGGCCTATGACCCTCAATTGTTCTTTATAAGAACTGGCAACAGTCCGGCTATTCTCTTATTGAGCATCGTATTCGATTTCAAATTGCCGGAAAGCCACCCAGAACAACGATCTTCATCTTCGAATCGAATTCAAACCATTCATTTTTGTATTGCTTTATTAGTTTTCAATGGCAAACGTTCCATTTCAAGTCGACGATTCCGAATTCATTAATAGATTTTCTTCCAAATCTCTATCCACAAAATCACATCCATACTTATCTCACAAATGATATGACATTTTGTAAAATCATCTTCGTCGAATAATTCAAACATCAGATATTCTTCTGCGATCTTTTCGTTATATTTTTATATTATATTTTTATTTATTTTCCGTATTTAATCGTCTTTATTGGATTGAATGTATTATTAAAGATACTTCGTCTTTTTGATAAAGATAAGTTTTTATTATACAAGATGTTTTTTGTAATGATAAAAAAACTTTAACCGATGCTTCACAATAGGGAGACAAAGAATCAAATAGGACTAATTCAGTAGAATCCCATTTTACTTCAACTTCTTCTATCGGTTCTGCCCCAGTTACTATATCATTCTCCAGAAGTTTTTCCACCGTTAGATAATCGGGAGCATACTTCCAACGAATTATTAAAATTGCTCCATCTTTATTTACTATGCGTGTAGCCATCGGTTCATCTCCCATTACCAATAAGACATGATTGTCTATATAGATTTTCCCCAAGTAATCTGTTATGCTACATATAGCATTGTAGTTTTCTTGACCCTTCCATTGATGGGCATATTGTTGCTCAACAATGACAAATGGGCTTCCTGATATTCG